>Ga0102591_1000019_pt1 | contig 561771 bp, 515 predicted proteins | sample AraplaCol_mCL_r2_2_FD_76860 | JGI IMG/M metagenome (GOLD analysis project Ga0102591, IMG submission 76860) | Arabidopsis root microbial communities from North Carolina, USA - plate scrape MF_Col_mCL_r2 (SPADES assembly) (version 2) | ecosystem: Host-associated > Plants > Roots > Endosphere...
CTTCGTTTCCCACTTAGCCAATTTTAGGGACCTTAGCTGGCGGTCTGGGTTGTTTCCCTCTTGAGTCCGGACGTTAGCACCCGGTGCTCTGTCTCCCAAGCTGTACTCTTCGGTATTCGGAGTTTGCCTTGGTTTGGTAAGTCGCCATGACCCCCTAGCCAAAACAGTGCTCTACCCCCGAAGGTAATACTTGAGGCACTACCTAAATAGTTTTCGGAGAGAACCAGCTATTTCCAAGTTTGTTTAGCCTTTCACCCCTATCCACAGCTCATCCGCTAGTTTTGCAACACTAGTCGGTTCGGACCTCCAGTACCTGTTACGGCACCTTCATCCTGGCCATGGATAGATCACTTGGTTTCGGGTCTACACCCAGCGACTGATCGCCCTATTCGGACTCGATTTCTCTACGGCTTCCCTATTCGGTTAACCTTGCCACTGAATGTAAGTCGCTGACCCATTATACAAAAGGTACGCAGTCACCCTTGCGGGCTCCTACTTTTTGTAAGCACGCGGTTTCAGGATCTATTTCACTCCCCTCCCGGGGTTCTTTTCGCCTTTCCCTCACGGTACTAGTTCACTATCGGTCAATGATGAGTATTTAGCCTTGGAGGATGGTCCCCCCATATTCAGACAGGATTTCTCGTGTCCCGCCCTACTTGTCGTTAGCTCAGTACCACACAGGTCATTTCACGTACGGGGCTATCACCCGCTATGGCCAGCCTTTCCAAGCTGTTCCGTTATGTCTTGTGCTATCACTAACAGGCTTCTCCGATTTCGCTCGCCACTACTTTCGGAATCTCGGTTGATGTCTTTTCCTCGAGCTACTGAGATGTTTCAGTTCACCCGGTTCGCCTCGTTACCCTATGTATTCAGATAACGATACCTTTCGGTGGGTTTCCCCATTCGGAAATCTCCGGATCAAAGCTAATTTGCCAGCTCCCCGAAGCTTATCGCAGGCTATCACGTCCTTCGTCGCCTATCATTGCCAAGGCATCCACCACGTGCTCTTATTCACTTGACCCTATAACTTTGACGTTTCCTCACGGAAACCAAAGTCAATCAAGGAATTGCCAGGTCTTTCACCTGACGCGTTATGCCGTCTTCAAAAATCGATTTGATTCGAAATTGAAGTTTCTTTTGACGCAATCAAAAATTCTTGCCGCTGATGGCACGGTCCGCACTAAACCTTTACGAATGTGCGGTTTCCATCAGCAGCGCTGATTCGACTCTATGAATTTTTAAAGAACAGCCGATTGATCAAGAGATCCTGATCAACAACAAAGAAGCCTCATGCTTTCGCAGGAAGCCGCTTTGGTGTTGAGTAAGCATCGAGTTGTTGGTGGAGGATGACGGGATCGAACCGACGACCCCCTGCTTGCAAAGCAGGTGCTCTCCCAGCTGAGCTAATCCCCCTCAACTCTCACACGAGATATCAGAAGATTTGGTGGGTCTAGTTGGGCTCGAACCAACGACCCCCGCCTTATCAAGACGGTGCTCTAACCAGCTGAGCTACAGACCCATATCGATGACCTTGACGATCTCGACTTCTTCCAACAACCGATAAGTGTGGGCGTTTAAATTAAATTGCCTGTTTCCAGAAAGGAGGTGATCCAGCCGCACCTTCCGATACGGCTACCTTGTTACGACTTCACCCCAGTCACGAACCCTGCCGTGGTAATCGCCCTCCTTACGGTTAAGCTAACTACTTCTGGCAGAACCCGCTCCCATGGTGTGACGGGCGGTGTGTACAAGACCCGGGAACGTATTCACCGTGACATTCTGATCCACGATTACTAGCGATTCCGACTTCACGCAGTCGAGTTGCAGACTGCGATCCGGACTACGACTGGTTTTATGGGATTAGCTCCCCCTCGCGGGTTGGCAACCCTTTGTACCAGCCATTGTATGACGTGTGTAGCCCCACCTATAAGGGCCATGAGGACTTGACGTCATCCCCACCTTCCTCCGGTTTGTCACCGGCAGTCTCATTAGAGTGCCCAACTGAATGTAGCAACTAATGACAAGGGTTGCGCTCGTTGCGGGACTTAACCCAACATCTCACGACACGAGCTGACGACAGCCATGCAGCACCTGTGTTACGGTTCTCTTTCGAGCACTAAGCCATCTCTGGCAAATTCCGTACATGTCAAAGGTGGGTAAGGTTTTTCGCGTTGCATCGAATTAAACCACATCATCCACCGCTTGTGCGGGTCCCCGTCAATTCCTTTGAGTTTCAACCTTGCGGCCGTACTCCCCAGGCGGTCAACTTCACGCGTTAGCTTCGTTACTGAGTCAGTGAAGACCCAACAACCAGTTGACATCGTTTAGGGCGTGGACTACCAGGGTATCTAATCCTGTTTGCTCCCCACGCTTTCGTGCATGAGCGTCAGTACAGGCCCAGGGGATTGCCTTCGCCATCGGTGTTCCTCCGCATATCTACGCATTTCACTGCTACACGCGGAATTCCATCCCCCTCTGCCGTACTCCAGCAATGCAGTCACAGATGCAGTTCCCAGGTTGAGCCCGGGGATTTCACAACTGTCTTACATCACCGCCTGCGCACGCTTTACGCCCAGTAATTCCGATTAACGCTTGCACCCTACGTATTACCGCGGCTGCTGGCACGTAGTTAGCCGGTGCTTATTCTTACGGTACCGTCATTAGCCCTCTTTATTAGAAAGAGCCGTTTCGTTCCGTACAAAAGCAGTTTACAACCCGAAGGCCTTCATCCTGCACGCGGCATGGCTGGATCAGGCTTGCGCCCATTGTCCAAAATTCCCCACTGCTGCCTCCCGTAGGAGTCTGGGCCGTGTCTCAGTCCCAGTGTGGCTGGTCGTCCTCTCAGACCAGCTACAGATCGTCGCCTTGGTAGGCCTTTACCCCACCAACTAGCTAATCTGATATCGGCCGCTCCAATAGCGCGAGGTCTTGCGATCCCCCGCTTTCACCCTTAGGTCGTATGCGGTATTAATCCGGCTTTCGCCGGGCTATCCCCCACTACTGGGCACGTTCCGATATATTACTCACCCGTTCGCCACTCGCCACCAGGATTGCTCCCGTGCTGCCGTTCGACTTGCATGTGTAAGGCATGCCGCCAGCGTTCAATCTGAGCCAGGATCAAACTCTTCAGTTCGATCTTGATAATTTACTCAAAGAATTGAAGTGAACTTCACTTCTATGAGCGTTTAAGGTCCATGAGACCTCGAGTCTTGCGACTCTTGGCACTCGCCTTCAAACGCCCACACTTATCGGCTGTTAATTTTTAAAGAGCTTGAAATCGTTTCCGACTTCGTTCTGCTGTTTGCGTTTTGTCGCGTTCAGCAGAGAGAGCGATTATGGCATTCTTTTTTCGAGACTGTCAACAGATCGCTCTGTTTGTTTTTCTTGCTGTTTTCAGTGCTGATCGGCGTCTGCCGGATCTGCGCTGCGTTCAGCGAAGTCCATGACTGTAGCACGAAATCCGGCGGCTGCAACACCCTCGTCACACAATCGTGAATGTCCCGATCAGGGACTCACTCGGCGACCTGCTGGAGCCTCTTGTTGAAGAGCCGCTCGCTCGCCGCCTCCGGGTCGTCGCTGCACAGCACCTCGTCGAGGTGCGGCGCCAGCAGCCGCGTGTCGGCGCGGAGGATGCGCTGCTTGATGGCGGCGATGCGCGATGGGTGCATCGAGAAACTGCGCAGGCCCATGGCCAGCAGCAGGTCGGTGAATGCCGGGTCGCCCGCCATCTCCCCGCACACCCCCACGTGTTTACCGGCCGTTCGGGCGTCGGCGATGGCGCGGGCGATCAGGGACAGCACCGCGGGATGCCACGGGTCATAGAGATGGGAGACCGCCTCGTCGGCCCGGTCGATGGCCAGGGTGTACTGGATCAGGTCGTTGGTGCCGATGGAGACGAAGTCGAAGTGTTTCAGCAGCGTGGGCAGCATCAGCGCCGCGGCCGGCACCTCGATCATGGCCCCCACTTCCACGTCGCCGTGCGGCTTGCCCGCCTCGTGCAACTGCTGCTTGGCCCGGGCAAGCGCGTCCAGCACCTGGCGGACCTCGCCCAGGTGCGCCACCATGGGGATCAGCAGGCGGACCTTGCCCAGCGCGGCAGCCCGGAGGATCGCCCGCAGCTGCTGGCGGAACATGTTCGGCTCGGACAGGCTCCACCGGATGGCCCGCAGCCCGAGCGCCGGGTTCATGGTGTATTCGTGGCGCAGTTCGTGGACGGACAGCCGGTCGAGCGGCTTGTCGGCCCCGATGTCGACGGTGCGGATGGTGACCGGCAGCCCCCTCATCGCCTCGACCGCATCCCGGTAGGCCTCGAACTGCTCTTCTTCACCGGGCAGCTCGCCCCCACGGTTCATGAAGAGGAACTCGCTGCGGAACAGCCCCACCCCGACCGCCCCCGCCTCCAGCGCCGCTGGCGCGTCGACCGGCAGCTCGATGTTGGCCTGCAGTTCGACCCGCTCGCCGTCGAGCGTGACCGCCGGCGTGTGCCGCAGGCGCGACAGCCGGTCGCGCTCCAGCCCGCTCTGGCGCTGCCGGAAGCGGTATTCCTCCAGCACGATGGGGGACGGGTCGACCACGACCACGCCGGAATCGCCGTCGATGACCACCCAGTCGTCCTGCCGGATCAGGTGGCTGGCCTCGCGGGCGCCCACCACGGCGGGGATGTCCATGCTGCGGGCGACGATGGCGGTGTGGGACGTCTTGCCCCCCACGTCGGTGACGAAGCCGGTGAAGACACTCCGCTTGAACTGGAGCATGTCGGCCGGCGCGATGTCGTTGGCGACCAGCACCAGCGGGTCTTCGCCGGCGAAGTCGCGCGGGCTCACCCCGGGCGCCGGCGCGTAGCTGGTGGACGGCCCGCGCCCCATGGCGCGCAGCAGCCGCTCGACGACCTGCTCCAGGTCGGCCTTGCGCTCGCGGAGGTAGTCGTCCTCCATTTCGTCGAACTGGCGCGCCAGCACCTCGAGCTGGGCCGACAGCGCCCACTCGGCGTTGTAGTGCCGCTCCTGGACCCATTGCTTGGTGGCAACGATCAGCGCGTCGTCGCGCAGCAGCATCATGTGGACGTCGAGCAGCGCCGACAACTCGGGCGGCGCGTCGGCCGGCAGGTCGCGCTGCAGCGTGCTCAGTTCGTCGGCGACGGCGTCGCGCGCGACGCGCAGGCGTTCGATTTCCTGCTCGGCGTCGGCCTCGTCGATGAAGTAGTGAGCCACGTCGATGCGGCTGGATGCCACCAGCACCGCACGGCCGATGGCCACGCCGCGGGAAACGGGCAAACCGAAGACCTGAAAGCTCATGGCCCATCGTAGCAGCGGCGCCACGGGCGTCGCATCAGGGTCAGCCCCTTTTTCCCCTTGGGGCAGCCCCCTGTCATGGCCTCGTCATCCCGGGTTCATGGCTGCGTCATCGGCCCGGCTGACCATCCCGGCATCAACAGGAGAAAGACGTATGAGGGATCTGCCCCTGCCCACGATGCCGATTTCCGATCTGCTGGGCGACTCTTCCCGGAGGTCGCTTCACCGCCGCTCCCCGACGGCCGAAGGCTCCCGCGCGGGCGCCCCGCATCTCGAAGTGGTTTGGGCTCGCCACGAAGCTGACGTTCGGGAAGCGCAGCAGCTGAGGCACCTCGTCTTCGCCCAGGAGATGGGCGCCCGGCTCAGCGTGCCGCACGGCAGCCCCGCCGGTCACGACATCGACATGTTCGACCCGTACTGCGAGCACCTGCTGGTCCGCGAAGCCCGCGCCGACGGCGAGCCGGGCCGGGTCATCGGGACGTACCGCGTGCTGACCCCGGACGCCGCCAAGCGCGTCGGCGGCCTCTACAGCGAAACCGAATTCGACCTCACCCGCCTGCGCCACCTGCGCTCGACGATGGTGGAGCTGGGCCGCTCGTGCGTGCACCCCGACCACCGCTCCGGCGGCGCCATCCTGGCGCTGTGGGGCGCGCTGGCCGAGTTCATGGTGCGCAACGGCCTGGACACGATGATCGGCTGCGCCAGCGTCAGCATGCGCGACGGCGGCCACGTGGCCGCCAGCTTGTGGGAGCAGCTGCGCAAGAACCACCTGGCCCCCATCGAGCTTCAGGTGCAGCCGCGCCTGCCGCTGCCGGTGGAAGAGCTTCAGCGCGACCTGCCCATCGAGGCACCCGCGCTGATCAAGGGCTACCTGCGCTGCGGCGCCAAGGTGCTGGGCCCGCCGGCCTGGGATCCCGACTTCAACACCGCGGACCTGCCCATGCTGATGCGCATCGGCGACCTGCCCGCGCGCTACCGGAAGCACTTCCTGGGCGCCTGACCCCCGTGGGGGTCTCGCGGGACGGCGCGTCAGCGCCTCCCGCGGCGAGCCGGGTTCACTCGGCTTCGCCGAACTTGTCGTCGACGAGCTTGCGCAGCGCATCCATCGCCGCCTGCTCGTCCGGCCCGGCCGTCTCGAGTTCGACCTCGGCGCCGAGCCCGGCGGCCAACATCATCACCCCCATGATGCTCTTGGCGTTGATGCGCCGTTCGCCACGCGTCATGAAGACGTCGCTCTGGAACGACCCCGCCAGTTTGGTGAGTTTCGCCGAGGCCCGCGCATGCAGGCCCAGCTTATTGCTGATGGTGATGGTGGACTTGATCATTGGCACCCGGTTTGAAAGCTTGGTTCTGCGGACGTGACACGGCCACCTGCATCACGCCCTGCGTGGCGCCGGAGACCGCACGGGCCACCAGCGCATCGAGCGGTTCATTGGCATAACAGAGCGAGCGCCACAGCATGGGCACGTTGACACCCGCGATCACCTTGACGTGTTCGCCGTCGGCGAGCCGCTGCGCCACGTTGCACGGCGTGGCACCGAACACGTCGGTGAACACCAGGGCATCGGGGGAGCGGATCTGGGCCAGCAGCGCGCGGGCCCTGGACTCGATTTCCTCGGCGGGCATGTCGGGCGGGACGTCGAGCACGGCGAGCCGCGCGGCGCAATCGGGAAACGCATGCTCGGCCACCGTCTTGAGCGACGAGGCCATGGGCGCGTGAGCGATGATCAACAGACCCGGCATGGCTCGAAATTATCGGGGGTTCCGGGCCATGCGCTCAAACTCGATTGCTCCACACAAGCTCCTTTCGCCCGGCGTCGACACCCCCCATTAGACAACAGGGGCACCCGCACAACGCCGTTCCGTGGGGAATGGCTGACACGTGCCCACGGCAACCCGTCACGGAAGCAGGCGGATTCCCTCGAAGAACGTGTCCACGACCTCGGCCGGCGCCTTGCGGGCGAGCACCGCGGCCTGGTACACCCGGGCGCCCCGGGCGAAGTAGACGAGGTGCTGGCTCACCGCCTCCCCGTCGGGCAGGCGTCCGTCCAGCCGGTAGCGCAGCATGTCGGGCCGGGCGTCCGCGCCGGGAATGGCCACGGACTTCGCCACTTTCGCTTCGGCCGCGAAATTCCCGGCCTGCGCATCGCGCAGCGCGGCCACGGCGGCAGGCGAACGGGAAGCGTCGCGAAGCTCGACCATGGCCAGCCCGAACGTCGCGCCTCCGGTCTCGCAGGCCACCATCGTCATCGGGGCCGCGTCGCCCAGGAGCGTGACGGACCGGGTCTCGGCCTTCGGCTTGCACGGGAACATCACCAGCGCACCGGTGCCCGCCGGCCGCGCCTCGCGCCAGTCGTACGTGGGCGAGCAGCCCGCCGCAGCCAGCAGAACGATCCACACCACCCGCCTCGCGGGCCCCATCCGGCATTCAGACATGGGCGCATTATCCGCGCGGCCCTGCCGCACAATCAGAGGATGACCTCCTCGTCCCCGACTCCCTCCACCCCGGCCCAGCCGCTCGCCGGCGTGCGCGTGCTCGACCTGTCCCGCGTGCTGGCCGGCCCCTGGTGCACGCAGAACCTGGCCGACCTCGGCGCCGACGTGATCAAGGTGGAGCGCCCGATGCGCGACGGCGCCGGCGGCGACGACACCCGCGGCTGGGGCCCGCCGTTCCTGAAGGGCCGCGACGGCCAGGACACCGCCGAGGCCGCGTACTTCCTCGGCACGAACCGCAACAAGCGCTCGATCACCGTCGACATCGCCCACCCCGAGGGCCAGGCGCTCATCCGCCGGCTGGTCGCCCAGTGCGACGTGTTCATCGAGAACTTCAAGGTCGGCGACATGGCCCGCTACGGTCTCGATGCCGCCACGCTGCGCGCCACCCAGCCCGGCCTCGTCTACTGCTCCATCACGGGCTTCGGCCAGACCGGCCCCTACCGGGAGCGCGCGGGCTACGACTACGCCATCCAGGGCATCGGCGGCCTGATGAGCGTGACGGGCGAACGCGACGACCTGCCCGGCGGCGGCCCGCAGAAGGTGGGCGTGGCCGTGGCCGACCTGTTCACGGGCATGTACGCCACCGTGGCGATCCTCGCCGCGCTGCGCCACCGCGACGCCACGGGCGAAGGCCAGCACGTCGACATGGCCCTGCTCGACACCCAGGTGGCGATGCTCGCGAACCTGGGTGCCAACTACCTCGCCACCGGGACTCCGCCGCGCCGCGCCGGCAACGCCCACCAGAACATCGTCCCCTACCAGGTGTTCGAGACCTCCGACGGCCACCTGATCCTCGCCGTCGGCAACGACGGCCAGTTCGCCAAGTTCTGCGAGATCGGGGGCGTGCCGCAGTTCGCCGCCGACCCGCGCTTCGCCCGCAACGCCGACCGCGTCCGCAACCGCACCGTGCTGGTCCCGCTGCTGGCGGAGATCCTGCGCACCCGCACGAAGGCGGACTGGCTCGCCGCGCTCGAGGCCGCGAAGGTGCCCTGCGGCGCCATCAACAACCTCGAGGAGGTGTTCGCCGACCCGCACGTGCTGGCCCGGAACATGACCGTGTCCATGCCTCACCCGGAGAGCGACGCCCTGCGCCTCGTGGCCAGCCCGATGAAGTTCTCCGGCACCCCGGTGCAGTACCGCCGGCCGCCGCCACTGCTCGGCGAACACACCGGCGAGGTGCTGGAGGAACTCGGCTGGAGCCCCGAGGACATCGGCGCGCTGCGCGACAAAGGCGTGTTGTGACGCGCCGGACGGCATCCCTCTATATGAGTTAGGGGGGTCCCCGCCCCCTCAGTCCGGGGTTTTGGTCCCGGCAAGATGTCACAAACCTCGAAAGGTAAGTGACACTTCTTGTCGTGGAACGACAGTTTTGGTGATCTTCGCCAACTGCCATGCATTCCGAGGATGGGAACCTGCCATGGACCTGAGCGACCTGAACCGAGCCCCCGCCAACTCCGGCACCGCCACGCCCCCGCCGAACACCGACGACAAGGGCAGCCCCGACGCGCTGCGCTGGGCCGAGATCCTGAACGCCCTGAGCGCCGAGACGTCCGGCCCGCTCACGGCCGCGCTCGAGCGCGTGCAGACGCTCGCCACCACCGGCCGCATCGACCGCGCCAGCCTGCGCGCGCTCGCCGAGGAGATCCAGCACGCCCGCCAGGCCGGCATGACCGGCCAGCAGCTCACCCGCCTCGCGTCCGGCCGCGTGCGCCAGACCCACGAACGCCTGCGCCTCACCGATGCCCTGAAGGAAGTGCTCGCCCAGCGCACCCGCGAGACCCAGGCCCGTGGCATCGTGATCAAGCAGGTGCTCAAGCCGGCCGAGGTCATCGTCGACGCCTCGCTGCTGTTCAGCCTCTTCAACGCGGTGCTGGCCTGGGCGCTGGCCCACGCCCGCTCCAACATCGAGTTCCGCACCGACATCAAGAGCTGGCCCACCCACGCCCGTGTCATCTGCCGGTTCGCCTACCGCCAGGCCGACGAACGGGTCGAGGAACCCGCCGACCTGGCCCTTCGCGCCTCGCTCGACACCATGACCTGGCGCCTGCTCGAGCAGACCGCCTGGGCCATGGGCCTGCCCCTGGAGCGCAAGTTCGACGGCGGCAACGCCGTGCTCACGCTCGAGTTCCCCCGCACCGTCAACGACCAGATCGAAGGCGTCAGCGCCATCGAGCTCGACCAGGGCTTCTCGCCCTCGCTCAGCTCCAAGCCGCTCGCGGGCAGCCAGGTGCTCGTGGTCGCGTCGCGGCGCGACGTGCGGGTGCAGGTGCGCGACGCCATCCGCAGCATGGGCCTGATCGTCGACTTCGTCGGGTCGGTGGAGGAAGCCCGCGACTTCTGCCGCAGCGGCGTGCCGCACGCCATCGTGATCGAGTCGGTGCTGCGCGGCGACCGCTTCAACGCGCTGCGCCAGGAGTGCATCGAGGCCGTCGCCGACGTGGTGTTCATCGAGATCATCGAGGAAGGCAACACCTTCGAGATCTCGGGCTTCGGCGGCCTGAGCATGGCCCGCGTGGGGCGCGACGCCATCACGGCGTCGCTCCCCTCCGCCCTGATGTTCGAACTGTCGAAGGCGGCAGCGACCTGACCGCTCGGGTTCAGCGCCCGCCGAACACCTTGCGCAGGATCGCGCTGCCGGTGCCGATCGGGTCCTGGCGGATCTTCCGCTCCTCCTCGCCGATCATCAGGTACAGCCCGTCGAGAGCCTTCGAGGTCACGTACTGCTGCACGTTGGCGTCCTCCTGGCGCACGAGGCCGAACGCCGCGGCCTTGCCGGCCACCGCGTTGTACTTGTCGGCCAGCGCCACCCGCTCGGTGGCCCGGGTCACGATGGGCAGGAACTTCTCGCCGAGGGGCTGGCGGGTCTTTTCGGCGAAGAACAGGGTGACCGAGTTGTCGCCGCCGGTCACCAGGCGTTTCGCATCCTCCACGCTCAGGTTCTTCACGGTGGACACCAGCACCGCCTTCGCCTCGGGCACCGCGGCCTCGGCCGCGCGGTTCATCGCGGTGACCAACGCATCCACGCGCTGCCCCTGGCCCGCCGCGCGCAGCAGCGACGCGGCATCGTTCAGGTAACCCGGCAGCGGGATGCGAACTTTCGGGTTGCCGAGGAATCCATCGGTGCGGCCGAGCAGGCCCACGGCCGCCAGGGCCCCGCGTTCCAGCGCGGCCCGCACGCCGGCGGCCGCGTCGGTCTCGCTGAACGGCGACGCGGCTCCGGCGAGGCCCCAAGGCCCCGTACCCAGGGCCACGAGGGTCGCTGACGTAAACTTTCTGCGCTGCATGAACTGCCTTCTGACATGAAATCGATCCGTCATCTTGCCATCGTCCTCGGCGCCGTGGCGGTCACCGCGGCGGCGGCACTGGCTTACGTCTCGCTCGGCACGAAGACCCTGGCCCCGGACGTCGCCTACACCCGGCTCGACGGCAGCCCGGCCCGCACCGCCGACCTCAAGGGCAAGGTCGTGCTCGTCAACTTCTGGGCCACGAGCTGCACCACGTGCGTGAAGGAGATGCCGCAGATCGTCGCCACGCACAACAAGTACCACGGCGCGGCCTTCGACACGCTGGCCGTCGCCATGTCGTACGACCCGCCGGCCTACGTGGTGAACTTCGCCAAGTCCCGCGAACTCCCGTTCACGGTCGTGATCGACAACCTCGGCGAGATGGCGCGCCAGTTCGGCGACGTGCAGCTCACGCCCACCACCGTGCTGATCAACAAGCGCGGCGAGATCGTCAAGCGCTACGTCGGGGAGCCCGACTTCGCGGCGCTGCACACCCTCATCGACCAGCTGATCGCCGAGACCTGAACGCCTCGTTCATCAGGCCGCGGGCGGCCGTGTCCCCGCGCGGCACGGCGCGTACACGTCCCGCGCGGCGTCGTACACGGTCGTGCTGACCCCCATCAGGCCCAGCACCGAGTGGAAGTAGTGGTCGTGCGACAGGCGCTCCTCGGCGCGTGACCGCAGGCAGGTGACCCCGAGGCCCGTGTCGTGCACGAAGCCCGGCGACATCCACGTGATCCACGGCACGCGCTTCTGCACGTCCGGCGCCACCGCGTACGGCAGCCCGTGCAGGTACAGGTTGTTCTCGCCGAGCGACTCCCCGTGGTCGGCCACGTACATCATCGCGGGACGCCAGTTCACCTCTTTCTGCTTCAGCCAGCCGATGGTGGCGCCGAGCAGGTGGTCGGTGTACGCGATGCTGTTGTCGTAGGCGTTGACCAGCTCGGCGCGCGAGCAGGACTGGAGTTCGTTCTGCGTGCACTCGGGCAGGAAGCGCTTGGTCTCCGGGGACGACCGACGGTAGTAGGCCGGCCCGTGGCTGCCGATCTGGTGCAGCACGAGCACCACGCCGCGGGCGCGCCGCTCGGCCGGCAGCGCGGCGAGGCGGGCGTCCAGCCCCTCGAGCAACGCGGCGTCGAGGCATTCGCCGTCGGCGCAGGTGGCCGCGTTGGGCACGCGGTCGCACACGCCCTTGCAGCCGCCCTGGTTGTCGAGCCACAGCACGCCGTAGCCGGCCCGCTGCAGCACGTCGAGCAGGCCTTCCTCGTCGTGGTCGCGGTCGAGGAAAGCCTCTCGGCCCATGCGCGAGAACATGCACGGCACCGACGCCGCCGTGCTGGTGCCGCACGCCCACACATTGCGGAAGCTGACGATGTCCTGCCGGGCGAGCTCCGGCGTCGTGTCGCGCTCGTAGCCGTTGACGCCGAAGTTGCCGACGCGCCCGGTCTCGCCGAGCACCAGCACCAGCAGCGGCGGATGGGCCGGGCCGAACGGGGCGGCGATGGTCGCGTCCTCGCCGATGGGCCTCACGCCGCGCGCGTGGGCCGGGCCGGAGAAGGCCACCTTGCCGAGCGCATAGACAACGTTCAGCGGGTTCACGAGGTACCGCACCTCGTGGTGGTTCCGCACGGTGGAGGCCAGCGGCTGGAAGCAGGCGAACAGCGCCACCACCGTGATCACGAGCGACAGCACGCCCGTCTGCAGGTTGCCTTTCAGGCGCCCGGTCCAGCGCCCGTAGGACACCGGCCGGCGCACCACCCACACCGCCGGCAGCACCCCGAGCAGCAGCAGGTTGAGCAGCAGGCGCCCGCTCATCAGGTCGGCCGCCTCGTGCGGGTCGGTCTGCAGCACGTTGACCAGCATCGAGGGGTCCATCACCATGCCGTACGACAGCATGAAGTGCGTGCAGCCCGCCGACACCAGCAGCCACAGCACCAGCACCGGCTTGAGCGTCCAGCGCCACGCGAAGAGGCTCGACAGGAGGGCCATCAGCCCGGCGATGCCGACGCCGAGGCCGGCCACCAGGATCCAGCCGCCGAAACCTCGCAGCAGGGACCGCTCGAACAGCCCGTGCCACAGCGCGACGTTGCCCACCGTGGCGAGCCACAGGCACACGACGGCGATCAGGAACGCCGGCCGGTCGGGCGCGAGGCCCCCGGTCACGGGTGCGAAGCGGCGGGCGCGCCGCCATCCGAGGACGACGGTGTTCATGCCCGCACCTCCGGCCACGCGGCATCGACACCCCAGGCCACCACCCAGCAGAGCCAGCCGGTCCACAGCGTGTGGCTCATGAAGTGAGCCCCACGCATCTGCTGCGCGAGGCCGAACAGCAGGCCGGCGCCGGCCGCCGATGCGAGCCACAGCTGCGCCACCCGCGGCCAGGCCCGGAAGACGAACCAGCCGCCCAGGAACGAGAAGCCGGACGAGGCATGCCCCGCCGGGAAGCAGTGGCCACTGCCACCGTCGGTGACACTCCAGCCGCGCCAGTGGGGCACGAGGTGGGCGACACCACCGAAGTCCTGCATGTCCCAAGGGCAGCTCGTGGCGCTGCTCGACTTCACGAGCGAGACCACGGTGGCCGCCACGAAGGCGCTCACCACCAGCTGCAGGCGCCGCGACAGGGAAATCCGGCGCAGCACGCCGAACGGCCACCACACGCCGATGCACAGCACCACCGCCACCAGCCACGAGGCCACGCGGCCCCCTTCGTGCAACAGGTCGGCGAGCACCCAGTGGTCGCGCCACGGGAACCCGTGGCGGCTGCCGAACAGCGACGCGGCCGCCATGTCGAGCCCCGAGGCATCCCAGGCCAGAACCACCGCCAGCATGGCCGCCGTGGCCGCCGGCACGCGCCACGAACCCGGCGCTTTCGAGATCACTTCACTCATGGGACCGCACGATCCGCGCCGCGGCTTAAGCCATCCTTAAGCGATCCCGGGGCACAATGACTGCATGCGCGTCCTCGTGGTGGAAGACGATGAAGGCATTGCCGACGGCCTGCGGGCCACGCTGCGGCAGCATGGCGCCGCCGTCGACGTGGCGGGCAGTGTCGCGGCCGGCTGGACCGCGTTGCGGGCCGAGACGTTCGACCTCGTGCTGCTCGACCTCGGCCTGCCCGACGCCGACGGCACCGAACTGCTGCGCCGCCTGCGCGCCGCACCCGCGGGCGGCCAGCCCGATCCTGCCACCCCCGTGCTGATCATGACCGCCCGCGACCAGGTCGCCTCGCGCATCGCGGGCCTCGACATGGGCGCCGACGACTACGTGGTCAAGCCGTTCGACGCGGGAGAACTCGCGGCCCGCATCCGCGCGCTGCAGCGCCGCGCGCACGGCCGCGCGCAATCGCTGCTGCAGGCCGGCGACCTCGAGATCGACACCGCGGCCCGCGTGGTGCGCCGGGCCGGCGTGCCGGTGGAGCTGTCCGCGCGCGAGTTCGCGGTGCTGCTCGCACTGGTCGAGGTGCGGCCGCGCGTGCTGTCCCGCGCCCAGATCGAGGCGCGGCTCTACAACTTCGACCAGCTGCTCGACAGCAACGCCATCGAGGTGCACGTGCACCACCTGCGCCGCAAGCTCGGCGACACGGTGATCCGAACGATGCGCGGCGTCGGCTACTTCGTTCCCGCGGACGACCCCGCCCCCTGACATGACCCAACGCACCCTGCTGCGCCACCTGCTCGCCTGGGTGCTCGGCGCCCTCGCCGTCGTGTGGCTCGGCTTCGTCGCCATCGGCCTGCGCACCGGCGTCCACGAGGCCGACGAACTCACCGACGGCCACCTCGCCAGCACCGCCTCGCTGCTGCTCAGCCAGCGCGGCGTCGAGTTCGTGGTCGCGCGCGACGCCTCCGCGCCGTCGGAAGACCTCAAGCGCCACGACTACCAGCAGTCGATGAGTGTCGTGGTGTGGGACCACGACGGCCGCGTGCTGAGCCGTGTCGGCGACGCCCCCGAACCGCCCTTCGATCCCGGCGAAGGCTTCGCCACACTCGACCTCGGCCAGCCCCCCGAGGCCTGGCGCACCTTCGCGCGCTGGGATTCCCCCGAACACCACCGCCGCGTGATGGTGATGCTGGCCATCGACGAACGCGACGACCTGGCATGGGACATCGCCGGGCAGGTCGCCGAGCCGGGCTTCTGGCTGCTCCCGGTCATCGCGATCGTGCTCGGCTTCGCGATCCGCCGCGGGCTGCGCCCGCTCGGGCAGCTGTCGAACGACGTGGCGCAGCTGGACGTGCGGTCCGGTGAAGCGCTGCGGGCCGGCCATCGCCACGAGGAGTTCCGCGCGGTCGTCGATTCGATCAACGCACTGACCGTGCGCTACCAGGCGGCCATGGCCCGCGAACGCCAGCTCGCCGGCGAACTCGCCCACGAACTGCGCACGCCGCTCGCCTCGATCGCTCTGCACGCGCAGTCCCTCGCCGGCTCGCTGTCGGACGAGGACCGCCGCCACGCCCAGGCCCGCGTGGCCCAGGATGCGCTGCGGGCGGGCCAGGTGCTGCAACACCTGCTGACGCTCGCGCGGGCCAGCCACGCCGAACTGGCCGAGAAGGCCGTCGCCTTCGACGTGGTGCAGATGGCCGCGCGCGTGCTGGCCGATCACGGGCAGGTCGCGCTCGACAGCCGGCACGAGCTGGCCCTGACGGGGTCGGCCTCGCTCACGGTCACCGGGCACGAACTGCTGCTCGAACTGGCGTTGCGCAACCTCGTCGAGAACGCCCTCGGCCACGCACCGCCGGACACGCTGATCGAAGTGCAGGTGGACGAGGCGGGCCGCTGGCTGCAGGTCACCAACCGGGCGCAGCACGACGGGGACGCGCCGGATGCCGCCACGGTGTCACGCCTGGGCCTGGGCCTCGGCCACCGCGTGGTGGAAAAGGTGGTGTCGATCCACGGGGCCTCGTTCTCCGAGGTGGCCCGCAGCCGCGACGAACGGTGCTACCGCATCACGTTCGGCCCCGCGGTGTCCTGACGCCGGATCGGGGCCCTTCAGCCGCGGCGGCGACGGGCCCGCTTCAGCGCCACCAGCACCAGCACGCCGCAGAGCAGCTCGAACAGCGACATCGCCCCGCCGCCGCCGCCCGACCCACTGTCCGTCGACGACGTGCCGACGGGCGTGGCCGCGGAGATGGTGCCGGTCCAGTCCGCCGCCACCTGCTTGCCGAGGTCGTTCGTCACGGTGACCCGCACCTTGACCGTGCCGGTCGCCTTGGGCACCACCGTGACGGCGCGGTCGGTCTCCATCCCGCTCAGCGTGGCCAGGCCGTCGCCCTGCACGATGGACCAGACGAACGTGGCCTTGCGGCCCGGGGCCAGCGTCAGGTCGTCCACGGACACCGTGACGGTTTCACCGAGCTTCAGCGACGAGGTGACCGGCGACACGGTGACGGCCAGCGCGTCCACCTGGACCGCCAGGTCCGCCGTGTCGAAGCCGCCCAGGTCGTCCACGACGGTGACGCGGACCGTGAAGGTGCCGTTGTCCGACGGCTGGACCTTCACGCTGCGGCCGGTGTTGCCTTCGAGGAAGGCCGAGACGATGCCGCCGCCATTGACGATCGACCAGGAGGCCGAGGCGAAGCTGCGGTTCAGCCCGAACAGCGTGTCGGCCATCGACAGCGTGACGACGTTGCCCGGATCGGGCCGGGCCGGCGACGCGGTGGCCTCCGCCTCCACGTTGCCGGAGGCGGAGATGTGCCCGGCCTTCTGGACCGCGGCGGTCACGTCGAGCATGCCGGCGCCACAGGTGCTGGTGGTGCAGTAGCACTCGACCTGGTCGACGCCATTGGGCGCATGGCAGGCCGCCACGCCGGCCCCGGCGCCGGTGGTGGGGAACGCCCGCGCCGTCGAACGCAACATGGTCTTGACCTGCGCCGGCGTGAGCGACGCGTCGGCCGACAGCATCAGGGCCACCGTGCCCGACACCAGCGGAGCGGAGAAGCTGGTGCCCACCGCGTAGTTGGTGCCGTCGGTGTAGGCCGCTGAATTGGCGACGGGCGTGGTCTTGCCCGCGTTCGTGGTGCTCAGGATGGGGTACAGGCAGCTGCCGGTCTCGTTGACGCAGTTGCCACCGGGCGCGGAGATCGTCACCTCGGGCCCGACGTCGGAGAAGCCCACCTTCGTGCCGATGTGGCGCAGGCCGGCGACGGCCACGACCCCGGTGCAGTTGGCCGGCACGCTGACCGCGTGGCCGGTGCTGTTGCCCGCGGCCACGACCACGACCGCGCCAGCGTTGACCACCTCGTTCACCGCATCCGAATACACGCTGGTGCAGGTGCCGTCGCCGCCGAGGCTCATGTTGAGCACGCGGGCCGGGTTGGCGTTCGTGGGCACCCCGGCCACGGCGAGGCCGGCGGCCCAGCGCATGCCCGCCACGATGTCGGAGTCGTAGCCACCGCACTTGCCGAGCACCCGCACCGGCAGCACCTTCACGCCGGGCGCGAGGCCCGCCATGCCGATGCCGTTGTTCCACGCGGCGCCCACGAGGCCGGCGACCTGCGTGCCGTGCCAGGAGCTGTCCGAGACCGTGCAGCCGGAGAACTTGGTCGTCTTCGATTCGGCCGACGTGACGTAGTCGCCCGGGTCCGACGGGTCGCCGTCGCGCCCGCTGCCGTCGTTCGCGATGGTGCTGTCGAGCACCATGTCGTAGCCGGTCAGCAGCTGGCCGGCGAGGTCGGGATGGTCCGGGCGGATGCCGGTGTCGAGCACCGCGACGACGATGCCCTGCTTTCCGGTGGTGATGTCCCATGCACCCGGCGCGTTGATGGAGGCCAGCACCGGCGCCACGGGCGCCTTGAGGTACCACTGGCCCGTGGCCGGGCTGGTGCCGCCCACCGGGCCGTACAGCGGGTCGTTCGGGACGGCCAGCCACGTGCGCAACTGGTCGACCTCGGCGTATTCCACGTCGGCGTCGGCGCGCAGCTTGCGCGCGAGGGCGTGGCTGTCGAGGCCGGAGGCGGTGACGACCTGCGCGCGGTCGGAGATGGCGCGCCCGGCCGACAGCCGGGCCCCGGTGCGCCCGCCCAGTGCCTCGGCACGGGCCTGCAGCATGGACTCGGCCCGGGCCGCCGTGCGCACGGCGTCGAGCGGAGCGGCACGCACGGTTTCAGACGAGGCCCGGAACTTCACGATCACCCGGGCTTCATCCGCGGGCGCGGTGGGCACGGTGCGCCGTGCGGGCATCTGTTCGGCTGCCATGGCCGTGCAGGCCAGTCCCAGCGCCACGCCTGCGATGGCCCAACGGCGCCATCCCCTGGTTGTCGTCATCGTCTCGATTCCTTGCTGGCCCGCGCCATCACGTCGCTTCCCGGGTTCACCCGGACAAGCCCGCCTTTGTACCCGAGATGGGGCTTCCCGAGGGTTTGCAGTTGTTGCGGCGCCTCGGGTTTCCCCCCGCATTGTTCGGGCATCAGGTCACGTGGATGCTTCCGGATTGTTTCCGGTCGGACATGGCCGTGACCGATTCATCATGCGGAACCGCGGTGCACCTCCTGCTCCCCGTGGGCGGCCAGCAGCTCCATCAGCTGCTTGCGCATGATCATCCCCGGGCGGTCGGACTCCATCGAGAACTCCACGCCGCGGCGGCGGGTGTCCACCAGCGCGTCCGGATCGGTCGATTCGATGATGTGCTTGTCTTCCCGCGTGATCTCGTAGTCGAAGTCGATCAGCAGCTGCGCCGGGCAGTCGGCCTCGGTGTCGTTCCGGAACAACCATTGGGTGATCTGGATGTGGCCGTCGTCGATGGGGGCCAGGCTGTTGATGATGATGTGGCGGATGCCGCTCGGGTATTCGATGTCGAGCCGGCGCGCGAACGGGCGGAACCATTCGTTGCGCATGTGGCGCGTGGTCGCCGGGTCGGTCAGGCCGCTGACCCGGTGGAAGGCCGGCGGGTTGAGCGCGTCGATGGTCGTCTCGGCGTAGAAGCCGTTCGGCGTTTCCTCGATGAAGTACTTGCTGGGCTTCGGTTGCGCGGCCACGCCGAAGGTGTTCTTGTGCACGAACGAGAAGTGCGAGTTGTCGAACGAGTTCTCCATGAAGCGCAGCCCGCTCGTGGCCCAGGTCTCGTAGAACTGGAAGATGCATCGGTAGGCCGGGTCGTCGAACTCGGGGATCGGCGGGATGGGCTCGAGCGGGTCCTCGAGGGCGACCCAGGCGTAGCCGTAGCGGCCCTCGCAGTGGTACGCCGTCGTCTTGTAGTCGCACGGGATGGCCTTCTCCGCGGGGTACTGCGGAATGCGCACCACCTGGCCGGTGCGGTCGTAGGTCCAGCCGTGGTAGCCGCACACGACCTTGCCGCCTTCGCACCAGCCCTTCGAGAGCTGGGCGGTGCGGTGGCAGCAGCGGTCCTTCAGTGCCGCGGGCTTGCCCGCCTCGTCGAGGAACAGCACGATCTTCTCGCCCAGCAGCGTGAAGGGCTGCGGGCCGTCGGCCAGCTGCGAAAGCGGCATCACCGCGTACCAGAAGCGGCGCAGGATGGGTTGTCGGGTGGTGAGCATGGGGTTTACCTCGCTTGGTGGGACAGGGGCCGTCCGCCTGCGGACGGCCCGACAGCGAGAGCAATCTCCGGCCGCGCGGGGGCGCGGTCCTGTGCTTCTACTCTCTCGAAATCGGGGGTGGGGCTCATGCCGCCTCGCGCTTCAGGCGGCGCACGACGGCGTCTGCACGGGCCAGCCAGGCCGGCAGGTCGAAGCCCGGGATGGCGCCGTCGCGAACGACCTCTCGGCCCGCCACCCACACATGGCGCAGCAGCGGCGCGCCGCCGGCCGTGATGGGCGCCGACACCGGGTCGTGGTTGCCGGCGTACCGCGGGTGGTCGAGGCCGTACAGCACCAGGTCGGCCTGCCGGCCCGGGGCGATCTCGCCCACGTCGCCCAGGCCGAACAGGCGGGCACCGCCCGTGGTGGCCCACTGCACGAGCTGGTCGGTGTCCATCGCACCCGCGCCCTTCGCGGCGCGGTGGATCAGCCAGGCCGCGTGCAGCTCGCTGACCATGTCGGCCGCCTCGTTCGACGCGGCCCCGTCGACCCCGACACCCACCACCGCCCCGGCGGCATGCAGCGCCTGCACCGGCGCGATGCCGCTGCCCAGGCGGCCGTTGCTCTGCGGGCAATGCGCGATGCCGGTGCGCGTGCTGCCGCACAGCGCGATCTCGCTCGCGTCGAGGTGCACCATGTGCGCGAACGACACGTCGGGCCCGATCCACTCGTGTTCGGCGCACCAGTGCACCGGCCGCATGCCGAAACGTTCGGCGGCGAAACGCACGTAGTCTTCGGTCTCCGACAGGTGCGAGTGCAGGCCGATTCCCATCGCGCGCGCGGCCCGCGCGAGTTCGCGCAGCTCGTCCGGCGTGGTCGAGTAGAACGGCGTGGTGGGCGCCATCACCACCTTGCGCATCGCCGACGGCGACGGGTCGTGGAAGCGGTGCACCGTGTCCTGCACGCCACGCAGCATCGCGTCGAGCGGCTCGTGCGGCAGCGGCTTGTCGTCCGGCCCCGCGAAGGCCCGTGTCTTCGTCGCGCCGCCGCGCAGCAGCACGAAGCGCAGGCCGAGCGACTCGGCCGCGGCGAACAGGATCGGTGCCGGGTCATAGCCGAGCGACGCGCCGAAGAGGTAGTGGTGGTCGGCCACCGTGGTGCAGCCCGACAGCAGCAGCTCGGCGAGGCCGAGTGTCGCGGCCACCGTCAGCGCCTCTTCGTCGATGCGCGGGCCGTAGGTGTACGGCACCGCCTCGAGCCACGGCATCAGCGGCACGGCCAGCCCCGCCGGCACGCCCTTGAGCACCGACTGGAACAGGTGGTGGTGCGTGTTGACGAAACCGGGCATCAGCACTGCGCCACGGGCGTCGACGACGGTCTCGCCGTCGATCGCGCCGAGCGCCGGCCCGACCGCGGTGATCACGCCGGACTCGACGCGCACGTCGGTCATGCCGGCGCGAGTCAGCGCCCCCTGGATGAGGAATCGGTCGGCCATGTCAGCGCTCCTGCTTCGCCATGCTCTCGTGCCACGAGCCGAGCGCCAGCCGGGTCGCCGCGAGCATCCCCCAGAACAGCAGCACGCCGGTCGCGCTGATGAGCGCGAGCGCGGCGAACAGCCGGGGAATGTTGATCTGGAAGCCGGCCTGCAGGATCTGGTACGCGAGGCCCGCGCCCTGCCCGCCCGTGCCGGCCACGAACTCGGCCACCACCGCACCGATCAGCGCGAGCCCGCACGAGATGCGCAGCCCCGCGAACCAGTACGGCAGGGCGCTCGGGACCTGCAGGCGCCGCAGCGTCTGCCAGCGCGAGCTGCGCTGCATGCGGAACAGGGACGCGAGACCGGGCGACACGCTGCGCAGCCCGAGCGTGGTGTTCGCGATGATCGGGAACAGCGCCACGATGGCCGCGCACAGCGTCAGTGCGAGGGTCGTGTCCTTGCACCAGATGATGACGAGCGGCGCCACGGCGGCCACCGGCGTCACCTGCAGCAGCACGGCGTACGGGAAGAAGCTGAGCTCGATCCACCGGCTCTGCGCGAAGGCGAACGCGATCAGCGTGCCCACGACGGTCGCGAGCGCGAAGGCGAGGAAGGTGATCTTCAGCGTCACCCACAGCGAGCCCATCAGCATGCCGAAGTCGGCCGCCAGCGTGGCGGCGATGCGCGTGGGCGTGGGCACCAGGAACTCGGGCACGTCCCAGGCGCGGCACACGGCTTCCCAGGCGCCGAGCAGCACCAGCCCCACGGCCAGCGGGATCACCACCTGCAGGAACCGTTCGGACTGCACCCAGGGGGCGCGGGCGGTCGCGGTCATGGCTGCACCTCCGCGTCGGTCTCGAACTGGTCCGGCCCGCTCGCGAGGCTCGCCTGCAACAGCGCGTCCGACAGCGTGCGGCAGATCTCGGCGAACGCCGGCGAGGCGCGGAACTGCGCGTCGCGCGGTCCGTCGTGGTCGATGGTGATTTCCTTGAAGACCCGGCCCGGGCGCGCCGCCATCACGACCACGCGGGTCGACAGGAACGCCGCCTCGTAGACCGAGTGCGTGACGAACAGCGCCGTGAGGCCGCGCTCGGACCAGAGCCGGCGCAGGTCGTCGTCGAGCCGGTTGCGCGTGATCTCGTCGAGGGCTCCGAACGGCTCGTCCATCAGCAGCAGGTCGGGTTCGGTGACGAGGGCGCGGGCAATCGACACACGCATCTGCATGCCGCCCGACAGCTCGCGCGGGAAATGCCGCGCGTACCGCGAGAGGCCCACGCGCGCGAGCGCAGTGGCCACGCGGGCATCGCCTTCGGTCCGAGCCACGTGGTGCAGGTCGAGCGGCAGCCGCACGTTCTCGGCCACCCGCGCCCACGGCATCAGCGTGGCCTCCTGGAACACGAACGCGAGGCGGCGGCCCGGTTCGTCGAGCGCCTCGGCACCGCCCCGCCACCAGCGCAGGCGGCCATCGGTGGGCGACAGCAGCCCGGCCACGAGCTTGAGCAGCGTGCTCTTGCCGCAGCCCGACGGGCCGATCAGCGAGACGAACTCGCCGGGCATCAGCGTGAAGTCGGTGGGTGCGAGCGCCTGCGTGCCGTTGCCGTAGGTCTTGCAGGCCGACAGGGCCTCGACCACCGGCACGGCGTGGTTTCGGTTCGGTGCGAGCATCGGTGTGGTCTCCCCGAAGGTCAGTTCGGCATCACCTTGAGGCCCGACACCACGTCGAGCGTGAAGGCGTTCTTCCACGGCGTCTCGGGCTTGAGCAGGCCTTCCTTCACGAGGTAGTCGTAGCTGCGCTTCCAGCGGGCCTCGGTCATCGTGCCCACGCCCATCGTCGCGGCGTCGCCGCCATCGAGCACCTTGAGCTTCTTCATCTGCTCGATGCCGAACGCGATCTGCTCGTCGCTCATGTTCGGGTTGTCCTTCTTGATGAGCGCGTTGGCCGGTGCCGGGTCCTTGAAGTAGCTGACCCAGCCTTCCATCGTCGCGCGCACGAACCGCTTGACCACGTCGGGCTTGGCCTTGAGGAAGCCGGTGGTGGTGACGAGGGTGGTGCCGTACGGCGGGTAGCCGTCGTCGGCGAACAGGTAGAAGTTGTACGGCAGGCCCTTCTTCATCGCCTGGAACGGCTCGGAGGACGGGTAGGCCTGCTGCGCCGTCTTCGCGTCCGCGAAGAACGGCTGCAGGTTGAAGGTGTACGGCTTGGCCTGTTCCTCGGTGTAGTCGTACTTGGCCTTGAGCCACGGCCACCAGCTCGCGCGCCCCGACGAGGCCACGAGGATCGTGCGGCCCTTCAGGTCCGCGAGCGACTTGACGTCGTCGTGGGTCAGCATGCCCTGCAGGTCCTTCTGGAAGCTGGTGGCCACGGTGACCACCGGCAGGCCCTTCTCGACGCCGCTCAGCACCTGGAAGTCGTAGCCCATGATCAGGTCGGCCTGGCCGGCCGTCAGCAGCTGCATGCCGTTGACCTGCGGGCCGCCCATCTTGAGCGTCACGTCGAGCCCGGCCTTCTTGTAGAGGCCGGTGGCCACGGCCTGGTAGAAGCCGCCGTGTTCGGCCTGGGCGTACCAACTCGTGAGGAAGGTGAGCTTGTCCTGCGCGTGGGCGGGCGCGGCGAGCAGCGTGGCGGCGGCCAGCGCGAGCGCCCCGCCGAAGCGGCGCGCCAGGGTGGAACAGGGAGAGCAGGAGAACGCGAATGCAGTCATGCGGACCTCGTCGGCGAATGCGGGGAGCACCCACTGCAGCGGCCGGACGAGACGCGAGTCGCACCCGACAACCGGCGGCGGGCACCGTTGTCGGGAGCAATTTCCTGCCGCCCCGGGCGGGACGGTTGAACGCTTCTACTCCTGGGCGTTCAATCAGCAACCCTCATGCCAAGGTCGGCGCACCGGGCTGGGGCGGGCGCCACTGCAATCCGATCGACACCCCCTGCCCGCCCAGGCCGTCACCCACGTCGATGCGTGCACCGAGCCGGCGCGCGGCCGACGCCACGATCGCGAGGCCGAGGCCCGAGCCGCTCGCGCTCACACCGGCGCCGCGATGGAATCGCTCGAACACCCGCGGCCGGTCGGCCGGCGCGATGCCCGGCCCGTCATCGCGCACCGCGAGGTGCAGCCCGTTCGCCTCGGCCGACAGCACCACCTCCACGCGCCCGCCGCGCCGCCCGTAGCGCACCGCATTCCCCACGAGGTTGTCGAGCACGGACTCCAGCGCTTCGGGCGCACACGGCAGCACGTGGCTGTCGGGGCCCACGTAGGCGAGTTCGATGCCCGCGGTGCGGGCCGCGGGCGCGTGCGACGCGAGCGTGTCGCGCGCCACGTCCGCAACGTCGATCGGCGCGGGGTCGGCCGGCTGCCCCGCCTCCAGCCGGGCGAGCGCGAGCAGCTGGCCCACGAGGCGGTGGGCCCGCGCGAGGCCCTGGCGCAGGCGCGAGGCCGCGGCGTCGCGGTCCTCGGGTGAACGCGACTGGATCAGCGTGTCGCACTGCGCGCTCACCACCGCGAGCGGCGTGCGCAGCTCGTGCGCCGCATCGGCGAGGAAGGCCCGCTCGCGGTCGAGCAGCCCCTGAAGGCGCGCGAGCGTGGCGTTGAGTTCGACCACGACCGGTGCCAGCTCGCGGTACTCGGCCGGCACGGCGAGCGGGCGCAGGTCCGACGGCGAGCGGCCCGCGAGTTCACGCGACAGCCGCCGCAGCGGCCGCAGCCCCGTGTGCACCGCGAGCCACACGGGCAGCAGCAGCAACGGCACGCCCACCAGCAGCGGGCGCAGGCCGTCGCCGCTGAACATCACGGCGTCGAAGGTGTGCTCGCGGCTCGCGATCGATTGCGTCACGTCCACGCGGTACGTGCGGCCGGGGGTCCAGCGGCGCAGCAGTCGATAGGCCTGGCCGCCGAGCCGTGTGTCAGCGAAACCCTCGGCCACCGCGGGGTCGGCGTCCACGTCGGGCGCCTCGCCGCCACGCGCGACCACACGCCCCTGCGCATCGGTCACCCGGAACGCGAGGAACCCGACCGGGAAGCCGTCGAGCGCGGTGTCGGCATCGATCGACGCGGCCAGGCCCGCGAGGCCGGCCGGCTCGCCGCTCGCCAGCACCCGCACCGCGGCTTCGGAAAGCGTCAGCATCTCGCGGTCGAACGACCCCGACTCCGACGCGTACACACCGGCCCGGCCCACCGCGTACACCGCGAGCCAGACGCCCGCGCAGGCGAACAGCACGGCCAGCACGAGGCGGCGGGCGATCGACGGCTCACGCAACGCGCGCCACATCGCCGTCACTCCCCGAGGCCGTAGCCGACGCCCCGCACCGTGCGGATGCAGTCGTCGCCGAGCTTGCGGCGCAGGTTGTGGATGTGCCATTCGAGCGCGCTGAGTTCGAGCGGCTCGCCGAGTGGCGCGAGCGCCCGCGTCAGCCGGTGTTTCGCCACCACCTCGCCGGGATGCCGCGCGAGTTCGGCGACGATCAGGAACTCCTTGGGCGATAGCGGCACGACGAAGCCGTCGGCGCGCACCTCGCGCCGGCGCGTGTCGACGTGCAGCCGCCCCACCGACCACACGGCGGAGGCCTGGCCGGCCGCGCGGCGGGTCACCGCCCGAACGCGCGACGCCACCTCCTCGGGAGCGGCAGGCTTGACCACGTAGTCGTCCGCACCGGCGTCCAGCCCGTCGACGCGCGAGGCCACGTCGTCGCGGGCGGTCAGCACGATCACCGGCAGTGCGAAGCCATCGCGCCGCCACGTGCGCAGCAGGGCGAGACCATCGCCGTCCGGCAGGCCCAGGTCGAGCAGCACGCAGGCGTACGGCAGCGTGTCGCGGTCGTCGGTCAGCGCCCGCGCGTGGCGCACGCCGCGCACCCACTCGCTGGTGAGGCCGTGACCCGCGAGCGCGCGCTGCAGGTCGGCGCCGAGGTCGAGGTCGTCTTCGATGAGCAGCAGGTGCATGGCCGGGGTCGTGGAGTCGATCCGGCGCGCAGCTTACGCCCACGGGCCTGGGGATTCCCAAAGGTTCGGCTGCCTACAGTCCGCACCGTTCCAACCGCCCTCGCCGAACCATGAACCCGAACCGATGCCATGCGGCCGTGACGCTGCAGTCGACACTCTGCGCGATCTACCTCACCGTCGCGGCCCCCGTGGCCGCGCAATCCACCGAGCAGTCCCGGGACGCGCCCCTCGGCTTCAGCGGCACCGTCGGCCCCGCCGTGCTGGGCCTGTCGACCTACGAAGGCGGCCGGCGCCACCGGGCCGTCGTCGCGCCGGACCTCACGCTCATCTGGCGCAGCGCGAGCGCGGGCGCCGTGGAGTTCGGGCCGAAGGGCCTCGTCTGGCGCGTCGTCGAACACGACGGGTGGACCCTCGCGCTCGCCGGCTCGATCGACCTCGGCCGCAAGGACCACGACACGTCGGCCACCGACCCCACGCCCGGCGACGACCGCCTGCGCGGCATGGGCACACTCGGCTCGGCGACCGAGGCGGGTGTGATGGTGGGCTGGGGGCCGGTCTACGCGACGTGGCGGCGGGCCCTGAGCGGCCGGGGCCACGCGGGCACGCAGGCCGAGCTGGTGTTCGACGGCACGATGGATGTGTCCGAGCGGCTCGGGGTGCGTGTCTATGCCAACGCGCTGTGGACCGATGCGGCGTGCATGCAGGCCTATTTCGGCGTCACGCCGGCGCAGTCGGCCGCGACCGGCTTCGCGGTCTACACCCCCGGCGGCGGACTGCGTCGGGTCGACGTGGGCGTGGGCGCCGAGTACCGGTTCCTGCCGAAGTGGAAGATGTCCGGCGGCGTGGGCTGGGTGCAGCTGACGGGCGAGGCGCGCAAGAGCCCGCTCGTCGAACGCGCCGGCAGCGCCATCGCCGCGACCACGCTGTCCTATGAGTTCTGAGCCGATGCCGCAGTGGTCGCGCCGCCGCATCCTCGCGGTGTGGGCCGCGGCCGCACTGCCGATGGCGGCGATCGCCTGGATCGTCGCGCCGTGGTGGGCCGCGGGCGACGGGTTCGAGTTGTCGAAGGCCTTGATCGCCGGGCTGGCCGCGGGGCTCGTGTGGCAGTCGCTGCTGGTGCTCGGGCTCGTGTGGCACGAACGCGGGTCGCTGCGTCCCGCCGTGGTGGCCGACGCCCTGTGGCTGCGGCCGCCCACCGACCGCCGCGCGTGGCTCGTGGTGGCCCTGTTCGCCGTGCCCTTCCTGCTGGCCCCGGCACCCGACCTGCCGCACAGCCCGCACCGCGACTTCGCGGCCTTCCTGCAGTCGGACGCGGGCCAGGCCTTCTTTCACGGCAACTGGGCGTGGTACGGCGTCGTGGTGCTGCTGCTGGTGGCCAACACCGTGACCGGCGAGGAACTGCTGTTCCGCGGCCTGCTGCTGCCGCGCATGGCCGGCGCCTTCGGGCGGGCCGACTGGCTCGTCAACGGCATGCTGTTCGCGGCCTACCACCTGCACACGCCGTGGGTGATTCCCGGCGCACTGCTCGATGCACTGTGGCTCGCGTGGCCCAGCCGGCGCTGGCGCAGCGCGTGGCCGGGCATCGTGGTGCACAGCACGGCGAGCGTGCTGGTGATGGTGCTGCTGTGGCCCGTGGTGGCTGGATGAACGTCACCCCGGCGAACGCCGGGATGACGCAGGAGGCGGTCAGCCGTCGATCTCGACGCCGGCCTTCTCGGCCTGCTTGTCGGCGTGGTAGCTCGAACGCACCATGGCGCCGATGGCCGCCTGCGTGAAGCCCATCTTCTTCGCCTCTTCCTCGTACATCTTGAAGGTGTCGGGGTGGACGTAGCGGCGCACCGGCAGGTGGTGGCCGCTCGGGGCGAGGTACTGGCCGATGGTGAGCATGTCGATGTCGTGCTCGCGCATGTCGCGCATCACCTGCAGGATCTCCTCGTCCGTCTCGCCCAGGCCCACCATGATGCCGCTCTTGGTGGGCACGTGCGGGGCGAACTCCTTGAAGCGCTTGAGCAGGTTCAGCGAGTAGGCGTAGTCGGAGCCCGGGCGCGCTTCCTTGTAGAGGCGCGGCGCGGTCTCGAGGTTGTGGTTCATCACGTCGGGCGGGGCGGCCTTCAGGATTTCCAGCGCGCGGTCCATGCGGCCGCGGAAGTCGGGCGTGAGGATCTCGATGCGCGTGCGCGGCGACAGCTCGCGCACCTGGCGGATGCACTCGACGAAGTGGCCGGCACCGCCGTCGCGCAGGTCGTCGCGGTCGACGCTGGTGATCACGACGTAGTTGAGCTTGAGCGCGGCGATGGTCTTCGCGAGGTTGGCCGGTTCGTTGACGTCGAGCGGGTCGGGACGGCCGTGGCCCACGTCACAGAACGGGCAGCGGCGCGTGCACTTGTCGCCCATGATCATGAACGTGGCGGTGCCGCCGCCGAAACATTCACCGATGTTCGGGCACGACGCTTCCTCGCACACGGTGTGCAGGTTGTGCTCGCGCAGGATCTTCTTGATCTCGTAGAAGCGGGTGCTGGGCGAACCGGCCTTCACGCGGATCCAGTCGGGCTTCTTCAGCTGCTCGGCCGGCACGATCTTGATGGGGATGCGTGCGGTCTTGGCCTGGGCCTTCTGCTTGGCCGTGGCGTCGTAGGCGGGAGGCGGGGTCAGCGTGGAATCGGTCGACATCGGGGTGAAGCTTTGGATGGAGCCGGTCAGCTCAGGTGGGACACGAGCAGGTCGCCCAGTCGTCGTGCAACGGTGGCCCAGTCGGTGCGGACGCCCAGTGTAGCCAAATCGACCGTCTGCAGCCCGGCATAACCGCAGGGGTTGATCCATTCGAAGGGCTTCAGGTCCATGTCGACGTTGAGCGCCACGCCGTGGTACGTGCAGTGCCGGCTGACCTTGATGCCCAGGGCCGCCACCTTGCCGAGGCCCGCGAACGGGTCCGGCCGGGGCCCCGTCAGTGCGGCGTGGCCGCCCGGATCGGCCAGGTTCACGTAGATGCCCGGGGCACCCGCGACGCGGTGGCCGGTGATGTCGAAGGACTCCAGCGTCTTGAGCACCGCGTGTTCCAGCCGGTAGACGTACTCCTTGACGTAGATGTCGAGGCGGCGAAGGTCGATCAGGGGGTAAGCGACCACTTGCCCGGGTCCGTGGTGGGTCACCTGGCCGCCCCGGTTGGTGGCCACGACCGGGATGCCGTGGGGGTCCAGCACGTGGTCGGCCTTGCCGGCGATGCCCTGGGTGTAGACGGGCGGGTGCTCGCACAACCAGATCTCGTCGGGGGAATCGGCGGTGCGGGTCTCGGTGTAGGCACGCATCGCCTCGACGGTGGGCGCGTAGTCGACGCGGCCGAGCATGCGGAGGACGGGGGGCTGGGACATGGTTCGGGTCAACGGGGCTGGAACATGATGAGGCCCATGCCGGCCAGGGCGACCGCCACGCCCGCGGCGTCCCAGGCGGTGGGGCGCACGCCGTCCACGGCCCACAGCCACACCAGCGCGACCCCGATGTAGACGCCGCCGTACGCGGCGTAGACACGGCCGGCGGCGGTTTCGTGGAGGGTGAGCAGCCACGCGAACAGCGCGAGGCTCGCCGCGGCGGGCACCAGCAGCCAGATGGAACGGCCCTGCTTGAGCCAGAGCCAGGGCAGGTAGCAGCCGACGATCTCCGCGAGCGCGGTGGCGGCGAACAGCAGGAAAGTCTTCATGCCGGCGATTGTCACCGGCACCGGGTCACAGCACGGTGCGGACGAGCGGGTGCGTGGTGAGCGTGCGGTACAGCTCGTCGAGCTGCTCGCGGCTGGTGGCGGTGACCGTGATGGTCACGCCCAGGTACTTGTTGCCCGAGCTCGCGCGCAACTCCACCGTGGTGGGGTCGAACGTGGGGTCGAACCGCTCCGCGATCTGCGTGATGGCGTGCACGTAGCCGTCGACGTTCAGGCCCATCACCTTGATGGGGAACTTCGACGGGTACTCGATGAGCGATTGCTCGGGCGGAATGTCTTGCATCGGGAAACTCATCCGGCACACTTGGGGCCGAGGCCCCGGGTTTCAAGTCAGATGGACTGCAGGCGCTTGGCGCGCTGGTAGGCCTCGTACAGCCGCGCGTAGACGGGGCCGGGCTTGCCGCGCATCGCGCCGTGGCCCACGAGCTCCCCGTCGATGCGGGTGACCGGCAGCACTTCCTTGCTGGTGGAACTCAGGATCACCTCGTCGGCGGCCCGCACCTCGGCCTCGGACAGCGGGCGCAGGTTGTAGGCGATGCCTTCCTCTTCGCACAGCTCGCGCAGCACCTCGTAGCGGATGCCTTCGAGCACGTGTTCGCTCTTCGGCGGGCCGAGCAGTGCGCCCTCGGAGGCGATCCAGACGTTGCTGCTGGACGCCTCGGTCAGGAAACCGTTGCGGAAGAGGAGGGTCTCGACGGCGCCGTGGTCGGCCGACATCTGCCGGGCCAGCACGTTGCCGAGCAGCGAGGTGGTCTTCAGGTCGCCGCGCTCCCAGCGGAAATCGCGGGCGGTGGTGCACGCCACACCCTGGTGCCGCTGCTCGGCGGTGGCCGCGCGCGTGGGGGTGGTCATGATGAACACCGTGGGGGTCAGGTCCGGCAGCATCGTGTGCTCGCGCGGGGCGACACCCCGGGTCACCTGCAGGTACAGCAGCTGGTCGTCCGCAGCGGCCGCCTCGATCACCCGGCGGCTCGCCGCCAGCCAGTCGGCCGGCGAAAGCGGGTTCGGGATGCGGATCTTGGCGAGGTTGCGGGAGAGCCGCGCCATGTGGTCGTCGAACCGGAAGATGCGCCGGCCGTAGACCGGCATCACCTCGTAGATGCCGTCGCCGAACAGGAACCCCCGGTCGAGCACGGAGACCTTCATGTCGCGCAAGGCCCCGAACTCACCGTTCAGGTAACACAGGCTGTCAGGAATGTCGGACATGCGGCCTCCGTGGAACGGGGTGGTGGTTCAGGTTACTTGATCCAGAGGCGCAGCGCATCCCAGGCACGCCCCAGGATGCCGGCTTCCTCGACGCCCTCGAGCACGACCAGCGGCCGTTCGGCCACCTTCGCGCCGCTGGCGGTGGTGACACGCACCATGCCGACCTTCTGGCCCTTCTGCAGCGGGGCCACCAGCGGGTCGGTGCGCTCGACCTTCGTCTGCAGCTTGGCGCCCTCGCCCTTCGGGACGCTGACGAACACCGCGCCCGTGGCGCCCAGCTTGGCCTCGTTGGACTTGCCCTTCCACACCGGCACCGTGGAGATGGCGCGTTCGGCCTCGAACAGGCGCACGGTGTCGAAGGCCTGGAAGCCCCAGTTCAGCAGCTTCTGGCTTTCGTTCGCGCGGGCGTCCATGGACGCGGCGTTCAGCACCACGCTCAGCAGGCGGCGCTTGCCGCCGGCCGCACCGGTGGCGCCGAGGTTCGGGAAGTCGCGCTGGGCGGACGCCACGAGGCAGTAGCCGGCGGCCGAGGTGTAGCCGGTCTTCATGCCGTCGACGCTCGGGTCGCGCAGCAGCAGCACGTTGCGGTTGTTCTGGTTCGACGCCGGAGCGTTCTCGTAGCGGTACGTGCGGGTCGAGTAGATCGGGTAGTACTCGGGGAAGTCGCTGATGATGCGCGACGCGATCACGGCCATGTCGCGGGCCGTGCTCTGGTGGCCCGACTCGGTGAGGCCGGTCGCGTTCTTGAACGAGGTGTTCTTCAGGCCGAAGGCCTGGGCCTGGCGGTTCATCATGCCGACGAACTGGTCGACCGTGCCGGCCACGCCCTCGGCGAGCACCACCGACGCGTCGTTGCCGGAGTTGACGATCATGCCGCGCAGCAGGTCGGACACCTTCGGGGTCATGCGCGGCTCGATGAACATCAGCGAGCCGCCGCCCTTGCGCTCTTCCCACGCGCGCAGCGACACCGGCAGCGTCTGCTCGAGCGTGAGCTTGTGTTCCTTCAGCGCGGCGAACACCACGTAGGCGGTCATCAGCTTCGTGAGCGACGCCGGGTCGGCCGGGGCGTCGGCCTCGCGCTCGGCGAGGGTCTGGCCGGTGGTGAGGTCGAGCAGGATGTAGCTCTTGGCGGCCACCTCGGGCGGCGACGGCATCTGCGCGAACGCAGAGGCGGCGGAGAGGGCCAGGCCGAGGAAGAGAGCGAGTGTTCTTTTCATGTGTGGAGCGGTTCAGCGGATGGATCGGTTCGGCCTTGCGGCCTGGAATATCGGGAACACCAGGGGCGTGCCGGTCTCGTCAGTGAGGCCAGCTGCGCACCACCAGGGTCTTGAGCAGCGGCAGCTGCCCGTGGAAGAAATGGCCGGCGCCGGGGATGACCACCACCGGCAACGACTGCGGACGGGCCCAGTCGAGCGTGGCCGACAGCGGAACAACGTCGTCGGCCTCGCCGTGAATGACCACCGTGCCTTCGGGCACCGGCGGCACCTTCTGCTTCAGCGTGGACGGGCCCACCAGCACGAGGCCGATGGCCTTCTGGCCTTCGGGCAGTTCCGAGGCCGCTTGTGACGCCACGTACCCCCCGAACGAGAACCCGGCGAGCGCCAGCGGCAGCGACGGGTCGCGCTGCGCGGCGATCACGGCGAGCGCGTCGTCCACCTCGCCCCGGCCTTCGTCCCACTGGCCCTCTGAGGCCCCCACCCCGCGAAAGTTCAACCGCACCGCGCGGTAGCCGAGCTGCACGAACGCACGGGCCAGCGTGGCGGCCACCTTGTTGTCGAGCGTGCCGCCCTGCAGCGGATGGGGATGGCACACGACGGCCACGCCGCGCGGCGGGTCGTCGGGCGTGTCGATGACGATCTCGAGGGCGCCGGCGGGGCCGGGCATGGTCAGGCGCTGGGACGTGGGCATCTCAGCGGCCCACCGAGTCGGGCAGCACGAGGCGGTCGACCACGACGCCCTTCTTCAGGTGCGACTCGACGATCTCGTCGATGTCGCTGTTGTCGACGAACGTGTACCAGACGGCGTCCGGGTAGACGACGGCGACGGGCCCGCCCGCGCAGCGGTCGAGGCAGCCCGACTTGTTCACGCGCACACCGCCCGGACCGGCGAGTCCTTCGGTCTTGACGAGCTTCTTGCAGTGGTCGAACGCGGCTTGCGGGTTGTGGTCGCCGCAGCTGGCCTCGCCGTTCTCGCGCTGGTTCAGGCAGAAGAAGATGTGTCGCTCGAAATAGCTCATCCTTCGATTCTAAGGACTGGGGCCATCGCCGCACCAGGCGAAGTCATTGGTCCGCACGCGGACTCGGCGCGGGATCGCGGGCCACGACGCGCCCGAAGAGGTACATGAGCGCCGCGTACGGCCACAGCCATCCCACCCACTGCGCCAGGCCGTGGAAGCGGATGAACCGGCCCTGCTCCCAGGCGAACAGGCTTTCGGCGTAGTACGGGTCGGTGGGCGCCTGGGTCACGCGCAGCACGAGCGCGGTGAGGGAGATCAGGCCGAGCGCCGCGGCCACGCGGCGCGGGATGCGCCACATCAGCATGCCCACGGCGATGCCGAACGCGAGGCCCGGCAGCGTGGGGGCCGTGAGCCACGTCAGCGCATGCTGCGGCCCGAAGTTCAGCGCGGTGGACAGCGTGGTGGCCAGGAAGCCGAGCAGCGCCGCGCCGGCCACGAGCACCACGCGGCGCCAGCCGGCCGGCACCACGGTGAAGGACACCAGCACCGGCGACAGCAGCCCGAGCACCACCACCAGCCACTCGCTGGCACGCGACAGCGGCGTGAGCGACGCGGTGGCCGTGAGCCAGCCGTCGGCCCAGTCCTCCCAGGGCGTCTCGGCGAGCGCGGCCGAGGCCAGCTCCTGCAGCTTGAACAGCACCTGCCCCACGCCGAACGGCACGGGGGTCGGGAACAGCAGCCCGAGCGGCCACAGCAGCAGCAGCGCGATGCCGCCGGCGCTGCGGTCGATGAACCAGCGGTCGCGCACGACCTGCCAGCGGTCGAGGCCGCCCAGCGCGTGGATGGCCAGCGCCAGCAGCATGCCGATCACCGTGCCGCCGGTGTTGAGCACCCAGTCGAGGCTCGACGGCACCCGCTGCGGCAGCAGGTTCTGCAGGCTCTCCATCAGGAACGACAGCAGCGCGCCACCGGTGATCGCCACGACCGCCGCGACGACGGTGCGCCCGCCGCTGCGCACGACGGCACCGAACAGCAGCGCGCCGAGCGGCATGTAGCCGACGAGGTTGGAGACGACGTCGAACGCCGTCCAGTACCGCGGCCAGGGCATGTGCCCGAAGCCGAACCAGGGCACGAGGTTGGGCAGGCCCCAGCCGGTGAACGGCGACAGGCTCGCGTAGACGATCAGCGCGGCATACAGCCCGGCCAGCGGCGCGGCGGAGCTGCGGTGGCGCGGTGAGGCCATCTCAGAAGGGCTTGACGACCACCAGCACGACGATGGCCGCGAAGATCAGCACCGCCGACTCGTTGAACACGCGGAACCAGCGCTCGCTGCGCTGGTTCGCGAAGGTCTCGAACTTGCGCAGCAGCGACCGGCACGCGTGGTGGTAGCCGATGGCCATCACCACCAGCACCAGCTTCGCGTGCAGCCAGGCGCCGTGTTTCAGGCCGAAGCCGAGCCACAGCCACAGGCCGAGCAGCAGCGCCGGGACCATCAGCAGGCTCATGAAGCGATAGAGCTTGCGGGCCATCAGCAGCAGGCGTTCGCGTTCGGCGTGGCTGTCCTGCGGCACCATCGCGAGGTTCACGAACACGCGCGGCAGGTAGAAGAGACCGGCGAACCAGCTGGCCACGAAGATCAGGTGCAGGGCTTTGACCCACAAGTACAGGCTGTCCATCGTGCCGATTATGGCGGGGGACTCGATCGAGGCCCGCGAAGCCTGGAACCGCGGCCTGCAGGTAAAGAAAAATGAAGGTTTGAGTCTCGTGCGCATGTCGCACGCTTGGCATGTGCGGTTGCGAAAACGAGACGCACAGGACCGCTGTGCGGACCACGCGGCATGCCAATGAAGCCCGGAATGAAAAAAGCCCCAGCCAATGGGCTGGGGCCGAAAAGCCTTATCGCTGTCATCACGGCAAGGCTCCTGCTCAGGGAGGAAAAGCAGGGAATGAAAACCTTGCGGCTATCATTCGATGACAACTTTAGCAGAAGCAGACACTGCTGTTGAAGCCCCGAGGCACCGTAAATACACGTACGTGCCTACTATGACGCGATGGAACATTGCCCAATGTTTCCGTCTCGACACTTCGATCCGGACCCACCGCCGTGCACACCCCGCCGCCCTTCCCCGCCTCGCGTCCGCGCCGCCTCCGCCGCGATGAATTCACCCGCTCGCTCGTGCGCGAGCACCGCCTCCACCCGAGCGACCTGATCTACCCCGTGTTCGTGGTGGCCGGGCAGAACCAGTCCATCGACGTGGCCTCGATGCCCGGCGTGCAGCGCCTGAGCCTCGATCGCCTGCTGCCCGTGGCCGAAGACTGCGTGAAGCTCGGCATCCCGGTGCTCGCGCTGTTCCCCGTGATCGAGGGGGGTCTCAAGACCGAGGACGGCCGCGAGGCCACGAACCCCGAAGGCCTCGTGCCCACGGTCGTGCGCGAACTGAAGAAGCGGTTCCCCGAACTGGGCGTGCTGACCGACGTCGCGCTCGACCCGTTCACGTCGCACGGCCAGGACGGCCTGCTCGACCCCACCGGCTACATCCTCAACGACGAGACCGTCGCGGTGCTCACGCAGCAGGCGCTGGTGCAGGCCGAGGCCGGCGTCGACATCGTGGCGCCCAGCGACATGATGGACGGGCGCATCGGCGCCATCCGCACGGCCCTCGAGTCGCGTGGCCTCGTGCACACGCGCATCATGGCGTACAGCGCCAAGTACGCCAGCGCCTTCTACGGCCCGTTCCGCGATGCCGTGGGCTCGGCCGCCAACCTCGGCAAGAGCAACAAGAAGGTCTACCAGATGGACCCGGGCAACACCGACGAGGCGCTGCGCGAGGTGGCCCTCGACCTGGCCGAGGGCGCCGACATGGTCATGGTCAAGCCCGGCATGCCGTACCTCGACATCGTGCGCCGCGTGAAGGACGAGTTCCGCGTGCCCACGTTCGCCTACCAGGTGAGCGGCGAGTACGCGATGCTCAAGGCCGCGGCCGCCAACGGCTGGCTCGACCACGACGCCGTGATGATGGAAAGCCTGCTGGCGTTCCGCCGTGCCGGCGCCGACGGCGTGCTGACCTACTTCGCCCGCGAGGCGGCCCGCAAGCTGCGCGCCGAGGGCTGATGCGCGTCTTCCACGTCCTGCCCGACCAGTTCACCGAGCTCGCCGAGCTCCCCGCCCAGCTGCCGGCCACCGGCTACCTGTGGGTGGGCTCGGCCCGCCGCGAGTTCGAGGTCAGCACGCCCACGCTGCAGGCGGCGCTGCAGCGCTGGACCGGCGGGCAGCTGGTCGACCTGCACATCGCCGACCTGCTCAACAGCCAGCTGCCGTCCCACTTCGACTACACCTCGTGGTACGACCTGATGGTGTTCCGCCGGCTCGCGGCCGGTGCCGGCACCAACGGCCTGTTCCTCGACGAGACCACCGGCACGCACAGTTCGGCCAAGAAGGCGCTCGCCGCCATCGACACCAGCCCGGTGGGTTTCGCGGTGTTCGACCGCGTGCTGATCACCGTGCACCCCACCGATTGCATGGTGCGCGATTTCTTCGCGAACAAGCTGCAGCAGATGACCGTGGGCGTGGAATCCCGGCAGGACCAGCGGCCCGCCCTGATGCGCCTGCCCACCACGCCGGCCGACCTGATGCTGCGCATGATCAACCACATGGTCGACAGCTACCTCGAGCTGCGCCGGCTGCTCACGAAGCAGCTCGACCAGCTGCAGCAGGAGCTGCTGAACCCGCGCAGCCACTTCGACAGCTGGCAGGTGTTCCTCGACTCCCGCAACGCGCTGCACCTGCTGGAAGACACGTGCGAGGACCAGCGCAGCGCCATCGTCGAATGGATCGACGCGCTGGACGAATGGCCGGGCGAGACCGAGCCGCAGGCCAACCGCGAGCGCGAACTGCTGCGGGTGCGCTCGCGCGACGTGCTCGAACACATCGAGCGGGTGCTGGCCCACGTGCGCCGGCTCGAGTCGTCGGCCGAGGCCGCGGTGCAGATGCACTTCTCGGCCCAGAGCAACCGCACGAACGACATCATGCGCACGCTGACCGTGCTGACCGCCATCTTCATGCCGCTGAACCTGATCACCGGGTTCTTCGGCATGAACTTCGACGCGCTGCCGCTGATCCACAGCAGCACCGGCGTGTGGCTGGCCACCATCGTGATGGTGCTCGTGGGCATCGCGCTCGGCTGGTTCTTCTGGCGCAAGCGGTACCTGAGCACCACGCGCCGGCCCTGAGCGCCGTCACGGAAGGTTCACGCGTTTCCGTCGCGCCCGCGACACGTCCGCGGCCGTTCGCGCGCGACGATGGGGACCCTGTGTCTCACGAGGCCCCGCCATGGACATCCTCTGCCACACGTTCGCCGTCGACCGCGGCGACCTCGCGCGCACCACGGTGCTGTCGCACGCCGAAGCGCCGCCCGCCCCCGGCGAGGTGGTGCTGCGCGTCGACACCTTCGCGCTGACCGCGAACAACACCACCTACGCCGACCTCGGCGACCAACTCGGCTACTGGCGCTTCTTTCCCGCGGAAGCGCCGTGGGGCGTGATCCCGGTGTGGGGCTTCGCCGACGTGGTCGCGTCGGCGTGCGACGGCATCCAGCCCGGTGAACGGCTCTATGGCTACTGGCCCATGGCCACGCACGCACGGCTCACGCCGGTGCGCGTGACCGCCGGCAGCCTGGTCGACGCCAGCGAACACCGGCAGGCGCTGCCCGCCGCGTACAACCTGTACCTGCGCACCGCGGGCGACCCCGCGTGGCGCGCGGACCTCGAAGCGATCCAGGCGCTGCTGCGGCCCGTCTTCATCACGTCGTTCCTGATCGACGACCTGCTCGGCGACGTGGCACCGCCGCCCGAGCAGGTGGTGCTGACCAGCGCATCGAGCAAGACGGCCCTCGGCCTCGCGTGGCTGCTGCAGCGCCGCGGCGTGGCGGTGGCCGGGCTCACGTCCGCGGGAAACCTCGCGTTCGTCGAGGGCCTGGGGTGCTACGGCACGGTGCTGCCGTACGACCGGCTCGACGCGCTGCCGCGCGGCCTGTGTTCCGCCACGGTGGACTTCGCCGGCAGCAGCGCGCTGCGCCAGCGCGTGCGGGACCACCTCGACGATCCGTCGGCCTGGCGCCTCGCCGTGGGCTTCACGCACCGCGACGCCACACCCGAGGCCGACCCACCCCCGTTCTTCTCGGCGCCGGACCGGCTGCGCCAGCGCGGGCGCGACTGGGGACGCGACGAGATCGCGCGGCGCGTGGCCGAACGCTGGGCGGACTTCGCGCCGTGGGTGGCGCAACGGCTCACGGTGCAGGCCGGCCGGGGCTTGGCGGACGTGGAGGCGGTGTACCGGCAGCTGCTGGCCGGCGGCGTGCCCGCGAACGTCGGGCACGTGCTGTCGCCGCAGGCTCAGCGGCGGCGGTAGGGATCGGCGAAGCCGAGGTCCGCGAGCACCTCGGTCTCGCGGGCTTCCATCACCTCGGCCTCGTCGTCCGCTTCGTGGTCGTACCCCTGCGCGTGCAGCGTGCCGTGCACCAGCAGGTGGGCGTAATGGGCCTCGACCGTCACCTTCTCGGTGGCCGCCTCGGTCTCGACCACCGGCGCGCACAGGATCAGGTCGGCCACCACCACGGGCTCGTGGCTGTAGTCGAACGTCAGCACGTTGGTGGCGTAGTCCTTCTGGCGGAAGTCGCGGTTGAGCGCCTGGCCCTCTTCGGCACCGACGATGCGCACGGTGATCTCGGCCGGCGACTCGAGCGCGGCGCGGATCCAGCGGATCACCTTGTGCCGCGGCAGGTGCGCGCGGTGGCGCGGGTCGGCGAACTGGAGGGACAGGGAGAGGTCGGGGCGGGCCATGGCGGAGGGAAGGATCAGTTGCGGTCGCTGGAGGCGATGTCGTAGGCCTCGACGATGCGCGCCACGAGCGGGTGGCGCACCACGTCGGCGGACGTGAAGCGGGTGGTGGCCACGCCGCGCACGCGGCGCAGCACACGTTCGGCGTCGATGAGGCCGCTGTCGACGCCGCGGGGCAGGTCGATCTGGCTCACGTCGCCGGTGACCACGCAGCGGCTGCCGAAGCCCAGCCGCGTGAGGAACATCTTCATCTGCTCGCGGGTGGTGTTCTGCGCCTCGTCGAGGATCACGAACGCGTGGTTCAGCGTGCGGCCGCGCATGAACGCGAGCGGGGCGATGTCGATCTGGCCCTTCTCGAACGCCCGGCCCACCTTGTCGAAGCCCATCAGGTCGTACAGCGCGTCGTACAGCGGGCGCAGGTACGGGTCGACCTTCTGCGAGAGGTCGCCCGGCAGGAAACCGAGCCGCTCGCCCGCCTCGACGGCCGGGCGCGACAGGATGATGCGCTGCACCGCGCTGCGCTCGAGCGCGTCCACCGCACACGCCACCGCGAGGAAGGTCTTGCCGGTGCCGGCCGGGCCGATGCCGAACGTGATGTCGTGCTGCTGGATGTTGTTCAGGTACAGCCGCTGGTTGTCGGTGCGGCCGATCAGGTCGGCGCGCCGGGTGCGCAGCGCCGGGCCGGTGTCGCGGCCGTCGGCCTTCGGGGGGCGGCCGCGTTCGGTGTCCATCAGCGAGAGCTGGAACTCCTCGTGCGGGATGGGCGCGTCGGCGCGGGCGTAAAGCGCCTGCAGCAGCGCCATCGCCCGCTCGGCCGACACCTTGGGCCCCTCGACACGGAAGAACTCGTTGCGCCGGGAGATGCTGACGCCGAGCACCGTCTCCATGTCGCGGAGGTGGCCGTCCATGCTGCCGCACAGGTGCGAGAGCCGGTTGTTGTCGACGGGAAGGAACTCGTGGCGCAGGATCACGTGCGGGTGGCTTTCGGGTGGGAACGGCGGCGGAGGCCCCCCGCGAAACGGGGGGGCCGGCCGCGGATTGTCGCCCGGGCCGAGGCCGGTTGCACGCGGCAACTCCTGCACAATGACCGGCCATGCACCCCCACACCCGCCCCGCCCGGGCCATCGACCGCTTCGCCGCCGCGCTTCGCGCCCTGATGCTGTGCCTGCTCGCCGGGGTGGTGCTGCCCTGCGCCGCCCAGGCCGATCCGCCGGCCATGACGATCGAGGGTGAGCTGCGCATCTTCAATTCGGCCCTGACCGTGGCCGGCGACGACGCCCACTTCCCCGCCGACCGCGCGACGCGCAAGGTGCGCCTGCCCGACGACTGGTGGACCAGCCGCCCCAAGGAAGACGGCCCCGTCTGGTACCGCGTGCAGTTCGACGCGCCGGCCCAGCCCAGCCGCCTGATGGCCGTCTACCTGGAACGGGTCTGCAGCAACGCCGAGGTCTACCTGAACGGCCAGATGGTGTTCAGCGGCGGCAGCATGGTCGAGCCCCTCACCCGCAACTGCTACTACCCGCAGCTGGCCGCGCTCCCGTCGGCGCTGCTGCGTGACGGCACCAACGTGCTCGACATCAAGGTGATGGGCTACCAGCTCCAGAAGGTGTCCACCCGCCAGCGCGCGGGGGGCATGTCCGCCGTGAAGGTGGGGCCGTACGACGTGCTCCGGGCCGAGTACGCCTCGCACCGCTTCTGGCGCCTGACCATCGTCGAGATCATCACCATCGCCACCACCATGCTGGGCCTGCTCGTGCTGTGCCTAGGCTGGCTCAACCGCCGCGAGCCGCACCTGATCTGGTTCGGCCTGCTCACGCTGATGTGGAACCTGCTCGCCATCCGCATGCTGGTGCGCGACCTGCCGTTCGACAACGGCACGGTCGAGCTGATCTCGGGTGCGGGCTGGGCCCTCGTCACCGCATTCGGCGTGCAGTTCATGCTGAGCTATGCGAACCTGCGCTCGCGCACGCTCGAGGTGGGCCTCGTGCTGCAGTGCCTCCTGGTGCCGGTCTCGCTGCTGCTCGCGGGCCCGCAGCGCCTCTTCGTCGTGATGAGCGCGTGGCAGCTGCTGATGGTGGTCGAGGCCATCGCCACCATGGGCCTCTACCTCTACGCCGTGTGGCACCACCGGCGCGAAGAGTTCTGGATCATGTCGGTCACGGTCGCCAGCATGGGCGTGCTGCTGCTCCTGGAACGCGCGGTGCAGCACAACCTGCTCGACCCCGTGCGGCTGCAGCTGTCCCACTTCGCGATGCCCGTGGTGTTCATCGTGCTGAGCACCCGCCAGCTCCGCTCGTTCAGCCGCGCGCTGCAGGACGCCGAGGCCGCCCGCAACTCCCTCGAGAGCCGCGTGGCCGAGGCCACGGCCGAGATGGAGCGCAACTACGCGCAGATGGCCGAGCTGCGGGTCGAGCAGGTCACCGAGAAGGAACGCAAGCGCATCGCCGGCGACCTGCACGACGACCTCGGCGCCAAGCTGCTCACCATCGTCCACACCAGCGAATCCGAACGCATCTCGTCGCTCGCCCGCGAGGCGCTCGAGGAGATGCGCCTGTCGGTCAAGGGCCTCACCGGCAAGCCCCTGCCGGTGGCCGACGCGCTGGCCGACTGGCGCGCCGAAACCGTGCTGCGCCTGGGCCAGGCCGGCGTCGAGGCCGACTGGCGCAGCCCGAACGAGGACCTGACGCAGCAGCTCTCCGCCCGGGCCTTCGTGCAGACCACCCGCATCCTGCGCGAGGCCATCAGCAACGTCATCAAGCACAGCGGTGCCTCGCACTGCAAGGTGCGCTGCACGCTCGGCGAACACGACTTCGTGCTGGTCGTGCAGGACAACGGCAAGGGCATCCCGATGGAACTCGACGGCAAGCTCGACCGCGGCCACGGCATGGCCAGCATGAAACACCGCGCCAAACAGATGCAGGGGCAGTGCCTCGTCGAATCCGGCCCGGGCTACGGCACGGTGATCCGGCTGACCCTGCCACTCTGAGGCCCGGAAATCCCAGTGCACGGGGTCTGCCCAGCGCAGGCCCCGGCTGTTACGATATTCCCCGCGCCGCGCGCGCACGCACGCATCCACCTGTCGGGTACCGCCATGAACAAAATCCTGTTGCTCGAAGATCTGCCCGAGATCCGCTCGTGGCTCAAAGCGCTCGCCCTGCAGGTGTTCCCGAACGCGCAGGTGTCGGAAGCCGCCCGCGTGCACGACGCCCTGGCGCTCGTCAGCGCCGAACGGTTCGAGGTCGCCCTGATCGACCTGGGCCTGCCCGACGGCTCGGGGGTGGACGTGGTGGCGGCGCTGCGCGAGAACCAGCCCGAGGCCCAGTCGGTCGTGGTCACCATCCACGACGACGACGACCATCTCTTCCCCGCGCTGCAGGCCGGCGCCTTCGGCTACCTGCTGAAGGAGCAGCCGCGCGAGCACTTCGTCGAGCAGCTGCAGCGCATCAGCCAGGGCGAACCGCCGCTGTCGCCGTCCATCGCCCGCCGCGTCATCGCGTACTTCGCGGCCCAGAACAAGCCGCAGGAGCGCCCGCAGAACCTGCCCCACGTCTCGCTGACCGACCGCGAGAACGAGGTGCTGCTGTGGGTGGCCAAGGGCTTCACGCTGCCCGAGATCGGCGTGCAGCTGAACCTGTCGCGCCACACCATTGCCGACTACGTGAAGCAGATCTACCGCAAGCTCAACGTCAGCTCGCGCGCGGAAGCCGCCCTCGAGGCGCAGCGCCTGGGCCTGTTCCGCCGATGATCGGCCGCCTGAGTGGACAGCTCGCGGAGAAGAACCCGCCGCAGGTGCTGGTCGACGTCAATGGCGTCGGCTACGAGGTCGACGTGCCCATGAGCACGTTCTACAACCTGCCGGGGCTCGGCGAACGGGTCGTGCTGCTGACGCACTTCGTGGTGCGCGAAGACGCCCAGGTGCTGTTCGGCTTCCTGACCGCCTCCGAACGCACCACGTTCCGCCAGCTGATCAAGATCACCGGCGTGGGCCCGCGCATGGCGCTGGCCGTGCTGTCCGGCATGAGCGTGTCCGAGCTGGCCCAGGCGGTGTCGCTCCAGGAGGCCGGCCGCCTCGTGAAGGTGCCCGGCATCGGCAAGAAGACCGCCGAGCGCCTGCTGCTCGAACTCAAGGGCAAGCTCGGCCCCGACCTCTCCCTGCCGGCGCACGTCGCCAACGACGCACAGGCGGACATTCTCCAGGCGCTGGTGGCCCTCGGCTACAGCGACCGCGAGGCGGCGGCGGCGCTCAAGAGCCTGCCGGCCGACGTCGGTGTCAGCGACGGCATCAAGCAGGCGCTCAAGGCGCTCGCAAAGTAACGCCCCCCAGTCGGCTGGCGCCTCCTGCCCCCACGGGGCGCCACGGGTCGCCCGGGAAACCCGGGCTCGCGTGTGGCTTGATCTGTCGGCTTTGCTTCGCTTGCCTCCCCGCTTCGCGTACTCGTTGCGGGGCTTCGCTGCGCTCGCCGTATCGACCGCTTACAAGTCGCGGCGACCACACCACAATCCCCCGGCAATAAGTGCATGGGCGTGCAGTTTTGCGGCATAGAATTCCGGTTCCTGTCCCGGTGGCCCGATGCCCGACCCGATTCACCCCCGCCTCCTGGCCCGTGTCGAACGTTCGCTGCGCAAGCGCCTGAACGTGGACATCGGCCCGCACCTGCAACGTTTCGCCGCCCAGGCGAGGACGGAGGACGACTTCATGGCGGCGGCGGCCCGGCTGCTCGTGAACCCGCGGGAACGGGAGGAATGGCTGGCCTCGTGGGCCGTGCGCCGGCTGCCGGGCGACGACACCAGCCCGATGGGCCTCGACAGCGCCCCTGCCCCGCTCGACGCACCGCCCTCCGGCCCTGGCGCCCTCGTGACCCAGCGCAGCTTTCGCATCAGTCCGGCCCAGCTCGTCCGCATCCGCGAGGCCCTCGCGCACGAAGTGGGGCCCATCGCCTCGCTGCTGATCGAGACCGAGTCGGCCCGCTCCGAATCGGCCGGCGAACTGCTGGCCCGCCTGCAGGCCCACCTCGACGACGAGGAACAACGCAGCCGGTTCGTGGCGGCCACGCTCTCCAAGTTCGACCCCGAATACTAGAAAAGCATCCCGAGACTCCCACTCCGTCCGCGGAGACCCGCATGAACCTGAAGCTCAAGTTCAACCTCGTCTTCGCAACCCTGTTCGCGCTGGCGCTCGTGGTGGCCGGCGGCATCGTCTACCGCCTCGTGCTGAAGAACGCCCAGGCCGAGGTGGTGCACGACGCCCGCCGCATGATGGACGTGGCCCTCGCCGTGCGCGACTACACGGTCACCCACGTGAAGCCGCACCTCGACCCGCTGCTCGACCGCCACTTCCTGCCCGAGACCGTGCCGGCCTTCGCCGCCACCGAAACCATCGCCCGGCTGGCCAAGGCCCAGCCCGGGTATGGCTACAAGGAAGCCACGCTGAACCCCACGAACCCGCGCAACATCGCGGTCGACTGGGAACGCGACGTCGTCGAGCGCTTCCGCGCGAGCCCCGACCTGAAGGACCAGACCGGCGAGATCGTCGACGCCTCCGGCACCAAGTTCTACGTGGCCCGCCCCATCCAGATCAGGAACGCCGCCTGCCTCGCGTGCCACAGCACGCCCGAGGCCGCGCCGGCCTCGCTGATCACCAAGTACGGCCGCGACCACGGCTTCGGCTGGCAGCTGAACGAGGTGATCGGCGCCCAGGTGGTCTCGGTGCCCACCCAGGTGGCCAACGACAAGGCCCGCGAGGTGGCCACCGCGTTCATCGGCACACTGGTGGGGGTGTTCGCGCTGCTGTTCGTCGCGCTCAACATGCTGCTGCAGCGCTGGGTGGTGACCCCGGTGCGCCAGGTGGCGCACGCCGCCAACCGCTTCAGCCAGGGCGAGATGGACACGCCGGAGTTCCCCGAGGGCCGCAAGGACGAGATCGGTTCGCTGCAGCGCTCGTTCAACCGCATGCGCCGCAGCCTCACGAAGGCCATGGACCTGCTCCGGCGCTGACCCCTCCCGCGCCCGCCGCGTGACGCGCATCACGCGGCCCGGCCGGCGCGCTCAAGTCGACCGCCCCCGGGCCGAAACACGAGGGACGGGCCCGCCGGGCCCGGCTGCTCGTCCATTGTCGTGCCCATGTTGTTCGCTCGTCCGCTCGCCCTCTGTGCCACCGCAGCCCTGCTGCTGCCCGTGGCCGGCCACGCCGCCCGCCCGCTCGTCACCGAGGACGCCGGTGTGCTCGCCCCGCGCGACTGCGAACTGGAAGGCTTCGGCGGACGCCAGCGGGAGGACACCACCGAGGTCACCGCCGGCGCCCAGATCGGCTGCGGCGTGGGGTTCGGCACCCAGGCGACCCTCGCCTTCACGCGCGGGCAGGAGACGGACGAACCGTCGACCCGCGCCGTGTCCCTCGGCCTGAAGACCGCGCTGCCGTGGTGGAAGGACGGCCCCGCCGAATGGGCGATCGCGATGACCCTCGGCCACGAACGCCGCGTGGGCGGCGACACCGCGGAACTGACCGCCAACGTGGTGCTGGTGGCCACCGGCAAGCTCAGCGAAACGCTCACGTGGCACGCGAACCTGGGGTGGCTCAACAGCCGCCCGACCCGGGTCACGACCACCACCTGGAACCTGGCCGGCGAGGCCGCGGTGAGTTCGCTCGTGGACCTGACCGCCGAGTTCTATGGCGACGACCGCCAGCGCCCGTGGCTCGCCGCGGGCATCCGCTTCAACGGCGGCAAGCAGTGGAGCCTGAACGCCGCGTATGGTGCCCAGCCCACCGAACCCCACGCGCGACAGCTCACCGCGGGCGTGAAGTTCGCGTTCTGATCGATCAGGCCGCGGGCTTCTCGCGCCGCAGCCAGCCATACCAGAGGCACACGACCACCGGCACGCCCAGCGTGACCCATGACAGCGCGTCCCACACGCCGTCGCCGAGCAGGGCCGACATCAGCCCGACCGTGGTCAGCACGCCGAGGACGATGGGCCAGGTCCAGAGTCCGCTTTTCATGGGTTCGCTCCTGCCGGCGCTTCGGCCAGGCGTTCGGGTTCGGTGAGGTCGCGTTGCACGACCGGGTTGCGCCGCTTCAGCCAGAGGTACAGGCCGCTGCCGAGCACGATGATGGTGAGGACGTCGAGCACGGCCCACAGGATCTGCATGGGCCTGCCGCCGTAGTCGCCGAAGTGCAGCGGCTGCGACAGCAGCAGGCCGGTGAGGTACCAGGGCGGCTCGCGGCTGTCGGTGATCTGGCCCGTCTGCGAGTCGACCAGCACCGGCTTGAAGAGTTTCGACGTGAACGGCGTGTTGCCGCGCATGAAGACGGTGTAGTGGTGCGGGCTCGAGAAGGACGTGCCCGGGAACGCGATGAAGCCGAGCTTCATGTGGGGCTCGAGCGCCAGCGCCGCGGTCACGGCCTTCTGCAGCGAACCGTGCGTGGCCGGCGGCGGCAGTCCCTTGTACGGCGCGATCATCTCGGCCATCTGGTCGTTCTGCCAGTACTTCACCACGAGGTCGGCCCACGTGTTGATGACCCCGGTGGCGCCCACGACGAACACCCACACCAGCGTGACGATGCCCAGCAGGTTGTGCAGGTCGAGCCACTTGATGCGCGTGGAGCGTTCGCGGCGCACGTCGCCGAAGCCCAGCTTGCGCATGAACGGCGCGTAGAGCACGACGCCCGAGACGGTGGCCACCACGAGCAGGATGCCCATCAGTCCGAGGAACAGCGTGCCCGGCAGGCCCGCGAAGAGGTCGATGTGCAGCGAGTACATGACGTACATGAAGCCGCTGTCGAGCGACGGTTCGGCCAGCGGCGCGGCGGTGCGCGCGTCCACCGCCACCTGCTTCAGGCCGCTGGTGGACGTGGGGGTGGGCGACATCGTGACGTACCAGACCCGGTCGTCGTCGGGTTCGCGCGACACGAACATGCCACCCAGCGACGGGTTGCGGGCCTTGGCCGTCGCCATGACCCGGTCGAGGTCGGCCATGGGCGTGCCGGCGGGCACGGCCGGCGCTTCCACGTCGGTGCCCAGCAGGTGGTTGATCTCGTGGTGGAAGATCAGCGGAAGGCCGGTCAGGCACAGCAGCAGCATGAAGACCGTGCAGACGAGGCTGCTCCACTTGTGCACCCACGCCCAGGTGCGGATGGCCTTGGGGCTGATCATCGGGAAGGCCCGGCGCGGCGGGAGGACGGATGGGCGGACATCGGAGGTACGGCAGATGAGAATCCGTCGCATTTTCGTCGATTTGCGGCAGGCCGGCTGAATCCGCCCTTTCCTGCGGACAATGGCCCCGAACCCCTCAGCCTCCGGAGTCGCCGTTGCCATCCCGACCGAACGACCTCGCCCGCATGAAATGGATCGCCATGGCGCTGCTGGCGGGCGCGGCGGTCGTCTACGCCGTCGCGTCGCTGCTGGGCGGGCGGCACCCGGCCTGGGGTTACGTCGCAGCCTTCGCCGAGGCCGCGATGGTGGGCGCCCTCGCCGACTGGTTCGCCGTCGTCGCGCTGTTCCGCCACCCGCTCGGCCTGCCCATTCCCCACACCGCGATCATCCCGAGCAACAAGGACCGCATCGGGGCCAACCTCGCCACCTTCATCTGCGAGAACTTCCTCGGCACCGAGCAGGTGCTGGAGAAGCTGCGCACCTTCCGCGCGGCCGACCGCCTGGCCGCGTGGCTGGCCGACCCGGCCCACGCGCAGCAGGTGGCCCGCCACCTCGGCGCGCTGCTCGCCCACGCGCTGCGTGCACTCGACGACGAACCGGTGCGCCACTTCTTCCGCACCACGGTGCTCGCCCGGCTCGACCGGGTCGACAGCACGCGGCTCACCGGCCAGCTGCTGGACGTGCTGACCGCCGACGGCCGCCACCAGCAGCTGCTCGATGCCGCGCTGCGCCAGCTGGGCCACGTGCTCGACGACGAGACGCTCAAGCACGAGGTGGCCGAGGTGGTGGCGCGCGAGGTGAAGTACCTGCGTTTCGTGGGCCTCGACCATGCGGCCGGCCGCTTCGCCACCGAAAAGATGGTGGCCGGCGTGGTGCGGCTCGTGGGCGAGATGGGAGAGGACGCCGGCCACCCGCTGCGCGTGCGCTTCGACGCCTTCATGGCCGACTTCATCCGCGACCTGAAACACGACCCCGCGATGCACGAGAAGGGCGAACGCCTGAAGCAGGAACTGCTGGCCCACCCGCAGCTCGCGCAGTACCTGCACGGCCTGTGGACGCAGGTGATCGAGTGGACCCGCCAGGACCTCGCCAGCGACCATTCGGCGCTGCGCGAGCGCGTGGCCGACGCCACGCGAGGCCTGGGCGAACAGCTGCTGAAGGACGAGGCGATGCGCGCGTGGATCGACGGCCAGCTGCTGGCCACGGCGCCCCGCTGGATCGAACGCTACCGGGAGGACATCCGCGCGTACATCGTGTCGCGCGTGGCGGAGTGGAACGCGGCCGAGATGACGTCGGAACTCGAGCGCAACATCGGGCGGGACCTGCAGTTCATCCGCATCAACGGCACGCTGGTGGGGGGGCTCGCGGGGCTCGTGATCCATGCGGTCACGGAGGCCCTGCGCGCGGCATAGCCCTCGAGCGCGTCATCCCGGCGGACGCCGGGATCCACTGCCGCCAGCGCGAGCCCGGGACCGGTGGGCCCCGGCGTTCGCCGGGGTGTCCCCCCCCGGAGTGGGTTACTTCACGAAGCTGTCGATCGCCTTGCGCCCGAGGAACGGCTGGTCCGTGAAGAAGCCGTCCATGCCGAGCTTCAGGAACGCGTGGATCTGGCCTTCGAGGTCACCGAGCGCCGTGGGATCGGTGCCCGCGTCGAACTCGTTCGGCAGGAACGTGTTCTCCGCGCGGAAGGTCCACCCGTGCACGATCAGGCCGGCGGCGTGGGCATCGGCCACCAGCGTGGTCGGCGTGCCGAGGCGGCCGCCCACGAGCGGGATCATCAGGTTCGTGTTCGCGCCGATGCCGTCGGCATAGGTGGCGATGTCGGCCAGGCCCGCGGGCTTGGCGAGGTCGGCGTACGTGCGCGGGTCGCCGCTCACCACGAAGTCGTACGGCTTGCCGGACCCGTTCAGCAGCTGCGCGAGGGGCACGCGCGTCATCCGCGAGAGCTGGCGCAGGTTCTGCGTCTCGAACGACTGGATGATCACCGGGGCTTTCTTGCCCGTGTAGCCGTAGCGGTTCAGCAGGCGCACGAGCGGCGCCTCGAGCGGCTTGCCGATGCCCTGGAAGTAGGTGGGGTGCTTGGTCTCGGGATACACGCCGATGGGCCGGACGTCACGGTGGCGCCCTTCGCGGCGGGTGTCGTCCCGGCGCGCCTCGTTCGCACGGGCCACGAGCTGCAGCACCTCTTCGAACGTCGGGATCTCGAACTGGCCGTCGAAGCGCGTGTTGGCGACGCGCACGGCGGGCAGGCGCTCGCGGGCGCGCAGGGTCTTCAGCTCGGCGAGCGTGAAGTCTTCGGTGAACCAGCCGGTGATGGCGGTGCCGTCGATGGTCTTCGTGGTCTTGCGGGCGGCGAACTCGGGGCGGTCGACCACGTCGGTGGTGGCTTCGCGCACCGAGCCGTCGGCGTTCAGGATCGCGATGGCGTTCTCGTGGCGGGCGACGAGCACGCCGTCCTTCGTGATGACGAGGTCGGGTTCGACGAAGTCGGCGCCCTGCTCGATGGCCAGCCAGTACGCCGCCAGCGTGTGCTCGGGCACGTAGCCGCTCGCGCCGCGATGGGCGATCAGCGTGGGCTTGTCCGGCGGGGCGGGCTTGTGGTCGTGGGCGAGGGCCGGGGCGCAGAGTGCGGTGGCCAGCGCCAGCACGGCGGCGAGACGAAGGGGACGCAGGGTCATCGAGAGCCTCCATGGATGGGTCGAAGGACGATACGGGCGCCCCATGACGGACACATGACCTATGCTGCCCTCCCCACGGTCTTCCCGCAAGCATGGTCCCCACCGCCCTCCGCACGATCCTGCCGCTGTCGCTCGTCACCTGCACCAGCATGCTGGCGATGGACCTGTACCTGCCCGCCGTGCCGTCGCTGCGGGGCGCACTCGGCATCTCGGTGCCGCTCGCGCAGGCGACGGTGGCGGTGTTCCTCGCCGGCCTCGCGGCGTCGCAGCTGTTCTGGGGCGCGGCGCTGAACCGGCTCGGGCCCCGCCGCTGCGTGCTGATCGGCGGGGGCCTGCTCGTGGCCACCAGCGTCGGCTGCGCGCTGGCGCCCGACATCACCTGGCTGCTCGCGATGCGTTTCATCCAGGGCGCCGCGGCCGGGGCCGCCGCGGTGGTGGCGCCGAGTGTCGTGCGCGCCACGTTGGGTGACCACGACGCGGTGCGCGGCCTCGCCGCCATCTCGATGATCGAGTCGGCCGTGCCCGCCGCCGGGCCGGTGCTGGGCGCGGCGCTGCTGCTCGTGACCGACTGGCGGGGCACGTTCTGGGTGCTCGCGGCCGTGACGCTGGCCGTGCTGCCCTTCGTCGTGAAGGTCTCGCCGAAGGTGCTGCCGGGCCTGGACCACACCGTGCCGTCCGGCTACGGCACGCTGCTGCGCCACGCCAAGTTCGTGCGCATCGCGCTGTCGCAGGCGCTGTGCATGGGCGCGCTGCTGACCTTCGTCGCGAGCGCGCCGCAGCTCGTGGTCAACGCCTTCGGCCTCGGCAACGCGGCCTTCGCGACGCTGCAGGTGCTGAGCGTGGCGACGTTCATGGGGGCGGCCAGCCAGTCCGGACGCATCAGCAAGGCCGTGGGCGCGCCGCGGGCGATCCAGATCGGCGCGGGGCTGCACGTCGTGCTGTGCGCGCTGCTGCTCGGGGCGAGCCTCGCGGGCCTGCTGCCGTTCGCCGCGCTGCTGCTGTTCTGGTGCGCCTTCTGCGGTGCGCTGGCCGTGCGCGGCCCGGCCTCGTTCAGCGAGGCGCTGTCGCTGCCGCCGTCGCAGATGGGGCGGGCATCGGCGCTCATGATGCTGGCCATCCTGCTCGCCGGGGCCCTCGGCACGCAGGCCGTCGCGCCGTTCCTCGCGGGCCCGAGTCCGGCGCCGCTCGCGTTCGCGATGCTGCTGATGTGCGGGACCGCCTTCGCCCTCGTCACCCCGGCCCCGAAGGCCCCCGCATAATCGCCGGACCACAGCAACGCCGCTGAAGTCCCATGACCGCACGTGACCCGTCGTCCCGCCGATGGCCCTCCGCCGGGGGAGACGTCGCTGCGCTGATGCGCGCCGACGGCTGGGAATCCACCGCGCTCGGTCCCCCGGAGACCTGGCCCGCGAACCTGAAGTCCGTGATCGGGCTGATGCTGCCGGCCCACGTGCAGATCGTGCTGTTCTGGGGGCCGCGGTACGTGGCCTTCTACAACGACGTCTACGCACCCACCATCGGCAACAAGCACCCGCGGGCGCTCGGCCGCCCGGCCATCGAGTCGTGGACCGAGCTGTGGGACGACCTCGAACCGCTGCTCGCGAAGGTGCGCGCCACCGGCGAGACCGTGTCGGCGGCCGACCGCCCCTTCCAGATCGAACGGCACGGCTTCCTCGAGGACGTGTACTTCGACATCTCCTACTCGGCCGTGGCCGGCGAGGACGGCGGCGTCGACGGGGTGCTGTGCATCGTCAGCGAAACCACCGCCCGGGTGGTCGCCGCACGGGAGCGCGACCAGGCCGAGGCCACGCTGCGCGCGAACCAGGACGAGCTGGCGCGGGTCAACGCCTCGCTCGAAGAACGCGTGGCCCGCCGCACGCGCGACCTCGACCGCGTGTGGCGCCTGTCCACCGACCTGATGATGATCTCGCGGCTCGACGGCACGATCCAGGCGGTCAACCCGGCGTGGCTCGTGCAGCTCGGATGGAGCCCCGACGACCTGGCTGGCCGGCCGTACCTCGACTTCGTCCACCCCGACGACCGCGAACGCTCGCGCGAGGAAGCCGCCCGACTGGATGCCGGCCAGTCCTCGCGGCACTTCGAGAACCGCTGGCGCCACCGCGACGGCACGTACCGCACGGTGGCGTGGACCGCCGTGCCCGAGGCCGGCTTCGTGCACGCCGTGGGCCGCGACATCACCGCCGAAAGCGTCGCGGCCGAAGCGCTGCGCGAGGCCGAGGCGCGGCTGCGCCAGAGCCAGAAGATGGAGGCCGTGGGCCAGCTCACCGGCGGCATCGCCCACGACTTCAACAACCTGCTGCAGGGCATCTCGGGCTCGCTCGAGGTGGTGCGCAAGCGCCTCGCGCAGGGCCGCCCCGGCGAGATCGAACGCCACGTGGACGCGGCGCTGGGCGCCACGCAGAAGGCCGCGTCGCTCACGCACCGCCTGCTCGCGTTCTCCCGCCGCCAGCCGCTCGACCCGAAACCCGTCCGGCCGAACCCGCTCGTGGGGTCGATGGAGGACCTGCTGCGGCGGACGCTCGGCGAACGCATCGCGCTCGAGATGGTGCTGGCCGAGGGCGTGTGGACCACCCTGTGCGACCCGAACCAGCTCGAGAACGCGCTGCTGAACCTGGCCATCAACGCGCGCGACGCGATGCCCGACGGCGGCACGCTCGAGATCGAGACCCGCAACCTCCGGCGCGAGGCCGCCCACCCCGCCGGGCCCGGCGAATACGTCTGCATCTCGGTGACCGACACCGGCACCGGCATGCCACCCGACGTGGCCGCGCGCGCCTTCGAACCGTTCTTCACCACGAAGCCGATCGGCCAGGGCACCGGCCTCGGGCTGTCGATGATCTACGGCTTCGCGCTGCAGTCCGAAGGTTTCTGCCACATCGACAGCGCCGTGGGCCGCGGCACCACCGTCACGCTGGCCCTTCCCCGCCACCACGGCACGGGCACGGGCGAGACCCGGGTGCCCGACGAACCGGCAGGCCACGCGGAACGCGGCGAGGCCGTGCTCGTCGTGGAGGACGACCCGGTCGTGCGCGGCCTGATTGTCGACGTGCTGGGCGAACGGGGCTACCGGGTGTCGACCGCGGCCGACGGCCCCGAGGGCCTGGCCCGCGTGCAGGCGCCCGGCCCCATCGACCTGCTGCTCACCGACATCGGCCTGCCCGGCCTCGACGGCCGCCGGCTCGCCGACGCCGCCCGCGCCGCGCGTCCCGGCCTCAAGGTGCTGTTCATGACCGGCTACGCCAGCGAGGCCGCCGCCGCGCACGGGTTCCTGGACGCGGGCATGGGCATCGTGATGAAACCCTTCACGATGGACGGCCTGGCGGCGCGGGTGCGGGACCTGCTCGCCGCCGGGCGGCACTGACCTGCCCGGCGCCGCCCAGCTCGTCCACCACCGCCTCGATGGCGGCCGACGTGAACGGTTTCGCGAGCACGCGCACGTTCGGCCCGAGTGCCCGCAGGGCCGGGTCGATCGCATAGCCGGACGCGAGCACCACCCAGGCCGCCGGGTCGCGGGCCAGCACCGCGCGGGCGAGGTCCGCGCCGGACATCGCCCCGAGGGTCAGGTCGGTCACCACCAGGTCGAATGGATCGGCCGTGTGCAGCGCGAGCGCCTCCTCGGCCTGCGCCACGGTCACCACCTCGCGGCCGTCGGCCTCCAGGAGGATGGCCATCGTCTCGCGGAGCTGGTCGCTGTCCTCGACGAACAGCAGGCGGAACGGGCGGGTGGATTCCAAGGGTATGCGAAGGAGAGAGGCAGCGCGGACAGTGTCCACGAGAAAATGCCCGGCGAACGCGACGACCTCCATGGCCGCGCGAATATTCCACACGAACGTCCGGAGCCCGCCATGAAGATCGACCTGACCGACAAGACCGCCATCGTCACCGGCTCCACCGCCGGCATCGGCCTCGCCATCGCGCGGGGGCTCGCCTCGTGCGGCGCCACCGTGGTGGTCAACGGCCGCTCGTCCGACGCCGTCGCGAAGGCCGTCGCGGCCATCGCCAACGACGTCGCCGGCGCCCGCGTGCGGGGCGTGCCGGCCGACCTCGGCACCGCGGAGGGCTGCGCGGCGCTCGTGAAGGCGGAACCCGCGGCGGACATCCTCGTCAACAACGTCGGCATCTACGGCCCGAAGGACTTCTTCGAGATCACCGACGACGAGTGGGACCGCTTCTACGACATCAACGTGATGTCGGGCGTGCGCCTCTCGCGGGCCTACCTGCCCGGCATGGCCGAGCGCCGCTGGGGCCGCGTGGTGTTCATGTCATCCGAGTCGGGACTCAACATCCCGGCGGACATGGTGCACTACGGCTTCACGAAGACGGCGAACCTGTCGGTCTCGCGCGGCCTGGCCAAGCGCATGGCCGGCACCGGCGTCACCGTCAACGCCGTGCTGCCGGGACCCACGATGTCCGACGGTGTCGTCGGCATGCTCAAGCCCGGCGCCGACCAGGCGGGCAAGACCGTCGACGAGGCCGGCGCCGCCTTCGTGCGCAAGATGCGGCCCACCTCCATCATCCAGCGCGTGGCCACGCCGGAGGAGGTGGCGAACCTCGTCGTCTACGTCTGCTCCACGCTGTCGTCGGCCACCACGGGTGCGGCGCTGCGCGTGGACGGCGGCATCGTCGACACCCTCGCATGACGGACGAACCCGACGGCCTGCGCACGCTGACCGTGCGGTTTCCGCGGCCGGGCCGGGTCGACACGATCCTGCTGCGCCCCGGCCGGCGCGAGCCGATGCGCGTGGTGACGGAGGCCACCGCGCTCGCCCAGCGCGGGCTCGACGGCGACCGCTCGGCGGTGCGCGTCGCCGCCACGGGCAAGCGGCACGTGACGCTCATCCAGTCCGAACACCTCGCCGTGGTGGCCGCGCTGCTGGGGCTCGGCGCGGTGGACCCGGCGCTGCTGCGCCGCAACGTCGTGGTGTCGGGGCTCAACCTGCTGGCCGCGAAGGCCCTCTTCAAGGACACGCCGCTGCAGCTCGCCCTCGGCGACTCGGTGCGGCTGGAAGTCACCGGCCCGTGCGAACCGTGTTCGCGCATGGAGGAGACCTTCGGCCCCGGCGGCTACAACGCGATGCGCGGCCACGGCGGCATCACCGCCCGCGTGCTGGCCGGCGGGGTGTTCCGCGTGGGCGACCCGGTGACGGTCATTCCCGGCTGAACCGCCGCCCCGGGAGTCAGGCCGCCACGAGCCTCAGGCAGGTGATCTCCGACGGCGCGCCGAACCGCTTCGGCGGGCCCCAGTAGCCGGTGCCGCGGCTCGTGTAGACCCACAGGTCCTTCAGCTTGTGCAGCCCCGCCGTGAACGGCTGCTGCAGCGGCACGAAGAAGTTCCACGGGAAGAACTGGCCGCCGTGGGTGTGGCCCGACAGCTGCAGGTCGTAGCCTGCATCCACGGCGAGCGCCGCGGTGCGTGGCTGGTGGGCGAGCAGCACGCGGGCGCCCGCGTCCGGCGGTGCGCCGGCCATCGCCCGCACCGGGTCGCTGCGGTGGGTCGGGTCGAAGTGATGGGCCGACCAGTCCGCCACGCCCGCGACGACCAGTTCACCTTCGCCGTGGCGCAGCACCACGTGTTCGTTCATCAGCACGTTCAGCCGCAGCCGCCGCAACTCGTCGATCCACGCGTGGGCCCCGGCGTAGTACTCGTGGTTGCCGGTCACGACGTAGGTGCCGTGGCGCGACACCAGCCGCCCGAGCGGGGCGACGTGGTCGCGCAGTTGGGGCACCGTGCCGTCCACGAGGTCGCCCGTCACGGCCACCATGTCGGGCGACAGGCCGTTGACCCGGTCGACGATGGCCTGCACGTAGCGCGCCTTGATGGTGGGCCCGACGTGGATGTCGGTGATCTGGGCGATGGTGAACCCGTCGAGCGCGGCCGGCAGGCCGGCGATGGGCACGTCCACCCGCACCACCGCGGCGGTGCGCCGGGCGTTCAGGAACCCGGCGGCCGTGACCAGCGCGCCCAGCACGAGCACGCCCACGGCCGACCCCGAGACCCAGGCCGGCGCCCAGCCGCCGAACGGCCAGGCCGCGAGCAGCAGCACGTCGCGCGCGAGGGTCAGCACGAACACGGACGAGAACAGGCCCATCGCCAGCAACCCGGCCCAGGCCGTGGCGTCGGCGAACCGGCGCGACCGCCAGCGCGTGGCCAGCAGGCCGAGCGGCATCAGCGCGGCCGACACGGCCAGCACCACGCCGAAGGCAGCGTGCCCGGCGGGCAGATGGGGGCCCAGGCGCAGGCCGAGGTACAGGTGCAGCAGGGCCGACAGGCCGAACAGGAACAGGCGGGACATCCGACCCATGTGCGGGTCCATGCGGGGGTTTCAATGGCGGAGCCGCCGATACAATGCGGGCCCCTCGATTGCTTCAGGTTTTCCATGTCCGACCGCCTTGCCGTGTTGCCGCAATACCTGTTGCCGAAGCAGGCACTGACCGCGCTCGCGGGCCGCATCGCCTCGACCCCGGCCGGACCGGCCACCACGCGGCTGATCGAGTGGTTCATCGGCAAGTACAAGGTCGACATGGCCGAAGCGGCCAACCCGGACCCGGCCGCCTACAAGACCTTCAACGAGTTCTTCACCCGGCCGCTGAAAGCCGGCCTGCGCCCCCTCGCGAAGGCCGACCTGGTCTGCCCGGTGGACGGCGCGGTGAGCCAGCACGGCGTCATCGAACACGACCAGATCTTCCAGGCCAAGGGCCACCGCTACTCCACCACCGCGCTGGTGGGCGGCGACGCGGCGCTCGCGAAGCAGTTCGACCACGGCCACTTCGCCACCATCTACCTGAGCCCGCGCGACTACCACCGCATCCACATGCCATGCGAGGGCCGCCTGCGCCGCATGATCTACGTGCCGGGCGCGCTGTTCTCGGTGAACCCCACGACGGCGCGCGGCGTGCCGGGCCTGTTCGCCCGCAACGAACGCGTCGTGTGCGTGTTCGAGTCGGCCCTCGGGCCGTTCGTGCTCGTGCTGGTGGGCGCCACCATCGTCGGCAGCATGGCCACCGTGTGGCACGGCATCGTCAACCCGCCCCGCGGCCGCGACGTGCGCGAATGGACCTACCAGGGCAACGACGTGGTGCTGAAGAAGGGCGAGGAAATGGGCCGCTTCCTGCTCGGCTCCACCGTGGTGATGCTGTTCCCGAACCTGCCGCTCGCGTTCAACCCGGTGTGGGAGCCCCAGCGGCCGGTGCGCCTGGGCGAGCTGATGGCCAACAAGGCCACCTGATCCCCACCCGATCCGAAAGGCCTGACCGCCACCCTGCCTTCCGGCCAGGGTGGCTGACCGGCGGCGCCGATCGGAGGACACTGCGGAGTTCCCCTGTCCTGGAGTCCGCGATGTCCTCCCTCACCCCCCGAACCCGCCTCGAACGTGACAGCATGGGCGAGCTGGCCGTGCCGGCCGACGCCCTCTACGGCGCGCAGACCCAGCGGGCCGTCGACAACTTCCACATCAGCGGCCAGCGCATGCCGATCGGCTTCATCCGGGCGGTGCTGCTCGTGAAGGCCGCGGCCGCGCGCGCCAACATCACGCTGGGTGCGATCGCCCCGGAGACGGGCCGCGCCATCGGCGACGCCATCGCGCAGCTGCTCGCCGCGTCCGACGACGAACGCATGCAGCACTTCCCGGTCGAGGTCTTCCAGACCGGCTCGGGCACCAGCACCAACATGAACGCGAACGAGGTGATCGCCACGCTCGCGGGCCGCGCGCTCGGGTCGCCGGTCAGTGCGAACGACCACGTCAACGCGAGCCAGAGCAGCAACGACGTGATCCCGACGGCGCTGCACGTCAGCACCGCGCTCGCGATCCACGGCGAGCTGCTGCCGGCGCTGGACCACCTCGCGATGGTCATCCGCACGAAGGCCCGCACCGTGCACCAGCACGTGAAGACCGGCCGCACCCACCTGATGGACGCGATGCCCGTGCGCCTGAGCCAAGTGCTCGACGGCTGGGCGCAGCAGGTGGAAGACGCCGCGGCGCACCTGCGCGCGGGCCTGCCCGCGCTGCAGCGACTCGCCCAGGGCGGCACTGCGGTGGGCACGGGCGTCAACACCGACCCGGCCTTCGCCCAGCGTTTCGCCGAGGAGCTGAGCAGCGCCACCGGCCTCGCCTTCTCGCCCGCGCCGAACTTCTTCGCGGTGATGGGCGCGCAGGACACGGTGGTCGCCACGTCGGGCCAGCTGAAGGCGGCCGCGGTGGCGCTGATGAAGATCGCGAACGACCTGCGCTGGATGAACTCGGGGCCGCTCGCGGGCCTCGCCGAGATCGAACTGGAAGCGCTGCAGCCCGGCTCGTCGATCATGCCGGGCAAGGTGAACCCGGTGATCCCCGAGGCCACGGCCATGGTGGCCGCGCAGGTGATCGGCAACGACGCCACCATCACGGTGGCCGGCCAGTCCGGCAACTTCGAGCTGAACGTGATGCTGCCGGTGATCGCGCGCAACGTGCTCGAGTCGGTGCAGCTGCTGGCCAACGCCAGCCGGCTGCTGGCCGACAAGGCCATCGCCACGTTCAAGGTCAACGAGCCGAGCCTGAAGGAGGCCCTCGCGCGCAACCCGATCCTGGTGACGGCGCTGAACCCGCTGATCGGCTACCTGAAGGCGGCGGAGATCGCGAAGATCGCCTACAAGGAAGGGCGGCCCATCCTGGACGTGGCGGATGAACACACGGACCTCGGCCGGGACAAGCTGGCCGAGCTGCTGGATCCGGTCAAGCTGACCGGGCCCTGAACACCCCGGTCATCCCGGCGGACGCCGGGACCCACTGCGGCGAGGGCGCGCGGGATGACCGGTGGGCCCCGGCGTTCGCCGGGGTGACATGCTCTCAGTGCTTGTGGCCACCGTGATCGTGCGCCGGCGCCGCCGCGGCATTGGCCGCATTCACCTGCATCGTCACCTTCACCTCCCCCGCCTTCGCGAACTTCAGCGTCGCCGGGAACGTATCGCCCGCCTTCAGCGGCCCCTTGAGGCCGATGAACATGATGTGCAGGCCGCCCGGCTTCAGCTCCACGCTGCCGCCGGCGGGCACGTCGATGCCGTCGACCTGGCGCATGCGCATCACGTCGCCCTCCATCGACATGGAGTGCAGTTCCACCGACTTGGACACGTCGGCCGACACGCCCAGCAGGCGGTCGGCTTCCTTGCCGGTGTTGGTGACCTTCAGGTAGCCGCCGCCGGCGGGCTGGCCCGGCACCGTGGCGCGGGCGTAGGGCGCGTCCACGCGCACGGTGGACTGGGCCGCCGCCACGGTGGCGAACAGCGCGAGGGAGAGGCCGGCGAGGGTGCGGGAAAGAGAGGTCATCGAGGATTCCTTCTGGGCATCGGTGCCCGGGTATTGTCAGCGAACGGGATAATGGGCGAATGAGCATCCAGACCGACGAATTCGAGCCCGTGCGACGGGTCGTCAGCGCCGCCCCGGCCTCGCCGAACGAGGAGGCCATCGAACGCGCGCTGCGCCCGAAGGGCCTGGCCGAATACGTGGGGCAGGCGAAGGCGCGCGAGCAGCTCGAGATCTTCATCGGCGCGGCGAAGAAGCGGTCGGAGGCGATGGACCACGTGCTGCTGTTCGGCCCGCCGGGCCTCGGCAAGACCACGCTCAGCCACATCATCGCGAACGAGCTGGGCGTGAACCTGCGCCAGACCTCGGGCCCCGTGCTCGAGAAGCCGAAGGACCTGGCCGCGCTGCTCACGAACCTCGAACGCAACGACGTGCTGTTCATCGACGAGATCCACCGCCTCTCGCCGGTCGTCGAGGAAATCCTGTACCCCGCGCTCGAGGACTACCAGATCGACATCATGATCGGCGAAGGCCCGGCCGCCCGCTCGATCAAGCTCGACCTGCAGCCGTTCACGCTGGTGGGCGCCACCACGCGCGCGGGCATGCTCACGAACCCGCTGCGCGACCGCTTCGGCATCGTGGCGCGGCTCGAGTTCTACACGTCCGAGGAGCTCGCGCGCATCGTCACGCGCTCCTCGGGCCTGCTCGACGTGCCCATCGACACCGAAGGTGCGGTCGAGATCGCGCGCCGCTCGCGCGGCACGCCGCGCATCGCGAACCGCCTGCTGCGCCGCGTGCGCGACTACGCCGACGTGAAGGGCGACGGCCGCATCACGAAACCGCTGGCCGACCGCGCGCTGCAGATGCTCGACGTGGACCCGCAGGGTTTCGACGTGATGGACCGCAAGCTGCTCGAGGCCGTGATCCACCGCTTCGACGGCGGACCCGTGGGCCTCGACAACGTGGCCGCGGCCATCGGCGAGGAACGCGACACCATCGAAGACGTGATCGAGCCGTACCTGATCCAGCAGGGCTTCCTGCAGCGCACACCGCGCGGGCGCATCGCCACGATGGCGGCGTACCGCCACCTGGGCGTGACCCCGCCGAAGCGCGGCAGCGCGCCCGACCTGTTCGACGCGGTTTAGATCAGGTCCTGCACCGCGAGGCGGTGGTACTTGACCGCCATCGGTGCGCCGAAGCGTTTCGCCACCGCGGTCACCTGGTCGGTCTCCTCGTCCTGCGGCGCGTACACCAGCAGCCAGCGGTGTCCTTCGTCGGAGAGCTTCTGGTAGCGGCGCATCAGCGTGATCTCGTAGCCGAAGCCGGCGGCCTCGCTGCTGTGCTCGATCATCTCGCGCATGCGCACCTGGCCCTCCTCCGAGTCGAAGTGCAGGATGTCCTCGGCCTCGAAGCCCGCGTCGAGCAGCGCCTGCGCGGCCTGCCGCACCGGCTCGCCCTCGGGCAGCGCGATCATCACGTGCCCCACGGGCTTGAAGGTGCCCAGCGACTGGGGCATGTCGGCGAGGGTCAGTCGGCGTGTCCACATGGGAGGTCTCCGGCAGTTGAGGCCTGACCCAGTCTAGGCATCGAGCCGGTCTCGTCAAACTGTCGGACAAGTTTCCCTGCCCGGTCGCGGGGCGCCCCATCTCAGCGGAACTTCCAGTCGAGGCCGGCGTACACGGCGCGGCCGTCGCCCGGCATGAACTGCGCCGTGTCGGCCCCGCCCGCGTTGCGCACCACCCCCGTGGCCGACGCGTAGTGCTTGTCCGACAGGTTGCGCCCGTCGACGAACCACGACACGCCCTTGACCACGTCACCGGACGCGCGCAGGCCCCAGATCACGTAGCGCTTCGCGCCGAAGCTGTTCGTGAAGTCGATGGGGTAGCCGCTCGACCCTTCCGCCTGCAGCGCCAGCAGCGTGCCCTGCGCGAAGCGCCAGCCGGCCTGGGCGCGGCCGAAGTACTTCGGGATGCCGGGCAACGCGTTGTTGCCGTACACCGCGTCATCGCGGAAGCGGAAGTGGTTCCACAGCGCGTTGGCGGACCATTCCACGTGGCCGCCGGGCCGGCGCAGCGCCTCGCCCGACAGGCCCAGTTCGATGCCGCGGTGCAGCGTGCGGTCCGCGTTGACGGTGGTGGACGCCCCGGCCGAATTGACGGCGATCTGCAGCAGTTCGTCCTTCACGCGGGCCTCGTAGAACGAGGTGTCCCACACGAGGCCGTTCCACCGGCCGCGCGTGCCGACCTCGAAGGTGTCGGCACGCTGCGCGGCGTTGAGCGTGGGCGTGAGGCCGCCGGCCAGTTCGCTGAGGGTGGGCGGCTCCATGCTGCGCGAGAGGTTCGCGTAGACCTGCACGGCCTTCGAGAGGTCCCAGCGCACGCCGAGCTTCGGGTTCGTGCCGCTGTAGTGCTGGTCGAACCCCTCGTCGACGCCGGCCACGACGAACCGGTCCTCCAGGCGGCGGGACGACTCGACGTGCTGCAGGCCGGCGATCAGCGCGACGTCGGGGCGCACGAGGTACTGGTCCTCGACGTATACCTCGACGTTGCTCGCGGTCTGCTTCGATGCGTTCGTGCGTGCGCCCGACTGGCCGCCGACGTTGACGTAGCGGTCCTCGTCGGTCACGCCGCGGCTCGGCGCGACCCCGGCGGTGAGGCGGTTGGGGCCGTCCTCGCGCACGTAGCGCAGCTCGAGGCCCACGTCCTGGTTGTGCTGGTCGATGACCTGGAAGATCGGGTGGTGCAGGTTCTTGTCGGACAGGAACACGAAGCCCTCGACCCGCTGCGGGCCGTCCTGCCACACGGTCTTGTTCGACAGGCGGGTCCAGCGGATGTCGCGGTGCTGGTCGCCGGTGACGTTGCCGACCGCGGCCTGGCGCGGGTCGTTCTCCAGCTGGGCGCGGGTCAGCGAGCCCGGCAGTTCGGAGTCGCTGTCGACGTAGCCCAGGTAGAAGCGGGTCTCGAGGTTGTCGGCCAGCTGGTAGCCGAGGTTGGCGGAGAGGCGCCCCGTCGACTGCTGCGCGTGGTCGCGGAAGCCATCCTGGCGGAAGCCGCTCGCGGACACGTAGTGGTCGAGCCGGCCGTTCACGTCCCCGGTCGCGACCTGCACGCGGCCGTAGCCGAAGCTGCCGGCCTCGCCGCGCACGCGCAGGAGGTCGGCGTTGTAGCCGTTCGGCGAGACGAAGTTGACCGCGCCGCCGAGCGTGGCCGCGCCGTACTGCAGGGCATTGGCGCCGCGCCACACCTCGATGTAGCGCGCCGACAGCGGTTCGATGGCCTGGAAGTCGAAGCTGCCGTCGGCGAGGTTCAGCGGCACGCCGTCCTGCATCAGCTTGATGCCTCGGCCATGGAAGGTGCGCTGCAGGCCCGAGCCGCGGATCGAGATGCGCGACTCTTCGGCGCCGAAGCGCGGCTGCACGTAGACACCGGTGGCATTGCCGAGCGCGTCGGTGAGGTTCGACACGCGGCCGCTGTCGTACGTGGCGGCATCCACCACCTCGGCCCCGCCGGGCACCGTGGCCAGGCGCTGGCGGGCGGTGGGCAGGTCGGGCTGGGTCAGCGTGGACTGGTCGGGGTTCTTCTGGCCGGTGACGACGACCGGGGCGAGTTCGACGCCCGTCTGGGCATGGGCGAACGAGGCGAGGACGCACAGCGGCGCCAGGGCCGCGAGCGGCCGGGGAATGCGGGACATGGTGTCTCCAGAAACGAATGCGAACCCGCGCGGTGGGTCTCCACGCGGGGAATGGCAGGTCGGATCAGGAGAGGACGGGCGGGCCGCGCGACAGCGGCGCGAGCCATTGCGCCGCGAGGCGCTGGGCGGTGAGCGGTTCGGCCGGGGCCGCGTGCGACAGCGGGTGCAGCGCCATCGCGGCCACCGTGGGCAGCAGCGCCGGCGGCGTCATGGCGCCGCAGCAGTCGAGGCACGAACGGGGCTGGGCGTCGATGGCCTTGCCGTTCGCGTCGAACACCTGCGGACCGGTGCTGGTGCAGACCTCGGTGCCCGAGGCCATCGCGACCGCGTGCGCCGTGGACACCCACGGCTGCCACAGCAACGACAGCACGAGCAGCACCGCCAGCAGGAGGCGGTGGTGTCGGGGGGCGGTGCGGGGCGCGGTCACGGCCGCCATTCTAGGGCGGCCGTGATCGGAACGTCAGAACCGGTAGGTCGAGAACACCGAGTACGTGTTCTGCGTCGTGTCCTGCGTGATCGGGCTGTCGGCCGCGTCGCCGCGCAGCTTCGACAGCACGACGCGTGCACCCAGGCCCCAGCGCGGGGACAGGCCGTACTCCGCGCCGAAGGCGAGGCGCACGCTGTTGAGGCCGCCGTCGGCGTGGTACTCGGCACGGCCCGAACGGGCGCTCTGCGTGGCGTCGATGCCGAAGAAGGTCTGCTGGTTGCGGCGGTCGCCGAACGTGAAGCCGGGCGCGACGCTCAGCGCGAAGCGCTCGGTCACGCGGTACTTGCCTTCGAGGTCCACGAGGCCGTACGTGCCGTGGCCGTTGCCGCCGATGTCGGTGGTGACGGCCGCGCGTGCGGTGAACCACTGCTCGGTGAAGCTGCCGAACGCGGCCAGCTGCGCGGTGGCGTCGATGTCGCCCAGGCCCGCCAGGCGGGCGTCGTCCTTCTCCTCGCGGGGCTGGGCGAAGCCGCTGCCCACGGCGAGGCCGAAGCGCCACTGCGAGGTGCGCACGAGGTCGTAGCCGATGCCGAACGGCACGCCCGCGGCCGGCAGCGCGCCGAGGAACCAGCGGCCGTTGTTCGCGAGCAGCACGGGCACGGGCAAAACCTTCTGCTGGTCGCTGCCGGGGTACTCGGGGGTGCTGATCACACCGAGCCCGAGCGTGACGTTCCAGTTGTTGTCGGGGGCGGCGGGCTGGGCGAACGCGGGGGCGGACGCGGCGAGCGCCGCAACGAGGCAGGTGATCGAACGGATCATCGGGCGGGCTCCGGTGGGAAAGCCCGCGATTCTGCCGCCGAGTTTTTAAGAATCGATAAGTCGGGGCATTGCGGCGGGTTCACCGGCCGCCACCGGGCGCTGGCACAACCAGCCCACGGCACACAGCCCGGCGACGATGGCGGCCGCCAGGGCCACCGACGTTCCCATCGAGAGCCGGTGGGCGTTCCACAGCCACCACGCGGTGGCGCCGAGCAGCACGACGAAGAGGCCGGCCGCGGCTCCGGCGGCCCACCGCGGCATCGGCGGGTCGAAGCGCTCGACCTTCGCGATGTCGAACGGCACCTTGGGGAACCGGGCCGCGACGTCGTCGGGCCGCCAGCCCGGCGGTTCGAACCACACGCGCAGCTTGTCGGACCAGCGTTTCGTGTGCCAGCTGTCGTGGACCAGCCCCGCGTACACCTGCAGGTTCGCCCACAGCGGGTTCCAGCTGCGCAGCGGGCCGCGGCTGCCGTACACGCACGGGTCGCTGTCCACCTCCTCCTGGAAGGTGCCGAACAGGCGGTCCCACACGATCAGGATGCCGCCGTAGTTGCGGTCGAGGTAGCGGTCGTTCACCGCGTGGTGCACGCGGTGGTTGCTGGGCGCGCAGAACCAGCGGTCGAACGCGCCGAGCTTGCCGATCTGCTGCGTGTGCACCCAGTACTGGTACAGCAGGTCGATCAGGGCGACCACCGCGAAGACCAGCGGCGGGAAGCCGAGCACGGCCATCGGCAGGTAGAAGAGCCAGCCGGCCACCCAGCCGCTGCCGGTCTGGCGCAGCGCGGTGCTGAGGTTGTAGTCCTCGCTCTGGTGGTGCACCACGTGCGCGGCCCAGAACAGCGCCACGGTGTGGCCCAGGCGGTGGTGCCAGTAGTAGCAGAAGTCGTAGAGCACGAGGCCGACGATCCACACCCACGGGCTGGACACGGACAGCTGCACGAGGGACACGTGGTCGAACACCACCGTGTAGAGCCCGAGCGTGATCACGGCGCTGAACACGCCGACGATCTGGCTCAGCACGCCGAGCCCGATGCTGTTGAGCGCGTCGTTGAGGCGGTAGGTGTCGCGCCCGCGCCGCCGGCCGACGAACCACTCGAGGGCGATCAGCAGCAGGAAGACGGGGGTCGCGAGGACGATGACTTGGGGGCCGGTCATGGCCCCATGCTCGCCCCATCCGGGCGCGTGCGACAGAGCGGTTTCCCCGAGGGGAACCGCTCAGGCGGCGTGGCCCACGCGGCCGGCGCCGGAGGCGTCGTTGGTCTCGTCGCGCGCGACCGCGCCGTCGAGGTGCTGCGTGTCGCTCCAGCCCACGAGCGAAAAGCCCTCGGGGGACCACAGCAGCCGGTTGATGCTCGCGTTGCCGAGCAGCCAGGACCGCGGCGCCTGCAGATCCACGCGGGTGGCCGCGCGGTACAGGCAGTCCATCACGCCGCCGTGGGCCACGAGCGCGATCGACTGGCCCGGGTGGGCCGCGGCGATGCGGGCCGCGGTGTCGACGCAGCGCTGGTAGAACTCGGTGAGCACCTCGCCGCCGTCGGGGCCGAACGACGGGTCGCGCTTGCGCCAGCGCACGGCGGCCTCGGGCCACTGCGCCTCGATCTCGGCGAACGTGAGGCCCTGGAACACGCCGAAGGCGCGCTCGCGCAGGCCGGTGTCCAGCACCAGCGGCAGGCCGGCGCCGCGGCCCACCGCCTCGGCGGTTTCGCGGGCGCGGGCCAGGTCGCTCGTGTAGACGGCGTCGAGCCCTTCGTCGGCGATGGCGCGGCCGAGCTGCTCGGCCTGCCAGCGTCCGGTGGCGTTCAGGGGGATGTCCAGCTGGCCCTGGATGCGGGTGTCGACGTTCCAGGCGGTCTCGCCGTGGCGGATCGCCAGGATGCGGGTGGTCTGGTTCACAGGAGGCGGGCGTTGAGCGTGTAGGTGGCGGTGAGCGAGGCCTCGGCGAGCACGTGCGGCGCGATCGCGGCACGCACCTGGGCGCCGGTGAACGCGCCGTCGACGGCCACCTTCGGCACCGACAGCGCGTAGAGCGTGAACACGTAGTGGTGCACGAGCGAGTCGTTGAACGGAGGGAACGGGCCGTCGTAGCCGAAGTACTGGCCGGCCATGTCCGGGTTCGAGGCGAACCAGCCGGTGAAGTCGTTCAGGCCGTGGCGCGCGCAGTGCGCCGTGGCCGGACCGGGCCGGCCCTTCTGCACGAAACCCTTCGCGAACTCGCCCTGGGCGATCTCGCGCAGCGCGGCGGGCAGGTCCACGAGGGTCCAGTGGAAGAAGTCGACGCGCGGCAGGTCGGCGGGCACCTCGCGGCCGGGCTGGTTGACGTCGTCGCCGCGGCTCGGCACGTCGCCGTCGCAGCAGATCAGCACGAACGACTGGGTGCCGGCAGGCACGTCGGACCACGCGAGGTGCGGGTTCACGTCGTCGGAGAAGGTGGCCTGGCCCTGGCCGTCGGGCTTCCCGGCGGCGAAGCGCGCGGGCAGCGGTTGGTGGTCGGTGAAGTCGTTGCTGTGGAGTTTCATGGCGGGTTCCTGTCTCAGACGCCCCAGACGATGTCGTGCCCCGCGGGCTGGGCGCGCTTCATCAGTTCGACGAGCGGCCAGGCACGCTGGCGCAGGGACACCCCTTCGCGCGGCGGCAGGGTCTTGCCCTCGGCTTCGGCCTCGGCTTCCTGCTGCTTGCGCAGGGTGTCCTCGGCGGCGATGGCCTGCTCGATGGCGGCGATGGCCGCGGGCATGGCGGCCGGCTCGATGATGCCGGTGGGGGCCGGCGACTTGCCGATCACGCGCAGCACCTCGTCGCCGTTGGCGCCCATCATGATCACGTCGCTGCCGGCCTTCGACTTGAATTTGTAGAGCATCGGGGTCTTCCTGGAAGCGGAGAGACCACGATCGTACGCCGGACGGCAGAGCCCTTACCCGGTCACCAGGCGGATGCTGGGTTTCGGCGGCGGGGCCGGGCGCCCGAGCCGCGCCTCGAAGGCGGGCACGTCGAGGGCCGGCGAGTACAGGAAGCCCTGGAACTCGTGGCAGCCGGCGTCGAGCAGGAACTGCCGCTGCGGCTCGGTTTCCACCCCCTCGGCGATCACGCGCAGCTGCATCGCGCGGGCCATCTGGACGATGGCGTTGACGATGGCCACGTCGCCGGTGTCCCCCGGCAGGCTGCGGATGAAGCTGCGGTCGATCTTCAGTCGGTCGATGGGGAACCGCTTCAGGTAGGCGAGCGACGAGTAGCCCGTGCCGAAGTCGTCGATGGACATCAGCACACCCAGCTGGTCCAGCGCCTTGAGCCGGTGCAGCGCGTCCTCGGCGTCGTGAATCAGGATGGATTCGGTGAGCTCGAGCTCGAGCCGGTTCGGCGGCAGCCCCACGGCCGACAGCGTGGAGGCCACGCGCTCGATGAAGTCGGCCTGCTGGAACTGCAGCGCCGACACGTTGATGGACACCGGGAAGTCCCACCCCGCCGCGCGCCACGCCGCCGCCTGGCGCACGGCCTGCGCGAGCACCCAGTCGCCGATGGCGATGATGAAGCCGCTCTCCTCGGCGAGCGGGATGAACTCGGCCGGTGACACGTCGCCCAGCACGGGGTCGCGCCAGCGGATGAGTGCCTCGGCGCCGACGACGTCGCCGGTGGCGAGGTCGATCTGGGGCTGGTAGTGCAGGCGGAAATGACCGCTCACGAGCGCCTGGCGCATCGCGTGGTCGATGTGCATCTGCGAGCGCGGTGCGGTGTCGGCCTGCGCCTGGTGGAAGCGGAAGCTCGCGCGGCCCAGTTCCTTCACGCGGTGCATCGCGGCGTCGGCGCGGCGCATCAGCTCGTCGAGGTTGTCGCCGTCGTTCGGGCACAGCGCCACGCCGATGCTGCAGGTGACGGTGAACTCGACGGCGTCGAGGCGGAACGGGCGGGACATCGCCTCGATCACGCGGCGCGCCGTGGCCTCGGCGCCCTGCGCGTCGGCCTTGTGCACGAGCAGCACGAACTCGTCGCTGCCGAGGCGCGCGACGGTGTCGAGGCTGCGCAGGCAGCCCTTGATGCGGTCGGTCACCTCGAGCAGCACGCGGTCGCCGAAGCCGAGGCCGAACGTGTCGTTGATGTGCTTGAAGCGGTCGAGGTTGACGACCATCAGCGCGAACGAATGGCCGTTGCGCTGGGCCATCGCCAGCGCGAACTCCACGCGGTCGGCGAGCAGCCGGCGGTTCGGCAGGCCGGTGAGCGGGTCGGTCTGGCTCAGCTCCTCGATGCGCTGGCTGGCGGCGAGCTTCTCGGTGATGTCCCGGAACGAGAACACCCGGCCGATGGGCTGGCCGCGGCTGCACTGTGGCAAGGTGACCCGTTCGATCACCTTGCCGGAATGCAGCGCGAACACGTCGCTCGTCTGGAGCAGCGTGGCGTCGCGGATGGCGGCGAGCCGCCGGTCGTAGTCGGTCACGTCGACGACGCTGCTGCGCATCCACGCCTGCACGGCGGCGTCGTCGCGCTGGGTCAGCAGGTCTTCCGAGAGGTTCCACAACGCGGCGAAACGCCGGTTGAAGCCGCGGATGGAGCCGGCGAGGTCGGTGACGAGGATGCCGTCGGCCGTGGATTCGAGCGTGGCGCGCAGTTCCGAGAGCCGGTGCTCGAGTTCGTCCTGCGTGGCCTGGTGGGCGCTGCGGTCCTGGAACACCACGACGTAGACGGCCCGGCCATCGGACTCGACCCGGCTCACCCGGCGCGTGACCGGCACCACCGTGCCGTTGAAGCGGCGCACCAGCGACTCGGAGACGATGGCGTCCTGCCAGCCCTGGTCGACACCCTCCCAGAAGGCGAGGTCTTCCGGCGTGGCGCTGAGTTCGGCGGCCGTGCGCGCGTGCAGGGCCGAGGGTTCGATGCCGAAGAGCGTGCCGGCGGCGGCGTTGGCGGCGGTGATGCGGAGCGAGTCCCCGTCGACGAGCCACACCGCATCGAGGAAACCCTCGATGAGCGCGGACCACGCCTCGCGGACGTCCGGACCGGTCATGCCACCGAATCCTCGGTGGTGACGTTCGGTTCGAAGAAGTAGGAAACGCGCGGGCGCGGCGACAGGTAGGCGATGGCGTCCGGCGGCAGCGCCTGCGGCTTCAGGCTGCGGCGGATGCCCAGGCGCGAGTCGGCCTCGAGGTTGAGCAGCAGCGCGTCGTCGCGCGGCGTCCTGGGATCGTGGACCAGCACCGTGGGCTTGAGCGGGCGGGTGGAATTGACCGACATCACCAGAGCATAACGGTCGTCGGTGAGCTGCACCGTGGAGCCCGGCGGGTACACGCCCATCATGCGGATGAAGGCGCCGAGGATGGCCGTGTCGTACCGGTTCTTGCCCTGGGCGAACAGCAGCGACAGCGCCTCGTGTGGCGTGAGGGCGCGCGACGGCACGTGCGGGTTGCACATGTTGTCGTAGCGGTTCACGAGGGAGACGATGCGTGCGGCCGTGGTCATGCGGTCGCTGTTGAGCTTGAGCGGGAAGCCGCTGCCGTCGGCGTGTTCGTGGTGCTGGGCGATGACCAGCGTGGCGCCGGGCTGCAGGCCCATCCTGCGGGCGATGGTGACGCCGTGGGCCACGTGTTCCTGGTAGAACTGGGTCTCGGCGACGGTGAAGTGTTCCTCGCGGTGGCGCACGCGCTCGGGCAGTTCGAGCTTGCCGATGTCGTGCATCAGCGCGCCCACGCCCACGTCCATCATCTCGTCCTGCGACAGGCCGAAGGTGCGGCCCATCAGCAGCGAGATCACCGCGACGTTGACGGCGTGGTGGGAGGCCTTGTCACCTGCGGCCTCGGTCAGCAGCCGGATGCACATCTCCTGGTCGCCCAGCATCTTGTCGACGAAGGCGCGCGACAGCGACTCGGCGGTGGTGCGGGCCTCGTCCGGCCGCGTGAGGGCGGCCTCGGTGGCCTGGCGGCACGCCTTGGTGGCTTCGGCGAACTGGCGCTCGCACAGGGTCAGGCGCGACCGCGCGGCGGCCAGCGCCTCGCGGTGGCGGCGGGCCTCGGCGGCCTGTGGGGTCTCGACGGGGATGCCGATGCCCGAACCCATCGCCGGAGCGTTGGCGGCCTCGGCGGCCTCGGCGACCACGACGGTCTCGGCGGCGGCGTCGGGGTCGCTCTTGTCCGGGCTCCAGCGCACCCGGGCCTTGCCCAGGCCCCGGATGGTGGCGATCTGGTCGGCCGAGGAGATCTTGAAGCTGCTCAGCGGAAACGGATGCGCCATCCAGCCGACGTCGAGATGCACGAACATCCCCACGCGCAGCTTCTGTACCTCGATCAGTGATGTTGGCAAGGCGTCTTTCATACCGTGAACCGCGTGGCCTCCTTGAGCGAAGGCTTGGCTGGTAAGGCGTTTTCGGCGGTCACTCCCCGAGACTTGAGGTTAAGCCGGGGACGGAACGGACGCACCTGACACAACTGACAGGGAGAGCGGTCTGGAATCGGAACTGCAGCACGGTTGGGTGCATCTTTTCGCATCATGGGATCGGGAGCCGGCCGGAATTTGCATTGCGCGCGAGGCTTTGTCCAGTAGGGCTTGTTCTCCTGACCGCACACCGGTGACAGAGTTGGCGTTTCACCCGACTTAAACTCGGAGCATCCGACAACACCCTCCGGCCCGAGCCTCGCCCAGAAGGCGCCGCCCCCGCCGATTCCGCCAGCCGCTGCCCGGGCTCGCCCCGGCCCCGCTGTCCTTGTTTCCATTCAGGAGAATTCCGTGTCCCACGCTTTCATCTGCGATGCCATTCGCACCCCCTTCGGCCGCTACGGCGGCGCCCTCTCGTCGGTGCGCGCCGACGACCTCGGCGCGATCCCGCTGAAGGCCCTGATCGCCCGCAACCCGAAGGTCGACTGGGCGGCCATCACCGACGTCATCTTCGGCTGCGCGAACCAGGCCGGCGAGGACAACCGGAACGTCGCCCGCATGTCCAGCCTGCTGGCCGGTTTGCCGATCGAGCTGCCCGGCTCCACCGTGAACCGCCTGTGCGGCTCCGGCATGGACGCCGTGGGCACCGCCGCCCGCGCCATCAAGTCGGGCGAAGCCCAGCTGATGATCGCCGGCGGGGTGGAAAGCATGAGCCGTGCCCCGTTCGTGATGCCGAAGGCCGAGTCGGCCTTCAGCCGCAGCAACGCCGTCTACGACACCACGATCGGCTGGCGCTTCGTCAACAAGCTGATGAAGGAGATGTACGGCGTCGACTCGATGCCCGAGACCGCCGAGAACGTCGCCACCGACTACAAGATCGACCGCGCCTCGCAGGACGCGATGGCCCTGGCCAGCCAGCTCAAGGCCGTGGCCGCCCAGAAGTCCGGCTTCTTCGACGCCGAGATCACCCCGGTGACCATCGCGCAGAAGAAGGGCGACCCCCTCGTCGTCTCGAAGGACGAGCACCCGCGTGAGACCAGCCTCGAGGCGCTCGCCAAGCTCAAGGGCGTGGTGCGTCCGGACGGCACCGTGACCGCCGGCAACGCCTCGGGCGTCAACGACGGCGCCTGCGCGCTGCTGCTGGCCAGCGAGGCCGGTGCCGCGAAGAACGGCCTCACGCCGCGCGCCCGCGTGGTGGGCATGGCGACCGCCGGCGTCGCCCCGCGCATCATGGGCATGGGCCCCGCCCCGGCCACCCGCAAGGTGCTGGAGCTGACCGGCCTCAAGCTCGACCAGATCGACGTGATCGAGCTGAACGAAGCCTTCGCCGCCCAGGGCCTCGCCGTGCTGCGCGACCTGGGCCTGCAGGACACCGACCCGCGCGTGAACCCGAACGGCGGCGCCATCGCCCTCGGCCACCCGCTGGGCGCGAGCGGCGCCCGCCTGGTGACCACCGCGGTGAACCAGCTGCACCGCACCGGCGGCCGCTACGCGCTGTGCACGATGTGCATCGGCGTGGGCCAGGGCATCGCGGTGATCGTCGAACGCGTCTGATCGTTCGCTGATCGCCCATGAAAAGAGCGCCCCGCGGGGCGCTCTTTCTTTGGGCTTCCCGACCCGCCGGGATCAGCGGTTGAGGGTGTCCTGCATGACCTTGAAGAAGTCCGCCGGGTAGACCATCTCGTAGCCGTAGAAGCCGTACGACTGGGTGTTCGCGCCCACCTTCAGCCCGTTCAGCTCGTCATAGCGACGGGTGGCGATGGTGCCCCACTTCGCCTGCGTGTCGTACCACTCCGGGTGCGCCAGGCGGCCGGCGGCCTTCTCCTGCTTGTAGAGCCGGTCGAGGTAGGCCAGCGGGTAGATGATGTGCGTGTCGCCACCGCTGTACGTGCGGGTGGTCTCCGAATACACGAACCACTTGTTCGTGTCGTCGTAGCCGTACTTCACGACGTAGTTGATGCCCTGCAGCAGCATGTCGACGATCTGCGTGCGGTTCAGGCCCGAGCCCTTGCCCGCGGCCGTGAACAGCTGGTCGGCCTCGTAGAACTTGATGATGTTGCCGATGAACGCGCCGGCCATCCACGGGTTCGTGCCCGTGGCGTTGTAGCCGAGGTTGTTGTCCATCTTGGTCATCGTCCAGTAGCCCGTGCCCGCGGCCGCGTCGTTCAGGTTGATGACGTTGTTGCTGAGCTGGGCGCCCACCGCCTTCGACGGGTCGAAGCCGATGTGGTTGGCCGGGGTGCGGAACCACTGGTTCAGGTAGTCGACGAGGCCGCCGGCCACGTCCTTGTGGTACGCGGCGTCGCCGGTGGCGCGCACCCATTCGTTCATCACGTACAGCGGCCAGCCGTAGTCGCGCTCGGCTTCGCGGTACTTGTCGGCCATCGCGAACGGCCGCTTGAAGAACTGCGGCGACACGGCCTTCCACCACATGGCGACTTCCTCGAGGACGTCCTTCGAGCGCTTGTCGCCGGTGAGCAGCCAGCTGTCGCTCATGCCGCTCACGTGGGCGTGGCCCCAGTGCATGTTGCGCACCTGGTGGTCGATGTTCTCGTGGGAGATCGCATGGATCTCGCCGGCCGGCGTGGTGCCGTCCCAGTAGCCCGACCGCGGGCCGTGCGACACGTCGATGTCGCGGAAGTGGTTCGTGGCGATCTCGGCGATGCCGTACCAGCGCTGGTCGCCCGTGCGCAGGAACTGGGTGAAGAAGTTGTTCGCGCCGACGTGCGTGTCGTTGTAGAAGCTCGGGATCTTCACGTTGTTCACGACGTTCCAGCCCGCGCGCAGGCGGTCGCCGTAGTCGCGCCAGCCGAACATCGTGGCGTTGCCGTCGGTCTTCTCGACGCTGCGCTCGTAGATGTCCTGCATCAGATAGGCGTTGTAGCCGGTGGTGCCCGTGGTGGACGCACCGACGTTCAGGTCGCCGAACACGCCGGAGGCCGCGTACCACGCCGGGGTGGACATCAGTTCGAGGCGGTGGCGCTGGTAGCTGTCGTTCAGCGCGACCAGGTCGGTCGTGCCGGCCTTGGCCTCGTCGATGGCCAGGCGCAGCTGGTAGGTCTTCGCGCCACCGGGGCGGGCGAAGTACAGCGTGTTCGCGCGGAGGTACTCGGTGGCGGTGGGGGCCGGCGCGGTGGTCTGCGCGGTGGCGCCCACGGAACGGGCCGGGAAGAGCGACGCGGTGATCGTCTTCGTGGTGGTGTTGACGCTCAGCTCGTTCGGGAACTGCTGCCAGAAGTCCTTCACCATCACGCCGATGTGCGCGTTGCCGCCGTCGACGGCCATCCAGCCCGGGGCCTTGGCGCCCGTGCCGGCGCCGGTGTAGCTGAAGGTGTGGCCGTTGTCGACGCCGTCGACGTAGTTGAACTTGCCGCCCTGCGCGATGTAGGTCTCGCCGGCGGCCGTGCCGCCGTAGGCCGCGCCGTTCTCGCCGCCGAAGCGGTACTCGGCCGACGTCGCGACGTAGTTCCAGCGCAGGCCCAGGGCCTTCGCGGCGAACGCGAACGTGGTGGGCACGACCTGGACGTTGTCTTCCTTGCGGTCGTCGATGATCGTCGCCTCGACGTCGATCTTGTCCGAGCCCTGGCTGGCGTAGTAGCGCACCAGGTACTTGATCGGGTTCGAGCCGCCGGAGGCCGTCAGCGTGCCGGTGGCCTTCACCACGGCGCGCATCGGGCCGCTCTCCTCGACCGTCACGACGGCGTCGCCTGCGGCGGACGCGGTGTACTCGAGGTTGTCCTTCGCGTTGACGAGGAAGAACTCGCCGCCGTCGATGACCGGGTTGTAGACGGTGCCGCTCTTGCGCGAGACCTTGTTGACCACGCCCTTCGTGGTCACGGCGAACTGCACGAGGCCGGTGTCCACGGTCAGGCCGGTGCTGCCGGTGCCGGTGACGCTCACCGGGGTGGCCAGCGAGGCGCGGGAGACGTTCGGGCCGTAGGCGACACGGTAGTCGGCCTGCGAGCCGAGGCTCGCGACGATCTGGGTCAGCGCGACCTTGACGGAACCGTCGGGCCAGTAGACCAGCGCATCGAACTGCGCGGGCACTTCGGTGCCGGCCGTGGTCTCGAGGCGCAGCTTCGCGATGCTGCTGACGGCGCCGACCGGGAACGGCACGCCGGTGCGCACCGGGACCCGGGCAGCCGCGGGGCCGGAGGCCAGCGTGAGGGGCACGTACTGGGTGCCGGTGACGGCCGCCGGCACGAAGTCGGCCTGGACGACCTGGGACGAACTCAGCGTGACCTTGCAGGAACCGGTGCCGGTGCAGCCGCCGCCGGTCCAGCCCGAGAACGTGTAGCCCGAGCCGGCTGCGGCGGCCAGTTCGACGGCCGTGCCCGTGGCGAACGAGGCGGAGCAGGTGCCGCCGCAGGAGATGCCTGCGGGGGTGGAGGTGATGGTGCCCGACCCGGTGCGGGTCAGCGTCAGGACCGGCGTGGTGGAGCCCGAACCGGAACCGGTGCCAGTGCCCGACCCGCTGCCGGAACCAGAACCCGAACCCGTGTTGGAACCGGTGTCGGTGCCGCCCGAGCCCGAGCCGGCCGTGCCGTTCGACGGGGTGGTGGTGCCGGTTTCCTCAGCCCCCTTGCTGCCGCCACAGGCAGACAGGACCGCCACCGCCAGCAGGGCGGACCAAAAACGCGCGTTCTTCATCTGGAATTTCTCCCTGTCCGTGGCGGCCACACCATGGGGCCGCTCGCGGTTTCCCCATCCGGTTTCTCGGCATTCTCAGGAGGGCCTTGATACCCAACCCGTGTGAATCCGTGACCGGATGTACTTCGTTTTACTGCTGAGGCGCACGCTGCTTCGGCGGGGCCGTGGCAGTCGTGCGATGGAGTTTGAGTGATTGCGCCGGGGCGCAACACAAAAGATGCAATTTGTCACCGGCGTTCGCCGATGGAACGCGCATTTTTCCACTGTTTTTGGATGGCGGTGGTAAAAGTGACAAAATTTGACATGTTGCCAGGACGAGGCACGCGGTCACAACCATGTCAGGCCCGACACGGTCCGCGCCGCGATGGCCCTATGCTCCGGCCCTCGTCCCCTTGGAGATCCCATGATTCTTGAGTTTGCCGACATCCGCATCCAGCCCGGCCAGAACGCCGCCTTCGACGAAGCCATCCAGCGCGGGGTCGAGACCGTGATCGCGAAGTCGCCCGGCTTCCGCGGCTACAAGGTCAACCGCGGCATCGAGTCGCCGGAGCGCTACCTGCTGATGATCTACTGGGAGACGCTGGACAACCACATGAAGGACTTCCGCGAGGGCCCGCTGTTCCCGCAGTGGCGCGCCATCGTGGGCCCGTTCTTCGCGGCGCCGCCCGTGGTCGAGCACTTCGACCTGGTCGCCCGTTCGAGCTGATCAGCGGATCAGGCTCAGCACCCAGAGCCACAGCGGCGCGCTGGCGGCGAACAGGATCGTCGAGACCACGGTGGTCGCCGTGGCCTCGGCCTCCAGCGTGCGGTAGCGCTGCGAGAAGATCAGCGCGTTGTTGCCCACCGGCAGCGCGCCAGCCATCACCACCACCGCGAGCGGCAGGCCCGTGAGGCCGAACCCCCAGTGGCCCACCACCAGCACGGCCAGCGGCAGCACCAGCAGCTTCAGCGCCGACAGCCCCAGGGCCCCGCGCAACGCGCCCTTGAGCCCGTAGTAGGCGAGCGACATCCCGATCAGCACGAGGCACAGCGGCACCACGGCCTGGCCCAGCTGCAGCAGGGTCTCGTCGACGAGGCCCGGCAGCGGCAGGCCGAGCACGTTCCACGCGAACCCGGCCAGGATCGGGAGCACGACGGGGTGGATCACGGTGTTGCGGGCGGTGGTCAGCAGCATGCGCCCGACGTGGGTGTCGCCGCCGCCCTGGCGCACGCGGTCGCGCGCGAGGTCCATCTCGACGAAGGCGGTGAGCATGGTCAGCAGCGTGAGCGCATGCAGGCTCACGAGGGCCACGTGGATCGACAACCCCGCCTCGCCGAACATCGCGGCCGCCATCGGGATGCCCATCTGCACGGTGTTGCCGAAGCAGGCGCTGATGGACCGCACGCTGGGTCCGGCCACCGGCTCGCCCGGCTGCAGGCGCCAGCGCAGCACCGCATACACCCCGATCATCAACGCCACCACCGGCACGAAGAAGGCGATCAGCGTGCCCCAGGGCATCGCCGCGATGTCGAGCCGGGTGGTGGTGCGGAACAGCAGTGCCGGCACGAAGATGTAGAACGCCGCATTGCCGAGCGTGCGCGCCGGGTCGTTGTCACCCAGCCACCGCGCCCGCCCCACCACGTACCCGAGCGCGATCACGCACAGGATGGCGATCAGCTTGAGCAGGACGGGGCCGAGGAGCATGGGGCCACGAGTATCCGCGTAAACCCTCGCGTGTGCGCTGCGTCAACTACGTAGGAAAAGCGAGGTGGTCACCCCGGCGAACGTCGGGGCCCACTGCACCCGCGGCGCGCCAGCGGGCGGCGGATCCCGGCGTTCGCCGGGATGACCCGTCGGAGCTTATTCCTGCAACGCGAGCTTGCAGTTGGCCACGACCTTGCCCTTGGCGGTCACGACCTCGTTCTCCAGCACCACCGACCGCACATCCGTCCCCACGCTCTGCGCGAGCTTCTGCGTGGCCTCGACCACGCAGGTCTGCTTGATGTCGGCGACGGTCTGGTTGTCCTTGCCGATGTAGGAGTGCGTGATGACCGGCTTGTCCTTGCCGGTGCCCGCCGCGCCGCGCGCCTGCTGGATCAGGTCCTTCGCGGCCGCCTGTTCCTTCGCGGTCTCGGCCGCCTTGCGGGCGGCCTCGATCTCGGAGGGCATCGTCACGCTGACACAGCCGCCGAGCAGCAGGCCCAGCAGCGCGGGCGTCACGATCTTGGTCATCACGTTCATGGTCTTGTTGTTCCTGTGCATGGTCACGGGCGCGGCACCCCGGTCAAGCCGCTTTCTTGGCGGCCGTCTTGGCCGCGGTCTTCTTCGCCGCCGGCGGCTTCGCGGCCCGCGGCTGGAATTCGAAGCTCACCTTGCCTTCCTTCTTGTCGAACGCGAGGAACGCCTTGAACTTGCGGCGCGTCTTGTTCGACACGAAATTCTCCAGCAGGTCGGTCTTGCCGGTCTCGAGCAGCTTGGTCATCTGCTCGCGGATCACCGGCTGCTGGAGGATGATCTTGCCGGTCTTGAAGTCGCAGGTGACCTTCGCGCCCACGCTGTGCTCGCACACGTAGTTGGCGCCGTGTTCGTACACGTGGCCCTGGCACTTCGGGCACGGGCCCAGCGACTGCTGGTCGGAGAAGTCGACCGGTTCGCCGGACTCGCCGTCCTTCTTGGCGTCCTCGCCGAAGTCGAACTCGAGCTTCCAGTTCTTGATCTCGTCGTCGAACGTGAGCTTGAGTTCGGCCGTGAACGGCCAGCCGGCCTTCGAGCGGAAGCCTTCGAGCGGGCCGATGCGCTTGTTCGCGAGGAACTGCTCCACCTCGTCGAGCTCGAAGCTGCGGCCGCCGGGGATCTTGCCGATCGAGAAGCCGCAGCCCTCGCTCGCGCCGTCGGCGCCGGTGCAGGTGAAGCGGCGGTAGTTCTCCTTGACCACGCCGCCGCAGTTGGGGCACGGGGTCTTGAGCGTGGCGTAGTCGCCGGGGATGGTGTCGCGGTCGTATTCCTTGGCCTTCGCGACGATGCGCTCCGTCATGGCCGCGATCTCGGCCATGAAGCGCTCGCGGCTCAGGCGGCCCTTTTCCATCTCGGAGAGCTGGTGCTCCCAGTTGCCGGTGAGTTCGGGCTTGGTGAGGTCTTCCACGCCCAGGCCGCGCAGCAGCGTGGTCAGCTGGAAGGCCTTCGCGGTGGGGATCAGCTCGCGGCCGTCGCGGATGATGTACTTCTCGAGGATCAGGCCTTCGATGATGGCCGCGCGCGTGGCCGGGGTGCCGAGGCCCTTCTCCTGCATGGCCTCGCGCAGTTCGTCGTCGTCGATCAGCTTGCCGGCGCCTTCCATCGCGCTCAGCAGCGTGGCTTCCGAGTAGCGCGCCGGCGGCTTGGTCTTCTGAGCGTTGAGGTCCACGCTTTCGGCGCGCACCTTCTCGCCCGGCTCCACGGCCACGAGGTTGGCGTCGTCCTCCTGCACCTCGCGGCCGTACACGGCCAGCCAGCCCGGCTTGACCATCACCTTGCCATTGGTCTGGAAGCTGTGCGACTTGCCCGCGGCCTCCACCGTGCTGATGCGCGTGGTGACCAGGAACTCGGCCGACGGGTAGAACACCGCGAGGAAGCGCTTGACGACCATGTCGTACAGCTTGGCTTCGATCTCGGTGAGGCTCTTCGGGGCCTGCAGCGTGGGGATGATGGCGAAGTGGTCCGACACCTTCGCGTTGTCGAAGATGCGCTTGTTCGGCTTGACGTAGCCTTCCTTCACGGCCTTGCGCGCGTGCGCGGCCAGCGCCTGCAGCGGACCGGGCAGATCCTCCGTGGCGAGCATCTCCATGGTCTGCTTGACCACCGGCACGTAGTCCTCCGGCAGCGCCTTGCTGTCGGTACGCGGGTAGGTCAGCACCTTGTGCTTCTCGTACAGGGCCTGGGCGAGCGACAGCGTGGTCTTGGCCGAGAAGCCGAAGCGCGAGTTGGCCTCGCGCTGCAGGCTGGTCAGGTCGTACAGCTGCGGGGCGCTCTGCGTGCTGGGCTTCGACTCTTCCGTGACCGAGGCGGGCTGGCCGCGCGACGCGTCGGCGATGGCCTTGGCGTCGGCCTCGTTCCAGATGCGGTCGGCGCGCAGCTCGGGGTCGTCGGGGTTCTTCTTCCACTTCGGGTCGAACCACTTGCCGTCGTACTCGCCCGCCTGCGCGGCGAAGGTGGCCTTGATTTCCCAGTAGTCGCGCGAGACGTGGCGGCGGATCTTCTCTTCACGCTCCACCACGATGGACAGCGTGGGCGTCTGCACGCGGCCCACGGTGGTCAGGAAGAAACCGCCGTCGCGCGAGTTGAACGCGGTCATGGCGCGCGTGCCGTTGATGCCCACGAGCCAGTCGGCCTCGGAGCGGCAGCGCGCGGCGTCGGCGAGCGGCAGCATCTGCTGGTCGGTGCGCAGGTTCTCGAAGCCCTCGCGGATGGCCGCGGGCGTCATGCTCTGCAGCCACAGGCGCTTGACCGGGTGCTTGCTCTTGCTGTGCTGCTGGATGAGCCGGAAGATCAGTTCGCCCTCGCGTCCCGCGTCACACGCGTTGACGAGTTCGGAGACGTCCTTGCGCTTGACGAGCTTGACGATGGCGTTCAGCCGTCCCTTGCTCTTGTCGATGGGGTTCAGCTCGAAGTGCGGCGGAATGACCGGCAGGTTCGCGAAGCTCCACTTGCCCCGCTTCACGTCGTACTCCTCCGGCGCCTTGATCTCGAGCAGGTGGCCGACGGCCGAGGTGACGAGGTGGTGCTCGCCTTCGAAGTACTCGTCGTGCTTCTCGAACTTGCCGGCGACAGGGGTCAGTGCGCGCACGATGTCCTGCGCGACGGAAGGCTTCTCGGCAATGATGAGGGTCTTGCTCATGGCTCTTTCTGATGCAAACGCCGACTTGGTCGGCGTGTCTCTCTACAATCGAGGCTTGTGTGCGTGTATACGCACGCGCGCCGCAGGCGCACGCACGCTCAGGCGCGCACCTACGATTTCAATGTACCCAAAGACGATGATGACGCAAGCCCGCGCCGCCAAGACCCCGAAAAACCGCATTTCCGCCGCCGCCCCTGCCGTCCTCTCGTCGGGGCGCCGAATCCAGGTCCGCCAGTCGGGCGTCCACGGCCGCGGGGTCTTCGCCGTCGCCGAGATTCTCCCCGGCGACACGGTCATCGAGTACAAGGGCGAGGTCATCTCCTGGCCCGAGGCCTTGCGGCGCCACCCGCACGACCCGAGCCAGCCGAACCATACCTTCTATTTCCACGTCGACGAGGAACACGTCATCGACGGGAACGTCCAGGGCAACTCCGCCCGCTGGATCAACCACGCCTGCGACCCCAACTGCGAGGCCGACGAGGTCGACGGCCGGGTGTTCATCAAGGCGCTGCGCCCCATCCTGCCCGGCGAGGAGCTGTTCTACGACTACGGCCTCGTGATCGACCAGAAGTACACGAAGAAGCTGAAGAAGGAATTCGAGTGCCGCTGCGGCACCGACGCCTGCCGCGGCACCATGCTCGCCCCGAAACGCTGACCCGCCCGCCCCGCCCATGTCCCTCCTCTGGAATGCCGAATCGCTCTGGGAAGAACTCGAGCCGCTGCTGCCCGGGCTGAGCATCGAGGTGGTCCCGCAGACCGCCTCCACCAACACCACGCTGCTCGAGCGCGCCCGCGCGCTGGGTGAGGACGACACCACCCTCGCCCAGGTGCGCCGCAGCCGCGAGAGCGCCGCGTTCGGCCGCCGCGCGGCCGACGTGCTGCCCTGCCTGCTCGTGGCCGAACACCAGACCGGCGGCCGTGGCCGCATGGGCCGCACGTGGTCGTCGTCCCGGGGGGCGTCGCTGACGTTCTCGCTGTCGCTGCCGATGGGCAACGTCGACTGGTCGGGGCTCTCGCTCGCCGTGGGCGTGGCGCTGGCCGACGCCATCGAGCCGCGGCCCGCGGCCGCCGGCCCGCGCGTGGGCCTCAAGTGGCCCAACGACCTGTGGCTGCTCGACCGCCAGACGCCCGAGGCCCTCAGCGGCCGCAAGCTCGGCGGCATCCTGATCGAGTCCACCACGGTCGGGCGCAACCGGCTCGCGGTGATCGGCGTCGGCCTGAACGTGCTGCCCCTGCCCGCGGGCACGCCGGCGGAACTCACGACCGGCTACGCCTGCCTCGACGAACTCGACCCCGGCATCAGCGCCCCGGCCGCGCTCGGCCGCATCGCCCGGCCGCTGGTGGACGCCCTCGTGGCCTTCCAGCGCGACGGTTTCCCCGCCTTCATGGAACGGTTCGCCGCACGCGACCTGCTGCGCGGCCGCGCGGTCACCACCACCCTCGCCGACCTGCCCGAAGGTGTCGCCCAGGGCATCGCGCCGTCCGGCGCGCTGCTCGTGCTGACGCCGCAGGGCGCCGTGCGCGACGTCGCCAGCGGCGAGGTCAGCGTGCGCCTCCAGGGAGCGGCCGAGGACGCCCCGTGCTGAGGCTGCTGGTCCTGCTCCTCGTGATCGCCAACGCCGCGTTCTACGGCTGGCGCCAGGGCTGGCTCGACGACCTCGTGGGCGTGCGCGCCCAGGGCGACCGCGAACCCGGCCGCCTCGCGCTGCAGGTGGAACCGCAGCGCGTGCGGGTGCTGTCGGCGGGCCCCGCCAAGGGCGGCACCACGCCGACCGTGGCGGCCGCCCCCGAAGCCCCCACGGTGTGCCTCGAGGTGGGCCCGTACACGGCCGCCCAGCTGGCCCCGGCCCAGTCGGCGATCGCCGGCGTCGTGCCGCCCGACCGCATCGAGGACGCGCGCCACGAGACCCCGGCGGCCTGGATCGTCTTCATGGGCCCGTACCCCGACGCGGACACACGGCGCAAGAAGGTCGACGAACTGCGCCGGCTCAAGGTCACGTCCGAGGAGGTCCGCCAGGTGCCCGAGCTGGGCGACGGCCTGGCACTCGGCCGCTTCGACAACCGTGCGGCCGCCGAACGTGCGCTGGCCGACGTCACCACGAAGGGCGTGCGCACCGCGCGCCTCGCCCAGATGGTGCCGCCGGTGGTCACGCACACGCTGCGCATCGCGGCCGTGTCGCCGGAGCTGCAGCAGCAGCTGGCGGCGTTGCAGGTGCCGGGGCTGGCGGGGAAGAGCTTCGCGGCCTGCACGCGCTGAAGCGCCCATGAAAAACGGCCCCTGAAAAGGAGCCGTTCTTCCATCCGTCATCCCGGCGGACGTCGGGATCCACTGCGGGCAGTGGGCCCCGGCGTTCGCCGGGGTGACAACATCGCTTACTTGGAGACGACGCGCGCCATCTCGAGCACCTTGTTCGAGTAGCCCCATTCGTTGTCGTACCACGACACGAGCTTCACGAACGTGCTGTCGAGGGCGATGCCGGCTTCGGCGTCGAAGATCGAGGTGCGGGCGTCGCCGCGGAAGTCGGTGGCGACCACCTTGTCTTCCGTGTAGCCCAGCACGCCCTTCAGCGCGCCTTCGGACTGGGCCTTGAACTCGGCGCAGATGTCCTTGTAGCTGGCTTCCTTGACGAGTTCGACGGTCAGGTCGACCACCGAGACGTCGGACGTGGGCACGCGGAACGACATGCCGGTCAGCTTCTTGTTCAGCTCGGGGATCACGACACCCACGGCCTTGGCCGCGCCCGTGCTCGACGGGATGATGTTCTCGAGGATGCCGCGGCCGCCGCGCCAGTCCTTGTTCGACGGGCCGTCGACGGTCTTCTGGGTGGCCGTGGCGGCGTGCACCGTGGTCATCAGGCCGCGCTTGATGCCCCACTTGTCGTTCAGCACCTTGGCGAGCGGCGCCAGGCAGTTCGTGGTGCACGAGGCGTTCGAGATGATGGCCTCGCCCTTGTACGTCTCGTGGTTCACGCCGTAGACGAACATCGGGGTGTCGTCCTTCGACGGGGCCGACAGGATGACCTTCTTCGCGCCGGCGGCCAGGTGCTTCTCGGCGGTTTCCTTCGTCAGGAACAGGCCGGTGGACTCGACGACCACGTCGGCGCCGACCTCGCCCCACTTCAGTTCGGCCGGATCCTTGACGGCGGTCAGGCGGATCTTCTTGCCGTTGACGATCAGCGTGTTGCCGTCGACGGACACTTCACCGTCGAAGCGGCCGTGCACCGAGTCGTACTGCAGCATGTACGCGAGGTAGTCGGGTTCCAGCAGGTCGTTGATCGCGACGATCTCGACGTCCTTGAAGTTCTTCACGGCGGCGCGGAACACCATGCGGCCGATGCGGCCGAAACCGTTGATACCGATCTTGATCGTCATGTCTACTCTCCTGGGTGAGGTCGATTGAAAGAAAGAGGTCGTTGGACCCACGTCAGCCCCCGCGGCGGGTGGCCACGGGGGTGATGTCTGTCAGCCCTTGCCGAGCACGACGCGGACGGTGTCCACGACGTTTTCAGCAGTGAAGCCGAAGTGCTTGAACAGCACGCCGGCGGGCGCCGATTCGCCGAAGGTGTCGATGCCCACGACGGCCGAGACGCCGTACTTCCACCAGCCGTCGGTGGAACCCATTTCGACGGCGATGCGCGGCAGCTTGGCCGGCAGCACGTCGCTCTTGTAGGCGACGGACTGGCGGTCGAACACCGAGGTGCTGGGCATGGAGACCACACGCACCGGGATGCCCTTGACGGCCAGCAATTGCTGCGCGTGCAGCGCGAGGCCCACTTCGGAACCGGTGGCGATGATGACCGCCTGGGCCTTCTTGTTCAGGCCCACTTCGCTCGGCTCGGCCAGCACGTAGGCGCCCTTGGCGATGTCCGCGAGGTCGCTCTTCGGGGCGTACGGCAGGTTCTGGCGCGACAGCAGCAGCGCGGCGGGACGGTTCTTCGTCTGCAGCGCCGTGGCCCAGGCCACCACCGTCTCGGCGGTGTCGGCCGGACGCCAGACGTCGAGGCCCGGGATCAGGCGCAGCGAGGCGGCGTGTTCGATGGACTGGTGCGTCGGGCCGTCTTCGCCGAGGCCGATGCTGTCGTGCGTGAACACGTGGATCACGCGCTGCTTCATCAGCGCGGCCATGCGGATGGCGTTGCGGCTGTAGTCGCTGAACGTGAGGAACGTGCCGCCGTAGGGGATGTAGCCGCCGTGCAGCGCCACGCCGTTCATGATGGCGGCCATGCCGAACTCGCGCACGCCGTAGTTGATGTGGCGGCCGCCGTTCGGCTTGCCTTCGTCGTCGAAGCGCAGCGCCGGGGTGCTGCTGGTGTTCGTGAGGTTGGAGCCGGTCAGGTCGGCGCTGCCGCCGAGCATCTCGGGCAGGGCCTTCGTGAAGGCTTCCAGCGCGAGCTGGCTGGCCTTGCGGCTGGCGACGGTCTCGGCCTTGGCGTGGGCGGCGATGGCGGCGTCGACGGCCACCTGCGCGAAGTTCTTCGGCAGTTCGCCTTCGACCCGGCGCACGAACTCGACGGCCAGTTCCGGGTAGGCCTTCGAGTACGCCTCGAACGCGTCGACCCACTGGGTCTCGGCCGCGAGGCCGGTGTGGCGGGCGTCCCACTGCTCGTAGGCCGGCTCGGGGATCACGAAGGGCTCGTGGCCCCAGCCGAGCGCTTCGCGCGTCAGCTTGATTTCCTCGGCGCCCAGCGCCTCGCCGTGGGCCTTGGCCGTGCCCTGGCGGTTCGGCGAACCCTTGCCGATGGCGGTCTTGCAGACGATCAGCGTGGGCTTCGTGGCCGAGGTCTTGGCCTTGGCGATGGCACGGTCCACGGCGTCGACGTCGTGACCGTCGACCGCGTCGATCACGTTCCAGCCGTAGGCCTCGAAGCGCTTCGGCGTGTTGTCGATGAACCAGGGGGCGACCTGGCCGTCGATCGAGATGCCGTTGTCGTCGTACAGCGCGATCAGCTTGTTCAGCTTCCAGGCGCCGGCGAGCGCGGCGGCTTCGTGGCTGATGCCTTCCATCAGGCAGCCGTCACCCAGGAAGACGTACGTGTGGTGGTTCACGATGGTGTGGCCATCGCGGTTGAACTCGTTCGCCAGCAGCTTCTCGGCCAGCGCGAAGCCGACGGCGTTGGTGACACCCTGGCCCAGCGGGCCGGTGGTGGTCTCGACGCCCGGGGTGATGCCCACTTCGGGGTGGCCGGCGGTCTTGCTGTGCAGCTGGCGGAAGTTCCGCAGCTCGCTCATCGGCAGGTCGTAGCCGGTGAGGTGCAGCAGCGCGTAGATCAGCATCGAGCCGTGGCCGTTCGACAGGATGAAGCGGTCGCGGTCGGCCCATTGCGGGTTGGCCGGGTTGTGGCGCAGGTGGCGGCCCCACAGCGCGACGGCGATGTCGGCCATGCCCATCGGGGCACCGGGGTGGCCGCTGTTGGCCTGTTGGACCGCATCCATCGCCAGGGCGCGGATGGCATTGGCCATCAAGGAGGTGTCTTGGACGGGAGCGTTCGTGGCCATGCGGTTCCTGCAGGGGGGCGGGTGGGGAAACCCCGCATTTTAGCGGCCCGGCCGATCCACCGGAATTTCAGGGCCGGTCCCCCTCCAGCAAGGCCTTGAGCGCCTCCAGGTCCTGCCTCACGTGTGCGACGTCCTTCGCATGCGCGTCGGCCCCGACACCATCGGTCTGGAACACCGTGAACACGAAGAGGCAGCCCTCGGCGTTCGGCACCACGCGGAAGGGGTTGTGGAAACGTGTGCCATCGGGCAACTCGACCTCGTGGTCGAGGACACCGAACGGGTTCTCCGGCGCCATCTCGACGGCCACGGGCCCCATCGGCGACTGCGTGATCCAGCGGCCGTGCTCGAACGCGATGCCGCTCGACAGGCCCGAGGCCCACGACGGCAGGTTGTCGGGGTGGCGCGCGTAGTCGTAGGCGGTGTGCCACGGCACGCGGGCCGCGACGGTGACGGTGGTGGAAGGCCAGGTCATGGAGGATCCTCCTTGATAATCGTGCGACATGAACGGACTGCACCTGACCGCCGACCTGCGCGACTGCGCCGCCCGCACGGCGGCCCTGACCGACGTCGATGCACTGCGCACGCTGTGCCTCGAGGCCGTGCGCGAAGCCGGGCTGACCCCGGTCGGGGAATTGTTCCACCGTTTCCCCGGCGCCGGCGGCGGCACCGGCGTTGTCCTCCTCGCCGAGTCGCACCTCGCGGTGCACACCTGGCCGGAGCTCGGCGCGGTCACGCTCGACGTCTACGTCTGCAACTTCGGCGCGGACAACACGCACCGCGCCCACACGCTGATGAACCACCTGCAGGCCCACTTCGCGCCCGCGCGCGCCGAACGCCACGCCCTCGAACGAGGGACCGTGGCATGACCGCCCCGCTCAAGGCCATCGTGCTCGCCGCGGGCCGCGGCAACCGCATGCGCCCGCTCACCGACCACACGCCGAAGCCCCTGCTGCCGGTGCACGGCAAGCCGCTGATCCAGTGGCACCTCGAGGCGCTCGCGCGCGACGGCGTGCGCGAGGTGGTGGTCAACACCGCGTGGCTCGAAGACCAGATCCCCGCCGCGCTCGGCGACGGCTCGCGCTTCGGCCTCGTGATCCGCTACTCGATGGAAGGCCGCGACCACGGCGACGCGCTCGAGACCGCGGGCGGCATCGCGAAGGCCCTGCCCTGGCTGGCCGACGGTCCGGACGATGGCTTCTGGGTCGTCTCGGGCGACATCTTCTGCCCCGGCTTCCGCTTCGACGCGGCCACCGGCGCCAGGTTCGCCGCGGGCGATCATCTCGCCCACCTGTGGCTCGTGCCCAACCCGCCGTTCCACCCGAAGGGCGACTTCGGCCTCGGCGCCGACGGCTTCGGCCTCGCCGACGGCGCGGGTCCGGACGGCCGCACGTGGACCTACTCGAACCTCGCGCTGTGCCGCGCCTCGCTGTGCGCGCACCTCGCGCCCGGCACCCGCGCGCCGCTCGGGCCGCTGCTGTTCGACGGCATGCGGCAGCACCGCATCACCGCCGAGGTGTACGGCGGCGCGTGGGAGAACGTCGGCACGCCCGAGCAGCTGGCCGCGCTCGATGCCCTGCCGCCGGATGGCTACACCTCGTAAAGAATTGAGTCATCCGAACCACAGATCCGCCGGCTGAAATCGACGCCAGGCGGCCCCGGAAGCCCGCGGCGACGGACGGGCCGGCGGTCCCCCTATCCCGCCGCCATCCTTCTTGGTACCGTGGCACCCTGATGATCCTGAAAACCTCTTCGCTGCCCGCGGTCGCGGCCGGGGCCGTCGTGGCCCTGGGTGCGCTCGGCTACGGGCTGTGGCTGCTGCCGGCCACCCACTCGCGCCTCTGGCTGCTGTTCGGATTCGTGCTGGCCATCGGCGCGCATGCCGCCGTCGGCCGGGCGCTCAAGGCCATCGTCTCGTCGGTCACGCCGCTCGCCAGCGGCGCGCCCGAAGCCTCGGGCTACCAGCGCTCCATCTACGGCACCCCCGGCCCCGCCACGTCCCAGATCGTGGGCATCGTGCTCGCGGCGGGCCTGCTGCTCGGCCTCGGGATCACGCTCGGCAACGGCTGGGTCGGCAGTGCGGGCCTGCTGGCCCTGGTGGTCGCCATCGGCCTCGACCTGCAGCGCTGGGAACGCGTGGCCGCCAGCGCCGACTGGGTCTGGTTCCAGCGCGGCTTCGGGCAGAAGGTGCACCAGGTCGCCATCGAGAACATCCGGGACATCTCGGTGCAGGAGGACGACGCGCCGGGCTTCACGCTGCGCCACGGGTCGCGCAACCGCGTGTGCCGGCTCAACCTGCGCATGAACGACAAGCGCATCGTCGCGCTGCCGAAGACCGACGCCCACGTCGACCTCGACGCGGTCGAGACCGTGGCCAACCACATCCGCTCGCGCCAGGAACTGATGCAGGAACTCGCGTCGCGCCGCCCGGGCGGTGGGGCCCGCGCCGGCACGCCGCGCGCACCGGACCCCGATTCCGTCCCGCCGGTCGACACGCCGGCCGACGACGCCGACAAGGAGATGCAGCGCGCCCTGCGGCGCCTGCGCCGGCAGGCCGCCTCGGCGCAGCCCGCGGCCGCTCCGCGAGACGAAACACGCCGCCCCCCCAAGTCATGAAAAAGCCCCCTTCCGAGGGGGGCGGTCCGGCGGTTCCGATGATGACAATCAGCGCATGAATGCTCAACCGTACCGCGATCGGCGGCGCCAGCTGGCGCTCCGGCTGCAATCCGCCGGCGGGGGCATCGCGATCCTTCCCACCGCGCCGGAACGCCCGCGCAACGGCGACAGCGACCACCCGTTCCGCCACGACAGCCACTTCCACCACCTGAGCGGCTTCGACGAACCCGAGAGCTGGCTCGTGCTGCACAGCGACGGCCACAGCACGCTGTTCTGCCGCCCCGTGAACCCCGAACGTGCCATCTGGGAAGGCCCCCGCCTCGGCCCCGAGCAGGCCCCCGCCGTGCTCGGGGTCGACGAAGCCCACCCCGTCGAGCGCCTGAACGAATTGCTGCCGGCCCTGATCGCGCAGGCGCCCGCGGTGTGGAGCGTGTTCGCCGCAGCCGACCACGCCGGGGCCCCGCTCGCCCGCTGGATCGCCGAGGCCCGCGCGTCCGGCGGCACCTCCACCGGCTTGCCCCACCTCGACCTGGGCCCGCTGCTCGACGAGATGCGCCTCATCAAGGACGGCCACGAACTCGCCACCATGCGCCGCGCCGCCGCCATCTCGGCCGGTGCACACGCGCGGGCCATGCGCTTCTGCGGCCGGCACTTCCGCCAGCACCCGCAGGGCGGCCTGCACGAATACGAGATCGAGGCCGAGCTGCTCCACGAGTTCCGCCGCCACGGGGCACAGAGCCCCGCCTACCCGTCCATCGTCGCGGCCGGGGCCAATGCCTGCGTGCTGCACTATGCGGCGGGCAGCGCGCTGCTGCACCCCGGCGAGCTGTGCCTGATCGACGCGGGCTGCGAATACGACGGCTACGCGAGCGACATCTCCCGCACCTTCCCCGCCAACGGCCGCTTCAGCGCACCGCAGCGCGAGCTGTACGAGATCGTGCTGGCCGCGCAGGAGGCCGCCATCGCCGTCACCCGCCCCGGCGCCCGCCAGCGCGACGCCCACCACGCCGCGGTGCGCGTGCTGTCGCAGGGCATGCTCGACACCGGCCTGCTCCGGCGCGACGTGGTCGGCAGCGTCGACGACGTGCTCGAACAGGGCGCCTACCAGCGCTTCTACATGCACGGCACCGGCCACTGGCTGGGCCGCGACGTGCACGACGTGGGCGAGTACCTGGCCCTCGACGAACCCCCGAGCGAAACACACGACGATCAGGGCCACACGGTCGTGAAGCCGCCGTCGCGCGCGCTGCGCCCGGGCATGGTGGTCACGCTCGAACCGGGCCTCTACGTGCGCCCGGCGCCCGACATTCCCGACCGCTACTGGAACCTCGGCATCCGCATCGAGGACGACGCGGTCATCACGGCCACCGGCTGCGAGCTGATCAGCCGCGGGGTGCCGGTGTCGGTGGCCGACATCGAAGCGCTGATGCGCGACTAGGCGCGTCCACCCGCGACCTCCCGGGCCGCACGCACGCCGTGCGCGTACGCCTCCTCGAACACCGAGTACCCCGACAGGTCCGCATGCGCGAACGACACGCGGCCGTGCGGCCGCGCCAGGGCCGCCAGTGCGGCGCTGCCGCGCACGCCCGGCACCGGGATGCTCATCGCATGGCCGTAGCGCATCAGGTCCAACTGGCGCACCTTCGCGGGCAGGTCGGGGTGGGCCACGGCCAGGTCGGCCACCACCGCATCCGCCCACGTGCGCCACGGGTCCGACATCAGCCGGGCCCGCTGCGCCTGCAGCGTGCCCGCGTCGTCGCCGCCGAGCGCCCAGTACGCGGTGAGCACGGTGGGGCCGTCGTGCGGGCGGGTGTCCTGGTGCATCGCGTCCACGTAGCCCAGCAGCGGGCTGCCGTGGATCACGTTGTCCCACGCGGGCGCGGCGCCGGGCGGGTCGTCCAGCGCGTCGTCGACGAACAGGTTCGCCACCAGCCACGGCGCATGGCGCTGGCGCGACACGGCCTCGGCCAGTGCGGGTGGCGGCGCGGCCAGCAGGCGGGCCGACACGAACAGCGGCGTGGCGAGCACCACGCGGCCGGCCGTCCAGCGTTCGACCGTGTCGTGGCGCACGTCGAACGTGTCCACCCTCACCTCGTCACGGCCCGCCTCGACCCGCAGCGCGATGCGCCCGGTGTTCAGGCGTGACTGCAGCGGTGCGGCCATGCGGGACGTCAGCCAGCCGTTGCCATCGGGCCAGGTGAGCACGGCGTCGCGGTCGACGGCCTCGGCCCCCGGCGCGTGGAAGCCGTGGCGGCTCGCGAAGTAGTTCAGCCCGGCCCACGCCGAGACCTGGCCGAGGCCCGCGCCGTAGTCGTCGCGGCAGCAGTAGTCGAGGTAGGCGCGCAGCAGCGGATGGTGCAGGTCCTGTGCATCGAGCCAGGAACGCATCGTGACGGCGTCCAGCGCGGCATGGGCCGGCGTCCACGGCACGGTGGCGGTGGGCAGCGCGAAGCCGGCCTCGCGGCTGGCGGCGGCCACCAGGTCGCTGAAGCGCCGGTAGGCCGCGAGCGCCGCGGGGTCGTCGTCGGGCACCGGCAGCAGGCCTTCGTGCCAGTGGCCGCGGAAGAACAGGCGCTCCTGCGGGCTGTGGCACAGGTGGCGTTCGTCGAAGACCCACTTGCCGTGCCGGTGTCGGCACAGGTCGAAGGATTCGAGCAGCGCCAGCAGGTCACGATCGGTGTCCGCGGGCACGGGCAGGTAGTGCGCGCCGAGCGGGCAGCCCATGCCGGCGAGCCGGTGGCCGCGGCTGTTGCCGCCGGCCTGGTCCTCCAGTTCCAGCAGCTGCACGTCGTCGATGCCCGCGGCCACCAGCGCGCGGGCGCAGGCGAGACCCGCGACCCCCGCGCCCACCACCAGAACCCCGGCGCGGCGCGTCACCGAAGGCGGCGGCAGGCGGCCGCTCTTGCCGAGATCGCGCAGCCGGTGCCCGCGGTCGGCCGAGGCACCCACCCAGCCGCCGGTGAACGGCGGTGGGGTGCGGTGGCAGCCCACCAGCGGCGCGGCGGCGGCCGCCGCCAGCAACGCGCGGCGGGTGGGGTCGACCATCAGTGCACCTTGCCCCATTCCTGCTCGAAGGTCTGCACCAGCACCTGGTTCGAGAGGCGGTTCACCTCCGCCGGCACCCGCGACATGTCGGGCGGAAACTGGAACAGCGCGGGCAGGCCGTCGAGCGTGAGGAACCGCAGGCCCGCCGGCAGTTCGGTGGGTGCACGGAAGGGCCGGCGGCTCGCGAGGATGAAGCCCCATTCGCCGAAGCTCGGCACGTGCGCGTGGTACGGCGTCGTCGTGAGGCCCGCCGCCTCGAGGGTCTGCGCGACGGTCCAGTAGCTCTTGCGCGCGATCAGCGGCGAGGTGGTCTGCACCACCGCGTACCCCGACGCCGCGAGGTGCTGGTCGATCAGCGTGTAGAAGCTCGTGGTGTAGAGCTTGCCGATCGAGAAGTTCGTGGGGTCCGGGAAGTCGACGACGATCACGTCGTATTCGCCGGGGTTCTGCTCGAGCCACGCGAACGCATCGTGGTTCACGACGTGCACCTTGGGCGACCGCAACGCATCGCCGTTGAGCGAGCGCAGCAGCGGCTGTTCGGCGAACAGCGTGGTCATGTGCGGGTCGAGCTCGACGAGCGTGACGCGCTCGACCGACGGGTACTTCAGCACCTCGCGCACCGCCATGCCGTCGCCGCCGCCCAGCACCAGCACGCGTTTCGGGGCGCCATGGCCGGCCATCGCGGGGTGCACCAGCGCCTCGTGGTACCGGTACTCGTCGCGCGAGTGGAACTGCAGGTTGCCGTTGAGGAACAGCCGCACGCCGGCCTTGCTCGAGGTGACCACCACGCGCTGGTAGCGGCTGGTCTCGCTGTAGAGGATGCGGTCGGCGTAGAAGCGGTCTTCCGCCCAGGTGCTGATGCGGTCGGCCCCCACCATCGCCGCGGCGAGCGCGGCGATCACCAGCACGCACGACACCCCGTGGCCCCACAGGCCGCGCAGCTCGCCGCGGAACAGCCACAGCGCCCACACCGCCACGCCCGCGTTCATCAGCCCGAACAGCGCGCCGGTGCGCACGAGGCCGAGCGACGGCACCAGCAGCAGCGGGAACGCGACGGCCACCGCCAGCGCGCCGAGGTAGTCGAAGGTCAGCACCTGCGACACCAGGTCCTTGAGCGCGTAGCGTTCCCGGAAGTGGCGCTTGAGGATGCGCATCACGAGCGGGATCTCGAGCCCGACGAGGGTGCCGACGACCAGCACGAGGCTGTAGAGCGCGAAGCGGAACCCGGTGGGCGACGCGGTCTGCAGCGCGAACAGCGCCGCCGGCATCAGCCCGCCGATGAAGCCGACGAGCAGTTCGATGCGCAGGAATTGCGCGATGAGCTGCCGCTCGAAGAAGCGCGACAGGTACGAGCCGATGCCCATCGCGAACAGGTATGCCCCGATCACCGTGGAGAACTGCAGGATCGAGTCGCCGAGCAGGTAGCTCGCGAGCGCGCCGGCGGCCAGTTCGTACAGCAGGCCGCAGGCCGCTACGACGAAGACCGAGACGAGCAGGGCGACCTCGGCGGGGCGGACACGAGAGGTGTCGCCCGGGGGGGACGGGAGATTCATGGAGAAGCAGTGGGTCCCGGCGTTCGCCGGGATGACGTGCTGTTCCGTCAGTGGATGGCCGCGCTGACGATCATGCCGATGGCGATGCACATCGCTCCGACCACGATGCTCAGCGCCACGTTCTTCTTCTCGACGATCTCCGCCCACAAGTCGTAGGGCGTGAGCTTGTCGACCACGATGAAGCTGATCCAGAAGATCAGCACGCCGATCAGGGCATACAGGATGGACCCGCCGAACACACTCGGCTTCAACCATTCGATTCCGAACATGAGGACCTCCTCGGACACGTCTTGACAATGATGATGGACAGGGAAGCGGCCGTCACTTGTGGCCTCCCCCGCTGGAGAAACCGCCCCACGCCCCGCCGCCCGTGCGGCTGCTGCCGCCGCTGCTGCGGTTGGCCATGCAGGCCTGGTATTCGGCCGACGCCTGCCCGAAGCGGCTTCGCTCGGACCCGCAGTCCTCGTGCGTGGCGCAGCGCACCACCAGCAGCACGACGATCAGGATGAAGCCCCACAGGAACAGCTTGCCGAGCCACGAGCCCCCGCCCGACGTGGGCGAGACGTCGCGCTGCAGTGCGGCGGCCTTGTCGGGCGCGAGCCGGAAGGCCTTGCGCACCGTCTCGGCCGAAAGCGATTCGCCAGCGGACCACACCACCTCGTGGGTGTCGCCCTCGCGGGTCTCTTCGCGGTTCAGGCGCTTGGTGCCGCTCAGGTAGTCGGTGTTGTACGTCAGCTGGCCGCGCGTGAGCTGCCAGTAGAACTCGCCCAGCACGTAGGTGATCTGGCCGCGGTAGTCGTACAGCCGGCGGTACGCCTTGCCGTCGTACTGGACCTTGGCCCCCTGCCCCTCGGGCACGCCGGTGATGGGCGCGGACCAGCTCCAGCCGTCCTCGGCGTCGATCAGGAACGCGAAGCCGGAGGTGCGGTGGTACAGCAGGTACTCGCGCCAGAAGGATTGCTCCTCGTCCTCGGCGTCCTCGGGCACCTCGCAGCGTTCGACGTAACCCACCACCTGCCATGTGACCCCGGCCCGGTTGCCGAGCTTGAGCGCCCCGTTGGTGCCGAGCGGGATCAGCGGCTCGCTGCCGTTCTCCTGCGCGTAGTGGGCGAGGTCGCCGCCGACGCCCTGCGACACGTCGACCACCGCGTGGCACTGGTGGCACACGATCGACTGCGTGGTGGACAGCTTCACCTCGAGCGCCGCGCCGCAGCTCGGGCATTCGAGGCCGCGGGCCTTCAGCGTCTTTTCGGCGCCCCCGCCGCCGCCCTGCCCGTCGGCCAGGCCCACGAGCTTGAGGTCGGCGAGCTGGATCGACCGTCCCACCGACCACATCGGGCGCGCACGGTCGCTGTAGTCGAGCGTGCCGACGTCGCCGCCGGCCGCGCGCAGGTCGGCCACGACGAAGCCCCGCTCGACGTTCGGCGGGTGGGGCAGTTCCCCCTGCGCGGTGATCAGCTTGGCGACGGTGACCGAGGCCACGTGCCACCGCTGGCCCGCGACGGTGAGCGCGTTGCCCACCATCAGCTTGTCGGACGCGGGCACGGCCTCGGACAGCGGCTGGTCGAAGGCCAGCACGTAGGCGCCGTTGTCCTCGCTCAGCCAGCCACTGCGGCCGTTGTCGAAGAGGGCGTGCCATTCGTTCCACGTGCCCTGGCCGTAGCGGTACTGCAAGCGGCCGACCAGCGCGAAGCCGTGCCCCGACGCGGAGCCGGTGACGCCGAGCTGCAGCGGCGAGTGGTCGTCGAACAGGTCCGCGGCCTGGCCGATCTTGCGCAGCGCGTCGCCCTCGCGCACCAGCGTGCTGCGGCAGAACGAACACACCGCGAAGGCGGAGGCCGTGGAACGGAAGTCGACCGGCGCGCCGCAGTTCGGGCACGCCGCGCGGTAGGCGCGCTGCGGGGACGGATCGGTGGTCAAGGGAAGCGGGGACGGCGGGGTGCGGTCACACCAGCTTCTTCAGCAGCTCGGCCTTCTTGGCGTCGAACTCTTCCTGGGTCAGGATGCCCTTGGACTTCAGGTCGCCGAGTTTTTCCAGCGTGGCCATCACGTCCTCGGGCTTCACGCCGGCGGCGGCCGCGGCCGGCACCGGCACGGCCACGGGCTGCTGCGGCTGCAGGCCCTGGGCCAGCTGGCCGGCGAGCACCTGGCCGAGCGCCACGCCGGCGCCGAGGCCCATGGCGTCGCCCGCGACACCGCCACCCTGCCCCGCGCCTTCGGCGAACTTCGGGATGGCCTGCGCCGTCTGGTACTGCATGAACTTGCCCATGTCACCGCCGACCATGCCCATGCCGATCTTCTGGTCGAGGATCTTCTGCAGTTCCTCGGGCAGCGACACGTTCTGCATCGTCACGCCCTCGAGCTTGAGCCCGATGGCTTCGAACGCCGGCGCGGTGGCCTCGCGCAGCGCCTTCGCGAACTCGATCTGGTTCGCGGCCAGGTCGAGGAAGGCGACACCGCTCGACGCGACGGCGTCGGAGATGTGCTGCAGCATCAGCCCGCGCAGCTGGCCGTCGAGGTCGGCGACCGTGTAGAGGTCGCGCGTGCCGGAGATCTCGGTGTGGAACAGCTTCGGGTCGGCGATGCGGTAGCTGTAGTTGCCGAACGCGCGCAGGCGCACGGCGCCGAAGTCCTTGTCGCGGATGGTCACCGGCTGCGACGTGCCCCAGCGCTGGTCGACCTGCTGGCGCGTGCTGAAGAAGTACACGTCGCTCTTGAACGGGCTCTCGAAGAGCTTGTCCCAGTTCTTCAGGTACGTGAGCACCGGCAGCGTCTGCGTCGTCAGCTTGTACATGCCGGGGCCGAACACGTCGGCCACCTTGCCTTCGTTGACGAACACGGCCATCTGCGACTCGCGCACGGTGAGCGATCCGCCGTACTGGATTTCGTTGCCGGCCATGGGGAAGCGCCAGGCGAGCGTCCCGTCGCCGGACTCCGTCCACTCCAGTACGTCGATGAACTGCTTCTTGATGAAATCCATCAGGCCCATGGCGGTCTCCCCGTGAAGATCCCCGGATGATAGGGCTTCCGGGAGGCGCACCGGCCTCCCCCGGACGGGTGTGAACTCAAGGCGTCGGCGGCTTGCCCACGACCCGCACGCGCAGCGGCGTGGGAACGGCTGCGACCAGCGCGTCGGCGAAGCGGGCCTGCGTGGCCCAGGCGCGGTCGACGTGCGTGTCGATCGTGGACACGCGCACCAGCATGCCGTCGAGGATCTGGCCGCGCAGGCCGAACGAGATCTGGCGCCAGCGGAAGGCGCGGCTGTCGTTCTCGGCCTGGTCGCCCAGCACCGTCCAGTACGTGATGGGTTCCGAGCGGCCGGGCTGCACGGCGAGCATGCGGGTGACCGGCAGGTCCATGCCGCCGATGGGCAGCGAACGCCGCTCCAGCTGCGAGACCTTGAAGCCGCCGCTCGGGTAGCAGACCTCGGGCCGGTGCACCTGCAGGCCCACCGACTGTTCGGTGCCGTAGGCCACCGACAGCATCACGGTCTCGCCCCGCGGGTTGAAGTACACCCGCTCGAGCACCTGGTCGTAGATGCCGTAGAGCTTGCCCGTCTCGTCGGACGGCCGCACCAGCGCGCCGGCCGACGGCACCAGCTGCCATTCGCCGAAACGCTCGGGGAAGATCGCCTCGAGCTTCATCGGCGGCCGGTCGTCGGAGAGCTTGTGCGTGGGCTTGCCCACCACCGCGAGCGCGGCGGAGCCGCCCATCGCCGCGGCGAGCACCAGGGCCTTGCGTCGTGCGGGGACCATCATTCAGCCCACTTTTTCGGAAGGACCAGGCCCAGGAGCCGGTCGAAGCCCATGATGAACACGAGCGCGATGGCGAACAGCACCATGCCCGCGAAGCCGTGCACGAAGCCCTGTCCCACCTCGTCGCCCAGGTGGTACGTGATCAGCACGAGGATGATCACGCGCACGACGTTCGCGAAGAACGCCACCGGCACCACCATCACCGCGAGGATGACGCTGCGCACGGCCGAGCGGTAGGCCATCAGGTTCGTGTAGAGCAGGCCCATGGCCTCGAGCGTGAACATGGTCTGCAGGCCCGCGCAGGCCTCGGCCACCAGCAGCTGGTACTGGCCGATGGTGATGACCACGCCCGAGCGGCCGATGGGATAGCCGAGCGCGGACATGACCGTGGTGGCCACCACCGACACCGCGGACTTCAGCGGCCCCGTGATGGCCATCACCGTGCCGTACGGCAACGGCACCACGAACAGCAGGAAGAACAGCGGGAACCACACGAGGCGCAGGCCCGGCCAGCCGCGGTAGTACAGCGCGATGGCGGCGAGCACGAGGATCTGCGAGACCAGCTCGATGCGCAGGAACTGCTGCGTGCGGCCGAACACGTAGAACAGCAGGCCCAGCGTGAGCACGGCGGCCGTGCTGCGCGGCGCCCCCGGGTTCTCCAGCGCGGCGAACGCATGGCGCTGGCGCCACGCGAGCCACGCGCAGATGGCCATCACCAGCGGCTCGTGGCCCTGGCTGTACGACACCCAGAAGCCGTGCAGGAAGTCCCAGTAGGTGGGGACGTACAGCACGGCCACGCCGGCCAGCACGAGCAGCGCGGCGAGCGGGTCGAGCGGCGCGTACCAGCGGCCCGTTCCGGGGTCGGGCCGTGCGGCGGAAGCGGGGGCGACGTCGGCCATGGGGTGGATCAGGGGGCCGAGGCGGGGGCGGCGGCCGGAGCGGCTTCAGGGGCGCTGGCCGCGCCGGAGACCAGCTGGGCGTAGCGGCCCTGGTATTCGATCTTGCCCTGCTCGCGCAGCGCCTTCACGCCTTCCTGGAGCGCCGTGCGCTTGCGGTCGTTCGTGAGGTAGCCGGAGATCAGGCGCTTGGCCTGCACCGGGCCCACCGGGGCGAGCTGCGCGTTGATCAGCGTCAGCACGCGGCCGGCGCCGTCGCGCGTCAGCACGAGGGACTGGCCTTCCTTCAGCGCGGCGAGCTGGTCGAGGATGGCGAGCGGCACGTCCTCGGCGGACACGGAGGTCTGGCGGGAGGCGAACTGCACCGAGTCGCCACGCAGCACGTCGTTCATCTTCTCGAGGCTGCCCGTGGCCTCGAGGCGGGCCTTCAGCGCGGCGACCTTCTGGGGGTCGACCGAGAAGTTGGTTTCCTGCAGCGAGTACAGGCGGCGCTGGCTGAAGAGGTTCGGGTGGGTCTCGTAGTAGCGGTCGATCTCGTCGCTCGACGGTTCGGTGACCTTCTCGCCGAGGCGTTCGAGGTAGGCGCGGGCGAGCACGTCGCGCTTGGCGGCTTCCATCTGCTGCACGACACGCGGGTCCTGGTCGAGCTTGTCCTTGCGCGCGGCCTGGGCGGCGAGTTCCTGGTCGACGAGGCCCTCGACGACCCGCTTGGCCGCCGCGTCCTGCTGGCCCGGCGGCACGTTCGCGGCCTGGCGGCGCATCACGAGGTCGACCTGGTGGACGGACAGCTCCTCGCCGTTGACCTTGACGGCCACCTGCGACGTGGACTTCTTGTCGCTGCCCTTGCTGCAGGCCACGGTCGCGAGCGCGGCGCAGAGCACCGTGGCCAGCAGGACGAGGTGGCGGGAGGAAGGACGGTTCGAAGCGGACATGGGCGGATTTTCCTGATCAGGACTGCGGACAGGGGTGGAAGCCTAACGCGGCGACGGGAGGGGAGTCTCCCGGAAACCGGGGAGCGAGCATGGCACAGACCCGGATCCCGTGCGGGAGTTCACGCCTCGAATCGGGGGTGTCATGCGTGGGATGGCAAAAAAAAGCGGACCGGAAAACCGATCCGCCTTCCAGCGACCGGCGCCGCGAACGGCGCCGTGTGTCACTTACTTGCCGAGCTGCTTGCGGCGACGGGCGACGAAGCCCATCACGCCCAGGCCCAGCGCCATCATGGCGATGGTTTCGGGTTCCGGCACCGGGGCCGAGACTTGCGTCGGGGTGGTCACCAGCGTGCCCTTGTAGCCCACGCCCAGCGGGTCGAACCAGCCCAGGGAGTTGCCGGAGGCCACACCCTTGACGATCAGGCTGTAGGTGCCGGCAGCCAGGCTGCCGAAGCTGAACGACAGCGGCGTGTTGTCGACGAGCGCGCTCGACAGGCCGCCACCGGTCAGCGACACCGACGTCAGGTCGATGTGCATGCCCCACGACAGGTCGAAGTCGAACACGCCACCGACGCCGTTCGCACCGCTGTCGATGCTGAACGTGTAGGTGTCGGTGAACGACTGGCCAGACGTGAACCAGTTGCCGAAGAGAGCTGCGCCCGGCGGGCCCATGTCTCCGAGGTTCTGGGTCGTGTCGGCCATGGCCGTACCGGCTGCTGCCAGCGCGACGGCTGCCACCAAAGCTTTGAGTTTCATGTACTACCTCCTAGTCAATAACCGTGGGCAAAATGCCTGAGCCAATGTGCCATGCTGTGTAAAGAATTGTGGACCCGCGCCCCCCGCGTGCAGGGGGAGAATGGACCATTCAGTCCCCCCTCATTCATGGGTGTCCTTCGCCGCATTCCGGCTTCGGGACCCACCATTCGTGACAGGCTTCACAGATGACAGCCAAAACCCCGGATTTCTCGATTTCGATCATCGGGGCAGGCCCCGTCGGCCTCGCCCTCGCCTTGCAGGTCTCGCGCCAACTCCCTTCCGTGCGCGTCTGCGTCTTCGACATCCGCCCCGAAGACGCCCCCGTCGCGGCCGATCCGCGGACCCTCGCGCTCTCGCTCGGCAGCGTTCAGATCCTCCAGCGTCTCGGCGTGTGGACGGCGATCTCGGCCCGTTCGATGCCGATCCGCACCGTCCACGTGTCGCAACAGCAACCGGCACTCCTGGGCCTCGCGCTCGGCTCCGACCGTGAGCCCGCACTTCGCATCGACGCCTCGGCCGAGCACGTGCCTCAGCTCGGCGCCGTCGCCTCGTACGGCGCCATCGTGGCCCCGCTGCAGGCCGCCTGGCGCGAGGCCTGCGAGGCCGAACCGGCGCGGCTGTCGGCCCGGTTCGGCACCCGGGTGACGGCACTGAAAGCCGTTCCGGGCGGCGTGGAGATCGACGCCGGCGTGGCCGAACGGTTCGACCTGGCCGTGGTGGCCGAGGGCGGCATATTCAGCGACCAGGCACGCAAAGGCGTGAGCAGGGATTACCGGCAGACCGCGTGGGTCGGTACCGTCGCCCTGTCCGGTGGCGAACGTGGCGTCGCCTACGAGCGCTTCACCCCGAACGGCCCCGCCGCGCTGCTGCCGCTGCCCGACGGGCCGGGCGGCGAGCAACGGGCCTCGCTCGTGTGGTGCGTCCCGTCCGAGGACGATCCGGTCGCCCCGCTGAACGAGGCCCAGCGCCTGGCCGTGCTGAACACCCTATTCCCGGAAGGGGCGGGCCGCATCACCGGTGTCACCCCGCTCAAGTCGTTCGCGCTGGGGCTGAACGCCGAACGCAGCCTGGTGGACGGGCGCACCGTGCGCATCGGCAACGCCGCGCAGACGCTGCACCCGGTCGCGGGACAGGGCCTGAACCTCGGCCTGCGCGACGCCCACGACCTGGTGGCCCAACTGGGCCGCCACGCCGATCTCGACACGGCGCTGCGCCGCATCCAGTGGCAGCGTGCGCCCGACCGCTGGGCGATGATCGCCGCCACCGACTTCCTGGCCCGCAGCTTCACGTGGCAGCTGCCCGGCCTCAGCACGCTGCGCGGCGTGGGCCTCGCGGCGCTGCAGGTGGCGCCGCCGCTCAGGTCGCTGCTGGCCCGGCGGATGATGTTCGGACGCCGGTGACGGTGGGCGGGAAGGCGCCGCGCCGGTGCGACAGCGCCGGCAGCTGCGACCGCACCGCCTGGATGCGCTCGGTCGACAGCGTGGCCATCACCACGCCGTCGCCCTCCTCGCGCATCGCGAGCACCTCGCCCCACGGGTCCGCGATCAGGCTGTGGCCGAAGGTGCGGCGGCCGTTCTCGTGCAGGCCGCCCTGCGCGGGCGCGATCACGTAGCACTGGTTCTCGACCGCCCGCGCCCGCAGCAGCAGCTCCCAGTGGGCGCGGCCCGTGGTGTGGGTGAACGCCGCGGGCACGGCGAGCAGGTCGCACGGGGGCACGGTCAGCGCCCGGTACAGCTCGGGGAAGCGCAGGTCGTAGCAGATGCTCAGGCCCACGCGCAGCGGGCCCGCATCGAACGCGACCGGCTGCTGGCCGGCGTCGAGCACCTGCCCTTCGTCGTAGCGCTCGCGGCCGTTGTCGTAGCGGAACAGGTGCATCTTGTCGTAGCGCGCGGCGTGGTGCCCGTCGGGTGCATAGACGTTGCAGCTGTTGAGCACCCGGTCGGGCGACGCCGTGCGCAGCGGCAGCGTGCCGCCGATCACCCACACGCCGTGGGTGCGGGCGGCCTCGGCGAGGGTGTCCTGGATGGGGCCGATGCCGGGGGCCTCGGCCACCGAGAGCTTGTCGCGGTCGCTGCGGCCCATCAGGCAGAAGTACTCGGGCAGCGCGACCAGGCCGGCGCCGGCTGCCGCCGCCTCGGCGATGAGGGCCCTGGCGCGGTCGAGGTTGCGGGCCACGTCGGGGGTGGAAACCATCTGCAGGGCAGCGATCAGCATGGTGTGCTCCGGGAGCGGGTCGTCGTGCGGGTCGTTCGAGCTTACGCCGAACCCGCGGCATGCGTGCAGACGACACATCACGTTGCATCGCCGTGCGTTTTTCAGGGTGTCCCCGCACAGCAGAGGGTTTGGATGTGGGGCAGAATCCGGCGAAATCCCTGGGCCCAGCCCCGCCAACAGCGGCATCGCGGGCACTTCGCAACACTCATGGTCACCGAGTCCACCTCCGCCCCGCCGGCCCGCACGCGCCCTGCCGCGTCTCCCGCCCGCGGCGCCCTCGCCGAACACAGCCGCTTCGTCCAGCGCGTGCGCCGGCGCTATGCCGACGAACTGTCGCTGCTGCCGCCCGGCCTGCCCGACACCGACCTCATCGGCGCCCTGATCGACACGCTGCTCGCGCGCGGCCGCGCGCTGCCGAGCGCCATGCGGGTGGCCCGCCACCTCGTGCTGGAGCGGCTCGCCGTGCTCGACATCGAGCAGAACGCGGCCATGGAAGACATCACCCGCGCGATGACGAACCTGGCCGAGGTCACCCTCGACCGCGCCGTCGTGCAGGCCTGCGCCGACCAGGACGCCCGCTTCGGCCCGCCGCTGAACGAGGCCGGTGAACGCATCGAATTCTGGGTCGTCGGCATGGGCAAGCTCGGCGCGCACGAGCTGAACGTCTCGTCCGACATCGACCTGATCTACGTCTACGAAGACGCCGGCCAGACCACCGGCCCCAAGTCCGTCACCGCCCACGAGTACTTCAGCGAGGTGGCCCGCAGCCTCTACGCGCTCATCGGCGACGTCACGGAAGACGGCAACGTGTTCCGCGTCGACCTGGCGCTGCGGCCCAACGGCAACTCGGGTCCCGCCGTCGTGAGCCTGTCCATGCTCGAGGAATACTTCCTCGTGCAGGGCCGCGAGTGGGAGCGTTTCGCGTGGCTCAAGAGCCGCGTGGTGGCGCCGTTCTCCAGCCTGCGCACCGGCCGGGCCATCGCGCTGCGCGACACGGTCACCGCGTTCGTCTACCGCAAGTACCTCGACTACGGCGTGTTCGAGGGGCTGCGCCAGCTGCACCGCAAGGTGCGCGACGAAGCCCAGCGCCGCGCCGCCGGCCGCCCGGAACGCGCGAACGACGTGAAGCTCTCGCGCGGCGGCATCCGCGAGATCGAGTTCATCGTGCAGCTGCTGCTCGTCGTGCGCGGTGGCCAGTTCCCCGAGATCCGCACGCGCTCCACGCTGAAGGCGCTGCAGCGGCTCACCGCCGGGGGCCTGATGAAACCGGCCAGCGCCGAACGGCTCGCCGAGGCCTACACGTTCCTGCGGCGCATCGAGCACCGCATCCAGTTCCTCGACGACCAGCAGACGCACCTGCTGCCCACGGCCGACGGCGACCTCGCCTGGATCTCCGCCAGCATGGGCATGGCGGCCTGCGACACCGACGCCTGCGAACTGCTCGACACCCTCTGCGAAACCCGCGAGTTCGTCGCGATGGAATTCGACGCGCTGCTGCACGACGGCCAGGCGCCCGCGGGCGGCGGCAACGGCAGCTGCAAGGGCAAGAGCTGCCGGCCCGCGCCGCAGCTGATCGACAGCGACGAGTTCCTCGAGCAGCTGCCCGGCCCGCTGGCCGACCGCGTGCGCCCGTGGATGGACCACCCGCGCGTCCGCCTGCTGCGCGACGAGAGCAAGCAGCGCCTCGCGCGGCTCGTGCTGCGGGCCGCGCAGTCCGTCACCGCCGGCACCTGCAGCCTCGAGGCCGCCACCCGCTTCATCGACTGGCTCGAACCGCTGCTGCGCCGCGAGAGCTACCTCGCGCTGCTGGTCGAACGCCCCGAGGTGCAGGTGCGGCTGCTGCGCCTGCTGGGCCTCGCCCGCTGGCCCGCGCAGTTCCTGATGCGCCACCCCGGCGTCATCGACGAACTGGCCGACGAACGCCTGCTGCACGGCCGCTTCGAACGCGACAGCTACATCGCCGACCTGGAGGCCCGCCACCTGGCCTGGGCCCGGTTCAACCAGGCCGACGAGGAATCGCTGCTCGACACGCTGCGCCGCGCCCACCACGCCGAGGTGTTCCGCACGCTGGTGCGTGACGTCGAGGGCCACATCACGGTGGAACAGGTGGCCGACGACCTGTCCGCACTGGCCGACGCCACGCTCGACTGCGCCGTGCGCTGGGCCTGGATGCACCTGCGCCAGCGCCACCGCGACAACCCGGTCTTCGCCGTCATCGCCTACGGCAAGCTCGGCGGCAAGGAACTCGGTTATGGCAGCGACCTCGACGTGGTCTTCCTGTTCGACGACGCCGACGAACCCGACCGCGACCGCGTGCCCGAGATCTACACCGCGTTCGTCCGCAAGCTGATCAACTGGCTCACCACCCGCACCGCGGCCGGCGAACTCTTCGACATCGACACCGCGCTGCGGCCCAACGGCAACTCGGGCCTGCTCGTCACCTCGCTGCAGTCCTACGAGAACTACCAGGTGGGCCGCGGCAGCAACACCGCGTGGACCTGGGAGCACCAGGCCGTCACGCGCGCGCGCCTGGCCGCCGGCGACACCTCGCTCACCCCGCGCTTCGAGTCCGTGCGGCGCGCCGTGCTGTGCGCCCCGCGCGACCCCGTGGCGCTGCGCGCCGAGGTGGCGGCCATGCGCGAGAAGGTGCGCTCCGCCCATGCGGTCAAGCCGGGCCTCTTCGACGTCAAGCACAGCCCCGGCGGCATGATGGACGTGGAGTTCGCGGTGCAGGTGCTGGTGCTCGCGGAAAGCGCGAACCATCCCGAACTGCAGGACAACGTCGGCAACATCGCGCTGCTGCAGCGTGCCGAGGCCTGCGGGCTGCTGCCCGCCGGCACGGGCCGCGACGCCGCCAACGCCTACCGCGAACTGCGCCGCGCGCAGCACCGGGCCCGGCTCGACGAGAAGCCCACGCAGTTCGAGACCAGCCTGCTGGCCGCCGAACGCGACGCCGTGCTCGCGCTGTGGGCCGCGGTGTTCCCGCCCGCGGCCTGATGCCCGCCCTGCACCTGCGGTCTCCCGGGGTGGCCTGGGTGGCCCTGGCCGTGGTGCTCGCGGCCGGTGCGCTGCTCGCGCCCGCGCTGGTGGGGCCCATGGCCATCGACTGGCAGCCTGCGCGCTGGCTCGCCGAACCCTGGCGCTGGTGGACCGCCGCCTTCGTGCACCTGAGCCCGCTGCACCTGTGGGGCAACCTCGCCGCCACGGCGCTGATCGCCACGTTCGGCGTGTCCGGCGAGATGCCGTGGCGCGCCACCGTCGCGTGGTTCGCCGCCTGGCCGCTGACCCACCTCGGCCTGCTGAGCATGCCCGAGCTGCGCCACTATGGCGGGCTCTCCGGACTGCTGCATGCCGGCGTCGCCGTGGCCGCGGTGCAGCTCGCGGCCACCCGCACCGGGCTGCACCGCTGGATCGGCGTGGCCACGCTCGTGGCGGTCGCCGCGAAGGTGCTGTCCGAGACGCCGTGGCGCGCCGCGGTGCAGGTCTCGCCGCAGTGGGACATCCCGGTCGCCCCCATCGCCCACCTCACCGGCGCGGTGGCCGGGCTCCTGTGCGGACTGGCCGCGGTGGCCCTCGGCGCGAGGTCCCGCCATGCCTGACCGCCATGCGCACCTCGACCGGCTGGCCGTGGCCCTGGTCATCGGCTGCAGCTTCCTGTGGGGCCTGAACCAGGTCGCGGTGAAGGCCATCGTGGGCGAGGTGCCGCCGCTCGCGCAGGCCGCGCTGCGGTCCCTGCTCGGCGGGGTGCTCGTGCTCGCGTGGGCCCGCTGGCGGGGCATCCCGATGGGCGCGCGCGACGGCACGCTGGCCGGCGGCCTCGCCGCGGGCACGCTCTTCGGCGCGGAGTTCGCATGCGTGTTCCTCGGGCTGCAGTTCACCACCGCGTCGCGCATGATCGTGTTCATCTACCTCGCGCCGTTCGTCGTGGCGCTGGGCATGCCGTTCGTGTCGCGCGCGGAACGCCTCACGCGCATGCAGCTCGCGGGCCTGCTGCTCGCGTTCTCGGGCGTGGCGTTCGCGTTCGCCGAGGGCTTCACCCAACCCGCCGCCGGGCCGAAGCAGTGGCTCGGGGACACGCTCGGCGTGGTCGCGGCCGTGCTGTGGGGCGCCACCACGCTCGTGATCCGCGCGTCGCGCCTCGCGTCCGCGCCACCCGAGAAGACACTCGCGTGGCAGCTGGGGGTGTCGGGCGTGCTGCTGGCCCTGGGCTCGTGGTGGCAGGGCGACCGCTGGACCGTGTCGCTCTCGCCGCTCGCCTGGTCCTCGCTGGCGTTCCAGGTCGTGATCGTGGTGTTCGCCAGCTACCTCGTGTGGTTCTGGCTGGTGCGGCACTACCGCGCCACGCAGCTGTCGGCCTTCACGCTGCTGACGCCGGTGTTCGGGCTGCTGCTGGGGGTGGTGCTGCTGGGCGAGCCGGTGACGGTGCGGCTGCTGGTGGCGCTGGCCGGCGTGGTGGCCGGCATCGCGCTCGTCAATCGTCAGCCGCGGATGCGGCGCACGAGCGAGGTGGTCGAGTAGCCGTCGACGAAGGACAGCGCCCGGGCGTCACCGCCCCAGCTGCGCACCCACTTCGTCTCCTCGAGCGACTCGATGTCGTAGTCGCCGCCCTTCACGTACAGCTGCGGCCGCACGCGCTTGAGCAGCTCGACCGGGGTCTTCTCGTCGAACAGCACGACGAGGCTCACGCTCTCGAGCGCGGCCAGCACGCAGGCGCGGTCGGCCTCGGCGTTGAGCGGGCGGTCGGGGCCCTTGCCGAGCTGGCGCGCGGACTGGTCGCTGTTGAGGCCCAGCACCAGGCTGCCGCCGAGCGCACGGGCCTGGGCCAGATAGCTCACGTGGCCGCGGTGCAGGATGTCGAACACCCCGTTGGTGAACACCACCGGCTGCGGCAGCGCCGCGACCCGCGCGGGCAGGTCGTCAGGCGCGCACAGCTTGTCGAGGAACGACATCAGGCAGGGTGGGCCTAACCGGCCTCAGGCCGGTTGTGGAGCATCACCGACGGCAGGCCGGCCGTTGGCGGCAGCGAGGGCCTTCGCCGTCACTTCCTTGCGGTAGCGGTTCAGTTCCTGGACGCTCGCGAAGCTGCGTTCGAGCAGCAGGCTCATGTTGTGCAGGATGCGGTCGACGACCTTCGTTTCCCACACGGCATCGAACTGGATCTGCTTGTCGAGCCACTGCTCGAGCCACTGCGGATCGGGCAGGCGGCTCTGGATGGTGTCGCGCGGGAACAGCTTTTCGTTCACGTGCAGGTTCGTGGGGTGCAGCGCCTGGGCGGTGCGGCGGGCGCTGGCCATCAGCACGCCCACCTTCGCGAACGCGGCACGGGCCTCGTCGCCGAACTTCTGCATCGCACGCTTCATGTAGCGCAGGTAGGCGCCGCCGTGGCGGGCCTCGTCGCGGGCAAGCGTCTCGTAGATGGCCTTGATGACCGGCTCGGAGTGCCATTCGGCGGCGCGGCGGTACCAGTGGTTCAGGCGGATCTCGCCGCAGAAGTGCAGCATCAGCGTCTCGAGCGCCGGGGCCGGGTCGAACTCGAAGCGCACCTCGTGCAGTTCGGCCTCGGTGGGCACCAGGTCGGGACGGAAGCGGCGCAGGTACTCCATCAGCACCAGCGAGTGCTTCTGTTCCTCGAAGAACCAGACGCTCATGAATGCCGAGAAGTCGCTGTCGTCACGGTTGTCGCGGAGGAACATTTCCGTGGCGGGCAGGGCCGACCACTCCGTGATCGCGTTCATCTTGATGGTCTGCGCCTGCTCTTCGCTGAGCTGGCTGCCATCGAACTGATCCCAGGGGATGTCGGTGTCCATGTTCCAACGGACGGCTTCGAGTTGTTTGAAGAGTTCGGGATACAGCATGGTTCGGCCCAAGGTGAGGGTGCAGCATTCTAGACGTGCCTCCATGACAGTTCGGGGCTGCCCCGGACTTGTCAAGGACATCGGTCATCCGGAACGCATTTTCCCCCGTCGGCACACGGAACGGCGAAGTGGCATCCTGATCCTTTTTCCTGCCGCCGGAGACCCTCCATGACCGCCCGATTCCTTTCCCGCTGCCTGCTCTGGGCCACCCTGTCGCTCGGCGCCGCGGGCGCCCAGGCCGCCTGCCCCGCCCTGCTCGACCGCCTGGTGCCGCGCCTGCAGGACGAAAAGCCGCAGAACCTCTGCCAGTACGCCGGCAAGGTCGTCGTCGTGGTGAACACGGCGAGCTTCTGCGGGTTCACACCCCAGTACAAGGACCTCGAGGCTCTGAACGAGAAGTACGGCCCGCGCGGGCTCGTCGTGCTCGGGTTCCCGTCGAACGACTTCGGAAGCCAGGAGCCGGGCTCCAACAAGGAGATCGCCGACTTCTGCGAGAACACCTTCGGGGTCAAGTTCCCGATGTTCGTGAAGAGCCGCGTGGCCGGCGACCCGCTGAACCCGCTGTTCTCGGACCTGAAGGCCAAGACCGGCGCTGCGCCCCGCTGGAACTTCCACAAGTACGTGATCGCCCGGGACGGGCAGACCGTCCAGAGCTTCGGCAGCACGACGAAACCGAGCGATCCGGCCTTCGTTACGGCGGTGGAAAAACTTCTGGATGCAAAATGAGAACTCATGGGTTATATTTGTGACCAATGAGTTCACTTCATGTCCCTGCCGGTTCTTGCACGCCTCCGACGCCCCTCCCGCGGCGCGATGTGCAAATTCGTGCGGACGTGACGGAACTCAGCCCGACCCGATGCATCGAAAAGGCACGAGCGACCCGGCAGAGCCGGACCACCGCCTCCCTTTTCCTGTCGCACAGCCGTTCGGTTCCACCGACTGCAATCCCTGGATGGTTTTCCTCCTCCCTCCTCCCTCCCTACTTCATCCTGGGGCGCTGTGCGGCAATCTTTCTTCCTGACGACCGGCGGGGGTCTGCATGACCCGCCGCGTCGCTGTCGTCGGCTCCGGCATCGCCGGCCTGTCGGCGGCCTACCGGCTCGCGCCTGACGCCCGGGTCACGCTGTTCGAAGCCGGCTCGCACTTCGGCGGCCACACGAACACGGTCGACCTCACGCTCGACGGCCACACCTTCGGCGTCGACACCGGCTTCCTCGTCTTCAACGAACGCACCTACCCGCACCTGATCCGGCTGTTCTCCGAACTCGGGGTCGAGACGGCGCCGAGCGACATGTCGTTCTCGGTGAAGGCCCCGGGCGACGACCTCGAGTGGAGCGGCTCCGACCTGAACACCGTGTTCGCCCAGCGCGGCAACCTGCTGCGTCCCGGGTTCTGGCGCATGCTGTTCGACATCACCCGCTTCAACCGCCTGTGCACGGGCCTCGCCGAACGCGGGGAGGACGAAGCGCTGCAGGAGCCCATCGGCGCGTTCCTGCGCGCCCACGGGTTCTCGGACGCCTTCCGCGACGGCTACTTCCTGCCGATGGTGGCGTGCATCTGGTCCTGCCCCACCGACCAGATGCTGCAGTTCCCCATCGCCACGATGATCCGGTTCTGCCACAACCACGGCCTCATCCAGGTGCGCGAGCGGCCCCGCTGGTTCACCGTGGTGGGCGGTGCGCGCGAGTACGTGCGCCGCATGCTGCCCGCGATCGGCGACACGCGCCTCGCGACCCCCGTGCGCCAGGTGCGCCGCCTCGCCGACGGCGTGCTCGTCGCCACCGACCACGGCACCGAGCGCTTCGACGACGTGGTGCTCGCGTGCCACAGCAACCAGTCGCTCGAGCTGCTGGCCGACCCCACCGCGGAAGAGCGTGTGGTGCTCGGCGCCATCCGCTACCACCGCAACCGCGCCGTGCTGCACACCGACACGGCCGTGCTGCCGCGGCGCCGGCTCGCGTGGGCGGCCTGGAACTACGAACGGGCGCCCGACCTGTCCCGCGAACACGCCTCGGTCTGCCTGCACTACCTGCTGAACCGGCTGCAGCCGCTGCCGGTCGAAACCCCGGTCGTCGTCTCGCTGAACCCGGTGACGCCCCCCGCCGCCCACCGGGTCCACCGCACCATCGACTACGCCCACCCGGTGTTCGACCAGGCCGCCATCGCCGCGCAGAAGCGCGTGCCCGGCTTGCAGGGCCGCCAGCGCACGTGGTTCTGCGGCGCGTGGACCCGCTACGGCTTCCACGAAGACGGCCTGATGTCCGGCCTCGCGGTGGTCGACGGCCTGCGGCGCGAGTGGGCCGCCCGTCCGTCACTGGAGACGGCCGCATGAACGCGCCGCTGCTCGGCCGCGGCCAGGTTCGGCACACGCGCCTGCGGCCCGTGCCGAACCGCTTCGCCTACCCCACGTACTTCCTGATGCTGCCGATGCGCAGCCTGCGCGTGCACCCGTCACCCGACCTGCCGCGCAACCGCTTCGGCCTCGTGAGCTTCCACGACCGCGACCACGGCGACGGCCGTGACGACAGCCTTGCCTGGCTCGACGAACTGCTCGCCCGCGAAGGCATCGCCGACGCCGCGGGCGAGGTGTGGCTGCACTGCTATCCGCGGGTGCTGGGCCACACGTTCAAGCCCGTGAGCTTCTGGTACTGCCACCGCACGGACGGCTCGCTCGCCGCAGTGGTGGTCGAGGTCAACAACACGTTCGGCGAACGCCACTGCTACCTGCTCACCGGCCCCGGCATCGCGTTCGGCCGCGAGCTGCGGGCCACCAAGGTGTTCCACGTGTCGCCGTTCTGCAGCGTGACCGGCACCTACCGGTTCCGCTTCATGCGCACCGACGACGGCCGCACCGTGGTCCGCATCGACCACGACGACGAGTCGGGCGCCCTGCTTCAGACGAGTGTGTCGGGCCGCCTCGAGCCGCTCGACACGCACAGCCTCCGCGCGGCCTTCTTCGGCATGCCCCTGATGACCTTCGGCGTGATCGCACGCATCCACTGGCAGGCCCTGCGCCTGTGGATGAAGCGGGTGCCGTTCATCCGCAAGCCCGAGGCCCCGAAGGCCTTCGTCACCCACTGACCCGCCAGGCCGCCGACCGATGAACACCAGCACCCGATCGACCGCGTTCCCCTCCCTGCCGCCTGCAGCCCCCGCCGCCGCGCGGGCGGTGTTCGCGCTGCTGAAGAACCTGCCCCGCGGCGTGCTCGACGTGCAGTTGCCGGACGGCAGCGTTCGCCACTTCGGCAAGGCTGCCCCCGACGCCCCCCGCGCCACGATCCGGCTGCGCAACTGGAACGCCTGCAGCGCGGCCCTGCGCTCGGGCGACATCGGTTTCGCCGAAAGCTTCATCGCGGGCGACTGGTCCTCGCCCGACCTCGTCGCGCTGATGACCCTGCTGGCCGCGAACCGCGACGCCATCGACACCATCGTCTACGGGTCGTGGTGGGGCGCGTTGCTGCACCGCGCGAAACACCTGCTGCAACGCAATTCCCGCGCGGGCAGCAAGCGCAACATCCACGCGCACTACGATCTCGGCAACGCGTTCTACGCGCTGTGGCTCGACCCCACGATGAACTACTCGAGCGCCTGGTTCGACGGCGATCTCTCGCGCCCGATGGCCGACGCGCAATGGGCCAAGGTGCGCCGCGCGCTCGCCGAATGCGGTACGGCGCCCGGCGCGCGCGTGCTCGAGGTCGGCTGCGGCTGGGGCGCGCTCGCCGAATGTGCCGCGAGCGAGTTCGGCGCCCGGGTCACGGGCGTCACGCTGTCGTCGGAACAGCTCGCGTTCGGCCAGCAGCGACTCGCGTCGCAGGGCCTCGCCGGCGAACTCCGCTACCAGGACTACCGCGACATCGCCGACGGCCCGTTCGACGCCGTCGTGTCCATCGAGATGTTCGAGGCCGTGGGCCGCGAATACTGGGACGGGTACTTCGCGATGCTGCGGCGCCAGCTCAAGCCCGGCGGCCGTGCGTGCATCCAGACCATCACGATCCGGGACGACCTGTTCGACCGCTACGTGAACGGCACCGACTTCATCCAGCAGTACATCTTCCCCGGCGGCCTGTTGCCGAGCCCGTCGCAATTCCGCGCGGCCGCGGCACGCGCCGGCCTGCAGGTGGTCAACGAGCTGTCCTTCGGCACCGACTACGCCGAGACGCTGCGCCGCTGGCGCCTGCAGTTCCTCGCCCGCGAGACCGACGTGCGCACGCTCGGCTTCGACACCCGCTTCCTGCGCACGTGGGAGTTCTACCTCGCGTACTGCGAGGCCGCGTTCGCGACGGGCAACACCGGCGTCTGGCAGTTCACGCTCCAGCACGCCTGAGGCCATGGCCACCCGCCGCGCCCTGCTGATCGCCATCGCCGCCGCGGCCGGCGGTGCGAGGGCGCAGCCGCGGGTGCCGGACGAGGTGGCCGCCGAACTGCCCGGCGCCCGCCTGCAGGGCAGCGGACGCATGCGGCACTTCGGGTTCCTGGTCTGCGACGCACGCCTGTGGACCCGACCCGGCTTCGACGCCGCCGGCTTCCAGCGCCAGCCGCTCGCGCTCGAGCTGCAGTACGCGCGCGCCCTCTCCGGCGTGGGCATCGCCGAGGCCTCGCTCGACCAGATGCGCCACGTGGGCGACGTGCCCGCCGCGAAGGCCGACGGCTGGCTCGTCGAGATGTCGGCCGCATTCCCCGACGTCGTGAAGGGCGACCGCATCACCGGCGTGCTGCGGCCGCGCGAAAGCGCCCGGTTCTTCGTCAACGGCACGTTGCGCCGCGAGATCGGCGACCCCGACTTCGCGGACCGCTTCTTCGGCATCTGGTTGTCCCCGCGCACCTCCGCGCCGTCGCTTCGCCGCGACCTGATCGGAGCCTCGACATGAACACCGCGTGGACCGGCCGCTGGACCGACGGCCTGCGCTACGGCGGCCTCGGCCTGCCGCTCGCCTTCGCCGCCCTGCCGCTGTACGTGGTCGTGCCGAACCACTATGCCGGCCGCTTCGGCGTGCCGCTCGCGGTGCTCGGCGCCGTGCTGCTGGGCGTGCGCCTGCTCGACGCCCTCGTGGACCCGTGGATCGGCCGCTGGGCCGACCGCGTGTTCGCACGTCCACCCGCCACCGCCTGGATGACCGCGGCCATCGCCGCGCTGCTGCTCGCGCTCGCGTTCCACGGGCTGATGGTGCCGCCGGCCGCGGTGCAGGGGACCGGCGTGCTGGTGTGGTTCGGCGTGCTGCTCGCGGCCACCACGCTCGGCTACAGCGTGCTGTCGATCCTGCACCAGGCCTGGGGCGCGCGGCTCGGCGGCGGCGAAGCCCAGCGGGCCCGCGTCGTCGCGTGGCGCGAAGGCCTCGCGCTGGCCGGGGTGCTGCTCGCGAGCGTGCTGCCCACCGCGGCCGGGCTGCCGGCCACCACCGCCGTGTTCGCGCTGGCGCTCGCCGCGGCCGTCGTGCTCCTGCGCCGCGCGCCGCAAGCCGAAGGCGCCCCCGCGCGAACGCACACGGTCCGTTCGCCGCTGCACACCGCGGCCTTCCGTCGGCTGCTGGCGATCTACCTCGTCAACGGCATCGCGAGCGCCATCCCGGCCACCCTGGTCCTGTTCTTCATCCGCGACCGGCTGCAGGCGCCCGGGCTCGAACCGCTGTTCCTGCTCTGCTACTTCGGGGCGGGGGCGCTGTCGATCCCGGTGTGGGTGCGCGTGGTGCGCCGCGTGGGCCTGGCCCGCGGGTGGTGGCTCGCGATGGTGCTCGCCACCGCGGTGTTCGCGTGGGCCACGCGGCTCGGGCCGGGCGACGTGGCCGCGTTCGCCGCGGTGTGCCTGCTGAGCGGCCTCGCGCTCGGGGCCGACCTGACCTTGCCCGGGGCGATGGTGGCGGGCGTGATCCAGGGCGCGGGCCATGGTGGCGCCGCCGAAGGCGCGTACTTCGGCTGGTGGAACTTCGCGACGAAGCTCAACCTCGCGCTCGCCGCCGGCCTCGCGCTGCCCGTGCTGCAGTGGGCCGGCTATGCCCCGGGCACGTCCACGCCCGGCGCACTCGACGCGCTCACGCTCGCTTACTGCCTGATTCCCTGCGCGCTGAAGCTGCTCGCGGCCACGCTGCTGTCCGTGCTGTGGATCCGCCATCCCCCGAGGTCCCCATGAAACGACGCCTGCTCCTTGCCGCCGCGCCGGCCTTCGCCGCCGGTTGCGCCGCCCCGGTGCCCGCCGACTACGCCAGCGAGCGGCCCGAACTCGACCTGGCCCGCTACTTCGACGGCGCGGTCAGGGCCCACGGCCTCTTCGCCGACCGGAGCGGCCGCGTGGTGCGCCGGTTCGTCGTGGCGATGGACTGCCGCTGGAACGGGCCTGACGGCGTGCTCGACGAGCGGTTCACCTACAGCGACGGCCACACGGAGCGCCGGGTCTGGCGGCTGCGCCAGGAGGGCGGCGGGCGTTACACGGGCACCGCCGATGACGTGGTGGGCCGCGCCGAGGGCCAGGTGGCCGGCAACGCGTTCCAGTGGCAGTACACGCTCAAGCTGCCGGTGGACGGCCGCGTGGTCGAGGTGCGGTTCGACGACTGGATGTACCTGATCGACGACCGCACGATGTTGAACAAGGCGCGCATGAGCAAGTTCGGCGTGCACCTGGGCGACGTCACGCTCGCCTTCACGAAAGGCTGAGCGCGCCATGTCCCTGAACCCGCGTTTGACCGACTGGCGGGGCCGCGTCGTGTGGATCGTGGGCGCGTCCAGCGGCATCGGCCGCGCCACCGCGGCGGCCCTGCACGCACGGGGCGCGCGGGTGGTGGTGACCGCGCGCAACGGCCCGGCGCTGCAGGCCTTCATCGCGCTGCACCCGGGCAGCCTCGCGATCGCGGCCGACGCGTGCACACCCGGTGCATTGCGGGCCGCCGCGCGGCAGGTCGTCGACGCACTCGGCCGCATCGATGTCGCGTTGTACTGCGCCGGCCACTACAAGGCCATGCGCGCGATGGACTTCGACCTCGACGAAGCGCTGCAACACCAGCAGGTCAACTACGTGGGCGCGCTGTTCCTGCTGGACGCCGTGCTGCCGCACCTGCTCGCGCACGGCGAGGGCCACGTGAGCCTCGTGTCCAGCGTGGCCGGCTACCGCGGGCTGCCCCAGTCGCTCGGCTACGGGCCCACGAAGGCGGCGCTGATCAACCTGGCGCAGACGCTGTACCTCGACCTGCACCCGCGCGGGCTCGGTGTCTCGGTCATCAACCCGGGTTTCGTGCGCACGCCGCTCACGGCCCAGAACGACTTCGCGATGCCCGCGCTCATCTCGCCCGAGACCGCCGCCGACGAGATCCTCAAGGGCTGGGCCGCGGGCCGCTTCGAGATCCACTTCCCCAAGCGCTTCACGTGGTGGATGAAGGCCCTGCGCCACCTGGGCGACGGGCTCTACTTCACGGCCGTGCGGTGGGGCACGGGGCTTTGAGACGGGCTGCTTCAGCCAGCCATCGGCTGGCCGTCGTCATTTCAGCCAGCCATCGGCCGGCCGTCGTCATTTCAGCCAGCCCTTGCGCCGGAAATACCAGAACGGCGAGATGATGCTCGCGAGCATCAGGCCGATGGCGAGCGGGTAGCCGAAGCGCCACTCCACCTCGGGCATGAACTTGAAGTTCATGCCGTAGATGCTGGCGATGAGCGTCGGCGGCAGCAGCGCCACGCTCGCCACCGAGAAGATCTTGATGATCTTGTTCTGGTTGATGTTGATGAAACCGACCGTCGCGTCCAGCAGGAAGTTGATCTTGTCGAACAGGAACGCGGTGTGGCTGTCGAGCGAGTCGATGTCGCGCAGGATCTGGCGCGCCTCCTCGAACTGCTCGGCGTTGAGCATGCGGCTGCGCATCATGAAGCTGATGGCGCGGCGCGTGTCCATCACGTTGCGGCGGATGCGCCCGTTCAAGTCTTCCTCGCGCGCGATGGCGGCCAGCGCCTCGCCGGCGGCCTGGTCGCCCACGTCCTGCTTGAGCACGCGGGCGCTGACCTTCTCGAGGCTGTCGTAGATGCCCTCGAGCGCATCGGCGCTGTACTCGGCGTCGGCGTCGTACAGCTTGAGCAGCACGTCCTTCGCGTCGTCGATGAGGGCGGGGATGCGGCGCGCGCGCAGGCGCAGCAGGCGGAAGACGGGCAGGTCCTCGCCGTGGATCGAGAACAGCACCTTGTTGTGCAGGATGAAGGCCACGCGCACGTTGCGCGGGGTTTCGTCGTCGTCGATCAGGAAGTCGGAGCGGATGTGGAGTTCACCGTTGTCCTCCTCGTAGAAGCGGGCGGACTCCTCCAGGTCTTCGTCGACGATGTCCTGCGGGATGCTGAGGCCGAAACGCTGCTCGACCCAGCCGATTTCTTCGGGCGAGGGGTTCTCGAGGTCGACCCACACCGGGTTGACGTCGGCCAGCGCTTCGAGGCGCTCGATCTCTTCTTGAAACAACCGGCCATTGGCCAGCGTGAACACGTTCAGCATGCAGGGGCTCCAGCGGGACCCCGACGGAATGCTCGTCGTCGTGCGGGGCCAGGGAATGAGGTCGGGGGTGAGACCGTCTCACTCCGGGCCGCATCGGGGCACGAGGCTCGCCGAGGGTGTCGGAGCGGACGGTCAGCGAGAGTGAGGGCTGTCCATGCCGGTTCCAGGAAATCGCGTCGACCGAAATTATGTCACCCGCGCCGTGCACCCGGACCCACCCGGGTGCGACTGGACCCGGATTTACCCCCGGAAACAGTGCTTTACCTTGAAAAACGCCCGGATTCCGCACTCTGACCGTGCCATGCGGATCGGGCATGTTTCCATGCGGGTCACACCCTTGTCACACGCCGATTTCGGGCGCACACTGAATTCATCGACCTCGGGTTTTTCTCTCGCACAGCGTTGTTCTTCCACTCCCTCGAAAAGCCCAAACTCCCCCTTTCCCGCGCCCCTGGCGCTTCCACGTTTTCACCCTGCCCACGTCCACCAGCCACCTTTCCGCCCCCTGACTTTGCAAGCCAGTCTGCGGTTCGATTCTCTTGCCCGGTTTCTTCACCCCCTGCGAAAGGAGTCTTCATGAACTTGACGATCAGCGGCCACCACCTCGACGTCACTCCGGCCTTGCGTGAGTACGTGCTCACGAAGCTGGACAGGGTCACCCGCCACTTCGACCAGGTCGTCGACATCAACGTGTTGCTCTCCGTGGAGAAGAACAAGGAGAAGGAACGCAGGCAGAAGGCCGAGGTCACCGTCCACGTGAAGGGCAAGGACATCTTCGTGGAGCAGAGCCACGAAGACCTGTACGCCGCCATCGACCAGCTGATGGACAAGCTCGACCGGCAGGTGTGCCGCCACAAGGACAAGCTCCAGGACCACCACCACGTCGCGGCCAAGCGCATCGACGCCACGGCGTGATTTCCTGACGCGAACGTCAAGCGGCCTGCGGGCCGCTTTTTTTACGTGCTCCGCACGTCGCTTTTTTTGTTCCGGTCAACGATATGCTGTCGAAACCCGTTCATTCGGGGTGCTGCAATGCAACAACAAAAGTGCACAATTTCGCTTTTGGGCAATGTCCGAGCCCTCCGCGCTTTTCCGGCAGGCTCGTAGAATTTGAGGTCTGTCATTCAGAAGACATGCCCGTCCGGGGCACACCGTGATCCGCAGATGAACCGACTCGCCGCGATCTTGCCTCTCAGCAACGTGCTGGTGGATGTGGATGCCACCAGCAAGAAGCGCGCGTTCGAGCACGCGGGTCTGCTGTTCGAGAACCAGCACGCCATCGCGCGTGCCACGGTCACCGACAACCTGTTCGCCCGCGAACGCCTCGGCTCCACGGGCCTGGGCCATGGCGTGGCCATCCCTCACGGCCGCATCAAGGGCCTCAAGAACCCGCTCGCCGCCGTCGTGCGCGTGCAGCAGCCCATCCCGTTCGACGCGCCCGACGACGAACCGGTCTGCCTGCTCATCTTCCTGCTCGTCCCCGAGGCCGCCACCCAGCGCCACCTCGAGATCCTGTCCGAAATCGCCGAGATGCTCGGCGACCGCGAACTGCGCGAACGCCTCAAGACCGAAGACTCGGCGGCCAAGGTGCACGAACTGATCGCCAACTGGGAACCGCTCAAATCGGTCGCCTGAGCGCACCCCGCACCCCACCACTGCCCGTCAACCTCGTCCGCGCGTGAAACCATCCGTCATCAGCGCCGAGGCGCTGTTCGAAGAACACCGGCCGGCGCTGCGCTGGGAATGGATCGCCGGTCACGCCCACCCGGAACGCCGCTTCGACGAAGCGGCCGTGCGCAATGCGCAGTCGGCCGCCGACCTGGTCGGGTACCTCAACTACATCCACCCGTACCGGGTGCAGCTGGTGGGCCGCCGCGAGGTCGCCTACCTCCAGGACTCCTCCCTCGAGGACCAGGAACGCCGCATCCAGCGCATCGTCACGCTCGAGCCCCCGGTGGTGATCGTGGCCGACGCCCAGTCGCCGCCGGACCGCCTGGTGGCCCTGTGCGACCGCGCCGACATCCCGCTCTTCGTGACCGACGAATCCGCCGGCCACGTGATCGACGTGATGCGGGGCTACCTGAGCCAGCTGTTCGCCGAACGCACCACGCGCCACGGCGTGTTCATGGACATCCTCGGCGTGGGCGTGATGCTCACCGGGGAATCGGGCCTGGGCAAGAGCGAACTGGGCCTGGAGCTGATCTCCCGCGGCCACGGCCTGGTGGCCGACGACGCGGTGGACCTGTACCGCATCTCGCAAACGGCCATCGAGGGCCGCTGCCCCGAACTGCTGCTGAACCTGCTCGAGGTGCGCGGCATCGGGCTGCTCGACATCAAGTCCATCTTCGGCGAAACCGCGGTGCGCCGGAAGATGCGCCTGAAGCTCATCGTGCACCTCGTGCGCAAGGAGACCCTCGAACGCGACTTCGAGCGCCTGCCCTACGAACCGCTCAACGAGGACATCCTCAACGTGCCGGTGCGCAAGGTGGTGATCGCGGTGGATGCCGGGCGCAACCTGGCCGTGCTGGTGGAAGCCGCGGTGCGCAGCACGATCCTGCAGCTGCGGGGCATCGACACGTACCGCGAATTCATCGAGCGGCATCAGAAGGCGATGCAAAAGGCGGGCTGAGGTCGCAGCGCCGTCATCCCGGCGAACGCCGGGATCCACCGGAGCCGACGCGCGCCTCACGCTCAGTGGGCCCCGGCATTCGCCGGGGTGACAAGCGGTCTGCCTACTTGGCAGGCTTGTGTTCGCAGTTCTTCTTCGTGCAGACGGCGTAGAGGGCCAGGGCGTGGTCCTGGAGTTCGAACCCCCGGCTGTGCGCCACGTTGTGCTGCCGCTTCTCGATCTCGGCGTCGTAGAACTCCTCCACACGGCCGCAGGTCACGCACACGAGGTGGTCGTGGTGCTTGCCCTCGTTCAGCTCGAACACGGCCTTGCCGGATTCGAAGTGGTTGCGCGACAGCAGGCCCGCCTGCTCGAACTGCATCAGCACCCGGTAGACAGTGGCCAAGCCGATGTCGGCCCCCTCCTGCAGCAGGGCCTTGAACACGTCTTCCGCGGTCATGTGCCGCTGGGTGGTGTTCTGGAAGACCTCGAGGATCTTGATGCGGGGAAGGGTGGCCTTCAGGCCACTGCTCTTGAGTTCGTCGGCGTTGGACATGGCGGACATCGGCAGTCTGGACGTCAATGGGAGACCGCGCACCCCCTGGTGAGCCAGGGTTTTGCACGGGTGCGGCACGGCCAGGGCATCAGCCCCAGCCGCTAGAATCGTCGAATCATATCGAGGTTGCAGTCTCCGCTGCCCATCCCCATCACCATGCGCTCTTTCCGTTTCCCTGTCCAGTCCCGCCGGAACCAGGTGCTCGTGCTGCTGGCGCTGGGCCTTCCGGCCCTCGGCGCCCTCGGCGGCTGCAGCTCGCTGCAATCGTCCGACAGCACCCTGCTCGGCCTCATCACCCCGTACCGCATCGAAGTCGTCCAGGGCAACGTGCTCACGCAGGAACAGGTCGCCCAGGTCAAGCCGGGCCAGTCCCGCACCCAGGTCCGCGACATCCTCGGTTCGCCGCTGCTCACCGACACCTTCCACGGCGACCGCTGGGACTACGTCTTCACCATCCGCCGCCAGGGCACCGAACCGCAGCAGCGCCAGGTCGTGGTGTTCTTCGACGGTGAAACGCTCAAGAGCATCCAGGGCGCCGAATCCCTGCCGGCCGAACGCGACTTCGTGAACTCCATCGACAACGCGAAATCGTCGCGCAGCCCCAAACCCCTCGTGCTCACGCCCGAGCAGCTGAAGGAACTGCCCGTGCCGGTGCAGGCCGCCGTGCCCGCCTCCGCCCCCGAAGGCCCCGTGCGCGCCTACCCGCCGCTCGAACGCTCCTGACCTGCCGCCCTTGCACGCTCCCTCGCACGCCCCGATGAACTCCCCCATCCAGATCGCCATCGCCGGTTCGTCCGGCCGCATGGGCCGCATGCTGATCGAAGCGGTCGCCAACACCGACGACTGCGTGCTCTCCGGCGCGCTCGACGTGCCCTCGAGCCCCGCCATCGACCAGGACGCCTCCGCCTTCCTCGGCCGCCCGAGCGGCGTCGCCATCACCGCCGACCTCGCCAAGGGCCTCGCCGGCGCGCGCGTGCTGATCGACTTCACGCGCCCCGAAGGCACCCTCGCCCACCTCGCGGCCTGCCGCGAACACGGCGTGGCCGCCGTCATCGGCACCACCGGCTTCTCCGACGCGCAGAAGGCCGAGATCGCCGAACACGCCCGCCACATCGGCATCATGATGGCGCCCAACATGAGCGTGGGCGTCAACGTCGTGATGAAGCTGCTCGACATGGCCGCCCGCGCGCTGAACCAGGGCTACGACATCGAGATCATCGAGGCCCACCACCGCCACAAGGTCGACGCCCCGAGCGGCACGGCCCTCAAGATGGGCGAAGTGGTGGCCGGCGCCCTCGGCCGCAACCTCCAGGAATGCGCGGTCTACGGCCGCGAAGGCGTCACCGGGGAACGCGATCCCTCCACCATCGGCTTCGCCACCGTTCGCGGCGGCGACATCATCGGCGACCACACCGTGCTGTTCGCCGGCACCGGTGAACGCATCGAGATCTCCCACAAGAGCAGCAGCCGCGCCACCTACGCGCAAGGCAGCCTGCGGGCCGCACGGTTCCTCGCCAGCCGCGGTCCCGGGCTGTTCGACATGAACGACGTGCTGGGCCTCGCCTGAGAGCGCCCGCATGAACGGCAGCGCCTGGCAGTTCTGGGAACACGGCGACGCGGTCATCCGCGGCGTCGCCGTGCTGCTCGTCCTGATGTCCGTCAGCGCCTGGGTGCTGATCTTCTGGAAGGGCTGGCTGCTGCAGCGCGTGCGCACCGACATCCGGCGCGCCGTGCCGGCCTTCTGGTCCGCCCCGTCGCTCGACCGGGGGCGCGAGCAGCTCGCGGCCTTCGACCGCGAGCGCACGCTGTCGCCGCTGCTCGACGCCGCCACCGCCACACCCCCCGCGGGCACGCTCGAAGCCCACGGCCTGATCGAATCGCAGCTCACGCGCCGCCTGCGCGACGCGCTGCACCGCGTGCTCGCCCAGCTGCAGTTCGGCCAGGTGCTGCTCGCCTCCATCGGCAGCACGGCCCCGTTCATCGGCCTCTTCGGCACGGTGTGGGGCATCTACCATGCGCTGGTGAGCATCTCCGCCTCGGGCGCCATCACCATCGACAAGGTCTCGGGCCCCGTGGGCGAAGCCCTCGTGATGACCGCCGCCGGCCTGGCCGTGGCCATTCCCGCGGTGCTGGCCTACAACGTGTTCGGCAAGCAGGTCTCCAGCTGCGAGGCCGACCTGGAAGGGTTCGCGCACGACCTGCGCGAGATGGTGTCCGACACCGCCGTGTCGGCCTGATCCTCCCCGGAACCGCGCACGAGTCCCGCCATGGCCTTCGGACGCCTCGAACGCACCGCGAAGCCCTCGCCCATGAGCGACATCAACATGACGCCGCTCATCGACGTCATGCTCGTGCTGCTGGTGATCTTCATGATCACCGCCCCGCTGATGACGGCCAGCCTCAAGCTCGACCTGCCGAAGACCGAGGGCACCTCGGCGTCCGACGTGCCCGATTTCATCGCCGTGTCCATCGACGCCCGCGGCCAGCTGTACGTGGCCGACAAGCCGGTGACGGCCTCCGCGTTCAAGGACCAGGTCCAGGCCGCCGCCCGCAAGAGCCCCACCACCGAGGTGCAGCTGCGCGCCGACAAGGCCGTGCCCTACGGCACCGTGGCCGAACTCATCGGCTCGGTGCAGGCGGCCGGGCTGAACCGCATCGGGTTCGTGGCGGAGCCCGCGCCTTCGACGTCGCCGGGTGCCGCCACACCGATCGCCCCCGCGGCATCGCGGTAGCCCCCACCGCCGTCGGGCGCTCGACCGGGACCGAACACCTGCGTGCCGGCCTCGTCGGTGCGAGCTGTTTCGGGCGCAAATCTCTTGGGGGGCGCAGGGCTGCTTTGCCCGGCGGAAGCGGACATTGCAGGCAAGATCGAGAGCATGTGTTCATCGCAGGCGGCATGTATGCTGCCAATCGGGGGACGCAAGCGGGATTCGTCCAACGACAACACCTGGCCACGACCTCAATGCAAGCGACCCCTGCATACCTGGCCGCGAAACCTGTTGATCGGAATCGTCAGGAAGACCACATCGGCCCGGTCCGCGTGGTCATCGAAAATCTTCCGGACTGGGCCTCGCCCGCACTCCGCCGCTCCGACGTGTACCTGTCGACCGACGCTGGGGCGACCTTCCGGCGCACCGATTGGCTCGTGAGGTGGGCCTGGCGATGGCGCCTCTGGGAGCGAGATTGGCCTCCCCATGATGTGCAGCTGGAATGGATCGGCACGCGGTCGTTGTGCGTCGGGTACTGGGAACCCATGTACGAAGGCCCCGTCCGCCGACATGCCACGTTGACGTACCGCCGCTTGACATGGCGCCCTTGACCGGCGAGCAGTCTGACGGTCGGACGTCCGCTACGCCCAGCGGAAGCGGACATCGATGAGGTAGGCCCGGGCGCCATGCCATCATTTCCACAGGTGAAAAGTTGTCGAACTTCTGGAAGCAGCGAAATGTGCAGCAGCAGAACGATTCGGTTGAGTCGTCGATTCGGGCGGAGGCGATCTACTGGCGTGCGACGCCCTGGCCTCGCGCCCTGCTTGCTGCGGCTGAAGGGCGAGGGGTCGATTGCAAGCGCGCTATCGTTGTCGATCTCGACATCGACTACCCCGGCATGCCGCGCCTTTTTGGGCTCATCCTGACGGTTGACGAGGCGTTCATTCGATTCGAGATCGAAACCGATCCTTCTCACGATCACATCGAAGCCATTGAAGCCTGGAAAGATGTCACCGACCAGCAGAATGTGTCGCAGCACAATCGCGGAACAGGCTGGGGAAGGGGCGCGCTCGCGCTCAAGGTATTGAGCGAGCTGAATGCTCTTCGCTAGACACCCAGCCAGGGCAAGCGAAAGGCCGCTTTGTGCCTGAAGCAGCCACCCAGCAGCGACGATCCTTCCTTCTGAAACCATGCGAATCTTTCTGGACGACGAGCGCGGCACAGGGCACGACGTGATCCTGTGGATCGAGGAAGCTGTCGCCCTGCATGGCTTCGTCCCACCCAGAATTCACGTGCATTCAGCAAACGCTTCGGCCCGCGAGAAGATGGAGGCGGGCATCCGGGCCATCGAGCGGCTCAGCGGGAAGGCCCATCGCCAGCGCTGAGGGTTGCAGGCCGCGTCCAGCCTGCAGCAGCGCCGCACGGCTCAGAGCACCTTCACCACCACCAGCTTGAACATCAACACCGGGTACACCACAGGCCAGAACAGCAGCGCCGACAGCTTGCCGGACGACACGTTCTGCACGGTGTCGAGCTGCGGGTGCCACACGATCAGGCGCCGCAGCACGCGGCGGTTGAGGTAGATGCCGGCCAGCAGGTAACCGGCGGCCGACAGGTCCACGGCGTGCCATTGCACACGCACCGCGACCAGGACCAGCAGCCCCCAGGCCAGCGCACACGCGGCCCAATGGACAAACGCCTCGCGCACCCGGAGGGCCGGGATGGGCGCGCCGGGCTCGTGCGGGACGGCGGGTTCGTGGGCACGTTCACCGGGCAGTGGTTCCATGGCAAGTCGCGGTCGTTGACGGGCCCGACAGGCTAGCCCCGCCGAGTCACGCCTTGCCGTTGGAAACCCCCTGCAAAAAGGCCTTCGTCGCGGCCAGCGGATCGGCCGCCTGTGTCACACCGCTCACCACCGCGACCGAGTCGACGCCACACGCCCACACCCCGGGCGCCCGCTCCAGCGAGATGCCCCCGATCGCCACGACGGGATACCGCGGCTGGTAGCGCCGGGTCCATTCGCGGAGCCGTTCGAGGCCCACCGCGTCGTACCGCATGGCCTTCAGCGTGGTGGGATAGACCGGCCCGATGGCCACGTACGACGGCTGGACCGCGTGCGCCCGCGACATCTCCGCCGGGGTGTGCGAGCTGACACCGAGCCGCAGCCCCGCGCGGCGCAGCGCGGCGAGGTCGGCGGTGTCGAGGTCCTCCTGGCCCAGGTGCACGCCGAAGGCGCCTGCGGCGATGGCCAGCTGCCAGTGGTCGTTGATGAAAACCTGCGCGCCCGGCACGGCCCGGCCCGCGGCCACCGCCCGGCCGATCTCGCTGCGCAGCACCTGGTCGTCGAGCTCGCCGGCCTTCACGCGCAACTGCACGGTGCGCACGCCCCAGGCCAGCAGGCGCTCGACCCAGGCCGCGTCGGGCACCACCGGGTAGAACCCCATCGGCGACAGCATGGGCGCGAAGGGCGGAGGAACCTCCCCCGCAACGGTGCCCCACTCGAACGCCGGCAGGTGGCGGCTGTCGGGCCGTGCCGCGGCCCGCGTGTGCGGCCGCCCCGGTCCCTGCCGGCGAGCCTGGTCGATGCCGGCAAGCACCCGCACCTTCGCTTCCGCCGCGGCCTCGAACACGTCCCAGCCGGACGCGAGCATGCCCGCCAGCACCGCCGAGAACACGCAGCCCGTGCCATGCGACACCTCGGGCAGGCGCGCGGCCGACAGCGTGGCCGAACGTTCGCCATCGGACACGCGGTCGACGCTGCGGCGCGGGTCCTCGTCGTGGCCGCCTTTCAGCACCACCGCGCCGCCTCCGAAGCGGCGCAACGCCTCCAGGTCGATCGGCACGCCGGCAGGCAACAGCCGCCGCGCCTCGGGCACGTTCGGCGTGAAGACGGTCGCATGGCGCAGCAGGCCGCGCAGCGCGTCGAGGAAGGCCTCGGAGCTGCCCGCGTGCGCCGCCGTCCCGTTCGACCCCGCCATCACGGGATCCACCACCACGGGACAACGCCGTGCGGCAACGAACGCGGTGACCTCCTGCAGCACGGCGACCGACCCGGTCATGCCCACCTTGATCGCCGCCGGTTCGCCATCGCGCAGCACGGCCTGCAGCGCGTCGCGCACGAGCACGGGCGAGACGGGCTCGATGCGCGCCAGCCCTTCGGAGTTCTGCACGGTCAACGACGTGACCACGCTCGCCCCGTCGAGCCCCATCGCGGCCCAGGCCGCGAGGTCGGCCGTGATGCCGGCGCCGTGCACCGGGTCGTGCCCGGCGATCGTGAGCAGGTAGCTCATGACGAATGCCAGAACGGCTGCCCCACCGTGGGCGTGGAGGCCCGCGCCGCCTGCCGCTGCGCCATCGGCGTGGCCTCGAACGCGAGGCGTCCCGCGCGGGTCGCGTCGGCGAAGGCCCGGGCCATGCGCACCGGGTCGCCCGCCTCCGCCACCGCGGTGTTGAGCAGCACCGCGTCGAAGCCCATCTCCATCACGGTGGCGGCATGCGACGGCCGGCCGAGGCCCGCGTCGACGACCAGCACCGCGTCGGGCAGGCGCGCGCGCAGCGTCTCGAGCGCATGCGGGTTCAGCGGGCCGCGGCCGGTGCCGATGGGCGCAGCCCACGGCATGATCGCGGCCACGCCGGCGTCACGCAGCCGCTGCGCCACCACGAGGTCGTCGGTGGTGTACGCGAACACCTGGAAGCCGGACTTCACGAGCCGGGTCGCGGCGTCGACCGTGCCGAACGGGTCGGGCTGCAGCGTGTAGTCGTCGCCCACGACCTCGAGCTTGATCCAGTCGGTGGCGAAGATCTCCCGCGCCATCTCGGCCAGGGTCACGGCCTCGTCGGCCGAGTGGCATCCCGCGGTGTTCGGCAGCAGCCGGCAGTTCATCGCGCGCACCCGCTCCCAGAACGCGTTGCCGCCGCCCTCGGCGGGTTGCAGCCGGCGCAGGCCGACGGTGAGCACCTGCGTGCCGCTGGCGGCCACCGCGTGCGACAGCACCTGCGGCGAGGGGTAGCGCGCCGTGCCGAGCAGCAGGCGGCTCTGCAGCACCTGCCCTCCCACGGTCCACGTCGTCGTTTCCATGGTCGTTCAACCTCCGGTGACGGGTGAGATGACGTCGATCTGGTCACCGTCGTCGAGCGGGCGCGAGGCCCATTGCGACCGCGGCACGAAGGCACGGTTGACCGCGCAGGCGATGGCGCCCGACGGGTCGAAGCCTTCGGTGCGCAGCAGGTCGGCGAGGAAGGCCGCGTCGGTGTCCAGCGCGCGGCCGTTGAGGAACAGGCGGCAGCTCATCGCAGCAGCGCCTGTTCGAGTTCGTCCACCAGCGCGGGGCTGCACAGGTAGCCGTGGCGGTAGAGCCCGTTGAGCTCCCACACGCCGGCCTCGCGGCGCAGCGCGGGACGGTGGTCGTCGAGCGCGGGCCGCAGGCTCGCGGCCACCTGCACCACCCGCGCCTCGCCGAACGCCGGGTGCAGGCTGTAGAGCGCGCTGCCGAGTTCGAGCACGGACCGAACGGTGGCCGGGCCCGTGTCCTCGCTCTCGAGTTCGGTGGCACCCACCACGAACCGCGCGCCGGGGCGCGGTGCGACGTAGAGCTGGTAGCGCGGATGCATCAGGCGCACCGGCCGCTGCAGCACCACGCCGTCGCACTCGACGGTCAGCACCTCGCCGCGCACGCCGCGCAGGCCGGGCCAGCGGCCGCGGGCACCAAGGCCACGCGTGTCGATCACCACGTCGGCGCGGCAGGGCCCGTCGGCCGTCTGCAGCTCACCCGCGGCGAGCGCCCCCACCTCGCAGCCGTCGAACCACTCGATGCGGAAGCGGTCGAGCGCCACCGTGAGGGCCGCGAGCAGTTCGTCGTTCGCGAGCTGCCCCTCGCCCACCAGGTGCAGGCCGTGGCCGAAGCGCCCGGCGAGCGCCGGTTCGAGCGTGTCGAGCGCCGGGCCGTCGAGCGGGCGCACGAGGCCCTGATGCGTGGGCGGCAGCTTCTGGCGCAGCACCTGCTCGAAGTGGGTCAGGTTCGCGCGGTCGACCGGGTGGGCCACCACGAGCGTGCCCTCGCGGCGGTGGTACACCGTCTGGCCGCTGTCGTGCTGCAGCTCGGCGAGCCACGCCGGCCACAGCACCATCGACCGCTGCGCGAGGTCGAACACGGTCCCGTCGCTGCCCACCCGTTCGGCGAGCGGCGACAGCATGGCCGCGGCCACGTGCGAGGCCGCACGGCGGTCGTCGCGCGCGGCGCGGTCGAACAGGCTCACGCGCCAGCCCGCGCGGGCGAGGCGCCACGCGACGAGCCGGCCGGCGAGCCCCGCCCCGGCGATGGCGGCGTGGGGCATCAGAGGTAGATCTCGCTGCCGCGTTCGCGGAACTCGACCGCCTTCTCGCCGAGCGCGCGGTGCACCTCGACGACCGGCAGCGCGTCCGGCTTCACCGCGGGGTTCAGCCGCGCGAACTCGCGCACCTCCTGCGAGATCTTCATCGAACAGAACTTCGGCCCGCACATCGAGCAGAAGTGGGCCACCTTCGCGTTTTCCTTCGGCAGCGTCTCGTCGTGGTACGCCATCGCGGTGTCGGGGTCGATGGCCAGGCGGAACTGGTCTTCCCAGCGGAACTCGAAGCGGGCCTTCGACACCGCGTTGTCCCACATCTGCGCGCCGGCGAAGCCCTTCGCGAGGTCGGCCGCGTGGGCCGCGATCTTGTAGGCGATCAGGCCCTGCTTCACGTCGTCGCGGTTGGGCAGGCCCAGGTGTTCCTTCGGCGTGACGTAGCAGAGCATCGCGGTGCCGTACCAGCCGATGTTGGCCGCGCCCATGGCCGAGGAGATGTGGTCGTAGCCGGGCGAGATGTCGGTGATCAGCGGGCCCAGCGTGTAGAACGGTGCCTCGAAGCAGGCCTCGAGCTGCTTGTCGACGTTCTCCTTCACGAGCTGCAGCGGCACGTGGCCCGGCCCCTCGATCATCACCTGCACGTCGTGCTTCCACGCCACCTGCGTGAGTTCGCCCAGCGTGTGCAGCTCGGCGAACTGGGCCTCGTCGTTCGCGTCGGCGATGGAGCCGGGGCGCAGGCCGTCGCCCAGCGAGTAGCAGACGTCGTACGCCTTCATGATCTCGCAGATCTCGTCGAAGTGTTCGTACAGGAAACTCTCGCGGTGGTGCGCGAGGCACCACTTGGCCATGATGGAGCCGCCGCGCGAGACGATGCCCGTGAGCCGGTTCGCCGTGAGCGGCACGTACGCGAGGCGCACCCCCGCGTGGATGGTGAAGTAGTCGACGCCCTGCTCGGCCTGCTCGACGAGCGTGTCGCGGAACAGCGGCCAGCTCAGCTCCTCGGCCTTGCCATGCACCTTCTCGAGCGCCTGGTACAGCGGCACCGTGCCGATGGGCACGGGCGAGTTGCGCAGGATCCACTCGCGGGTCTCGTGGATGTTGTCGCCGGTGGAGAGGTCCATCACCGTGTCGGCCCCCCAGCGGATGGCCCACACCAGCTTGTCCACCTCTTCCTCGATGCCCGAGGTGACCGCCGAGTTGCCGATGTTCGCGTTGACCTTCACGAGGAAGTTGCGGCCGATCGCCATCGGCTCGCTCTCGGGGTGGTTGACGTTGCACGGGATCACGGCGCGGCCGCGCGCGACCTCGCTGCGCACGAACTCGGGCGTGATGTCCTGCAGCATCGTGGCGCCGAAGCCGTGGCCGCGCTTGGGCAGGCGTTCGGTCAGCAGCCGTTCGCGCAGCTGCGCCTTCAGCAGGTTCTCGCGCACGGCCACGAACTCCATCTCGGGCGTGACGATGCCGCGCCGGGCGTAGTGCATCTGCGAGACGTTGGCTCCCGGCTTCGCGCGGCGCAGGACGGGCGAAGCGGCCATCCGCAGCGCCCGCAGCGCGGGGTCGTCCAGGCGCTCGCGGCCATAGGCGCTCGTGAGGCCGGGCAGCACCTCGGTGTCGCCGCGTGCGTCGATCCATGCGGTGCGCAAGCCGGGCAGCCCGCGGGTGATGTCGATGCGGGCGTCGGGGTCGGTGTAGGGTCCCGAAGCGTCGTACACCCGCAGCGGCGGGTTCGGCTCGCGGCGGGGCTCGCCCGGACCTTCGTGCACGAGCGTGTCGGTGAGCGCGATCTCGCGGAACGGCACCCGCACGCCGGACTGCGCGCCGTCGATGTAGACCTTGCGCGAGCCGGGGAACGGCGCACGCGTGATGCGGCGGGACAGGTCGTCGGTATCGACGTGGGTGGGTTGCTTGGCCATCGTGCCTCCAGTGGTGGGGTGCCTGCCTGGAGACCGGGCGCGGGGGTGCGCCAGGGCCGAGTGCATTGTTTCCTACGCGGGGGTTATCCCAATCAGGTTCAACGGGTTTGGCGTGATGCGCCATCTCAGCCTCGGATCGAATCGACCCTCGGCACCCCGACAAGCAGGCGGATTCTAGTCACGCCGACCCACGAAGCGCAAGGCCATCGGTTGACTTGTCGCGGCACATGCGCATACTCAACCAATCGATTCACCATCAGACAAGGAACCGACATGGACGACATCCAACCCACCGCCGAACACGCCTGGCTGGACCGCTTCGTGGGCGAATGGACGACCGAGGCGCGCATGATGGGCGAGGTCTACAAGGGCACCGAAACCGTGAGCCGCATCGGACCGTTCTGGGTGCAGTGCGTCGGCACCTGCCCCATGCCGGGCGGCGAGACCGGCACGATGATCCTGACCCTCGGCTACGACGAGGAGAGCAAGAAGTTCACGGGCACGTGGATCGGCTCGATGATGCCGAAGCTGTGGGTCTACGACATCACGCGCGAGGCCGACGGCAGCACGCTGACGATGGCGGCCGAAGGCCCTGCGATGGACGGCAACGGCAAGGCGAAGTACCGCGACGTGATCAAGTGGGTCGACAACGACACCCGCGAGTTCTCGGGGTGGACGCAGAAGGCCGATGGCTCATGGAGCCAGCTGATGAGTTCCACGCTGAAGCGCAAAAAGTAGCGCTCCAGGCCCGTCATCCCGGCGAACGCCGGGATCCACTGCGGCCACGGTGGGCCCCGGCGTTGGCCGGGGGTGACCCGTGAGGCGCTCAGTACGTCGGCCAGCCGTCCGCGGTCCACTTCAGATCGCTGACCAACAACTTCGGCGCGCCGTTGTCGGTCGCGTCATACGCATGCCGCGCGATCACGCCATGTCCCACGTCCTGCCCGCCCGGCCCCTTCCAGCGCGCATTGCCGGCATCGAACACCGTGCCCCCGCCGCTCAGCAGGCTCTTGCCCGCCTTGTCGAGGTACGGGCCCGTGATGGAACGCGAGCGGCCGTAGATGATCTTGTACGTGCTGTTGACCCCCTGGCAGCACTTGTCGATGGAGGCGAACAGGTAGTACCAGCCGTTGTTGTAGGTGATGCTCGGCGCCTCGACGCCGGCGCTGCGCTTCGCGATCGACGTGTGCGAGCCGGTGGGTTTCATCGTCGACGGGTTGATGCGCACGATCTTCAGCCCGCTCCAGAACGAGCCGAACGCGAGCCACGGGTTGCCCGACGCATCGATCACGAGGTTCGGGTCGATGGCGTTGTAGTCGTTGGCGCTGGTCGAACGCAGCACGAGGCCGTTGTCGGTCCACCGGCCGTCGCTGACCTTGGCCGCCGACACGAGCCCGATGGCCGACGTGTTGCTGCCGAAGCTCGAGATCGCGTAGTACACCCACACCTTGCCGTTGAACTGGTGTGCGTCGGGCGCCCACACGTCGTTGGCCTTCTGGTTCGGCACGTAGGTCTTCCACCACGACGGCGGCGACAGGAAGATGCGTGGCGCGCGCGTCCAGTTGCGGCCGGTGCTGTCGCCGGCCAGCACCTGCAGGCCTTCGCCGGTGCTGAAGGTGAACCAGCGGTCACCCTCCTGGAGGATGGACGGGTCGTGCGCGCCCACGTCGCCCGTGAGGGCCCAGTGGGCGGCGGTCGCGGGAAGGATCGCGGACGCCAATGCGGCGGCCGCCAGCGCCTGGCGCCGGAAGCGTTTCGTGAACATGATTTGTCTCCGTTGTGGTTTTCGGCCGACTTCGCGGCCGTCCGGGCGGGTGCCCGGCGCCTTTTTAAGTCTGGGCGGGCCCGGCCGCAATGGGGTCGGCCCCCTGCTTTCTATAATCGGGGACACCCTTCGAGCGCCCCTGACTGCGCCCTCCCATGAGCCCCGACTTCAAACCGACCGAGATCGAACGCGCCGCCCAGGCCGCGTGGACCGCCGCCGACGCCTACCGCGTGACCGAGGACGCGAGCCGTTCCAAGTTCTACGCCTGCTCCATGCTGCCCTACCCCAGCGGCAAGCTGCACATGGGCCACGTGCGCAACTACACGATCAACGACATGCTCACGCGCCAGCTGCGCATGAAGGGCAAGAACGTGCTGATGCCCATGGGCTGGGACGCCTTCGGCCTGCCCGCCGAGAACGCGGCCATCAAGAACAAGGTGCCGCCGGCGAAGTGGACCTACGACAACATCGCCTACATGAAGAAGCAGATGCAGGCGATGGGGCTGGCCATCGACTGGTCGCGCGAGGTCGCCACCTGCTCGCCGTCGTACTACAAGTGGAACCAGTGGCTGTTCCTGAAGATGCTCGAGGCGGGCATCTGCGAACGCCGCACCCAGATCGTCAACTGGGACCCGGTCGACCAGACCGTGCTCGCGAACGAGCAGGTGATCGACGGCCGCGGCTGGCGCTCGGGCGCCCCCGTGGAGAAGCGCGAGATCCCGGGCTACTACCTGAACATCACGAAGTACGCCGGCGAGCTGCTCGACCAGGTGCAGGACGGCCTGCCCGGCTGGCCCGAGCGCGTGAAGCTGATGCAGGAGAACTGGATCGGCCGCAGCGAGGGCGTGCGTTTCGCGTTCCCGCACGAGATCCGCGGTGCCGACGGCCAGCTGATCCAGGACGGCCGCCTGTACGTGTTCACCACCCGCGCCGACACCGTGATGGGCGTGACGTTCTGCGCCGTGGCCCCCGAGCACCCGCTCGCCACCCATGCCGCGAAGGCCGACCCGAAGGTCGCCGCGTTCATCGAGGAATGCAAGGCCGGCGGCACCACCGAGGCCGAACTCGCCACGCAGGAAAAGAAGGGCGTGCCCACGGGCCTCTTCGTCACGCACCCGCTCACGCACGAGCAGGTGCCGGTGTGGGTCGGCAACTACGTGCTGATGAGCTACGGCGACGGTGCCGTGATGGGCGTGCCCGCGCACGACGAACGCGACTTCGCGTTCGCGAAGAAGTACGGCATCGACATCCTGCAGGTCGTCACCATCGACGGCGAACACTTCAGCTACGACCACTGGCAGGAGTGGTACGGCGACAAGCAGCGCGGCGTCACCATCAACTCCGACTACTTCAGCGGCCTGACGTACGGTGCCGCGGTGGACGCGGTGGCCACGGCCCTCGCGCAGAAGGGCCTCGGCGAGAAGAAGACCACGTGGCGCCTGCGCGACTGGGGCATCAGCCGCCAGCGCTACTGGGGCACCCCGATCCCCATCATCCACTGCCCGGACCACGGCCCGGTGCCGGTGCCCGCGAAGGACCTGCCGGTGGTGCTGCCGGAGGACGTGGTGCCGGACGGCAGCGGCAACCCGCTGAACAAGCACGCGGCCTTCCTGAACGTCGCCTGCCCCACCTGCGGCAAGCCCTCGCGCCGGGAAACCGACACGATGGACACGTTCGTCGACAGCTCGTGGTACTTCATGCGGTACTGCGACGCCACGAACGACAAGGCCATGGTGGGTGCCGGCACGCAGTACTGGATGCCGATGGACCAGTACATCGGCGGCATCGAACACGCCATCCTGCACCTGCTGTACGCGCGCTTCTGGACCAAGGTGATGCGTGACCTGGGCCTCGTGAAGATCGACGAGCCGTTCACGAAGCTGCTGACGCAGGGCATGGTGCTCAACGAGGCGTTCTCGCGCACGCACGACACCGGCGGCAAGGACTACTACTGGGCCCACGACCTCGACATCGTGCGCGACGAACACGCGCACGTGCAGTCGGCCGTCCACAAGGAGGACGGCAAGCCGGTGGTGTACGAAGGCTGGACCACGATGTCCAAGTCGAAGAACAACGGCGTCGACCCGCAGCAGCTGATCGAGCGCCAGGGCGCCGACACGGCCCGCCTGTTCGTGATGTTCGCGTCGCCCCCCGAGCAGACGCTCGAGTGGAACGACGCCGGCGTCGAAGGCGCGAACCGCTTCCTGCGCCGCATCTGGAACTTCGGCGTCAAGCACGCCGACGCGGTGCGCGCCTCGGGCGCGGTGGACGCCTCGGCGCTGTCCGACGACGCGAAGACATTGCGCCGCGAAGTGCACAAGGTGCTCGAGCAGGTCAGCTACGACTACGAGCGCATGCAGTACAACACCGTCGTCTCCGGCGCGATGAAGCTGCTGAACGCGCTCGAGGGCTTCAAGGGCGATGCGCCCGCGGTGATCCGCGAGGCCTACGGGATCCTGCTGCGCGTGCTGTACCCGGCCTGCCCGCACATCACGTGGCACCTGTGGAACGAACTGGGCTATGCGGCCGTCGGTGGCGACCTGCTCGATGCGGCGTGGCCCGAGGTCGACCCGGCCGCGCTGGTTCAGGACGAGATCGAGCTGATGCTGCAGGTCAACGGCAAGCTGCGCGGCTCGATCCGCGTGGCCGCCGGTGCCGACAAGGCCGCCATCGAGGCGCTTGCACTCGCCAACCCCGAGTTCATCCGCTTCTCCGAAGGCAAGCCGCCCAAGAAGATCGTTGTCGTGCCGGGCCGGCTCGTCAACGTGGTGGTCTGATGCCGAAGCGCCCGACGCCCGTGTCCCGGCGGCTGTGCCTGTCCGTGCTGGCCGCCGCGGCCGGCGCGGGTGCGCTCGCCGGCTGCGGGTTCCAGCTCCGCCGCCCGCCGGAGCTGCCGTTCCGCACGCTGCACCTCTCGGGCTTCAAGCCCACGTCGTCGATGGGCGTGGCCCTGCGACGCGCGCTGGCCTCGTCGCCCACCACGCGCCTCGTCGACGCCCCGCCGGCGGCGGAGGCCGTCTTCGAGGTGCTGGTCGACGCCCAGGAGCGCAGCGTGGTCGCGTTCACGTCCACCGGCCAGGTGCGTGAACTGCAGCTGCGCGAACGCCTCACCTTCCGCCTGAAGGCGAACAACGGGCGCGAGCTGATCCCCCGCACCGAGATCCTGCAGACGCGCGACATGACCTACAACGAGCGCGATGCCCTCGCCAAGGAGCAGGAGGAGCAGCTGCTGTACCGCGCGATGCAGGACGACATCGCGCTGCAGGTGATGCGCCGCCTCGCCGCGGTCAAGCCCTGAGGAAGCGCGATGCAAGTCCGTGCCGACCAGCTCGCAGGCCACCTGAAGCAGTGCGCCACCAAGGGGCTGCGCCCCATCTACACGCTCTACGGTGACGAGCCGCTGCTCGCCCAGGAAGCGTGCGACGCGGTGCGTGCCGCCGCCCGCGCGGCGGGCCACACCGAACGCCAGGTGCACACCGTGGCCGGCGCCCACTTCGACTGGAGCGGCCTGCTCGGCGCGTCGCAGGCCATGAGCCTCTTCGCCGACCGGCAGATCGTCGAGATCCGCATTCCCTCGGGCAAGCCGGGCAAGGACGGCTCCGAGGCGCTGCAGCGCTACTGCGAGACGCTGTCCGAGGACGTCGTCACCATCGTGCAGCTGCCCAAGCTCGACCGCACGCAGCAGAGCAGCGCGTGGTTCCTCGCGCTCGATGGCGCGGGGGTCACGGTGCGCGTCGACGCCATCGACCGCAAGGCCCTGCCCACGTGGATCGCCCAGCGCCTCGCCGCGCAGGGCCAGCGCGTGATGGACGGCGAGGCCGGGCAGCAGACGCTCGCCTTCTTCGCCGACCGCGTCGAGGGCAACCTGATGGCCGCGCACCAGGAGGTGCAGAAGCTCGGCCTGCTGTACCCCGCCGGCGAACTGAGCTTCGAGCAGATCGAAAGCGCCGTGCTGAACGTGGCCCGCTACGACGTCTTCAAGCTCGGCGAGGCGGTGCTCGCCGGCCAGGTGGCCCGCGCGCTGCGCATGCTCGACGGCCTGCAGGCGGAAGGCGAGGCGGCCGTGCTCGTGCACTGGACGCTCGCCAACGACATCCTCGCCCTCAAGCGCGTGCGCGACGCGATGAACGACGGCAAGCCGCTGCCGATGGCGCTGCGCGAGGCGCGGGTCTGGGGCGCCAAGGAACGCCTGTTCGAACGGGCGGCGCCGGTGCTCACCGACATCGCCCTCGCCGAACTCGTCGAGGCCGCGCAGGTGTGCGACGGCCTCGCCAAGGGCCTGCGCCACCCCGGCTGGCCCGTCGACGCGTGGGCCGGCCTGCGCCGCCTCTCGCTGATGATCTGCGAGCGGGTCGCGGTGAGCGCCCGCAAGCCCGTCGGCCCGGGCCGACGGCTCGCCCTGTCGTCCTGAACGCCACCTCCCGAGGATCCGCCATGCGCCCGATCACCATCGCCCTGCTCTCGTTCGGCCTGGCCGCGCTCACGGCCTGCAGCCGCATCGACCCCATCGGCACCGACCTCGTCGCGCTCAACGCGGCGGGCCAGACCGCCATGGCCCAGGCCGACGTGCAGCAGGCGATGGCCAAGGTGCAGGCCGCCGCCACGAACCCGGAGAAGGCCGCGATCATGCGCGAGTCGGCCGCCGCGATCGGCCGCGCCCGCGACACGCTGGAGAAGACCGAGATGAAATCGCCGGAGGTGCGCGACATCCGTGCGCGCATGGTCGCCGGCTTCGGCAAGCTGGGCGCGGGCGCGAAGACCGCGGCCGACGCCTTCGAGACGTCCACCACCGCCGACCTCGACAAGGCCCGCCAGCAGATGCGCGAAGGCCAGGTCGAGTTCATCAACGCCGGCCAGGACATGGTGACGCTGGCCAAGCGCCGCAGCGTGGACCTCAACACCCGCCGGTCATGAACGCCCCGCGCGCCCTGGTGCTGGCCGCGCTCGCCGCGCTGCTGCAGGCCTGCGCCACGTCGGCCCCCGAGGAAACGAAGTACACCGGCGAGATCTTCAGCGGCGGCCGGCGGCTGCCGGTGACCACCGTCTTCTGGGAGGACCGGAACGACCGCACCGTGGGCCGCTACGTGTTCGTCGAACCCGACGGCCGCGAGGTGCCCGGCACGCTCGGCCCCTGCGAGATGCGCAACGAGGTGGTGCTGCGCTGCGAGTGGACCGACACCTACGGCCAGGGCTACTTCTTCGCGCGCTTCTCCGAGGACCGGCAGCGCTTCCGCGGCCGCTGGGGCCGCGGGGACCTCCACCACACGCTGTCCATCGAAGGCATCTGGCACGGCCAGCGCTGAGGGATCTCCTCAGAGGGCCTTGAGCCCCGCCTGCAGCGCGTGACGCACCGTCTGCAGCCGGATGGACGCGCGGTCGCCGTCGAGCTGCAGCAGCACCGCCTCGGCCGGCTGACCCGCCACGGCCCAGGCGAGCCACACCGTGCCCACCGGCTTGTCCGGCGACCCGCCGCCCGGGCCCGCGATGCCCGTGACCGCCAGCGCGAGCCCGGCCGGCGCCCGCGCGAGCGCCCCCTGCGCCATCGCGAGCGCCACGGGCCGGCTCACCGCGCCATGGCGGCGCAGGGTGGCACCCGGCACGCCCAGCAGGTCGGTCTTGGCGTCGTTGCTGTACGTCACCACGCCCCGGTCGAACCAGTCGCTCGACCCGGCGATGGCCGTGCAGGCGGCGGCGATCAGCCCGCCCGTGCACGACTCGGCCGTGACCAGGCGCACGCCGCGCGCAAGGAGTGCCGCGGCCAGTGCACGCACGTCGGCCTCCACGACCTCGATCGGATCCACGGTGCTCACACGAACCACCTCCACAACGCGATGACCAGCAGCGCGCACAGCGCCGCCACGAAATCGTCGAACAGGATGCCCCAGCCCTGGCGCCAGCCCGGCGGTTCGCCGCGGCGGCCCTTGAACCGTTCGTCGGCCCAGGCCACCGGGCCCGGCTTCACGGCATCGAAGAAGCGGAACAGCGCGAAGGCCACCGCCTGGCCCAGCAGGCCGGCCGGGGTCACGAGCCACAGCACGAGCCAGAAGGCCAGGATCTCGTCCCACACGATCGCGCCGGGGTCGGCGACGGCCATGTGCCGCGCGGTGACGGTGCACGCCCACCAGCCGACGAGCGTGCCGAGACCGATCAGCAGCGCCCAGTGCACATCCGTCAGCACCGGCCGCATCACGATGAACGCGAGCCACGCCCACAGCGTGCCCACCGTGCCGGGCGCGACGGGCGACAGGCCGCTGCCGAAGCCGAGCGCGATCACGTGCGCCGGGTGGCTGAACATGAAGCGCAGCGTGGGGCGGCGGATGGGGGCGGGCTGCAGCGGGGGCTGGGGCGCCGGGGTGTCGGTCATGACTTGAAGTGGTCGAAGGCGCCGAAGGTCATCGGGACCTCGGCACCCGTGTGGTCGACGACGCGCACGCCCGCGCCCTGCTCGATGCGGCCGATGCGGGTGACCGGCACGCCGGTCTCGCGCGAGGCCTGGGCCACGCGGGCCGCGTGCGACGCCGGCGCGGTGAACAGCAGCTCGTAGTCGTCGCCGCCGGCGAGGCCGCACTCGTACCGAAGTGCGACGGGCTGCGCCGACAGGTCGGCGCTGCGCGGCAGCGCGTCGGCGTCGACGACGGCGGCCACGCCGGAGCGGCGCAGCACGTGGCGCAGGTCGCCCAGCAGGCCGTCGGAGATGTCGATGGCGCTCGACGCCACGCCGCGCAGCGCGAGGCCCAGCGTCACCCGGGGCTGGGGCTGCTCCATCGCGAGGCGCACGCGCTCGAAGGTGTCGCCCGACAGCACCGCCGTGCCGCGGAAGGCCTCGAGCGCGAGGCGGGCGTCGCCCACGGTGCCGCTCACGTAGAGGTGGTCGCCGGCCCGCGCGCCCGAGCGCAGCAGGGCCTGGCCCGCGGGCACCTCGCCGAAGACGGTGATGCAGATGTTGAGCGGGCCCTGCGTGGTGTCGCCGCCCACCAGTTCGCACCCGTGGGCGTCGGCCAGCGCCAGCAGGCCGCGCGAGAAGCCGGCGAGGAAGGCCTCGTCGACCCGAGGCATCGACAGCGCGAGGGTGAACGCGACGGGCCGGGCGCCGCAGGCGGCCAGGTCGCTGAGGTTGACCGCGAGGGCCTTGTGGCCGAGGCGATCCGGCGCGACCGTCGAGAGGAAGTGGCGGCCCTCCACCAGCATGTCGCTGGAGATGGCCATCTGCATGCCGTGGCCCGGCGCGAGCAGTGCGCAGTCGTCACCGACCCCGAGCACGGCGCGCTGCACCGGGCGGGTGAAGTAGGCGGCGATCAGGTCGAATTCGCCGAGGGCGCTCACGGGGCTCCGCCTCCGTGGTCGCGCAGCACGTTGGCGAGCTCCACGGCCGACTTCACGTCCATCTTCTCGAACACCCGCGCGCGGTGGACCTCGACCGTGCGCACGCTGATGTTCAGCGCGTCGGCGATCAGCTTGTTGGGGCGGCCGTCGATCACGCAGTGCATCACCTCGCGCTCGCGTTCGGTGAGTTCGGCCAGGCGCCGCTGCACGGCCTGCTTCGCCCGCTGCCGGCCGATGGCGTCGGCGCTGGCCTCCAGCGCGCGCTCGACCCGGTCGACCAGGGCGTTGTCCGAGAACGGCTTCTCGACGAAGTCGAACGCGCCGCGCTTGACCGCCGAGACGGCCGTGGGCACGTCGCCGTGGCCCGTCAGGAAGATCACCGGCATCAGCGGCAGCAGGCCGCGTTCGACGAGGCGGTCGAACAGCACCAGCCCGCTCGTGCCCGGCATGCGCACGTCGAGCAGCAGGCAGCTGGGCGCGGCGGGCCAGGCGGCCTTCGCGGGGTCGACCTTGCCCGGCAGCGGGTGGGTGTCGAGCATGGCCTCGAACGCCTCGGCGCTGGCGAAGCCTTCGGACAGCAGGCGGCGAGACCGAAGCAGCCAGGCGAGCGCGTCGCGCACCACGTCCTCGTCGTCGACGAGGTACACCATCGGCAGTCCGAGCGGGGGTGACGGGGGGTAGGTCATGCGCCTGATTATCGGTTCGATGGATCCGCGTACCGCGCCCGGGCGGGATGCGCCGGGCCGTGCGGCGCTTCCGCCGCCAGCGTGAACCTGAATTCTGCGCCCGTCACCCGGCCGTGGCCATCCTGGACGTTCTGGAAGTCCAGCACGCCGCCGTGCTGCTCGATCACCGTGCGGCACAGGCTCAGGCCGAGGCCCATGCCCTCGGTGCGGGTGGTGAAGAACGGGGTGAACAGGCGGCTGGCCACCTCCGGGTCGACGCCCGGGCCGTGGTCGATGATGCTGAACGCGACCCAGCGCGGGTGGCTCTGGCGCACGCGGATGATCAGCTCGCGGCGGGCGAGCGGCGTGTCGCCTTCCATCGCCTGGATGCCGTTGCGGGTGAGGTTGAGCATCACCTGCTCGAGCATCGTGCGGTCGCAGACGACGCGTGGGGTCGGGTTCGGCACGTCGATCTCGATGCGCGCGCCGCTCTTGCGCGCCTGCAGCCGCACGAGCGGCAGCACCGACTCGATCAGGTCGGTCGCCCGCACCGGCTCGTGGGCCTGCTCGCGGCGGCGCACGAAGTCGTGCACGCTCTTGATCACGCGGCCGGCACGTTCGGCCTGCTCGGCGATGCGTTGCGCGGCCTGGCGCAGCAGGCCCTGGGTCTCGGCGCCGGCCGGGTTCATGTCGGGGTCGGACATCAGGTTCAGTGTGCCCGCCGCGTAGCTGGCGATGGCCGCGAGCGGCTGGTTCAGCTCGTGGCTCAGCAGCGAGGCCATCTCGCCCACCGTGGCCAGGCGCGCGGTGGCCTGCAGGCGCTCCTGCTGCTGGCGCGACATCTCCTCCACCTTGCGCTGCGCGCTCAGGTCGAGCGTCGCGCTCATCCAGCCGGTCTGGTGGCCCGCGCCGTCGACGAGCGGCGCCTCGTAGATCATCACCGGGAAACGGGTGCCGTCGCGGTTCATGAACACGGTCTCGAACCCCTCGCGCGGGGGCGTCGTGCCGGCGAACCGCGCGGCCTGGCGCTCGAGGTACTCGGGCACCTTCTCGGGCGGCCAATACGACGGGATGTTCTGGCCGATGAGCTCCACCGCCGGGAAGCCCACCATGTCGCAGAAGGCCGGGTTCACGTACGTGATGGTCCCGTTCAGGTCCCGCGCGCGCAGGCCGGTGACGAGCGAGTCCTCCATCGCCTTGCGGAACGCGAGCGATTCGGCCAGCGCCGACTCGGCCTTCGCCCGCTTGCGCACGTCGCGCGCCAGGAGCGCCACCACGACCCCCAGTGCGAGCGACAGGCCCAGCACCAGCGCGGTGGTGAGGTTCGGGATCAGCTGCGGGCGCTGGCTGCTGCTGTCGACGCGCAGCTGCAGCGTGATGCCCGGCAGGTCCACCAGGCGTTCGGACTTGAACACCCCGGCGCCCCGCGGCACCCCCGCCCGCGCGAGCCGCGTGCCGTCGCCCTCGACGAACGACAGTTCGTGCAGGCGCATCACGTCTCCCGGCACCACCTCGTCGAGCAGCCGCGGCAGCGAGATGGTGCTGACCATGAAGCCGTCGGCGCGGCCCTCGTTGACCACCGGCATGCACAGGTCGACCACCTCCTGGCCCATCGCGCCGGACATCGGCACGAAATAGGTGCGCGAGTAGGCGGGGCCGGCCTGGCGCTTGGCGGCGGCGCAGGCGAGGTCGGCTTCGAGGTCGAGGTCGTCGCGGGCGATCTGGCTGAAGACGGGCTGCTGGAACGGCGAATCGACGGCGCCGGTGAGGTTCATGTCCTCGTCGCGGCGCTCGACCCGCAGCAGCTCGCGGCGCGCGCGCAGCAGCGTCGCGCTCTCCTGGCGCCACGATTCGGGCGACGGGTCGTTCCAGAGCAGGGCCTGCAGGTTCTGCTGGTCGCGGCGCAGGGCCTGCTTCAGGTCGACGACGACCGCCGCGGCCACCCCTTCCACACCCTCCTGCGCCCGGTTGCTCTCGAAATTCAGCGTGAGCCAGACCAGCAGCGACTGCGCGACGAGCAGCAGCGTGACGAGCACGGCCCACAGCAGCGCCCGGCGGTAGCGGCGGGGCGGCCGTGCCAGTTCGGTGGGGTTCGGCATCGGGGGCGGGGGGGTCATCGGATGAGTATTGCCGACCCGGCCGGGCCGGCTCTACGCAGTTTCGCGCATGTGCGGCCGGCCGAGCAGGAGTCGAATGCCGATCCCGGCACGGGTGTGCAGGAGCACACTCCTACAATCCCGTCCCACGCTCCGTCGATCAGGACATTCGCGAGAACCACCGTCATGGCCAATGCTGAAGAAAAACGCGCCGAACTGCGGCGTGCCGCCCTCGAGTACCACGAGTTCCCCACGCCCGGCAAAGTGGCCATTGCCGCGACCAAGCAGCTGGTCAACCAGCGTGACCTCGCCCTCGCGTATTCGCCCGGCGTCGCCGCGGCGTGCGAGGAGATCGTGGCCGATCCGGCGAACGCCTTCCGCTACACCTCCCGCGGCAACCTGGTCGCCGTCATCACGAACGGCACCGCGGTGCTCGGCCTCGGCGACATCGGCCCGCTGGCCGCGAAGCCGGTGATGGAGGGCAAGGGCGTCCTGTTCAAGAAGTTCGCCGGCATCGACGTGTTCGACATCGAGATCAACGAGAAGAAGGACCTCGACAAGCTGGTCGACGTCATCGCCGCGCTGGAACCCACGTTCGGCGGCATCAACCTCGAGGACATCAAGGCCCCGGACTGCTTCTACGTCGAGCGCAAGCTGCGCGAGCGCATGAAGATCCCCGTCTTCCACGACGACCAGCACGGCACGGCCATCGTCGTCGGCGCCGCGGTGCTGAACGCGCTGAAGGTCACCGGCAAGCGCATCGACGAAGTGAAGCTCGTGGCCTCGGGCGCCGGCGCCGCCGCGCTCGCCTGCCTGGGCCTGCTGGTCAAGCTGGGCGTTCCCCGCAAGAACATCTGGGTGACCGACCTCGCCGGTGTCGTCTACGAAGGCCGCACCGAGCTGATGGACGAGGACAAGATCACCTTCGCGCAGAAGACCGACCAGCGCACGCTGGGGCAGGTCATCGAGGGCGCCGACATCTTCCTCGGCCTGAGCGCCGGCGGCGTGCTGAAGAAGGAGATGGTCGCGAAGATGGCGAAACAGCCCATCATCCTCGCGCTGGCCAACCCGACGCCGGAGATCCTGCCGGAGGAAGTCAAGGAAGTGCGCTCGGACGCGATCATCGCGACCGGCCGCACCGACTACCCGAACCAGGTCAACAACGTCCTGTGCTTCCCGTACATCTTCCGCGGCGCGCTCGACTCGGGCGCCACCACGATCACCATCGAGATGGAGATCGCCGCCGTCCACGCCATCGCCGACCTGGCCCAGGCCGAGCAGAGCGAGGTGGTGGCCGCGGCCTACGCGGGCGTGAACCTGAGCTTCGGCCCCGAGTACCTGATCCCGAAGCCGTTCGACCCGCGCCTGATGATGAAGATCGCGCCGGCGGTGGCCCAGGCCGCGGCCGACTCCGGCGTGGCCACGCGCCCCATCGCCGACATGGACGCGTACCGCGAGAAGCTCAACACCTTCGTGTACGCCTCGGGCACCACGATGAAGCCCATCTTCTCGCTCGCCAAGGGCGCGAAGAACCGCCGCGTCGCCTACGCGGAAGGTGAGGAGGAGCGCGTGCTGCGCGCGGTGCAGATCGCCGTGGACGAAGGCCTCGCCCGCCCCACGCTGATCGGCCGCCCGGCCATCATCGAGCAGCGCTGCGAGAAGTTCGGCCTGCGCCTGCAGGCCGGCCGCGACTACGACGTGGTCAACGTGGAGCAGGACGACCGCTACCGCGACTACTGGCAGACGTACCATCGCCTGACCGCCCGCAAGGGGGTCACGCAGCAGCTCGCCAAGATCGAGATGCGCCGCCGCCTGACGCTGATCGGCGCCATGCTGCTGCACAAGGGCGAGGTGGACGGCCTGCTGTGCGGCACGTGGGGCACCACCACCATGCACCTGAACTACATCGACCAGGTGATCGGCAAGCGCAAGGGCGCCAACACCTACGCGGCGATGAACGGGCTGATCCTCCCCGGCCGCATGGTGATGCTCGTGGACACGCACGTGAACTACGACCCCACTGCCGAGCAGTTGGCCGAGATCACCGTGATGGCGGCCGAGGAGATGAAGCGCTTCGGCCTGATGCCCCGCGCCGCGCTGCTGTCGCACAGCAACTTCGGCTCGAGCGCCCAGCCGTCGGCCGTGAAGATGCGCGACACGCTGAAGATCCTCCAGGACATCGCGCCCTGGCTCGAGGTGGACGGCGAGATGCACGGCGACGTGGCCCTCGACGAGAAGGCCCGCGGCCAGATCATGCCGTTCAGCTCGCTGACCGGCGAGGCCAACCTGCTCGTGATGCCGAACATCGACGCCGCGAACATCAGCTACAACCTGCTGAAGACCGCCGCCGGCGGCGGCATCGCCATCGGCCCGGTGCTGCTCGGCGCGGCCAAGCCGGTGCACGTGCTGACGCCGTCGGCCACCGTCCGCCGCATCGTCAACATGACCGCCCTGACCGTCGCGGACGCCAACGCCCTCCGCTGACCAGACCTGCCTGGCGGAACGGGCCATCTCCCCTCCGCCAGGTGTCACACCTCTTTTCACGGCCCCGTAGAACTCCCTAGCAACGACCCAAACCCCCGAAACACGTCGCAAATCAGCTTTGTGAGCACACACTATCTCACGCAGGCCGCTGCTCCATTTTGAGGCAGCGGCTTGAGCTTTTTCGCCCGATTCGGTAACATGACGGTTTGTCGTTCTAGGGATTACCCGTGTTCTTCACCGCTGGGTCGGCCATTCGGCAAGCCTCTAGCAAGTCAGGGCTCACCATCCTCTTGGCAGCTGCAGCGCTGCTTGGCACCGCGGCTTCCCCCGCGTCCGCCAAGGGTCCTGCGACCGAGAGCCGGCTCCCAGTGGTCAAGGTCGACGATCTCCCCATGCAGGCGGTGGACACCCTCCTGCTGATCCGCGAGGGGGGGCCTTTTCCCTATTCGAAAGACGGTGTGGTGTTCGGCAACCGTGAACGGTTGCTGCCCGACGCGCCGCGCAGCTACTACCGCGAGTACACCGTGAAGACGGTGGGCGCGCGCGACCGGGGGGCCCGGCGCATCGTGTGCGGGGGCACCGAAGTGAAACTCCCCGACGCCTGTTTCTATACCGATGACCACTACGCGAGCTTTCGCCGCATCGTGAAGTGATCACCGGTAGAGCGAAGTTCAATTTCTAGACCTAAGGAGGAACGCGACCATGCTGTTGCAGACAGTCCGTCCAAACATTGTTCAGTCGATACGCGCCTACCGCGTGGAAGACCTGCAGGAAGCCGCGCAGGCGGCCGGCCAGCATTTCCTCTACGCCAACCTGACTGCTGCGCAGAGCAAGCAGGACGTGATGGAGGCCATCGCCGAGTCCTTCCTGTTCCCGGCCCACTTCGGCAAGAACCTGGACGCGCTCTACGACTGCATGACGGACCTGGTCCACAAGTCGGGCAGCCAGCCCGGTTTCGTGGTCGTGCTGGAACAGCTGCCGGACAACCCGCGTTTCGACCGTGAAGCCCGCGAGCAGCTGCTCGACGTGTTCCGCGACACGGCCGACTTCTGGGCCGAGCGCAAGGTCCAGTTCCGGTGTTTCTATTCTTTTCAGTAGCCCGCTCCCAAGAACAAGGGTCATGGGAGCGGGCTGCGGAAACGGCCCAGATCACGACGGACAAGCCGGCCAAGCCGGCTTCGAAGAACGCCGCCAACGCGAACTTCGGCATGAACATGCCGATGATGAGCAGCGCATTCGACACCTCCATGTGGCTCAGCGCCGCCTGACGAGGCGTCCCGCCACGATCGAAAAAGCCCGCGTCCTGCGGGCTTTTTTTCGTCCCGGCCCGGCCGGGGATCACCCCTTCGCGGCCACCGCGGCGGCGAGCGCCAGGTACTCGGCCACCGGCACCTCCTCGGCACGCCGGGTGAGGTCCACGTCGCCGCTGAAGCCCCGCGCGTCGAGCCACTTGCCCAGCGTGTTGCGCAGCACCTTGCGCCGCTGCGAGAAGGCCGTGGTGACCAGTTCACCCAGCAGCGCGGCATCCACCCCCGGAGGCGCCGGCAGCGGGTTCATGCGCACGATGGCGGAATCGACGCGCGGCGGCGGGTCGAAACACTCCGGCGGCACGTCGAGCACCGATTCGATCTCGTAGCGCCACTGCAGCATCACGCTCAGGCGGCCGTAGTCCTTGCTGCCCGGCGCGGCGGCCATGCGGTCCACCACCTCCTTCTGCAGCATGAAGTGCTGGTCGACCACGTGGTCCACCACCTCGAGCAGGTGGAACAGGATGGGCGTGGAGATGTTGTACGGCAGGTTGCCCACCACCCGCAGCTTCTGGCCGAAGGCGGCCGCGAGCGCGTGGAAGTCGACCTTCAGCACGTCCGACTCGACGACCTCGAGCTCGGGGCGCTTGCGCAGCCGCGCCGCGAGGTCGCGGTCGAGTTCGATCACCGTGAGCTTGCCGGAGCGGGCCACGAGCGGGTCGGTCATCGCGCCGAGGCCGGGGCCGATCTCCACCAGCGCCTGGCCGGGCCGCGGGTCGATGGTGTCGACGATGGCCTCGACCATCGCCCGGTCGGACAGGAAATGCTGGCCGAAGCGCTTGCGCGGGATGTGGTTCACCACGGACGGGCCCTCACCGTCACTGCGGCGGCTCGCGCATCTCGATGTAGGCGCGGGCGCGGATCTCGCGCAGCCACTCGCTGTGCGCGTCCTCGTACTTGCGCTCGCGCAGCACGGCCCGGGCCTGCTCGCGCAGCTGCTTCGGATCCACCTGCGTTTCGCGGCGCTCCATCACCTGGATCAGGTGCATGCCGAAGCGCGAGGTGACGGGGTCGGAGATGCCGTTGATGGGCAGCGCGTTCATGACCTCCTCGAACTCGGGCACGAAGGCGCCCGGCGAGACCCAGCCCAGGTCGCCGCCCTGCGGGCCGCTGCCGTCCTCGGAGTGTTCGCGGGCCAGCGCGTCGAACGTCTTGGCACCGCTTTCGATCTGGCGCTTGAACTCGAGCAGGCGGCGCGAGGCGGCCTGCGCGGACATCTGCTGCGACGGACGCAGCAGGATGTGGCGGGCGCGCGTCTGCGTCACGACGAGGCCGCCGGTGTCGCGCCGCTCGACCACCTTGAGGATGTGGAAGCCCGCGCCGCTGCGCAGCAGCGTGGGCGAGACCTGCCCGGTCTTGAGGTCGCGCACGACGTTCAGGAACACCTCGGGCAGCCGCGAGCCGGGGCGCATGCCGATCTCGCCGCCCTTTTCCTTGTTCGCGTCTTCCGACACCTGGCGCGCGACGGCGGCGAAGTCCTCGCCGTTCTGGATGCGCGTCAGCGCGGCCTGCGCCACGGCCTGGCGTTCGGCCACGACGGCGTCGGTGGCGCCTTCGGGCACGGTCACCAGCACCTGGGCGATGTTGAACTGGGTGGTGGCACCGCTCGACCGCTGCTTCGCGAGGTAGTCGTCGATGTCGGCGTCGGTGATCTTGATGCGGGCCTGGACTTCGCGCTCACGGTTCCGCTCGATCATGATCTGGTCGCGGATGTTGTTGCGGAAGCGCACGTAGTCGATGCCCTCGGCGCGCAGCCGGTCGCGCAGCTGCGTGGTGGTGAGCTGGTTCTGCGCGGCGATGTTGGCCACCGCACGTTCGAGCTCGGTGTCTTCCACGCGCATGCCGGAGTCGCGGGCGTAGGTGATCTGCACGCGCTCGTCGATGAGGGTGTCGAGCAGCTGGCGGCGCAGTTCGTCGTCGGGCGGCAGGCGGCCGCCGCTGCGGCGGGCCTCGTCGCGCACCTGCGCCACGCGCAGCTCGAGCTCGTTGGCGGTGACCAGTTCGGAGTTCACGACCGCCAGGATGTAGTCGGCCGTGCGCGGCACCTGGCGCCTCGCCTGGGCGAATGCGGTCGGGGACACCGCCGAGAGCAGCAGGGACAGCAGGAGCGGCGACAGCAGCGCGCGAGTGAAACGGGGCAATGACATCATGGGTGTTTCAAGGGGCAGCGGGCGCGTCGGGATCGTCGCGCAGCGGGCGGTAGCCCGGGATATTGTCCTTCAAGACCTTCGTCGGGTTGTTCGTGCCCAGCCGGGACAGGCCCACGAACTCCACCTCGAGGCCCACCTGCGTGGTGGCTTCGCGCGTGCTGGTGGACTGCCGGCGCGCGAGGACACGGCCGACCCAGCAACCCGAGTCGTACTCGACGGCGGCCACGGCCTCCGTCACCCGGCTCTCGAGCATGCTGTAGTTGACGCGGCCCGCCGTGTACCAGCCCCCGCCGCAGGACGTGCCCGTCCCGCTGAGGCGCTCGCGCCGGGCCGGACCGTACAGCGGCCACTGCCAGGAGAGGTCGACCTGTTCGGTCTCGCCCGCCTTGTAGCGGTAGGCGAGGCCCACCGTGCGGTAGTCGGGCGCGGTGTAGCGGGCGCCGACCACCGAGCGCACCATGCGGCGCAGGTCGTGGCTGTACTGCAGGGCGGCGTCGAGGTACCAGCGCTTCGAGAGGTTGGACGAACCGAACAGCAGCACGTCCGACACGCTCTGGGTGATGGTGTCGCCGTCGTCCGGCGCCACACGCTGGTCGGAGAACAGCACGCGCTGGGCAATGCCCAGGCGCACGTTCTCCGCGCCGGTCTGCGCGTCGAGCACCCGGGTGGTGACCCCCGCGGTGACCTGGTTGGCATCCGACACCCGGTCGACGCCCGAGAACGCGTTCTCGGTGTAGATGGAGTCGACGTTGAAGTCGCGCACCGCCGAATCGAAGTTGGGCAGGCCGGCCTGCTGCCGGTACCCCGTCCTCACGTACAGCACGCGCGGCTCGAGGGTCTGGCGCACGTCGCGGCCGAACCAGTCGGCGTCGCGCTCGAAGGTCCAGGCACTGTCGAGGCTGAACGACGGGATCGCGCGGCTGACCTTCGTCTGCCCCTGGTACGGGCCGGTGGCGATGGGCTGGTCGAGCTGGTACGACGCGGCGTTCACACCGAACTTGGGCACGAAGGACCAGCCGGGCGTGAGGTAGGGCCAGCTGACCGAGCCGAGCGCGTGGACCCGCTCGCCGGTGGCACGCGGCGCCACCCCCGCGGCGATGAGCTCCTGGATGCGCGGGTCGCCCATGTACCCGTGCGGGTTGGCGAAGCGGTTGTACTCGGTCTCGAGCCCGAACTGCAGGCCGCCCGGGATGGGCTGGACCGTGCGCACGCCCACCTGGGGCAGACGGTCGTAGGGGGCCACCAGCAGCGGCTCGGAGAGGTCGGAGTCCTGCAGCACCTGCCAGGTCTTGATGCGGGCGTACGGCGTCCAGCGCTCGAAGTGGCGCGAGATGGTGAGGTCGGTGCCCAGCAGGCGCGGCGTGAGGCTCGCGACGTTGCGGGGGAAGTCCTTCCAGTAGTCGTTGTCGGAGACGCGCAGGCCGTCGAGCTTGTAGAGCGTGTCGCCCGGCAGCGCGCCTTCGAGCAGCAGCCGCAGCGCGCCGCGGGAGTCCCCCGTCAGCGCGTCGTTCGGCAGCGAGTGCAGCCGCACGATGCCCTCGTGGGCCGGCTGCAGGTAGCGGAACTCCGACTCCAGGCCCACGCCGCGCTTGGCACTGATCACCGGCACCAGCGTCATGTCGCGGTTCGGGGCGATGTTCCAGTAGTACGGCATCGCGAACTGGAAGCCGCCCTTGCTGTCGAGCGTGGGGGACGGCGGCAGCCAGCCCGACTTGCGGTCGTCGGACAGCGGGAACGTGAAGGTGGGCGCCGCGAGGATGGGCACGTCGTAGAACCGCAGCACCGCGCCGTGGGCCCGGCCCTCGTTCTTCTCGAAGTCGAGCTCGACGTGATCGGCCGTCAGCAGCCATTCCGGGTCGTCGCGGTTGCAGCTGGTGTACGTGAGGTCGCGCGCCTCGGCATGCTCGCGGCCGTGGAACTCCCAGCGCGAGGCCCGGCCGCCGGCCCGGGTGGGGGCGATGAAGTACTCGGGCGACGAGAAGAAGCCCTCGAACTGGTGCACCGCGATCTGCACCTCGGGGCCGCTCAGCCAGTTGCCATCGTCGGTGGCCAGCCGCACGTTGCCCGATCCGCGGGCGGTGTCGGTGGGCTGGTCGTAGCTCACGCGGTCGGCCGTGAGGGTCATCGGCCCCTGGCGCAGCTTGACGTCGCCGGTGGCCGTCACGCCCTGGTCGGGCCGGCCCTCGATGGCGTCGGCCTCGACACGGACCGGCTGGTCCTTGAGCGAACCGCCGCCGGCGACCGGCGCCGAGGCCGCACCCGCCGGACGCACCTGGGCCCACGCGGCGGGCGCCCAGGCCACGGCCACGAGCAGCGCGCCGGCGCACAGGCGCCGCACGCCGGACACGGGAGGAGCCACCGGCAGGGAGATCGAGGGCGGACGCAGCAAGAGATCGGGAATGGTGACGAGCGGGGGGTGACCCGGGATCTGCCGCGGCCTGGCGGGGGCGAGGCGGGAAGCAGGCGGTTTGTAGAATCCAGGGATTATCCACGAGGGTCCGGTCCCGCGAGCCCCGTGACCACCCCACCCCTCCGCCATGCCGTCTTCCCCGCACTCCTCCGCGCAGCCCCTTCCGCCCATCGCCTGGGCCGACCCGCAACGCGAGGCCGCGTTCACCCAGTGGCTGGGCGAGCTCGCGCCGGTCCACGCGATCGACACGGCCAGCGTGCGCAGCGCGAGCGCCGACGCCAGCTTCCGCCGCTACTTCCGTGTGGACACGGCGAACGGCCCCCGCATCGTGATGGACGCGCCCCCGGCCCAGGAAGACTGCCGCCCGTTCGTGCACGTCGCCGGGCTGCTGCGCGGCGCCGGCCTCAACGCGCCCGAGGTGATCGCCTGGGACGAGGCCCGCGGCTTCATGCTGCTGTCGGACCTCGGCGACCGCACCTACCTGTCGGTGCTGGACGACTCCAACGCGAAGGCGCTGTACGGCGACGCGATCGGCGCGCTCGTGCGCCTGCAGGGCATCGCGGCCCAGGGCCAGGTGCCGGCGTACGACCGCGCCCTGCTCACCCGCGAGGTGCAGCTCTTCCCGGACTGGTACATCGCCCGGCACATCAACACCCAGCTGTCCACCGACGAGGAGACCCGCCTCGCCCAGTGCGTGGAGCTGGTCCTCCAGAACAACCTCGCCCAGCCCGCCGTGCTGGTGCACCGCGATTTCCATTCGCGCAACCTGATGGTGAGCGGCGAGCCCGGCACCGCGGCCAACCCGGGCGTGCTCGACTTCCAGGACGCCGTCTGGGGCCCCGTCACGTACGACCTCGCCAGCCTGCTGCGCGACGCCTACGTCGAGCTCGAGGAAGAGGTCCAGATCGACTTCGCGGTGCGGTACTGGGAGCGCGCGCGCAAGGCCGGCCTGCCGGTCCCCGAAGACTTCGGGCATTTCTGGCGCGATTTCGAATGGATGGGCCTGCAGCGCCACCTGAAGGTGCTGGGCATCTTCGCCCGCCTGTCCCACCGCGACGGCAAGGACGCCTACCTGAAGGACCTGCCGCTCGTGTGGAAGTACGCCCACCACGTGGCCACCCGCTACAACGGCCTCGGGCCGCTCGCCCACCTGCTCGAACGGCTGGCGGGCACGGCGCGGGTCGAAGGCTTCTACTGAGCTGAGTCCTCGGGGACCGCGCAGCCCGCGGCGGCCAGCCACGGGTCGCGCCCGCCGCCGTCGAACGTGGCCACCAGGAAGTCGATGAAGGCGCGCGTGCGCGCCGGCACGTACTTGCGCGTGGGCATCGCCGCGTAGATCGAGCTCGTCAGCAGGTACCACTCGGGCAGCACCCGCTCCAGCGCGTTCTCGAGCAGCGCGTCCTCGATGACGTACGACGGCAGCGGCGCGATGCCGAGCCCGGCCAGCGCGCCGGCGTACATCGTGTCGATGTGGATGGTGCTCAGCGCGGGCCGGTGCGGCACGATGCGCACCTCGTTCTCGTCGTCCTTGCCCGACAGCGCCTGGTACCGCTTGAAGACGGCCTCCCGCGTGTACGTCGGGATCATCGCCTCGTGCTCCTGCAGGTCACGGGGATGCTGCGGGCGGCCCCGCTGGTCCAGGTAGGACGGCGCGGCGCACATCACCACCTCCGAGCCGGCCAGGCGGCGTGCGATGAAGTCGCCGTCGAGCACCTGGCGGGTGGACGTGATGATCGTGACGTCGTGGTTCTCGTCGACCGTCTCCACCACCCCCGGCACCGACAGCTCCAGCGTGACGAGCGGGTACTGCTGCCGGAAGCGCGGCAGGTGTTTCGCGAGCTGGTGCACCGCGAACGCCGGCGGCACCAGCACACGCAGGTGGCCGCGCGGCTCCGAGGTGGCCGCGCTCGCCTGGGCCTCGGCCTCTTCCACCTCGGTGAGGATCTGGCGCACGCGCTCGAGGTACAGCTCGCCCGTGTCGGTGAGCGCGAGGCGCCGCGTGGTGCGGTTGATGAGCCGCGCGCCGAGGTGTTCCTCGAGGTCCGCCACGAGCCGCGTCACGACGGCGGCGGAGAGGTTCATCTGCCGGGCCGCCCCGGCGAAGCTGCCCTCGTCGATGACCCGCGCGAACACCCGCATCGAATGAAGTCTGTCCATGGCCCGGCCCAATCATTCCATTTTTGGCAATACGGAGTTGAATTATAGGTGGTTTATTGATGCCCTAGCAATGTCTACAGTTCATTCCATCGATGAGCCACACACAAAAGGCGACTCACCGAGGCAAGGACAGGACGGTGGTTTCGCCGCCATGCCCGAACAGTCAACCTTCAGATCCCGAGGAAATCATCATGAACCGCAAGCAACTCTTCGCCGCCGCCGCCCTCGCCGTTCTCGGCACCACCTCCGCCTTCGCCGGCGGTGAGTTCGACCCGATGACCGGCTTCGGCCCCGTCGGCCAGTCGACGCTGACCCGCGAACAGGTCAAGGCCGAGTTCGCCCGCGCCAGCAAGAACGACGAGATCGTGCGCTTCGACAGCGGCATCGCCTACGTCCAGGCCCCGAAGGTCGAGTCGACGCTGACCCGCGACCAGGTGAAGGCCGAGTTCGCCCGCGCCCGCGACAACGGTGAACTGGTGAGCTTCGACACCGGCATCGAGTACGCCCAGGCCCCCAAGGCCACGTCGACGCTGACCCGCGAGCAGGTGCGCGAGGAAACTCGCCTGGCGCTGAAGAACGCCCGCGTCGCCGAAGGCTCCTGAGCCTCCGCGATCCCCGTCTCCATGAGCACCCTGGGTGGCTTCTGCCGCCCAAGGGCTTTTTGGCCGCCCTCGAGGCGGCTTTTTTCTTTGGCGCGCCGTCGGCCGCGATTGTTGCGGGACCGCGAACACGGTGTTGGTCGTCCGGTGGTTTTTCGAATCGAGGGTTTTCCCTAAAGTCACCCCATCGATGAGCCACACACCCCAGGCGACTCACCGAGGCAAGGACAAGACGGAACTCACCGCCCTGCCCGAACAGTCCACCTCCAGAACCCAGGAATTCATCATGAACCGCAAGCACCTCCTCGCCGCCGCCGTCCTCGCCTTCGCTGGCGCCTCCGCCTTCGCCGGTGGCGAGTTCGACCCGATGCGCGACTACAACCTGCCCAGCACCCCCTCGAAGCTGACCCGCGCCGAAGTGGCGGCTGAAGTCGCCCGCGCCCAGGCCGCCGGCGAACTCAACACCGCCCGCGACTCCGCCCTGCCGGTGGAGCGCACCGCGAAGGCGCCGTCGACCGTGTCGCGCGAGCAGGTGCGCGCCGAAGCCCGCGCCGCACTGCACGCGCCCCGTCGCGGCACGTCCCTCGTCGACGTGTCCTGAGCGCTCGCCTCCTCGTGAAAACCGCCCTCCGGGGCGGTTTTTTCATTGGGCGTGTCAAACCTTGTCAGGAGCGAATCGATTGTTTCGGTTTCCGCAACACGGAATTGAAGGAACGCTCCTTTTTCTCATTGAGGGTAATCCCTAAAGTTCAACCCATCGATGAGCCACATCCCAGCGACTCACCGAGGCAGGACAGGACGGCGTTCGCCGCCGGCCCTGTACGAATCAACCTCAGAACGCAGGAACATCATCATGAACAGCCGCCAGATCGTCGCCGCCGCCGCCCTCGCCCTCCTCGGTTCCTCCGCCTTCGCCGGCGGTGAGTTCGACCCGATGACCGGCTACGGCGTGGTGTCCCCCGCCACCCCGCGCGCCGCCGTCAAGGCCACGGCCGCTGCCCCGGTCGAGCGTTTCGACGCCGGCACCGCGTACCTGCAGGCCCCGAAGGCCGCCTCGGCCCTGAGCCGCGCCGACGTCCGCGCCGAGTACCTCCGCGCCCGCGCCGACGGCGAGCTGGTCAGCTTCGACACCGGCATCGAATACGCCCAGGCCCCCGACAGCGCCTCGACGCTGACCCGCGCCCAGGTCCGCGCCGAAACCGAAACCGCGCTGCGCGGCGGCAAGGCCTCCGTCGCCGGCGGCTCCTGAACCCCGGCCCCACCGAATCCGAACACTCTGACAGGAACACCATCATGAACGCACGCACCCTCGTCGCCGCCGCCGCCCTCGCCTTCGCTGGCACCTCCGCCTTCGCCGGCGGCGAATTCGACCCGATGACCGGCTTCAACCTGAACCCGCAGCCCGCCGCGGTCAAGGTCGCTGCCAAGCCTGCCGCCGCCCCGGCGTCGGCCACCCAGGCCGGCCTGACCCGCGACCAGGTCAAGGCCGAGTTCCTGAAGTCGCGCCACCAGGACTCCGTCGCCGACGACTTCGAGCGTGGCAACGACTACGCCCGCGCCCCGGCCGGCACCGGCCGTGACCGCGAAGAAGTGCGCGCCGAGGCCCGCGCTTCGGTCCGCGGCGGCAAGTCCGGCTCCTGAGTCGGCTCACCGCGCCTTCGAAAAGCCGCCTCCGGGCGGCTTTTTGGCGTTCGCCGAAAAGCCACCCGTAGACGGCTTTTTCCTTTCTGGCCCACGGCCGCGCTGCGCAGGCCCGACAATGGCGGGCTGCAACCGACGGCCCCATGTTCAGCTTCTTCGAAACCCGCATCCAGCCCACGGCCCTGCCGCCGGGCCCGCCGCCTTCGGGGCTGGTCGCGTTCTACTGGCACTTCATCCGCCAGACGCGAAGCCTCTACGCGGCCATGTTCGTCACCGGCCTCGCGGTCGCGCTGATCGACATGCTGATCCCGATCTTCATCGGGCGCCTGGTCACGCTGATGGAGGCCACCGACCGCGCCGCGGCCTTCAGCGCCGCCGTGCCGTCGCTGCTCGCGATGGCCGCGCTCGTGGTCATCGGCCGGCCGGTCACGCTCATCGCCGACAGCCTCGTGCGCAACAACGCCGTGGTGCCGGGGGTCACGAGCCTCGTGCGCTGGCAGAGCCACTGGCACGTGGTGCGCCAGAGCTGGCCCTTCTTCCAGAACGACTTCGCCGGGCGCATCGCCAACCGCGTGATGCAGACGAGCAACGCGCTGCGCGAATGTGTCGTCGCGAGCATCCGCGCCATCTGGTACATCGCGGTCTACGGCGTGAGCTCGCTCGTGCTGATGGCCCTGGCCGACTGGCGGCTCGCGATTCCGACGGTGCTGTGGTTCATCGGCTACGTGATCTTCCTGCGCTACTTCGTGCCCCGCATGCGCGACCTCGCGAAGATCAGCTCCGAAGCGCGGTCGTCGGTGATGGGCCGTGTGGTCGACAGCTACACGAACATCCTGACGGTGAAGCTCTTCGCCCGCGTGCGCGACGAGGACGCCTACGTGCGGGACATGATCGACGAGCACACCGTCGCCATCGCCGCGCACATGCGGCTCATCACCCGCTTCATGGCCACGCTCGCGGCCATGAACGCGCTGCTGCTCGTGTCCACCGCCGCCATCGGCATCACGCTGTGGGGCCGGGGCGACGTGTCGGCCGGCATCGTCGCCACCGCACTGCCGCTCGCCTGGCAGATCGCCAACGTGGCCGGATGGGTGAGCTGGGAAGTCACCGGCATCTTCGAGAACATCGGCGTCGTGCAGGAGGGCATGGAGACCATCGCCGTGCCGCACACGCTGAACGACGCACCGGGCGCCCCGGAGCTCGAGGTGCCCCGCGGCGAGATCCGCTTCGAACACCTCACCTTCACGTACGGCCGCTCGGACGGCCGCAAGGTGCTCGACGACTTCGACCTGACCGTGCGTCCCGGCGAACGCGTGGGCTTCGTCGGCCGGTCCGGCGCGGGCAAGTCCACGCTCGTGAACCTGCTGCTGCGCTTCCACGAACTGGAGCAGGGTTCGATCCGCATCGACGGCCAGAACATCGCGAACGTCACGCAGGAAAGCCTGCGTGGCGCCATCGGCCTCGTGACGCAGGACACCTCGCTGCTGCACCGCTCCATCGCCGCCAACATCGGTTACGGCCGCCCCGGCGCCACACACGACGAGATCGTCGCCGCCGCGAAGAAGGCCCAGGCGCACGACTTCATCGTCGACCTGCAGGACTGGAAGGACCGCACCGGCTACGAGGCCCAGGTGGGCGAACGCGGCGTGAAGCTGAGCGGCGGCCAGCGCCAGCGCATCGCCATCGCCCGCGTGGTGCTGAAGGACGCGCCCATCCTCGTGCTCGACGAGGCCACCTCCGCGCTCGACAGCGAGGTGGAGCTCGCGATCCAGGAGCAGCTGCTCGACCTGATGGAGGGCAAGACCGTGATCGCTATCGCGCACCGCCTGTCCACCATCGCCCGCATGGACCGCCTCGTGGTGCTCGACCGCGGCCGCATCGTCGAGCAGGGCTCGCACGACGAACTGCTCGCGCTCGGCGGACACTACGCCCTGCTGTGGAAACACCAGTCGGGTGGTTTCCTGCCGGAGGAACTCCACGTCGACGAGCCGCCCTCGCTCGAGGAAGATTCCGCATTCGACGACATGCGCGCCGAAGAGCAGCCCGAACCGAGCACCAACGACGAATCCCCGCGGCCCAAGGCCTGAACCTTTTCGCCCCATGTTGAGAATCACCGAACTCCGCCTGCCCCTCGACCACGCCGAGGACGCGCTGCGCCCCGCCATCGTCGAACGCCTGGGCATCGCCGACGCCGACCTGGAAGGGTTCACGGTCTTCCGCCGCGCGTACGACGCGCGCAAGAAGAGCGCCATCGTCCTCATCTACACGATCGACTGCGACCTCGCCGACGAAGCGTCGGTGATGCTGCAGCACGAGGGCGACCCGCAGGTGCGCGCCACGCCCGACACCGCGTACAAGTTCGTCGGCCACGCACCCGAGGGCTTCTTCGCGGGCGACCGGCCGCGTCCCGTGGTCGTGGGCTTCGGGCCTTGCGGCATCTTCGCCGCCCTCATCCTCGCGCAGATGGGCCTGCGCCCCATCGTGCTCGAACGCGGCAAGGAAGTGCGCCAGCGCACGAAGGACACCTGGGGCCTGTGGCGCCAGGGCGTGCTGAACCCCGAGTCGAACGTGCAGTTCGGCGAGGGCGGCGCGGGCACGTTCTCGGACGGCAAGCTGTGGAGCCAGATCAGCGACCCGCGCCACCTCACGCGCAAGGTGCTGACCGAGTTCGTGAAGGCCGGCGCGCCGGAGGAGATCCTGTTCGTCAGCAAGCCCCACATCGGCACGTTCCGCCTCGTCAGCATGGTCGAGAAGATGCGCGCGGACATCGAGGCGCTCGGCGGCGAGATCCGCTTCGAGCAGCGCGTGACCGACCTGCACGTCGAGGGCGGCCAGGTGCGCGGCCTCACGCTCGCCTCGGGCGAGCAGCTGCGCACCGACCACGTCGTGCTGGCCCTCGGCCACAGCGCGCGCGACACGTTCGCGATGCTGCACGAGCGGGGCGTCTACATGGAGGCCAAGCCGTTCTCGGTGGGCTTCCGCATCGAACACCCGCAGGGCGTGATCGACCGCGCCCGCTTCGGCCCCAACGCCGGCAACGAGATCCTCGGCGCGGCCGACTACAAGCTCGTGCACCACGCGAAGAACGGCCGCTCGGTCTACAGCTTCTGCATGTGCCCCGGCGGCACGGTGGTGGCGGCCACGTCCGAGGAAGGCCGTGTCGTCACCAACGGCATGAGCCAGTACTCACGCAACGAACGCAATGCGAACGCCGGCATCGTCGTGGGCATCAACCCGCAGGACTACCGGCAGGACGGCCGCGCCGACGGCCCGGTGAACCCGCTCGACGGCATGGCGTTCCAGCGCCAGCTGGAGACGCGTGCGTTCGAGCTGGGCGGCGGCGGCTACCAGGCGCCGGGCCAGCTGGTGGGTGACTTCATCAAGGGCCGGCCGTCGAAGGCCTTCGGCAACGTGCAGCCCTCGTACAAGCCCGGCGTGTTCCTCACCGACCTCGGCGCGAAGGGCCGCAGCAGCCTGCCCGAGTACGCCATCCTCGCGATCCGCGAGGCGCTGCCGGCCTTCGAGCGGCAGATCAAGGGCTTTGCGATGGCCGACGCCGTGCTGACCGGCGTCGAGACCCGCACGTCGTCGCCGCTGCGCATCACGCGCGGCAAGGACCGCCAGAGCCTCAACGTGCGCGGCCTCTACCCCGCGGGCGAAGGTGCAGGCTACGCGGGCGGGATCATGTCGGCGGGTGTCGACGGCATCGAGGTGGCCGAGGCGCTGGGCGCCGTGATGCTGGGCGTGTCGGCCCCGGCCTGATCCCCGGTCATCCGGCCTTCGGGCGGAACGCGGCGGCCACGATGACCGCGGCGACCAGCGCGAGCCCGCCCGCGACGCCCATCGCCGATGGGATGCCCTGGTGGTCGACCACCACCCCGCCCAGGAAGGCCCCCGAGGCAATCGCCACCTGGAAGCCCGTGACGAGCACGGCCTGGCCCGCATCGGCATCGCGCGGCAGCGAGGTCTGCATCCACGTCGTCATCGCGACGGGGATCAGGCCGAACGCGGAACCCCACACCAGCGCGACCAGCGCACCCGCGACCATGCCGCCACCGACGGTGGCCGCGAACAGCAGCACCCCGGCCACCAGCAGCGCGGCCAGCAGCGCCACCGCGAGCACGTTGCGCGACGCGAGGCGCCCGCCCACGAACGTGCCGAAGAAGCCGGCCGCACCGTAGACCACCAGCAGCGTCGTGACCACGCCGGGCGAGAGGCCGTAGCGCTGCTGCAGCAGCGGCGTGAGGTACGTGTACGCGGCAAAGTGGCCGGCGATCAGGAACAGCGTGGTCAGCAGCGCGGCGCGGGCGCGCGGCGTCGTGAACGGCTTGAGCAGGTCGCGCGCGCGGGTGGCGTGGGCCGGCGGCATCGGCGGCAGCAGGCGCATCTGCGCGATGAGCATCACGGCCGACAGGCCCGCGGCCACGCCGAACGACGCGCGCCAGCCGACGAGGTTCGCGAGCAGCGCGCCCGCGGGCACACCGGCCACCGTGGCGAGCGAGACCCCGGCCAGCACGTACGACATCGCCCTCGGCTGCGCGTCGGCCGGCACGAGGTGGGCGGTGGCCCCGGGCGCGAAGGTCCAGAAGCCCCCGACACACAGGCCCAGCAGCAGGCGCGCGACGAGCATCGTCGTGAGGTCGGGCGCGATCGCGGCAAGCAGGTTCGACGCGACGAGCAGGGCCGACAGCACCAGCAGCACCGCGCGGCGGTCGAGGCGGCCCGACGCGACGATGAGCAGCGGCCCGGCCAGCGCGGCCACGATGCCGGGCATCGTGACCATCAGGCCGGCGGTGCCCTCGGTGACACCGAGCGACGCGGCCACCAGCGGCAGCACACCGATGGGCAGGAACTCGGTGGTGACGGTGGCGAACGAGCCCACCGCGAGGGACAGCACGGCGATCCAGCCGGAGACGCGTGCGGCCGATGTGGCCTGCGCGCCGAGGCGCGCGGCATCCGCCGGCGAGGCGGTGGTGTCGGCGCTCAGCATGCGGCGCCCCGGCGGGGGGTGGTTGAACGGGTCATGAGGTGCTCCACGGCAATGAATGAATTGTGACTATCGAAAGAACAATAAAGCGCAAAAAAAAGGGGTGGTGAGCGGACTCACCGGCCCCGGTTCACGGTGTCGACCACGTCCGCGAGCGTCTGCCGGGCGAGGCCCTGCTCGAAACCCTGCTGGGCCTCGCGCAGGACGTCGTCCATGCAGCGCTTGATGTTGCGGCTCACCCGGCACTCCTCGGACACCGGGTACGCGTGCATCGCGCACGGCGCCGGGGGTTCGACGGCCTTGTAGACGTCGAGCAGGGAGATGCGGGACGGGGCGCGCGCCAGCGAGCACGCGCCGTGCTGGCCCCGGGTGGTGGTGACGAGGCCCGCCTTCGCGAGCTTCGACAGCACGCGGCGCACGAAGCTCGGGTCCGCGTTGACACTGGCGGCGAGTTCGGCGGAACGCACCCCTTCACCATCGCGCGCGCCCAGCGCAGCCATCAGGTGCGCGGCGACGGAGAACTGGGTGTTGGCGGACGACATTGTGTGACTATAAGAGTCACATTAAATCCCTGCGGGAGGGACGGGCAAGCGAAACCCGGTCACCCCGACAAACGTCGGGGCCCACCGGTGGCTGGCGCGCTGGGGGCCAGTGGGTCCCGGCGTTCGCCGGGATGACCTTCATTCAGACGTGGATCTCGCCCACCGCCTCGGGCAGCACCGGCCGCGCATGCAGGTAGTGCGTGCCACGGCGCTTCGCCTCGATGTCGGCATAGATGTGCGCCGCCTCCTCCACCGTCAGCCCGAGGGCCGGTGCGAGGTCGGCCGGGGTCACCTGGTGGTTGTGCGCCCACAGGGCCACGTCCATCTGCTGGTACGGCAGCGCGAAGTAGAACTCGTCCTGGCCCTGGCTCAGGCTGTACGTGTCGGTGGTGGGCGTGGAGTTGCACACCGACTCGGGCAGGCCCAGGTGGCGGGCGAGCGCGTACACCTGCGTCTTGTAGAGGTGGGCGATGGGCTTGATGTCGGCCGAGCCGTCGCCGTGTTTCACGAAGAAGCCCTGGTCGTACTCGAGGCGGTTCGGCGTGCCGATCACCGCGTAGTTGAGGCGGTCCGCGTGGAAGTACTCGGAGGTCTTGCGGATGCGCTGCTTGAAGTTCGTGGCCGCCACGATCTGCAGGTACTCGCGGATGGGCAGGCGCTTCTCGAAGCGCTCGCCGGCGGGGTTCTCCACCACCAGCTTGAAGAAGTTGACGCCGCCGCGCGCGCCGCCCGCGATGATGATCTTGTTCTTCCAGCCCGCGCCGTAATCGGGGAAGACGTTGCGGATCGCATCGTCGCGCCAGCGGTAGCAGCCGATGGCCTCGAGCGTGGGGCCGATGTGTTCCAGTCGGTACTCGATGCCGAGCTGCTCGGCCACCTCGGTGCCGCGTTCGGCGCTGGTGCTCGACGAATCGTGTTCCGGCAGCAGCAGGCCGAACACCTTCTTCGGGCCCAGGGCCTTCACCGCGAGGGCGCCGCACACCGAGCTGTCGACGCCGCCGGACAGCGCGATGATCACGCCGCGCCGGTTCAGCTTCGAGACGGCGTCCACCATCCACTCGGAGATGCGCGCCACCTCGGCCGCGCAGTCGATGTCGAGGACCTTCGGCCCGATCGAGTTCGTGGTCATGGGCGCCTCACGCTGCGAGCTTGCGACGCACGTAGGCATCGACGTTGTTCAGGCTGTCGAGGTTCTCCGGCAGCATCTCCTCGTCGTCGACGGCGATGCCGTACGTCTCTTCGAGGAAGGTCACGAGTTCGAGGAAGCCGGTGGAGTCGAGGTGTTTCTCCATGAAGGAGTCGGTCTCCGCGATCTCGCTGCCGTCGCCACGCATGATGAAGTTCTCCGCGATGTACGCGCGAACGGTGGCCTTGATGTTGTCAGTCATTCCCCTGCTTCCTTCTCGTTGAACTCGCTGAAACGGCCGGGCCTCACACGAGGCCGGCCTTCCTGATCTTTCCGGAGTCGGTCTTCGGCAACTCGTCGACGAAGACCACGTGCCGCGGCACCATGACGGTCTCGAGGCGGGTGGCGCAGTGCTGGATCACCTGGCGTTCGGTGAGCACGTGGCCCGGTTGCATCGCGACGAAGACCTTCACGGCCTCGCCCACCACCGCGTCGACACACCCGATGGCGGCGGCCTCGAGCACTCCGGGCATCGCGCAGAGCACGTTCTCGATGTCGCGCGGGCTGACCTTTTCGCCGCGGACCTTGATCAGCTCGTCCTTGCGCGAGACGAACCAGAAATATCCGTCGGAATCGGTGCGGAAGATATCCCCGGAATGCAGGACCATCTCACCGGGGTACGGGCCCGGGCGCAGCGCGCGCGCCGTGGCCTCCGGCTTCTCCCAGTAGCCGCGCATCACGTGGCTGCCGCGCACCACCAGTTCGCCGGTGCTCCCGAACGGCAGACGCTGTCCGGCCTCGTCCTCGAGCCACATCTCCTGGTTCGGCATCCCGCGGCCCACGCTGCCGGGGCGCTCGTCGAGCAACTCGGGCGGGAGGTAGGTCACGCGCTTGCATTCGGTCTGGCCGTACATCGCGTACAGCTTCGCGTGCGGGAACGCCGCGCGCAGCCCCTGGATGTGCGCGTCGGGCAGCGCCGCGGCCGCGCTCGTGATGATGCGCAGCGTGGGCACCGGGTGGTCGGCGAGGGTCTTCAGCGCCAGCAGGCGCGCGAACACCGTGGGCACGCCGGGGAACACCGTGACCCCTTCCCGCGCCATCTGCTGCAGCACCTTGACCGGGAACGAGAACGAGCGCTCCAGCACCAGCGTGCCGCCCACCATGAACGTGGAGAGCACCTGGTACAGCCCGTAGCTGTAGGCGTGCGGCAGCGCGCTGAACACCACGTCGTCGGCCGTGAGCTGCAGGTAGGCGTTCACCGATCGCGCGGCCGACACCATGTTCAGGTGGCTCAGCATCACGCCCTTGGGCTCGCCAGTGGAGCCCGACGTGTAGATGAGCGCCGCGAGGTCCTGGTCGGTGGTGGGCACGGGCGCGGGCGACCCGCCCGGTTCGGTGGACGGCATGGGACGGCAGCGCGTGTCGGCGCCCGCTGGCGGTGCGTCACCGGCCACCCAGCACGTGTGGATGCTGCGGTTCGTGGCGAGCGCCGCACCCACCTCGTCGAGCAGGCCCGCGTGCGTGACGAGCACGCTCGCGCGGGCATCGTTCAGCACGGCCGCGAGGCGCTGCCGCTTCGTCAGCGGATTGATCGCCATCAGCACCGCGCCGCACTTCATCGCCGCGTAGAGGGCCACTACCGCGTCGAGGCCATTGTCGAGGCACGTCGCGACCCGGTCGCCCGGATCGACCCCCGCGTCCTGCAGGGCCGCGGCCAGCGTGTCGGCGCGGGCATCGACCTCGGCGTACGTGAAGCGCTGCCCGTCCGTCACGAGCGCGACGCGGTCCGGCGTGGCCCGGGCCGTGTGTTCGAGGAGCTGGTGCATCAGCATGTCGGGAGTCCTCAGGGCCGCGCGGCGACGGCGTCGCCCCGCACGAACATCGCGTCGATCCACATCGTCGACAGGATGCCGACGAACGCCATGTTGTCGCCGAAGCCGATGGCGCGGCCCGCGCGGCACTTCTCGACGAGGCGGCGCACCGGCTCCGGGTCGAAGTAGCCGGCCTGGCGGAGGCGTTCGTCGTTGAGCAGGTCGGAGACGTACGCCACCGGCTTGCCGTCGTGGAAGAAGCTCGCGCTGTCGGGCGCGCGGTACGGCTGCTTGCTGCGCGTGCGCACCGACTCGGGCAGCAGGCCCTTCATCGAGCGCTTGAGCAGGTACTTCTCGGTCAGGCCCATCAGCTTGTAGCGCGGCGGCAGGCGGTTGGCGAACTCGATCACGCGGTGATCGAGGAACGGGAAGCGCCCCTCGATCGAATGGCCCATCGCCATGCGGTCGCCCTGCGAGCTGAGCAGGTAGCCCGACATCAGCGTGTGCGCCTCGACGTACTGGTCGCGTGCCATGGGCGACCAGCGCCCGATGGCCTCGGGCAGCGTACCGCCGATGGCCGCGAACGGCGACCAGCCGGCCACCGCATCGGCCTGCGCCTTCGAGAAGTACTGGGCGATGCGGCCCGTGGTGTTCCAGCGCGGCACGTGGGCGAACCACGGCTGGCCGAGGTGCTCGAGGCCCTCGCTGAAGAACTGCTTCGCGAAGAGCCCGCCGCTGGCCGGCGAGTGCTTCAGGTACGGGTACAGGCGCTTGAGCAGCTGCGGACGCGCGGTGGACTGCGGCTGGCGCGCCATGAAGCGGCGCACGCGCGCTTCCTTGAAGAGGTCGTAGCCGCCGAACACCTCGTCGGCGCCCTCGCCCGTCAGCACCACCTTGTAGCCCTGCTCCCGCGCGAGGCCCGCCAGCATCATCAGCGGCGTGGGCGCGGTGCGCAGCACGGGCGACTCGGTGTGCCACAGCGTGCGGGGGAAGTTCGCGGCGATGTCGGCGCGCGTGCAGCGCACCTGCGAGTGTTTCGTGCCGAGGTGGTCGACGAGTTCGCGCTGGTACGCGCTTTCGTCGAACTCGCCGTCGTCGAACGTGACCGAGAACGTGCGCAGCGGCACGTCGGTGTGGTGGTGGATCAGCGACGTGATGATGGACGAATCGAGCCCGCCGCTCAGGTACGCGCCCACCGGCACGTCGGAGCGCAGCTGCAGGCGCACCGCATCGATCATCAGCGCGCGCAGTTCGTCGGCCAGGTCCTCGGCCGGGCGGTCGTCGGCGATGGGGCCTTCCGGGAAGGTCCAGTCCCAGTAGCACGACACCTCGGCGCGGCCGTTCTCGACCACCATGCGGTGGCCCGGCGGCAGCGACTGCACGCCGTCGAACACCGAGCGGTCACCCACGGTGGACCAGAACGTGAAGATCTCGGCGAGCGCGTGCGGGTCGAGGCGGCGCGGCACGCCGGGCACCGCGAACAGCGACTTCACCTCGGACGCGAACAGCAGCCGGCCCGCGTGCACCATGTGGAAGAGCGGCCGGATGCCGGTGCGGTCGCGCGCCAGCACGAGGCGCTGGCGGCGGTGGTCCCACAGCGCGATGGCGAACTGGCCGTTGAGGTGCTGGACGAAGTCGTCGCCGTGTTCCTCGTAGAGGTGCACGATGACCTCGGTGTCCGAGTGCGTGGCGAAGCGGTGGCCGGCGCGCTCGAGGTCGGCGCGCAGCTCGATGTAGTTGAAGATCTCGCCGTTGAAGACGGTCCAGACCGTGTCGTCCTCGTTCGCGAGCGGCTGGTGGCCGCCGGCGAGGTCGATGATGCTGAGGCGCGCGTGCGCCAGGCCCACCGGCCCGTCGAGGTGGAAGCCGGTGCCGTCGGGTCCGCGGTGGTGCAGCGCGCCGATCATCGCGCCGAGTTCGGCGCGGGTGGGCGCGGGTGCGCGTCCCAGGTCGAGGATGCCGGCGATGCCACACATCAGCGTGCCGCTCCGGCCGTCCCGCGGTGGTGGTGGTGATGGCTGCTGCATGAAGCAGCCGGAAGTTGTCGGTGGTTCCGTGTCATGGCGCAGTGCCTTCAGTTCCCTCCCCCTTCCCTCGCACGCGCGCTGAGCGCTATGGCTCACGGTGGCGGCGCAAGAGGGCGCCGGCCCGGTTCAGGTGTGTGAAGGAATGTTAAGTGAACTGCGTCACGGAAAGGCCCCCGTGAATACGGGAGCCGGGCACCCCCTGATGGGTGGGTCAGTCTGCGGCAGCCATCACCTGAGCGACCGCGGCGGTCAGGCGTTTGCCGTACGGCACGTGCAGGAATTCGTTCGGGCCATGGGCGTTGCTCTTCGGGCCGAGCACCCCGCACACCATCATCTGGGCCGCCGGGAAACACTGCTGCAGCAGGCTCATCAGCGGGATGGTGCCGCCCTGGCCGATGTAGCCGCACGGGGCCCCGAACTGGTCCATCGACGCCTGGTTCAGCGCGGTTTCCAGCCACGGGGACAGGCTCGGCGCGTTCCAGCCGGTGGCGCCGACCGCGCCCACCCGGCCGTCCGCGGCGAACGTGACCTTGGCGTTGTACGGCGCGTTGTCTTCCAGCAGCACCTTCAACCGGGCCGCGGCCTCGTTGCCGTCGATCAGCGGCGGCAGGCGCAGGCTCAGCTTGAAGGCGGTGTACGGGCGCAGCACGTTGCCGGCGTCCTTCATCGCGGGGAAGCCGTCGACGCCGGTCACGCTCAGCGTGGGCCGCCAGGTGCGGTTGAGCAGGCCCTCGAGCGGGTCGGTGGTGGTGGGCAGCGTGGGGCCGCCGTCGGCGCCGCAGGCCCACGGGTAGCGCTTCCACACCTCGTCGCCGAGGATCTGCGCGGTGGCCTTGGCCTGCTCGATGCGGTCGGCCGGGATGGCGCAGTGGAAGCTCTCGGGCAGCAGCCGCCCGGTCTTCGAGTCCTCCAGGCGGTCGAGCACCTGGCGCAGGATGCGGAAGCTCGACGGCACGAGGCCGCTCGAATCGCCCGAGTGCACGCCCTCGCTCAGGATCTCCACCTTCAGCGTGCCGCTCACCATGCCGCGCAGGCTCGTCGTGAGCCACAGCTGGTCGTAGTTGCCGGCGCCGCTGTCGAGGCACACGACGAGGCTCACCTCGCCCAGGCGGTCCTTCAGCGCGTCCACGTACACGGGCAGGTCGAACGATCCGCTTTCCTCGCAGGCCTCGATCAGGCCCACGCAACGCGGGCGCGGCACACCCTGTGCGTCGAGCGCGAGGATGGCGGCGATGGCGGCGTAGACGGCGTAGCCGTCGTCGGCGCCGCCGCGGCCGTACAGCAGGCCGTCCTCGTACTTGGGCGTCCACGGTCCGAGGTCGTTGCGCCAGCCGTTGAACTCGGGCTGCTTGTCGAGGTGGCCGTACAGCAGCACGGTGCCGGTGCTCTCCGGCTTCGTGGACGGCACCTCGAAGAAGATCACCGGCGTGCGGCCCTCGAGGCGCACCACCTCCAGCTTCAGGCCCGCGACCTTCTTGCTTTCCACCCAGGCGGCGGCGTCGCGCACCACCTTGTCGATGAAGCCGTTCTTCTGCCAGTCGGCGTCGAACATCGGGCTCTTCGCGGGGATGGCGATGTAGTCGGTCAGCGCGGGGACGATCTCCTCGTCCCACATGCGGTCGGTGAAGGCGGCGATGGCGCCGGGCAGGTCGGGGCTGCGCGGGGCGAGCGGGTCACGTGCGTTCATGGGGGGCTCCTTGTCACCTAGGTGAAGTGTAGGACCGAGACCCCCTCGTATCCTCCCGCGTGGACTTTGGAGACAACCATGCCCATCACCTCCCCCTTCCACGCCCGCAGCACCGCACTCGACGTCGTGTCCGGGCTCGACCTCGGCGGCCGCTCGGCCATCGTCACCGGCGGCGGCGCCGGCATCGGCCTCGAGACGGCGCGCGCCCTCGCGTCGGCCGGCGCACGCGTGACCCTCGCGGTGCGCAACGCCGAACAGGGCCGGGTCTCGGCCGAACGGCTGCGGGCCGAGACCGGCAACCCCGCCATCGACGTGGGCGTGCTCGACCTCGCCGACCTCCCCGGCGTGCGCCGCTTCGCCGCGTCTTGGGGTGACCGACCGCTGCATCTGCTGGTCAACAACGCCGGGGTGATGGCCTGCCCGCTCGTCCGCTCGCCGCAGGGCTGGGAATCACAGTTCGCCACGAATCACCTCGGCCACTTCGCCCTCACCACCGCGCTGCTGCCCGTGCTGAAGGCCGCCGGCAACGCCCGCGTCGTCACGTTGAGTTCGATGGGCCACAAGCTCGCCGGCATCGACTTCGACGACCTGCACTTCGAGCGCCGCGAGTACAACAAGTGGAAGGCCTACGGCCAGGCGAAGTCGGCCAACGCGCTGATGTCGCTGGGCCTGCACGAACGGCATGCCGCCGACGGCATCACGTCGCTGGCCGTGCACCCGGGCGGCGTGGACACCGACCTGCACCGCCACGTGCCCGACGACGAGAAGCGCGCGATGGGCTGGGTGGGCGACGACGGCCGCATCTCCAGCCGCTTCAAGACCCCGGCGCAGGGCGCCGCCACGAGCGTGTGGGCGGCCACGGCTCCCGCGCTCGAAGGCCAGGGCGGGCTCTACCTGGAGGACTGCCAGCAGGGGCTGCCGGCCGAACCGGGCAACCGCACGTCGGGCCACGCGCCGCACATCATGGACACGGCCGTGGCCGACCGGCTGTGGCGGGTGTCCGAGGGTCTGCTGGCCTCGGCCTGACCGCTCACATCATCGCGAGCAGGTCCGCCACGTTGACCGTGGCGCGCAGGTCGGTGGGCTTGACCGTGCCGGTGATGCGGTGGGCCGCCTCGGCGGTGTCGCGCAGCTGCGGCACCTTCAGCTCGGCGCCCCCGGGGCCCGCGAGGCTCACGGCCCGAGGCTGGCTCGCGTGCACGCCGCGGCGCAGCACCATCGCCACCTCGCCGTTCGCCAGGCTCACGCAGGTGCCCGGCGGGTAGATGCCCAGCACCTTGATGATGGCCGCGCCCACCTCGTCCACCTCGCCGTTGGACCCGAGGCACGCCGCGCGCGCGGCCAGCGTGGCGGGCATGCCCGGGCGGCTCAGGCGCGGGCTGATCTTCGCGAAGAACACGTCGAGGCGGCGCAGCACCCGCGCCAGCCGGTCGGCCGCGGACAGCGCTGCGAGCGGCAGGTCGGCCGGTCCGTCCTGGTGGTGGCGCGCCACCACGTCGAGGCACAGCGGGTCGGTGACCCCCGCCTCCTTCAGCTGGGCGGCGCTCATCTCGGGATGGCGGTCGATGCGGATGCGCTGGTCGAGCGACGGCGTGCGCTCGCGCAGCGTCAGCTCGTCCTGCATGGCGGTCATGCTCCAGTTCATCGTCAGCGCGGCGATCGCGAGCGACCGCAGTTCGGCCGCCTCGAACCCGAGCTGCTGCGCGCACAGCGACGACGTCATCGCGCACAGCAGCGCGTGCCGGCTGCTGTAGTGCTCGTAGCGCCGCACCGCGCGCTGCAGCACGAGGAACAGCAGCGCATCGGCGTGTTCGTCCATCAGGTCGCGCATGCGGCCGGCCACGGCCAGCAGGCGCGGCACCCACTTGTCGTCGGGCGACACCTCGAGCAGCAGCACGTTCAGCTGCGATTGCACGAGGCCCAGTTCGGAGATGAGTTCGAGGCGGGGCGGTGCCGCGGCATCGGCGGCGTCGGCCTTCGGGCTGAAGGCATCGTCGAACGCGTCGGCGAGTTCCCGTTCGCGCTGCCGGGCGAGGCGCCACTCGGCGCTCTGGTCTTCGTCGACCATCAGGTCGTGTGCGGTCAGGCGGCCCAGCTGGGTCACGTCCTGGATCACGGCGTCGCGCGGCATGATCAGGCGACCGGCGGCGTCGAACAGGTCGAAGGGCAGCGAAGCCCCCACTTCCAGGTGTTCGGCCGCGAAGGGAATGAGTTTCATGAAAGGCGCTCGGGGGGCGTCGGGGCAACGAAAAAGGGCTTGCCAAACCGGCAAGCCCTCTCAGGTTAAACGCTCCAGGTCACGAACGCTTGAATTGGAACGATTTGATCTCCAGAAAATCTTCCAGCCCGTACTTGCCGAACTCGCGGCCGTTGCCCGACTGCTTGTAGCCGCCGAACGGTGCCAGCATGTTGAACGTGCCGCCGTTGATGTCGACCTGGCCGGTGCGCATCTTGCGCGCCACCTGCTGCGCCCGCTCGTCGGACGCCGACCACACGCCGCCCGACAGGCCGTACGGCGTGTCGTTGGCGATGCGGATGGCATCGGCCTCGTCCTGGTACGTGATGATGGCCAGCACCGGGCCGAACACCTCCTCCTGGGCCAGGCGCGACTCGGGCTTCACGCGGCCGAACACCGTCGGGCGCACGTACCAGCCCTTGCCTTCCAGGCCCTCGGGCGCACCGGTGCCACCGGTCAGCAGCTCGGCGCCCTCGGCCAGGCCGATCTCGATGTACTCGTTGACGGTGTCGCGCTGGGCCTTGGAGGCCACCGGCCCCATCGTGGACGTCTCGTCCAACGGGTCGCCCACCTTGTAGGCCTGGGTGACGGCGACGGCCAGCTTCGCGGCTTCCTCGTAGCGGCTCTCGGGCACCAGCATCCGGGTGTGGGCCGTGCAGGTCTGGCCGGCGTTCAGGAAGCAGGCGCCCACCGAACCCTTCACGGCCGCCGGGAAGTCGGCGTCGTCGAGGATGATCGAGGCCGACTTCCCGCCGAGCTCGAGCGCCACGCGCTTGATGGTGGCCGACCCCAGTTCGGAGATGCGGCGGCCGGCGCGGGTGGACCCGGTGAACGACACCATGTCGACGTCCGGGTGCGAGCACATGGCCTCGCCCACCACGGTGCCGCGGCCGGTCACGAGGTTGAACACGCCCGCGGGCAGGCCCGCGGCGTGCACCACCTCGGCCAGGATGAAGGCGTCGAGCGGGGCCACTTCGGACGGTTTGAGCACGACCGTGCAGCCAGCGGCCAGCGCGGCGGCCACCTTGGCGGCGATCTGGTGCAGCGGGTAGTTCCACGGCGTGATGGCGGCGACCACCCCGATGGCCTCGCGCACGACCAGCGAGTTGCCCACCTCCTCCTCGAAGTGGAAGCCCTGCACGAGGCCGGCGTACAGCTTGAACGCGGCGATGGGCGAGCCGGCCTGGATGCGAACCGACTGCTTCAGCGGCATGCCCATCTCGGACGTGACGGCCAGGGCGATGTCGTTCGCGCGGGCCTTCAGGCCCTCGTGGATCTTCATCAGGAACCCGGCCCGCTCGGCCACCGGGCGGCTCGACCAGGCGTCGAACGCGCCGCGGGCGGCCTTCACCGCGAGGTTCACGTCGTCGGCCGTTCCGCGCACGACGGTGGCGATGGCCTCCTCGGTGGCGGGCGACGTGACGGTGCTCGGGCTTTCGCTGCCGACGCTGGGGACCCATTGCCCCCCGATGTACAGCTTGTCGTGTTGGATCATGGCGTTCGTCTCGCGTTGTAGTGGGTGATGGGGCGAAATTCTAGACGGGCGTGCAGCGAACGAGGTGTCACCTGGATGGCACCCCGTTCGCGGGCCTTCCGGTCGGGCGCCGCGGCGTGGAAGAATGCCGACATGACGACTGACCTGCTGCGCCGTCTCCAAGCCTGGACCGAGGGTGCGCTCTCGAGTGCCGGCACGCAGGTGACGGTGATGGAGTTCGTCAACACACCCGTCTGGTTCCCCGGGGCGCGCCAGCCCGCGGCCAACGGGGCCGGACACGGCACCCAGCGGCTGCACCTGTTCCCCGGCGACCCGGGCGAACTGCCCACGCTGGGCGTCTGGCTGCATGACCCGGCCACGCTGCACCCGCCGGTCGCCACGCCCACGCTGCACCAGACCGGCGGCGCGCTGCTGTCCTTCGTGATGAACCAGCGCTTCAACGTGGTGCTGGACGACCACGGCGAACGCTGCCTGCTGACCTACGACGACCTGCTGAGCCTGCGCACGCTGATGCTGCTGCGCCGGGTGGCCGACGGTTTCGTGGTGGAGGCGATGCCGCCGCCCGACGTGTCGAAGCTGGCAGCCCCGCTGCTGGCCCACTGCGCCAGCGAACCGTCGGTGCGCCGGGCCTGGCTCGCGGTGATCCACTCGGCCGCGAGCACGCAGGCGGCCGTGCTGCTGGAAGCCACGCAGGCCGACCGCCACCGCGACACCCTCACCCGCCTGCTGGACCCCCTGCTGCCGCCGGGCGTGTCGATGACGGTCATCGAGGCGAAGGACACCTTCTCGGCCGACCTGCGCGAGGCCATCGCCCGGCACGACCCGCTGCACGACGCCACGGCCAAGCCGGGCTGGATGGACCGGGTGAAACACCGCTTCGCGGCTCCGGCCGTGCCGGTGATCCGGCTGGACCTGCGGCGCTGACCGCCCTCCGCCCCCGGCATCTACCACAAGCTCGAATGCCCCGTGTCCGGCGCGTCCGCCTCGGCGGGCCTACATTCGCACGATCGTCCGAAATGACTTTCCGAACCGACACCATGGAACTGCTCGACAAGCTGAACTGGCGCTACGCCACCAAGAAGATGGACCCGGCCCAGGCCGTGCCGCAGGACAAGGTCGACCGCATCGTCGAGGCCGCGCGCCTCGCGCCCACCTCCAGCGGCCTGCAGCCGTTCGAGGTGATCGTCGTCACCAACGCCGAGCTGCGTGCCAAGGTGCGCGCCGTGGCCTGGAACCAGGCCCAGATCACCGACGGCTCGCACCTGCTGGTGTTCGCCGCCTGGGACAACTACACCCCGGAGCGCATCAACCAGATGTTCGACTACACGAACCAGGTGCGCGGCGGCACCAACGACGGCTGGGAGGCGTACCGCCAAAAGCTGCTCGCTTCTTACCCGGGCCGCGACGCCCAGGTCAACTTCGAGCATGCCGCGCGCCAGGCCTACATCGGCTTCGGGGCCTCGGTGATCGCCGCGTCGTTCGAGGGTGTGGACAGCACCCCGATGGAGGGCTTCGACCCGGCCGCCGTGGACGAACTGCTGGGCCTGAAGGCCCGCGGCCTGCGCAGCGTCACGCTACTGCCGCTCGGCTACCGCCAGGCGGAGGGCGACTGGCTCGTGAAGCTCGAGAAGGTGCGCCGCCCGCGCGACCAGTTCGTCACGGAACTGAACTGACGTCGGCGACCCGCGCGGAGCGGGTCGCCAGCCAGGCTTCGAGCGCGGCCAGCACCTCCTGCTGCTCGGGCTCGTTGAAGATCTCGTGGTACAGCGCGGGGAACTCCCGCGCCTCGACGAGGTGCGCCGGCGCGGCCGACGCGAAGGCCCGGCTGCCCTGCGGCGCGACGCAGCGGTCCTTGCCGGCATAGACGAGCAGCGTGGGCACGTTCCAGGCCGAGGCCTGGCGGCGGGCGAACTCGCCGCCGTCGACGATGAACGACACGAGCTTCGGCGTGATGCGGTCGTGCACCAGCGGGTCGGCCACGTAGGCCTTCACCACCTCGGGATCGCGCGACACCCACTCGGGCTTGAGGCCGTTGCCCACGGCCAGGTTGGGCGCCAGCCACCGCATCATGCGCAGCTGGAAGCGCTGCCCGCCCGAGAGGCCGGCATCGAGCGCGGGCGACGACAGCACGATGGCGTCGACCGGGTGGAACCAGCGTTCGGGATCGTGCAGCGTGCCTTCCGCGCCGTAACGCGCCACCACCAGCCCGCCCATGCTGTGGCCCAGCAGCACGAGCGGCCCCACGTGTTCGGCCCGCGCCGCGGCCACCACGAGGGACAGGTCCGCGAGCATTGCGTCCGGATCGTTCAAGGCGCCGCGGGCGCCCTCGCTGCGGCCGTGGCCCCGGTGGTCGTAGGCCACCGTGTGCCAGCCCCAGCCGTTCAGCGCCTTCACGACGTGCGCGTAGCGCCCGCTGTGTTCGCCGAGGCCGTGCACGAGCACGACGGTGCCCCGCCCGCGGTCGCCCGCCGGGCTGTGCTTGACGTGGAGCTTCAGGCCGTCGGCCGTCGAGAGGGTGCTCAGCATGATGAAGGAAGTGTAGACAGTGAATTTGTCCCGTGTGACAGGGCTTTTCCGCTTGCCATTGGCACAAACCCTCGCCGACACTGCAGGCACATTCGAAAAAACGCCCTGGAGAGGCCCATGCTGCCGAACACCCCCGCCCGCCGTCCGTCGTTCACCCGTCACGCCGCGCTGGCGATGACCATGGCGGCCGCGCTCTGGGTCACGGCGGCCGAGGCCGCCCCCACCGTCTCGAAGTTCGAACCCACGGCCGAGGTGCTGGGCACCAAGCTCCAGATCAACGGCCAGGGCACGCGCCGCCGCGGCATCTTCAACGGCTACGACATGGCGCTCTACACCACGCGCAAGGTCGGCACCGTGGACGACCTGCTGGCCCTGCCCGGCCCGAAGAAGCTGCAGTTCGTGGCCCTGCGCGACCTGCCCGGCACCGAACTGGGCCGCCTGTTCATCAAGGGCATGGGCGAGAACTCGCCGAAGGAACTCACGCAGAAGCACAGCCTCTCGAGCCTGCGCCTGATCGAAATCTTCTCGGGCCGCCCGAAGGTCGCCCCCGGCGAGACCTTCGCGATGGAATTCATCCCCGGCAAGGGCACGCTGTTCTACATCCTCGGCAAGCCGCAGGGCGAACCCGTCGGCGACGCCGAGTTCTTCACGATGGTGCTGAAGATCTGGGTGGGGCCGCAGCCGGCGGACACGCTGCTGAAGGAAGCGCTGCTGGGCAAGGAATAAGACTGCGGTCACCCCGGCGAACGCCGGGGCCCACGGTCCGCCGGCGCGCGTCGGCTCCGGTGGATCCCGGCGTTCGCCGGGATGACATCGTTCTAGCCGCGGTCGAACTTGAAGACGGCCACGCTGGCCCGAAGGTTCGGCAGCGTGCGCACCGCCCGCCCGTCCTGGATCCCGAACGACTCCTGCACCCGCAGCCCGTTCTTGCCCGCCAGCACCTCGAAGTCCTTGAACGTGCCCACGCGGATGTTGGGCGTGTCGTACCACTGGTAAGGCAGCACGCGCGTGACCGGCATGCGGCCCGCGGCGATCTGCACGCGGTTGGGCCAGTGGGCGAAGTTCGGGAAACTCACGATGCCCACGCGGCCCACGCGCGCCGTCTCCTTCAGCATGCGCTCGGTGTTGCGCAGGTGCTGGAGGGTGTCGAGCTGCAGCACCACGTCGAAGCTCTGGTCCTCGAAGATGGCCAGGCCGTCTTCCAGGTTCAACTGGATCACGTCGACGCCCCGCTGCGTGCAGGCCAGCACGTTCGCATCGTCGATCTCGATGCCGTAGCCGGTGCACTGGCGCTTGTCCCGCAGGTGCGCGAGCAGCTCGCCGGTGCCGCAGCCGAGGTCGAGCACGCGCGAGCCCACGGGCACGAGGTCCGCGATCAGCTCGATGTCCTTCCGTTCGCTCATCACTTCACCTCCGCGGCGATGTTCGCGAACCGCTGGCGCAGCAGCGCGTGGTAGCGGCTGTCGTCGAGCAGGAACGCATCGTGGCCGTGGGGCGCGTCGATCTCGGCGTAGCTCACGCACAGGCGGTTGTCGAGCAGCGCCTTGACGATCTCGCGCGAGCGGGCCGGCGAGAAGCGCCAGTCGGTGGTGAAGCTCACGAGCTGGAACTTGCATCGGGCCTGGGCGAACGCCGCGGTGAGGTCGCCGCCGTGTTCGCGGGCCGGGTCGAAGTAGTCGAGCGCGCGGGTGATCAGCAGGTACGTGTTCGCGTCGAAATAGTCGCTGAACTTGTCACCCTGGTAGCGCAGGTAGCTCTCGATCTCGAACTCGATGTCCTGCGTGCTGTAGCCGAACGCCTCGCCCTTCAGGCTGCGGCCGAACTTGGCCTCCATCGAGTCGTCGCTCAGGTACGTGATGTGGCCGATCATGCGCGCCACGCGCAGGCCGCGCTTGGGCACGGTGCCGTAGGCGTAGAAGTGGCCGCCGTGGAAATCGGGGTCGGTGACGATGGCGCGCCGCGCCACCTCGTTGAACGCGATGTTCTGCGCCGACAGGTTGGGGGCCGTGGCCACCGCGATGCAGTGGCGCAGGCGGTCGGGATGGCGCAGCGACCAGCTGAGCGCCTGCATGCCGCCGAGGCTGCCGCCCAGCACCGCAGCCAGCTGCGTGATGCCCAGGCGGTCGAGCAGGCGGGCCTGCGCGTCGACCCAGTCCTCCACCGTGACGACGGGGAAGTGGGCGCCGTACGGCTGGTCGGTGGCGGGGTCCACCTGCATCGGGCCCGTGGAGCCGAAGCAGGAGCCGGGGTTGTTGATGCCGATCACGAAGAACTTCGTCGTGTCGAGCGGCTTGCCCGGGCCCACGAGGTTGTCCCACCAGCCCTCGCTCTTCGGCTGGCCGTCGTACGTGCCGGCGACGTGGTGCGAGGCGTTGAGGGCATGGCACACCAGCACGGCGTTGTCGCGCGCGGCGTTCAGCGTGCCGTAGGTCTCGTAGACGAGGGTGTAGTCGCGCAACGCGGCGCCGCTCTTGAGCGGCAGCGGTTCGGCGAAGTGCATCGATTGCGGTTGGACGTGGCCGACAGATCCCATGGATCACCCAGATGAAACAACCCGGCGCCGCCAAAAGCGGGACCGGGTCGGGGCCACGTCTTTAGCGGAATTTATTAAGCGCCCGCAAGCCGGAACAAATCAGCGCTGGCCGCCAGTATAAGACGGGCTTGCGAACCGCGCCGGACCCTGGTGACAATGTCCCATGCGCCGAGCCTCCGCCCTGATCCTCGTGCTGTGCGCCATCGCCGGCTGCGACAAGCCGGCGGCGCCGTCCTGGTCCGGGTACGTCGAGGGCGAGTACGTCTACGTGGCGCTGCCGGCCGGCGGCACGCTGCGGGCGCTCGCGGCCCGCCGGGGCGACACGGTCGCCGCAGGCGCGCCGCTCTTCGCGCTGGAGGAAACCGCAGAACGCGCCGCCCGCGACGAAGCCGCCGCCCGGGTCGACTCGGCCAAGGCCCAGGCCCGCAACACGGCGCTCGGTCGCCGCTTCGAAGACACTGCCGCGCTGCGCGCCCAGCTCGCGCAGGCCCAGGCCCAGGCCACGCTCGCGGCCCGGGAACACGCGCGGCTCAAGGCGCTGGTCGAGCAGCACTTCATCTCGGCCTCGCGGCTGGACGACGCCACCGCCACGCTCGAGCAGACCCGTCAGCGCGTGGCCGAACTGTCGGCCACGCTCGACGTCGCCCGGCTGCCGCAGCGCCCCGACGAACAGGCCGCGGCCGGCGCCACGGCCCGTGCCGCCGAGGCCGCCCTCGAACAGGCGCAATGGAACGAGAGCCGGCGCCAGGCGTCCGCCCCGGCCGGCGCCCTCGTCGCCGACACCTTCTTCCGCGTGGGCGAATGGGTGCAGCCTGGCCAGCCCGTCGTGTCGCTGCTGCCGCCCGCCAACGTGAAGGCGCGCTTCTACGTGCCCGAAGCGGAACTGGGCGGCATCCGCGTCGGCGACCCCGTCACCGTGACCTGCGACGGCTGCCCGGCCCTGGTGCCCGCACGCATCGACCGCATCGCCACGCAGGCCGAGTACACCCCGCCCGTCATCTACTCGAATTCGCAGCGCGCGCGCCTCGTGTTCCTCGTCGAAGCCCGGCCCGACGACCCGACGCGCGCGGGCCTCAAGCCGGGACAGCCCATCGACGTGCGCCGCCGTCCATGAGCGAACCCGCCATCGACGTGCAAGGGCTGACCAAGCGCTACGGCACGCGCACGGTGGTGGACCATGTCGACCTGCGTGTCGAGACCGGCCGCATCTGCGGCTTCCTCGGCCCCAACGGCAGCGGCAAGACCACCACGATCCGCATGCTGTGCGGGCTGCTGACACCCGACGCGGGCGAGGGCACGTGCCTCGGCCTCGACCTGGTCCGCCAGGCCGCCGACATCCGCCGCCAAGTGGGCTACATGACGCAGAAGTTCGGGCTCTACGACGACCTGTCGATCCGCCAGAACCTCGACTTCGTGGGCCGCCTGTTCGAGCTGCCGCGCCGGCGCGAGGCCGTCGACGCCTCGCTGGAACGCCTGGGCCTCGCCGCCCGGCAGGACCAGCTCGCCGGCAGCCTGTCCGGCGGCTGGAAGCAGCGTCTCGCGCTCGCGGCGTGCCTGCTGCACGAGCCGCGCCTGCTGCTGCTCGACGAACCCACGGCCGGCGTCGATCCGAAGGCGCGGCGCGACTTCTGGGACGAGATCCACCGCCTCGCCGCCGGCGGCATCACGGTGCTCGTCTCCACGCACTACATGGACGAGGCCGAACGCTGCCACGAGCTCGCCTACATCGCCTATGGCAAGGCGCTGGCGCGCGGCACCGCCGAGGAGATCATCCGTGACGCGCGGCTCTCGGTGTGGTCCGTGGCGGGCGAGGGCGCGGCCGCACTCGTCGAGCCGCTGAAGGAGGCGCCCGGCGTGCTGAGCGTCGCCGCGTTCGGCAACACCGTGCACGTGACGGGGCAGGACGAGGCCACGCTCGACGCCGCCGTGGCCCCGTACCGCGACCGCGGGCGCTGGGAACGCGCGTCGGCCAACCTCGAGGACGTCTTCGTGAGCCTCATCGCCCGCGCCGACGACAACTTCGGCCCGCGGGCCGCGCCGCCATGAGCCGCCGCTTCTCGGGCGACCGCACGCTCGCGATCTTCATCAAGGAGTTCCAGCAGATGCTGCGCGACCGGCTGACGTTCGCGATGGCCATCGGCGTGCCCATCCTGCAGCTCGTACTGTTCGGATACGCGATCAACACCGACCCGAAGGGCCTGCCCACCGCCATCGTGTCGTACGACACCGGCCCGATGGCCCGCACGCTGGTCGCCGCGATCCAGAACACCGGCTACTTCCGCATCACGCACCAGAGCGCGAGCGAACACGCCGCCGAGGCGCTGGTCGAGAACGGCGAGGTGCAGTTCATGGTGGTGATCCCGCCCGACTTCTCGCGACGCCTCGTGCGCGGCGAGCGGCCCGCGCTGCTCGTCGCGGTGGACGCCACCGACCCGTCGGCTTCGGGCAACGCGATGGCTGCGCTCGGCCAGCTCGCGCAACAGGCGCTGCACGGCGACCTGACCGGACCCCTCGCGTCGCTGAGGCCGGTCGAGCCGCCCTACGAGATCCGCATCCACCGCCGCTACAACCCCGAGGGCCTGTCTCGCTACAACATCGTGCCCGGGCTGATCGGCACGATCCTCACGATGACGATGGTGATGCTGACCAGCCTCGCGATGACCCGCGAGCGCGAACGCGGCACGATGGAGAACCTGCTCGCCACGCCGGTGCGGCCGGCGGAGGTGATGCTCGGCAAGATCCTGCCGTACGTGGTGATCGGCTACATCCAGCTGGGCGTGATCATCGGCGCGGCCTTCCTGTTGTTCCGGGTGCCGATGGAGGGCAGCTTCACGCTGCTGATGGGGATGATCGGCGTCTTCATGCTGGCCAACCTGGCGGTGGGCTTCACGTTCTCGACCCTCGCCGCGAACCAGCTGCAGGCCATGCAGATGACCTTCTTCTTTTTCCTGCCGTCGATGCTGCTGTCGGGCTTCATGTTCCCGTTCCGCGGCATGCCCACGTGGGCCCAGTGGCTCGGCGAGGTGCTGCCCCTGACCCACTTCCTGCGCATCGTGCGCGGCATCATGCTGAAAGGCAACGAGCTCGGGCAGGTGCTGCCCGAGCTGTGGCCCTTGCTCGCGTTCCTGCTCGTGGCGGGAACGCTCGCGCTGGCGCGGTACCGGCAGACGCTCGACTGAGCGCCCGCCGCGTCGCCCCTACTGCGTCAACACGACGTTGGTCACCTCGAACTGCACCCCCTGCTGGTCGTCCCACACCGGGAAGATGCCGAACGGCACCGTCACGTTCTCGAGCGTGAAGCACGGGGCGTTCTCGTTCGCCACCACGTCGGCCACGTTCAGCGTGATGTGGTGCACCTGGCCGTCGGCCGGCGGCTTGATGGCGTCGGGCAGGATGTAGTCGACGTTGCGGCAGCCGTCGCCCGGGCTTTCCATCTTGATGGCCAGGCCCTTCGTGTTCGCGCCGTAGCTGAGCACCTTCACGTCGAACGACAGCGTGCCCGCCGCGTAGTTCGTGAGGTTCAGCCCCGCACCCTTGAAGGTGAACGTGCCGTTGCCGCCATCGGCGAGGAAGTTCACGTCGAAGCCGCCGGCGATGGGCGTGGCCACCACGTGCGTGCCGTTCGAGATGTACATGTCGGCCTTCAGGTCACCGTGCGGACCGGCCGGCCCCCACAGCGTCACCGACGGGCCGGGCAGCGGCTCGATGGAGGGCGGCGGCGGCGGCTTCAGGTCCGCGCACGCGAGCGTGTCGGCGTCGGCCGCAGCACCCACCACCCAGCGCACGCGCGCCACGGTGGCCTGGAACGCACCTGCGGTCTTCAGCAGGAACGGCGTGTCGATCGCGGCGAAGTCGGCGCCGGCTTCCGCGAAACACTGCAGCGGGATCTTGACGGTCTTCTTCGTGTCGAGCGGGAGGCCCTTCAGCAGCGCGGTCACGTCGGCCTCGCCGCGGCACGGGTACACGCAGTCCACACGCACCACCACGTTGCTGGCCGGGGCCTGGTGCACGGCGATGTCGAACGCCAGCACGGCCTTCGCGTTCGGGTGCACGTAGCTGTTGAGGTCGACGGCGCCCGGCGGGTTGCTGGTCGGGCCCACCATCGCCTTGAACTCGGCGTCGCCACCGGTCCACACGAGCTTCTTCGCGTCCTGCTGCACGTTGAGCTGCGACGTCGTCGCGGTCAGCACGCCGTTGGTGGTGGTCACCGTGGCGTTGAGGTCGTCGCCCATCGGCACGTGCCAGTTCGGGTCCGAGCCGATCTCGAGCTTGAACTGCGGGTGCTGCGCCGGGTTGTAGATCTCGAGCGGTTCGGTCGCGGCGGGGCCGTTGTTCGCGGTCTGGCCGCAGCCGAGCGCGGGCGGGGTCTCGTCGAGTGCGTTGCCCACCGGCGTGCCCGGTTCGGCGTAGCGCTTGCCGCTGCCGAACGCGAACAGCGGGTCGTAGTTCGCGTCGCCGCGGTTCACCGTGGTCTGGCAACCGGTCTTCGGCCACGAGAACGACAGCTTGCCCTGGAAGTCGAAGTTCACCGACCCGTCGGCCTTGCGGAACAGCACGTCGGCCACGCCCTTGCCTTCGGTGCCGGGCAGGAAGGCGGCGACGAACGCATTGCTGCGGTTCAGCTCCTTGTTGACCCACAGCGGGCGGCCGGACACGAGCACGGTCACCACCGGGACACCCTTGCCCTTCACCAGGTCGAGCACGGCGAGGTCGGCCGGCGTGCGCTTGGCGTGTTCGAGCGTGCCCGCGCGGCCGATGTCGCCCGCGCCTTCGGCGTACGGCGTCTCGCCGATCACCGCGATCACCGCCTGGAAGGTGGACACGTCGATGCCCGCGCCGTCGGCCGAGTACGTGACGTTGTCCGCGCCCGCGGCTTCCTGGATGCCGGCGAGGATCGTGTCGGCGTTCGGGAAGTCCGCGTTGACGTTGGTCGTGCCCTGCCACGTCAGCGACCAGCCGCCGTTCTGGTTGCCGAGGTCGTTGGCGTTGCGCCCCACCACCAGCACCTTCTGGCCGCGCGCGAGCGGCAGCACGTTGCCGTCGTTCTTCAGCAGCACGAGCGACTTGCGCACGGCTTCGCGCGCGAGGTCGCGGTGCACGAGGCCGGCGGGGTCACCCGCGCCCGGACGCGCCGACGGCTTCGTCGACACCGTCTGCCCGTTCTGCACCTTCATCAGGCCCGAGCGCATCTTCACGCGGAGGATGCGGGTCACGGCGTCGTCGATGCGGGCGACCGGGATCTCGCCGGACTCCACCGACGCGATGGTGTCGGCGATGAACTGCTTCCAGTCGTTCGGCACCATCACGAGGTCGATGCCCGCGTTGATGGCCGGCGGGCACGACGTCTTCGAGCACGTGCGCGAAACGCCGCCCGCGTCCTTGTACTGCACTTGCGCGATGCCGTCCCAGTCGGACACGATCAGGCCGTCGAAGCCCATCTTGCCCTTGAGCACGTCGGTCATCAGGTACTTGTTGCCGTGCATCTTGACGTTGTCGAAGTCGAGCGCGGTGCCGTCCGGCGCCGTGCCCTTGAACGTCCAGCTGTTGAACGACGCCATCACGGTCTGCGCGCCCGCGGCGAGCGCCGGGTAGTAGCCCGCGCCGTGGATCGCGATCAGGTCGTCGATGCTCGCCTTCGTCTCGCCCTGGTCCTTGCCCTGGTCGGTGCCGCCGTCGCCCATGAAGTGCTTGGCGGTGGCGACCACGGTGGGCCGGCCCGACGTGGCGAACGTGCCCTGCAGGCCCGTCGTGTAGCGCCCGCCGTAGGAGGCCACGATCGACGGTTCCTCCGAGAAACCCTCGTACGTGCGGCCCCAGCGGTCGTCGCGCACGACGGCCAGCGTGGGCGCGAAGGTCCAGTCGATGCCCGTGGCCACCACCTGCGCGGCCACGGCCGCGCCGATGCGCTGGATCAGTTCGGGGTCGTTCGCGGCGCCGAGGCCGATGTTGTGCGGGAAGAGCGTCGCGCCGAACACGTTGCCGTGGCCGTGCACCGCGTCGGTCCCCCAGATCACGGGGATCTTCACCGGCAGGTCGGTGTCCATCGAGGCCTGCCAGTAGGCGTCGGCGAGGGCCAGCCAGTCGGCCACCGCGGCCCGCTTGTTGTTGCCGGGCCAGGCGCCGCCGCCGTTGAGCACCGAGCCGATGTAGTACTGCGTGACCTCCGCGGGCGTGATGCTGCGGATGTCGGGCTGGGTCATCTGCCCGACCTTCTGCGCGAGCGTCATGCTCGCGACGATCGCCTTGATCTGCGCCTCCTGCGCGGTGTCCTTCGGGATCGCGCTGGTGACGGCGGGCCAGTCGGCCCGCGGGGCCGGCGGGGCGATGTCGTCGTCGCCCCCGCAGGCGGTCAATCCGACGCCGAGCGCGAACAGGCCCGCGCCGCAGCGCCAGGCTCCAGGTTTCATTTTCACGGTCAACTCCTCAGTCGAGTGATGGGTGGCCGCGGGCACGCCGTGCCCGCCACCACACCGTGGAACTGCTACTTTTGTCACACTGGAACCGGTTTCAGTGAGGCGCGACTCTACGCTTGGACGCAATTCCTTAACTCCGGATTAACACCGATGAACAGGGAATTACAGGGACGGTAGGGGCGGTCCTACGGCACCGGCCGCCCTGCACCGATGGCCGCGGCACGGCGCAACGCCGATAACTGGGACATGCCCCGCCGGCATGTCGCCGCGGGCGCCACACGAAGGAGACCTCCATGAGCGGACATCCCTGCATTTCCTCGAACAAGGTCGAGGGCACCCCGGTCTACAACCCCGACGGCGACAAGCTCGGCTCGATCGACGACCTCGTGATCGACAAGCGCTCGGGCCACGTGCGCTACGCCGCACTCGAGTTCGGCGGCTTCCTCGGCATGGGCACCGACCGCTACCCGCTGCCGTGGGACATGCTGACGTACGACACGGGCCTCGACGGCTACGTCGTGCCGCTGCAGAAGGAGCAGCTCGACAAGGCCCCGCACTACGGGCGCGACACGACCCCCGAGTGGACCGACGCGTACGGCCGCAAGGTCTACGACTACTACGGCGTGGCCTGGCAATGAGACCGCGGCGCGGGCGTGTTCATCGCGAGCCCGCCGGCGCCTCGCTGCCAAGCCCCTCCCGGGACGCCAGCGCGGCCGCGGCCGCGCGGGTTTCCACCCCGAGCTTCTCGAACACGTGTTCGAGGTGCTTGTTGACCGTGCGAGGGCTCATCCCGAGGATCTCGCCCACGTCGCGGTTGGTCTTGCCCTTCGCGACCCACGAGAGCACCTCGGTCTCGCGCGGCGTCAGCGATGCGGTGCCGAGGCGGCTCGGTGCCGCGACACCCGCCGCACGCACCGACACCAGCCACATCACCTCGCCCAGTCCGACCGGCCCCAGGCGACGCGCGACCAGCACACGGCCGTCGTTCGCCGGGCTCGCACGCTCCAGCGTTTCGCTGCCCGACTCCAGCCATGCACTGGGCAGCCCGTCGCCCTCGGGGAAGAACGCCGCGAGCCAGCGCTGCGCCTGCGGTGACCGCCATGCGACCCGCTGCCGCGCATCGACCACGAGCACGCCGTGCCCGCCCACGTCGACCGCCTCGCGCGCGAGCCGCACCGCACGTGCGTTGCGCACGTGGGTGGCGAGCCGTGCCAGCACCTCCTGCGCGCGCACGGGCTTCACGACGTAGTCGACCCCGCCGGCGTCGAAGCCCTCGACCACGTGCTGCGTGTCCGAGAGCCCCGTCATGAAGATGACCGGGATGTGCTGCAGCGCCGCGTCCTGCTTGATGCGGCGGCACGTCTCGAAACCGGAGAGGCCCGGCATCATCGCGTCGAGCAGCACCACGTCCGGGGTGGCGAGGTCGAGCCGGTCGAGCGCCGACTGGCCGTCGCGTGCGACGAGCACCGTGTAGCCGTGCTCCTGCAGCGTGTGGCACAGCAGCCCGAGCGACTGCGGCGCGTCGTCCACCACCAGCACCACGGTCTCGCTCACCATGCCTCCGCCTGCGTGGCCCCGAGGCCCCGTGCGATCTCGTTCATGAATTCGTCCAGTTCGAAACGTTCGAGCAGCGCGCGCAGGCGCACGCAGTCGTCGTGGGCCGCCGGGTACTCGGCGACGAGGTCGTCGAGCACGCGGTGCAGGCCCTGCATGTGGCCCAGCCGCGCGAGGCGCATCAGCTCGGACGCGGGTTCGGCCGGCAGCTGCACGGGCCGCGCCACGGGCGCGGGCGTCCACGCCGGCACGGCGAGTTCCGCCACCCATTCGAGCCGCAGGTGCCGTTGCAGCATCTCGAGCAGTTCGCTCTCGATCACGGGCTTGTCGACGAAGCCCTGGCAGCCCGCCCCGGCGAGGATGTCGGGGCGGTTCTCGAAGGCGTTGGCGGAGACCATGATGATCGGCACTTCGGTCTGGCCGGCCGCACGGATGCGGCGTGCCGTCTCCCAGCCGTCCATGTCGTCCATCGACACGTCGAGCAGCACGGCGTCGGGGCACTGTTCCAGCACGCTCTCCAGGCACTCGCTGCCGCTCGCCGCCTCGCGCAGCCGGAAGCCGAGCGGCAGCAGCATGCCGGCGAGCATCTGCCGCTGGATCGGCTGGTCGTCCACGATCAGCAGCGTGCGGCGGCGGCCCTCGTAGCCGGTGACGGGGCGGTGCGAACCGCCCTGGCGGTCGAGCGGCGCGGCGGGTGCGGCGATCTCGCGCAGGTAGAGCCGCAGCCCGAACGTGCTGCCCTGGCCGGCCACGCTCTGAACCGTCAGCTCGCCGCCCATCAACTGCGCGAGCAGGTGCGTGATCGTGAGGCCGAGGCCGGTGCCGGGCTCGCCGCTGCGCCGGCCCGCGCTGCCGCGCTCGAACGGCAGGAAGATGCGCTCCTGGTCCTGCTCGGCGATGCCGATGCCGGTGTCCACCACCTCGATGCGCACGACCTCGCGCCGCCAGTCGATGCGCAGCACCACGCTGCCACGTTCGGTGAACCGCACCGCGTTGCCCAGCAGGTTGATGAGGATCTGGCGCAGGCGCTTCACGTCGGCGTGCACCCAGTCGGGCACGCGGCCGCGGGTCTCCAGGCGGAAGTCGAGCCCCTTGGCCTCGGCCTGCGGGCCCACCATGCGCACGAGGTCGTCGAGGAACTCGTGCACCGGCAGCGGCGACGGGTCGAGCCGCAGCCGGCCGGCCTCGATGCGTGCGAGGTCCAGCAGGCCGTCGATGAGGCCGTGCAAGTGTTCACCGCTGCGGTGGATGGTGGCCACCGACGAACGCCGCGTGCCGGTCACCTGCTCGTCCTTCAGCAGGATCTGCGCGTAGCCCAGGATGCTGTTCAGCGGCGTGCGCAGTTCGTGCGTGATGCCGGCCACGTAGCGCGTCTTCGCCTGGTTCGCCGCCTCGGCCACGTCCTTCGCGGCCTGCAGCGCGGTGTCGGTGCGCTGGTGGGCCTCGATCTCGCGGGCGAGCAGTTCGTTGTGCCGGTTCGATTCCGCCTGGGCCATGTGCCGGCTCTCGCTGCCCAGCACGATCCACCATGCCCCCACGGCCGCTGCGAGCGACAGCAGCGCGAACACCTTCAGGAACGGCGCCTGCAGCGCGGCGCGGTCCAGGCCGTGCAGCACGCCCTCCTGGTCGTAGACGACGCCGAAGCTGAGCGCGAGCAGGCCGATCAGCGAGACGGCCACCACCAGGTAGTGCGCCACGCGGAAGTTCAGCGTGGACGCGAGCCGCGGCGGCAGCACCGCGGTGAGCCACGAGCTCACCTGCTCGCCCGCGCGCGACTGCGTCTTGCAGCGGTCGTGGCAGCGCGACTCGAGCGTGCAGCACAGCGAGCAGATGGGCGCGCCGTAGGCCGGGCAGTGGGCCATGTCCTCCGACTCGAACGGGTTGTCGCACACCGAGCACTTCAGGATCTGGCCGGGCCGCCACCGGGCGACGTCGTGCCGCGCGAGGTAGAAGCGGCCGCGTGTCCAGCGCGCGAGCACCGGCGACACCACGAGGGCCGTGGCCAGCGCGATGAACGGCGAGAAGGCCTCGGCCTCCGGCCCGAACAGGCCCACGTGCGCCAGCACGCCCAGCAGCGCCGCCGTCAGCATCGCCCCCAGCCCCACCGGGTTCAGGTCGTACAGGTGCGCGCGCTTGAACTCGATGTGTTTCGGGCTCCAGCCGAGCGGCTTGTTGATGACGAGGTCGGCGACGAGCGCGCCCACCCACGCGATGGCGATGGTGCTGTAGAGGCCCAGCACCCGCTGCAGCACCTCGAACACGCCGAGCGTCATCAGCAGCACCGCGATCAGCACGTTGAACACGAGCCACACGACCCGCCCCGGGTGGCTGTGGGTCAGCCGCGCGAAGAAGTTCGACCACGCGAGCGACCCCGCGTAGGCGTTGGTCAGGTTGATCTTCACCTGCGACACCACGACGAAGAGCGTGGTGACGGCGAGCACCCAGGCCGGGTTGTCGAACACGTACGAGAAGCCGGCGAGGTACATCTGCGTGGGCTCGATCGCCTTGTCCGACGGGATCTGGTGCTGCAGCGCGAGGAACGCGAGGAAGGCGCCGCCCAGCATCTTGATCATGCCCGGCACGATCCAGCCGGGCCCCGCGACCAGCACGGCGCCCCACCATTTCGCCCGGTTCGCCTTCGTCTTCTCGGGGAGGAAGCGCAGGTAGTCGACCTGCTCGCCGATCTGCACCACCAGCGAAAAGGCCACCGTGGCGGCCGCCGCGAACATCACGACGTCGAAGCCGCTGCTGCTCGACGTGCGGCCCACGAGGCTCGTGAAGTCGGAAAAGGCGGCCGGGTTCTTCGCGAGCACGAAGACGTAGGGGCACACGAACAGCACGATCCAGATCGGCTGCGTCCACAACTGCAGCCGCGAGATCACTGTGATGCCGTACATCACGAGCGGCACGATGCCGAGCGACGACACGAGGTAGCACACGGGCAGTGGCCAGCCGAAGTACATCTGCAACGCGGCGGCGAGGATGGCCGCCTCCAGCGCGAAGAAGATGAACGTGAAGCTCGCGTAGATCAGCGAGGTGAGCGTGGAGCCGAGGTAGCCGAAGCCCGCGCCGCGGGTCAGCAGGTCCATGTCGACGCCGTACTTCGCGGCGTAGTAGCTGATGGGCAGGCCGGTGAGGAACGTGATCAGGCCGACCACCAGGATGGCCCACACCGCGTTCGAGAACCCGTAGCTGAGCGCGATGGCGCCGCCGATGGCCTCGAGCGCGAGGAACGACGTGGCACCGAACGCGGTGTTTGCCACGCGGAACTCCGACCACTTGCGGAAGCTGCGCGGCGTGTAGCGCAGCGCGTAGTCCTCCAGCGTTTCGTCGGCCACCCAGCTGTTGTAGTCACGCCGGATGCGGAAGATCTTCTGTGTGGCCACGGGCCACTCCTGTGGGGTTTGTCTCGGGCGGGGCTTGAGCAAGAACCGAACCCACCACGGCGGTCACCCCGGCGGACGCCGGGGCCCCACCGGTCCCGTGGCGCGCCTGCAGGCAGTGGATCCCGGCGTTCGCCGGGATGACGGCGTGGCGGGCTCTACGTTGATTGACGTATGGGGCGAATGCGTCATCGCTCCCACCATCCGGGTCATGGGTTCGTTCCGAAGCACCGGCCTGGTGCGCGAACCCGAGGTTTCGCCCACAACCCGTTTGGAGAAGCACGATGTCCCGCGATCACGTTCCGAGCCCGAAATCCCAACAGCGCCGCCGCCTCCTTCAGGGCGCGGCCGCCCTGTCGATGAGCGGTGTGGCCGGCCTGGCCCTGGCCCAGCAGTTCCCGACCGCCAAGGTCAACACCACCAAGCTCGCCGTCACCGACACCGAGGTGGTGGTGGGCCAGCTGCACTCGGCCACCGGCACGATGGCGATTTCGGAGACGGGCTCGATCCAGGCCGAACAGCTCGCCATCGACCAGATCAACGCGATGGGCGGCGTGCTCGGCCGCAAGATCCGCGTGATCAAGGAGGACGGCGCCTCCGACTGGCCCACGTTCGCCGAGAAGTCGAAGAAGCTGCTGGTCAACGACCGCGTCGCCGCGGTGTTCGGCTGCTGGACCTCGGCCTCGCGCAAGGCCGTGCTGCCCATCTTCGAGAAGGAGAACGGGATGCTGTACTACCCGACCTTCTACGAAGGCCTGGAGCAGAGCAAGAACGTGATCTACACGGGCCAGGAAGCCACGCAGCAGATCCTGTGGGGCCTCGACTGGGCCTCGAAGGAGAAGAAGGCGAAGACGTACTTCCTCGTGGGCTCCGATTACATCTGGCCGCGCACGTCGATGAAGATCGGCCGCAAGCACATCGAGAACGTGCTGAAGACCAAGGTGGTGGGCGAGGAGTACTACCCGCTCGGCCACACGAACTTCAACTCGCTGATCAACAAGATCAAGGTCGCCAAGCCCGACGTCATCTTCGCCGCGGTGGTGGGGGGCTCGAACGTGGCCTTCTACAAGCAGCTGAAGGCTGCCGGCGTCACCGCCGACAAGCAGTTCCTGCTGACGATCTCGGTGACGGAAGACGAGGTGCTCGGCATCGGCGGCGAGAACATGGCCGGCTTCTACTCGTCGATGAAGTACTTCCAGTCGCTCGACAACGGCAACAACAAGAAGTTCGTCGAAGCGTTCAAGGCCAAGTACGGCAAGGACGCCGTGATCGGCGACGTGACCCAGGCGGGTTACCTCGGCCCGTGGCTGTGGAAGGCCGCGGTGGAGAAGGCCGGCAGCTTCGACGTGGACAAGATCGCCGCCGCTTCGGCCGGCATCGAGCTCAAGACCGCGCCGGAAGGGTACGTGAAGGTGCACGAGAACCACCACCTGTGGAGCAAGACCCGCATCGGCCAGGCCCAGAAGGACGGTCAGTTCAAGGTCGTCGCCGAGTCGCCCGAGCTGATCCAGCCGGATCCGTTCCCGAAGGGCTACCAGTAATCCACCGCGGCGGAGCGGGCCCCGGCCCGCTCCTTCCCCCACCTTCTTTGTCGTACCACCGGGAGTCGCGATGACCTTCTCCGACATGATGAACATCGGGCTGATGCAAGGCTTTGCCGGGCTCAGCCTCTTTTCCGTGCTGCTGCTGATGGGGCTCGGCCTCGCCATCATCTTCGGGCAGATGGGCGTGATCAACATGGCGCATGGCGAGTTCATGACCATCGGCGCCTACACGATCTTCGCGATCTCCCACCTCACCGAATCCTTCGCGCCCCCCCTGATGGGCGCGTACTTCCCGTTCGCGATCGCCGTCGCGTTCGTCGTGGCATTCATCGTCGGCTGGGGCGTCGAGTGGGCGTTCATCCGCCATCTCTACAAGCGCCCGCTCGACACGCTGCTCGCCACCTGGGGCCTGTCGCTCGGCATGCAGCAGATTTTCCGCTCCACCTTCGGCCCGAAGGAAGTGAGCCCGACGCTGCCCGACTGGCTGATGGGCTCGTGGTCCCCGGCCGAGGGCCTGGACATCCCGCTGAACGGGCTCTTCGTGATGGCGCTGTCGGTGTTCGTCACCTGCGGCGTGCTGATCGCGCTCTACAAGTCGCGCTGGGGCCTGCGCGTGCGCGCCACGGTGGCCAACCGCACGATGGCCAACGCCACGGGCATCAACACCAAGCGCACCGACCGCCTCACGTTCGCGATCGGCTGCGGCATCGCCGGCGTGGCGGGTGCCGCGTTCACCACCATCGGGTCCACCGGACCGACGAGCGGCAGCCTCTACATCGTCGATGCCTTCCTCGTCGTGACCTTCGGCGGCGCCGCGAGCCTGTTGGGCACCGTGGTCTCGGCCTTCGGCATCGCGCAGACGCAGTCGGTCACCGAGTTCTTCATGTCCGGATCGAACGCCAAGGTGCTGACGCTGTCGGCCATCGTCGTGATCCTGATGCTGCGGCCGCAGGGGCTCTTCGCCTCCAAGGTGCGCCGCTGACCCTCCACCCGGAACCCGCACCATGACCACCTTCAAACACTGGCTGGACCGCACCGGCATGGGCAGCGTGCTGCTGCTCGCCCTGCTGCTGATCGTCGTCTTCCCGCTGTGCCTCGACCTGTTCCGCCTGAACCTGGTCGGCAAGTACCTCTGCTACGCGTTCGTCGCGCTGGGCCTCGTGATGCTGTGGGGCTACGGCGGCGTCCTGAGCCTCGGCCAGGGCGTGTTCTTCGGACTCGGCGGCTACGGCATGGCGATGTTCCTGAAGCTCGAGGCCTCGGACCCCGTCACCACGAAGATCCAGTCGACCCCGGGCATCCCGGACTTCATGGACTGGAACCAGCTCACGGCGCTGCCGATGTGGTGGGAGCCGTTCCGCAGCTTCCCGCTCACGCTGCTGCTCGTGCTGGTGGTGCCCACGCTGATCGCGTTCGTGATCGGTTTCGCGATGTTCAAGCGCCGCGTGGGCGGCGTGTACTTCGCGATCATCACGCAGGCCATCGCGCTGATCCTCACCGTGCTGATCATCGGCCAGCAGGGCTACACGGGCGGCGTCAACGGCATGACCGACCTGAAGACGCTGCTCGGTTGGGACACCCGCACCAACAGCGCGAAGTACATCCTGTACTTCGTCAGCGTGGGCCTGCTGCTCGGCTCCATCGTGCTGTGCACGTGGATCCAGAAGAGCAAGCTCGGCACGCTGCTGCTGGCGATGCGCGACAAGGAGGACCGCGTGCGCTTCTCCGGCTACGACGTGTCGATGTTCCGCGTGTTCGCGTTCTGCCTCGCGGCGCTGCTGTCGGCCATCGGCGGCGCGATGTTCACGTTGCAGGTGGGCTTCATGTCGCCGTCGCTCGTGGGCATCGTGCCCAGCATCGAGATGGTGATCTTCGCGGCGGTGGGCGGGCGCATGTCGCTCGTGGGCGCGGTGTACGGCGCGCTGCTCGTGAACTTCGGCAAGACCTACTTCTCGGAGAGCTTCCCCGACCTGTGGCTGTTCCTGATGGCCGCGATGTTCATCGGCGTGGTGCTCGGTTTCCCCGAGGGCTTGGCCGGGCTCTACACGAACAAGGTCAAGCCGTGGTGGCAACGCCGCATGGCCGCCCGCAAGGCCGCACCGGTGACCGTGGCGCCGAAACGCGCGGAGCCGGTCGCCACCACCGAACCCGGTGCCCTGCCGCCGGGCATCAGCAGCCAGCAGACCTGAAGGACCCCGCACCATGAGCAACACCGACTTCGTGCTGGCGGTCGAGGACCTGACCGTCTCGTTCGACGGCTTCAAGGCGATCGACGCGCTGAACCTCTACGTCGACAAGAACGAGCTGCGCGTGATCATCGGCCCGAACGGTGCCGGGAAGACCACGCTGCTCGACCTGATCTGCGGCAAGACGCGCGCGAGCGCGGGCAGCATCAAGTTCAAGAACGGCGAGATGACCAAGCTGCCCGAGTACGAAATCGTGCGCAAGGGCATCGGCCGCAAGTTCCAGACGCCGTCGATCTACGAGAACCTGAGCGTCTTCCAGAACCTCGAGGTCTCGTTCCCGCGCGGCCGCGGCGTGTTCGGCGCGCTCGCGTTCAAGCGCGACGACGAGGTGAAGACCCGCGTGCAGGCCGTGGCCGCCGAGATCGGCCTGGCCGAGACCCTCGAGACCGAGGCCGGACTGCTGTCGCACGGCCAGAAGCAGTGGCTCGAGATCGGGATGCTGCTGATGCAGGACCCCGAGCTGCTGATGCTCGACGAACCCATCGCCGGCATGAGCGTGCGCGAGCGCGAGCTCACCGCCGACCTGCTGCAGCGCATCTGCAAGGGCCGCTCCGTGATCGTGATCGAACACGACATGGACTTCGTCAAGCGCATCGCCCACAAGGTCACCGTCATGCACCAGGGAAAGATCCTCGCCGAAGGGTCCATGGAACAGGTGCAGAACGACCCGAAGGTCGTCGACGTGTACCTCGGCCACTGATTCAACGGAGGAAAACCACATGCTCCACGTCACCGACCTGCACGTCAGCTACGGACAGAGCGAGGCGTTGCACGGCATCGACCTGCACGCGAAGAAGAACGAGACCGTCGCCATCATGGGCCGCAACGGCATGGGCAAGACCACGCTGTTCAAGTCGCTGATGGGGGTGCTGCCCGCCAAGAGCGGCACGATCCAGGTGGACGGCCAGGACGTCACGAAGGACGAGAGCTTCCTGCGCGTGAAGAAGGGCCTCGCCTACGTGCCCCAGGGCCGCATGATCTTCCCGACCCTCACGGTGCTCGAGAACATCCAGACCGGCCTCGAGAACGCCCGCGACAAGAAGGTGCCCGACGAGATCTACGCGCTGTTCCCGGTGCTCTTCGACATGCGCAACCGCAAGGGCGGCAACCTCTCCGGCGGCCAGCAGCAGCAGCTCGCGATCGCCCGCGCGCTCGTCACGAACCCGAAGGTGCTGCTGCTCGACGAGCCCACCGAGGGCATCCAGCCGTCGATCATCAAGGACATCGCCCGTGCGCTGAACGAGATCCGCAAGATGCGCGAGATCACGATCATCGTCTCCGAGCAGGTCTTGAGTTTCGCGATGGACGTGGCCGACCGGCTGTTCGTCATCGAGGGCGGCCGCCTCGTGCACGAGAGCTCGCGCGCCGGCACCGACGTCGCCCGCATCCGCCAGTTCCTCTCCGTCTGATTCCCCACCCCTCCCTGCACACAGGAGTCCGCACATGACCGACACGCTGATCAAGGTCGACCTGACGAAGTCGCCCACCGAAAACGAGAAGATCCACAACCGCTGGCACCCCGACATCCCGATGGCCTGCTGGGTCAACCCGGGCGACGACTTCATCCTCGAGACCTTCGACTGGACCGGCGGCTTCATCAAGAACAACGACAGCGCCGACGACGTGCGCGACATCGACCTGACCACGGTGCACTACCTGTCGGGCCCGGTGGGCGTGAAGGGCGCCGAGCCGGGCGACCTGCTGGTGGTGGACCTGCTCGACATCGGCGCGAAGCAGGACAGCCTGTGGGGCTTCAACGGCTTCTTCTCGAAGAAGAACGGCGGTGGTTTCCTCACCGACCACTTCCCCGAGGCGCAGAAGTCGATCTGGGACTTCAAGGGCATGTTCACGAGCTCGCGCCACGTGCCGGGCGTGAACTTCGCGGGCCTGATCCACCCGGGCCTGATCGGCTGCCTGCCGGACAAGAAGATGCTCGACCTGTGGAACGAGCGCGAGGCCGCGCTGCTGGCCACCGACCCCGACCGTGTCCCGGGCCTCGTGAACCCGCCGTCGGCCGGCACCGCCCACATGGGCGCGATGACGGGCGACGCCCGCGCCAAGGCCGCGGCCGAAGGCGCCCGCACCGTGCCGCCGCGCGAACACGGCGGCAACTGCGACATCAAGGACCTCTCGCGCGGCTCGAAGGTGTTCTTCCCCGTCTACGTGGATGGCGCGGGCCTGAGCGTCGGCGACCTGCACTTCAGCCAGGGCGACGGCGAGATCACGTTCTGCGGCGCCATCGAGATGGCCGGCTGGGTGCACATGAAGGTCACGCTGATCAAGGGCGGCATGGCCAAGTACGGCATCAAGAACCCGATCTTCAAGCCGAGCCCGATCACCCCGCGTTACGACGACTACCTGATCTTCGAGGGCATCTCGGTCGACGAGTCGGGCAAGCAGCACTACCTCGACGTCAACGTCGCGTACCGCCAGGCCTGCCTGAACGCCATCGAGTACCTGAAGAAGTTCGGCTACTCCGGTGCGCAGGCGTACTCGATCCTCGGGACGGCGCCGGTGCAGGGCCACATCAGCGGCGTCGTCGACGTGCCGAACTCGTGCGCCACGCTGTGGCTGCCCACGGGCATCTTCGACTTCGACATCAACCCGACCGCCGCAGGGCCGATCAAGCACCTCGACGGCTCGATCGCGATGCCGCTGTCGCCCGACCTGAAGTAACTCCCGCAGGAGCCCCCGCCATGCCCACCTACGACTACGAATGCCGGGACTGCGGGGGCTTCGACGCCTTCCGGTCGCTGAGCCAGCGCAACGAACCAGCGGCGTGCCCCGACTGCCAGTCGCCGTCGCCGCGCGTGTTCGCGAGCGCCCCGCGCCTCGCGCTGCTCGACGGCGGCACGCGCACGGCGATGGACATCAACGAACGCGCGCGCCACGAGCCGAAACGCTCGGGCGACTACGCGCGACTGAAGCACCCGTCAGGATGCGGCTGCTGCAGCACGAGCAGCGGCAAGCGCTCGGCCACGGTGCGCGCGCCCAACGGGAACAAGGCGTTCCCGAGCAAGCGCCCGTGGATGATCAGCCATTGACCGATCAATAGGTCTTGTAGGGCAGGAACTTGCCCGACATCAGGATGCGCACCCGGTCCCCGTTGGGATCGGCCTCGCGCTTGAGGTCCATCTTGAAGTCGATGGCGCTCATGATGCCGTCGCCGAACTCCTCGTGGATCAGTTCCTTGAACGTGGTGCCGTACACGCTCACCAGTTCGTAGAAGCGGTAGATCAGCGGGTCGGTGGGCACGCTCGTGGGCAGCGAGCCCTTGTACGGCACGACCTGCAGCCACTTGCGCTCGTCGGCGTCGAGGCCGAAGATCTCGCCCACCACGGCGGCCTGCTCGGCCGTCATCGTCATCTGGCCCAGGCACGCGGCCGTGACCCACTCCTTGCTCTTGCCGACCTTCTCGGCCACGTCGGACCACTTGAGGCCCTTCGTCACCTTCGCGGTCACGATCTTTTCGGTCACGTCGAGACGGCTCATCGTCTTCTCCTTCAGTCTGCGGGTTGAGATTCGGTTGGAAATCAGGGGAACACTTCGACCGGTTGCGCGGGCGCGCGCCCGTGCGACAGGTCCTTCGACCGCGACACCAGGAAGTCGACCAGGTGGTTGCGGATGCGGTAGTACGCGGGGTCGTGGTGCAGCGAGGCGCGCTGGCGGTCGCGCGGCATCGTGTTGACGACGATCTCGGCCACGCGGGCGCGCGGCCCGTTGCTCATCAGGAGGATGCGGTCGGCGAGCAGGATGGCCTCGTCGACGTCGTGCGTGATCATGAACACCGTCTGGTGCGTCTGCGCGCAGATGCGCAGCAGCTCGTCCTGGATGGTGCCGCGCGTGAGGGCGTCGAGCGCGCCGAACGGCTCGTCGAGCAGCAGCATCTTCGGCTGGATCGCGAACGCGCGCGCAATGCCCACGCGCTGCTTCATGCCGCCGGACAGCGCCTGGGGCTTCTTGTCGATCGCGTGGTCGAGGCCCACGAGGCGCACGAACTGCTCGACGTGGGCGTCGACCTGCTTCGCGCTCCACTCGGGCCAGCGGCTGCGCACGGCGAACGCGACGTTGCGGCGCACGGTGAGCCACGGCATCAGCGCGTGGCCCTGGAACACCACGCCGCGGTCGAGGCTCGGGCCGGCCACCTCCCGGCCGTCCATGAACACATGGCCCGCGCTCGCCTGCTCGAGGCCCGCCAGCACGTTCAGGATCGTCGTCTTGCCACAGCCCGAGTGGCCCACGATGCAGACGAACTCGCCGCGGCGGATGTCGAAGTCGACGCCGTCGAACACGGCCTCGCCCGCACCGGGGTAGGTCTTCGCGAGCGCCTCGATGCGCAGGAACTCATTCGGCATACGTCACCGCCTTCTGCGCGCGGGCGAAGAGCTGGTCGAGCCCCATGCCCACGAGGCCGATCACCGCGATGGCGAACATCACGTTGGTGAGCGACAGGTTGTTCCACTCGTTCCAGACGAAATAGCCGATGCCGGTGCCGCCCACGAGCATCTCGGCCGCCACGATCACGAGCCAGGCGATGCCCATGCTGATGCGCATGCCCGTGAGGATGGTGGGGGCCGCCGCCGGCAGGATCACCTCGAAGGCCAGGCGCTGCGGTTTCACCTCCAGCGTGCGCGCGACGTTGAGCCACTCGCGCCGCACGCCCGACACACCGAACGCGGTGTTGATCAGCAGCGGCCACACCGAACAGATGAAGATCACGAAGATGCCCGAGACCGACGAGTCCTTGATCGTGTAGAGCGCGAGCGGCATCCACGCGAGCGGCGAGATGGGCTTGAGCACCTGGATGAACGGGTCGAGCGCACGGTGCACCAGCGGGCTCATGCCGATCAGGAAACCGAGCGGCACCGCCACCAGCACGGCCAAGCCGAAGCCGAGGCCCACGCGGCCGAGCGAGTACGCGAGCTGCAGGCCGATGCCCTTGTCGTTGGGGCCGTTGTCATAGAAAGGGCGCGCGAGGTGACCGGCGGCAGTCGCCGCGAACTGGGCCGGGGTCGGGAAGCCCGACGACGTCGAGGCGCTCGCCGCGGTGGGGTCCTTGCCCAGCATCTTCTGGTACTCGATCTGCTCGGGCGTGAGGGCGGGGCCCGCCGCAGCGGCCACCGGCCGCGTGGCGAGCTGCCACGCGCCGACGAACACGGCCAGCAGCAGCGCCGACAGCAGCGCGGCGCGCAGTTTCAGGGAGACGCCGGTCATGAACGCTTGATCGCGAAGCCCGACAGGTAGGGCTCGGGCTTCTCGGGGTCGAACACCTTGCCCATCACGGTGAACTTCGGGTATGCGCCCTCGGGCACCGGCTGGCCGAGCTGCTTCATCGTGCGCTTGGCGTCGGTCAGCAGGAACACCTTCTCGGCGATCTGCTTGTAGTTCACGTCACCCTTGACGTAGCCCCAGCGCTTCATCTGGGTGAGCATCCACACGGCCATCGACTGCCACGGGATCGGGTCGAAGTCGGCGCGATCGGGCACGGTGCGGATGTTGCCGAGGCCGTCGGCGAACTTGCCGGTCAGCACCTGCGCCACCACCGTCTCCGGCTGGTTCAGGTAGGCCTGCGGCGAGATCACCTTCGCGATCAGCTCGCGGTTCTCGGGCTTGCGCGCCATCGCCGACGAGGTCAGCACCGCGCGGTACAGCGCCGCGAAGGCGTTGGGGTTCTGCTGGATGAACTCGGTGGACGTGCCGAAGGCGCAGCACGGGTGGCCGTTCCACAGGTCCTTCGTCAGCAGGTGCAGGAAACCGATCTCCTCGAACACGGCGCGCTGGTTGAAGGGGTCCGGGCCCAGGTAGCCGTCGATGTTGCCGGCGCGCAGGTTGGCCACCATCTCGGGCGGCGGCACCACGCGGATCTGGATGTCGCGGTCGGGGTCGAGCCCCGCCTCGGCCACGTAGTAGCGCAGCAGGAAGTTGTGCATCGAGAACTCGAAGGGCACGGCGAACTTGAAGCCTTTCCATTGCTTCGGGTCGCGCTTGTCCTTGTGCTTCACGTGCAGCGTGATCGCCTGGCCGTTGGTGTTCTGGATCGACGCGACGTTCATCGGCACCGCGTTCGAGCCCACGCCCATCGAGATGGCCACCGGCATCGGCGACAGGAAGTGCGTCGCGTCGTACTCGCGGTTCATCATCTTGTCGCGGATCAGCGCCCAGCCGGCCGTCTTGACCACCTGCACGTCCAGCCCCTGCTTGCTGTAGAAGCCGAGCGGGTGGGCCATGATCAGCGGCGTGGCGCACGTGATCGGGATGAAGCCGATCTTCAGCTCCTTCTTCTCGAGCGCGCCCTTCTCCTGGGCCATGGCCTGCAGGCTCGCGACCGGCAGCACGCTGCCGATGGCGGCCATGGCCGAGCCCTTGCCCACGGCGCGCAGGAAACGCCGGCGCACGGCGTCCTGCGGGAACAGGGCCTTCACGAGCGTGGCCTCGATGAACGCGTTCGACTCGGCCTCGAAGGCGCTCGTCTCGCAGCGGGCCTGGAGTTCGGCGGTGGCGTGTTCGGCGTCGCTCGCGTGCCGGCCGCAGCGGCAGCCCATCGTCAGCGGGCGGTCGGCGTCGTACGGGTCGTATCGGTCGGTCATGGCGGAGGTCCTGGGTGGCTTCGGGCCACTGTAGGGACACCCCGTCGCGCCGCCCATCGCGGGCGCCGTGATTCGCGTGTAGTGCCAGCCCTACACGCCGTGCATCACCGGCGACAGGTCCTGGCGCACCGCGTAGAGGGCCAGCTCGACGTCGTTGCGGGTGCCGGTCTTCTCGAGGATGCGGGCGCGGTAGGTGCTCACCGTGTTGCTGGAGAGGATCAGCTGGTCGGCGATCTCGCCCACGCTGCGGCCACCGGCCAGCAGGCGGAACACCTGGTACTCGCGGTGCGAGAGGCGGTCGTGCAGCGGCTGCTCCTCGGCCTTGTCGCGGCCCGCGCCGATGGCGCCGGCAAGGTGTTCGGCCACCGTGGGGGTGATGAAGAGCCCGCCGGCGGCCACCTTGCGGATGGCCCCGATCATCTGCTCGGAGTCGGCGCTCTTGTTCAGGTAGCCCACGGCGCCGAGCTTCAGGCTGCGCACCGCGTACTGCTTGTCGGGGTAGGTCGACAGCATCAGCACCGGCAGGCGCGGGAATTCGCTCTTGAGCTGGCGCAGCACGTCGAGGCCGTCGCGCTGGGGCATCGCGATGTCCATCAGCACCACGTCGATGCCGCCCTCGCGCACGCGGGCGAGCGCCTCGGGGCCGTTGGCGGCCTCGCCGGCCAGCTGCACGTCCCCCGCGTCGGCGAGCATCTGCTGGATGCCCTGGCGGACGATCTGGTGGTCGTCGCAGATCAGCACGCGGATCACGGGGTCACCTCCTGGGAGCGTTCGGTGGGGAAGGGCATGGTCAGGCGCACGCGGGTGCCGAGGCCGGGATGGCTGTCGATGGCGACGCGGCCGCCGAAGTGGCCGGCCCGCTCGCGCATGCCCATCACGCCGTAGCTGCGCGGGTGGTCGAGGGCCTCGCGCGACGCGCCGGCGCCGTCGTCGCGCACCTCCAGGTGCAGCACGGGCGCGGGGGGCGACTCGACCTCGATGCGGATGGTGACCGAACGGGCGCGCGCATGGCGGGCCACGTTGCTGAGCATCTCCTGGAAGATGCGGAACACCGCCATCGCCCAGCGCTGGCCGGCCTCGCCCGCGGGTTCGACCGTGCCGGCGGCCACGTGGAAGCGCAGGTCGGGCGGCATCTCCGTGGTGTCGAAGAACTCCTGGGCCTGCCACTCGAGCGCGGCCCACAGGCCCTGGTGGTCGAGGATGCTCGGGCGCAGGTCGGTGATGATGCGGCCCACGTTGTCGACGGCGGTGTCGATCATCCGGCCCATGTCGTGGCACTTGCACTGCAGCTCGTGCCGGTCGCCGATGCGCTTGCCGAGCCAGTTCACATCGAGCTTCAGGGCCACCAGCAGCGAGCCCAGCTCGTCGTGGATCTCGCGGGCGATGCGGGTGCGTTCGTCCTCCCGGACGCGTTCGAGGTAGGCCGACAGCTCGCGCAGCTGGCCCAGCGCCCGGGTCAGCTCCGCGGTGCGTTCGTCCACGCGGCGTTCGAGCTGGTCGCGCGCCTGGTGCAGCTGCGCCTCCGCGCGCTTGCGTTCGGTGATGTCGACCAGCGTGACGACGGCGCCCTGCACCACCGCCCCGTCGAGGATGGGGTACGACGAGTACTCGGCCGAGAACGACGACCCGTCGGCCCGCCACAGCACCTCGCTGTCGATGCGGCACGGCAGGCCGCGGCGGAAGGCGTTGAAGATGGGGCAGTCGGCCTCGGGGTAGTGCCGGCCGTCCGCATGGGTGTGGTGGATCAGCTCGTGCATGTTGCGGCCCAGCACCGCTTCGGTGCGATGGCCCAGCATTTCCGCGGCGGCGCGGTTCACGAAGGTGCAGCGGCCGGCGAGGTCGACGCCGAAGATGCCGTCGCCGGTGGATTCCAGCAGCAGCTGCAGGCGCTCCGTCCACGCCGGCCCGGCGGGGACGGGGGGAGACAGCACCGGGGGATCACACAGGACGAACGACACGCAACACGCTCCGCGAGCAACAGGCTCACGTCGTCATTGCAATGCCTATGCCACCACCGTGCCCGCCACCACGGTGCAGTTGCGGCCCTGGACCTTGGCGCGGTACATCGCCTGGTCGGCGTGTTCGATGGCCGTCTCGAGCTCGTCGAGTCCGCCCACCTCGGCCACGCCCGCGGAGAACGTCACGCGCAGGCCGGGGGCGATGGCATCGGCCGACAGGCGCGCGAGCTGCGAGCGCATGCGTTCGACACACGCCGCGGCGTCGGCCGCGTTCGTGTCCGGCAGCATCAGCAGGAACTCCTCGCCGCCCCAGCGGCCCATCACGTCGGTCGAGCGCAGGCTGTCCCGGGTGAGCTGGGCGAAGGTCTTGAGCACCAGGTCGCCACCGCTGTGGCCGTAGGTGTCGTTGATGCGCTTGAAGAAGTCGATGTCGAGCAGCGCCACCGACATGGGCTGGCCGGTGCGGCGCTGGCGGGCCTTCTCGATGGCCATCAGCTCGTTCATGTGCCGGCGGTTCGACAGGCCGGTGAGTTCGTCCCGGGTGGCCAGCAGCCGGATCTGCGCCAGCGCATGTTCGAGGTCGGCCTTCTGGCCGCGCATGCGGGCGCGGATGGCGGCCATGCGCGCGGTGAGCGTGCCCACCGCGGCGACGATGATGATGGCGAACAGCAGATGCACGGCCTCCACGGCCGGCGGGTACTGCTGCGGGTCGGTCGCGCCCTTCCAGACCATCGCCAGCGCCAGCAGGGCGCAGGCGAACACCGAGAGCCAGCGCGCCTGGCGCGGGCGCAGCGCGAACATGCCGAACACGAGGATCAACACCATCAGCGACATCACCGCGCCACGAGCGGGCCCGGTGATCAGGTACGAGCCCACCGCGGACAGCACGCCCAGCACCATCTGCGGCAGCGTGAGCGACGGGTCGCTGCCCAGGCGTTCGTTGAGCCCGGTGCGGATCACCGCGTAGAACCCGAGCGAGCCGGTCATGAAAAAGCCGGTGAGCCACAGCGAAGCCCGGAGGTCGACCAGCCCGGCCACCACCTCGGCGTGCTGCACCGCCGCAAACAGGGCGTAGACCAGCACGGCCAGCAGCGATTGCGACGCCCGCAGCTGCTGGGCCCCGGTCGCGGGACCGAGGCAGACCGAGCGGAAACGGGGGGCGCAGAGGGATGCCATAGGCCCGTCTTATCGTCGGCCGGGAAATCGACTTGAGCGGCCGCGCGCCCCCTGAATCGGGGTCAGCGTGCGCTTTCCACGAATCGGCGATCGGTCAGGTCAGCACGACCCGGTTCGACCCGGCGGACTGTGCGTTCTGCAACGCCAGTTCGGCGCGCTCGATGGTCTGGGCGACGGTCTCGCCCGCCCGGTGTTCCGTCACACCGACCGAGAACCCGGTGTGGGACAGCGGCGCGGCCGAATCGGCGGCCACCTGGCGAACCCGTTCCCTCAGCCGCTCCAGGCTCAGCCGGGCCAGCGACGACCGGGTGTTCGACAGCATCAGCAGGAACTCCGCCCCGTTCCAGCGCGACAGCAGGTCGGAGATGCGGATCACCGCGAGCGACTCGCGGGCGAAGCTCTTGAGCATCTCGTCGCCGAAGGCCTCGCCGCGGGCGGACCGCAGCGCGGCGTGTTCGTCGAGGCTCAGCAGTGCGATGCAGAAGGTCTGGCCCGAGCGCACGCCGCGCTGGCGCTCCTGCTCCATCAGCTCGACCATGTGGCGGCGGTTGATCAGGCCCGTGAGTTCGTCACGGGTGGCGAGGTCCTGGATGCGGGCGAGCGCGGCGGAGATGTCCTTCTTCTGGCGGCGCAGCCGCTCGCGCATGCGGCTCAGCTGGCTGGTCATCATGGCCACCGCGGGCACCATCACCGCGATCATGATGAAGTGGCTGGACTCGACGGACGGCAGGAAGACGTCGGGCTCGAGGTGGCTCATCAAGGCCATCGTGGCGCCGAACACCGCGACCGCGAACACGCCCACGCGCCAGATCTGCCGCGCGGTGAGCGCATACATGCCGAACATGAAGATGACCATCAGGATGGGGAACGCGCCGCCGCGGCCATGCCCGGCCAGCGCGTAGCCGGCAGCGCCGCACAGGGTCGCGAACACCATCTGCGGCACGGTCAGCGACGGCTCGTCGTACGCGAGGTTGCGGCCGCTGCGGATCACCGCGAAGAACACCAGGAAGCCGCCGATCAGCACCAGCGCCCACACGGTCACCGGCCGCAGCGGGGCGAGCCCGAGCCACACCAGCCAGAACATGTTGATGACGCTGCACGTCACCAGCAGCAACGCGAGCGCGCACTGGCGCAGGCGGATCCGCTGCTTGGACTCGACGCCCATCAGCCAGCAGCCCCAGCGGGACCGCGTTCTCACGTCCGCCACTGGTGCACCGCAGCAAAAGACATCCGGCGTTCGATCACGAGCACGGGCGGTGGACACATGGCATCGGGCCTTCCGGGAGCGGAGCTGCTGATCGGAGGATTATTGCCGCTCGACCCCTCTCGGCGCAAAAGCGTGTTGTCGCACCGGCATTCGGAAGTCGATACAGTGGGCTCACGGCAATGGGGGTCACGAGCCCCTTTCAGGAGTCTGCAGATGAATGCACCGCTTCCCGATGCCGTCCGACGCGCACTCGAACAAGTGACGCTGGACGACAAGTACCGCCTTGCTGAAGGGCGCGCGTTCATGAGCGGCGTGCAGGCGCTCGTGCGGCTCCCGATGCTGCAGCGCACGCGCGACGCGATGCAGGGGCTGAACACCGCGGGCTTCATCAGCGGCTACCGCGGTTCGCCGCTCGGCACGTACGACCAGGCGCTGTGGCAGGCCCAGGAACACCTGAAGGCGCAGCAGATCGTCTTCCAGCCCGGGGTCAACGAGGAGCTGGGCGCCACCGCGGTGTGGGGCACGCAGCAGCTCGACCTGTACCCGGCCTCGCGCCGCTTCGACGGGGTCTTCGGCCTCTGGTACGGCAAGGGGCCCGGCGTGGACCGCTGCTCCGACGTCTTCAAGCACGCCAACATGGCGGGCACCGCGAAACACGGCGGCGTGGTGGCCGTGGCCGGCGACGACCACATCGCCAAGAGCAGCACCGCGGCCCACCAGAGCGACCACATCTTCAAGGCCTGCGGCCTGCCCGTGTTCTTCCCGAGCAGCGTGCAGGAGATCCTCGACCTCGGGCTGCATGCGTTCGCGCTCAGCCGCTTCTCGGGCGTGTGGGCGGCCATGAAGACGATCCAGGAGATCGTCGAGTCGTCGACCTCGGTGGACGTGACACCCGACCGCGTGCGCATCGTCCTGCCCGAGGACTTCGAGATGCCCCCGGGCGGCCTGCACATCCGCTGGCCCGACCCGCCGCTCGAGCAGGAAGCGCGGCTGATGAACCACAAGTGGTACGCCGCGCTCGCGTACATCCGGGCCAACCGGCTGAACCACAGCACGGTGTCGACCGCGAACGACCGCCTGGGCCTGATCGCGAGCGGCAAGGCCTGGAACGACACGCGCCAGGCGCTGCACGACCTCGGTCTCTCCGACGACGACTGCCGCCGGCTCGGCATCCGGCTGCACAAGGTGGGGGTGGTCTGGCCGCTCGAGGCCACCATCACGCGCGACTTCGCCACCGGCCTGCAGGAGATCCTCGTCGTCGAGGAGAAGCGCCAGGTGATCGAGTACCAGGTGAAGGAGGAGCTCTACAACTGGCGGCCCGACGTGCGGCCCAACGTGCTCGGCAAGTTCGACGAAAGCGACGGCGACCGCACCGGCGGCGAGTGGTCGCAGCCGAACCCGAGCGGCAACTGGCTGCTGCGAGCCCAGGCCGACCTGACGCCCGCGCTGATCGCGCGGGCCATCGCGAAGCGCGTGCGCAAGCTGGGCGCCGACAGCGACACCCTCGCGCGCATCGACGCGCGGGTCGCGCTGATCGATGCGAAGGAGCGCAGCCTGCAGGCGCTGAACCTCGGCACGGGGTCCGAACGCACGCCGTTCTACTGCAGCGGCTGCCCGCACAACACCAGCACCGTGGTGCCCGAGGGCTCGCGGGCGCTGGCCGGCATCGGCTGCCACTACATGGTGCTGTGGATGGACCGGCAGACCACCACGTTCACGCAGATGGGGGGCGAAGGCGTCACGTGGGTGGGCCAGGCGCCGTTCACCACCGACCGCCACGTGTTCGCGAACCTCGGCGACGGCACGTACTTCCACTCGGGCCTGCTGGCCATCCGCCAGAGCATCGCGGCCAAGGTCAACATCACCTACAAGATCCTGTTCAACGACGCGGTGGCGATGACGGGCGGCCAGCCCGTCGACGGCACGCTGCGCGTGCCCGAGATGACCCGGGAGCTGGATGCCGAGGGCGCCCGGCGCATCGTCGTCGTCACCGACGACCCGGCGAAGTACGAGGCGGTGCGCAACCGCCTCGCGCCCGGCGTCACCGTGTACCCGCGCGAGGAGCTGGACGCCGTGCAGGTGCAGCTGCGCGAGGTCGAGGGCTGTTCGGTGCTGATCTACGACCAGACCTGCGCCACCGAGAAGCGGCGCCGCCGCAAGCGCGGGTCGATGCCCGAGCCCGAGCGGCACGTGGTCATCAACGAACTCGTCTGCGAAGGCTGCGGCGACTGCTCGGAGAAGAGCCACTGCCTGAGCGTGGAACCGGTGGAGACCGAGTTCGGCCGCAAGCGCCGCATCAACCAGAACACCTGCAACAAGGACTACCGCTGCCTCGACGGCTTCTGCCCGAGCTTCGTGACGGTGGAGGGCGGCCGGCCGAAGGGCGTGAAGGCCGTGACGAGGCCCGACCCGTTCGCGCTGCCGCCCGTGCCCGATCCCGACGTGCCTTCGGCGCCCACGGCCTGGGGCATCGTCGTCGCCGGCATCGGCGGCACCGGGGTCATCACCATCGGCCAGCTGCTGGGCATGGCGGCACACCTCGAAGGCAAGGGCGTCGTGACACAGGACGCGGCCGGGCTCGCGCAGAAGGGCGGCAGCACCTGGAGCCACATCCAGATCGCCGAAACGTCCGAGGCGATCCACACCACCAAGGTGGGCACGGCCGAGGCCGACCTCGTGATCGCGTGCGACCCCATCGTGGCGGCCGACCGCCAGACGCTCGCGACGATGCGCCAGGGCCGCACGCACGTGGCGCTCAACACACACGGCACGCCCACGGCCGCCTTCGTGCACAACCCCGACTGGCAGTTCCCGTCGGCCCGCTGCGAGGCGGCCATCGGCGACGCCGTGGGTGCGGACCACGTGGGCGCGTTCGACGCCGACCGCGCGGCCGTCCAGCTGCTGGGCGATTCGATCTACACGAACCCGCTGATGCTCGGCTACGCGTGGCAGCGGGGCTGGGTGCCGCTCGCGTTCGAGTCGCTGATGCGCGCCATCGAGCTCAATGGCGTGAAGCCCGCGCTGAACCAGGCCGCGTTCGCGTGGGGCCGCCGGCTGGCGCACGAACCCGCGGCGGTCGCCGCGCTGATGGCACCGGCCACGCAGCCCATCCACGTGATCCGCCGCACCGGGCTCGACGACATGGTCGCGCAGCGCGAGGCCTTCCTGACCGCGTACCAGGACAAGGCCTGGGCCGCGCGCTACACCGCGCTCGTGGCGCGGGTGCGCGCCGCCGAGTCGGCCGTGGGCGGCACGATGCTCACCGAGGCCGTCGCGCGCTACTTCTTCAAGCTCATGGCGTACAAGGACGAGTACGAGGTCGCCCGGCTGCACACGGACCCGGCCTTCGTGGCCTCGATCCGCGACCGCTTCGAGGGCGACTACACGCTCAAGCACCACCTCGCGCCGCCGCTCGGCTCACGCCGCAACGCACGCGGTGAAGGGGTCAAGCGCGCGTTCGGGCCGTGGGTGCGGGGTGCGTTCCACGTGCTCGCGCGGCTGAAGGGCCTGCGCGGCACGCCGTTCGACGTGTTCGGCTACACCGCCGAACGCCGCGAGGAGCGGCGGCTGATCGACGACTACGAGGCCCGCATCGACGCGATGCTGCCGAAGCTGCGGGGCGACAACGTGCCCCTCGCCGCCCGCATCGCCCGCGTGCCCGAGGAGATCCGCGGGTACGGCCACGTGAAGGCGCGGCACCTCGTGACGGCGCGCGCGCACGAGGCGGCGCTGCTCGCCGAGTGGGAGGCCGCGGTCAGAACTGCAGGAAGCTGACGCCGGCGCCGACGCTCGTCTGCCGGAAGTTGTAGTCGGTGAGCGTTTCGCCGTAGCCGGTAAAGCCCTGGACGAACCAGCGCAGGCCGTTGGGCTGGTCGCGGAAGACCGGGTAGGTCCACTCGAACTGCAGCGAGCCGCGGTGCGTGGTGTTGAACGACGAGCGCCACAGCAGCGACGCGGTGTGCGCGCCGCCTGTCCACAGCAGGTTCGCCTCGCCCCGGCCGCGGTAGTGCAGCAGGTCGGGGTTGTTGTCGGAGGTCTCGTCCTCTTCCAGCCGGTGGTTGTACTTGAGCGTGAGGCCCCAGTTGCCGCGCTCGAGGCCGGTGCCCAGGTAGACGCGGTTCCAGCTGCGCGACAGCGGGTCGGACTGGCCGTTGGACTGGTGGGCGAGCCCGAACTGCAGGTAGCGCCACTGCACGTCGCCCGGCAGGGGGCGCAGCTGCTTCGGCACCGGCACCATGTAGATGGCCTCGGGCTCGTAGTCGGTGTTGCGGAAGGGCTTGGAGTCGACGCCGTTCCAGATCTGCCACATGGCCTGCTGCGTGAACGCGAGCCACAGGTCGGCATCGTCGATCAGCAGGTCCTGGGCGACCTTCGTGCGCAGCGACAGCTGGAATTTCGCCTCGATGCGGCGGTAGTCGGGCAGCGAGACCGTCTGCTGCGTGGGCGAGTTCGGACCGCGGTTGATGCTGCTCGTGTAGTGCACGGGCAGCACGTAGTTCGCGCGGTAGCCGGTGAAGTTGAAGGTGCCCCGCTTGTCCTCCGGGTCGAGCTCCCAGTACTTCGACAGGAAACTCGCCGACCCGGACGACGGCTGGGCCGCGGCGGTGGCCGGCGCGGCGGGCTCGTCCTTCGGCGCCAGCAGCGACGTGGACGGCTTGGGTTCGCCGGGCGAGGCGAGCGGCACCGGCGCCGACGGCGCGCGGCCGGCGAGCTTGTCGTAGCAGGCCAGCCGGTCGGCCGCGGGGCCGATGGCGGCACAGGATTCGAGGGTGGGCTCCTGGGCCCAGGCGGCGCCGCTCAGCGCGGCCAGGGCGAGGAGGGGGGGCAGGCGGTGGGCGGCGGCAGCGGGCATGGGCGCGGGTCGGGTGACGGGTGCCGCGATGTTAGACGTCTCGCGGCAGCCGCCTCTCCGGCGGGGCTCAGGCCGACGTGCGCGACTTGCGGCGGGCGGCGATGCCCACCCCGACCAGGCCGATGGCCATCAGCGCCAGCGCGGCCGGTTCCGGCACCGGGGCGGCGATGTTGCCGAAGCTGATCTGGCCGGAATAGCTGGCCGGCACGGCCCCGCCGAAACCGCTGGCGCTGATCAGGCCGGTCACGTACAGGCCGTACTCGCCGGCGCCGAGCACCGTGGGGGCGTAGGTGGCGGTGCGCTCGAACGTGAAGTTGCTGTTGTCCGTGGGCACGGTAGAACCAACCGCAACTTGTACAAACGACGGGTCGCTCGAGTACAGCGTGGAGCCGAGGTTGGCCGAGCCGGTGAGGTTGCGGCCGAAGATGTTGCTGACGACCCCGGAGAAGTCGAAGGACGCGCCTTCGGCCACCGTGAAGGTGTAGATGTCGTTGATCCAGCCCGTGGCCAGGCCGTTGTTGCCCAGGGTGAAGGTCTGCGCGGCGGACACCAGGCCGAGGTTGAACGTTTCGGCCCGGGCGGGGGCGGCGGCGGCCAGTGCGATGGCCGCGGCGGCGGCGAGACGGGTCGGCGTGAACTTCATGGGGACGGCTCCTGGAACGGTGATGGCCCGCGACAACGCAAGTCGCGGACCACCCCGCCGCCGCCAGGGTCACCCCCTCGCGGCCGTCACTTCCAGAGCGGGCACTTGGACTCGGCCTTCGTGGTGTAGGCGTCGTCGCCCTTGATGGTCTCGACGATGCGGTAGTAGTCCCACGGCGCCTTCGATTCCTCGGGCTTCTTCACCTGCATCAGGAACATGTCGTGGACCATGCGGCCGTCGGCACGCACGTACCCGTTCTTCGCGAACATGTCGTTGATCTTCGTGCTCTTGAAGTGGGCCATGATGCGGTCGCCGTCGTCGGTGCCGGTGGCCTTGACCGCGTTGAGGTACTGGGCCGTGGCCGAGTAGTCGCCGGCCTGGACCATCGAGGGCATCTTCTTCATGACCCCGAAATAGCGGCGCGCCCAGGTGCGGGCCTCGGGGCTCTGGTCCCAGTACCAGCCGTCGGTGAGGTACAGGCCCTGGGTGGCCTTGAGGCCGAGCGCGTGCACGTCGGTGATGAACAGCAGCAGCCCGGCGAGCTTCATCGACTTCGTGATGCCGAACTCGTTGGCCGCCTTGATCGCGTTGACGGTGTCGCCGCCCGCGTTCGCGAGGCCGAGGATCTGCGCCTTGGAGCCCTGCGCCTGCAGCAGGAACGACGAGAAGTCGCTGGCCGACAGCGGGTGGCGCACGGCGCCCAGCACCTTGCCGCCGGCGGCCGTCACGACCGCCGTGGTGTCGTTCTGCAGCGAGGTGCCGAAGGCGTAGTCGGCCGTCAGGAAGTACCAGGTCTTGCCACCCGACTTCACCACCGCGTTGCCCGTGCCCTTGGCGAGCGCGACCGTGTCGTAGGCGTAGTGGATGATGTACGGCGAGCACTGCTCGTTCGTGAGCGCGGCCGACGCGGCCCCGAGCGAGATGAACGGTTTCTTCTTTTCGGTGGCCACCTTGGCCATCGCGAGGTTGGTGCCGGAGTTGGCGCCGCCCAGCAGCATGTCCAGGCCCTGGGTGTCGAACCACTCGCGGGCCTTGGCGGCGGCGATGTCGGGCTTGTTCTGGTGGTCGGCCACGACGAACTCGACCGTCTTGCCGTTGACCTTGCCCCCGGCGTCCGCGATGGCCATCTTGACCGCCTCGACCCCGCCCGCGCCGTCGAGGTCGGCGTACAGGCCGGACATGTCCGTGATCAGGCCGATGCGGATCACGTCGCCGGAGATCTGGGCCTGGGCTGTTCCGGCAGACAGAAGCAGGGCGGATGCGGCGGCGAGGGTGGTGGCGGTCAGCTTGGGGTTCATGGAATCGCTCCGTGAAAGTCGACAGTCGGAGCAGTGAGCGTACGGGGGCGAAAACGCCGCCGGTGTGGCCGTCTCGCCACGAACGGGTATCTCCGGAGAGGGTTTCCACGCGCCCCGGGCGCTGGCACGATGCATTTTTTCTGAACGGTCACAACAAGGCCGGTGAAAGCGGCCGCCGCCGGATCCCTCTACATTCCATTCCTGTGCCTTTTGGCACATCCAAGGCCTGCCTTCCGGCTCATCCTTGTGGCCCATTCCTTCCACGAGAACGCTCGCGCATGAAACCCACTGCTGGTCGCTACACCTCGATCGCCATCGCGCTGCACTGGCTGCTGGCGCTCGGCATCCTCACGGCCTTCTGCGTGGGGGTCTACATGAGCGACCTGCCGTTCTCGCCGCAGCGCCTGAAGCTCTACAACTGGCACAAGTGGGCCGGCGTGACGATCCTCGCGCTGTCGGCGCTGCGCCTGCTGTGGCGCCTGACGCACCGCCCGCCGGCGGACGTGCCGATGCCCGCCTGGCAGCGCCTCGCCGCCCACGGCACCCACCACCTGCTGTACCTGCTGTTCTTCGCGGTGCCGCTGGTGGGCTGGGCCTACAGCTCGGCGGCCGGCTTCCCCATCGTGCTGTTCGGTGTGCTGCCGCTGCCCGACTTCGTCTCGCCCGACAAGGCGCTGTCCGAGGCCATCAAGCCGTGGCACGGGTACCTGGCCTACGCGATGGCGGTGCTGGTGGTGCTGCACGTGGCCGGCGCGCTGAAACACCACTTCGTCGACCGCGACGGCCTGCTCGCCCGGATGCTGCCGTCGCTGGGCCGCTGAACTTATCCCCGCCTTTCCGCACAGAGGACACCATGACCGTTTCGAAACTCATCGCCGCCGCCGCCCTCGTGGCCGCCATCCTGCCCGCCGCCGCCCAGCAGAAGCTCGTGCCGGCCCAGAGCGAGATCGCCTTCACCAGCAAGCAGATGGGCGTGCCCGTCGACGGCAAGTTCAAGAAGTTCGACGCCCAGGTGGCGTTCGACCCGAAGAAGCCCGAGGCCGCGAAGATCGGCTTCACGATCGACCTGGCCAGCGTCTCGCTCGGCGCCGCCGAGACCGAGGCCGAGGTGGTCAAGCCCGACTGGTTCAACACCAAGGCCTTCCCGCAGGCGACCTTCCAGTCCGGCGCCGTGAAGGGCCTGGGCGGCGGCAAGTTCGAGGTGGCCGGCAAGCTCGCCATCAAGGGCGCCACGAAGGACGTGGTCGTGCCCGTGCAGGTCACGCAGGCCGGCCCGAACACCACGGCCAACGGCTCGTTCACCATCAAGCGCCTCGATTTCAAGATCGGCGACGGCGACTGGAAGGACACGTCGATGGTCGCCAACGACGTCGTCGTGAAGTTCAAGCTCGTGCTCACCGGCGTCGCGCCGCTGTAATCCCACCCCCTCCGTTTTCGCTCGTTCCCTTCCCAACCAAGGACATTCCATGTTCAACAAGACCCTGTTCATCGCCGCCGCCGTTCTGGCCGCCACCGGCGCCGCCCATGCCGAGTCCGCCACGTACTCGATCGACCCGACGCACACCTTCGTGACGTTCGAGGCCCGCCACTTCGGCACCAGCACGAACCGCGGCCGCTTCGACAAGAAGGAAGGCACCGTGACGCTCGACAAGGCCGCCAAGACCGGCAAGGTCGACGTGACGATCGACACGTCGTCGATCAACACCGGCGTGGGCCCGTTCGACGGCCACCTGAAGAGCAAGGATTTCTTCAACGTCGCCGAACACCCGACGGCCAAGTTCTCGGGCGACAAGGTCACGTTCGACGGCGACAAGGTCAAGTCCGTCGCCGGCACGCTGACCCTGGCGGGCGTGACCCAGCCGGTCACGCTGACCGCGTCGAACTTCAACTGCTACACGAACCCGATGCTCAAGCGCGAGGTGTGTGGTGGTGACTTCGAGACGACGATCAAGCGCAGCGAATACGGCGTGAAGTACGGCCTGCCGGGCATCCCGGACGACGTGCGCCTGCTGATCCAGGTCGAAGCCGTCAAGCAGTAAGCCCCCCAGTCGCCCTTCGGGCTCCTGCCCCCGAGGGGCGACACGGGTCGCCCGGGAAACCCGGGCTCGCGTGTGGCTTGATGGGCGGCTTCGCCTTGCTCGCCTGAGGATCAGCGCTCCGGCAAGTACCTCGCCAGCACCCTGGCGAGGTCTTCGTCCTTGAAGGGCTTCGCGAGGTGGTCGTCCATGCCGGCGGCCAGGCTCTCCGCGCGGTCGCCCTCGAAGGCGTTGGCGGTCAGCGCCACCATCGGCGTGCGCGGCCAGCCCTCCGTGGCCTCCAGCGTGCGGATGCGCCGGGCGGCTTCCAGCCCGTCCATCACCGGCATCTGGCAGTCGAGCAGCACGAGGTCGGGACGGCCGCTGCGGAACGCCTCGACGGCCTGGGCGCCGTCCTCCACCACGGTCACGTCGATCCCCAGCTTCTGCAGCAGCGCCTCGGCCACGAGCGCGTTGACGGGGTTGTCCTCGGCCAGCAGCACGCGGCCCCCCAGCGCCCTGGGCGACGGCGGCGGAGGCGATGGCGCCTCGCCGAGCGGCAGGTCCACCGGCGGGTGCGGCAGGTCGAGCTTCAGCGTGAACACCGAGCCCTTGCCCACCTGGCTCGTCACCAGCAGGTCGCCGCCCATCGCGCGGGCGAGTTCGCGGGCGATGGTCAGGCCGAGGCCCGTGCCGGCGAAGCGCCGGGTGAAGGTGCCGTCGGCCTGGTGGAACGCATCGAAGATCACCGAGAGGTGCTCGGGCGCGATGCCCACGCCCGTGTCGTGCACCGCGATGCGCGCCCGGCCCGCCTCGGCGTTGTGCTTGGCCACCACCGTGATGCGGCCCGTCTCGGTGAACTTGACGGCGTTGCCGACCAGGTTGTGCAGGATCTGCCGCAGCCGCGCCGGGTCGCCCACGACGAGGCACGGGCGCGGCAGGTGCAGCCGGGTCTCGAGCAGCAGGCCCGCCTCGCTGGCCGGCAGCACCGAGAGCGACACGACGTCGTCGATCAGCGCCGTCAGGTCGAAGGGCTGCGGCACGAGGTGCACCTGGCCAGCCTCCAGCTTCGAGAAGTCGAGCGCGTCGTTGATGAGCCGCAGCAGGTGTTCGCCGGCCCGCTCGACGAGCGCGAGCTGGGGCGTGTCGGGCTGCTGCTCGCGCAGTGCACGCGTGAGGCCGAGGATGCCGTGCAGCGGCGTGCGCATCTCGTGGCTCATCGTCGCGAGGAACTGATCCTTGACGACCCCCTGGCGCTGGGCCAGGCGCAGCGCCTCGGCCCGCTCCTCGGCGATGCGGTCGGTCACGAAACGCAGGCGCAGCAGCTCGTCGATGCGGCGCTCCGAGTAGCGGGTCTCGATCAGCAGCAGCACGATGTAGAGGGACAGGCCGGCGCCGACGAAACGGCCCGAGCGGTCGCCCATCCACAGCGCCAGCAGCACGAGCGGCACCAGCATCGAGATCACGAACGTGGCCGACGCCCGGAAGCTCGACTGCAGCACGAAGATGCCGACGGACGCGACGCCGACGATGGCGGTCAGCATCAGCACCGAGATGGTGGGCAGGTCGAGCGGGATCACCCAGAGCCCGATGACCGCCCACGCGAAACCGTCCACGCCCAGGCCCGCCACGAAGGCGTGGTCCCAGAACGGGCGGCCCTGGTCATCCGAGGCGCGGTACTGCAGGTTGAGCGCGAGGCGGGCCGCCGACACGAGGAAACGCAGCGCCACCCAGGCCCAGACGCCAGCGGCGGACACGTACGGCAGCAGGCCCACGGCCAGCAGCAGCGCGAACCCCGCACCCGCCCAGTTCACCATCTGGGAACGGCGGTACAGCAGCTCGGTCCGGGCCTCGCGCACCCGACGATCCAGGTCACCGTCGCGGTCGCCCACCGACACCCCAGGTGACGTAAATTCGGTCATCGATGGCCTTTCGAGCCGTGTCATGTCATTCGTTTCCCATTATCTCGACCGTTGCCGACGTGAAAAGGCCTTCCGCGTCGCCCTTTTGGTGGGGTTGGCCCCGGCCTGCGCGGCCCAGGCACAAAGCCTGCCCTGGCAGCTCGACCCGCAGCACACGCAGGTGTGGTGGGAGGTGAAGCACTTCGGCACGTCCACCCACCGCGGGCGCTTCGACGACGTCCAGGGCCAGTTGCGGTACGACCGCGCGACGGGCGCCGGCGAGCTGTCGGTCACCGTGAACACCGCCTCGGTCACCAGCGGGGTGCTGCCGCTCGACGGCATCCTGCGAGGTGAGTACTTCTTCGCGTCGAAGGACTACCCGACGGCGTACTACGTGTCCCGGAAGTTCCGCACCGAGGGAGGCCGCCTCGTGGCCCTGGACGGGGAACTGACGCTGCGCGACAAGTCGACGTCCTTCACCCTCCACGCCGTCCGCTTCGGCTGCTACACCCCGCCGGAATCCACCCGCGAGGTGTGCGGCGGCGATTTCGAGGGGGAACTGCGCCGCAGCGAATTCGGCATGACCTACGGCTGGCCCTTCGTGGAGGACCGGGTGAAGGTCGTCGTCCAAGTCGAGGCCGCAGCCCCCTGATTCCCCGTCGGCCCCTTGTTTTTGGGACAATGCGGGGATGACCTCCACCGATCTCCAGGCCACCATCGCCCACATGGGCGCGGCGGCCCGCGCGGCCGCCACGAAGATGGCCGCCGCTTCCACCGCCTCGAAGAACGAGGCGCTGCGGGCGCTCGCCCGCCTGCTGCGCGGCGATTCCGCCCCGCTCGCCGAGGCCAACGCCCGTGACATCGCCGCCGCCGAGGCCGCCGGCCTGGCCGCGCCGCTGGTGGACCGGCTGCGCCTCACGCCGAAGGTGCTGGCCACCGTCGCCGAGGGCTGCGACCAGATCGCCGCCATGCCCGACCCGGTGGGTGAAATCACCAACCTGCGCCGCCGCCCCACGGGCATCAGCGTGGGCCAGATGCGCGTGCCGCTCGGTGTGTTCGGCATGATCTACGAGAGCCGCCCGAACGTGACCATCGAGGCCGCGTCGCTCGCCATCAAGAGCGGCAACGCCTGCATCCTGCGCGGCGGCTCGGAGGCCATCCACTCGAACCTCGCGCTGTGGAAGCTCGTGCAGGCCGCGCTCGACGAGGCGGGCCTGCCGCGCGACGGCGTGCAGCTCGTGCAGACCACCGACCGCGCCGCCGTGGGCTTCCTGATCGCCTCGCCCGAGTCGGTCGACGTGATCATCCCCCGCGGCGGCAAGAGCCTGATCGAACGCATCAGCCGCGAGGCCAAGGTGCCGGTCATCAAGCACCTCGACGGCAACTGCCACACCTTCGTCGACGCCACGGCCGACCTCGACCTCGCGGTCAAGGTCACCGACAACGCGAAGACGCAGAAGTACAGCCCCTGCAACGCCACCGAGTCGCTGCTCGTGCACGAGGCCGTCGCGGCCGCGTTCCTGCCGCGCATCGGGGCCGTGTTCGCGGCCAAGGGCGTCGAGATGCGCGGTGACGCCGCGTCCGTCGCGCTGCTGTCGAAGGTGCCCGGCGCGAACGTCGTGGCCGCCACCGAGCAGGACTGGTCGGAGGAGTACCTCGCCGCCATCATCAGCGTGAAGGTGGTGTCGGGGATCGACGAGGCCATCGCCCACGTCAACCGCTACGGCTCGCACCACACCGACGCCATCCTCACCGAACACCACTCGAACGCCATGCGCTTCCTGCGCGAGGTGGATTCGGCGAGCGTGATGGTCAACGCCAGCACCCGGTTCGCCGACGGCTTCGAGTACGGCCTGGGCGCCGAGATCGGCATCAGCACCGACAAGTTCCACGCCCGCGGGCCGGTGGGTCTCGAAGGCCTCACGTCGATGAAGTGGGTGGTGCTGGGCCAGGGCGAAGTGCGGCAATGAAACCCACGCGCCGGGCGCTCGTGCTCTTCTCGGGCGGGCAGGATTCCACGGCCTGCCTCGCGTGGGCGCTCGAGCACCACGACCACGTCGAGACCATCGGCTTCGACTACGGCCAGCGGCACTCGATCGAACTCCAGTGCCGCACCGCGGTGCGCGCGCAGATCGTGGCGAACTTCCCGCGCTGGGCGCCCCGCCTGGGCGACGACCACCTGCTCGACCTGTCCCTGCTGGGCCAGATCTCCGACACCGCGCTCACGTCCGAGCGCGAACTCGAGATGACGAACAGCGGGCTGCCCAACACGTTCGTGCCGGGCCGCAACCTGCTGTTCTTCACGTTCGCCGCCACGGTGGCCTACCGCCGCGGCCTGAACGTGCTCGTGGGCGGCATGTGCGAGACCGACTTCTCCGGCTACCCGGACTGCCGCGACAACACGCTCAAGGCGCTGCAGGTGGCCATCAGCCTCGGCATGGACACGAAGATGACCGTCGAGACGCCGCTGATGTGGCTCGACAAGGCCCAGACCTGGGCCTTCAGCGCCGACCTGGGCGGCGAGGCCCTCAACGACCTGATCGTCGAGCACACCCACACCTGCTACCTCGGCGACCGCCAGCAGCGGCACGAATGGGGCTACGGCTGCGGCCAGTGTCCGGCCTGCGCGCTGCGCCGCCGCGGCTACAAGGGCTGGCGCGAGAGCGGCCAGCCCGAGTTCGCCGACACCGACCGCCTGGGCCTGATGCCATGACCTCCTCGGGGATCGCGGCGGCCATCGTCGCGGCGGTGCTGGTGTTCTGGGCGGTCGGGGCCTACAACCGGCTGATGTCGCTGCGCAACGTGATGCGCACGGCCTTCTCGCAGCTGGAAGCCCAGTTGCGCCGCCGCCACGAACTGATTCCTCTGCTCGGTGAAGCGGCACGCGCCGATGCGGGCATCGACGCCGAGGTGGTCGACGCCGCGGTGGCCGCGCGCCACCAGGCCCACGCGGCGCTCGACCTCGCGCGGGCGCACCCCGGCGTGTCGGGGCCCATGGTGAGCCTCGCGATGGCCGAGCAGGTGCTCGAGGACGCGTGCCGCCGCCTGCAGCAGGCCATCGACTGCCGCCCGGAGCTCAAGCTCGCGCCCGCGATGGCGGCCGCACGCGACGACCTGCTCGGCGCCGAAGGCCGCCTCGGGTTCGCGCGCCAGATGTTCAACGACGCCGTGTCCGACTACAACGCAGCCGTCCAGCAGTTCCCCACGCGGGTGCTGTCGAGCCTCTTCGGCTTCCGGGACGCCGCCGTGCTGCCCGCGCCGGTGAGCGGCACGCCTCGCACGTCCTGACCGCCCATGGCCGACACGTCCCTCCACCTTCCCCGCGCCGTGATGGGCGACGACGAACGCGAGGCGTTCGCCACGCTGTCTCGCGTGCACGGCCCGGGCGAACTGCGCGCCACGGTGCTCGCGCTGCTGCTGACCCCCGGCAGCCAGCGGGAACGCCGCGCCTGGCAGGACGAGACCCGCGGGCTCAGCACCGCCAAGGCGCTGCGGGACACCACCAAACACCTCTCGCGCGCCTCGCGCCTGCCGTGGCTCGAACGGCTGCTGCAGCGCCTGGCCAGCGGCCCGCTCGGCGACCGCCAGTCGCTCGTCGAAGCCGCACGGCGCGTGATGGCCGCCGACGGCCAGATCCGCCCCATCGACCGGCTGCACTGGCTCGCGCTGCGACAGGTGCTGGGCGAGGCCATGCCACGCGCCGCCGCGCCGGCCGCCCACAACGACATGGCCGACCTCTCGCTGCACACGCTGCGCGAGGTGGGCCGCGTGACGGCCTTCCTGTCGCGCCTCGTGCCCGCGGGCGACCCGGCCACGGGGCAGGGCTGGTACCTCGCGGTGATGTCGCCGTGGATCTCCGCGCACGAGCTGCCGCCCTGCGTGCCGCCCGATGCCGACGGCTTCGTCAACGCGCTCGCCGAGGTGCAGGCCGTGCCATGGATGCTCCGCCCGGCCATCGTGCGCGCCTGGATCGACCAGGCCCTGTCGCTGAGCCCGTCGCGCCGGCTGGACCCCGATGCGGCCGACGCGCTGCGCCTGACCGGCGCGCTGCTCGACTGCCCGATGCCGCCGGAGCTGGCCCGGCACTTCGTGGAACCGCCGGACGAGCCGATCTAGCCCTGGCCCACGATCGCGGCCGTGGCCACCAGCTCGTCGAACAGTGCCATCGACGCCCGCGCCGACACCGCGTACGGGTCGAGCGTGGCCGTCTCCGAATACTTCAGCAGCAGCGCCGGGTTCAGGCGCTGCATGTTGACCTGGCCCATCGACCACACCGCGAAGCGGCGTTCGTCGATCTCCTCGTAGCTGAGCAGCACCACCTCGCGGTGCCGCGTGTCGGCGACGATGCGGTTGTAGAGCGTGTTCACCGCCGCGCGCCCGCCCTCCAGCACCTGCAGGAAGACACCCGACGCCGGGCACAGCATCAGCGCGCCCGTGACACCCACGGTCGGGTTGTGGGCCTTGGACTTCTTCAGGATCGCGGCGAGCGTCTCCTGGTCGATGGCGCCGCTCGCGCGGCTCGCGTACATCAGACGTACCAGCATGGCGTTCGGTCCTTTCGGTGAAGGGGCGTCAGTTCCGCTGGCCGATCAGCGAGAGGAACTCGCGGCGCAGGTTCGCGTCCTTCAGGAACGCGCCGCGCATGACGCTGTTGATCATCTTCGAGTCGATGTCCTTGACGCCGCGCCACTGCATGCAGAAGTGATCGGCCTCCATCACGATGGCCAGGCCGTCGGGCTTGACCCGCTCCTGCAGTTCGTTCGCGAGCATGGTCACCGCCTCCTCCTGGATCTGCGGGCGGCTCATGATCCAGTCGCAGATGCGGGCGTACTTCGACAGGCCGATCAGGTTCGAGTGTTCGTTCGGCAGGATGCCGATCCACACCTTGCCCATGATCGGGCACAGGTGATGCGAGCAGGCGCTGCGCACGGTGACCGGGCCCACGATCATCAGCTCGTTCAGGCGCTCGGCGTTCGGGAACTCGGTGACGAGCGGCATGGGCACGTAGCGGCCGGCGAACACCTCGGTCAGGAACATCTTCGCGACGCGGCGGGCGGTCTCGTTCGTGTTGTGGTCGCTGTCGGTGTCGATCACGAGGGCCTTGAGCACCTCCTGCATCTTCGCCTCGACCTCGGTGCGCAGCTCGTCCATCTCGCCCGGGCGGATGAACGCCGCGATGTTGTCGTTGGCATGGTAGCGGCAGTCGGCACCGACCAGGCGGTAGCGGATGCGCTCGGACGCGCTGAGCTGCGCGAGCTCGGCCTCACTGCGGAAGATGGGGGCGGTGGGTTCGCCGGACATGGCTCGTTCCTCGGGCTTCTGAGCCCCGGATTGTGACCGCCCCGGCCGCTTCGTGCCCCGGCGGGGTCTCGGCGAGGAGCCCGGGTGGATAGACTCGCCACGTGAACACCCCTTCCTTGCCCCTTTCCACCCTGCTCGGGCACACCGCGGCCGCGCTGCAGGCGGTGCGCGCCGGCCGTTCGCTGAACGACGTGCTGGACCGCTGCCCGCCCGCGGCCCGTCCGGGCACCCAGGCGCTGACCTTCCAGGTGCTGCGCCGGCTGGGCAGCGCCCAGGCCGCGCGCCGCTTCCTCGCGCCGAAGGCGCCGCCGCCCGCCGTCGACGCGCTGCTGACCACCGCCCTCGCACTGCTGTGGCCCGGCGACAGCACCGGCGCCCAGTACGCCCCGCACACCCTGGTGAACCAGGCCGTCGAGGCCGCGAAACAATCCGCCAAAGCCAGCGCACCGTTCGTCAACGCCGTGCTGCGCCGCTTCCTGCGGGACATGGCGGCCGTGGTCGAGGCCGTCGAGAAGGACCCCGTCGCCGCGCTGAACCACCCGCAGTGGTGGATCGAGCGGCTGCGCGCCGACTGGCCCGCGGCCTGGCGCGACGTGCTGGCCGCCGACAACGAACACCCGCCGATGACGCTGCGCGTGAACGCCCGCCGGTCGACCGCCGCCGCCTACGTCGAGCGGCTGGCCGCGGCCGGTCTCGCCGGGACGGTGGTGGGCCCGCACGCCGTGCGGCTCGCCCGGCCCGCGCCCGTGAACGAGCTGCCGGGCTTCGCCGACGGCGACGTCTCCGTGCAGGACGCCGCCGCCCAGCTGGCCGCGCCGCTGGTGATCGGCGACGGCCTGCCGGCCGGGGCCCGGGTGCTCGACGCCTGCGCCGCGCCGGGCGGCAAGACGGCCCACCTGCTGGAGCTGGCCGACCTGGACGTGCTGGCCCTCGACAGCGACCCCGAGCGCCTGCGCCGGGTCGACGACACCCTCGGCCGCCTGGGCCTGTCGGCCCGCACGGCGGCCGCCGACGCCCGCACGCCCGACGCCTGGTGGGACGGCCGGCCGTTCGATGCGATCCTGCTCGACGCCCCGTGCAGCGCCTCGGGCATCGTGCGCCGCCACCCCGACGTGCGCTGGCTGCGCCGACCGACCGACATCCCGGCGCTGGCCGGGACCCAGGCGGCCATCCTGGACGCCCTGTGGCCGCTCCTCAAGCCGGGGGGCCGGCTCGTCTACTGCACCTGTTCGGTGTTCAAGGCCGAGGGCGAGGCCGGAATCGACGCTTTTTTGCAACGCCAGGGCGGCCTCAGCCTTGTGGGCCGGCCACCTTCTCCCGGCCACCTGCTGCCACGGCCCGACAATCACGGAGACGGTGCCGCGCCCGATCCCGGTGCGTCGCCCGACGGCTTTTATTACGCCCTGCTGACCAAACCCTTGTCCTGACCCGCTCGCGTGCACCGGATCCTCTGGCCCTTCCTCTCACGGTGGTTCCGCCACAGCGCCTCGCGCCGGCCGGGCGGCCTGCGCGTCGCCGCGGCAACCGCCCTGTGGGCGCTGGCGCTGCTGGTGGGCGCCGGTGCGGCCCGGGCCGAGGGCGGGGTCAACCTGACCACGTTCGAGCTGGCCAGGACCGACGACGGCCTGCAGCTCACGTTCTCGGCCAAGTTCGAGCTGCCCAAGAGCGTGGAGGACGCGCTGCAGAAGGGCGTGCCGCTCGTGTTCGTCGCCGAGGCCAACGTCTTCCGGGACCGCTGGTACTGGCGTGACAAGCGCGTCAACGACGCCACCCGCACCTGGCGGCTGGCCTACCAGCCGCTCACGCGGAAGTACCGGGTCACGTTCGGCGGCCTGAACCAGAACCACGACAACCTGGCCGACGCGCTCGCGTCGCTCAGCAGTTCGGTCAACTGGAAGATCGCCGAGCCGTCCCAACTCGAGGGCGACGGGTACTACGTCGAGTTCCGCTACGAGCTCGACACGAGCCAGATGCCCCGGCCGATGCAGATCGGCATCGGCGGGCAGGCCGACTGGTCCCTGCGTGCCGACCGCATGCGCCGGCTGAATTGACGGCCTCGCCCGAACCCATGAGCAAGGCATCCCGGTGGGCGTGGATCATCTCGCTGGTCGCCGTGATCGGGACCGGCCTCGTGCTGGTGTTCCTGCTGTCGATCGCCACGAACAGCCGCGGCCTCTACGAGCAGCACTACGTCTGGCTGTTCTGGGTGAACGTGGTCGTGGCGGGCCTGCTCACCCTCGTGATCCTGATCGCCGGCGTGCGCCTGCTGCTGCGCGTGCGGCGCGGCAAGTTCGGCAGCCGGCTGCTGATGCGGCTCGCGCTCGTGTTCGCGATGGTGGGCGTGCTCCCCGGGCTGCTGATCTACACGGTGTCGTACCAGTTCGTGGCACGCAGCATCGAATCCTGGTTCGACCTGAAGGTGGAGGGGGCGCTCGAGGCCGGCCTGAGCCTCGGCCGCGGCACGCTCGACACGCAGGTCAACGACCTGGCCACCAAGACCCGCCTCGCCGCCGAGCGGCTCACCGACACGTCGCAGACGGTGCAGCCCATCGCGCTGGAGCGGCTGCGGGAGCAGCTGTCGGCGCAGGAAGTGACGCTGCTCGGGTCCAGCGGCCAGGTGCTGGCCACCACGGGCCGCACCGCGCGCTTCGCCCCCGAGCGACCCACCACCGCGCAGCTGCGCGCGGCGCGCACGTCGCGGGTGGTGGGCCAGCTCGAAGGGCTCGACGAGGACAACCCGTCGACCACCTCGGAGGCCCGCATCCGCGCGCTGGCGTACATGCCCAACAGCAGCTTCTCGCTGAACGCGCAGGACCGCTTCCTGATGGTGACGCAGCTGCTGCCGAGCCAGGTGGTGGCCAACGCGCTGTCGGTGCAGGCCGCGTACCGCGAGTACCAGGCCCGCGCGCTCGCACGCAACGGCCTGCGGCGCATGTACATCGGCACGCTCACGCTGACCCTGATCCTCGCCGTGTTCGGCGCGCTGCTGCTCGCCGTCACGCTCGGCAACCAGCTCGCGCGGCCGCTGCTCGTGCTGGCCGACGGCGTACGGCAGGTGTCCCGCGGCGACCTGACGCCGAAGCAGGTGCTGGCCGCCAGCGACGAACTGAGCGGCCTCACGCGCTCGTTCGCGGACATGACGGGGCAGCTGTCGGACGCGCGCTCGCTCGTGCAGCGCAGCCTGTCGCAGCTGGAGTCCGCCCGCACGAACCTGCAGACCATCCTGGACAACCTGACCGCCGGCGTGATCGTGTTCGACCGCGAGGGCCGCATCGACACCGTGAACCCCGGCGCCACGCGCATCCTGCGCCTGCCGCTGTCGGCCTACCGCGGCCGGCCGCTGGGCGAGGTGCCGGGCCTCGAGGACTTCGCGGCGGCCGTGCAGCAGCGCTTCGACCTGCACCGCACGAGCCCGGAGGCGGGCGAGCGCGACCATTGGCAGGACGCGTTCGACCTGCAGACCCCCACGGTCCACGGCATGGAGCGCGACAAGGTCACGCTGCTCGTGCGCGGCGCGGCCATGCCGCACGCGGGCCGGCTGATGGTGTTCGACGACATCACCGAAGTGGTGTCCGCGCAGCGCGCCGAGGCCTGGAGCGAGGTGGCGCGCCGCCTCGCGCACGAGATCAAGAACCCGCTCACGCCCATCCAGCTGTCGGCCGAGCGCCTGCAGCACAAGCTCGAATCGAAGCTCGAGGGCACCGACCAGGCGATGCTCGTGCGGTCCGTGGGCACCATCGTCAACCAGGTGCAGGCGATGAAGACGCTGGTCAACGAGTTCCGCGACTACGCGCGGCTGCCGTCGGCCCGGCTGCAGTCGCTCGACCTCAACGCGCTCGCGAGCGAAGTGCTGGGCCTCTACGCCACCGCGCAGGAGTCGGGCCGGCTGAAGGCCGAGCTGACGCAGGGCCTGCCCCTCATCGTGGGCGACACCACGCAGTTGCGGCAGGTGATCCACAACCTCGTGCAGAACGCGCTCGACGCCGTCAACGACCGGGCCGACGGCCACGTGCGCCTGCGCACGGAGGTCGCGCGGAACGAGCAGGGCGAGGTGCGCGCCGTGCGCCTGCAGGTGCTGGACAATGGCGCGGGATTCCCGGAGAAGGTGCTCAAGCGGGCCTTCGAACCGTACGTCACCACGAAGAGCAAGGGCACGGGCCTCGGGCTCGCGGTGGTGAAGAAGATCGTCGACGAACACGGGGCACGGATCCGGCTCGCGAACCTCCCGGGCGAGGCGGAGGCAGGGCAGGGTATTGCCGGTGCCCAAGTTTCGATATCATTTTCAAAATTGGCGCCGGCAGACAGCCCCCCCGCTGTGCTTGCAACCGCTTGACGCCGGGCGCATCGAGGACCCATGGCCACCATTCTTGTTGTTGATGACGAACTGGGCATCCGCGCCCTGCTTTCGGAGATCCTGACCGACGAGGGTCACAGCGTCGAGTTGGCTGAAAACGCAGCGCAGGCCCGGGCCTGCCGCGAGCGCGTTCGCCCCGACCTCGTGCTGCTCGACATCTGGATGCCCGACGTCGACGGCATCACGCTGCTGAAGGAATGGGGCGCCACGTCGCAGCTCACCATGCCCGTCATCATGATGTCGGGCCACGGCACCATCGACACCGCGGTCGAGGCCACGAAGGTGGGCGCCATCGCGTTCCTGGAAAAGCCCATCACGCTGCAGAAGCTGCTGCGTGCCGTCGAGCAGGCGCTGGCCAAGCCCGCGCCGCGCCCGCAGCCGGGTCCCGCGAGCCCGCAACCCGTGGCCCTGCGCCCGGACGGCCTGATGACCATCGAGACCACGATGATCCCGGCGAACTCGCTGCCGCTCGCCACGATGCCGCTCGGTCCGCAGAGCGAACAGCTGTTCGAGCTCGACCGCCCGCTGCGCGAGGCCCGCGACGCCTTCGAGAAAAGCTACTTCGAGTTCCACCTCTCGAAGGAAAACGGCAGCATGACGCGCGTGGCCGAGAAGACCGGCCTCGAGCGCACGCACCTCTACCGCAAGCTCAAGCAGCTGGGGGTCGACCTCACCCGCAACAAGCGAAACGGCACGCTCTGAAACGAGCCTCTTCCGCCACGACCGTTTTTCAGGCTATACTCTCAGGCTCGCGGCCAAGTAGCTCAGTTGGTAGAGCAGCGGATTGAAAATCCGCGTGTCGGTGGTTCGATTCCGCCCTTGGCCACCAAGATCGCCCAGAAAGCCCCGTGCATGCAAATGCCCGGGGCTTTCTGCTTTCTGCTTTCTGCTTTCTGCTTTCTGCTTTCTGCTTTCTGCTTTCTGGCCTCGCGACGGGCGAAGGCCGGGTGTGGCTCCGCACCGACAGCACCGTGCCCCGCCCGCATTGGCACTCTATAATGAGAAACGTTCTCATTACTGCAGTTCGCCATGCCGGCCGTCGAGCTCGCCCCGCCCCACGAAGTCCATTCGCTCTACAGCCACCACCACGGCTGGCTGTTCGGGTGGTTGCGCAAGCGGCTGGGGTGTTCCGACAACGCGGCGGATCTCGCGCATGACACGTACATGCGCGTGCTGGTGTCCGGGCGCACGCCACCGCCGGACCAGTCCCGCGCGCACCTGATGCAGATCGCCAAGGGGCTGGTCGTGGACCAGCACCGCCGGCGCGTGATCGAACAGGCCTACCTCGAGACGCTCGTGCACCAGCCGCCCGGGTTCGCACCATCCGTCGAGGAGCGCGCGCTCGTGCTGGAGGCCCTGACCCGCATCGACGCGGCCCTCGACGCCCTCGCACCCAAGGTGCGCGAGACCTTCCTGCTCTCGCAGTTCGACGGCCTCACCTACAGCGCGATCGCCGGGCAGCTGGGCATCGCCGTCGCCACCGTGCGCAAGCACATGCTCAAGGCCGCGACGGCCTGCTTCGCGGTGCTCGGGGGCGACACGCATTGAAGGCCGCCCCCTCGGCGGCCGACGCGGCCGCGCTCGAGTGGCAGGTCACGCTCTGGTCCGGCGAGGTCACGCCGCAGGAGCAGGACGCCTTCGAGCGCTGGCGAACCGCGAAGCCCGAACACGAGCGCGCCTGGCAGCGGGTGCAGCAGATGGGCCAGCGCCTGCATGCCGCGCCCGGTGGGGTCGCGAGTTCGGTGCTGCGCCGCGGCGTGGGGCCCGACCGCGTGCCGACCCGCCGCAAGGTGCTGGGCGGCCTCGGGCTGCTGGCGGCCACGGGCGGTCTCGCCAGCCTGACGATGGACACGCCCCCGTGGCGCACGGCCCTCGCCGACCTGCGCACCGGCCCCGGTGAACGCCGGCACGTGTCCCTGCCCGACGGCACGCGGGTCGCGCTGAACTCCGGCACCGCCGCCGACGTGCACTTCGACGCCCGCGAACGCCGCCTGCGCCTGCACGCGGGCGAGCTGCTCGTCACCACGGCGCACGACACGTCGCGCCCCTTCGTCGTCGAGACCCGCGAAGGCCGCGTGCGCGCGCTGGGCACCCGCTTCAGCGTGCGCCGCACGGCCGAGGCCGCCATCGCCCAGGTGTTCGAGGGGGCGGTCGAGGTCACGCCGGACGGCCTGCCCGCCGCGGTGCTGCGGCTGAGCGCCGGACAGCAGGCACGGTTCACCGCCGGCCACGTCGACGGCCCCCACGCCGCCGATCCGTTGTCCACCGCCTGGGAGCGCGGGCTGCTCGTGGTGCAGCGGTGGCGCCTGGCCGACGTGGTCGCGGAGCTGTCCCGCCACCGCGGCGGCGTGCTGCGGTGCGACCCGGCCGTCGCCGACCTCGTCGTCTCCGGCGTGTACCCCCTCGACGACACCGACGGCGTGCTCGCCTCGCTGGCCCGGGTGCTGCCGATCCACGTGCAGCACACGTCGCGCTACTGGGTGACGGTCGGGGCGCGCTGAGCCGCACTTTTTTTCGCGCGGACCGTAGCACTTTTCCTTTCTCGTCCGGGAAACAGGAAGAGGCCGCCAGCGGCCACCTGATCCACATCCCCGAGGAAGTTTCCATGCCCATCCCGAGTGCCCCCGCGGCCCCGACGCTTTCCCCTTCCCGCCTCACCCGGGCCGTGCTGCTCGCCTGCCTGTCGCTGGGCCTCGGCGCCACGGCGACCATCGCGCGCGCCCAGGCGAGTGCCCAGGGCCCGGTGCACCACGAGATCCCGGCCGGCCCGCTCGACGACGTGCTGACCCGCTTCGCCGCCGCCGCGGGCGTGCCGCTGACCATCGACGGCCAGCTCACCGCCGGCAAGCGCAGCGCCGGCCTGTCGGGCAGCTTCGGCGTGCGCGACGGCCTCGACCGGATCCTCGCCGGCTCGGGCCTCTCGGTCGCGGAGCAACCGGGCGGCGGCTACGCGCTGGTGAAGGCCCCGGTCGCGGTGGCCGCAGCGGCGGGCGCTGGCGGCGAAGCCGCCCTGCCGGTCATCCAGGTGCGAAGCCAGGCCACGCTGGAGGCCACCACGGAAGGCACCGGCTCGTACACCACGGGTGCCACGAGCGCATCCACCGGCCTCAACCTGTCGCTGCGCGAGACGCCCCAGTCCGTCACCGTGGTCACCCGCCAGCGCATCGAGGACCAGGGCCTCACGCAGATGATGGAGCTGGTGCAGAACGTGGCCGGCCTGACGGTCAGCCAGGGCGGCAACGCCGGCTCCGACTCGAGCACCATCTACTCGCGCGGCTTTGCGGTGGAGAACTACCTGATCGACGGGGTGGGGCAGAACTACAGCAACTACAGCAGCATCTTCCAGACCAACGACCTCGTGATCTTCGACCGCGTCGAAGTCGTGCGGGGCGCCTCGGGCCTGATGAACGGCATCGGCTCGCCGGGCGCCTCCATCAACCTCGTCCGCAAGAAGCCCACGGCGGCCTTCCAGGCGTCCGGCCGGGTCGAGGTCGGCTCGTGGAACTACTACCGCGGCGAGGCGGACGTGTCGGACGCGATCAACGAGGCCGGCACGCTGCGCGGCCGCGCCGTCGCCGCCGTGCAGGACAACGACTCGTACATCGACCGCCTGAACGAGAAGCGCAAGGTCCTCTACGGGATCATCGAGGCCGACGTGACGCCCGACACGCTGGTGACCGCCGGCGTGTCGATCCAGCACCACGACGCCACCGGCCACGCCCGGGGTGGGCGACCCTTCTTCGCGAAGGACGGTTCGCTCGTCCACTGGGCGCGCTCCGATTCGGCCGCCGCGAACTGGGGCTACTCCGAGCGCCACAACAGCTCGGTGTTCGCCTCGCTCGAACACCGCTTCGAATCGGGCTGGTCGGTCAAGGGCACGGCCATCCGCTCCGAGAGCGACTACGACGAGCGCCTCGGCTACGCCGCCGGCGGCAACCTCGTCCCGGGCACCGGCAGCGGCATCTCGCTGTACGGGTCCGGCTGGGAAGGCACGCCGGTGCAGGAGACGTTCGACGTGCGCGCCACCGGCCCGTTCGAGGCCTTCGGCCGCAAGCACGAGCTGGTCGTGGGCGCGAGCACCTCGCGCACCCAGGACGTCGCGCCGGACTTCCCCGGCTGGTCCGTGACCCCCATCCCCGACATCTACAACTGGGACGGCAACACGCCGGCGGCGCCGGTCTACGCGCCGCGAGGCACGCAGAGCTTCAGCGAACGCCTCACGAGCGCCTTCGCCGCGGCACGTCTGAAGCCGACCGACGCGCTGTCGGTCATCCTCGGCGCCCGCGTCACGGACTGGCGCAACAACGTCTCGTACGTGGACACCGCCGGCGTGCAGTACGACAGCAGCTCGCGCGCCGAAAGCGGCGAGATCACGCCGTTCGCTGGCGTGGTCTACGACATCAGCCCGCACTGGTCGGCCTACGCGAGCTACACCAGCATCTTCAAGCCGCAGAACAACCAGGCGGTGGACGGCAGCTACCTCGACCCGGTGCTGGGAAATACCTGGGAGACCGGCGTCAAGGGCGCCTTCTTCGACAATCAGCTGAACGTCTCGGCCGCGATCTACCGCATCCAGCTCGACAACTTCGGCGTGGTGATCCCGGGCGAGTACGTCGGGGGCGACCTGAACAAGCCGGCGTACCGGGCCGAATCGGGCACGCTGTCGCGCGGCTTCGAACTCGAAGTGTCGGGCGCGCTGACCCCCGCGTGGCAGATGTCCGCAGCCTTCGCGCGCAACCTCGCGCAGACGCGCGACGGCGGTCCGCTCGACACGTCCATCCCCGCCAACACGTTCAAGCTGTTCTCCACCTACAAGCTGGCCTCGGTGGGCAACGGCCTGACGCTCGGCGGCGGCGTGCGCTGGCAGAGCGAGATCTACAGCGAGCGCTCGATCTTCCCGGGCGGCGGCGCCGCGCCGATTCCCGTGCGCTTCACGCAGGAAGCCTATGCGGTGGTGGACCTGATGGCGCGCTACCAGATCACGCGCAACCTGGGCGCATCGGTGAACCTGAACAACGCGTTCGACAAGTCGTACCACATGTCCACGTGGAACTCGTACTACGGCACCCCGCGCGAGCTGCGCGCCGCGCTCGACGTGAAGTTCTGACCGCGAAGCCCGTGCCGCCCCTCAGCGGCACGGCACCGACCAGTGCGAGTCGGGCCCCACCTCGTGGACCTCCCCGGCGAACCACACCGCGAGCGGTGGCGCGCCGGGCGAGGTGCGCAGCGTGAGGCGGCGGCCCTCGAGCCGCGCGTTCACCCAGTGCCCCGCCAGCACGACCCGCACCTCGACCTCGTCGAGGGCCTGGGGCGGGTGCGGGTCCAGCCGCAGCCCGTCCCGCACGGGCCACAGGCCCAGGTAGTGCCGCTGAAGCACGTCCCACACCCCGCCCATCGCACCGAACGACAGGCCGTCCTCGACCGTCGCCGCACCGCGCAGCGGCGCGTGCACGGCGCCCTCGAACGCCGCCCACGACGCGGCCCGGTCGACCGCCGCGAGCGCGCCCGCACGCGCCACCCCCTCCAGCCGGCCGGCCCCCGCGGCGAGGCCCGCGTGGTGCCGCACGGTGCTCGCGTACCAGCCCGCCACGGAGAGACCGCCCAGGTGGGCGACCAGGTCACCGGACTCCTCGGGGCCGAGCAGGTGCAGCAGCGTCAGCGTGTCGAGGCCGTCGCCCTCCGGCAGCGCCAGCACGTCCCCGGACCACACCACGGGCACGTGCCGGCTCGCCTCGTCCCACGCGGCCACCTCGGCGTCGGAGAGGGCCGTGCGTTCGCGCAGCCGCATCCACGCGGCCGCGTCGAGGTGCTCGCGCAGCCGTGCGGCGCACCGCAACGTCCATGCGGCCGGCAGCGACCGCGCCTGCGCGTCGATCCCCATCCAGCGCCGGGCGCAGGCGACGAGCAGTTCCCCCGACGCCCCGCCGAGCAGGGCCGTGTCGCGGGTCGCGAGGTGGTGCCGCCACAGGCCGAACGCGGCCGCCGACCACCACGCCCGCGGCGCCTCCGCCGTGAGCCGCCGCGCGCGGTGGTGGATCACTTCGCGCGCGAGGGCCGGCAGGTGCAGGCTGTAGAACGGCAGCGCGAGCGCCTCGTCCCAGGCCTCGTGACCCGGCTCGCGGCCCGACGCCGACCACACCGGCAGCCCCACGTCGCGCCCCACCGACCGCGGCGACACCGCCTGCAGCAGGTGGAACGCGTTGAACCGCAGCGCCCGCTGCAGTGCCGCATCCCTCGTGCCGAGGAAAACCCGCTCCCACACCGACTGCCACGCGGCGCGGTGGCGTTCCAGCTCGGGCTCGAAGCCCGGCGGTGACACCGGTGCGGCGCCGTCGTCGACGGTCACCGTCATCGCGACGTCGATGCAAACCGAGGCCTGCTCGGAGAGTTCGACGTGGTGCTGCTGGTCGCTGCCCCCGATCTCGTGCGACCGCCCCGCCTGGCGGCCCGGCGCGCCCGACGTGCGCAGCGTGACGTCGACCCGCCACGGCGTGCCGTCCGGCGTCCGGCGCACCCGCACCGCGAGGCCGTCGGACGGCATCAGGTTCTCCACCTGCTCCGGCTCGCCACCCTGCGCCCAGGCCGGGTGCACCACCGGGTGCTTGCGCAGGTCGAGCACGGACCGCACGACGATCGCGCCCGACCAGTTCAGCGGCGTCAGCTCCCAGCGCAGCTGCACGACGTGCGCGTGGGCGAGGCTCACGAAACGGGTCTCGCGCCAGCGGGTCTGCCGGCCCTCGGGGTCCTCGAGCACGGCCTCGCGTTCGGCGATGCCCTCGGCGAGGTCCAGGCGGTGGGTTCGTCCGTGCTGGAGCAGCGGGCGTTCGCCGAACCACTCGGCCTCGCCATCGTGGCGCCAGCTCAGCGCGACTCCGTTCGGCAGGTCGATGAGCCGTCCGCCGGAGAAGAAACACACGGGGTCGGCCACGCCGTCGCGTGCGAACGAGACCTCGGGGTCGACGGCCAGCACGAACAGCACGCCGTTGCCGAGGGCGAAGGAAAGCACGCGGGAGGCCCTGGCCTCCAGGTCGTCGGGGTCCAGGATGACGTCGTTGGCATCGGGCATGTCGCCATTCTCGGCAATCGATGTGCCCAGGACGAAAAAGGGGTGGGCAGCCGCGCCCAAGCCACGGAAAATGCGGAGCATGAACACCGTGCCCGCGCCCGCTTCCGATCCCGTCGCCTTCCTCCGCTCCCTGTACGACGCCGCGGTGTCGCGCGCCCTGCCGGCCGACGTCACCGCACCGCACCTGCCCGCGCCGCCGAAGGGCCGCACGCTGGTGCTCGGCGCCGGCAAGGCGGGGGGCGCGATGGCCGCCGCGGTGGATGCGCTGTGGCCGGCCGGCGCGCCGCTCTCGGGCCTCGTCGTCACGCGCTACGACCACGTGCCACCGGCCTACCGCGCGAACCCCGGCCGCATCGAGGTCGTCGAGGCGGCCCACCCGGTGCCCGACGCCGCGGGCCGCGACGCGGCCGCGCGCATCGTGGAACTCGCGAAGGGCCTCACCGCCGACGACCTCGTGCTGTGCCTGATCTCCGGCGGCGGCTCCGCGCTGCTGTCGCTGCCCGCCGACGGCGTCACGCTCGAGGACAAGCAGGCCATCAACAAGGCGCTGCTCAAGAGCGGCGCGGCCATCGACGAGATGAACTGCGTGCGCAAGCACCTGTCGGCCATCAAGGGCGGCCGGCTCGCGGCCCTGTGCCAGCCGGCCCGCGTGGTCACGCTGCTGATCAGCGACGTGCCGGGCGACTCGCCCGAGGTGATCGCCAGCGGCCCCACCGTGCCCGACTCCACCACCTGCGCCGACGCGCTCGCGATCCTCGACCGCTACGGCATCGCCGTGCCGGCCGCCGCACGTGCAGGCCTCGAGTCGGGGGCGTTCGAGACACCGAAGCCGGGCGACGCCTGCTTCGACGGCAACGTGGTCCACATGATCGCCACGCCGCAGCAGTCGCTCGAGGCCGCCGCGGCGCTCGCGCGTTCGGCGGGGCTCGACGCGCACATCCTGTCCGACGAGATCGAGGGCGAGTCCCGCGAGGTCGGCAAGGTGCACGCGGCCCTCGCCCGCGCCGTCGCGCGGCGCGGCCAGCCGTTCGCAAAACCCTGCGTGGTGCTGAGCGGCGGCGAGACCACCGTCACCGTGAAGGCCAAGGGCGGCCGCGGCGGGCGCGCCACCGAGTTCCTGCTCGGCTGCGCCATCGCGCTGCAGGGCGAACCCGGCGTGTACGTGCTGGCGGCCGACACCGACGGCATCGACGGCATCGAGGACAACGCCGGTGCCGTGGTCACGCCCGACACGCTGGCCCGTGCCGCCACGCTCCGCGTGAAGGCCGACGACCACCTCGACCGCAACGACGCCTACAACTTCTTCAAGCCCCTCGGCGACCTCGTGGTGCCGGGGCCCACGTTCACGAACGTGAACGACTTCCGGGCGCTGCTGATCCTCTGACCAGGTCGTCATCCCGGCGAACGCCGGGATCCACTGCCCCCAAGTGGGCCCCGGCGTTCGCCGGGGTGACAAACGAAAAAAGGCCCGCTCGAAGCGGGCCTTTTTCATGGTGCGAACCGATCAGTGCAAGATCATGTTCGGGAGCCACATCGAGAAGCCGGGAACGTAGGTCACCAGCATCAGCGCGAGGATCAGCGCCCCGTAGAACGGCCAGATGGTGCGCATCACCGTGCCCACCGACACACCGCCGATCGCGCAGCCGATGAACTGCGTCGTGCCCACCGGCGGGGTGTTCAGGCCCAGCGCGCAGTTGATCAGCATCACGATGCCGAACTGTTCCGTGGTCATGCCGAACTGCTGGCAGATGGGCAGGAAGATCGGCGTGCAGATCAGGATCGTCGCGGCCATGTCGAGGAACGTGCCCAGCAGGAACAGGATCACGTTGACGGCCAGGAAGATCACCCACGGCTTCTCCGACAGGTGCGACAGCGCGTTGCCGGTCATCTCCGCCACGCCGTACAGGCCGATCAGGTACCCGAACATCGACGAGATGCCGATCAGCAGCAGCACGACACCGGTCGTCTTCACGGCCTTGGCGGCCGAGCGGATGAACTGGTCGAGCGTCAGCGTGCGGTACGCGAAGACGGTCAGCAGCAGCGCCCACAGCACGGCGACGGCAGCCGACTCGGTGGCCGTGAACGCGCCGGACAGGATGCCCGCGATGATGATCACGACGACGAAGAGGCCCGGCAGTGCCTGCGCGAACGACTTGGCGACGATGTCCCAGCCCGGGAACTCACCGGCCGGGTAGCCGCGCTTGACGGCCACGAAGTAGGCGGCGCCCAGGTTGCACAGCGTCAGCAGGATCGCCGGCACGATGCCCGCGAGGATCAGCGTCGAGATGCTCGCCTTCCCGCTGGCGGCCAGCGCGAAGATGATCAGGTTGTGGCTGGTCGGCATCAGCGCGCCCACGAGCGAGGCGTGCGTCGTCACGTTGACGGCGTAGTCGGCGTGGTAGCCCTCTTTCTTCATCTGCGGGATGAGCACCGCGCCCATCGCCGAGACGTCGGCCACCGGCGAACCGGAGACACCACCGAACAGCGTGCAGGCCACGACGTTGCTCATGCCGAGGCCGCCGCGCACGTGGCCCATCAGGCTCTTGGCCAGCGCGATGATGCGGTCGGCGATGCCGCCGTACATCATGATCTCGCCGGCGAAGATGAAGAACGGAATCGCCAGGAACGAGAACGGGTTCATGCCCGAAATCATCTGCTGGAAGCCCACCGCGAGCGGCAGGCCTTCGTACAGGATCGTCGCGAGCGACGAGAGACCGATCGAGAAGGCGACCGGAACGCCCAGCAACAGCAGCAGGGCGAAGGTCACGCAGAGAATTGTCAGTGCCATGCCGGCTCCACCTCGGTGCCACGCACGAGCGCAACAATGTGTTCAAACGAGAAAAGGGCGATCAGCGCGCCGGCCAGCACGGCCGGGATGTAGCGGAACGCTTCGGAGATGCCGAGGGTGGGAAGCTTGTACTCCCACACCGACTCGGACAGGATGCCGCACTGCCACGCCATCGTGATGCCGAACAGCAGCACCAGCGCGTGGATGAGGATCTCGAGCTTCAGGCGCAGCCACTCGGGTGCCAGCACCAGGAAGGACTCGAGGCCGATGTGGCCGGCGTCATGGACGCCGACGGCCACACCGAGCATCGTCACGTACAGCACGAGCAGGATGGCGCTCGTTTCAGCCCAGGTCGGCGTGTCGTTCATGATGTACCGACCGAAGACCTGGTACAGCACCGCAATCACCAGCAGCACCATGCCGACCACGCCGATGTTCAGACACGCTTTCGCGATGAACGTGCAGGTTCGCGTAAAGAGGTTCGGCGGCAAGGACGCGGTCACAGGAGCTGCCGGGGAATGCGATGCGACGCTCATTTCGTGGCCTGCACCCGAGCGACCAGGGCCTTCAGCTTCGGATCCTGAAGGTACTTGTCATACACCGGCTTCATCGCGGCCTGGAACGATGCCTTGTCCACTTCCACGATCTGGGCGCCAGCGGCCTTGACGGTGGCGAGCGACTTCTCTTCACGCTCGTCCCACAGCTTGCGCATGTAGACGACCGATTCCTTGGCGGCTTCGCGGAAGATCTTCTGGTCTTCCGGGGTCAGCGTGTCCCAGGTCTTCTTCGAGAAGAGCAGGATTTCCGGGGCCATCGAGTGCTCGGTCTTCGAGAAGTACTTCGCCACTTCGAAGTGACGCGACGACTCGTAGCTCGGGTAGTTGTTCTCGGCGGCGTCGATCAGGCCGGTCTTGAGCGCGGTGTAGACCTCGCCGAAGGGCATCGGCGTGGCGTTGGCACCCATGGCTTCCAGCAGCGAGACCCACAGGTCCGACTGCTGCACGCGCACCTTCAGGCCCTTGGCGTCGGCCAGGGTCTTGATGGGCTTCTTGACCGTGTAGATCGAGCGGGCGCCGCTGTCGTACCAGGCCAGGCCGATGAAGCCCTGGGCCGCGCAGGCCTTCAGGATGTCGTCGCCGACGGCGCCGTCCAGCACCTTGCGCATGTGTTCCTTGCTGTTGAACAGGAACGGCATCGTGACGACGGTGGTTTCCTGGCACACGTTGTTCATGGCCGACGAGTTCACGCGGGTCATGGCCAGCGCGCCGAGCTTGGTCTGCTCGATCGTGTCCTTCTCGATGCCGAGGGCGGACTTGGCGTACACCTTGATGCTGTGGCGGCCGTTCGTGCGCTGGTGCACCAGTTCACCCATGTGGCGCACGGCCAGCACGGTGGGGTAGTCTTCCGGGTGGATATCCGACGAGCGGAATTCCGTGGCCATGGCCACCGAACCGACGCACGCCATCACGGCGGCGAGGACGCCGGTGCGCAGGCGGAGAGTGATGTTTTTCATTCAATGACTCCAGTTCAACGTGAGCGGAAAGGAACTTCAGCGATACCGCGCCCACCCGGCCGCGTGACAAACAGCGCGCCATCGAGGGCGGCATCGAAACCCTCGACCGGCTTGCCGGGCCGGATCGAGGCAATGAACAACTGGTCGAGCTCGGGACCCCCGAACGCGCACATGGACGGCTTGGACACCGGCACGGCGATGGAGCGGTCGAGCTTGCCGTCGGGCGTGAAGCGGTGGACCACACCCCCGTCGTTGCCGCAGATCCAGTAGCCACCGTCCTCGTCGACGGCCGCGCCGTCGGGACGGCCCTGCATCGGCTTCATGTCGACGAACACCTCGCGCGGGGCCATGTGGCCCTCGGCGTCGAGGCGGGCGCGCCAGACGGTCTGCACGTTCGGGTGCGAGTCCGAGAAGTAGACGTAGCGGCGGTCGTCGGTGAACGCGAGGCCGTTGCCGGTGATCAGGCCCTCGACGATCGGCTCGCCGATGCCGGCGGCCGTCACGCAGTAGAGCTTGCCGGCGGGCGAGGCGAGCGACATGTCGCGCACCATCGTGCTGACCCAGTAGCGGCCGTCGCGGTCGCAGCGGCCGTCGTTGAACCGCATGCCGGGTTCGGCGAACGTGATGGGGAACAGCAGGCGCTCGGACGCGTGCGGGTTGCCGGCCGGCAGGTCGATCTCGAACACACCCGTTTCCATGCCGGCCACGAGGCCACCGCCCTCGCGCAGCACGATGCTGCCGATGCGTTCGTGCGTGGCCCAGCTCTGCACGGTGCGGGTGGCCCAGTCGAAGCGGCGGATCTGGCGCGACTCGATGTCGACCCAGTACAGCGCCTGTTCGGCCACGGACCACACCGGGCTTTCGCCCACCTGGTCGCGGATGTCGGAGACGGCTTGCATGTCGCTCACTCCGGTCACTCGAACGGGCCGGTGCGGACGAACGGGCCGCCCTGGTACAGCACGGCGGGGTCGTTGAAGTCGAGCGTCTGCTGGCGGGCCTCGACCTCGGCCCGGAAGGGCTCGGAGCTGTCCTGCGGCACGTAGCCGATGTGGGCGGCCTTCGTGTTGTCCCACCACTTGGTGCGGTTGTCGGACATGCCGTAGATCACCGAGTAGCCCACCACCGGTGCGGTGAGCGAGGCGATCACGAGGCGCTCGAGGTCGTCGTAGCTCATGAACGTGGCGAGCATGCGGCGGTCGCGCGGGGCGGTGAACGACGAGCCGATGCGCAGCGCCACGGTCTCGATGCCGTATCGGTCGAAGTAGAAGCGGGCGAGGCTTTCGCCGAAGGCCTTGCTGACACCGTACAGACCGTCGGGGCGCATCGGGTCGTCCGCGTCGATCACCTCGTTCTGGCGGTAGAAGCCGGTCACGTGGTTCGAGCTGGCGAACACCACGCGGCGCACACCCTGCTTGCGGGCGGCTTCGTACAGGTTGTACGTGCCGATGATGTTGGCTTGCAGGATCGGATCCCAGGGGGTCTCGACCGAGACGCCACCCAGGTGCACGACGGCGCTCACGCCCTCGAGCAGGTTCAGCACCGCGGCGCGGTCCTCGAGCGGCGTGATCGCCAGCTCTTCGCCGGGGGCGGCCGTGCCCAGGTCGGCGATGTCGGAGAGGCGGAGGACATCGCAGTGCGGCTTCAGGCGCGAGCGCAGTTCGCGGCCGAGGCCACCGGCGGCGCCCGTCAGCAGCAGGCGAGGGAAGCGGATGGAGCAGGTGGTGGCAGGCATGTTGATCCGGATTCAGCAGAAGACACGGCACACAACGCAACCACGGCACCTGCCGCCTACAGCGCAAATGCCGTGTTGTAGGTTGTCGTACAACGGAACGTATCGTCGCCGAGTGATCACGGCACGTCAAGGCGACGGACCGCGGGGATTACCCTAATGGCACCCCCAGCAACGCCCTCGGGTTTGTCCGAATTTGTGAATAAATTCACGCCACCTACGCTGGTCGTACGATGACAGACAACAAGAGTCGTCGTGCGCCACATCGGCAACCCCAACCCCAGAGGAGCTCCAAAACATGAAACGCAGAATGTTCGTGATGTCCAGCCTGGCCCCGATCGCGCTCGCCGCGTGCGGCGGCGACGACGACGTGACCCCGACCCCGGCACCGCCGGCCGAGACCGGCGTGCGCGCGTCGGCACTGGACGCCCTGAAGCGCGCCGCCGAACACATGGACGAGAACGTCTCGTACCGCGGCGGCTACGTGTGGCAGTACCTCCCCGACCTGTCGATCAGCTGGGGTGAGATGGAGGCCAAGCGCAGCATGTGCTGGATCCAGCCCCCGGGCACGCCCACCGCGGGCCACGCCTTCCTCGACGCGTACCACGCGACCGGCGACGAGCGCTTCTACGAAGCCGCCGTGCGCACCGGCCAGGCCCTGATGTCGGCGCAGCATGCCGCGGGCGGCTGGAACTACATCCACGACTTCGCGGGCGAGGACTCGCTCAAGCACTGGTACGACACCGTGGGCGCCAACGGCTGGCGCCTCGAGGAGTTCCAGCACTACTACGGCAACGCCACGTTCGACGATGCCGGCACCGCGGTGTCCTCGCAGTTCCTGCTGCGCATGTACCTCGAGAAGAAGGACGCGCAGTTCAAGCCCGCCGTCGACAAGGCGATCGACTTCGTGCTGAAGGCGCAGTTCACCGGCGGCGTGGCCGACGGCGGCTGGCCGCAGCGCTGGCCCGTTCAGCCCGCGGCCATCTCGTCGATGCCGCTGCCGAACCCCGGCCAGCTGCCCGTGGGCGCCACGGCCGGCATGGACGACGGCGACTACACGACGATGGTCACCTTCAACGACGACGTGGCCGGCGAGAACATCAAGTTCCTGCTGATGTGCGTGATCGGCCTCGGCGAGACCCGCCTCGTCGACCCGATCAAGCGCGCGATGGAATGCCTGCGCACGCTGCAGCAGCCCGCGCCGCAGGCCGGCTGGGGCTTGCAGCACCTGGCGGCCGACCGCAACGGCCGCCCGGCCGGTTCGCCCGCCGGCGCACGCAGCTACGAGCCGCGGTCGCTCGCGACGCACACCACGCAGACGAACGTGCAGCAGCTCTTCAACTACTTCCGCATGACCGGCGACCGCAAGTACCTGGCCGGCGTGCCGGCCGCGCTCACGTGGCTCGAGAGCTGCAAGCTCACGCCCACGCAGATCGCCGAGAACCCGCTGCTCGGCGGCGGCCGCACGCACCCGACGTTCATCGAGCTCGGCACGAACGTCGGCCGCTTCGTGCACCGCTACGGCTCCAACATCCACAACGGCGCGTACTACACCGACAACAACCACAAGGACACGCCGAGCCACTACTCCGCGGGCCGCAACATCAACATCACGGGGCTGCGCACCACGTACGACCAGCTCAACGCGATGACGGACGCGCAGATCGCCGAGATGGTCGCGAACTCGCCGCTCAACGTCACCACGCCGCGCGCGCTGCCGAAGTACTTCTCGATCCGCGAGGTGGACTTCCCCGACCTGTTCACCGGTGCCGTGATGAAGACGCCCGAAGTGACGGAGGCCGCGGCGAAGGCCGTGATCGACGACCTCGGAACGAAGAACCACTGGCTCACGCCGCTGCCCCAGGTGACGAACCCGTACCGCGGTGACGGCCCCACCACGCCGTACACGGGCACGGCCTACCAGAGCAAGCACGTGGGCGATGTGTACGACACCTCGCCGTACGATTCGCTCGACGCGCCGGTGATCGCGCCGTACACCAACAAGGACCGTCCGCTCGGCATCTCGACGAGCAATTGGGTGGCCAACATGGGCAAGCTGATCGCGTTCCTCACGCCCGTGAAGTAACCCCCCCGAAGCCCGTGCGTGCGGCAGGTTGCGCCGCATTTCGCACGGGCTTTGCTACAGTCCGGGGTAGCGAGGGTCGTCATACAACCCGTCGCACCCGGGAAAGAACACAAGAGGGAATCGATGAACACGCCCACGACGGCCACCAGACGCACCAAGCCCCGCAACCTCGCACTCGACGTGGTCGACGTGCTGATCGAGCGGGTCCGCGCCGGTTCGCTGGCCGTGGGTGCGAAGCTGCCGACCGAGGCCGCGATCATGGACGAGTTCGGCGTCAGCCGCACCGTCGTGCGCGAGGCGCTGTCGAAGCTGCAGGCTTCCGGCGTCGTGCAGACGCGCCACGGCGTGGGCACCTTCGTGGTCGGCCTCGGCGAGGCCAGCGCCTTCCGCATCGGGCCCGAGCAGCTCGCCACGCTGCGCGACGTGATCGCCGTGCTCGAGCTGCGCATCGGCCTCGAGACCGAATCGGCGGGCCTCGCCGCCGTGCGCCGCACCGACGCCAACCTCGCCGTGATGCGCCAGGCGCTCGACGAGTTCGCCGCGGCCGTCACGGCCGGCGCGGACGCGGTCACCGCCGACTTCACGTTCCACTCCGAGATCGCGCGCGCCACGCAGAACCCTCACTTCACCGACCTCATCAGCGCGCTCGGCATGGCCGCCATCCCGCGCGCGCGGCTCGACCCGGCGCACACCGACGATGGGGAACGGCTCGCGTACCTGCGGCGCGTGAACGGCGAACACGAGAGCATCTACGACGCCATCGCGGCGCAGGACCCGGAAGCGGCGCGCGCGGCGATGCGCACGCACCTCGCGAACAGCCGTGAACGCCGGCGGCGCGCAGCGGCGCTGGCCGGGGACGCCTGAGCGTTCCGGCGGCGGTCGATCCCGGCGTTCGCCGGGATGACAAATCCTCTGCGGTCACCCCGGCGGACGCCGGGGCTCACACTTCACCTTGCGCACCGCCCGCCGGGATGCCCCGCCTTTGGGGTTCCCCCGGGTTGCACCCCTTGATTTCAAGTTGTACGATGACCGACAACGGGTTTCTCTGCCCGCGTTTTTGAAGGTCCCGCCATGCCCACCACCCCGTATTCCAGCTTCCCGAACCGGCTCCGCGCCGATCTGCTCGCAGGGAAACGCCTGATCGGCTGCTGGTGCTCGCTGGCGAACCCCATCACCACCGAGGTGCTGGGCGTCGCCGGCTTCGACTGGCTCCTGCTCGACGGCGAACACTCGCCGAACGACGTCATCAGCTTCATCCCCCAGCTGATGGCCCTGAAGGACAGCCCGAGCGCCCCCGTGGTGCGCCCCTCGCAGAACGACACCGTCGAGATGAAGCGCCTGCTCGACGCCGGCTTCTACAACTTCCTCGTGCCCTTCGTCGAAAGCGCCGACGACGCCCGCCGCGCCGTGGCCGCCACGCGCTACCCGCCGCAGGGCGTGCGCGGCGTGTCGGTGTCCCAGCGCAGCAACCGCTACGGCACGGTGCCCGGCTACTTCACCGGCATCAACGACCAGGTCTGCGTGATCGTGCAGATCGAGAGCCGCGCCGGCCTCGCCGCCGCCGCCGAGATCGCCGCCGTGGACGGCATCGACTGCCTGTTCGTGGGCCCGTCCGACCTCGCCGCCGGCCTCGGCCACCTCGGCAACGCGAACCACCCGGACGTGCAGGCGGCCATCGCCACCATCTTCGATGCGGCCCGCCAGCACGGCAAGCCCATCGGCATCCTCGCGCCGGTGGAAGCCGACGCGCGACGCTACCTCGAGCAAGGGGCCACCTTCGTCGCCGTCGGCAGCGACCTCGGGATCTTCCGCAGCGCCACGCAGGCCCTGCACGACAAGTACCGCCCCTGATCCTTCCCACCCCTATTTCCAGGACACACACATGAGCAAGCTGGGTTTCATCGGTCTGGGCATCATGGGCACGCCCATGGCCGCCAACCTCCTCAAGGGCGGCCACGAGCTGTTCGTCAACACGCGCCGTACGGTGCCCGCCGAGCTGACGGCCGCCGGCGCCACCGCCTGCGCCAGCGCGAAGGAAGTGGCCGAGAAGGCCGACGTGATCTTCCTGATGCTGCCGGACACGCCGGACGTCGCGAAGGTCCTCTTCGGCGACAACGGCGTCGCCTCGGGCCTGTCGAAGGGCAAGACCGTCGTCGACATGAGCTCCATCTCGCCGATGGAAACCAAGGCCTTCGCGAAGAAGATCAACGACCTCGGCTGCGACTACGTCGACGCGCCGGTATCGGGTGGTGAAGTGGGCGCCAAGGCCGCCACGCTGACCATCATGGTGGGCGCCACCGAGGCCGCCTTCGAACGCGTCAAGCCGCTGTTCGAGCTGATGGGCAAGAACATCACGCTCGTGGGCGGCAACGGCGACGGCCAGACCTGCAAGGTCGCCAACCAGATCATCGTCGCGCTGAACATCGCCGCCGTGGGCGAGGCGCTCGTGTTCGCGAGCAAGGCCGGCGCCGACCCGGCGAAGGTGCGCCAGGCCCTGATGGGCGGCTTCGCCTCGTCGCGCATCCTCGAAGTGCACGGCGAGCGCATGATCAAGCGCACGTTCAACCCGGGCTTCCGCATCAACCTGCACCAGAAGGACCTGGCCCTCGCGCTGGCCGGTGCCCGCGAGCTGGGCGTGGGCCTGCCGCAGACGGCCGGTGCCGCGCAGCTGATGCAGGTGGTGGCCGCCAACGGCGGCAAGGACCTGGACCACTCGGCCCTGGTCAAGGCGCTGGAACTGATGGCGCAGCACCCGGTCGCGCCCGACGCCGCCTGACCCTGAACTTCTCCGGTTCAAACGCCTCCACCCGGAGGCGTTTTCGTTTCTGCCCGTAAACTGGTCCGCACCCAGCCAGCGCCCCCCACCCCCCGCCCGAGGAGCCCGCATGCCGCATGACGTCAGCCTGATCTCCACCATCGCCGTCGGGCTGGGTCTCGCCATGGTGCTCGGCTACCTGGCGGCGCGGGTGAAGCTGCCCCCGCTCGTGGGCTACCTGCTCGCCGGCATCGTGATCGGCCCCTCCACCCCGGGCTTCGTCGCCGACGTGGCGCTGGCCGGCCAACTGGCCGAGATCGGGGTGATGCTGCTGATGCTGGGCGTGGGCCTGCACTTCTCGGTGTCCGACCTGCTGGCGGTCAAGCGCATCGCCATCCCCGGCGCGCTGCTCCAGATCACGGTGGCCACGCTGCTCGGCGTGGGCGTGTCCTCGTACTGGGGCTGGAACCTCGGGGCGGGGCTCGTCTTCGGCCTCGCGCTGTCGGTGGCCAGCACGGTCGTGCTGCTGCGCGCGCTGGAGGCCCGCGGGGTGCTCGAATCGGTGAACGGCCGCATCGCGGTGGGCTGGCTCGTCGTCGAGGACCTGGTGATGGTGCTCGTGCTCGTGCTGCTGCCCCCCATCGCCGGCCTGCTGGGCGGCGACCCGGCCCCCGGCGCCCTCGCCGAACCGGGCCGCGGCATCGGCGTGACGCTGGGCCTCACGCTCGCGAAGGTGTCGGCCTTCATGGCGCTGATGCTGGTGGTGGGCCGCTGGGCGTTCCCGAAGATCCTGTGGCTCGTGGCCCGCACCGGCTCACGCGAGCTGTTCACGCTGTGCGTGATCGCCGCGGCGCTGGGCGTGGCCTACGCGTCGGCCAAGCTGTTCGACGTGTCGTTCGCGCTGGGTGCCTTCTTCGCCGGCATGATGATGCGCGAGTCCGAGTTCAGCCACCGCGCCGCCGAGGAATCGCTGCCGCTGCGCGACGCCTTCTCGGTGCTGTTCTTCGTGTCGGTGGGCATGCTGTTCAACCCGGCCGTGCTGCTCAACGAGCCCGTGAAGCTGCTGGTCGTGGTGCTGATCATCATGGTGGGCAAGACCCTCGCGGCCTTCGCCCTCGTGCTCGCGTTCCGCTACCCGCTGAACACGGCCCTCACGGTGGGCGTGAGCCTCGCCCAGATCGGCGAGTTCTCGTTCATCCTCGCGGGACTCGGTGTCCAGATGAAACTGCTGCCCGAGGCCGGGCAGAGCCTGATCCTGGCCGGTGCGCTCGTCTCCATCGCGCTGAACTCGGCGCTCTTCGCCGCCATCGACCCGGCGCTGCGGTGGATCCGCGACCACTCGTCGTTCGCCCGGCGCCTGGAGGCCCGCGACGACCCGCTGGCCGAGCTGCCGATGAGCGTGGACGCCTCGCTGCTGCACGGCCAGGTGGTGCTCGTGGGCTACGGCCGGGTCGGCCGGCGCATCGCACGCACGCTCACCGAACACCGCATCCCGTTCGTCGTGGCCGACGAACACCGCGAGCTGGTCGAGCAGCTGCGCGAGCGGGGCATCCCCGCCGTGGCCGGCGACGCGGCCGATCCGGCGGTGCTGATCCAGGCCCACGTCGCACGTGCCGGCATGCTCGTCATCGCGGTGCCGGACGTGTTCAACGTGCGCAAGATGGTCGAGACCGCCCGGCTGCTGAACCCGAACATCGAGGTCATCGTGCGCAGCCACAACGAAAGCGAGGCCGACCTGCTGGCCCGCGACATCGTCGGCAAGGTGTTCGTGGGCGAACACGAACTGGCCCGGGGCATGTCCGACCACGTGCTCGGCCGCATGGCCGTGCCCTGACCCGCCATCCCCCGCCGTCCTCCGCTGACATTCCGTCACATCCCCCGGCACCCTTCCTGCTGCAATGCCCCCCAGGCCGCGCGCGCGGTCCGGAGGTGACCTGCTTGGTCCCTCCCTGACACGCTGCGCCACATTTGCAAGCAGATACGGGTGATCCATGGTCGCTGAACCCCATTCCGAGACGTCCTCCACGCCGCGCCGGCGGCGCTGGCGCACCACCGCCGCCGTGACCCTGTTCACGGCCGTCCTCGCCGCGTGCGGCGGAGGCGGGGGCAGCGGGGGCGGCAGCGCCCCCAACGGCGACGTCCCGTCGAACGAGCCGCCGCCGCCCGTGCCGTCGGCGCCCACCGCGCAGCCCACCACCGCCTCCGACGCGGTGCGCCTGGCCGACCAGGCCAGCTTCGGTCCCACCGAGGCGCTGGTCACCACCATCAAGGCACAAGGCGCCGCCGCGTGGGTGGCCGCCCAGATGGCCCTGCCCGCCACATCCCGCTACTCGAGCGGCCAGGGCGACGCGATCCACACGTACACCGGCACCGCGGACTTCTGCACCGGCCGCGGCGACGACTGCTGGCGCGACTGGTACTCCACCAGCCCGCTCCTCTGGGACTTCTACCGCAACGCCGTCGGCCAGCCCGACCAGCTGCGCCAGCGCACGGCCTTCGCGCTGCAGCAGATCCTGGTCGTGAGCAACCTCGACGTCAGCGGCACCTACGGCTTCCGCAACTATCACAACAACCTGCTGGCGTACGCCTTCGGCAACTACCGTGACGTGCTGCGCAAGGTCACGCTGTCGCCGGTGATGGGCGACTTCCTGAACAACGCCAACAACGACAAGGACGCGCCGAACGAGAACTACGCGCGCGAGCTGCTGCAGCTGTTCTCCATCGGCACCTGCGAGCTCGAGTCCGACGGCTCGCTCAAGGGCGGCAAGTGTTCGCCGACGTACACGAACGACACCGTGCGCGCCTACGCCTACGCCCTCACGGGCTGGACGTACCCGGCCGGCGGCGCCTCGCGCTACGGCTGCTGGCCCAAGGGGGCCAACTGCACGTACTACGGCGGCGACATGGTCAAGGTCGACCAGTACCACGACACGAAGGAGCGCCAGCTCCTCGGCGGCGTGAAGCTGGCCTCCGGCCACACCGCCGACACCGCGCTCGAGACCGTGCTCGACAGCGTGATGAACCACCCCAACACGCCGCCCTTCATCGGCAAGCAGCTGATCCAGCAGCTCGTGTCCAGCAACCCGTCGAGCGCCTACGTGGGCCGCGTGTCCGCCGCGTTCGCCGCGGGGTCGTACAAGGGCTTCGGCACCGGCAAGCGCGGCGACCTCGCCGCCACCGTGGCCGCCGTGCTGCTCGACGACGAGGCGCGCACCGAAACCCCGGGCCGCTCGGCCGGCAAGCTGCGCGAACCGGTGATGATGTTCACCGGCGTGCTGCGCGCGCTCGACGGCACCACCGACGGCGACGCCCTCGGCTGGTGGTGGGGCGAGACGATGCAGCAGCACGTGTTCCGCCCGCCGTCGGTCTTCAACTTCTACCCGCCCGACTACCCGGTGCCCGGCACCACGCTCGTGGGCCCCACGTTCGGCATCCACAACGCCAACACCGCGCTCAACCGGCTGAACTTCCTCGTGTACCTGCTCGACTGGGGCGGCTCCTCGGCCACGGGCTCCACCGTGCCCGGCGCGGTCGGCACGAAGGTGAACCTCGCCGCGATGTCCACCGACGCCGCCAACGCCGGCACGCTGGTCGACCGGCTGTCGATGCTGGCCCTGGGCCGCACGCTGCCGGCCACGGCCCGCACCGAGGTCGTCAAGGCCGTCGAGGCCTCCGGCTCGAACGCCGCCAACCGGGTCAAGACCGCCGCCTACCTGGTGTTCGGCGCCCCGCAGTACCACGTGCAACGCTGAAGAGTCGCCCCATGTCGCACCACCATCACGCCACCCCCGCCACGGCACTCACCCGCCGCGAATGGCTCGCCCGATCAGGCCTCGGCCTCGCCGGCGCCCTCGGCGCCGGCACGCTCGCCAACCTGACGCTCGCCACGAAGTCCGCCCATGCCGCCGACTACAAGGCGCTCGTCTGCATCTTCCTGTACGGCGGCAACGACGGCCTCAACACCATCGTCCCCACCGACACGGCCCGCCACAACCAGTACAAGGCCGTGCGCGGCGGCATCCACGTGCCCGTCGCGAGCCTGCTGCCCCTCGGCGGCACGTCGTACGGCCTGCACCCGGCGCTGTCGGGGCTCTCGAAGGCCTGGTCCGACGGCCAGCTCGCCCCGGTGTTCAACGTGGGCACGCTCTACAAACCCCTCACGAAGGCACAGTTCCGCGCCGAGCCGGCCAGCTCCGACCTGCTGCCCGACAACCTCTACTCGCACTCCGACCAGCAGAACCTGTGGCAGACCGCCACGGCCGACGCGCTGACCCGCACCGGCTGGGGCGGCCGCGCCTCGGTGACGCTCGCGGCCGGCAACCCGGTGATCTCGGTGGGTGGCAACGCCCGCTTCGGCCTGTCGGACACGCAATCGCCCCTCGTGCTGCCGGAAACCCCGGGCGACACCTTCGGCGCGCAGAACCTGGCCGCGAACTCCGCCCGCAAGAAGGCCATCGATGCGCTGTACGCCGAAACGCAGTCGCAGGACCTGGGCACCGCGTTCACCGCGGCACAGCGCAACGCCTTCAGCGTGTCCGACCGGCTCGGCGCCATCGTCGCCACCAAACCCGGCCAGAACACCGCCTACGCCGCCATCGACACGGCGTTCGCGCCGGTGCTCGACGCGAACAAGCGCCCCACCACCGCCATCGCGCGCCAGCTGTACCAGATCGCCAAGCTGGTCGTCTCCAACGCCACCGCCACCGGCCCGCGCCAGGTGTTCTTCGCGCAGATGGACGGCTTCGACACCCACGGCAACCAGGCCGTCGCCGACGCCCCGATGGACGGCGCCCACCCGCGCCTGCTGAAGGCGCTGGGCGATGCACTCGGTGCGTTCCAGGCCGCGATGGTGGCCACCGGCTACGGCAACGCGGTCACCGCCTTCACGCAGAGCGACTTCGGCCGCACCTTCACGCCGAACAACAGCAGCGGCACCGACCACGCCTGGGGCAACCAGCACCTCGTGGTGGGCGGCGCGGTCAAGGGCGGCACCACCTACGGCACCTACCCGAGCCTCACGCTGGGCGGCCCCGACGACGTGGGCGTGGACTCGTGGGAACTGCAGGGCCGCTGGATCCCCACCACGTCGGTGGACCAGTACGCGGCCACGCTGCTGGGCTGGTTCGGAGCCACCGATCCGCAGCTGCTGCAGCTGCTGCCGAACCTGCAGAACTTCACCACGAAGAAGCTCGGGTTCGTCTGAGAGGCGGTGGCCCCGGCGTCGGAGCTCAGGCCGTCTCCGGCTCCTCCGGCTTCGGAATCGACGCCCGCGCCGCCGCCGCGGCGCGCAGCGCCTTGAGCTTCTCGCGCGGGTCCACCTGTTCCTTCACCTCGTCGAGCTTCATCTCGGCGATGAAGCGGCTCGGCACGCCGGGCACGAACTCGCGGCCCTTCTTGCGCCGGCGCAGCACGTCGACCGCCAGCGTGCGGCGCGCGCGGGTGATGCCCACGTACATCAGCCGGCGCTCTTCCTCGATGTGCTGCGGCGTGGTCTCGTCGTCCTCGCTGCGGAACGGCAGCAGGCCTTCGTTCACGCCGGCCAGCACCACGTGCGGCCACTCGAGGCCCTTCGACGCGTGCAGCGTCGAGAGCGTCACCTGGTCCTGCTCGTCGCTGCGTTCGGCGAGGCTGATGATCACCGAAATGGTCTGCGCCACGTCGAGCACCGTCTGGCGCTCCGTCTCGAAGCTCATGCCGCCGTCGTTCTCGATTTCGCCGCCGCACCGCCGCGCGATCCAGTCGACGAAGTCCATCACGTTCGACCAGCGGCCGGCCGCGACCTTCTCGCTGTCGTCGCCCTCGTAGAGATGCTTCTCGTAGTCGATGTCCTTGAGCCAGCCCATCAGCAGCGCCTTCGCGTCCTCGGACCCCGAGGTGTGCCGCGCGCGGTACTCGAGGTCGTTGACGAGGCGGCCGAACTCGTGGAGCGAGGCCACGGCCGCGGGCTTCATCGCCGTGCCGAGGCTCTCGGCGAACAGCGCCTCGAACAGGCTCACCTTCCACTTGCCCGAGAACTCGCCGAGGGCGCCGAGCGTGGTGTGGCCGATGCCGCGCTTGGGCGTGGTCACCGCGCGCAGGAACGCCGGGTCGTCGTCGTTGTTGACGAGCAGCCGCAGCCACGCGCACAGGTCGCGGATCTCGGTGCGTTCGAAGAAGCTCTGGCCGCCCGACACCTTGTACGGGATGTTCGCCTTGCGCAGCGCCTTCTCGAACACACGCGCCTGGTGGTTGGCCCGGTACAGGATCGCGAAGTCCTTGTAGGCCGCGTCGGGGTACTGGGAGCGGATGCTGTTGATGCGGGCCACGGCGCGCTCGGCCTCGTGCTCCTCGTTGTCGCATTCGACGAGCGCCACCGGGTCGCCGTCCCCGAACGCGCTCCACAGCTTCTTGTCGAAGAGCTTCGGGTTGTTGCCGATCACGCAGTTGGCCGCGCGCAGGATGAAACCGGTGGAGCGGTAGTTCTGCTCGAGCGGGATCACCTTCAGCGCCGGGTACTCCTGGGGCAGCCGCCGCAGGTTCTCGATGGTGGCGCCGCGCCACCCGTAGATGCTCTGGTCGTCGTCGCCCACCGCGGTGAACATCGCGCGTTCGCCCACGAGCGACTTGAGCAGCTCGTACTGGATCGCGTTGGTGTCCTGGTACTCGTCGACGAGCACGTAGCGCAGCGTGTTCTGCCACTTCGTGCGGCATTCCTCGTCGCGCAGAAGCAGGCGGTGCGGCATGCCGATCAGGTCGTCGAAGTCCACCGCCTGGTACGCGGCCAGGCGCTCTTCGTAGCGTTTCATCACCACGGCGGCCACGCGTTCGTCGTCGTCGAGCGCGGCGGTGGCGGCCTGGTCGCTGTCGAGGCCCTGGTTCTTCCAGAGGCTGATGGTCCACTGCCAGCGGCGCGCCAGGTTCACGTCGGTGGTGCCGCCCGCGTCCTTCAGGATGCCCACCACGTCGTCGCCGCCGAGGATGCTGAACTTGTCCTTCAGGCCCAGGCGCGCGCCCTCCGCGCGCAGCAGGCGCACGCCCAGCGAGTGGAACGTGCTGATCACGAGGTTCTTCGCGGCCTTGCCCCCGATCAGCTCCTTCGCGCGCTCGCGCATTTCCTGCGCGGCCTTGTTCGTGAAGGTGATGGCGGCGATCTGGCCCGGCGCGTAGCCCGCCTCCAGCAGCCGGCCGATCTTGTGCGTGATCACCCGCGTCTTGCCGGAACCGGCGCCCGCGAGCACGAGGCAGGGGCCGTCGAGGTGGTGCACGGCCGCCATCTGGGCGGGGTTCAGCGAGGGGGCTTCAGACATGGAAAAAGCGGTCCGGGCGAGGGGGGCGAACGAGGAGGGCGACGGATCATAACGAGGCCCGGCGATGACCTTGCATCGCACTCTGTGCTAGCGTGAAACCTTCCCGATGACCGCCGACCTGAACCGCCGCCACCTGCTCGCCGCCGCCCTCGCCGCGGGCGCCGCGCCCAGCCTCGTCGCCTGCGCGAACCTCGGTTCGCCCGAGCCCTGCTTTTCGCTCGGCGTGGCCTCGGGCACCCCTCGGCCCGACAGCATCGTGCTGTGGACCCGCCTGTCCCCCGACGCCCACCCCGCCCGGGTCGTCGAGGTGCGCTGGGAACTCGCCACCGACCACTCCTTCCGCCACGTCGTGCGGTCCGGCACCGACCACGCCGAGGCGGCCTGGGGCCACAGCGTGCACGTGCAGGTGGGCGGCCTGGAACCCGCACGCTGGTACTGGTACCGCTTCACGGCGCTGGGCCAGGTGTCGCCCGTCGGACGCACGCGCACCGCACCGGCCGCGGGCAGCCTCGACCCGGTCGCGTTCGCCATCGCGTCGTGCCAGCGCTGGGACCACGGCCACTACGCCGCGTGGCGCCACCTCGCCGACGAATCGCCCGACCTCGTGCTGTTCCTCGGCGACTACATCTACGAGTACGCGCCGGTGCCCGGCGGCGTGCGCATGCACCAGGGCCTCACCGACACCCGCACGCTCGCGCAGTACCGTGCCCGCTACGCGCAGTACAAGGGCGACCCCGCGCTGCAGCGGGCCCACGCCAGCGCACCCTGGGTCGTCACGTGGGACGACCACGAGGTGCAGAACGACTACGCCGCCGACCAGGGCCCGTTCTTCGCACCGGCCTTCCTCGAACGCCGCGCGCGGGCGTACCAGGCGTGGTGGGAGCACATGCCGCTGCCGCCGTCCACGCGCCCCACGGGCCCCGGCCTGCAGGTGTTCGACCGCTGCGAGTGGGGCGCACTCGCCCGCTTCCACGTGCTCGACAACCGGCAGTACCGCGACCCGCAGTCCTGCCCGCCGCCGGGGCGCGGCGGTGGCAACACGATCGACGTCGACCGGTGCCCCGACCTGGTCCGCCCCGAACGCACCTACCTCGGCGCCACCCAGGAACGCTGGCTCGGCGACGGCCTCGCGCGCGGTGGCGTGCGCTGGAACTTCATCGCGCAGCAGACGCTGATGGCCCCGTTCACGTGGCGCCCCGACGGCGACCGCGTGTGGACCGACGGCTGGTCGGGCTACCCCGGCGCACGCACCCGGCTGCTCGACCAGCTCGCGCAGCCCGGGGTCGAGAACCCGGTGGTGCTGGGCGGCGACACCCACACCCACTACGTGTGCGACCTGCACCGGCGCGGCGACCCCGCCGCCCCCGTGATCGCCACCGAGTTCTGCGGCACGTCCATCAGCAGCCGCGGCCGCTCGCAAGCCCAGCTCGACGCGGCACTGCCGTGGAACCCGCACGTGCACTACGGCCGCCGCGACGAACGGGGCTACATGGCCTTCCGGCTCGCGCCCGGGCGGCTCGACGTGCGCCTGCGTGCCATCAGCGACGCAGCCGATCCGGCCGCCAGCGTGCGAACCGCGGCGACGTTCCATGTCGAGTCCGGGCACGCCGGCGCGCTGCGCGGTTAGGCTTCTCTCCCATGTCCTCGATCCTCGCCGTCACGTTCCCGTTTTTCGCGCTGGTGTTCTGCGGCTGGCTCGCCGCGCAGCGGCGCTACCTGCCCGAGTCGGCCATCCCCGGCCTCAACGGCTTCGTGCTGTTCTTCGCGCTGCCGTGCCTGCTGTTCCGCTTCGGCGCCAGCATGCCGTTCGCCCAGCTGGTGGACCCGTGGCTCACCGCGATCTACGCCGTGTGCGCGGTCGTGATCGTCACCGGCACCATCGCCGCCACGCGCCGGCAGGTGAGCCTGAAGGACGCCTCGTTCGGCGCGCTGGTGGCCGCGTTCCCGAACACGGGCTTCATGGGCGTGCCGCTGCTCGTCGCGGTGCTCGGCCAGGCCGCCGCCGGGCCCGTCATCACCACGATCCTCGTCGACCTCGTGCTCACCAGCTCGCTGTGCATCGCGGTGGCCGAGTCCCATGCGCCGCACGGGCCCGGACCGTCGCCGCTCGCCCGCGCGCTGCGCGGAGCGTTCAGCAACCCGCTGCCGTGGGCCATCGGCCTCGGCGCGGCGAAGGCCGCCAGCGGCCTCGTGTTCCCCGGCCCGGTCGACCAGGTGATCAAGATGCTCGCCGACGCGGCGTCGCCAGTGGCCCTGTTCACCATCGGCGCGGTGCTGTGGCGCGCGGGCCAGCACGCGCACACGCGCACGCCGGTCGCGCACTACCTGCCGGTGGCGCTCGTGAAGCTGTTCGTGCACCCGCTGCTCGTGCTTGGCCTCGGCGTCGGCGCCCGCGCGGCGGGGGCCGACGTGCCGCTGTTCGGGCTCACGGTGCTGGCCCTCGCGGCGGCGCTGCCCAGCGCCAGCAACGTGTCGATGCTGGCCGAGCGGCACGGCGCCGACAACGGCCGCGTGGCCCGCATCATCATGGCGAGCACCGTGCTGTCGTTCCTGACCTTCTCGGGGCTCGCCTCGCTCATGCGCCCCTTGCTCGCTCAGTAGGCGGTGCAGAGGCAGTGGGCCAATGATGCGAACGGGTTGCGTCCGTCCGCCAGCTGCACCAGCCACGCCATCTCGTCACGCGCCTGCTGCGCCACCGCCGGCGGCTGCACCCACGGCAGCCGCGCGTCGAGCTGTTCGCCCACCACGGTGGCGGTCGCGCCACCCACCAGGCTCAGCACGCGGTCGAGCCGGCTGCGTTCCGGTTCGATGTAGGTGATGCGCGGATCGCCTTCGAGCTTCGCGCGTTTCGCCGCCGACTTGAGCGCCACGTCGAACCCGCCGATCGTGTCGACCAGGCCGCGTTCCAGCGCCTGCGAGCCGGTCCACACCCGGCCCTGCGCCACCGCGTCGATCTTCTCGGGCGTGGTCTTGCGCGCCGTCGCGGCGAGGGTGGTGAACTGCTGGTAGATGTGGCCGATGCCCGCTTGCAGCACCTCGGCGAAGCGCGGGTCGAGCGGCTTGCGCGGGTCGCCGGCGCCCACCAGCCACGTGGTGCGCACGCCGTCGGTGTGCACACCGAGTTTCTCGAGCGCCTTGTCGGCGCGCGGGAGCAGCGCGAACACACCGATCGAGCCCGTGATGGTCGCCGTGTCGGCCACCACCTCGTCGGCCGCCATCGAGATCCAGTAGCCCCCGGACGCGGCCACGTCGCCCATCGAGATCACCACCGGCTTGCCGGCGGCCTTCGTCAGTTCGAGTTCGCGGCGGATCAGCTCCGAGCCGTACGGGCTGCCCCCCGGGGAGTTCACGCGCAGCACCACGGCCTTGACCTTGTCGTCGAGCCGCGCCTGGCGGATCAGGTCCGCGGTGGAGAGCCCGCCCACCGCGCCGGCCGGGGCCGCGCCGTCGATGATGGCGCCCTCGGCCACCACCACGCCGATGGCGTCGCCCGTGAGCTTGGGCACCTGGCGCGCGAGGTAGGGGGCGAACGCGACTTGGCGGAACGACTTGCCGTCCTCGGACTTCGCGCCACGCTCGACCATCAGGTCGCGCACCTGGTCGAGGGTCATCAGCTTGTCGACGAGCTTCGCGTCGAGCGCCGTCTTCGCCGGGTCGCCCCCGGCCGCGGCGAGGCGCTGCGGCAGGTCGTCGATCAGCGCGCCGATGGTGCCGGCCGGCAGCTTGCGGGCCTTCTCGACGTCCTGCGTGTAGGTGGCCCACAGGCCGTCGTACACCGCGCGGCTGGCGGCCTGGGACTCGGGCGACGGACCGTCGGCGATGAAGGCCTCGCCCGCGTCCTTGAACTCGCCCACGCGCAGCAGGCTGACCGTCACGCCGACCCGGTCGAGCGCCTCGCGGTAGTAGTTGCGGTAGCCGCCGAAGCCCTGGATCAGCAGCGTGCCCATCGGGTGCAGGAACACCTCGTCGGCCTGCGCGGCGAGGTAGTACTGGCGCTGGTCGTAGCCGCCGCCCCACGCCGTCACCTTCTTGCCGCTGGCGCGGAAGCGCTGGATCGCGGCCGCCGCCTCGCGCAGCGCGGGCAGGCCGCCGCCCTCGAACTCGTCCAGCACCAGCAGCGCGTTGTGCACCTTCGGGTCGGCCGCGGCGGCGTCGAGCACGGTGCGCACGTCGCGCAGCTGCGTGTCGGCATCGGCCCGGCCGGCGCCGAACTGCGCGAGCGCGGCGTCCCGCGGGCGCGTGGACCGCTGCTCGACGAGCTTCCCCCGAAGGTTCAGCACGAGCGTCGTGCGTTCGGCCATGGGCGCCGCGCCGCCGCGCACCATCGACACGACCAGCACGACCAGCAGCACGAGGAACAGCAGGTTGAACACCAGGCGCCGGGTACCGTCGAGAACGGACCAGAGGCGGCCGAAGAACCGGCCGGTGGCGGCGAGGCGGGGGTAGGGCATGGGGATCCTTCCGGGGGATGTCGACACGGGAACCGCGTCCGACACTTTAAGGGCACGGGCGATGGCCTTGCCTATCACCGCGTTCGAGCCTTTCAACTTCCCTCTCCTCCCGCCCCGCCCCAGACTGCGAAGCATCGACACGAGGACGCACCCATGACCGACACCACCCGCCTGACCACCGCTTCCGGCATCCCCGTCGCGGACAACCAGAACTCCGTCACCGCCGGCCCGCATGGCGCCGTGCTGCTGCAGGACTTCCACCTGATCGAGAAGCTCCAGCACTTCAACCGCGAGCGCATCCCCGAGCGGGTCGTGCACGCGAAGGGCTCCGGCGCCTACGGCACCTTCACGGTCACGCACGACATCACGAAGTACACGAAGGCCAAGCTGTTCGGCGCGGTCGGCAAGACCACCGAGACCTTCCTGCGCTTCTCCACCGTGGGCGGCGAGAAGGGTTCGGCCGACACCGAACGCGACCCGCGCGGCTTCGCGCTGCGCTTCTACACGGAAGAGGGCAACTGGGACCTCGTCGGCAACAACACGCCCACCTTCTTCCTGAAGGACGGCATCAAGTTCCCCGACTTCATCCACACCCAGAAGCGCGACCCGCAGACGAACCTGAAGTCGCCCACGGCCGTGTGGGACTTCTGGAGCCGCACGCCCGAGTCGCTGCACCAGGTCACCATCCTGTTCTCCGACCGCGGCACGCCCGACGGCTACCGCCACATGGACGGCTTCGGCAGCCACACCTTCAGCCTGATCAACGCCGCCGGTGAACGCGTGTGGTGCAAGTGGCACCTGAAGACGCGCCAGGGCATCCGCAACCTCGACGCCGCCGAGGCGCAGCGCCTGGCCGGCACCGACCCGGACTACGCCCAGCGCGACCTCTTCAACGCCATCGCGAACGGCGACTTCCCGCAGTGGGACGTCTACGTGCAGGTGATGCGCGAGGACCAGGTGGCCGCCTGGGAAGCCCGCACCGGCTGGAGCGCGTTCGACCTGACGAAGGTGTGGCCGCACGCCGACTTCCCGCGCATCCCCGTGGGCGTGCTGGAACTCAACCGCAACCCCGACAACTACCACGCCGAGGTGGAGCAGGCCGCGCTGTCACCGTCCCACATCGTGCCGGGCCTCGGCTTCAGCCCCGACAAGATGCTGCAGAGCCGCCTGTTCGGCTACCACGACGCGCAGCTCTACCGCGTCGGCACGAACCACCAGCAGCTGCCGGTGAACCGGCCGCGCTGTCCCGTGCACCACCAGCAGCGCGACGGCTACATGGCCGTGGACAACGGCGGCGCCGCCCGCAACTACGACCCGGTGCAGGCCGGCGGCTCGAACCCCTCGGGCCTCGGCCACGGCGAACCGGGCTGGGCGCTGGAGGGCGTGGCCGGCCGGTACGACGACCGGGCCACCGCCGACGATTTCACCCAGGCCGGCAACCTGTTCCGCCTGATGACGCCCGACGCGAAGGACCGCCTCGTCACCAACATCGCGAACGCGATGCAGAGCGTGCCCGAAGAGATCCGCCAGCGGCAGCTCGCCCACTTCACGAAGGCCGATCCGGCCTACGGGCAGGGGGTGGCGGCGAAGCTCGCGACGCTGATCCAGCGCTGACCCGGAGGGGGCCGGGAAGGACCCCGGCCCTTTGGTTCATGTCCGCTTCCCTCCGGGCGGCAGGCGTACTACGCTTGCCGGTCCCAGCCAACCCGCGAGGAGAAGCCGCATGAACGCCGAATCGAAGTGTCCCGTCGCGCACACGCCCGCACGAGCCCGCACCAACGTCCAGTGGTGGCCCGACGCGCTGAACCTGGCCCTGCTGCACCAGCACTCGACGCTGGCCGACCCGATGGTCGAGGACTTCGACTACCGCAAGGAATTCCTGACCCTCGACCTGAAGGCGGTGACCGCCGACCTGCATGCGCTGATGACCGACTCGCAGGACTGGTGGCCCGCCGACTACGGCCACTACGGCCCGCTCTTCATCCGCATGGCCTGGCACGCCGCCGGCACCTACCGCATCTTCGACGGCCGCGGCGGCGCCCGCTCCGGCGAGCAGCGCTTCGCCCCCCTCAACAGCTGGCCCGACAACGGCAACCTCGACAAGGCGCGCCGGCTGCTGTGGCCCATCAAGCAGAAGTACGGCCGCAAGCTCTCGTGGGCCGACCTGATGATCCTGACGGGCAACGTCGCGCTGGAATCGATGGGCTTCAAGACCTTCGGCTTCGGCGGCGGCCGCGAGGACATCTGGGAGCCGCCCGCGGTCGACTGGGGCCCCGAATCCACGTGGCTCGGTGACGAACGCTACAGCGGCGAACGCGAACTCGCGAACCCGCTCGCGGCCGTGCAGATGGGCCTCATCTACGTGAACCCGGAAGGCCCGAACGGCAACCCCGACCCCGCCGGCTCCGGCCGCGACGTGCGCGAGACCTTCGCGCGCATGGCGATGAACGACGAGGAGACGGTGGCGCTCACCGCGGGCGGCCACACCTTCGGCAAGTGCCACGGTGCGGGCGACGCGAGCCTCGTGGGCAAGGAGCCCGAAGGGGCGAACGTCGAGGAGCTGGGCCTCGGGTGGAAGAGCACCTTCGAGAGCGGCATCGGCGCCCACGCGATCACCAGCGGCCTGGAAGGCGCGTGGACCCCGAACCCGATCCAGTGGGACAACGGCTACTTCGAGACCCTGTTCGGCCACGAATGGGAACTGACGAAGAGCCCCGCCGGCGCGAACCAGTGGAAGCCGAAGGGCACCACCGGCGACGGCAAGGTGCCCGACGCGCACATCCCCGGCAAGCGCCACGCCCCGATGATGACCACCGCCGACATGGCGATGCGCGTCGACCCCGCATACGAGAAGATCTCGCGCCGCTACATGGCCGACCCGGCCCTGTTCGCCGACGCCTTCGCCCGCGCGTGGTTCAAGCTCACCCACCGCGACATGGGCCCGAAGAGCCGCTACCTCGGCGCACTCGTCCCTAAGGAAGACCTGATCTGGCAGGACCCGATCCCCGCGGTGGACCATCCGCTGGTCGACGCGGCCGACGTGGCCGCGCTGAAGGCGAAGCTGCTGGCCACGGGCATCGCCCCGCGGCAGCTGATCAAGACGGCGTGGGCGTCGGCCACCACGTTCCGCGGCACCGACATGCGCGGCGGTGCGAACGGGGCCCGCCTGCGCCTCGCCCCGCAGAAGGACTGGGAAGCCAACGAACCCGCGGAACTCGCGAAGGTGCTGGCGGCGCTGGCCGCGGTGCAGCAGGACTTCGCCAAGTCGGCGAAGGGCGGCAGGAAGGTGTCTCTCGCCGACCTGATCGTGCTGGGCGGCTGCGCGGCCGTGGAGGCCGCCGCGAAGCAGGCGGGCTTCGCCGTCACCGTGCCGTTCACGCCGGGCCGCATGGACGCCACGGCGGCGCAGACCGATGCCAACTCGTTCGCGGTGCTCGAACCCGCGGCCGACGGCTTCCGCAACTACACGCGCAAGGGCAATGCGCTGTCCGCGGCCACCGCCCTGGTCGACCGCGCCGCGCTGCTGACGCTGACGGCCCCGGAGATGACCGCCCTCGTCGGCGGCCTGCGCGTGCTCGACGCCAACACCGGCCACGAGTCCCACGGCGTCTTCACGAAGCGCCCCGGCCAGCTGACCCCGGACTTCTTCGTCAACCTGCTCGACATGCGCACCGCCTGGAAGCCATCGGACACGCAGGCGGGCGTGTTCGAGGGCCGCGACCGCAAGACGGGCGAAGCCCGCTGGACGGCCACCCTGGCCGACCTCGTCTTCGGCTCGAACGCGCAGCTGCGTGCGCTGTCGGAGGTCTACGCGTCGAGCGACGGTGCGAAGGCCTTCGTCGACGACTTCGTGGCGGCGTGGGACAAGGTGATGAACCTGGATCGGTTCGATCTGCCGGGGCACAAGGTGGGTTGATGAGGGCCGGGATGACCGCCTTGTTTTGTGCGCTCGCTAGAACGTGCTCACCGCGAACGTGTTCCGCCCATTGCGCTTCGCCCGGTACAGCGCCCCGTCCGCCTTCGCCATGATGTCGGCGGCCTGGATGCGCGGGTCGTCGACGTAGGCGACGCCGATGCTCGAGGTGACGCGGCGGATCTCGTCGCCGACGTGGAACGGCAGGCGCATCAGCAGGCCGATCTTCTCGGCGATGGCCACGGCCTCCTCGACGTCCTTCAGGACCTCGAGGACGATGACGAACTCGTCGCCGGCCAGCCGCGCCACGGTGTCGGTCTGCCGCACGCACGTCAGCAGCCGCCGCGCGAACTCGCACAGCACCTCGTCGCCCACGCCGTGGCCGCGGCTGTCGTTGATCTCCTTGAAGTGGTCCACGTCGAGGAACAGCAGCGCGAGGCGCTGGCGCGTGCGGCGGTGGCGCGCCACGCTCGACTGCAGCCGCTCGTCGAACGCGCGGCGGTTGGGCAAGCCGGTGAGCGGGTCCACGCGGGCCTGCTCGTTCAGCTTCACTTCCACCTCCTTCAGCGCGGTGACGTCGGTGCTGAGCGCGTAGAGGCCGGCCACGCGGCCGTCCTCGCGCACGTCGGGCACGTACACCGTGTGCAGGTGGCGCCGGACGCCGCGGGTGGTCGACACCAGGTCGAACTCCACGCGCTGGCCCGACAGCGCGGCGCGCAGCGACTCGCGGCGTTGCTCGTACAGCTCGGGGCTCACGACGTCGCGGATGCGGCGCCCGATGGCGGCCACCGGGTCCACGTCCGACCACGCGCGGTAGGTCTCGTTGGCGAACTGCATGCGCTCGTCGGCATCCACGTACGAGATCAGCACCGGCAGGTTGTCGGCGATGGTGCGCAGGCGCTGCTCGCTCTGCTGCACCGCCGCGCGGGCCTCGTGCGTGTGGGCCATCAGCGTGTTGTAGGCCTGGACCACCTCGTAGACCTCGCGCGTCTCGTCGCGCAGGTCCACCACCACCGGCTCGGAACGGTCGAGCGACTGCACCATCGCCGCCCGCAGGTGCTCGATGGGCGCGAGCAGGCGCTCCACCAGCACCCAGATGCCGATGCCGGCCAGCACCATCAGCCCGAAGCCGAGGGCGATCACCTGCCGCTCGGAGCCGCGCAGCTGTTCACGGGCTTCGGCGAGCGGATAGGCCGTGGTCACGAGCCAGGGCACGTTCTTGAGCAGGCGGAAGCTGAAGAGGGCCTCGAGCCCGACCGAGTTCATGCCCTCGAAGGTGCCCTCCTCGCCGGCGAGCGCGCGGTACACGAGCGGGCTGCGGTCCGGCGGCGGCACCGGGGTCATGACACGGTCGCGGTGGCCGTGCATCATGATCATCGGCGTCTCGCCCTTGACGATCACCGACACGTACCCGGTCTTGCCCACCTTCACGTTCGACAGTTCGGTGAGGAAGTTGGGGCGCGTGAGGTACAGGATGCCGCCCAGCGCACCCACGGTCTCGCCGCTGGCCGTGCGGATGGGCGCCGCGAACACGATGTTGGGCTCGGCCGTCGCGCGGCCGGCCAACGGCTCGGACACCACGAGGCGGCCCGTCGCCATCACCTCCTTGAAGTAGGCGCGATCGGCCACGGAACGGCCCGCGCGGCCGGCGAACTCGGGCGTGTCGAACGTGATGCGGCCCTCGCGGTCGACCACGATCAGGGTGTCGAACAGGCCCAGCACCACCGGGCGCGAGGCGAAATGCTCTCGCAGCAGGTCGGGGCGGGCGATCAGTTCCGGGTCGATCACCGAGGCGGCCTGCTGCAGCGCCTGGCGGCGGTCGGCGACGCGGGCGTCGAGTTCGCGGGCGATGCTGTCGGACAAGGTGGTCTGCACGTCGGCCGCGTTGCGTGTCATGTCCGAGCGCAGCACCCACAGCGTGAAGGACGTGACCGCGATCACCACCACCACCATGGCAGCCGCCGACCAGAAGGCCAGCTTGGCTTTCAGGCTGCGTCGCTTGTAGTGTTTGAGCATCGCGGGCGGTCGAAGGGACGGGCAGACGCGAGCCTAGCCGTCCGCAGCCTCTCCCGGTCCGCGGATGAGCGGGCCGATCAGCCCGCAGTTGCACCGATCACCAGCTGCCCGGATCGATGCGGTAGAGCGCCGTGAACTCGCGGTACAGCAGCGGCTGCTCGGCCGCCAGCCGTGCGGGCTGCTCGAAGAAGACCTCCGAGGCCACGGCGAAGAACTCGGCGGGGTTGGTGGCGCCGTAGGTGCTGAACAGGGACGGTTCGCCGGTGGCCGCCTGGTGCTGAAGCCTCGCGAACGCGTCCCCCATCACCTGTGCCCAGCGCGCGCGCCGCTGGGTGGGGCCGAGCGCCGGAGCGCCGTTGGCCGGGCCGTTCTCCTGGTCGAGCTGGTGCGCGAACTCGTGGATCACGACGTTCTGGCCGTCGCCCGGCGTGGCCGCGCCCGAGACGGTGTCGTCCCACGACAGGATCACCTGCCCCTGCGACCACGATTCGCCGGACAGCGCCTGGCGCTCGTCGCGCACGATGCCGCCGCCCTCGGCGTGCACCTTGTCGACGAGGAAGGCACCCGGGTAGACGAGGATCTGCCGCAGCTTCGGGTAGTAGCTCGACGGCCGGTTGAGCAGCAGCAGGCAGGCCTGCGCGGCGATGGTGACCCGCACCTCGTCCGTCACCTCGAAGCCGGCGCAGCCGATGAACGCCTTCTCGCGCAGGAACACCTGCATGTGGGCCTTGAGCTGCAGCTGCAGGTCGGCGGGCAGGCCGCGCACGTACGGCACGCGGCGGCGCAGGATGGTGCGCCAGTCGGCGGGGAAGGGCAGCGCGCGCCAGCGGGCGCGGCGGCGTTCGGTGAACCAGGGTTCGGTCACCAGCCAGCCGATCCACAGCAGGGCCAGGGCCGAGACGATCAGCAGGGTGAGCACGGACGGGTCCCCGGGGTGTTCTGGAAGTACCCTGCAGATGGGCGCGGACGGGCGGATTTCAATGGCGGCGGGTGCGTTAGGCTACGCGCTTCGCTTCTCCATCACGCCATGTCCCATCCCGTCGTCATCCTCGGCACCGGCCTCGCCGGCTTCACGCTCGCCCGCGAGTTCCGCAAACTCGACAAGGAAACGCCCCTTGTCCTCGTCAGCCGCGACCACGGCGGCTTCTATTCGAAGCCCATGCTGTCGAACGCGCTGGCCGGCAACAAGACGCCCGCGAGCCTCGTGATGAAGGACAGCGACAAGATGGCCGCCGAACTCGGCGTGGCCATGATCCTCAAGGGCCGCTCGGTCGCCCGCATCGACACGGCCGCGCAGGCGGTCGAGCTGGACGGCGGCGAACGCATCGAGTACCGCGACCTGGTGTTCGCGGTGGGCGCCGACCCGATCCGCCTGCCCCTCGAGGGCGATGCGGCCGACACGGTGCTGTCCGTCAACGACCTCGACGACTACGGCCACTTCTCGGAGCGCCTGGACGGCGTCACCTCGGTCGCCGTGCTGGGGGCCGGCCTGATCGGCTGCGAGTTCGCGAACGACCTGCTGTCGCGCGGCATCTCGCCCACCGTGATCGACCTGGCGCCCCGCGTGCTGCCGCGCCTGCTGCCCGACGCGGCCAGCGAACGGCTGCGCTCGAAGCTGGCCGAGGCCGGGGCGTCGTTCCGCTTCAACGTCTCCGTATCCCGCGTGGACCGCTCCGGCGCGGGCCTGAAGCTCACGCTCAGCGACGGCAGTTCGCTCGACGCGGGCCTCGTGCTCTCGGCCGTGGGCCTGCGCCCGCGCACCCAGCTGGCCGCCGACGCCGGCGTGCGCGTGAACCGCGGCATCGTCACCGACCGGCTGCTGTCGGCCAGCGCCCCGCACACCCACGCCCTGGGCGACTGCGCCGAGGTGGACGGCCACACCTTGCCCTACGTGATGCCCATCATGCAGCAGGCCCGGGCGCTGGCGGCCACCCTGGCCGGCAACGCCACGCCGGTGGTCTACCCGCCGATGCCGGTCATCGTGAAGACGCCGGCCTGCCCCACGGTGGTGTGCCCGCCGGCGCTGGACGCCTCGGGCGCCTGGACGGTGGAGCTGACCGACGAGGGCTGCGACGCCCGCTTCCACAGCGGCGACGGGCAGCTGCTCGGCTTCGCGCTGCTGGGCGCGGCCACGAAGCAGCGGCAGGCGCTGGTCTCGCAGGTGCCCGGCCTGCTCGTGTGACGGCTGTGGAAGAGTTTCACGTGAGCGTGCGTTTTCTTGCGCTTTTTTACGCCTCACGCGGAAACGATCGGCGCACACTGGGGCTCATCGAACGATCCTCTCGATGCCCGCCATGCGCCACTTCCTCCGCCAACGCTCCGCCCGCCTCTACCTCCTCGGCCACGGCCTGATCTTCATCGGCGCCTGGTCCATCGAGGCCACCGGGTCGTACGTGCCCATGGCACTCGCGGCCTCGGCCGGGCTGATGCTGTCGATGCCGCTCTTCTGCGAGCGGCTCGCCCGCGCCAAGGCCGCGCGCCAGCGCTGAACGCCCTGTAGGAGCGTGCCCACCGCCGGGCACGCTGCCGTCCGCTGCCCTCGGGCCGCGGGCCCCGGCATCCTCTGGAACTCACTCTTCCAGGAGATCGCCATGAGCAACACCGGACCCCTCGTCACGGGCCTCTTCCGTGACCGCGACAGTGCCGAACAGGCCTACCAGTCCGTCCAGGACCGGGGCTACGGCAAGAACGACGTCAACCTCGTGATGTCCGACGACACCCGCCAGCGCTACTTCGCCGACGACGTGCGCGTCACCGAACTCGGCACCAAGGCCGCCGAAGGCGCCGGCGTGGGTGGCGCGATCGGTGGCACCGTGGGTGCCATCGCCGCGGCCATCGCCGCCGTGGGCACCACCCTCGCCATTCCGGGCCTCGGCCTCGTGATCGCCGGCCCGCTCGCCGCGGCCGTCGCCGGCGCGGGCGCCGGTGCCGCCACCGGCGGCCTCGTGGGCGCGCTGATCGGCTGGGGCATTCCCGAGGAACGCCTCAAGACGTACGACGCGGGCATCCGCGACGGGGCCATCCTGATGGCGGTGAAGCCGCGGTCGGACGAGGATGCGGCGCACTTCGAGAACCAGTGGCGGGTGGCGAAGGGGCAGGACGTGTACCGCTGAGCCACCTCGCTCGGCTGCAGTGGGTCCCGACTTTCGTCGGGATGACAGCAGCAATGTGGTCACCCCGACGAAAGTCGGGGCCCACCGCCCGACCTAGATTGCCAACGGATCCACATCCAGCGCCCACCGCAGCACCCCCTTGTGCGTGGCCCGCAGCGACGGCAGCGCCGCCATCCACGGCGACAGCACCCGCTGCAACTGCGGCCGGGACGACGCCTCGACCAGCATCTGCATGCGCTCGACCCCCGCCACGCGCGCGATCGTCGTGGGCACCGGCGGGTACAGCAGCAGTTCGTTCGCCCCCGGCAGCTCCGCCGCGAGGTCGGCCGCGGCCTGCAGGAAATCGCGTGCGGCCTCGGGCGTGCGGGCCTCGGCCCGCATCAGCGCGAGGTGCACGTAGGGCGGCAGCCCGGCGATCTCCCGCTCCTTCAGCTGGCTGGCCGCGAAGGCGTTGAAGTCGTGCTGGCGCAGCGCGGTGTAGACCGGGTGGGTGGGGTGCCAGGTCTGCACCCACATCTCGCTGCGGTCGGCCTGGGCCGCGTCGCGCCCCGCGCGGCCCGCGGCCTGCATCAGCAGCGAGAACAGCCGCTCCGGCGCGCGGAAGTCGCTGCTGAAGAGGGCGCTGTCGGGGTTCACCGCGGCCACGAGCGTGATGCGGCGGAAGTCGTGCCCCTTCGTGACCATCTGCGTGCCGACGAGGATGTCGACCTCCCCGGCATGCACGGCCGACAGGCTCGCCTCCAGCGCGCCCTTGTGTTTCGTGGTGTCGGCGTCGATGCGGGCCACGCGGGCGCCGGGCAGCGCGGCGGCGAGCTGCTCCTCGAGCTTCTCGGTGCCCTGGCCCAGCGGGGCGATGTCGAGGTTGCCGCAGTCCGGGCACGCGCGCGGCACCGGCTGCGTGAAGCCGCAGTGGTGGCAGCGCAGCGTGCGGTCGCCCTTGTGGAAGACACGCCAGGCGCTGCAGTGCGGGCACCCGCTCTTCCAGCCGCAGTCGGTGCAGTGGAGCACCGGCGCGTAGCCGCGGCGGTTCAGGAACACGAGGCTCTGCTCGCCGCGTTCGATGCGCTTGGCGAGCGCGGCCACCAGCGCGGGCGCGAGGGCCGTGGTGGCGCCACGCACCTTGGGCAGCAGGTTCATGTCGGCGAGCCGCACCTTCGGCAGCACGCCGCCCCCCACCCGGTTCGCGAGCGTGAGCCGCAGGTAGCGGCCCTGCTCGGCCCGCTGCCAGCTCTCGAGCGACGGCGTGGCCGACCCGAGCAGCACGCACGAGCCCTCCAGCTTGCCGCGGTAGACGGCCAGGTCGCGGGCCGAGTAGCGCGCGCCCTCCTGCTGCTTGAACGACGGGTCGTGTTCCTCGTCCACCACGATCAGCCCGAGCCGGGGCAGCGGGGCGAACACCGCGAGCCGCGTGCCCAGCACGAGGTCGGCGAGGCCCAGGTGCGCCGCGAGCCAGTTCTTCAGACGCTGCGCCGGGGTCAGTCCGCTGTGCAGCGAGACGATGCGCCGGGGCGTGTCGCCCCCACCGAAGCGTTCGGCGAACCGGGCCTCGAGCTGCGGTGTCAGGTTGATCTCGGGCACCAGCACCAGCACCTGGCGGCCGGCGGCGAGCGCCGCCTCGGCCGCGCGCAGGTACACCTCGGTCTTGCCGCTGCCGGTCAGCCCGTGCAGCAGCACCACCGGCGCGGCGCCGGGCAGGTTCACCTCGGCCAGCTTCGCGAGCACCTCGGCCTGGTCGGGCGTGAGGTCGGGGCGGACGGGGGTGGGGGCCGCGGGCACCGGTTTTTCGTACGCCTTGCGCAGTTTCGCGATGCGGCTGGCCAGTCCGGCGTTGTCCAGCTTGCGGAGTTCGGGCGGCAGCACCGCCATCGCCACCTCGCCGAGACCCCGCTGGTAGTAGGTGGATGTGAACTTCACCAGGTCGCACCAGCGGGCCGACAACGGCGGTAGCGCGTCGATCACCTCGGCGACGGCCTTCAGCGCATGCCCCTCGTCGTCGCCCGGGGCGGTGGTCCACACGACCCCGGGCACGTCGCGCCGCCCCAGCGGCACACGCACCAAGGTGCCGGGCGAGAGCGTCCGCTCGCTCAGGTAGTCGAGCGGACCGTGCAATCCGCTGTGCAGCGGGGCCTCGACCGCGACCGCCAGCCGGACCGGATCCGCTCCTGGCGAAGTCAGCGAGTTAGCCGTCAAAGTTCAGGCCTTTTTGAGACATTGCGCTTAAGGCCATGATTTGAATGAACTTTTGGAGCTTTCCACCAGATCTGTGGATAACTTTGTGGGTAAGCTGCCCACAGGCGCGCTAAGACGTTGATCTGTCTGGCTTCCGCTTGAAATGCCCACTTTCGTGGCAATCAGCGAACCTAATGAAATCAACAACTTAGCAAGCACATTCGAGAAATGTCTGCTGCGCTGCAGCACCCCTTCAGTGGGGTTGCCGCACGCAGCATTTTGGGGATAAGTCAAGCCTTGACGAACGATTAACGAGTTTGTACGGGGGTTCAGGCACGCAGATGGCCCGTTTCCACGTCAGCGGGCGCCCGCTCGCTGGGCCCGGGAGTGTTCGTGCACCGTGTCGACCAGCACCTTCACGATCTCGGGCGGGGTGAACTGGCTGATGCCGTGCCCGAGGTTGAAGACGTGCCCGGCCGTGGTGCCGTCGGCATTGGCCGGCGCACCGAAACTGTCGAGCGTGCGGATCACCTCGGCGCGCACCTGCTCCGGCGGGGCGAACAGCACGTTCGGATCCAGGTTGCCCTGCAGCGCCACGCGGCCGCCCACGCGGCGCCGGGCCTCGCCCAGGTTCATCGTCCAGTCGAGGCCCACCACGTCCGTGCCGCTGGCCGCGATCTCGTCGAGCCACAGGCCCCCGCCCTTCGTGAAGACGATGTGGGGGATGCGTCGGCCGTCCTTCTCGCGCTGCAGCTTCGCCAGCACGCGCCGGGTGTAGGCGAGGCTGAACTGCTGGAACGCACCGTCGGCCAGCACGCCGCCCCAGCTGTCGAAGATCATCACGGCCTGGGCGCCCGCGTCGATCTGGGCGTTCAGGTACACCGCCACCGCGTCGGCGTTGACCTCCAGCATGCGGTGCATCAGGTCCGGGCGGGCGTACATCATCGACTTGACGAGGCGGTAGTCGTCCGACCCCTGGCCCTCGACCATGTAGCAGGCGAGCGTCCACGGGCTGCCCGAGAAACCGATCAGCGGCACGCGGCCGTTCAGGGCCTTGCGGATCGACGTGACGGCGTCGAACACGTAGCGCAGCTTGTCGAGGTCGGGCACCGCGAGGCGGGCGACCGCGGCCTCGTCGCGCACCGGCGACGCGAACTTCGGGCCCTCGCCGATGGCGAAGCTCAGGCCGAGGCCCATGGCGTCGGGCACCGTGAGGATGTCGCTGAACAGGATGGCGGCATCGAGGTCGTAGCGCTCCAGCGGCTGGAGGGTGACGTCGGTGGCGTACTGCGTGTTGGTGGCGAGCCCCATGAAACTGCCCGCTTTCGCCCGCGTCTCCCGGTACTCCGGCAGGTAGCGGCCCGCCTGGCGCATGAGCCAGACCGGGGTGTGCGGGGTGGGCTCGCGCAGGCAGGCGCGCAGGAAGGTGTCGTTCTGGAGGGGTGCAAACATGTCCGGGATTATCGTTGCACCCATAATTTGCCACCACGACCGGAGGAACCCCAATGCTCGCCCAGAACGTTCTGCAGACCATCGGCAACACCCCGCACATCCGCATCAACCGGTTGTTCGGGACCAGCCACAACGTCTATGTGAAGAGCGAGCGGTCCAATCCGGGGGGCTCCATCAAGGACCGCATCGCCCTCGCGATGGTCGAGGCCGCCGAACAGGACGGCCGCCTGAAGCCCGGCGGCACCATCGTCGAACCCACCTCGGGGAACACCGGCGTGGGCCTCGCGATGGTGGCGGCCGTGAAGGGCTACCGCCTCGTGCTGGTGATGCCCGAGAGCATGAGCGTCGAGCGCCGCCGGCTGATGCTCGCCTACGGCGCCCGCTTCGAACTCACCCCGCGCGAGAAGGGCATGAACGGCGCCATCGCCCGTGCCCACGAGATCGTCGCCGAGACCGCCGGGGCCTGGATGCCCCAGCAGTTCGACAACCCGGCCAACGTGGAGGTGCACGAGCGCACCACGGCCGCGGAGATCGCCGCGTCGTTCCCGAGCGGTCTCGACGCGCTGATCACCGGCGTGGGCACCGGCGGCCACATCACCGGCTGCGCCCGGCAGCTGAAGGCCCTGTGGCCCAAGCTCAAGGTGTACGCGGTCGAGCCCAGCGCGTCGCCCGTGATCAGCGGCGGCAAGCCGTCGCCGCACCCCATCCAGGGCATCGGCGCCGGCTTCATCCCGCGCAACCTGAACACCGAACTGCTCGATGGCGTGATCCAGGTGGAGGCCGACGCCGCGAAGGACATGGCCCGCCGCTCCGCGCGCGAGGAAGGCCTGCTCGTGGGCATCTCGTCGGGCGCCACGCTCGCGGCCATCGCGCAGAAGCTGCCCGACCTGCCGCACGGCGCCACCATCCTCGGCTTCAACTACGACACCGGCGAACGCTACCTGTCGATCGAAGGTTTCCTGCCCACCGAATGAAATCGAAGATCCTCATCGTCGAAGACGAACCCGGCATCGCCGACACGCTGCAGTACGCGCTGCGCACCGATGGCTTCGATCCGGTCTGGGTGGCCACCGGCGAAGAGGCCGTGGCCCACGTGACCGCCGGCGCCCCCGCCCTCGTGATCCTCGACGTGGGCCTGCCCGACACCAGCGGCTTCGAGGTGTTCAAGCGCGTGCGCGCCGTGGCCGACGTGCCGGTGATCTTCCTCACCGCACGCAGCGACGAGATCGACCGCGTGGTGGGCCTCGAGCTGGGCGCGGACGACTACGTGGCCAAGCCGTTCTCGCCACGCGAGCTGGTGGCCCGCGTGCGCTCGATCCTGCGCCGCGCCGCGAAACCCGCGGCAACCCCCGCTCCGGCGGCCATCGCACCGCCCCCCGTGGCCGTCGACGACGGACGCCGCCAGATCCGCTACTACGGCCGCCTGCTCGAACTCTCGCGCTACGAGTTCGGCCTGCTGCAGACGCTGGCCTCGCGCCCCGGCCACGTGTTCACGCGCGACGCGCTGCTCGAGCGGGTGTGGGACGACGCCACCGAAAGCCTCGACCGCACCGTGGACGCGCACGTGAAGACGCTGCGCGCGAAGATGAAGCTCGTGGCCCCCGACCTCGACCCGATCCGCACACACCGCGGCACCGGCTACGCGCTCGCGGAAGACCTGCCCGCATCGATCGGCGCCTGATCCGGGAATTTCCCACCTCTTTCGCGCTCAACGCGTTCGACGCGCTGCCGATAAGGCAACGATGCGGCCCGCTCTCCTTTCGAGCGGGCCGGCCTTCGACATGCGCGACCCGATCCATTTTCTCAACCGCCTGCTGCTGAAATGCCTGTTGCCGGCCCTGGCCGCGCTGCTGGCGTTCAGCGCCCGCGCCGCGGCGCCGCTGGTCCTCGACCATGGCAGCGTCGACCTCTGGTCCGCCGTGACCGTGCTGGACGACCCGGGCCACTCAATGACGCTGCCCGACGTGCTCGCCCGCCGGGCCGAGTTCAAGCCCACCGACGCACCGTACGCCAACCTCGGCCACAACCGCCACACCGTGTGGCTGCGCGTGCCGGTGGCCGTGCCGGCGAACGCGCCCGACCGCTGGTGGTTCACGATCGACTACGTCGCCCTCGACGACGTCGAGGTGTTCGTGCAGCGCGGCGCCGAAACGCTGCAGCGGGTCGAGATGGGCGACCACCTCACCGTCGCGGAACGCCCGTTCCCCGGCCGCACGCACCTCGCGCTGCTGAACCTGCCCGCGGGCGAATCCCTCGAACTCTTCGTGCGCGTGCGCACCACGAGCACGATGATCGTGCCGATGTCGCTGCGCCAGCCCGTGGAGGTGTCGCAGCGCGAGAACGCGTTCCAGATGTGGCACGGCATCGCGCTCGGCATCGGCCTGTGCGTGCTGGCCTATGCGCTGACGGGTGCCATCGCCAACCGCGAGTCGCTGTACGTGTGGCTCGCCTGGTCGAGTGTCACGGGCATCCTGTTCTTCTTCTCGTACTTCGGCCTCGCGCAGCAGTACCTGTGGCCCGACCACCGCTGGATGGTGCAGAACGGCGCGGTGCTGCTGATGCTGCTCGTGCTGGTGGGCGGCTTCATGTTCGCCGAGCGCGCCCTCGACGTCGGCGGCATGTACCCTCGCCTCGGTCGCCTGATGCAGGGCCTGGCCGCGGTCATGCTGCTGATCGCCGGCCTGTTCGCGGCCGGCGTGATCGACTACCACCAGGCCACCGACCTCAGCGCCGTGTTCGGCGCGTGGCCCATGCTGCTGTCGGTGACGGTCGCGGTGAAACGCGCGCGAAAGGGCGACCGCGCGGCCGCGTGGACCATCGGCGGCTGGATCACGTACACCATCGGAGCGCTGACCGCGATGGCCCTGAACCGCGGCCAGGCGCCCGCCACGCTGCTGCTGCAGGAAACCTACATGATCAGCGCGCTGGTGCAGATCTTCGCGTGGGTGATGGTCATCAACGTGCGCGTCGCCGAGTTCCGCGAGGAAGCCGCCGCGACCCGCCGCGAGCACGACCGCGTGCTGCTGATCTCGCAGACCGATCCGCTCACCGGCCTGCTGAACCGCCGCGGCCTGCAGCTCGGGCTGCAGCCCCTGATCGACCAGTCGGCCCCCGGCCGCCTCACGGCCGTGTACCTGCTGGACCTCGACGGCTTCAAGCCCGTCAACGACCTGCACGGTCACGACGCGGGCGACGAGCTGCTGGTCCAGATGGGCGAACGCCTGAAGGGCGTGATGCGCGCGAACGACCTCGTGGCCCGCCTGGGCGGCGACGAGTTCGTGGTGGTCGCCACGCAACTCGGCGGCGATGCCGAGGCCGAGGTCGTGGGCCACAAGCTGCTCGCGTGTTCCGACGCACCGTTCCAGCTCACGCACACCGAGTGTTCGGTGGGCATCACGGTGGGCTACGCGCTCGCGGCCGGCGACGGCGCCGACGCGGCCGAACTGCTGCGCCGGGCCGATGCCGCGATGTATGGCGGCAAGCAGGCGGGCAAGCGGCGCGTGCGGCGCGCCCACGTCGAGGCCGCGCCCGCCTGACGCGTTCCTTCTGATAGGGTGCGCGCCATGAGCAAGCGCACCCGCATCTTCATCGGCATCCTCCTCGCCTACGCTCTGGGCGTGGGGTGGCTGATGTACCGCCAGCTGGAGGACATCGACCCGCGCTACCGCGAGAGCGCCGAGGAGTCGCTCGTCGAGGCCGCGCAGCTGATGGCCACGCTGGTGGAGCGCCAGTCGGTCGACGGCACGCTGCAGGCCGAGGCCCTCGGGCCCGTGTTCCAGGCGCTGTACGCGCGCCGCTTCGAGGCCGACATCTTCGGCTTCCGCAAGACCCGCGTGGAGCTGCGCGCCGCGGTCACCGACCGCGACGGCCGCGTCGTGTTCGACTCGCTCGGCCGCGAGACCGGCAAGGACCATTCGCAGTGGCGCGACGTGCGCCTCGCGCTGCAGGGCGAGTACGGCGCCCGCTCCACGCCCGACATCGCCGGCGACCACCGCACCACGGTGATGTACGTCGCCGCGCCCATCCGCGTGAACGACCGCATCATCGGCGTCGTGAGCGTGGGCAAGCCGGTGCAGAGCTTCGGCCAGTTCGTCGAGGCCGCGCGGCGCAAGACGGTGCTGGTCGGCGTGACATCCGCGGCCGCAGTGCTGCTGCTCGCCATCATCGTGTCGCTGTGGCTCGTGCGGCCCTTCGGCGTGATCGCCGACTACGTGCGGTACGTGCGCTCGCAGCGCTCGTTCAGCCTGCCGCGACTCGGCCGCCGCGCGCTCGGCGCCATCGGCGCGGCCTACGACGAGATGCGCGACGCGCTCGCCGGCCACAGCTACGTCGCCGACTACGTGCAGACGCTGACCCACGAAGTGAAGAGCCCGCTGTCGGCCATCCGCGGCGCGGCCGAGCTGCTGCAGGAGCCCATGCCCGATGCCGACCGCGCGCGGTTCGCCGGCAACATCGCCCGCGAGGCGCTGCGCATCCAGGAGCTGGTCGACCGCATGATGGAGCTGACCGCGCTGGAGTCCCGCCGCGGGCTCGACACGGTGGCCCCCGTGGCCCTCGGCCCGATGCTGCGCGACCTGGCCGCGGCCGCACGGCACGCGGGCGCGCCGCGCGGCGTGACGGTGGACCTGGACGTGTCACCCGAGGAGGACGTGCCGTCGGTCGAGGGCGACGCCTTCCTGCTGCAGCGTGCGGTGGCCAACCTGCTGTCGAACGCGGTGGACTTCTCGCCCAGTGGCGGCACGGTCACGCTCGCGGTGAAGCGGGCGCGGCGCACGGTGGCGATCACCGTGCGCGACCGCGGCCCCGGCGTGCCGCAGTACGCCGAGGGCAAGGTCTTCGAGAAGTTCTATTCGCTCGCACGGCCCGGCACGCAGAAGAAGAGCACCGGGCTCGGACTGCCGTTCGTCAAGGAGATCGCCGAGCTGCACCAGGGCCGCGTGACGCTGACGAACGCGGCCGACGGCGGGGCCATCGCGACCCTCGCGCTGCCGTCGTTCACCTGAGGCGCGTCAGAGCCGCGGGCCGCGCGGCAGGCCCGCCGCGTCGTAAGCGCGGTAGTGCGACACCCGGCCCCAGCCCCACAGCAGCAGCGGCAGGGCGATCAGCGCGGAGAGCCACGGCCAGTGTTCGCCGGCGAAGCCGGTGGCCTCGTCGAGGAAGGACGGGCCTTCGTCGGCCGGGGCCGGCATGGGCATCAGCTCCGCCGTGTCCGCCTCGGCTTCGGCGACGGGTTTCACGATGGGGCGAGGTTCGGGCGCGGGCTCCGGTTTCGGTTCGGGTTTCGGGGGCGGCACCACCACCGCCACGGGCTCGGGAGCGGGAGCGGGCGGGGGCGGAACCTCGACTTTCTTCGGCGGCGGCGGGGGCGGCTCGACGGCCGCCGGCGCTGGAGCGGGGGCAGGCGCCACCACCGCGGCCTTCTCCACCGGCGCCGGCTTCGGGGCCGGTGCGGCCGTGGCCGGCGCCGCGCCCCGGATGAACAGCATGCGGTATGCCCCGCCACTGCAGTTGCCGATGACCTTGGCCCCCTTCGGCACGGGTTCACCGGCCGGCAGCGATTCGAGGTGGTAGCTGCCGGGGGCGGGCAGGCGCGCGGCCAGGGAGGTCTTGAGCTGGTCGCAGGCAGGGGTCTGCGCGCGGGCGTTCGCCGCCGCCAGCACCACCGCCGCGGCGGTCGCGGCGATCACCGTCCAGCGCGAGGCGCGGCCTGCCCGCGCGGGGATCCGGTCGATCCTCTTCTCGTTCATCCTCACTGACTCCTCTGTCCTACCCTGCGTGCCGGCCGACGGGCGTGGCGGCACATCCCGAAGTGTGGCCTGTTCCGGGCGATTGCCGATGCCCGGGCGCTCCACCTTGTGGGGGATGGTGTGGCGTGCCGCACACGGGAACCCCTGGGATTTCCCTCACTCCCCGTCATCCCGGCGAACGCCGGGATCCACCGCATGCCGACGCGCTCAGGGACCGGTGGGCCCCGGCGTTCGCCGGGGTGACTTTTTTTCGGAGACGTTCACCCCGTCGTCGCACGTCGCCCGTATCAGTTCCCGTCCCCTCGAACGAAAGGCCCCCATGACCCCGATCCTCCGCCCCCTCGCCCTGGCCCTCCTCGCCGCCACCGCCCACGCCCAGGACTCCCGCATCACCCAGGTGAAGGTGTACCCGGGCAGCGCCACCATCGAGCGGGTCGCCCGCGCGAAGGCGGGCGCCCGCACCCTGACCTTCGCCTGCCTGCCCGCCGGCCTCGACGTGCAGAGCCTGCAGGTGACCGCGAACGCGTCGGTGCGTCTCGGCGAAACCACGGCGCTGACCGAGACCCGCGACCTGTCGCCGCGTTGCGCCCCCCACCCGCTCGACGGCCGCATCCGCGCGCTGGAGGAACAGAAGGACGCGCTGTCGGCCGAACACGAGTCGCTCGGCCTCGTGACCGGCTACCTGAAGGGTGTGGCCGGCGGCCGCGACACCCGCCCCGCCGCCGATGCGAAACAGCTGACCGGCCTGGCCGACGCCGTGCGCCGCACGGGCCAGGACGCCCTGGCGAAGCAGCGCCAGCTCGTGCGGCAGCAGGCCGACCTCGACCGCCAGCTCGCCCCGCTGCTGGCCGAACGCACCCGCGCGCGCGGTGCCAGCGGCCAGGTGGTGACCGTCACGGTGACCCTGGCCACGGCGGCCGATGCCGACGTCACGCTGCGCTACCAGGTGGCCGGCCCCACGTGGTCGCCCGCGTACCGCGCGCTGCTCGACACGCCCTCGCGCCAGGTGCGCCTCGAACGCCAGGCCCTCGTCGCCCAGTCCACCGGCGAGGACTGGGCCGGCGTGAAGCTCGTGCTGTCCACCGGCCAGCCGCGCCGCGAGACGGCCGGGCGTGTGCCGACGCCGTGGCAGGTCGGCATCGCCCAGCCCCCGCGGGAGGAGCTGGTGAAGCGCCGATCGATGCCGATGGCGGCCATGGCCCCCGCCCCCGCCATGATGGCGGAGGCCGCGGCCGATCAGTCCTTCGAGGTCGCGACCGTCGACACCGCCTTCGCCACCGAGTTCGACGTGCCCCAGCCCATCGACGTGGCCTCGACCGGCCAGCGGGTCGCGATCGCCCTCGGCCAGCAGGTGGACACCGCCCGCCTCGCGGTGCGCACGAGCCCGCGCCTCGACCCGAGCGCCTTCCTGATCGCCGACCTGCCCGTGCCCGCGGGCGTGTGGCCCGCCGGCCCGATGCAGCTGTACCGCGACGGTGCCTACGTGGGCCAGGGCCGCTGGAACACGGCCGAGGGCGAACGCCTGACGCTGTCGTTCGGCCGCGACGAGCGCGTGCGCGTCACCGCCGAACCGGAGCGCGACAGCCTGGGCACCGGCGGCTTCGCGGGCGGCCGCACGGAACGCCGCGTGTCGCGGGCCTGGGTCGTCGAGAACCGCCACACCTCGCCCATCGCGGTGCAGGTGCTCGACGCGGCGCCGGTCAGCGTGGACGAGCAGGTGCGGGTCACGTCCACCTTCTCGCCGCAGCCGGCCGAACTCGCGTGGAACAAGCTGCCCGGCGTGGCGATGTGGACGCTGGACCTGAACGCCGGCCAGTCGGCCCGCGTGGCGGCGGACCACGTCATCGGTCACCCGAAGGACACCCGGCTGTCCGACCGTTGAGCCCCGGCGGTGCGGACTTCACACGCCCTTCACACAGTCCCCGCAAACGCGCACCGCCGCTTCCAACTGCATTCGCACACCCCGCCGATCCTTGATCCCGTCCCGCCAGCCCGGCGGCCCCTTCAAGGAGAAATGTCATGCGCCTGTTCCTTCACCCACCCGGCCCGCTCAGCCAGATCGGGCGGGTGTTGTGGTGCGCGGCGATCGCGGTGTTCGCCGCGGCGCTGTCGCTGGTCTGGTCCTCGCCCGCGCGCGCGGACGACTCGGAGGCCCGCAAGGCCGAGAGCCCGTACTTCCACATCAACAGCAGCGAGCCCGGCACCGACCGGCTGCCGCTGAAGTCGACGACCGTGGACGTGCGCATCGCCGGCGTGATCGCCGACGTGACCGTGGTCCAGCGCTACCGCAACGAAGGACAGCGCCCGATCGAGGCGCGCTACGTGTTCCCCGGCTCCACCCAGTCGGCCGTGTACGCGATGAACGTGCGCCTCGGCGACCGGCTGCTCACCGCCCGCATCAAGGAGAAGCAGGCCGCACGCGTCGAGTACGAGGCCGCGAAGAAGGAGGGCCGCACCTCCGCGCTGCTGGAACAGCACCGCCCGAACGCGTTCGAGATGAACGTCGCGAACATCCTGCCGGGTGACGACGTGCGCGTCGAACTCCACTACACCGAACTGCTGTCGCCCACCGACGCCCGCTATGGCTTCGTGTTCCCGACCGTCGTGGGCCCGCGCTACGCCGGCGCCCCGTCGGCCGGCGGTGCCATGCCCGCGGTGCCGTACCTGAAGGAAGGCGAGGCCACCCCGGCCACGTTCGACATCCGCGTCGCCATCGACGCCCCGGTGCCCGTGAAGGAGGTGACCTCCAGCTCGCACGACGTGCGCGTCGACGACGTCGGCACGCCGCACGTGAAGGTCGCGCTCGCCCCGGCCGGCAACCGCCCGGCGAACAACCGCGACTTCATTCTCGACTACCGCCTGGCCGGCGACCGCATCGAGTCGGGCCTGATGCTGTTCCGCGGCGGCGACGAGAACTACTTCCTCGGCCTGATCGAACCCCCGAAGGCCGCGCCGAGCCGCTCGATCAACCCGCGCGACTACGTGTTCGTGGTCGACATCTCGGGCTCGATGCACGGCTATCCGCTCGACACCGCCAAGGTGCTGCTGCAGAACCTGATCGGGAGCCTGCGCCCGAGCGACACCTTCAACGTGCTGCTGTTCTCCGGCAGCAACCGCATGCTCGCGCCCGAGTCGGTGCCGGCCACGCGCGCCAACATCGACCGTGCGATGGAAACCATCCGCGCGATGGGCGGCAGCGGCAGCACCGAGATCGTGCCGGCCCTGAAGCGCCTGGCCGCGCTGCCGAAGGCCGAGGGGGTGTCGCGCAGCGTGATCGTGGTGACCGACGGCTACGTGAACGTCGAGTCCGAGGTGTTCCAGCTCGTGCGCCAGCACCTGTCGCACCAGAACGTGTTCGCGTTCGGCATCGGCAGCAGCGTCAACCGCCACCTGATCGAAGGCCTCGCCCGCGCCGGCATGGGCGAGGCGTTCATCGTGACGAAGCCGGACGAGGCCGCCGCCCAGGCCGAACGCCTGCGCAAGATGATCGACTCGCCGGTGCTGACCAACGTGAAGCTGCGCTTCGAGGGCCTCGACGCGTACGACGTGGAACCCGCGCGCCAGCCCGACGTGCTCGGCGGCCGCCCGGTCGTCGTGTTCGGCAAGTGGAAGGGCGACACCACGCACGCGAAGCTGATCGTCGAAGGCCGCTCGGGCGACGGCCCGTACCGCATCGAGATGGCCACCGCCGGCCGCGAAGACAACACGTCGTCGGCCCTGCGCCTGTTGTGGGCCCGCCAGCGCATCGCCGCGCTGTCGGACCAGGAAGCGCTCGAAGGCGGCTCCACGCAGAAGGAGGCCATCACGGCCCTGGGCCTGCAGCACGGCCTGCTGACCCAGTACACGAGCTTCATCGCCGTGGACAAGATCGTGCGCAACCCGAACCCGGCGCTGTCGCCGTCGGTGGACCAGCCGTCGCCGCTGCCCGAGGGCGTGAGCAACCTCGCGATCGGCGCGGAAGTGCCGAGCACGCCGGAACCGGCCGCCTGGCTCGCGCTGCTCGTCGTCCTGGGGGTCGTCGGCGCGACGCTCTGCACCCGCCGCCGCGCCTGAGGAGCCGCCGTGACCCGCATCGTTGTCCCCACGAGCGAGTCCGGCCGCTGGCTGGGCCGGCTCGACCGGCTGCCGCCGGCGGCCTGGCTCGGCCTGCAGGCCGCGGGGCTGTGGCCGCACTGGCGGTGGGCCGCGGCGCGGGTCGCCGACGGCTCCGACGACCCGCTGGGCCTGGCCGCGCTCGCCGCGTTCGCGCTGCTCGTGGCACGCGAGGTGCCGCGCATGTCGGCCCGCCCGTCGGGCCGGTGGTGGGCGGCCGCGGCGGTGGCCACGGGCCTCGCCACGCTGGCGACGTTCTGGCTGCCTCCGCTGATCGGCGCCGTGTTCGCGGCCCTCGCGGTGGCCTGCGGCGCGCGGGCCTTCCTGCCGTCGGGCCATGCGTCGCTGCCGATGGCGGGGCTCGCGGTGCTCGCGCTGCCGGTGGTCTCGTCGCTGCAGTTCTACGCCGGCTTCCCGCTGCGCGTGGTGACGGCGCAGCTGAGCACGTGGATCCTGCAGATGGCCGGCCTCGCCGCCGAACGCGCCGGCACGGCGATGGTGGTCGAAGGAAAGCTCGTGATCGTCGACGCGCCGTGTTCGGGCGTGCAGATGGTGTGGATGGCGTACTTCTGCGCGTGCGCGGTGGCCGGGTTCGGCGGGCTCGCCGACCGCGTGTTCCTGCGCCGCCTGCCCGCCGCCGGGCTCTTCGTGCTGGCCGGCAACGTGCTGCGCAACAGCGTGCTCGTCGCGATGGAGGCAACCGGTCGGCCGGTGTCCGAGGCCCTGCACCAGGGCATCGGTCTCGTGGTGCTCGCGGCGGTGTGCGCGGGTGTGGTGTGGGTGATCCGTGGAGGCCGTGATGGCACGCAGTGAGAAGGCGGTGATGGTCAAGGGGATGTTCGCGGCGGTGCTCGTCGCGTGCGCGCTGTCGCCGCTCGCGCGGCCGGCCGCGCCGGCCGCGCCCGTCACCGCGTCGCCCGAGTGGCCGATGCAGTGGGAAGGCAAGGGCCTGCGCCCGCTCGCGCTGAGCGCCTTGGAGCAGCGCTTCGCGTCACGCTTCCCCGGCCACATCGCGCGGATGACCGACGGCGAGCAGGTGCTGGTGTTGCGCGCGGTGAACGAACCCACGCGCCAGCTGCACCCGGCCGCCGACTGCTACCGCGGCCTCGGCTACACCATCCGCAACGCCCAGCTGGAGGCCGACGCGAAAGACCAGCTGTGGCGCTGCTTCGTCGCCGAACGCGGCGGCCAGTCCACCCGCGTGTGCGAGCGCATCGTCGACGCGGCCGGCCACGCCTTCACCGACACGTCGAGCTGGTACTGGGCCGCGCAGACGGGCCGCTCCACCGGCCCGTGGCAGGCCGTCACCCTCGCGAGGACGCTGTGAAGACCTGGGCCCTGCGGATCCTGGTCGCGGCCGGCCTGCTGGCCACCACGGCGGCCTTGCTGCTCGGGATGGTGCTGCACGCGCTGCGCCCCGCCGAGGGCGAGTGGCGGCAGCGCGTGCGCATGGGGCCGGTGTCGGCCGAGCTGAGCGTGCCCGCGCTGTGGCGCGTGGCCACGCACCCGATCGTGCTGGGCCTCGCGGCCGACCGCACCTGGGCCACGCCGGTGGGCCCGGTGCGCTGGTCCGCGTCGCCGAAGGCCGGCCAGTGGTTCGCCGTGTGTGCGCCCTGTTCGCTGCGCCGGCCCGAATGGGGCGACGAGCCGCTGACCGTGTCTCGCGTGGAGTTCACGCTCGAGCACGGCATCGACGGGCAGGTGCGCGGCGGTGTCGTGATCGGCGACGCGCCGCACGCGGTGATCGGCCGCTGGACCTTCGCGATGAACCGCGCCGACGCCGAACTCACCTTCACGTTCACCGACGTGCCGCTGTCCGATGCCTACGGGGTGCTGGCCGCCGTGGTGCCGGAGACCGCGCGGGCGGAGATCGAGGGCCGCCTCGACGTGCGGGGCGCGCTGCGCCTGCCGTCCCGCACGATGACGGTGACGCCGAAGGTCACGGGGTTCCGCGTCTCGGGCCTCGGCACCGAACGGCTGGCCGACGCCGAGCTCGCGTGCGGCGCCGCGCCCGCCGCGGGCTTCGGCCGCTGGCTGCCGCGCGCCGTGATCGCCGCGGAGGACCAGCGCTTCCACGAACACACCGGTTTCGACGCCACCGAGATGGCCGCCGCCTGGTCCACGAACCAGGCGCGTGGCGGCGTGGTGCGCGGCGGCAGCACGCTGTCGCAGCAGCTCGCCAAGCTCGTCTACACGGGCGACGGCCGCAGCCCCGTGCGCAAGCTGCGCGAGCTGCTCTACGCGGTGGAGCTCGACCGCACGCTCGGCAAGGCGCGGGTGCTGAACCTGTACCTCGCGCTCGCGCCGTGGGGCGAGGGCCGCTGCGGCGCCACCGCCGCGGCGCGCCACTACCTGCACAAGGACCCGGCGCGGCTCACGCCCATCGAGGCGGCCTGGCTCGCGAGCCTGCTGCACAACCCCGACCGGGAACGCGCGAGGCTCGCCTCGGAAGGCCGCGTCAACGTCGCCCGCGTGGACTGGGTGATGGACCAGATGCGGCCCGCGCCGCGCGGCCGCGCCCGGGTGCCTGCCGAAGGCTGGCTGCCACCGTCCTGAGGGCCTTTCGGGCGGGCGGGCTTCCGGCCGGGGTAGCATGCACCTCCCTGATCTGGAGGACCCGCTCATGAATCGCAGGCCGTGGCTCGTCGCCGTCTTGTTCGCTTCGCTCACCGCACTCACCGGCTGCGGCTACAACGACTTCCAGCGCCTCGACGAGGACGTCAAGGGCGCGTGGGCGGAAGTGCTCAACCAGTACCAGCGCCGCGCGGACCTGATCCCGAACATCGTCGCGAGCATCAAGGGCGAGACCCAGTTCGAGCAGGACACCCTCACGCGCGTGGTCGAGGCCCGCGCGAAGGCCACCAGCATCCAGGCCACGCCCGAACTCATCAACAACCCCGAGGCCTTCGACAAGTTCCAGAAGGCCCAGGGTGAACTGAGCGGCGCGCTGAGCCGCCTGATGGTGGTCAGCGAACGCTACCCGGACCTGAAGGCCAACAAGGGCTTCCAGGACCTGCGCGTTCTGCTGGAAGGCACCGAGAACCGCATCGCCGTGGCCCGCAACCGCTACATCAAGTCGGTGGCCGACTACAACGCGCTGGCCCGCAGCTTCCCGACGAACCTGACCGCGATGGCGTTCAGCTACCAGATCAAGCCGAGCTTCACCGTGCAGAACGAGGCGCAGATCTCCACGGCGCCTTCCGTCAGCTTCGACAAGCCCGCCTCGAAGTGATCGCCGCGCTGCGCCGGCTCGGGCTCGCGCTGCTGCTCGCGGCGGCCGCGGGGCTCGCGCTCGCGCAGGACCTGGTGGCCGTGCCCGCGCTGTCGGCGCGGGTGATCGACGAGACCGGCACGCTGTCCACGGAGCAGCGCCGCGCGCTGTCCGACAAGCTGCAGGCCATCGAGGCGCAGCACGGGTCGCAGGTGGTGGTGCTGATGGTGCCCACCACGAAGCCGGAGGACATCGCCGACTACACGCAACGCGTGGGCGACGCCTGGAAGATCGGCCGCCGCGACGTGGGCGACGGCCTGCTGGTGGTGGTGGCCAAGGGCGACCGGCGCATGCGCATCGCACCGGCCAAGGCACTCGAAGGCGCAGTGCCCGACCTCGCCGCCAAACGCATCATCGACGAACAGATGGTGCCGGCCTTCCGGCAGAACGACTACGCGGGCGGCCTCAACCTCGCCGTGGACGCCCTCGCCGCGCGCATCGCCGGTGAAGGGCTGCCCGAACCCACGGTGCGGCCGTCGCCGTCGTCGCGGCCGGGCTTCGACTTCGAGGACGCCCTGATCTTCCTGCTCGTCGGCGTGCCGCTGGTGGGGGGCATCGCCGTCTCCGTCTTCGGCAAGCGCCTCGGCTCGCTGCTGACCGGTGGCGCCGTCGGCGGCATCGGCTGGTGGCTGACGGCGAGCGTGCTCGTCGGCGTGGGCGCCGGGTTCGTCGCGCTGCTGCTCGTGGGTGCGCTGGGCGTGGGCGGCGGCCGGCGTGGCGGCGGGCCCGTCATCTGGGGCGGTGGCGGCGGGGGTGGCGGCTTCGGTGGCGGTGGCGGAGGGGGCGGCTTCAGCTCCGGTGGCGGTGGCGATTTCGGGGGCGGTGGCGCCTCGGGGGACTGGTGATGGATGCATCCGGCAACCGCTTGATCCGCGTGCTGAAACACCGCTGGCGCGACGCCCGCGATTCGCGCCGCGCCCTCGGCGACACGGGCCTGCAGGCGCTGCAGTCGCGCGTGGCCGAGAGCGAACGCGCCCACACCGGCGAGATCCGCATCTGCGTCGAGGCGGGCCTGCCGCTGTCGTACCTGTGGCGTGGCGCGAGCGCCCGCGAACGCGCGGTGATGCTGTTCGGCAAGCTGCGCGTCTGGGACACGCACCACAACAACGGCGTGCTGATTTACCTGCTGCTCGCTGACCACCGCATCGAGATCGTCGCCGACCGCGGGCTCAACGCCCTCGTGCCGCAGGCGCAATGGGCCGAGGTGGCCGCGCGGATGGCGAAGGCGTTCGCGAAGAACCAGTTCGCCGAGGGGCTGGCTGCGGCCGTCGACGAGGTTCACGCCTTGCTGGCCGCGCATTTCCCGGCGAGCCCCGGCGCGCCCAACCCCAACGAACTGCCCGACGCCGTTGTCCTGATCTGACGGGCGCCCCCGCCTTCAGGGAGGGGGGCGGAGGGGTTCGCCCGGTGCGAACATGGCGCGTCGCCATTTCCCGGGGAGCGTCGCCATGGCCTTGTCCGACGAAGTCGTTCCGCTGCAGCCGGGGCCCGTGGAGGCCGCCGGCGGCGCGCCGTTCGTGCGCATCCGCCACGACCTCACGCGCACCGTGCTCTCCGTGCTGGTGATCGGGGTGCTCCTGCTGGGCTCGTTCTGGATCCTGCGGCCTTTCCTCCTGCCCGGCCTGTGGGCCATGACACTCGTGGTGGCCACGTGGCCGCTGATGCTGAAGGTGCAGGCACGCGTTCGGCGGCAGTCGGTCGCGGTGCTCGTCATGACCCTCGCGATGGTGATCGTGTTCGTCGCGCCCATCGGCCTCGCGCTGCAGACGCTCGCCGAAAACACCGACACGCTGACCCGCTGGCTGCGCACGTTCGCGGAAACGCCGTTTCCGCCGCCGCCGGACTGGGTCGCGGGGCTGCCGCTGGTGGGCGAGAAGGTGGCGTCCACCTGGCTCGAGATCTCGCTCGCCGGCAAGGAGGGCCTGGCCGCGCGCATCGCGCCGTACGCGAGCCAAGCGGCGCACTGGATCGCCGCGGCCCTCGGCAGCGTGGGGCTGCTGCTCGTGCAGCTGCTGCTCACCGTGATCATCTCGGCCATCCTCTTCGCCAACGGCGAGACGGCGCGCAATGCGCTCGTGCGCTTCGGCCAGCGGCTCGCGGGTGAAGGGGGCGGGGAGGTGGTGGTGCTGGCCGGCCGCGCGATCCGCGCGGTGGCCATGGGCGTGGTGGTGACGGCGCTCGTGCAGACGGCGCTGGCGGGCCTCGGGCTCGCGCTCGCCGGCGTGCCGTTCGCCGGATTGCTCACCGCGGTGATCCTCGTGCTGTGCATCGCCCAGCTGGGCCCGGTGATCGTGCTGCTGCCCGCCGTGGGCTGGCTCTACTGGAGCGGCCAGCCGGGCTGGGGCACCACGCTGCTCGTGTGGACGGTGATCGTCGGTGCGCTCGACAACATCCTGCGCCCGCTGCTGATCCGCCGCGGCGGCGCCGACCTGCCGCTGCTGCTGATCTTCGGCGGCGTGATCGGCGGGCTGCTCGCCTTCGGCATCGTGGGCCTGTTCATCGGCCCGGTGATCCTCGCGGTGGCCTACACGCTGATGCAGCGCTGGATGGCGTCGCACCCGGCCGGCTGACCGGGTGCGGTGGCCCAGGAGCCTGGGCGGCAGAGGGAAGGGCTCGCGCGGGCTCCTAGTCGGGCAGCGCGCTCAGCACGAAGGCCGCGCGCAGCATCGGCGTGGGCGAGACGTCGGGGCCGAAGATGCTCCGCATCACGGTCTCCACCTCGCCGCTGCGGTACACGCCGGCCAGGGCCTTGTTCACCGCGAGGCGCAGGTCCGGGTCGCGGCGCATCATCAGGCCGTAGCTCTCGAACGAGAGGAACTCGTCACCCAGGCGCAGCGTCTGGCCGTCGGGGCCGCCGAGGGTCTCGCCCACCAGGATCAGGCGGTCGGTCGCATACGCTTCGGCCCGGCCGTCGCGCACGGCAGCGATGCCATCGGTGTGGGTGGCCACGGTCACGAACACCGGCGTGATGCCGCGCGTGGCGAGGTGTTTGAGCGCGGCCTCGGTCGTGGTGCCGGGGATCACACCCACGCGCTTGCCGTTCAGGTCCTTCGCGAGGCGGAGGCCGGACGCGGGCAGGGCGACGAACGACGCGCCTTCGACCCACGTCGGGTTGCTGAAGTCCACCTGCTTCTCGCGCCCGAAGGTGCGGCTGGTGCTGCCGCATTCGACGTCGACCCGGCCGTCGGCCACCGCCTGCTGGCGGGTGGCCACCGTCACCGGCTGCCAGCGCACGTCGAGCTGGGCCAGGCCCAGCTGCTCCTTGAGCGAGTCGGCCACGCGGCGGCACAGTTCGACGGAGTAGCCGTCGGGCTTGCCGTCGGGGCCCAGGTACGAGAACGGGCGGGCATCCTCGCGGTAGCCGAAGGTGACCGTCTTCGTCTCGGCGATGCGGGCGAGGCCGCCCTGGGAGGACGCCGAAGGCGTGGCGCAGCCGGCAAGGAGGGTGGCAGCCGCCAGCAGCGTGGCAACGGGAACAAAAGACGAGCCCTTCATGGTCCGAACCTCGGGAGTGGTGTCGGGCGCAGTCTAGGCGGCGGTCCGGACGGCGCACTCGCCGCGAAGGAGGGGGAGAAGGAGGGGCGGCAGCCGCCCAGGAACGACAAAGCCCGCGCGGGACGGACCCGGGCGGGCTTTGCGGGAGACACCGGCGGTGCACGAAGCACCGCGGCGTTTCACTTCTGCCGGAACTTGCGCAGCGCGGCGATCTGGGCGGCCATCGCGGCGAACTCGCTCTGGGCCGCGGCGAAGTCGATGTCGCTCTTCGCGTTTTTCATCGCTTCTTCCGCCAGGCGCTTGGCCTCGCCAGCCTTGGCTTCGTCGAGGTCCTTGCCGCGGATGGCGGTGTCGGCCAGCACGGTGACCGCACCCGGCTGCACCTCGAGGATGCCGCCGGCGACGAACACGAATTCTTCCGTGCCGTCGGTGCGTTCGATGCGAACGGCGCCCGGCTTGATGCGGGTGATCAGCGGCGTGTGGCGGGGCAGGATGCCCAGCTCGCCGCTTTCACCCGGCAAGGCGACGAACTTGGCTTCGCCGGAGAAGATGCTTTCTTCGGCGGAGACGACGTCTACATGCAGGGTTGCCATGATTTTTTCCTTCAATACGGTGTCAGTAAAGCGCCCGGGCCGAGCGCCGGGCCGCCCCAAGCCGGCCCGCATCCCCTTGGGGGATCGTCCGTTGTACCCAACGGACGAGGGGCACCATCTTTACTGAATCTTCTTCGCCTTCTCGAAGGCTTCGTCGATGGTGCCGACCATGTAGAAGGCCTGCTCCGGGAGGCTGTCGCACTCGCCGGCCACGATCATCTTGAAGCCGCGGATGGTTTCCTTCAGCGGAACGTACTTGCCCGGCGAGCCCGTGAACACTTCGGCCACGTGGAACGGCTGCGACAGGAAACGCTGGATCTTCCGGGCGCGGGCCACGGCCAGCTTGTCTTCCGGCGACAGTTCGTCCATGCCCAGGATGGCGATGATGTCGCGCAGTTCCTTGTAGCGCTGCAGCGTGCCCTGGACGGCGCGGGCCGTGTTGTAGTGCTCTTCGCCGACCACGTTCGGGTCCAGCTGGCGCGAGGTCGAGTCGAGCGGGTCCACGGCGGGGTAGATGCCCAGCGAAGCGATGTCACGCGACAGCACCACGGTGGAGTCCAGGTGGGCGAAGGTGGTGGCGGGCGACGGGTCGGTCAGGTCGTCCGCAGGGACGTACACGGCCTGGATCGAGGTGATCGAGCCGACCTTGGTCGACGTGATGCGCTCTTGCAGGCGGCCCATTTCCTCGGCCAGCGTCGGCTGGTAGCCCACGGCGGAAGGCATCCGGCCCAGCAGGGCGGACACTTCGGTACCGGCCAGCGTGTAGCGGTAGATGTTGTCGACGAAGAAGAGCACGTCCTTGCCTTCGTCACGGAACGACTCGGCGATGGTCAGGCCGGTCAGCGCGACGCGCAGGCGGTTGCCCGGCGGCTCGTTCATCTGGCCGTACACCATCGCGACCTTCGACTCGCCGAGGTTCTCGAGGTTCACGACGCCGGAGTCGGCCATCTCGTGATAGAAGTCGTTGCCCTCACGGGTACGCTCGCCCACACCCGCGAACACCGACAGACCGCTGTGGGCCTTGGCGATGTTGTTGATGAGTTCCATCATGTTCACGGTCTTGCCCACGCCGGCGCCACCGAACAGACCCACCTTGCCGCCCTTGGCGAACGGGCAGACCAGGTCGATCACCTTGATGCCGGTTTCGAGCAGGTCCTGCGACGGGCTCAGCTCGTCGAAGGCCGGGGGCAGGCGGTGGATGGAGGCGGTCAGGTCCTGGGCCACTTCACCACGTTCGTCGATGGGGTTGCCCAGCACGTCCATGATGCGGCCGAGGGTCGCACGGCCCACGGGCACCGAGATCGCCTTGCCGGTGTTGGTCACGGTCAGGCCGCGGCGCAGGCCGTCGGACGAACCCAGCGCGATGGTGCGCACCACGCCGTCGCCCAGCTGCTGCTGGACTTCGAGCGTCAGGGCCGTGCCCTCGAGCTTCAGTGCGTCGTACACCTTCGGCATCGCGTTGCGGGGGAACTCCACGTCCACCACCGCGCCGATGCACTGAACAATTTTGCCGTCAGCCATGTTCGTATCCTTGAATAATCAGTTTCTTGAATCGTCGACCTGGGGGTGCGCTGGCCGTCAGACGGCGGCGGCGCCTGCCACGATCTCGGACAGTTCTTTGGTGATCGCGGCCTGCCGGGCCTTGTTGTAGACCAGCTTCAGCTCGGCGATCACGTTGCCGGCGTTGTCGGTCGCGGCCTTCATGGCCACCATGCGCGCCGAGTGTTCCGACGCCATGTTCTCGGCGACGGCCTGGTAGACCAGGGCCTCGGTGTAGCGCACCAGCAGTTCGTCGATCACCGTGGCCGCGTCGGGCTCGTAGATGTAGTCCCAGCCGTGCGAACCGGCACCCACGGCCTGCGACGATTCCGTCTTCAGCACGTCGGCGTCGAGCGGCAGCACCTTCACCACCACCGGCTCCTGCTTCATCGTGTTGATGAAGCGGGTGAACGCCAGGTAGACGGACGACAGGCGGCCTTCGGCGTACGCGTCGAACAGCACCTTGACGGGGCCGATCAGCTTGTCGAGGTGCGGCTTGTCGCCGAGCTGCGTGACTTGCGACACCACGTTCACGCCGGTGCGGCCGAGGAAGCCGAGGCCCTTGTTGCCGATGGCAACGGCCTCGATCTTCTGGCCGGCGCCGTCGAGTTCGCGGAGCTTCGCGGTCAGCGAACGCAGGATGTTGGTGTTCAGGCCACCGCACAAGCCCTTGTCCGTGGTCACGAGGATCACGCCGGTGGTCTTCGCCGACGGGTTCTCGAGCATGAACGGGTGCTTGTACTCGGGCGTGGCCTGCGCGAGGTTGGCGGCCAGGCTGCGGACCTTCTGGGCGTACGGGCGAGCGGCGCGCATGCGGTCCTGCGCCTTGCGCATCTTGGAGACGGACACCATCTCCATGGCCTTGGTGATCTTCTTCGTATTCTCGAAGCTCTTGATCTTGCCGCGGATTTCCTTGCCTGCTGCCATGTCGGAGTTCCTTCGTTAAAGGGTCTTCGGACCGTCAGCGGGTCAGGCGAAAGACTTCTTGAAGGCCGTCACGGCGTTCGACAGTTCGGCTTCCGCTTCCTTGTCGAGGGCCTTGGAGTCTTCAATCTTCTTCAGCAGACCGGCGTGGCTGGACTTCAGGTGCGTGTGCAGACCGGCTTCGAACGCGAGGACCTGCTTGACGTCGATGTCGTCCATGAAGCCCTTGTTCACCGCGAACAGCGTCGCGCCCATCAGGCTGATGGACAGCGGCGAGTACTGGGCCTGCTTCAGCAGTTCCGTCACGCGGGCGCCGCGGTCGAGCTGCTTGCGGGTGGCTTCGTCGAGGTCGGAGGCGAACTGCGCGAAGGCCGCGAGTTCACGGTACTGCGCGAGGTCGGTACGGATACCACCGGACTGGCCCTTGATGACCTTCGTCTGGGCAGCACCACCGACGCGCGACACCGAGATACCGGCGTTGATGGCGGGGCGGACACCGGCGTTGAACAGCGAGGTTTCCAGGAAGATCTGACCGTCGGTGATCGAGATCACGTTCGTCGGCACGAAGGCGGACACGTCGCCGGCTTGCGTTTCGATGATCGGCAGGGCCGTCAGCGAACCGGTCTTGCCCTTGACTTCACCCTTGGTGAAGGCTTCGACGTAGTCGGCGTTCACGCGGGCTGCGCGCTCGAGCAGGCGGCTGTGGAGGTAGAACACGTCGCCGGGGTAGGCTTCGCGGCCCGGGGGGCGGCGCAGCAGCAGCGACACTTGACGGTAGGCCACGGCCTGCTTGGACAGGTCGTCGTACACGATCAGCGCGTCTTCGCCGCGGTCGCGGAAGTATTCGCCCATCGTGCAGCCCGAGTAGGCCGACACGTACTGCATGGCGGCGGATTCGGCGGCCGAGGCGGCCACGACGATGGTGTATTCCAGGGCGCCGTTGGCTTCCAGGGCGCGCACCACGTTCTTGATCGACGAAGCCTTCTGGCCGATCGCAACGTAGATGCAGGTCATGTTCTGACCCTTCTGGTTGATGATCGCGTCGATGGCGACGGCGGTCTTGCCGGTCTGGCGGTCACCGATGATCAGCTCGCGCTGGCCACGACCGACGGGCACCATCGAGTCGATGGACTTCAGGCCGGTCTGCATCGGCTGGTCGACCGACTTCCGTGCGATCACGCCCGGGGCGATCTTTTCGATCGGGGCGGTCAGCTTGGCGTTGATCGGGCCCTTGCCGTCGATGGGCTGGCCGAGGGCGTTGACCACGCGGCCACGCAGTTCGGGGCCGATCGGCACTTCCAGGATGCGGCCCGTGCACTTGACGGTGTCGCCTTCCGAGATGTGCTCGTACTCGCCCAGGATCACGGCGCCGACGGAGTCGCGCTCGAGGTTCAGGGCCAGACCGAAGGTGGGCGTGCCGGCCGAGGTGGCCGGGAATTCCAGCATTTCGCCCTGCATCACGTCCGACAGGCCGTGGATGCGGACGATGCCGTCGGTGACCGACACCACGGTGCCCTGGTTGCGGATGTCCGCCGAAGCGGTGAGCCCTTCGATGCGGCTCTTGATCAGTTCGGAAATTTCTGCGGGATTCAGTTGCATAGCTTCTCTCCGGTCTGCGTCGGGCAAGGCCTCGGCAGGTTGGACGGGCAGCGGGAACGGCTTACGCCGTCAGCGCCACCTTCATTTGTTCAAGACGGGCCTTGACCGAGGTGTCCAGCACTTCGTCACCGACCACCACGCGAATGCCACCGATCAGTTCCGGCTGCACGACGACCGTGGCGTTGAGCTTGCGCGCAAAGCGCTTCTCCAGCATCGCCTTGACGTCGGCCAGCTGGGCTGGTTCGATGGGGTACGCGCTGTAGACGACAGCGTCGGAGACACCGGAACGCTCGTTGACGAGCGCCTGGAACTGCGTCGCCACTTCGGGCAACGCAGCCAGGCGGTCGTTTTCGAGCGCGAGCTGCAGCAGGTTCTTCGCGGGAGCCGACAGCGGGGCCTTCAGCACCGACCCGATGAGGTCGAGCACCTGTTGGGCGGTGACCTTCGGATCGGATGCGAACTGGCGCAGCTGGGCGTCACCGGCGACGGCGGCCACGGATTGGATTTCTCCAACCAGGGCCGGCGCGCTGGCGGCGTCGGATGCCTTGAACAGCGCCTCGGCGTACGGGCGCGCGATGGTTGCAAGCTCGGCCATGGTTTACAGCTCAGCCTTCAGGCGATTCAGGATGTCGGCGTGGACGCCGGCGTTGACTTCGCGCTTCAGGATCTGCTCCGCACCCTTGACGGCCAGGACCGCCACCTGGTCGCGCAGGCTTTCGCGAGCGCGGGTGGCTTCCTGTTCGGCTTCGGCCTTGGCCGAAGCGATGATCTTGGCGCCTTCCTCGCTTGCGCGGGTCTTGGCTTCCTCGATCATCGAATGCGCCAGGCGCTCGGCATCGGCCAGGCGCTTGTTGGCATCGTCACGGGCGGCCGACAGTTGCTCGCCCACCTTTTGCTGGGTGGTGGCGAGCTCCGTCTTGGCCTTGTCAGCGGCGGACAGACCTTCAGCAATCTTCGCGGCGCGCTCGTCCAGGGCCTTGGTGAGAGGCGGCCAGATGAAGCGCATCGTGAACCACACCAGGATCGCGAAGACGATCGCCTGGAGGAACAGTGTTGCGTTGATGTTCATTGCACAGTCCTTTCAACCGTGAAAGGGATGCGACGAATTACTTGATGAAGGCGGCGAACGGGTTGGCGAACGCGAACAGCAGCGCGATGGCGACGCCGATCAGGAACGCGGCGTCGATCAGGCCGGCCAGGATGAACATCTTGGTTTGCAGTTCGTTCATCAGTTCCGGCTGGCGAGCCGACGACTCGAGGAACTTGCCGCCCATCAGTGCGATGCCGATCGAAGCGCCGATCGCGCCCAGGCCGACGATCAGACCGCAAGCCAGTGCCAGAAGACCGATGTAGCTGTTATCCATGATTGCTCCTAAAGGGAATGAAAAACGAAAGGGAAGAAAAGCTAAAGAAACGGATCAGTGCGCGTCGTGCGCCTGGCCCGTGTAGATCAGCGTCAGCATCATGAAGATGAAGGCTTGCAGCGTGATCACGAGAATGTGGAACAGGGTCCAGACGGTCCCGGCCACCACATGCCCCACGCCCAGCCAGAAGCCACCGGACACGGGATTGAACTGGAATGCCCACACGCCACCCATGAGGGCGATCAGCATGAACACGAGTTCACCGGCGAACATGTTGCCGAACAGCCGCATGCCGTGGGACACGGTCTTCGCGACGTATTCGATCACTTGCATGAGGAAGTTCACCGGGTACAGGAACCACTTGTCGCCGAAGGGCGCCGCGATCAGCTCGTGGGCCCAGCCACCAACGCCCTTGATCTTGACGTTGTAGACGAGGCAGACGAACAGCACGCTGGTCGACAGACCGAGCGTGGTCGACAGGTCGGCCGTGGGCACGACACGCAGGTAATCCTTGAAGCCGAGCGCCGGGCCGGCCTGGTGCCAGATGCCGGGCAGCAGGTCGACGGGGATCATGTCCATGAAGTTCATCAGGAAGATCCACACGGCCACCGTGAGGGCGAGCGGCGAGATGAGCTTGCGGCTCTGGGCGTTGTGGATCACGCCCTTGGCCTGGTTCTCGACGCCTTCGGCGAGGATTTCAACCAGGGCCTGGAAGCGGCCCGGGACACCCGACGTGGCGCGGCGCGCGGCCAGCCACAGGACCCAGCAGCCCAGCACGCCGAGGACGATCGAGAACACCAGCGAATCGAGGTTGAAGACGCTGAAGTCGACGATGGACGTCTGCTTCACGCTCTCGAAAGAGAAGTTCTTCTGCAGGTGTTGCAGGTGGTGCTGGATGTACTCCGTGGGCGTGGGGCCCGCGTGGTGAGCAGCGTTTGCTTCGGCAGACATGTCGAATCAGACTCTCTTTGTTATCGTGTCACAACGGGCTGGCGCCGCTTGATCAGCGCCAACCAACCCAACTTCAGGCACACGACCATCGTGACCAGCATCGCCGGCCAGCTCAGATCGGGCGCCCACATGGCTGCTGCCACCAACATGGAAGCAGCCACGGCAATCTTCACCAGTTCCCAGAACATGAACCCCGCGGCCGCAGCCGCCGGGTTGGCAGTTCCACGCCGGATTCCATAGGCCAGCAAGGCCCCGGGAACCACGACCACCGCCGCACCGTAGAGGGCCGACCACATCGCGCTGGCGCGATGCGTGAGCCACCACGCCACCAGGGCGCAGACCAGACCCAGCGCGGTTTGCGCCGCAAGGATTCGCCAAGGCGAGACCAGTGGGTTCCGGGCCCTCAAGCTCAACACTTCTTCACGTGTCAGGGGCTTGAAAGCCTCGTCTTGCGCCGCATCTGTGTCCTGGAAGCCATCGTTGCCATGTTCGGTAGGTACGCCCATGGCTCTTCAACATCCGGTTGCAGCAAAGCCTCGGAATTATACGTGGAAACCCGTCCAGTTCCGTGAACCGCAATTCACTGTCTGGTTTCAACCAAACCGAGCACCTGCTCGGTCATTGACGCTCACCCGAAGAACGTGGTGGGCAGCCCGGGCACGTCGACCTTCAGCGACAGCACGCCGCCGGCCCACGGCTGCGCCGCGAGCTCGTCCTCGGGGCGCTTCTCGCGCGTGGTGGTGAGGTACAGCGTGCGCAGGTCCGGCCCGCCGAAGCAGGGCATCGTGGGACACCGCACCGGCACCCGCACGTCGCGCAGCACCTCGCCCGTGGGCGCGATGCGCAGCAGCCGCCCGCCCTCGTACATCGCCACCCAGTAGCAGCCCTCGGCATCGACCGCCGCGCCGTCGGGGCGGCCGCCGTACGTGTCGAGCGACTGGCCGGCCTGCTTGAGCGGGAAGCTCGCGAACACGCGCCGGTTCGACAGCGCGCCCGCGTCGGGGTCGACGTCGAACGCGAACACCGTGTGCGACGTGGTGTCGGCCCAGTACATCGTGCGGCCGTTCGGGCTGAAGCCGAGGCCGTTCGACACGGTGACGCCGTCGGCCGCGACCTGCAGGCCGCGCTTGCGGTCGAAGCTGTAGAGCGCCGACTGCGGCACGCGCGCGTCGCTCAGCGTGCCCACCCAGAAGCGCCCCTGCGCATCGCACTTGCCGTCGTTGAAGCGGAAGGCGGCCGGGTCGTACGGCGGAGGCACCAGCGGAGTGCGCTGACCCGTGTGGCGGTCGAAACGCCAGAGCCCGTCGCGCTGCGCAAGCAGCAGGGCGCCGTCGCGCATGGGCGCGATGCTGGCCAGGTGGGTCTCGAACTGCCAGTGGCGCAGTTCTTCCGTGACCGGGTCGAAGCGGCGCAGCTGGTGTTCGGCGATGTCGCAGTAATACAGACACTGCTCGACCGGATGCCACAGCGGGGACTCGCCCAGCGTCGAATGGGCCGCGACGGCGAGCACCCAGGGGGCGTCTTCCTCGGGAATCGGGGCGGCGTGGCTCACGATGCGGAGACCGCGAGGGTCATGCTGGATTCGAAGGACTCGCCCGGCTGCAGCGTGCGCAGGCCGTGGGCGGCGGGGTCGGCCATCTGGATGGCGTTGCTGACGTGGCTCACCGGCTCGACGCAGAAGTAGTCCTTGTCCCGGGGCGTGTAGACGACCAGGTAGGGCAGCGTGGAGGTGAGCTCGAGCGAGAACTTCTCGTCGGTGATGCGGGCGACACCCGTCCAGCCGTCGAAGCAGTTGTCGTAGTCGAGGCGGGCCACGTCGTCGGCGATGCGCGCCTGGGCTTCGCGGCGCACCGGCAGGTGCGTGGCGTCGGAATCCCAGCGGCCGGCGATCGCGATGTCCAGGCGGCTGCGCTCGCGCTTCGGGAAGTAGGGATGCCAGCCCACCCCGGCCGGCGCGGCGGCGCCATGGGTGTTGGTGAACACGAACCGGGCCGTGAGGGCCTGCGGGGTCAGGTCGAAGTGCTGGACCACCTCGAAGGCGAACGGCCAGTGGTCGTCCGGCGTGTGGCGGTAGCGGAGGACCGCGTTCGTGGTGGTGGCGGAGACGACCTCCCACGCGCGCAGCCAGGCGACGCCGTGCACCGAATGGGGGTAGTCGCCGAAGTTGTCGGGCGTCGTGTAGTCCTGGCCCGCCCAGCGGAAGCGGCGGTTGCCGATGCGGTTGGAGTAGGGCACGAGCGGGTAGCTGGCCGACGACCGCGGCAGCGTGAGCGCGGCCGGTTCGGTCGAGCGGAGCACCGGCCTCTCGCCGGACCACAGCCCCGCGATGGAGCCGCCGAGGTCGGGGCGCACGGCGAAGCGCAGGGCGCCGGCGCGGAGTTCGATGCCTTGGGAAGAAGAAGCGGTCATGGCCTGTCTTGCGCTGGATGGAAGGAGGGAACGAGGCGAAGGCGGCGCCGGGTCAGTCGAGGTCGGCCTTCAGGTAATGCGCCCCGGGGATCGGATTGAAATAGTACGGCGGGATCTCGTGGAAGCCGAGCGTGGCGTACAGCCCGCGGGCGGCTTCCATGTCGTCCAGGGTGTCGAGCAGCATCGCGGAATAGCCGGCGCGCCGTGCGTCGTCGAGCAGCGCCTGCGCCATGATGCGCCCGAGTCCGAAGCGGCGGAAGGCCGGACGGACGTACAGGCGCTTCATTTCGCACGCATTCGGGTAGTCCGCGTCGTGCAGCGGCGCGAAGGCGCCGCAGCCGGCGATGCCGCCGTCCACCAGCGCCAGCATCAGCTGCCCCTCGGGCGCGACGTACCGCCCCGGCAGCGACGCGAGCTCCTCCTCGAAGCCCTGGAAGGCGAGGTCGATGCCGAGGCTGCCGGCGTACTCGCGGAAGATGTCGCGCACGCCGTCGAGCCATTCGGGGCTGTCGGCGGGGATCAGGCGGATGTCGGGGGCTTCCATTCCAGGAGGGCGTCGGGGGGGCGGCCCCAGTTTATCGGTTCATGGGCCATGGCCGCGAAAAGCCGGGCACCGCGTTCCACCCGAGGGTCCCGTCATGGCCTTCGGCTAATATTCGCGGCTGCCTTTCATGGTGCACCGTGATGCCTCCCCACCCGCGGGACCCGGCCACGGGCCTTCCGAGAGTTCGTTCCGCATGACCCTGCCGTCCTTCCGCTCCCTTCTCAGAGCCGGTGCGCTCGCCGCCTCGCTGCTGTCTCTCTCTTCCGGGCTGCTCGCCGCGGGCGAAACCACCAACGGCAGCTTCAACACCCCCGCGTACGGCGAACCCCTCGACTCGATGCGCCTCGGCGGCACGAGCGACAACAGCGGCATGTCGCCGGGCCGCAGCGGCGTCGTGGTGCGCAACGACGGCTCGTCGGGCAGCCAGCAGCCCGGAGCGTTCGGGCAGCAACCGCAGCAGCAGACCCAGCAGCGTCCCACCGTCACGTCCCCGGGCCGCCGCAGCGACATGCTGCCGCAGCGGCCCAGCGAATTCCAGAAGTTCGTCGAGGCGGCCACGGGCCGGCAGCTGCAGCCCTTCGGCGCCCGCTTCTTCAACGAGGCGGCCGACAGCTTCTCGCCGGTCGACAACGTGCCGGTGTCGGCCGACTACATGGTGGGCCCCGGCGACCAGCTGCTGATCCGGGCCTGGGGCAGCATCGACGTCGACTACCGCGCCACCGTCGACCGCAGCGGCCAGATCAGCCTGCCGAAGGTGGGCACCTTCACCGTCGCGGGCACCAAGGCCTCGAACCTCGAGAGCCACCTGCGCGCCCAGATCGGCCGCCTGTTCACCAACTTCAACCTGAACGTGACGCTGGGCCAGCTCCGCGGGGTGAAGGTCTTCGTCGTCGGCCCGGCCCGGGTGCCCGGTGTCTACACGCTCGCCAGCCAGTCGACCATGCTGTCGGCCGTGGTCGCCGCTGGCGGCCCGAGCGCCAACGGCTCGATGCGCAAGGTCTCGCTGCGCCGCGACGGCCGCACGGTGGCCGAGATCGACATCTACGACTTCCTGGTGCAGGGCGACAAATCGAAGGACGTGCAGCTCGCCGCCGGCGACGTGATCGTCTTCCAGCCGGCCGGCCCGCGCGTGGCCGTCACCGGCACCATCGACAGCCCCGCCATCTACGAACTGAAGTCGGAAAAGGAGCCCGTGGCCGACGTCCTGCGCTACGCGGGCGACTCGCCGGTGCTCGTGAACCCCAACCGCGTGCAGGTCGAGCGCATCGACACCGCCCGGGCCGGCGCCGCCCGTTTCGTCGAGCAGTTCAAGCTCGACGCCGCGGGCCTGCAGAAGCCGCTACAGGACGGCGACGTGCTGACCCTGCTGCCCATCTCGCCCGCGTTCAGCAACGCCGTGACCCTGCGCGGCGCCGTCGCCCAGCCGCTGCGCTACGCCCACACCCCGGGCATGCGCATCCGTGACCTGATCCCCGACCGCGAGGCGCTGATCTCCCCCGACTTCTATCGCCGCAAGAACCTGCTCGTGCAGGTGATCGACGAGGACGAGATGGGCCGGCCGCTGAACCGGAACAGCCGCGACCGGCAAGACCGCCAGGACCGGTCCGATCGCTACGACCGCACGAACAACACCTCCCGCAACGACGCGGACAGCCGCAACGGCCAGCGCAACGGCGCCATGGTGTACGGCGCGCCCACCGACAACCTCGACGCCCGCGACGCGCAGCGCCTGGGCAACCAGCCGTACGACCGCGATGGCATGTCCTCCTCGAACACGGGCGACAACATGCGTTCGCCCAATGGCTCGCAGCGGTACGACCGCGATGACCGCGACGAGGACAGCGAGCGCAGCCGCTACAGCACCAACACCCGCCAGCGCATTCCCCCGCCCCTGTTCGACGCAGTGAACTGGGACTACGCCGTCATCGAACGCCTGAACAAGGCCGACCTCACGACGCAGGTCATCCCGTTCAACCTCGGCAAGGCCGTGCTGCACGGCGACGACACCAACAACCTCGAGTTGCAGGCCGGCGACGTCGTCACCGTCTACAGCCAGAAGGACCTGCGCGTGCCGGTGTCCCGCCAGACGCGCCTGGTGTCGGTGCTCGGCGAAGTGGGTGCCCCCGGCACGTACCAGCTGGAACCGGGTGAGACGCTGCCGCAACTCATCACGCGCGCCGGCGGCCTCACGCCGCAGGCCTACGTGTACGGCCTCGAATTCAGCCGCGAGGAAACGCGCCAGCGCCAGCGCGAGAACCTGCAGGCGGCCATCGTCCGCCTCGAGGCGCTCTCGTCGGTGCAGGCCGCCCGCGACGCGGCGAACCGCTCCGACCTCGCCACCGCCGGCCAGGCCGCCGTCAGCTCGGCCGCCACCCAGGCCCAGATCGGGCGCCTGCGCCGCATGGAGCCCAACGGCCGCATCGCGCTCGAACTGCAGCCGAACGTGGCCTCGCTGACCGAACTGCCGGAAGTGCCGCTCGAACACCTCGACCAGATCGTCGTGCCCACGAAACCGGCCTTCGTGACCGTGGCGGGTGCCGTCGTCAACAACAACGCCTTCCTGTGGAAGCCGGGCAAGACCGTCGGCGACTACATCGGCTCGGCCGGCCTCGACGACGCCGCCGAGGTGTCGAACATGTTCGTGCTGCGCGCCGACGGCACCGTCACGCACGCCAATGACAACCGCGGGTTCTTCGGCGGCAACAAGCTCGAATCGGTGCCCCTCAACCCGGGCGACGCCGTCGTGGTGCCGAACAAGCTCGACTACGAGACCTGGGGCCGCGCCCTCGTGCGCAACCTGAAGGACTGGTCGCAGATCTTCGCGCAGTTCGGCCTCGGCGCCGCGGCCATCATCACGCTGCGGAACAACTGACATGACCTCTCCCGTTCCCGTGTCCGCGCCCGTGGCGGACGACTTCGACGACGGCCCTTCGGTGGGACTCGTCGACCTCCTCACCTGGCTCGGCGAAGGCAAGAAGGCCATTGCGGGCGTCACTCTGGCGGTGACCGTGCTGGCCACCGGCTATTCGCTGATGCTGCCCAACATCTTCACGGCCCGCACCTCGCTGCTGCCGTCCAACTCGCAGCAGCAGAACAGCAGCTCGGCGGCTGCGCTGGCCGCCCTCGGTTCGCTCGGAGGCCTCGCCGGCGGACTCGGGGCCAAGACCCCCGACGAGTTGTACGTGAATCTGCTGCGCAGCGACAGCGTGCAGCGCGCCCTCGACACCCGCTTCGAGCTGCGCAAGCGCTACGAAATCGAGACGTACGAGGTGCTGCGCAACGCCTTGGCGAAGTACATCAAGATCACGGCCGACAAGAAGTCCGGCGTCATCCTGGTGGAGGTAGACGACGAGGACCCCAAGTTCGCAGCCGACCTGGCCAATGCGCACGCGGACGAGATCGCCAAGCTGTTGAGCCGGCTCGCCGTGTCCGAGGCGCAGCAGCGCCGCGTGTTCTTCGAGCAGCAGCTCAAGGACACCAAGGAGAACCTGATCAAGGCCGAGCAGGCGCTCCGCGATGTGCAAGAGAAATCGGGCATGGTCGTGCTCGACAAGCAGGCCGAGGCCCTCATCCTGGCCGCCGCCCAGCTGAAGACGCGCATTGCCGAACGCGAGATCCGCCTGAAGGTGCTGCGCACCTCTGCTACGCCGGAAAACCCAGAGGTGCGTCTGCTGATGTCGGAATTGGCCGCGTTGCGCACCGAGCTCGCACGCATGGAATCGAGCAGCGATGGCGCAGGAAAGGACGGCAACATCGACATCCCGATCGGGAAGCTGCCGTCCGCCGGTCTCGAGTACGTGCGCGCCACGCGCGAAGTGAAGTTCCAGGAAACCCTGCTGGCCGGCATGCTGCGGCAGTTCGAGATCGCCAAGCTGGACGAGGCCAAGGAGACACCGGCGCTGCAGCAGGTGGACGTGGCCGCTCCGCCCGATCGCAAGTCGAAGCCGAAACGGGCGCCGATCGTGCTGGGCTCGACGTTCGCGGCCTTTTTCCTGATGGCGGGATGGACCCTCTGGCGCCGGTACAGCGAAGTGGCCCGGGCCCATGACCCGGAGTTCGCCGTACGTTTGAACTCGCTGCGCAGCGCCTGGCGCCTGCGCCGCTGACCGCCCGTCAGAAGCTGACGTCGCCCCGGATGCACCCCACGGTGGGCCCGCCCACCCACAGGGTGTCGCCGTCGCGGGTCAGCGACACGCGGCCGTCCCGGCCCACGCGCGCGCCCTGCGCGGCGCGGTAGGCCGCCGGCGCCTCGCCGCGGTCCATCAGCCAGCGGGCCACGCTCGCGTTCAGGCTGCCGGTGACCGGGTCCTCCGGGATGCCGCCGCCCGGCGCGAATCCGCGCAGCTCGAACTGCACGTCGCCGCCCGGCGCGTGTGCACCCACCAGGCCCACGTCGGCCAGCGTCGCCAGGGCCCCGAAGTCGGGCTCGACGGCCAGCACGCGCGCCGCGCTGTCGAGCTGCAGCACGAGCCACGGCAGGCCGTTGTCGAGCCAGCTGGACGCCCGCACGTGATCGGCCGACAGGCCCAGCGCCTCGCGCACCCGGCCGAGCAGCACCTCGTCCACCGGGGTCGCCTTCATCGGCGGCGCGGCGAACGCCGCCTCGTCGCCCGACACGCGGATGCGCACGAGCCCCACGCCACACTCCTGCACCACGAGGCCCGGCGTGCGGGACACCCCGCCGGCCGCACGCCACGCATGACAGCTGCCGAGCGTGGGGTGGCCCGCGAACGGGAACTCGCGGTTCGGCGCGAAGATGCGCACGCGGTAGTCGGCCTCCGGCGTCGTGGGCCGCAGCAGGAACGTCGTCTCCGACAGGTTGGTCCAGCGGGCGAAGGCCTGCATCTGCTCGGCCGTGAGGCCGTCGGCGTCGTGCACGACGGCGAGCGCGTTGCCCTTCAACGGCGTGGTGGTGAACACATCGACCTGCGAGAACGGCAGCTTCATCGGGGACCTCAGAGGTGGGCGCGCAGCGTGTCGGCGAGGGCGCGCACGCCCCGGTCGATCTGCTCCGGCGTGGCGGTGACGAACGAGAGCCGCATCGTCGCAGGGTTCCCGCCTTCCGCATAGAAGGCACCGCCCGGCACGAAGGCCACGCCGCGTTCGACGGCGTGCGGCAGCAGGCGCGCCGCATCGGTGCCGGCGGGCAGTTCGACCCAGAAGAACATGCCGCCGCGCGGCACCTCCCAGCGGCAGCCGGCGGGCAGGTGGGCCTTCAGGGCCTCGGCCATCGCGTCGCGCTGCCGCTTGTACGTCGCACGCACCGTGGGCACGTGGGCCTCCAGGAAACCGGTGCGCAGCACCTCGAGCACGATGCGCTGGTTGAACCCCGGCGTGTGCAGGTCGGCCGCCTGCTTGGCCTGCAGCAGCTTGGGGCCGAGCTGGGGCGGCGCCACCACGTAGCCGAGCCGCAGGCCCGGCGCCAGCACCTTCGAGAAGCTGCCCATGTAGACGACGCCCTCGGGCCACAGTGCGGCCAGCGGGGGCGGCGGCGCGGCGTCGTACCAGAGGTCGCCGTACGGGTTGTCCTCGACGATGGGCAGCGCGATCCCGCGGGCGGCTCGCACCAGCGCCTCGCGCCGCCCGGCGCTGATGCAGCGGCCGCTCGGGTTCTGGAAGTTGGGCAGCACGTACAGCATCCGGGCGCCGCGGGCGTCGGCCAGCCCGTCGGGCAGCGGCCCGTCGTCGTCGCACGGCACCGTGGTCCACTCGGGCTCGAACACCCCGAAGGCCTGCACGGCGCCGAGGTAGGTGGGCGACTCCACCGCCACGCGGCTGCCCGCGTCGATCAGCACCTTGCCCACGAGGTCCAGGCCCTGCTGGGAGCCGGTGGTGATCTGCACCTGCGCGGCGTCCACCCGCATGCCGGACTGGCGCAGGTGGCCGGCCACCCACTCGCGCAGCTCGGGCAGCCCCTCGCTCGACGCGTACTGCAGGGCCTCGACCGGCGTGTCGCGCAGCACCTTGGCGCTGGCCTCGCGCATCGCCTCGACCGGGAAGACCTCCGGCGACGGCAGGCCACCGGCCAGCGAGATGATCCCGGGCCGTTCGGTGACCTTCAGGATCTCGCGGATGCTCGACGGGTTCATGCGCTCGGTGCGGCGGGCGAGGTGCCAGTTCATCGGGGTCCTTTCGAAGCAAAAGCCCAGTCTACGCACACGACCAGCACAGTACCGATACACTTTAACGATACGTCCCAGGCACTGTATCGGCGGAGCCACCGACACATGAACGCGACCCCCCTCTCCCGCGAGTCCCACACCACGCTGACCGACCAGCTGGCGGAGCGGTTCGCCGAGCGGATCCGGCAACGGCTGATCGCCCCGGGTGCCCGGCTGCCATCCGTCCGCGAATGCGCGCGTCGCCACGAGGTGAGTCCGCACACCGTAGTGGCCGCATACGACCAGCTGCTGGCCGCGGGCCTGGTCGAGGCCCGGCGGCAGCGCGGCTTTTTCGTGCGGGAGCCGCGGCCCGCGGCGAGCGCTCCGGCGCCGGCCACGGGGCACGCCGTCCGCCCTACCGCCCCCATCAGCGCCACGGCCCTCGTGCGCGGCATGTTCCAGCCGCCCGGCGCGCGGCCCATGCCCGGCCTCGGCACCCTGCCCGTCGAATGGCTCGACGTGCCGATGCTCGCCACCGCGCTGCGGCGGGTCACGAGCGGCCACCAGCTGGAGGCCATGACCGTGCGCTACGGTGAACCGGCCGGCGACCTGCGGCTGCGCCGCGCGCTGTCCGGCAAGCTCGCCGAGCTCGGGGTGCCCGCGCCGCCCGAGCAGATCGTCACCACCGCAGGCGCCACCCAGGCCCTCGACGTCGTGACCCGCACGCTGCTGCGGCCCGGCGACACGGTGCTGGTCGACGAACCCGGGTGGTCCGTCGAGTACGCGCGGCTCGCCGCGCTCGGCATGCGCATGCTGCCGGTGCCCCGCGGCGAGGACGGCCCGGACCTCGCCACGATGGCCCGCCTGATCGAGGCCCAGAAACCCGCCGACCGGCCGCGGCTGTACGTGACCGTGTCGGTGCTGCACAACCCGACCGGCGCGTCGCTCGCGCTCGGCACGGCGCACCGGCTGCTGCAGCTCGCGCAGCAGCACGACTTCCACATCGTCGAGGACGACACCTACGCCCACCTCGCGCCGGCGCACCTGCCGCGCCTGTCGGCGCTCGACGGGCTCGGCCGCACCATCTACGTCTCCGGCTTCTCGAAGATCCTCGCGCCCAACTGGCGCGTGGGCTACCTGGCGGCGTCGCCCGCGCTGGTCGAGCGCGTGATCGACACGAAGCTGCTGACGAGCCTCACGACCCCCGTGATGCAGGAGCAGGCCATCGCCCACTGCCTGGAGCAGGGACTGCTGCGCCGGCACGTCGAGCGCATCACGCGGCTGCTCGACGCGGCCCGGGCCCGCACGGTGCGGGCGGCCGAGGCCGCCGGCTGCCGCTTCGGCGCGCCGCCGCGTGGCCTCTTCGGCTGGCTCGACGCCGGCACGGACACCGAGCGGCTGTCGCACACGATGCTGGACGACGGCTGGCTGCTCGCGCCCGGGTCGCTGTTCTTCGCGTCGCCGCGGCCCACCTCGCTGATGCGCATCAACTTCGCCACCACCCAGGAGCCGGCGTTCTGGCAGGCGCTGCAGCGCGCGCGCCGCAGCTACTGACGTTCCCTTTCGAGGGAAAGGGCGAATGCCCGTGACACCCGGAGTGGCATAAAGTCACGGGTGAAGCGATGTCCTGCTGCATGTTCGAACCCACCATTCCTTTCGGCGAACCGGAGCTCCTCCGCGTCAGCGCCTTCCAACGCTACCTCCACGAACCTGGCGGCCCTCGGGCCCGCGGGGTCGTGGTCGAGGGCGCACCGCGCCAGCCCGCGCTCAGCCCGTCCCTCCTCGCCGACCTCGGCCGCTTCGAGCAGGCCGGCCAGGCCTCCGAGGCCCTCGAGGTGCTCGCCGCCTGTGTCCGCCATGGCCAGCAGGTCGTGGTCCACCTGCAGATGGGCGACATGGTCGTGCCCCTCACGGTGTTCGCCATCGAACGCCTCGTGCACTGCCCCATCAGCCTCGACGCACTGCTGAAGCAGCGCCCCACCGAACTGCGCGTGCTGCACGTCGAGCCCGCGGTGCTGCGCCCGCCGGGCGACGTCGAGAAGGCCCTCGTGGGCGAGGAACAGCACTACCACCCGCTGCGGCCGGTGCTGTGGGAGTTCGCGCTGCGCGGCTCGCGCGCCACGCTGCTGCCCGAGATCGCCGGCCCCGTGGCCTACCGCGTGGCCCCCGGCATCGAGCTGGGCGACCTGCGGGCCACCGGCGTGCTGGCCGCCGCCATCCAGCGCCTGCAGCGCGCCAGTGTCTCGCTGCGCGAGCTGTCCGACTGGCCCGGCTTCGACGGCGAACGGGCGGCACGGCTGCTCAACGCGCTGTACCTGCAGTCGGGGCTGATCATCAGCCGGACGCACCGGGCGGCGACGGATTCCTGGTTCGGAGCGCTGACCCGGTAACGCCCCCCAACGGCGGTCACCCCGGCGTGCGCCGGGATGACAGGGGCTTCTTCAGCCGCGGGCGCCCAGCGCTTCCCAGCGCTCCAACGCCGCCATCAGCTCTTCATCGATCGCCGTGGTGCGCGCCTGCGCCGCCGCGAGCTTCTTCGCATCGCTGTAGATCTCGACCCCCGACAGCTGCTCGGCCAGCTGCGCCTGCTCGGCTTCCAGGGCCTCGATGCGGGCCGGCAGGCCGTCGAGTTCGCGCTGCTCCTTGTAGCTGAGCTTGGCCTTCTTCACCGGGGCGGGTGCCGCCGCGGGAGTCGCGGCCGGCGGCGTGGGGGCCGGGGCGGCGCGGGCCGCCTTGTCGCGCAGGCTGCGGGCGCGGTCGCGCTGCACCTTCCAGTCTTCGTAGCCACCTTCGTACTCGCGCCACAGGCCCGGGCTCTCGTCGCCTTCCCACGCGATGGTGCTGGTGACCACGTTGTCGAGGAAGCGGCGGTCGTGACTCACGAGGAACACGGTGCCGGCGTAGCCCTGCAGCAGCTCCTCGAGCAGCTCCAGCGTATCGATGTCGAGGTCGTTCGTGGGTTCGTCGAGCACCAGCACGTTCGCGGGCAGCGCGAACAGGCGGGCGAGCAGCAGGCGGTTGCGTTCCCCGCCCGACAGCGTGCGCACCGGCGAGTTGGCCCGTTCCGGCGAGAACAGGAAGTCGTTCAGGTAGCTCATCACGTGCTTGCGCTGGCCGTTGAACTCCACCCACTCGCTGCCCGGGCTGATGGTGTCGGCCAGCGTCGCGTCGAGGTTCAGCGTGCTGCGCATCTGGTCGAAGTACGCGACCTCGATCTTCGTGCCCTGGCGCACCGTGCCGTGGTCGGGGGCGAGCTGGCCGAGGATCAGCTTGAGCAGCGTCGTCTTGCCTGCGCCGTTGGGGCCGATCAGGCCCACCTTGTCGCCGCGCAGCACGGTGGCGTTGAAGCCCTTGACGATCACCTTGTCGCCGAAGGCCTTCGACACGTCGCGCAGTTCGCCGACGATCTTGCCGCTCGGCACGCCCGAGTCGATCTCGAGGCGCACCTGGCCCAGCGAGTCGCGGCGCTTCTGGCGGTTCGCCCGCAGCACCTCGAGCCGCGCGATGCGGGCCACGCTGCGCGTGCGCCGGGCTTCCACGCCCTTGCGGATCCACACCTCCTCCTGGGCCAGCAGCTTGTCGGCGCGGGCGTTGGCCAGCGCTTCAGAGGCCATCTGCTCTTCCTTCAAACGCTCGTACGCGGTGAAGTTCCCCGGGTAGCTGCGGATGATGCCGCGGTCGAGTTCGATGATGCGGGTGGCCACGCCGTCGAGGAAGGCGCGGTCGTGGGTGATCAGCATCACGCTGCCCTTGAACGAGCGCAGCAGGTCTTCCAGCCAGGCGATGGAATCGAGGTCGAGGTGGTTGGTGGGTTCGTCGAGCAGCAGCACGTCGGGCACGGCCACCAGGGCCTGGGCCAGCGCCACGCGCTTCTTCATGCCGCCCGACAGGTCGCCGACGATGCGGCTGCCGTCGAGGTGCAGCTGGCCGAGCGTGGTCTCCACCCGCTGCTCCCACGTCCAGGCGTCCAGCGCCTCGATGCGGGTCTGCAGCGCGTCGAGGTCGACGCCTTCGGCGTGTTCCTCGTACTGCTGGCGCACGGCCTTGGCCTCGGCCACGCCGAGGCTCACGACGTCGAACACCGACGAGGACAGGTCGAACACCGGTTCCTGCGGCACGTAGCAGATGCGCAGGCCCTGGGTCATCTGCAGCAGCCCGTCGTCGGGCTTCTCGAGGCCCGCGAGGATCTTCAGCAGCGACGACTTGCCCGCCCCGTTGCGGCCGATCAGGCCGAGCCGTTCACCCGACTCGAGCGAAAACGCCGCGTTGTCGAGCAGGGCCACGTGGCCGAAGGCCAGGTGGGCGTTGGAGAGGGAAAGGACGGCCATGGGGGATCGAGCGCAGAAGCGGGAATCCCCGATTGTCGCCGGGCGCGGCCCCGGGCGGCCGGAAATGCCCTTCGATCAGGCCGCCGGCGTGCGCAGGGCCTCCTCCAGCGCGTCGACGAACATCGCCGCCACGTCGAAGCCGCTCTGCTGCGTGATCTCCTGGAAGCAGGTGGGGCTCGTGACGTTGATCTCGGTGAGGCTGTCGCCGATCACGTCGAGGCCCACGAGCAGCAGGCCGCGCGCCGCGAGGATGGGGCCGAGCGACTCGGCGATCTCGAAGTCGCGCGCGCTCAGCGGCTGGGCCACGCCCTTGCCGCCGGCGGCGAGGTTGCCGCGGATCTCGCTGCCCTGGGGAATGCGCGCGAGCGAATGGGGCACCGGCTTGCCGCCGATGACCAGCACGCGCTTGTCGCCCTTGACGATCTCGGTCAGGTAGCGCTGCACCATCACCGTCTGCGCGCCGCCGCGGTTCAGCGTCTCGCTGATGCTGCCGAGGTTCAGGCCGTCGGGGCCCACGCGGAAGATGCCCATGCCGCCCATGCCGTCGAGGGGCTTGAGGATGATGTCGCCGTGTTCCGCGTGGAAGCGGCGGATGTCCGCCTCGGACCGCGTGACGAGCGTGGGGCCGATGAACTGCGGGAACTCGAGGATCGCGAGCTTCTCGGGGTGGTCGCGCAGCGCCGACGGCTTGTTGAACACGCGCGCGCCCTCACGCTCGGCCTGCTCCAGCAGGTGCGTGGCGTAGAAGAACTCGCTGTCGAAGGGCGGGTCCTTGCGCATCAGCACCGCGTCGACGTCGGCCAGCGCCGTCACCACGCCCTCGGACACCGTGGTGTACCAGTCGTCGAGCGCGCCGGTGAGTGCGATCTCGCGCAGCGGCGCGCTCACGCGCCCGCCACGCTGCCAGTGCAGGTGCCGCGGCTCGCAGGCGAGGATGCGGTGGCCGCGGCGCGCGGCCTCGCGCATCATCGCGAAGGTGGAGTCCTTGTAGGGCTTGAACGTGTCGAGCGGGTCGGCGACGAAGAGCAGGTTCATGGCGATCGGGCGTCTGGCTTCAGTGGGAAGCAGGACTGTTGCACAAAACGCCGCGGTTCGCCGTGCCCCCCGCCGATGTCATCCCGGCGAATGCCGGGATCCACCGCAGGCCGGGCGCTTCTGCCGCCTGTGGGCCCCGGCGTTCGCCGGGGTGACCGTTCGGGCTAGATCTCGATCTTGGATCCGAGTTCGACCACGCGGTTGGTGGGCAGGCTCAGGAAGTCGGCCGCGCCACTGGCGTTGTGGTGCATGCTCGCGAACATCTTCTCGCGCCACATCGCCATGCCCTCGCCGAGCGAGGGGATCACGATGTCACGCGACAGGAAGTACGAGGTCTCCATGTCGTCGAGGCGCACGCCGCGCCCGCGCAGCAGGTTCAGCGCCTCGGGCACGTCGGGGTCGTTCTTGAAGCCGAAGTGCAGCGTGACCTGCCAGCAGTCGTGGCCCAGCGACTTCATCTCGACACGCTTGTCGAACCCGACCCACGGCACCTCGTGGTGCGTCACCGTGACGAACACGTTCGTCTCGTGCAGCACCTTGTTGTGCTTGAGGTTGTGCAGCAGCGCGTTGGGCGTGAGGCCCTGCTCGCTGACGAGGAACACGGCGGTGCCGGTGACGCGGTTCGGCGGACTCAGGAACACCGCCTCGAGGAAACTCTCGAGGTCGATGGCGTCGTCGCGCAGGCGGTCGCGCATGAGCTGGCGGCCTTCCTTCCACGTCATCATCAGCAGGAACATCACGCCGCCGATCAGCAGCGGGAACCAGCCGCCGTCGAACACCTTGACGATGTTGGCGGCGAAGAAGACGGCGTCCACCATGAAGAAGAAGCCCGTGGCGGCCGCGCACACCACCCACGGGTACTTCCAGCCGTAGCGCAGCACGAAGAAGGTCATCGTCGTGGTGATCAGCATGTCGATCGTGACGGCGATGCCGTACGCGCTCGCGAGCTTGCTGCTCGAGCCGAACAGTGCGACGGCGAACACGATGCAGACGAACAACCCCCAGTTCACGACCGGCACGTAGACCTGGCCGGCTTCCTTCACCGAGGTGTGGTGGATGTACATGCGCGGCAAGTAGCCGAGCTGGATGGCCTGCTTCGTGATGGAGAAGGCCGCGGTGATCAGGGCCTGCGACGCGATCACGGTGGCGCAGGTGGCCAGCGCGATCAGCGGGTACAGCGCCCAGTGCGGGGCCATCTCGTAGAACGGGTTGTTGACGTTCTCGGGGTGGGCCAGCAGCAGCGCGCCCTGGCCGAAGTAGTTGAGCACGAGCGCGGGCATGGCCAGCGCGAACCACGCGAGGCGGATGGGGCGCTTGCCGAAGTGGCCCATGTCGGCATACAGCGCCTCGGCGCCCGTCACGCAGAGCACCAGCGCGCCGAGCGCCGCGAACGAGGTGCCGGGGTGCGCCACGAGGAAGGCCAGCGCATGGTCGGGGGCCAGCGCCCACAGCACCGACGGGTTGGTCATGATGTGCTGCACGCCCAGCACCGCCAGCACGCCGAACCACAGCACCATCACCGGGCCGAAGAACTTGCCCACGTGGGCCGTGCCGTGCCGCTGCACGAGGAACAGCGCGGTGAGCACCACCAGCGTGATGGGCACGACGTAGTGGTGCAGCCCGGGCGCGGCCACCTCGAGGCCCTCGACCGCGGAGAGCACCGACACGGCCGGGGTGATGACCCCGTCGCCGAAGAAGATGGCGGTACCGAAGATGCCCAGGAGCAGCAGCCGGTTGCGCAGCACGGGCCGCTCGGCCACGGCGGTGGACGCCAGCGCCAGCATCGCGATCAGGCCGCCTTCGCCGTTGTTGTCCGCACGCAGGATCAGCACGACGTACTTCAGCGACACGATGATCGTCAGGGTCCAGAAGACCAGCGACAGCACGCCGTAGATGTTCTCTTCCGTGAGGGGCACCCGCCCGTGGGCGAACACCTCCTTGAGCGCGTACAGCGGGCTCGTGCCGATGTCGCCGTACACGACACCGATGGCGCCCAGCGTGAGCGCCGCGAGGCTGGAAGTGGGACGGGGCTGGGTCACGGTCGACCGCGGCGCCGGGGGCAGCGCGGGCTGAGAAATCTAGGGGTCGCCATTTTGCACCTGACGGACAGACAAGATGTTGCAATGCAACAACTTGTCATCTTGCCTCAAGGTCGGCTACTCGTAAACCTCGGCGTCCGGGTCCGTGGCCTCCAGCTCGTAGCTGGCGGCCAGCATGGCCAGGCGGGCGATCACCCCGTACATGTAGAACCGGTTCGGCGCGCTGGCTCCGGGCTTGACGCCCGGCTTGGGCAGCTGGTTCGACTCGGCGAAGGCCAGCGGGGCGAACACCGCCCCGGGGGAATTCAGGTTCTCGTCGACCCCGCGCTCGGCGTTGACGCGGTAGAAGCCGCCCACCACGTAGCGGTCGATCATGTAGACCACGGGCTCGGCCACGGCGTCGTTCATGCGCTCGTACGTGGGCACGCCTTCCTGCAGGATGACCTCGCTCACCTCCTGGCCGTCCTTGATGACGCTCATCTTGTTGCGCGTCTTGCGGTTCAGGTCGATCAGGTCCTTCGGGTCGCGCACGGTCATGATGCCCATGCCGTAGGTGCCGGCGTCGGCCTTGACGATCAGGAACGGCTTTTCGGGGATGCCGTACTCCTTGTGCTTGCGGCGGATCTTCGCGAGCAGCGTCTCGGCCTGCGCCGCGAGTTCGTCCTCGCCTTCGCCGGTGGTGAAGTTGATGGCGCTGCAGCGCGCGAACATCGGGTTGATGAGCCACGGGTCCATGCCCAGCAGCTTCGCGAACTTCTTCGCCACTTCCTCGTACGCCTGGAAGTGGTTGGTCTTGCGGCGCAGCGCCCAGCCGGCGTGCAGCGGCGGCAGCAGGTACTGCTCGTGCAGGCCTTCCAGCACCTTCGGGATGCCGGCGGACAGGTCGTTGTTCAGCAGGATCGTGCAGGGATCGAAGTCCTTCAGGCCCAGGCGGCCCCGGGTGCGCACGAGCGGCTCCACCGTGAGGGACGTGCCGTCGGGCAGGTCGACCGTGGTGGGGCTCGTGACCGTGTCGTCGAGCGTGCCCAGGCGCACGTTCAGGCCGGCCTGGTGGAAGATCTGCATCAGCCGCGCCACGTTGGCGAGGTAGAACGAGTTGCGGGTGTGCTTCTCGGGAATCAGCAGCAGGTTCTTCGCCTCGGGGCAGATCTTCTCGATGGCCGCCATGGCCGCCTGCACCGCCAGCGGCAGCATCTCGGAGGTCAGGTTGTTGAAGCCGCCCGGGAACAGGTTGGTGTCGACCGGGGCGAGCTTGTAGCCCGCGTTGCGCACGTCCACCGAGGTGTAGAACGGCGGGGTGTGTTCCATCCACTCGAGGCGGAACCAGCGCTCGATGGCCGGCAGCGATTCGAGGATGCGCTGCTCCAGTTCGTTGATCGGGCCGTTGAGGGCGGTGATGAGGTGAGGAACCATGGGAAGCCCGGAATCGCGTCAATGCGGAGATTCTAGGCATGTGGGGGCGGGCCGGGCAGGCGCAAGTCGCGGCTTCCTGCCGCCCCTCCCCTGATTCCGGTGCCCCGCCCGGAAAGGAAAAAGGCCACCCGAAGGTGGCCTTTCCAGGGATCGCGGGGCGCCGCCCGTACAGGCGCGGCGCCGGGGCGAGGGCTTACTTGTGGTACGCCGTCTCGCCGTGGGCCGTGATGTCCAGGCCTTCGCGCTCTTCCTCTTCCGTGACACGCAGGCCCACCACCAGGTCGACGACCTTGAAGGCGATGAACGAGACGACGCCGGACCAGACGATGGTCAGCAGCACGGCCTTCAGCTGGATCCAGACCTGGGCGCCGATGCTGTTGGACACCACCGAGGCGGTGACCCAGTCGCCGACCAGGCCCGGGCCGCCGAGGGCCTGGTTGTTGAACACACCGGTCAGCAGCGCGCCGACGATGCCGCCGACACCGTGGACGCCGAAGACGTCCAGCGAGTCGTCCGCACCCAGCAGGCGCTTCAGGCCGTTCACGCCCCAGAGGCAGGCGAAACCGGCGACGAAGCCGATCACGAGGCCGCCCATCAGGCCGACGTTGCCGGCGGCCGGGGTGATGGCGACGAGGCCGGCGACGGCACCCGAAGCGGCACCCAGCATCGATGCCTTGCCCTTGAGCAGCGCCTCACCGATGCACCAGGCCAGCACGGCGGCGGCGGTGGCACCCAGGGTGTTCATGAACGCGAGGACGGCGCTGTTGCCGGCTTCGAGCGCCGAACCGGCGTTGAAGCCGAACCAGCCCACCCACAGCAGCGAGGCACCGACCATCGTCAGCGTCAGCGAGTGCGGCGTGAAGGCTTCCTTGCCGTAGCCGACGCGCTTGCCGATCACGAAGGCACCCACCAGGCCGGCGACGGCCGCGTTGATGTGCACCACGGTGCCGCCCGCGAAGTCGAGGGCGCCCATCTGCCAGAGGTAGCCGGCCTTGCCGTTCATCTCATCGACCACCGAGGCGGCCGAGTAGGCGTCCGGACCCATCCAGAACCACACCATGTGGGCGATCGGGGCGTAGCTGAACGTGAACCACAGGACCATGAACAGCAGCACGGCCGAGAACTTGATGCGCTCGGCGAAGGCGCCGACGATCAGGCAGCAGGTGATGCCGGCGAACGTGGCCTGGAAGGCGGCGAACAGCATTTCAGGGATGTAGACACCCTTGCTGAACGTGGCGCCCATGGCGAACGAGCCGTCGGCCGCGTTGAAGAGGCCCTTCATGAACAGCCGGTCGAGGCCGCCGATGAACGCGTTGCCTTCGGTGAACGCGAGGCTGTAGCCGTAGACCATCCACAGCACCACGATCAGCGAGAACGTGACCAGCACCTGCATCAGCACCGACAGCATGTTCTTGCTGCGCACGAGGCCGCCGTAGAACAGGGCCAGGCCCGGGATGGTCATCAGGATCACGAGGAGCGTGGCGACCACGATCCAGGCGATGTCACCCTTGTTGGCGACCGGCGCGGCGGCCGGAGCCGCCGAAGCGGCCTCGGCCGGCGCGGCCGTGGCAGCCGCAGGCGCGGCGTCCACGGCAGAAGCCGCGGCGACCGGTGCGGAGGCGGCGGCGTCCTGTGCGGAGACGCCCCCGGCAAACCCGAGGACCGACAGGCCCAGGGCGAGGGATACGAGCAGTTTCTTCATGGTTGTCTTTCTCGGGACGTCAGAGCGCGTCCTTGCCGGTCTCGCCGGTGCGGATGCGAACCACTTGTTCCAGCGGCGACACGAAGATCTTGCCGTCGCCGATCTTGCCGGTGCGCGCGGCACCTTCGATGGCCTCGATGACGCGGTCGATCAGTGCGTCGTCGACCGCGGCCTCGATCTTCACCTTCGGGAGGAAGTCCACCACGTACTCTGCACCGCGGTACAGCTCGGTGTGGCCTTTCTGGCGCCCGAAACCTTTCACTTCGGTCACGGTGATGCCTTGCACGCCAATGGTGCTGAGGGCTTCCCGGACCTCGTCAAGCTTGAACGGCTTGACGATGGCAGTCACCATCTTCATGGGATTCTCCTTGGTTGATACCGCTAGATTTCCACCCGGCAGCGCCGGACCTCACATGGCCTTCGTGACGGACACGATGAAGCGACCCTTGTTGCCGTCGCCCCAGCTTTCCTTCTCGTTGGCGCCGACGTAGGCGGCCGCGGCCGAGAAGCCCGAACCGAAGTCGTAGGTGGCGCCGATCTTGTAGTCCACGTAGCTCTTGTACGGGTACAGGGCCTTGGTGTCGCTGGTGAGGGCCGTGTAGCCGACGTGGCCGTTCAGGGTCACGCCCTTGACGACTTCGTAGTTGGCGCTCAGGTCGGTGTACAGCGTGCCGCGGCCTTCCTCGAGGCCGAAGTAGCGGTCGCCGGCGTTGTACGAGAGCTTGGCGGAGACGAACTTCCAGCTCAGCGCGCCGTAGATCTCGGTGGTGTTCAGCGCGGCACCCTGCGGGTACTGGTAGCGCAGCACGCCGACGTCGAAGCCGAAGTCAGGGGCGATCTCGCCCTTGTAGCCGCCATAGAGGTCCATCTCGATGTCGGTGCCCGGCACGAGGCCGATCGAGGAGTTCCAGTTGCCGATGTAGAAGCCCTGGTACGAGACGTCGAAACCGCCCTGGATGGCCGGAGCGACGTTCTTCTCGATGTTGCTCTGGTCCTGGCCACGGTACTTGTACTTCGTGGTCAGCGTCACGTTCGCAGTGACCGAGGGCGCGTCTTCCGCGTGGGCGGCGGTAGCACCCAGCATCGAAGCCAGCACGGACAGGCACACAAGCGATTTCTTCATGAAAGGGAACTCCATTGGGGCGGTTGGTTGAATCTTGCGCGGACACTTTTGCAGCTTCTGTGCCATGGGCACTCCCCGCCTGATCCGCCCCACCGTCGGACATCCCGCCCATGAGCCGGGCATCACCAGCACCGAGAAGGTGCTTTTGTCAGTTTTCAGACACGATTCGGCACGAAAGTGGTGCGCATGATTCAAACCGGGTCGAAGGCCCGGAGCGCCCGCGCAGCCGCCTTGAGTGCGTCGGCGCCGTCCCCGGCCATCTGGGCCTGGACGATCGCACCATCGACGATCAAGGCCACCGCCGCGGCGTCCGCCCGCCGCGTGCGCCCCGCCGGCAGCAGCGACGCGATGACGTCGGCCATGTCGGCCTTGTGGGCGCGCACCGCCTCCAGCGCACCGGGCACCGACGGCCCCAGCTCCGCGGCGACGTTGATGAACGCGCAGCCCCGGTACCCGTCGCTCCCGAACCACTCCGCGAGCGCCGGCAGCAGCGCGCCGAGCGGCGGCCCCTTGCGCGGGGCGTGCCGCTGCAGGGCGTCCGTGAACCACGACATCCACAGGCCGTGCCGGTGGGCCAGGAACGCCAGCACCAAGTCGTTCTTGCTCGGGAAGTGGCGGTAGAACGTGACCTTCGTGACCCCGGCCTCCGCGATCACGCGGTCGATGCCGGTGCCGCGGATGCCGTCGCGGTAGAACAGGTCGTGGGCGGTGGCGAGGATGCGGTCGCGGGCGGAGAGGTCCATGCGGAATTGTAGACAGGTCTGTCTACATGCCCTAGAGTCGCGTCATCGCATGTAGACAGATCTGTCTACACCACCCCGACCCCGGAGCCCCCGCCATGGAAACCCGCCCGCCGCTGCCCCCCTTCACCGCCGACACCGCCCGCCAGAAGGTGCGCGCCGCCGAGGACGGCTGGAATTCGCGAGACGCCGACCGCGTGTCGCTCGCCTACACGCTCGACACGCGCTGGCGCAACCGCGCCGAGTTCGTGAACGGCCGCGCCGAGGCCCGCGCGTTCCTGCAACGCAAATGGATCCGCGAGCTCGACTACCGCCTCATCAAGGAACTGTGGGCATTCGAAGGCAACCGCATCGCGGTGCGCTTCGCCTACGAGTGGCACGACGACTCGGGCCAGTGGTACCGCAGCTACGGCAACGAGAACTGGGAGTTCGATGCGAACGGGCTGATGGCCGTGCGCCACGCGAGCATCAACGACTTGCCCATCGCCGAGACCGAGCGCAAGTTCCGCTGGCCGGCGGGCCGCCGGCCCGACGACCACCCCGGGCTGACCGAGCTGGGCTGCTGAGCCCGGCGGCGCGGGGGACTGGATGGGTGGAAACCCCTAAACCCCCGGCCCGCCGCGCCGAAAACGGAGGATCCACCCCTCGCCGCGGGAGCGGGGGTCACCCCTTTCGTTCCGGAGATCCCGCATGTCCTCCCTCTTCGACCGGCTCCGCCTCGGTCCCCGCCTGGCCCTCGCGTTCGCGCTGGTCCTGTTCGTGATGTCGGTCGCCGCCGGCATCGGCATCTGGCGCCTCGACACCCTCCACGTGATCGCCCGCGACCTCGGTGGCCCGTCCGCCGAACGGGCGCTGCTCGCACAGGAGCTGCAGTCCATCGTCGTGCTCAGCTCGGTGCGTGCCGAGACGCTGCTCGAGATCGACGACGCCGAGTACACCAAACGCATCAACGCCGACCGCAAGGTCACGTCCGCCCGCTCCGAGGTCGTGCGCAAGTCGCTCGAGGAACTGGCCGACACCGAGGAAACGAAACGCCTCTTCGCCGCCATCGACACGGCCGGCGACACCTTCCGCGACGTGCGCAACGCGCTGGTCAAGAAGAAGGCCGCGGGCGAGGCGGTGACCGACGACGACATCCAGTCGAAGCTGCGCCCGGCCGCGGCGAACTACGCGGCCGCGGTGGAGGCGATGGCGCAGTACCAGCGCCACCGCGTCGAGCAGGAGCGCGCGTTCGCCGACACCAACCACCGCACCGGCATCACGATGCTGGCCTCGGGCATCGCGATCGGCGTGCTGCTGGCCGCCGCGTGCGCCTGGGTGCTGGCGCGTTCGATCGTGCGGCCGCTCGCCGAGGCCTCGCGCCGCGCGGAGCAGGTCGCGAGCGGCGACCTCACCGCCGCCCCCGTGCCCGACGAGCGCCACAACGAGATGCAGACCCTGGTGGCCGACCTGAGCACGATGCAGGGCCGGCTCGCCGACCTCGTCGCCAACGTGCAGGGCGCGAGCGAGTCCATCACCACGGCCAGCGCCGAGATCGCCGCGGGCAACCAGGACCTGTCGTCCCGCACGGAACAGGCCGCGTCGAGCCTGCAACAGACGGCCTCCAGCATGGAACAGCTCACCGCCACCGTGCGCCAGAGCGCCGACGCCGCGATGCAGGCGAGCGAACTCGCGACCTCCGCCTACGGCGTCGCCGAACGCGGCGGCGAGGTGGTGTCCGCGGTGGTGACCACGATGAACGGCATCGCCGCCGCGTCGGCGCGCATCGCCGACATCATCGGCACCATCGACGGCATCGCGTTCCAGACCAACATCCTCGCGCTCAACGCCGCGGTGGAAGCCGCGCGGGCCGGCGAACAGGGCCGCGGCTTCGCGGTGGTGGCGAGCGAGGTGCGCAGCCTCGCGCAGCGCTCGGCCCAGGCCGCGCGCGAGATCAAGTCGCTGATCCACACGAGCGTGGACGAGGTCGAGTCCGGCACCCGGCTCGTGCAGGAGGCGGGCACCACGATGGCCGAGGTGGTCTCGTCGGTGCGGCGTGTCACGGAGATCGTGCGCGAGATCAGCACCGCCGCCGCGGAACAGCGCGACGGCATCGGCCAGGTCAACCAGGCCGTGGCCCAGCTCGACCAGGTGACGCAGCAGAACGCCGCGCTCGTCGAGGAATCATCGGCCGCCACCGAAAGCCTGAAGGACCAGGTGCTGCACCTGTCCGGGCTGGTGGGGACGTTCAAGCTCGCGCGGGCACGCTGAGCCCCTTCTCAGACGACCCGCACCCCGAGTTCCTCGACCAGCGCCGCGGCCTGGCCGTGGGACAGCAGGGCGCCCTTGAAGGCGGCGCCGAGGCTCGCGAGCTTGAGCCCGCCGAGGTCGACCCCGCGCAGGTCGGCGCCCTCGAAGCGCGCGTTGCGCAGGTGGGCGTTGCGCAGGCTGCCGCCTTCGAACACGGCCTCGCGGAAGTCGCAGCCCGCGAGGTCCGCGTCCGACAGATCCAGCTGCGAAAGCGTCTGCTTGCGGAACGACATGCCGCGCAGGTCCACGCCCACCAGCAGCGACTCGTGGAATCCGAGGCCCAGCGTGCGTGCCTCGTGGAACCCGGCGCCCGTGAGTTTCACCTCGGTGAACACGGCGGACGACAGCGTGGCCCGCGCCCACACGGTGTTGTTCAGGTCGCAGCGGGCCCACCGTGCGTCGGTCAGGTCGGCGAGGTGGAAGTCCGCCTGGCGGCCCTTGCACCCCATCCAGCGGGTGTCGCGGAGGTCCGCGCGTTCGAACGAGGTTTCGATGAACGCGCAGTCGAAGAACTGCGCGCCGCGCAGCACGAGCCGCGAGAGGTCCTCGCCGTCGAAGGTGCAGTCCTCGAACTGGAGCGCGGGCGTCTCCTCGGCCAGCAGCGCGACCACGTCGGCACGGGACAGCGTGCGGCCGGCGACGGTCAAGGGGGTGGCGGCTTCGGTCATGGTCGGGTCGGCACGGTCATCGGGGGCGACGGACTCTAGCCGGTAAATCCGGCGGCAAGCCCAAGCCCTTGCGCCGCCCGAAGGTCAATGCGCCGGCCGTTTGACGAAAGGGCGCGGCTGTGAACACATTCGCTATGCGAGGTGCGGTCTCACGTCCGGCACGTCGTCGTCCGACCGGTTCACGAACAGCGACCGCGTCGGCACGGCGAAGGTCACGCCCAGGCCCGCCAGCTCGCGCATCAGCGCGAGGTTGATGCGCTGCTGTTCGTCCATGTAGACGTTGAAGTCGGGGGCCAGCACGATGTAGACCACCTCGTACTCGAGCGCGTTCTCGCCGAAGCCCTTCAGGTGCGCGCGGTCGAACCGGAGCTTGTCGCTCTGCTCGACGATGCGCCGCACCACCGCCGTCACCTGCTCGGCCTGCTCCGGCGTGGTGGCGTAGGTCACGCGGAACCCGAACACGATGCGCCGCTCGCGCAGGCGCTTGTAGTTGCTCACCGTCTGCTTGAGCAGCTCGGTGTTCGACATCACGATCTGCTCGCCGCCCAGGCTGCGGATGCGCGTGGTCTTCACACCCACCAGCTCCACGGTGCCCGCCACGGCGCCGAACACGATGAAGTCACCCACCTCGAAGGGTTTGTCGACCGCGATCGCCACCGAGGCGAACAGGTCGCCGAGCACGTTCTGCACCGCGAGCGCCACCGCGATGCCGCCCACGCCGAGGCTCGCGATGAAGGCCGTGATGTTGACCCCGAGGTTCGACAGCATCGCGAGCAGCACGATCGTCCACAGCAGCGTGCGCACGCCCCACGAGATCAGCGTGGCCGCCGCGCTGGTCGTCTGCACGCCGGCCCCCGCCTGGCGCTCGGCATGCCGCCGCAGCACCATCGTGACGGCCCGGTTGGCCCACAGCGCGACCTGCAGGGCCAGTGCCACGAACCACAGCTGGCTCACGCGCGAGGCCCAGCGGTCGGGCAGGTCCAGCATGCCCACGCCCACCAGCAGCGCCACCAGGGCGATCAGCCAGCCGTTCGTGCCGCCGAGGATCTCGACGATCACGTCGTCCGCACGATGGGTCGTGCGGTCGGAGATGCGCTGGAGGCGGGACAGCACCAGCTTCAGTGCGACGGTCAGCACGAGGTACACCACCAGCGAGACCGCCAACGCCAGCACGAGGTTGATCACCGACACGCCGAACACCTCGGCGTCGGTCAGGCCATCGAGAAAGTCGAGTTTGTCCATGCAGTCACCGTACCCGCGGTGGAAGTTGTCGATCCGCAGCAGGGGCAAGGCACGTACCCGGCGCCTTCACGCGGATGACATTCGGGCCCGATAGCCTCGCGGCCTTTCCCACGGCAGAAGTTGCTTCCATGGCCATCCGTTCCCTCCTCCCCCTTTCCCTCGCGATGTGCGTGCTGGCCGGCTGCGGCGGCAGCGACGACGAGGTCATCCCACCCGCACCATCGATCGCGTCGCTGCGCCTCGTCGGCGCCACGTCCATTCCCACCGGCACGCTGTTCGAGGGCGTGGAGTTCGGCGGCATCTCCGGTCTCGACCGTGCGGCGGACGGCACGTACTGGGCCATCTCCGACGACCGTGGCGGAGAACGCGGCACGCCGCGCTTCTACAACCTCACGATCGACCATGACACGAGCGGCGCCGTCTCGGTGCAGATCCGCAAGCAGGTGCTGATGCAGCGCGAGGACGGCACGTCGTTCCCGGCCACCGCCCGCACCGTCGACCCCGAGGCCGTCCGTGTCGCACCCAACGGCGACCTCTACTGGTCCTCCGAAGGCAACTGGAGCGCCACGGCCGGCGCCATGTACCAGCCCTTCCTGCGGCAGATGACCACGGACGGCCGCTTCGTCCGCGAGTTCGCCGTGCCGTCCGCGTACCGGTACGTGGACAACGCGACGACCGGCGGACGCAGCAACAAGCTCTTCGAGGCGCTGGCCGTGACCCCCGACGGCACGGTCTACGTCGCGAACGAGGACGCCCTGATCCAGGACGGCCCGCTCACCACGGTCCAGGCCGGCAGCGTGGTGCGTGTCACCGCGATGGACCCGGCCACCGGCAAGCCGAAGGGACAGTACGCCTACGCACTGCCCGCGATCCCCGTGGACGCCCCCGCCGGCGCACCGTTCGGTCCCGACAACGGCCTGTCCGAGATGCTCGCCGTGGGCAACCGGCAGTTCATCGCCGTCGAACGCGCCTTCGCGTCCGGCATCGGCAACATCATCCGCCTCGTGCTGACCGAAATCACCGACGGCACCACCAACATCAGCGCCATCGACACGCTGGTGGGTGCCACCTACCAGCCCATGGCACGCCGCGTGCTGCTCGAGATGCCCATCACCTGGCAGGGCATCAAGCTCGACAACATCGAGGGCCTGAGCTGGGGACGCACGCTCCCCAACGGCAACCGCACCCTGGTGCTCGTGGCGGACAACAACTTCACGGCCACGACGCAGGCCACGCAGGTCATCGTGCTGGAAGTGGTGATGCAGTGAACGTCAGGAGACCAGCAACGCCTCGTACTCGTCCCTGAACTGCTGCAGCGAGCTCGCCACCACCGTCACCGCCCCGTCGACGAGGCCGCAGCGCCCGCTGCCGGGCAGCAGGCCGCAGAGGTTCTCGAGTGCGGCGAGGTCGGCGCGCACGCCGCGGCCGGTGTCGATGCGGTTGAGCAGCCGCGTGAGCTGGTAGGTGCCGCCCTTGCACGGGGGGCACTGGCCGCACGAGCCGTGCGAGAAGAAGTCGACGTACTCGGCGACCTTGCGGACGATGCTCGTGCCCTCGGACACCACGATCATCGCGCCGGTGCCCAGCCGCGAGCCGCGGGCGCGCACCGATTCGAAGTCGAGGGCGACGTCGAGGTGGTGTTTCGTGAGCAGCGTGTTCGACGGGCCGCCCGTGAACACCGCCTTGAACTCCCGGCCCATCAGCAAACCGCCGCCGTGGTCGAACACGAGCGTGTCGAGGCGGGTGCCCATCGGCAGTTCGTACAGGCCGGGGCGCAGCACGTCGCCCGACAGCGAGTAGAGCTTGGTGCCGCTCGCGTCGCCCAGGCCGAGGTTCCGGTACCACGCGGCGCCGTGGCGCAGGATGCCGGGCACGTGGGCGAAGGTCTCGGTGTTGTTCACCAGGGTGGGTTGGCCGTGGACGCCGCTCTGCGCGGGATAGGGCGGCTTGCGGCGCGGGAACGGGAAGCCGCCCTCGACCGTCGAGATCACCGCGGTCTCCTCGCCCCCGATGTAGAGGCCCGAGCTGGGGACGAGTGCCAGCGACAGCGGGCCCCCGATCGCGGCTTCGACCGGGGCGAGGTGCCCGAGGTCGCGCCATTGCCGCACGGCCTCGCCCACCGCGGCGATGGCCTGCTTCTCGTGGGGGTTGACGTACAGCACCACGTGGTTCGCCCCGGTGGCCACCGCCGCGATGAGCGCGCCTTCGATCACCGCGTGCGGCGTGTGTTCGAGCAGGAACCGGTCCTTGAACGTGCCGGGTTCGTCCTCGTTGCCGTTGCAGATGACGTACTTGTCCCCCGCGGGCCCGGCGGCCACCGGGGCCCACTTGCGGTGGGTGGGGAAACCGGCCCCGCCCATGCCGCGCAGGTCCGCGTCGGCGATCAGCGGAATGATGGCCTGCGGATCGCGCACGGCGTTCGCGAGTCCTTCACCCCCGCCCAGCGCGAGCCAGGCCGCGAGGTCGGCGCCGACACGCACCTCCGGCTTCATCAGCACCTGGTTCAACGTGGAGTCCATCGCATGCCCCCTAGCGGATGCCGCCGACGCCGTGCGCCGGCATGCCCGCGCCCAGGCCGGCATCGGCGCCCAGGTCGAAGTGGGCGTAGGTGGGGAACAGCTGGGGCGCCCTGACGTCGAGCGGCAGGCCCGCCAGCGTGAGTTCGCGCTGCCAGGCGTGCACGTGGCCGATGCCGGCCCGGCCCCACAGCGTGCCGCCGTCCGCCGGCTGCGCCGCGGCCGCGGCGCCGGCGCGGCGGCCCATGCTGACGATGTCGAGCAGCGCATTGCCCATCAACCGGTTGCGGCCGTGGATGCCGCCGGCGAGTTCGCCCACGGCGTAGAGGCCCGGGGTGCCGGTGGCGCCGTGCCGGTCGATGGCGACACCGCCGTTCTGGTAGTGCAGCGTGGGGTACACGAGGAAGGGTTCCTCCGCCGCGTCGTGGCCGCACTTCTTCGCGAGGTGGCGGAGCGTCACGAGGCGCTTGGCCAGGATGCCGGGGTTCGCCTTCTCGAGCGACGGCGTGTCGAGGAAGACCCCGACCTGGCCGCCCCGCTCGATGCCCCGGCCCTCCGCGCACTCGCGCAGGATCGCGGCGGCCACCACGTCGCGCGGCTGCAGCTCGTCGACGAACCGTTCGCCCTCGCCGTTGATCAGCGTGGCACCGGCGGACCGTGCCGCCTCCGAGATCAGGCCGCCCGCGAGGTGGCGGGGGTACGCGATGCCGGTCGGGTGGTACTGGAACGAATCGAGCTCGCGCAGGCGCGCCCCGATGCGGTAGGCCAGCACGAGGCCGTCGCCGGTGGCGCCGTAGTGGTTGGACGTGGGGAACTGGTTCAGGTGCAGCCGGCCGGCGCCGCCGGTGGCCATGATCACCGAACGCGCACGGACCAGCACGAAGCAGCGCCACTCGAGGTTGTAGACCACGGCCCCGGCGCAGCGGCCATGGTCGTCGGACAGCAGCTCGACGACGGGGCAGCGGTTCCACAGCGTGATGCCCGGCTCCAGCTCGACCGCCTCGCGCAGCACGCGCATCATCTCGAGGCCGGTGTAGTCGCGGTACGAGAGGATGCGCGCGGCCGTCGCGCCGCCCGGCTTCTTGCGCAACAGCTTGCCGCCGAGCGGCCGGTCGTCGTCCTCCAGGTCGAACATCATGCCCAGCTCGATGAGCCAGCGGATGACGGCGGGGCCGTCCATCGCCATCTGGGCCACCAGTTCCGGCTCGCCGCAGAAGTGGCCGGCCCGCAGCGTGTCCTCGAAGTGGCGCTGGGGGCTGTCGTCCGCACCCACCGCCGCCTGGATGCCGCCCTCGGCCATCACGGTGTTGCTGTCGCCGAGGCGCAGCTTCGTCGCGAGGATCACGCGCGCGCCGTCCTTCGCGGCCGTGAGCGCCGCCGCGCAGCCGCCGCCCCCGCCGCCGATGACCAGCACGTCGGTGGTCACCAGCTGGGCGCCGGCGATGTGGACGTCGTCGATCAGCGCGTTGGCCTGCAGGTGGCCCGCGAAGTCGGGCTGGCAGGGGTCGCCGCGGTTCACGCCGACGGCGAGGCTGACCCGCGCGCGCGGCCCGTGGTCGGGGTGGTAGCCCTTGAGCAGATCGGGGACGGACACCTCGTCCGCGCGCTTCGGCGGGGTCGCGCCCACCTGCCAGCGCTGGCGTGCGGCGTCGTAGGGAATGCCGGAGGCCATGGTGCCGCCCGTTCAGACCGGCGGACGCGCACCGGGCGCGTCGAAGTCGATCGCCTGTTCGCCGCGTTCGATCTCCTGCAGCCGCCGCAGCAGGTCCGACGGGCGCAGCGAACGCGATGCGAGCATGCGCCGCACGAAGAGCCCGAGGTGGTTGGGCCGGATGTGTTCGGGACAGGCCAGCGTGCACAGGTTGCACATCACGCATTCGTCGAACACGTGGGCGGACGCGGCCATCTCGCCGGCCACGGCCTGGTTCACGCCGCGCTGCACGTCGAGCCCCTTCGGACAGGCGCGGTCGCAGCCACCGCAGTGCCGGCAGTGCTCGGCCTCGGGGAACACCTCGCCGATGCGGGCGAGCGCGTCCCAGCTGTCGCCGAGTTCGTCCATGCGGTAGCGGTGGCGGGCGGCCGGGGTGAAGTACTCGAGGAAGGCGACCTGCATGCCCTCTTCCACGAGGGTCTCGCAGGCGAGTGCCGTGCGCACCTCGGAGTCCCCGGTGCGCCGCACCAGCACCCTGCACGAGCCGCAGACCCCCTGGCCCATGCAGCCCACGCCTTCGACCAGCGTCTGTCCCGCGGCCACCATGGCCTGCAGGATCGAACTGGTGGCCGGCACCTGCAGTGGGCAGCCTTCGACGCTCAGCTGGACGATCGGATCGCTCATGCGCTCCCTCCCGGTCACCAGAACCCGAGCACCTTCCACCACGCGCCACCGACGAAGGTGAAGACGAGCAGTTCCAGCACGCTCATGATGAAGCCGACGCGCCACCACACGCCCAGGGTCACGTAGCCGCTGCCGAACACGATCGGCGAGGTGCCGGTGGCGTAGTGGGTCAGCGTCATCATGATGGTGGAGCCGGCCACCATCATCAGCGCGAAGAGGCCCACGTACTCGGGCGGCAGCAGGTGCACGCCCACGGTCAGGAAGGCGAGCATCATGGCGCTGACGTGCGCCGTGGTGCTGGCGAACAGGTAGTGCGAGTAGACGAAGGCCAGCACCAGGATGGCCGCGGTGCCGCCCCAGCCGATGCCGCTGGCGGCGATGGTGTCGCGCATGCCTTCGGAGAACCACTTGATGACCCCGAGCTTGTTCAGCTGCTCGGCCAGCATCACGAGGGCGCCGAACCAGATCAGCGTGTCCCAGGCCGCCTTCTCGGACAGCACGTCGTCCCAGTCGATGGTGCCGGTGATGATCAGTGCGAACACGCCCAGGAAGGCGACCACGGTGGGGTCGAGGTTCCAGGCCGGACCGAAGATCATCTCCGGGACGTTCGCCCACAGCACCAGCAGCAGCCCGAAGGTGCCCATCATCACCTTCTCCTTCGGTGACACGGGGCCCATGCGCTGCAGTTCGCCGCGGGCGTAGTCGATGGCGTCGGGGGTCTTCTTGAGTTCCGGCGGCGACAGCAGGTAGATCACGAGCGGCATCGCCAGCAGGCACAGCAGGCCGGGCACCACCATGCACAGCGCCCAGGTGGTCCAGGTGAGGCTGAGGTTCGAGTTGGTGGCCTTGGCCACGTAGTCGATCACCAGCGGGTTCGGTGCCGTGGCGGTGACGAACATGCCCGAGGTGATGGTGTTCGCGTGGTAGTTCACCAGCGCCAGGTACGTGCCGACCTTGCCCTCGGTGCCCTTTTCGGGATCCGAGTCGAACGCGTTCGCGATCGACTTCATGATGGGGTGCACGATGCCGCCGCCGCGGGACGTGTTGCTCGGCGTGAACGGGGCCAGTACCAGGTCGCAGATGGCCAGGCCGTAGCCGATGCCCACCGTGCGCTTGCCCAGCACCGAGATGAACATCAGGCCCATGCGCTGGCCGAGGCCGGTCTTCTTGAGGCCGCGGGAGATCAGGATGGCCGCGACGATCAGCCAGATCAGCGGGCTGTCGAAGCTGCTGAGCGCGTCGGCGATGGCGCCCTTGGACGAATCGGACGTCACCTCCGACAGCGACACGATGACGATGGCCATCAGTGCCATCACGCCGATGGGCATCACCTTCAGGATGATGGCGACGATGGTGGTCAGGAAGATCGCCACCAGCGTCCACGCCTCGGGCTTGAGCCCCGCCGGCGTGGGGATCAGCAGCAGCACGACGAGCACCACCGTCGTGATGATGGCGGGGATCAGCCGGAAAGGCACCGCCCCGTTGAAGTAGCGGAACATCGCGGTCAGTTTGGCGAACATCCCCGGCTCCTCGTCTTGTCATTCACCCGGGTCGCAGTGGGCCGCCCGGGCAGGCTGGATGACCGGATCTTGCGACTTGTCGGGGGCCCCCGCAACTGCACCTTCGGGCAAGTCCGGCCAGCGGACACCCGGGCGGTCAACGCCGCTGGCGGACGCTCACTGCCAGATCCTGTAGACCCAGAACGCCTCGTCGTCGCGCGTGCGCCGCCGCAGCTCGTCGGGTGCGAAGCCCGTGATGCGCTTCGATTCCCGGCACATGTGCGACTGGTCCGCGTACCCGGACTCCACCGCGAGCTCGGCCATGTTGACGGCCCGGTGCTGCGGCGCCGCGAGGCCGTCGAGGAAGGCCCGCTCCGCGCGGCTGATGCCCCGCAGCGAGCGCAGGGGCTGCCCGGTCCACTCCTTGATGCGGCGCTCGACCTGCCGCGCGCTGCGGCCGAGGCCGGACGTGGCGGCGCGCATCGCGATGGCCTGCGTCCAGTCGTGGTACCGGCGGCCCGGGGCCGACGTCTCGGGGCGGGCGGCCTGCCACAGCGGGTCGAGGAAGTCTTCCATCAGGGCGACGCGCGTGTCGTCGTCCGGTGCGGCCAGCACGTCGCGGCACATCCGGCACCAGGCCTCGGGGAGCAGCTCGTGCGCGTCGGCGAAGCGGTTGACGAGGTCGGCGGGCTGCACGCCCGTCAACGCGCGGAACGCATCGGGCATCAGCATGAGCATCATCCCGTGGCCCGGGCCCGGGTTCCACGACAGCGACGGCCGGTCGAACGGCCCCGCGACGACGATGCGCGAGAGCGGCGCAGCCACCGCGGGGCCACGCGGCGCGGCCGAGAACGGCTGCACGTGGCACTCGCCCTCGAAGAACCAGCTGATGCTGCACAGCGGCGTGAGCGGGAAGTAGTTGTACCGCGCCCGGTCGGGCAGCTGCACGCCGGTGGTGTCCCGGCTGAAGACGGCCCGGACGCACGACGCCAGGGACACCCGGGGCAGCCAGAGACGGTTCACCGCGTCGGACAGGGGCACGGAACATTCCATGCCGGCAGTCTATGGGCAAGTCCGGCCCGGCCATGTCGAAAACGTTCAATACGGCGTCCGGCGTCCGCGGTGAACATCGGCGCCATGGACACCCACGCCGCCACATCCACCGCCTCCCCGCCGTCCCGCGCCGGCCGCCCACCCGGCCCGTCCGCCCGCTGGTTCGGCCTGCCCCTGCTGGCCGCGCTCCAGCGCGACTACCTCGGGTTCACCAGCCAGCTCCGGGCGCAGTACGGCGACCTGAGCTACGCGCGGGTCGCCTTCGAACACGCCTACGACGTGTTCTCCCCGGAACTCGTGCGCGAACTGCTCGTGGCGAACGCGGACGGCCTGAAGCGCTGGGAGCGCGGCCTCGAGGTGTTCGAACAGCTGATGGGGCAGAGCGTGCTCGTCACCGAGGGCGAGGTGTGGCAGCGCCAGCGGCGGATGCTGCAGCCCGGCTTCTCGCCCCGGCGCGTGGCCGGCTACGCCACGCTGATGAGCGGCTCGGCCGCGAAGGGCCTCGACGCCGCGCTGCCCGCCGGCGCCGCCGAAGGTCGGGTGGACATGGACTCGCTGTTCACCCGCCTGGCCATGGACGTCATCCTGCGCACGCTGTTCAGCAGCGAGGCCTCCGAGGAATCGGCCCGGGCCATCGATGCGGTCCAGGTGGCCAGCGAATGCGCGTTCCGCGAGATGTTCCGTCCGATGACCTTGCCCGACTGGCTGCCGCTGCCGGGCAAGGCGGCGAAGCGGCGCGCGCTGCGCACGCTGCGGAACCTCGTCGACGGCCACATCGCCGCACGGCGCGCTGCCGGCCCGGGCGACCACGACGACCTGCTCGGCATGCTGCTGTCGGCCCGGGACGAGGCGACCGGCGAAGGCCTGTCGGCCCAGGAAGTTCACGACCAGTGCATGGTCACCTTCCAGGCGGGCCACGAGACCTCCGCCACCGCGCTGCTGTGGTGGAGCCGCCTGATCGCCGGCGAACCCGAGGCGCTGGCGCGGGCGCAACAGGAGGTCGACGCGGTGCTGCAGGGCGCGACGCCCGTCGCGGCCGACCTGGCCCGCCTGCCCTGGCTGACGGCGACGCTGAAGGAGGCGATGCGCCTCTACCCGCCCATCCCCGCGCTGATGTCGCGGCGGACCACGCGGGAGATCCAGCTCGGCGACTGGCGCATCCCCAAGGGCTCGCTGGTGCGCGTGACGCCCTGGGTCATCCAGCGCGACGGTCGCCACTTCGAGCACGCGGCGCGGTTCCTGCCGCAGCGGTTCACCGACCCGGACGACAAGGCCCCGCGCGGCGCGTGGCTGCCCTTCGGCACCGGGCCGCGGGTGTGCATCGGCCAGCACTTCGCGATGCTGGAGATGACGGTGATCGCGGCGATGCTGCTGCAGCGCTACGAGTTGCGGCTGCCGGACGACGCACCGGCCTGCGAGCCGGTGATGCACGTGACGCTGCGGCCGAAGGACGGCGTCACGCTGCTGTTGCGCCGCCGCTAGCGCTGCAAGGCGCCGAACGCGTAGCTCAGCTGCACCTGCGTCAGCGCCGCGGCCTGGTCGTCGCTGCGCAGGGTGCGGAACTGGCCCACCCCTGCGCGCAGCCGCAGCCCCTCGGTCAGGGCCCACTGCGCCCAGACCTCGAGCTGCGCGACCGCCCCGCCGCCCACGGCGACCCCGCCACCGCCGGCCGCGCCCAGCAGCCCTTCGGCGCCGATCCGCAGCCGCGTCCACACCGGGTCGCTCTGCACCCCGAGGCCGAAGAGCCCGAACGAGTACGCGCCCGCCCGGCCCCAGGCGGCACTGCCGGCATGGGCGACGCCGTAGACACGCGGCGAGAAGTCGCGCGCCATCACGAGGGCCAGGTGGCTCACGGCCTCCTCGCTGCCGTCCTTGAAGCGCATCCGCGGGACGTGCATCACGCTGGCCCCCAGCTGCTGCACGCGCACCGTGCCGCCGGGATCCTCGCCCGAGGGCTGGGGCACGCGGTCCAGCGGCAGGGACAACGCGGCGCGGACGAACCGTGCGGTGTACTCGCCGGAGGGCGCGTGCGAGACGCCGGCGTCCACCCGCACGCTCGGCCCCCAGGGCGTGATCCAGCGCAGCGTCGGTCCGGCCCGCACGAGCCAGCCGTTGCCGGTGTCGACATTGCCGCCGCCGCCGAGGCCCAGGCCGCCCTGGACGCCGACGCGCAGGCGGGGGGGTCCGCCCACGGCCCAGTCCTGGCCCACCTGGCCCAGCACTTCCATGTACCCGTCCACGCCGCCCTGCGCCGCACCGGCCGCTTCCACGCCCCACCAGCGCCCATCGGCACCGTACTGCCGGAGGTCGGCGCCGGCCTTGCCGACGGCGCCCGAGTAGGGCTTTCCGCTCCGGTCGCGGCTCGAGGCGCTCGGCCGCTCGCCGCCGGCCGTCAGCGAGATCTCGTCGAAGCCCAGGCCCGAACGCCGGTCGGCGTGGCCCCGCCGGCCCGCATCGGCCGTGGCGTGCCCGGCGAAATCGAGGTACCGGCCCACCGTGACCGCGAGGCCCGGGTCGCCCTTCACGTTGCCGCTGGGGAAGCGGATCTGCGCGATGCCCACGCCACCGTACCAGGGACCGAACCGCGTGCGGAGGGACAGCTCGGGCCGCAGCATCAGCCCGCCGCCGAAGTGCATGTTCTCGCTCGACAGGCCGCCGCCGGCGCCGACGTAGAGGCCGGCAGCGACGTGGGTTTCCTCCGAGAGCTGCCAGCGCCGCTGCCCGGTGAACCCCACCGTGAAGATCCCGCCATAGTTGCCCTTGGCCGTGCCGTAGACGCCGGGCCCGATGGACCACGCGTCGTCGATGGCCACCAGGTAGTTCAGGGACGCGAACGCCGTGTGGCCGCCATCGGGCATCACCATGGGGGTCCAGTTGAACTCCAGGGCGGCGGGGCGGACCTCGAGGTTCGAGGACGAGGGGACTGCTTCGGGTGCGGCCAGGGCGGCGGCGGGCAGCAGGGCCACCCACGTGGCGATGCGACGGATCATGGCTTCGGGGACTTCTTCGGGACGGCCCCGGGCGGGGAGCGGCGATTCTGCCGCCCCCCGGCGGGCACCCGGAAAACGGAAACACCCGATGCGTGCGCAAAGCACGAACTCCGCCCGCGCTTGACCCTCAAGCGGCTTGAGGTCCTACCGTGAAGTCCTGGGCGCGTTGACCCGGAACAGGAGAGACGGCATGAGAGCTTGGAAGGTGGTGGCGGGTGTGGGCGCGGCCTGCGCGGCGTGTTGCGCGGCACCGCTGCTCGGGGGCGTGGCGGCCTGGGCGTTGACCTGGAGCGCCGCGGCCACGGCGGTGGCGTCGGCAGGCGGACTCACGACGCTGTCGGTCCTGCTGCTGGTCGGGACGGGCCTCGGCGCGGGGTTCCTCGTGTGGCGCCGGCGGAAGCAGCGTGCCGCGGCTGCGAGCGCGTGCGGCTGCCCGCCGGGCCGCTGCGGCGCCGCGGGCTAGCATGGCGGCATGAGCGCGAAACTCTCCATCGGCTTCGTCGCCCGGCAGACCGGCTGCACGGTGCCCACCATCCGCTACTACGAGGAGATCGGCCTGCTGCCCCCGGCGGGCCGCACCGACGCGGGCCAGCGGCACTACGACGACACGACGGTCCGCCGCCTCGCGTTCATCCGCCGATGCCGCGACTTCGGCTTCTCGATCGAGCAGGTCCGCGAACTCGTGGGCCTGGCGGACCAGCCCGAGCGGCCCTGCGCCGAAGCCCGCGACATCGCCGCGGGCCACCTGGCGCAGGTGCGGCAGAAGCTCGAGGAACTGCGGGCGCTGGAGGCGAGCCTCGCGGGGTTCGTGGGGAGCTGCGAGGCGGCGTGTGCGGGCGGGGCGGCGGTGGATTGCACGATCCTCGAGGCGCTGGCCTCGCCGGCGGACAAGGACCGGGCCGGCTGCTGTTCATCCTAGGCCCCGGCTCGCAGATTCCGCTTGCACCTGACGCTGCGTTACCTTCTATCGTTGGCTCCAACGACCGGGAAGGGTATGCAACTGAAGATCGGTGAACTGGCAAAAAAGGCCGGACTGAGCGTCCGCGCCCTGCATCACTACGACGCGATCGGGTTGCTGTCGCCCTCGCAACGCACCGAGGGAGGCGCGCGCCTGTACGGGCGCGACGACCTGGTCAGGCTGCACCGCATCGAGGCGCTGAAGCGCTTCGGGTACTCGCTGCCGGACATCCAGGCGAGCCTCGACGGCCCGCTGGACGGCGGGCCGCTGCGGGTCCTGCAGCGGCAGATCGCCGAGCTCGAGGCGCAGGCCTCGCGCGCGCAGCGCCTCGGTCGCCACCTGCAACACCTCGCCGACCTGGTCTCCGCCGGCGGCGAAACCTCGACAGCCGACTGGCTGGACACCCTGGAGCTGATGAACATGTACCAGAAGCATCTCGATGACCACGAAATCGACGCGCTGCTCGCGTCCGGCCCGGACACGGTCGCGCCCACCGATCCGGCGTGGGCCGAACTCATCGGCGAGGTGAGCCACGCCGTGCAGCGGGCCTTGCCGGCCGACAGCGGCGAAGCGCAGGCGCTGGCCTGGCGCTGGATCCGGCTCGTGGTGCGGCTGACCCGCAACGACCCGGTGCTCGCCGCCAAGCTGATGGCGATGCAGATCGGTGAACCGCGCGCGCAGCAGATCGTCGGCATCACGGCGGAGATGCTGGCCTGGATCGACGACGCGTTCACGCACGCGCGCTGCACGCTGTTCGCGAAGTACCTCAGCCCGTCGCAGGCCGGCGAGCTGCGGCGCCGCCAGTTCGCCGCCGGCAACCGCCGGGCCTGGCCCGCACTGATGGTCGACCTGAGGGCGCAGATGACGGCCGGCACGGACCCCGGCGCGGCACCGGTGCGAGCCCTCGTCGCGCGCTGGCAGCAGCTGTTCCGGGACAGCTGCTGCGGCGACGACGCGGTGCTCGAGTCCCGCGTGCGCGAGGCGGTGATGCGCGAACCCGACCTGCAGCTGGGGATCGGCCTCGACGACGCCCTGCTGGCCTACCTGAACCGGGCTCACGGCGTCGGCCACGACATGGCGCCTGGCGACGCCGGCCCCAAGCCGAGCGCCATGCTGGTGGCCACCCAACGGGCCGCGCACCAGCTGCTCGATCGTCCCCTGGTGCTCGACGATCCCGTCGCCCTGGCCGTCCTCGGCGCGGCCGGCGCCCAGGCCGTCCGCGACGACCTCGACCGCTTCCGCCACCCGGCATCGGTGGGACTGCGCAGTGCGGTGGTCACGCGCAGCCGGCTCGCCGACGACGTGTGGGCCGAGGCGGTCGAACGGGGCGTCCAGCAGTACGTGGTGCTCGGGGCAGGGCTGGACACCAGCGCCTACCGGCAACCTGACGCGCCGGGTCGCCGGTTCGAGGTCGACCTGCCCGCGACGCAGCAGTGGAAGCAGGCCCGGCTGCGCGAGGCCGGCATCGCGGTGCCGCCGTCGCTGCGGTTCGTGCCGGTGGACTTCGAACGCGTGGGGCTCGCCGAGGGCCTGGCCCGGGCCGGCTTCGATGCCGGTGCGCCGGCCTTCTTCAGCTGGCTGGGCGTGACGATGTACCTCGACGAGGACGCCGTCATCGACACACTTCGGTTCATCGCGGGTTGTGCCCCGGGCAGCGCGGTGCTGTTCGAACACGCGGTGCCGCTGCCGAGCCTGCCGCCGGTCATGCGTGTCGCGATGGCGCAGATGACGGCGCAGTTCGCCGAGCGAGGGGAGCCGTGGAAGAGCTTCTTCGAGCCCGCAGACATGCCCGGGATGCTGGGCACGCTGGGCTTCGGCGGCAGCACCACGTGGACGCCGGACGAGTTGAACCGGCGCTACCTGGCGAACCGGACGGACGGACTGCACATCGGGGCGACACCCACGCGGCTGGTCCTGGCGGCCGTCTGACCTCGGCAGCGGTTCGCTCCGGCTCACTCCGAGTCGGAGAGGGCCATCCGGCCGAAGGCGCAGAACACCGCGAAGTCGGAATACCCGTGGGCCGACGACAGCGTCTGCGTCGCGATGTCTCCGATGTTGTCGTTCTGCACGAAGTGAACGCACTCGTGCAGGGCGACCACCATTTGCGTGCGCGTCCCCACGGGCCCCTGTGCGCCCGTCAGGTACCGCCGGTTGAAGAAGCAGCCGTCGGGGAACGCCGCAGAGGGTGCGGGCTCGCCGGGCTTCCTCGGCGTGGTCAACGTGAAGGCATGCGCCTCGTCGAAGTCGGGCAGCGGGCCCACCGGATCATGGAACAGCGCGTTCGCATTGGCGAGATGCCTGCCGGCGCGTTCGTAGACGTCGTCCACGACCCTCAGGTAATCGGCAATCGACTTCACGGCCTGATTCGTTTGCCCCGGAAGCAGCGGGCTGTTCTTCGGAAACACCGGCAGGCCGAAGCAGGCCCACAGGGCATCGAACGACGGCATGATCCCGGGCGGCAGGGGCAGCGTCGGGTGCGCATGGAACTGCAGCATCGCGCCCAACCGCCGGCGAGCGATGTTCACGATGGCTGCCGCACCGGGAGCCCGCGTCATCGCGACGCCTGCAGGAGACAGGTTCGACGGGGCCGACACCGGCCCGCCGGTCAGGGCGGCCCTCGTGCCGGCAGGCGGCAGGGGGCCGTTCGGGCGGCGCCGGTCGCCCGGCGCCGAGACAACGGTCATCGCCCTGACCCCGGCGACGTGCACCACAGGCCGGCACTGCCGCTCCTTCTCGACCAGGGCCTTGTCGAGGGCGTCGATGGTCATCTTGCCGACGATGTCGTCGGCCTGCGTCTGGTAGCTGCGGTTGATGATGCGCCGCCGCTTCTTGAAGGAATGCACGGCGGCGGCCGTGGTCGGGCCGTACCGTTGCATCCGCCGCTCTTCCGGAACGCAGCGGAGCCCGTCGATCACGAAGAGTGCGTCCTGCACCTTGTTCACGAAGGGCCCCACCGTGCCCTCCGTCAGATGGGCCCGATCATGGAGCAGGCACTCCTGCAGGCGACGGTCGTCGCGGAACATCTCCGATGCGAGGGACATGGCTTCCTCCGATGGGTCGACCCAACAGCACGTGCCGGCAACGTCGAGGCGCGGGCATGCCAGGACACTGTAGGCACGCCCGGCCGGCGGGGCATCCCCATTCGTGGGGGCGACTGAAGGGGGAGCCTCGTCGGGAAGCGAACTGCGACGAACAGGCGCTGAAAAGGCAGGGCCTGCGCAGGCCGCACCGACGCTCCATCGGCGGACACTCCCCACATGTCCCTCGCCGTCCTCCACAGCCGCGCCCTCGACGGCCTCGGTGCGCCGGAGGTCACGGTCGAAGTGCACCTCGCGAACGGCCTGCCGCTGTTCACGCTGGTGGGCCTGGCCGACACCGAGGTGCGTGAAGCCCGTGAACGTGTGCGGGCCGCGCTCATCAACTGTGGCTTGACCTTCCCCCACAACAAGCGCATCACCGTGAACCTCGCGCCCGCCGACCTGCCGAAGGAGTCGGGGCGGTTCGACCTGCCCATCGCGCTGGGCATCCTCGCGGCCAGCGGGCAGATCGACCTCAAGCGTACCGAGGGGTTCGAGTTCGCGGGGGAGTTGTCGCTCGCGGGAGACCTTCGGCCGGTGCGAGGTGCGCTGGCGCTCGCGCTCGCATTGCGGCGTGGCAGCGGATCGGGGCGGGCGCTGGTGCTGCCGGTGGACTGCGCGCGCGAAGCGGCGCTGGTGGACGGGCTCGTGATCCACGGCGCGCGCCACCTGCTCGACGTCGTCGAAGCCTTCCGACCCGCGCCGCCCGACACCTCCGTCGAGCCCCTCGCACGCGCATCGCCCGCACCCATCGGCCAGGAATCCACCGTCCCCGACCTGCGCGAGGTCAAGGGCCAGGCCGGCGCCAAGCGCGCGCTGGAGATCGCCGCGGCGGGCCAGCACAGCCTGCTGATGGTGGGGCCGCCGGGCACCGGCAAGTCGATGCTCGCGTCGCGCTTCGCGGGGCTGCTCCCGCCCATGCCCACCGAGGCCGCGCTCGAATCGGCCGCGCTGCTGAGTCTGCACGGCAGTTTCACGGCCGCGCGGTGGCGGCAGCGGCCGTTCCGGGCGCCGCATCACAGCGCGTCGTCGGCTGCGCTCGTCGGGGGCGGGTCACCGCCGCGGCCCGGGGAGATCTCGCTCGCCCACCACGGCGTTCTCTTTCTCGATGAGCTCGTCGAGCTTCGCCGCGATGCCTTGGAGGCCTTGCGCGAGCCTCTGGAAACCGGCCGCATCGTGATCTCGCGAGCCGCAAGACAGGCCGAGTACCCCGCGAGGTTCCAGCTCGTGGCCGCGATGAACCCGTGCCCGTGCGGCCACCACGGCAGTCCGCTTCGCCCCTGCCGCTGCACGCCGGACGCGGTGTTGCGCTACCAGTCTCGCCTCAGCGGCCCGCTGCTCGACCGCATCGACCTGCAGGTGGAGGTGACGGCTGTGCCGCCCGCGGCACTGGCCGCGGCGCCCGATGGCGAATCGTCGGCCACCGTCGCCGTGCGGGTGGCGCGGGCCTTCGAGGTGGCCGTGGCGCGGCAGGGGGTGCCCAATGCGCGGCTCGAAGGTGAGGCGCTCGACACCCACACCGCGCTCGACGTCCCGTCGTCCGCGTTCCTGCAGGCCGCGTCCGCGCGCCTCGGCTGGTCGGCACGGACCCACTACCGCGTGTTGCGCATCGCACGCACCATCGCCGACCTCGCGGGCGAACCCTCGCTGCGGACCGCCCACCTGGCCGAGGCGATCCAGCACCGGCGAGTCCTCACCGGTGCCTGACGGCTCAGCGAATGTCCACCTCGGGCCAGCGGCCCACCTGGCGAATGAACTTCCGGCCCGCGAGCTGCCGCTGCATCTCCGCGCGGGCCCCGGCGTGGTCCTCGCCGATCGCCACGCCATGGTGCCGGTCCGTGCACTTGAAGCCCACCGACTCCTTCTCGTATTCGTAGACGATCATCGAACGGTCTTCGGGCACGGCCTCGGCGATGTAGGTGGCGTTGGGCGAACGCGGGTACCGCGCCTTCAGCTCCGCCCGCACCTGCCCCGCCAGCTTGGCGCGGCTGTCCGTGGACGTGATGCTGTGGTTGACCGCGAGGACGCTGCGGCTGCAGTTCCCCTCGGTCTGTTCGAACGCGACACCGATCAGGTAGTAGCGGGACATCGCGGGCTTGCGCGGCGCCGCAGGCGGCGCTGCCGTGGGCTTGGGCGCGGGCGTGGCCGCAGCCACCTGGGCGGGCGGCGAGGTGTTGCGGGACGGCGCAGGCGACTCCGGCTCGGCAGGGGCCGTGAAGGACACCCCACCGGAATTGCCCTTCGACGAGGACGACGAGGACGAAGACGTGGACGACCCCGACCGGCTGCTGCCCGACGGCGCCACGTAGACGGGCGCCGGCTGCGGCGGCCGCTGCTTCTGCAGGTCGCTGTTCGCCTGGGCCAGGCCCGCGTTGACCGCCTTCATCGTGGCGTTGAAGCTGGCCAGGCGTTCGGCGCTGGCGCGGCGCTCGCGCTGCTCCTTGTCGGCCGCCGACTGCCTGGCGTCCGCGATCAGCTGGATCGACTCGGCGACGTCCACCGCGCGCATCGGCCCCCGGTACTCCGCGCACCCGGTTTCGCAGGCCTTGAAGCTCACCTGCCCGTCACGGTCCCGCACGTAGGACCAGTCCTGGCCCAGCAGCTTCGAACCATGGATGAACTTCACCTGGTCGGGTCCCGCCGTGCCGGCGGCCTCGTACGTGCGCGGCGACGAGGCTTCGGCATGCAGCCCGCCCTTGGCCAGCCGCACCACGTGGACGAAGCTGTTGTCGGCGTCCAGCGCATCGAAGCGCTCGTACAGCACGCGGCCGGGAACCAGCCAGCCGACGCGCACCAGCAACCCGTGCGGCCGCGACGTCTTGACGTGCCATGTCCGCCCGACCAGGTCCTGGTAGAGCCCCCAGGCGTCGTTCGACGGGACGGGCCAGGGCGCGGCTCCGGCCATCGGAGTCACCGCGTCGAGACGGGTCCATGGAATGGCCGTCCCGACATAACGGGCGCGGTCCAGGCCGGACATGTCCAGCTGGTACCCGGCTCCGCCAATCCACTTGTCCTGGCGATCGAAGCTGATGCCCCCGTCCTTGTCCACCTTGCCGTCGTACGGCCCGAAACGGAAGTCGTCGTAGGCACCCGACACGTGCTGCCACTGCGCCACGAGGCGGCCGGGCTTGGCCCCCGGGCGCACGGTCACCACCCAGCGGACCTCACCGGCCTGCGACATCGCCGCCTGCGGCCCCCAGCGCCATTCCTCGCGCAGCACCTTGCCGGCCTCCTGCCATTCGATGCGCACCTCGCTGTTGCCACCCACCCAGGTGCGCCCCGCCATGTAGGCATACGCGCCCCAGACCTTCGGGTCGGCCTCGGGCCGCGGCGCGGCCGACAGGGGCGTGACGGGTTCGGCGGGAATGTGGTCGACGGTGGCGCAGGCACTCATCACCAGCGCCACCACCACCATCGCAAGGTGCTTCAGGAGTCGGGTCGTCATGGGTTCGGTACGGCAGAGTCGGCATGCGGCCGGGGCCCGACGAGTCTAGGAACGCGACCCGCCCGCCACCATCGACCGTTCGGATGACCGGCGGCCGATGGCCCCCGCGGGCGCCCGACCGTGCAGCACCAAGACGGGCTCACCATGGCCCCTGCGGACGGCCCGTGAGCCGCCAGGGGACGGTTTCCCGTTCCAATGCGATTTGGACCGCACGGAAACCCGTCGCCATGGGCACTTTCCCCCAGACGTGGAACCGTCTCCATCCTGACACAATGCACCGGTTCCGGCATTTTCCGGGCACGGTCCGTGCAAGGATCGCCCCCGTCGCGGGCCTCCGCGCTGTTGTTCTTTCCTGCCTCCGTGAACTCGTCCTCCCACCGCTTCCTGACCGCGCTCCTGCTGTTGCCGATGCTCCTGCTGCTGGCCTCGGGTGGCGCGCGCGCGCAAGGCACCGACACGCTGCGCAAGATCAAGGAGACGGGCACCATCAACCTCGGCCACCGCGAGTCGTCGGTGCCGTTCTCCTATTACGACGCACGCCACCAGGTGGTGGGCTACTCGCACGACCTGATGCTCAAGGTGCTCGACGCGGTGAAGGCCGAGCTGGGGCTGCCCGCGCTGACCATCAAGCTCGTGCCCGTCACGGCGCAGAACCGCATCCCGCTCGTGCAGAACGGGGCGGTCGACCTGGAATGCGGGTCGACGAGCCACACCATCGAGCGCGCGCGGCAGGTGGCGTTTTCGGTGTCGATCTTCGTGGTGGGCACCCGGCTGATGACCAGCCGCACCTCGGGCATCCGCGACTTCGCCGACCTGCAGGGCCGCAAGGTGGTGATCACGTCCGGCACCACGTCGGATCGGCTGCTGCGCACGTTCAACGAACGCAGCGGCGACCGCTTCACCATCGTCACCGCGAAGGACCATGGCGAGTCGTTCCGCCTGCTCGAGATGGGCCAGGTGGACGCCTTCATGCTCGACGACGCGCTGCTCTACGGTGAACGCGCCAAGGCGCAGAAGCCGGAGAACTGGGTGGTGGTGGGCACGCCGATGTCGTCGGAGGTGTACGGCTGCATGCTGCGGCGCGAGGACACCGAACTCAAGCAGATCGTCGACCGCGCGCTCACCCGGCTGATGACCACGGGCGAGGCGGTGCGCATCCACACGAAGTGGTTCCAGCGGCCCATCACGCCGAAGGGCCTCAACCTCAACTGGCCGCCGTCGGAAGACCTGCTCGAGCTGTACCGCGCGCCGACCGACAAGCCCCGGGGATGAAGGACGAGACCCCGGCCGACACGGCACCGCCCGCCGGCCCCTCCCTCGCCGGGTGGCCGGCCTTGCGCCGCCTGCTGCTCACGCTCGCCATCCTGTGCGTGGTGGTGGGCTGCGGCTGGGCGGGCTTCACGGTGGCCGAACGGCAGGGCATCGCCACGCTGCGCCAGGAGTCGAACCACCGGCTCGACCTGTTCTCGTCGGCCGTGGAGGGTGTGATCAACCGGCTCGAGCACGTGCCCGCCACCATCCAGCTGAACCAGGACGTGCTGCAGCTGCTGCGCCACCCGCGCAACACGGGGCAGCGCCGCGTCACCAGCGACTACCTGCGGCGCCTGAACGCCCACCTCGGCAGCATGTCGGTGTTCGTGCTCGACGACCGCGGCATCGTGCTCGCGTCCAGCAACGTCGACGTGCCCGACGACAGCCGCGTCGGCGAGGACCTGTCCTTCCGGCCGTACTTCCTCGAGGCGCTGTCGGGCCGCGTGGGCCGCCACTTCGCCATCGGCGTGCACGGCAACGAGCCCGGCTACTTCGTCTCGCACCCCATCCGCGACGGCGCGCGCGTGGTGGGCGTGGCCACCATCAAGATCGGGCTGCACGCCATCGACAAGACCTGGGAGATGCTGTCGTCGCAGGCCGTGCTCGCCGACACCAACCAGGTGGTGATCATGTCGTCGCAGCCGGAGTGGCGCTACACCTCGCTCGCCGACCTCACCCTCGACCGGCGCGTGGACCTGCAGCTCTCGCGCCTCTACAACAACCGGCGCATCGACCGCTTCCCGCTCGTCGTGCAGCTGTCCGTCGACGAGGACAGCCAGGTGATCGAAGGCGTGCTGCCGGTGGGCCAGCCCCACCACCACCGCGTGCGCAACCCGGAGATGCTGGTGCTCGGCCGCTCGCTCGACGGCATGGACTGGCGGCTGATGACGTTCACGGACCTGCGCCCCACCCGCCGCCAGGCCGCGGTGTACGGGTTCATGGCGGCGGTGGCCGCGGCCTTCGTCGTGCTGCTGGCCCTGTACCTCGCGCAGCACCGCCGCATCCTGCGCCAGCGCCACCAGGCCAAGCGCATGCTGGAGGAGGTCAATGCCGCGCTCGAACAGAAGGTGACGAGCCGCACGCAGGACCTCACCGACGCCAACGACCGCCTGCGCAAGGAGGTGGTGGAACGCGAGCGCGCGGAGCTGACGCTGCGCAACGCGCAGGGCGAGCTGGTGCACACCGCGAAGATGGCCATCCTCGGCCAGCTGGCCACCGGCATCACGCACGAGCTGACGCAGCCGCTCGGGGCCATCCGCACGCTGTCCGGCAACGCGTCCGAGTTCCTCAAGCGCGGGGACCTGAACTCGCTCTCGGGCAACCTCGGCATCATCGCGCGCATGGCCGACCAGATGGGCAACATCATCCAGCCGCTCAAGGGCTTCGCGCGCAAGTCGCTGCCGGTCGCGGTGACCACGGACATCGCCCACGCGGTCGGCAACGCGCTGTTCCTGTACGGGCCGCGCATGCGCAAGGAGGAGGTCGACGTCGACAACCGCTGCGTCGCCGGCCAGCTGACCGCGTTCTGCGATCCGAACCGCCTGGAGCAGGTGCTGATCAACCTCGTGGGCAACGCCATCGACGCGATGGGCGGCGGACCGCCGCGCACGCTGACGCTGCAGGCCTCGGCACTGCCCGACGGGGTGCCGCCGCCCCACCTGCCCGCCGCCGCCTGCCCCACGGGCTGGGTGCGCGTGGACGTGCTCGACACCGGCACCGGCTTCGCCGGCGGCACGGCCGACCACCTCTTCGAACCGTTCTTCACCACGAAGGCCAATGGCCAGGGCCTCGGCCTGGGCCTCGTCATCTCCCGCGACATCGTCCGTGAATTCCACGGCGAGATCGAAGCCGCCGACCGCCCCGAGGGCGGCGCCCGATTCACCCTCTACCTGCCCACCGGCCCGGTGGACCCCGACCATGCTGCCTGACCTCTCCGTCCTCGTCGTCGAAGACGATCCCCACATGCAACTCGGCTGCGTGCAGGCGCTGCAGCTCGCCGGGCTTTCCGTGCGCGCCGTGGACTCCGCCGAAGCCGCCACGCCGCTGATCGCGCCCCGCTTCCCCGGCGTCGTCGTCACCGACATGCGCCTGCCGCGCGCCGACGGCCTCTCGCTCGTGCGCCACTGCCGCGAGCAGGTGGACGCCGAGCTGCCGGTCATCATGATCACCGGCCACGGCGACGTGAACCTCGCGGTGGAGGCGATGCGCAGCGGCGCGTACGACTTCATCCAGAAGCCCTTCTCGCCGGAGGTGCTGGTGGAGGTGGTGCGCCGCGCGCTCGAGAAGCGCGCCCTCACGCTCGAGGTCGCCGCGCTGCGCCAGGCGCTGTCCGACCGCAATGCCATCGAAGGCAAGCTCGTGGGCCGTTCGGCGCAGATCCAGAAGGTGCGCTCGCTCGTGTCCGAGGTGGCGAACTCGCCGGTCGACGTGCTGATCCACGGGGAGACCGGCACCGGCAAGGAACTCGTGGCCCAGGCCCTGCACGACCTGTCCACCCGCAAGTCGCGGCCGTTCGTGGCGCTCAACTGCGGCGGCGTGCCCGACAACCTGCTCGACAGCGAACTCTTCGGCCACGAGGCCGGTGCGTTCACGGGCGCCCAGCGCCGCCGCATCGGCAAGATCGAGTACGCCGACGGCGGCACGCTGTTTCTCGACGAGGTCGAGAGCATGCCGATGGCGATGCAGATCAAGCTGCTGCGCGTGCTGCAGGAGCGCAAGATCGAGCGGCTCGGCTCGAACCAGAGCGTGCCGGTGGACGTACGCGTGGTGGCCGCCACGAAGGACAACCTGCTGCAGCGGGCGCAGCAGAACACGTTCCGCGCCGACCTGTACTACCGGCTGAACGTGGTGAACATCGAGGTGCCGCCGCTGCGCGAACGCCGCGAGGACATCCCGCTGCTGATGGAGCACTTCATGCTGCTGGCGTCGAGCCGCTACGGCCGGCCGCATCCGTCGGTGTCGGACGACCAGATGCATCGCCTGATGGCGCACGGCTGGCCCGGCAACGTGCGCGAGCTGCGCAACGTGGCCGACTGCGTGGTGCTGGGCATCGGGAAGGACGGCTTCGGCCTGGAGCCTAGTGCCGACGGGGCCGACAGCGAGTCCGGGCATTCCCTGACCGAGATGGTGGAGGCCTTCGAACGCGCACTGATCTCGGTGGAGCTGAGCCGCCACGGCGACAACATCGCCCACAGCGCGAAGGCGCTGCGCATGCCGAAGACCACGCTCAACGACAAGATCCGCAAGTACCGCCTCTTGTGAAAGAGGCCGCCGCCGGATTCCCGATCCGGCGGCCATGACGACCCACGGAATCTCGTGCAGGTTGTCACACCCGCGCAGCAGCCATGCTGCAGTGCCGCACCAGCAGCGGGCACACGGCTCATACCCATTTTTCCTATGACAGCGGTCATCCCAGCCGCGATGCTGCACCGCGATGGACGCAGTCGCATCACCGCCACGGTGCGCGCCATACCGCGAATTTGAAACTGGCACGGTCGATGCAATTGGTTTCACGTGACGTGGACGAACCGGCCGGTCGAACACGCGCAGCCAGACCCCCAACCGACAACCGCTCGACCTCACAGGAGTACCTGCAGTGAAGTTCCGATGCTCGCCCCGCCTCATCGCACGCCTGGCCCCGCTGCCCGTGGCCATCGCGATGGCCTTCTCGCTGCCCAGCAGCAGCGCCCATGACGAAACCGGCCCGGAAATCTGGTCGGTCCGAATCACCTACAGCAGCCCCGATGAACTGGGCAAGCTCACGAAGCTGCTCGACCACCCGTACGTCGACCAGAAGAAGCTCGAGGTCACCGCCGAGGTGGGACCGGACGAACTCGCCAGCCTGAAGGCCATGGGCGCGAACGTCACGATCGACGAAACCGAAACGGCCCGCATCCACTCGTTCGTGGCCGGCCGCGCGAAGGACGCCGAGGACCGCAAGGGGATCCTCGGCTGGGTGGGCACCAAGAGCATCGCCAACGGCGCGCACGGCTGCTACCGCACCGTGGAGGAGGTCTACACCACCTTCGACGACCTCGTCGCGAAGTACCCGAAGCTGGCCAAGGTGCAGACGCTCGGCAAGAGCTGGATGGGCACGCAGCAGGTGATCCCGCCCGTGGGCACCACCGTGCCGGACAACAGCCAGTCGTCGTTCGCGAACCTGCTGATCAAGTACCTGCCCGCGTCCATCGTCACGCGCTTCAACCTGAGCCTGTTCCCGGTCGACCCGAACCCGATCAAGGTGATCGTCGTCGGCAACTTCGAGAAGCAGGACGCGAAGGCCGAGGCCCCGCCGAACATGGTGTGGACGGGCGGCATCCACGCGCGCGAGTACGCGCCGCAGGAAGTCGGCATGAAGTTCATCGAGTGGCTGCTCGACAACTACGGCAAGGACCCGAACGCCACGATGATGCTGGACACCAACCGGTACCACTTCATCGTGCACAACCCGGACGGCCGCAAGCTCGCCGAGCAGGACATCGCGGCCCGCCAGCGCAAGAACACGAACTACGTGACCGCGGCGTGCACCACGGTCTCGGGCGGCGTCACCAACACGATCAGCTCGGGTGTCGACCTGAACCGCAACTACCCGTTCGGCTGGGCCACCGGCGGCACGGGCGGCTCGGACGGCAACTCCTGCGGCGAGACCTACCGCGGCATCGGCCCGGCCTCCGAACCCGAGACCAAGGCCGTGCTGAACTACGTGCGCGGCACGTGGAACCAGGCGGCGTGCAAGTGGGAAGGTGGCGCGCTGCCCGACGGCCGTCCGAAGAACGCGACCTACTGCAACCCCGAGAACCGCGACAACGGCGGCGCGGGTGAACTCGACTGGCAGACCGGCGCCGACATGAACTACGGCGGCGGGGTGTTCATCGACCTGCACAGCAACGCCCGCGCGGTGCTGTGGCCGTGGGGCGTGGAGCGCACCGAGAACAACAACAACACGCACACGCCGAACAACAAGGGCATGGCGGTCATCGCGCAGCGCCTCGCGTACCACAACAACTATTCGTCGCAGCAGCTCCTCAGCTACAACACCGAGGGCACGACGAAGGACGCCGTCTACGGCTACCTCGGCGCCCCGGCGTACACGGTGGAGATGGGCCGGTCCTTCTACGAGGACTGCGGCGTGTTCGACCGCGAGACGTACCCGGAGAACTTCAACGGCTTCCACTACCTGAGCCGCGTGCTGCGCCGTCCGTACCAGCTGCCGTTCGGCCCGGACACGGTGAACGTGGCCGTGGGCAAGGCCGCGGTCGCCGCCGGCGAGAAGGTCAGCGTCACCGCCACCGTCGACGACAACCGCTACCGCTACTCGAACGCCGGCCAGGCCAACATCCTGCCGCCGCCGTACCCGGTGGTCTACAACGTGAAGTCCGCGATGGCCTACATCGACACGATGCCCTGGGAACCGGGCGCGAAGGGCATCCCGCTCACGCTCTCGTCGTCCGACCAGGCGAGGTCCGACTTCCCGGATGCGACCAAGACCGTGACCGGCACGATCGACACCACGGGCCTCTCGGCAGGCCGCCACATGGTGTTCGTGCAGGGCGTGAACGACGACGACAAGGCCGGCGCCGTGTCGGCGGCGTTCCTCGACGTCACGGCCCCCACGGCAGCGCCCGCGGCCGACGGTGGCGGCGGTGGCTCGATGCGCCTCCTCGACCTCGTCGCGATGCTGCTCGGCGTCGTCGGCCTCGGTGCCGCCGCGCACCGTGCCCGCCGCAGCCGCCGTTGAAGCAGGACGACACCCGCTCCGCAACGACCCCCATCGAACCCTCCGCGCGGGACACCGTCCCGTGTCCTCGCGCGGCCCAACTTTCCTGGAAGTCCATGATGCGATTCAAACCCCAACCGCTGGTCCTGGCCCTCACCGGCCTCGCGGTCCTGTCCTTCGCCGGCTGTGGTGGCGATGACGACGCGCCCGCCACCGTCACCCCGCCGCCGGCCACCGCCGAGTCGAGCCTGGAAGGCGTCGTGTTCGACGGCCTGCTCGCCAACGCGACCGTCTGCGTCGACCTGAACGAGAACCGCGACTGCGATGCCGGCGAACCGTCGGCGACGACGACGGCCACGGGCACCTACAAGATCGAGAAGCTGACGGCCGCCCAGGCCACCGGCTTCACGGTGCTCGCGAAGGCCGTGGCCGGCACGACGACGAACGCCGACGCGCCCGTCACCGCCGCCTTCACGCTGGCCGCACCGGCCGGCAAGGCCGCCACCATCAGCCCGTACACGACCCTCGTCGTGTCCGAGGTCGACGGCGGCCGCGCGCCGAACCGCGCCCAGGCCGAGGAGAACATCCTCAGCAACCTCGTCGGCACCGCCGGCGACGTGGGCGGCCTCACGCTCTACTCGAACTACGCGAGCGACGAGACCGTCGGCACCGTGGCCAAGCGCGACAAGATGGCCGGCCTCGGCCAGCTGCTGACCGTCGCGTTCGCGAAGACGGCCGCCACGTCGGGCCTCACCGGCAAGGCGGGCTTCGGCGCGCTGGGGCAGGCCGCCACGGGCTCGCTGCAGCAGGTGCTGTCGCAGGTGGCGGGCAAGCTCGCCGCCGCCGACCGCGACACGCTGTCGGCCGCGCTGCAGGACAGCCTCGTGCCCACCGCCGCGCACCTCACCGACCTCAAGAACGCCGCCGCGAAGACGGCCGCCGCGCCGATCGAGGGCGCGTGGGTCAAGACGACGACGGTGGGTGGCGTGACGTCGAAGGAGCTGTTCCTGTTCGCGGGCGACGGCACCTTCGTGCACCAGACGCTCGACTCGGGTGTGGCGCTCAACACCGCGGTGGCCGCCACGACGCAGTTCGACAACGGCTTCGGCTACCGCTACGGCCGCTACGCGTTCGCCGGCGGCGTGCTGACCACGAGCCTCATCGAGGCCTCGGAAGCGGCCGGCCCCGGCAACGGCACGCTGAACAACGTCACCATCACCGGCAACACGCTGACGGCCGACGGCGGCGTGACGTTCGAACGCGTGACCGGCACCGACCCGCTCGTGGGCGGCTGGGTGCGCCCGAACGGCAGCAGCGAGCCCGAGTTCCTGGTGATGTTCGGTGACGGCACCTACGTGCACAGCACCTTCTACTACCAGAACGACCCGCAGACCGGCACGGCGACCTTCTTCGAGACCGCCAAGTCAGCCGGCCTTCGCAAGGGCGCGTACGTGCGCGACACCGCCAACACGAGTGTCGTGAACTTCGGCGACACGACGGTGGTGTTCAATGGCGCACTCGCGATTCCGAGCGCCCCGGGCGTCGCCCACGTGCAGCCGGACGGCAGCCTGTCGATGACGGGCCTGCGCCTCGTCAAGCTGGGCACCGCCGACGGCGCGAAGGCCGTCACCGGCCTGTCGGAGGCCACCCGCTCGCGCCTGTGGTCCGGTCGCTACTTCAGCCGCACCGTGAGCATCGGCGGCGTGAACCGCCTGCAGTACGTGTACGTGCGCGGCCCGAACGACGTGCTGACGTTCCTGCAGCCCACCGTGGCCGGCGGCACCGCGGCCTGCGACACGCACCCCGGCGGCACGCCCGCGCCCGACTTCACGTCGGTCGCACCTGACGACGGCAAGCTCAAGCAGTTCGTCGTGGGCACCAGCACCGCCGCCACGGCCGGCTACGCGCAGCGCCGCCTGAACATCGGCACGCCGGGCGCCGCCGTCACGTACACGCCGATCGCCAAACCCACCAACACCACCGCGCGTTGCGTGTGGCCCATCTGAGTTCGAACTCCTTTCCCTCACCATGATGAAAACGACCATGAAACGATCGACCCTCGCCCTCGCGGTGCTGTGCGCCGCCCTCGGCACGGCCCATGCGCAGGAGAACGACACCCTGAAGAAGATCAAGGACAGCGGCACGGCCACGATGGGCGTGCGCGAGTCCTCCGGCGCCCTGTCGTACACGCTCGGCGACGGCAAGTACACGGGCTTCCACGTCGAGGTCTGCAACAAGGTCCTCGCCGACGTGCAGAAGCAGCTGGGCCTTGCCAAGCTCGACATCAAGTACCAGCCGGTGACGTCGCAGAACCGCATCCCCCTCGTGCAGAACGGCACGGTGGACCTCGAGTGCGGTTCGACGACCAACAACGCCAAGCGCCAGGAAGACGTGGCCTTCGCGCCCACGCTCTATGTGGAGGAAGTGCGCATCGCCGTGAAGGGGGCCTCGGGCATCACGAACATCGAGCAGCTCGCGGGCAAGACGGTGGCCACCACCACCGGCACCACCTCCGTGATGCTGCTGCGCAAGCACCGCCGCGCCAACGGCGTCGAGTTCAAGGAAGTGTTCGGCAAGGACCACGCCGACGCCTTCCTGCTGCTCGAGTCGGGCCGCGCCGATGCGTTCGTGATGGACGGCCAGATCCTCGCCGGCAACATCTCCCGCGCGAAGGCGCCGGGTGACTTCAAGATCGTGGGCGACGTGCTCTCCGTCGAACCCATCGCCATCATGTACCGCAAGAACGACGCGGGCTTCAAGAAGGCGGTGGACGACAGCGTGAAGGCGATGCTCAAGAGCGGCGAAGTGGCCAAGCTCTATGACAAGTGGTTCCTGCAGCCGATCCCGCCGAGCAACACGCGCGTCGGGCTGGCCGCCAGCGAGGCCACGAAGTCGGCCTGGGCGAATCCGAACGACAAGCCGGTCGAGGAGTACAAGCAGTAAGCCTCGTCTGGCAGGCAGTGGGCCCCGGCGTTCGCCGGGGTGACGCTGCGTGTGTCATCCCGGCGAACGCCGGGATCCACTGTGACCACTGCGACAAGCCGGCATCAGGTTGCGATGCCGGCTTTTTCAGTTCCCGGTCAGATGAACCCGAGGTTCGGGTTGAAGTTCTTCAGGTTCGGGAACACGATGTTCAGGTCGGCATCGCTCACGCCGAACCACTTGCCGAGCGTGGCGCCGATCTGGTCCACCGACACGCCGGGCAGGAAGCTGCCGGAGCCCACCTCGTCGGGCTGGCTCAGGCCCACCTGCGGGAAGCGCCCGTACATCTCCTTGCCCTTCACCGCACCGCCGTACACGAAGTGGTGCGCACCCCAGCCGTGGTCGGTGCCGTCGCCGTTCGTGGTGAACGTGCGGCCGAAGTCGGAGCCCGTGAACAGCGCCACCTTGTCGCGCATGCCGATGGCGGCGAGCGCGGTGTCGAAGTAGCCGATGGCGTGCGACAGGCGCGCCATCAGGTCGGCCTGGCCGCGGTTCTGGTTGTCGTGGGTGTCGAAGCCGCCCATCGACACGAAGAAGACCTGGCGCGTGGCGCCGAGGCCCGCGCGCGCGCCGATGATGCGCGTGACGGTCTGCAGCTGCACCGCGAGGTCGTTGTTCGCGAGCGTGCGCGTGGACGGACGCATGTACTGCGTGGGCGCCGCCACGGTCGAGGCGGCATACGCCGTCTGGAAGACGGCCTGCGCGTCGATGGAACGCTTGGTGATCACCGACTGCTCGCGTGCCATCAGGTGCGTGGCGTTCGTCTGCGTGATGATGTTGCGGTAGTTCGTGGCCGCCGCGGTGGAACCGAACAGCGTGCCGGTGATGTTGCCGATGGCGGTGGCGCCGTTGCTGCCCACCTGGTACTGGAACACGTTTTGCCCGGTCATGAAGACGGCGTTGCCGCCGGCCGAGATGCTCGTGAACACCGTGTTGGTGTTGCCGCCGGCCACGAGGTCGCCGAAGCGGCCGCCCCAGCCGATGCGCGCGCCCTCGGGCCCGAGGGCCTGCCACATCGACTGCTGGTCGTTGTGCGAGAACAGCTTCGCCGGGCGCTTCTTCGTGGTGTTGCTCTGGTACTCGGCCTTCGTCATCGGCTGCACGAGCGGGCCGGCGTTGGCGATGATGCCCAGGCGCGCCTGGCCGAACAGCGATTGCATCTCCGTCATCGACGGGTGCAGCGCGAACGTGCGGGCGCTGTTCTCGGCGAACGCGGTGAAGTTGGGCACCACGGGCAGCACGCCGCCCAGCGCGGCGGGCGAGGCCGCGGCCGCCGCTGCGTCAGGGGCGGTGCCCACGGCGCGCAGCGCGATCGGGTCGGTGCCGGTGTTGCGCACGGTGGTGTACGTGTTCCACGACGCCGTGTCGGTGGGCAGCACCATGTTGGCGGAGTCGTTGCCGCCGTAGAGGAAGAGGCACACGATGGCCTTGTAGTCGGCCGTCTGCGCCGCGGCGGTGTTCATCGCCGCGAGGTTCATCGCGAACGGAACACCTGCCGGGCCGACGGAACCGGCGATGAGCGAGGCACGGCGCAGGAACTCCCGGCGGGATGCGTTGTTCATGGTCATGGCGTGTTCCTCGTCACTTCTGGATCAGGTAGTCGGGCGACGCCATCGCGAGCATGAAGGCGATGCGCACGCGGTCGGTCTTGTCGGCCGTCACGTCGGCGGCGTTGGTGGCGGTGGCCTTGCGGATCGTGCGGCCCTCGACGGACGCGACGATCTGCGCACGCAGCGCCTCGGGCATCTGGCCCGACATCAGCAGCAGGTTCACGCGGTCGACGAGCTTCGGCACGTCCTCGGCGAGTTCGATGAACGGCGCCCAGTTCGGCTGCACGTCGCGCGAGGCGCTGGCGGAGATCCAGCCGCGGATGTAGTTGAGGTAGCCCGCGACGGACACCTCGTTGGTCAGCTGCAGCTCCGGCGCGACGAGGCCTGCCTTCGCGGCGTCGCTGCCCGGCGGGGTGTAGCCGGGGCGGAAGAAGTTGAAGACGGTGGGCGAACGCAGCACGGTCTGGCCGAGGCGGGTCACCGGGTTGTCGGTGTCGTCGATGCCCGTGTAGTTGCCCTTGACCGACGTGGCCTTCGTGGCGCGCAGCAGGCTCGAGAGGCGCAGCACGGGCTCGCGCACCTTGCCGGTCGAGTTGCTCATCCCGTCGTACGTGCGGGCTTCGGCGTCGAGCAGCACGGCCGTGAACACGGCCTTCATGTCGCCGCGCACGCCCTGGCCGTTGTTGTTGAACGCGTTGGCCACGCGGTTCACGTAGGCCGGGCTCGGGTTGCTGGTGACCAGGCGCTGGATCAGCAGCTTGCCGATGAACGGGCCGACGTTCGGGTGGTTGTAGAGGGTGTCGAGCGCGATCTTCAGGTCGGCCTCGGCGTCCGCCTTCGCGGACGCGGGGATGGTGACGCCCAGGAACTTCTTCTCGGTCACCGAGTGGTAGTTCGCGTAGGCCTGCATCGGCAGCCAGTCGCGGTCGGGGTGGCCGTTGCCGCCGCCGAAGCGCGAGTTGGTGCGGTCGGCGAGGTTCGGGCCGGCGTACCAGCTCCAGCCGGTGAACACCTTGGCCAGGCCCTGGATGTCCTCGTGCGTGTAGGTTTCGGTGGGCGTGCCGCCCTTGTACGTGCCGTCGTTGTTCAGCTCGTAGAGGCCGATGGAGAACAGCTGCATGATCTCGCGCGCGTAGTTCTCGTCGGGCACGCGGCCCTTGCCGTCTTCCTTCTGGTTGCGCAGCATCGTGAGGTACTGGCCCATCACCGGGTGCAGCGTCACGGCCTCGAGCAGGTCGCGGTAGTTGCCGAAGGCCTTCTCGCCCAGCATGTCGTAGTAGGTTCCCACGCCGCGGATCTGGCTCGACACGTTCGAGTCGGCGAAGGAGACCACGAAGATCTGCGACAGCGCGAACGCCGCGCGCTGGCGCAGTTGGTCCGGCCCGGTCAGCGCCTGCGTCCAGAACGACTCGCGGAAGTGCGACTGCTGGAGCGTGGAATCGGTGCCCACGAACGTGGCCGCGACGGCGTCGAGGTAGTTGCGGTGCGGGGTCTGCGGCACCGCGAGCTGCTGGCGGACCCACGCGGCCTGGCCGTGCAGGCGGACCCAGTCGATGCTTTCCTGGTTCGGACCGAACGAGGCCTGCGTGAGGAACCTCGCCGAGGCCTCGGCCGTGGGCTGTTCCGCCGGCGGCAGCGTGGCCACCGTCTCGCCCGTGTCTTCCTTCGCGCCGCCGCAAGCGGCCAGCAGCACCAGCAGCGCGGACGCCGCGGCGACCCTCGCCTTGTTCCCCAGATTCTTCGGAAGTGTGTTCACTTCGTGCCCCCTCATGCAAATAACACCCGGATACGGGCGCTTTTGCACGCGAAAGGCGTACCACCGGCGGAAAGGCCGTTTTGACGCGTCAGACCGTCAATCCACGGCAGGTGGCCTGTGTCCGGCCGCCAGTTCCTGCGAAGGAACGTGACGAAACCGGTCTGAGATGAGTCGGATTGTTTCGGATGTAAACGGGCCGAACGGCCTCAGCGCAAGGACGCGAGCGCCCGCTCCACGCGGTCCACGTCCTGTCCGGTGCGGCGCGCGAAGTCGCGGACCTGGTCGTCGCCGATCTTGCCGACGTTGAAGTAGGCCGACTCGGGATGGGCGAGGTAGAAGCCGCTGACGCTGGCCGCCGGCGTCATGGCCCAGCTTTCGGTGAGGCCCATGCCGATCTCGTCGCACGCGAGCGCGCGGAACATGTCGCCCTTGACCGTGTGGTCGGGGCACGCGGGATAACCCGGAGCCGGGCGGATGCCCCGGTACTTCTCAGCGATGAGGGCGTCGGTGTCGAGCTGCTCGTCGGGCGCGTAGCCCCAGAAGTCGGTGCGCACGCGCTGGTGCAGGCGCTCGGCGAAGGCCTCGGCGAGGCGGTCGGCCAGCGCCTTGAACATGATCGAGCTGTAGTCGTCGTTCGCGTCGAGGAACTGCTTTTCCTTCTTCTCGGCGCCCAGGCCCGCGGTGACCGCGAAGAGGCCCACGTAGTCGGCCTGGCCCGACGACTTGGGCGCGACGAAGTCGGCGAGGCAGCGGTTCGGGCGCTTCACGCCGTCGACCACCGGCCGCACGGTCTGCATGCGCAGGCCGTGCCAGGTCATCAGCACCTCGCTGCGCGTGTCGTCGGTGTAGATCTCGATGTCGTCGTCGTTGACGGTGTTCGCGGGGTACAGGCCGATCACGCCGTTGGCGGTGAGCCAGCGGCCCTCGATGAGGCGCTTGAGCATCGCGCGCGCGTCGGCGAACACCTTCGTGGCCGCTTCGCCCACCACCTCGTCGGTGAGGATGGCGGGGTACGGGCCGGCGAGGTCCCAGGTCTGGAAGAACGGGCCCCAGTCGATGCTGTCGGCGAGTTCGGCGAGGTCGTAGTTGCGGAACACGCGGCGGCCGGTGAACTTCGGCTTCGCGGGTTCGAACGCGGCCCAGTCGACAGGGGCCTTGTTGGCGCGGGCCTCGTCGAGCGTGACCAGCGGCGTGGCCTTCTTGTTCGCGTGCAGGTCGCGCACGTGGTCGTAGTCGGACTTCAGGTCGGCGATGAACGCGGCGGCCTTCTCGTCGCTCAGCAGGTCGCTGCAGACGCCCACGCTGCGGCTGGCGTCGGGCACGTAGACCACGGGGCCGTCGTAGTGTGGCGAGATCTTCACGGCCGTGTGCACGCGGCTGGTGGTGGCGCCGCCGATCAGCAGCGGCATGCGGCGGTCGCGGAAGTACGGGTCGCGCTGCATCTCGCCGGCCACGTACTGCATCTCCTCGAGGCTCGGCGTGATGAGGCCGGACAGGCCGATGATGTCGGCGCCCTCTTCCTTCGCCTTCGCGAGGATGTCCTGGCACGGGACCATCACGCCCATGTTGACGACCTCGAAGTTGTTGCACTGCAGGACCACCGTGACGATGTTCTTGCCGATGTCGTGCACGTCGCCCTTGACCGTCGCGATGACGATCTTGCCCTTGGCCTTCGCCTCGCCGCCCGCGTCGATCAGCTGGCGTTTCTCTTCCTCGATGTAGGGCAGCAGGTGGGCCACGGCCTGCTTCATCACGCGGGCGCTCTTGACCACCTGCGGCAGGAACATCTTGCCCTGGCCGAACAGGTCGCCGACGACGTTCATGCCGTCCATCAGCGGGCCTTCGATCACGTGCAGCGGGCGGCCGCCCTTCGCGACGATGGCCTGGTACACCTCCTCGGTGTCCTCGACGATGAAGTCGTTGATGCCGTGCACGAGGGCGTGGCTCAGGCGCTCGGCGACCGGCTTGGCGCGCCAGGCGAACTTCGCGGAGTCGTCCTTCGCAGCGCCCTTGGCGGTCTCGGCGATCTCGATCAGGCGTTCGCTGGGGGTGAGCTTCTCCTCGCCGTCCTTGTAGTTCGGCTGGCGGTTGAGCACCACGTCTTCCACACGCTCGCGCAGCACCGGGTCGAGGTTGTCGTAGACACCCACCATGCCGGCGTTGACGATGCCCATGTCCATGCCCGCCTGGATGGCGTGGTACAGGAACACGGTGTGGATCGCCTCGCGCATCGGGTCGTTGCCGCGGAAGCTGAAGCTGACGTTCGACACGCCGCCGCTCACCTTCGCGCCCGGCAGGTTCTGCTTGATCCAGCGCGTGGCCTCGATGAAGTCGACGGCGTAGTTGTCGTGTTCCTCGATGCCCGTGGCGATCGCGAAGATGTTCGGGTCGAAGATGATGTCTTCCGGCGGGAAGCCGATCTCGTCGACGAGGATGCGGTACGCGCGCTCGCAGATCTCGGTCTTGCGGGCGTAGGTGTCGGCCTGGCCCTTCTCGTCGAAGGCCATCACGACGGTGGCCGCGCCATAGCGGCGGATCAGCTTGGCCTGCTCGCGGAACGGCGCCTCGCCTTCCTTCATCGAGATGGAGTTGACGATGCCCTTGCCCTGGATGCAGCGCAGGCCGGCCTCGATCACGTCCCACTTGGAGCTGTCGATCATGATCGGCACGCGCGAGATCTCGGGTTCGCTCGCGATCAGGTTCAGGAAACGCACCATGGACGCCTTGGCGTCGAGCATGGCCTCGTCCATGTTGACGTCGATCACCTGCGCGCCGTTCTCGACCTGCTGGCGGGCCACGCTCAGCGCCTGCTCGAACTCGCCGTTGAGGATCATGCGGGCGAAGGCCTTGGACCCCGTGACGTTGGTGCGCTCGCCGATGTTGACGAACAGGGTGCCTTCGCCGATCAGCACGGGCTCCAGGCCCGACAGTTTCATCGGAGGGGGAACGGCAACGGCAGTGGAAGAGGTCACGGTGGGGGAGCGGGTGAGCTGGGGAACCAGGAGGGAGGGATTTTATCGGCAAGCCGGGGCCGGCGCCCGGTTACAAGGCACGATGCGGAAGACGTTCCAATGGCCCTCCCGGCCTCGATGCCGCCAGAAAGCACAAGACCATGATCCCCGCGACGCTCTCCCCGGTTTCACGACTCGCCCTGCTCTCCACCATCGGCGCCACGCTCTGGCTCGCCGGCTGCCACTCGGCCCCGCGGAAGGTGCCCGACGCCCCGCCGGCCGTCGAGGGCTCCGCACCCGGCCCCGCCTACGGCAAGCCGGCGCCCGGCGCCGGGTGGTCGCCCACGCTGCAGACCGCCCGCAGCCAGCTCGAGGGCCGCCTGAAGGGCACCGGGGTCACGGTGGACCGGAGCAGCGACAACCGCCTGTGGATCACGCTGCCCGGCGACCAGAGCTTCGAGGCCAACCGGTCGGCGCTGAAGCCCGCCGCACGGTCGGCCCTGGACCAGGTGGCGGTGGTCACCGGCAAGATCCCCAACATGGACGTGCGCATCGTGGGCCACACCGACAGCAAGGGCTCGGTGGCCGCGAACAACGCACTCTCGCTCGACCGGGCGGCCAGCACACGCGACTGGCTCGTGGCGCGCGGCTTCTCGCCGGTGCGCATCGCGGTGGCCGGCCGGGGCGCGCAGGACCCCGTGGGTTCCAACGACACCGATGCCGGCCGCGCGGCCAACCGCCGCGTGGAGATCCTGATCGGGGAGCGGGCGGCGGCTACGCCGCCGTCGCCAGCAGCTCGCTGAACAGCCCGCCGTGCACGCAGCGCGGCTGGTACTTGCCCACGCGGCGCGCGATCTCGGCGATGTGGTCGGGCGTGGTGCCGCAGCAGCCGCCGGCGATGTTCAGGAAACCCGCCCGGGCGAACTCTTCCACGAGGCCGCCGGTGATCTCCGGCGTTTCGTCGAAGCCGGTGTCGCTCATCGGGTTGGGCAGGCCGGCGTTCGGGTAGCAGCTGATGAACGTGTCGCCCGCGGCCTTCGTCAGCTCCTCGATGTACGGGCGCATCAGCGCCGCGCCCAGCGCGCAGTTCAGGCCGATGGCGAGCGGGCGCGCGTGGCGCACGCTGTGCCAGAACGCGGTGACGGTCTGGCCCGACAGGATGCGACCCGACGCGTCGGTCACGGTGCCCGAGATGATGACCGGCAGGCGCTCGCCGGTGTTTTCCATCAGCTCGTCGAGCGCGAAGATGGCGGCCTTGGCGTTGAGCGTGTCGAAGATGGTTTCGACGAGGAACACGTCGGCGCCGCCTTCCAGCAGGCCTTCGCCCTGCTCGTAGTACGCGGCGCGCAGTTCCTCGAAGTGCACGTTGCGCGCGCCCGGGTCGTTCACGTCGGGGCTGATGCTGGCGGTGCGCGGCGTGGGGCCGAGGGCGCCGGCCACGAACCGCGGCTTGTCGGGGGTGCTGTACTTGTCGCAGGCCTCGCGCGCGATGCGCGCGGCCGCCACGTTCATCTCGCGGGCCAGCGGGCCGAGGCCGTAGTCGTCCTGGGCCACCGACGTGGCGCCGAACGTGTTGGTCTCGATCAGGTCGGCGCCCGCGGCGAGGTACTGCTCGTGGATCTCGCGGATCACGTCGGGCCGCGTGAACTGAAGCAGCTCGTTGTTGCCCTTGAGGTCCTTCGGGTGGTCGGCGAACCGCGTGCCGCGGTAGTCGGCCTCGCCCAGCTTGTAGCGCTGGATCATGGTGCCCATCGCGCCATCGAGGATGACGATGCGGTCTTTCATGATGCCGGGCAGGGCGGCGGCGCGGGTGAAGGCGGGCAGTTTCATCCCGCCATTGTAGGTAACCGCCCCCGCCCGGCCGCCCGCCGGGGTCACTCCACCCCGCTGCCCGTGCCGCTCACGAGCACCGGGCTGCGGTAGCCGGCGGGCTTGTCGCCCACGGTCGCGCCGCCGTACAGCATGCCCTGCATCGCGTTCGTGAAGAAGTAGTACGGGAAGGGCATCGCGGGGCGGCTCGCCTCGTCGAGGCGGTCGACGAGGGCCTTCGGCAGCTCGAAGTCGAGCGCGCCGAGGTTGGCGTCCAGCTGCTCGGGGCGGCTCGCGCCGACGATGACCGACGCCACGCCCGGCCGGTTCGCCACCCAGTTCAGCGCCACCTGCGCGGCGGGGCGGTCGACCTCGCGGGCCACCTGCTCCAGCGCGTCGACGATGGCCCAGTTGCGCTCGTTCAGGTGCTGGAAGGCCGGGTTGCCGTTGTCCTTCATCGCGGCCAGGCGGCCGTCGGGGTTCGCGTCGCGGCGGTAGCGGCCCGACAGCAGGCCGCTGGCCAGCGGGCTCCACACGGTGATGCCCATGCCCAGCTCGGTGGCCACGCGCACGTGTTCGTGCTCGATGTTGCGCTCGACCAGCGAGTACTGCAGCTGCAGCGCCGACACCGGCTCGTACCCGCGCCACTCGGCGAGGGTCTGCGCCCGCGCCGCGTACCACGCGGGCACGTCGGACAGGCCCACGTGGCGCACCTTGCCGCTGCGCACCAGGTCGTCCATCGTGCGCATCACCTCCTCGGCAGGCGTGATCTGGTCCCAGGCGTGCAGGTAGTACACGTCGAGGTAGTCGGTGCCGAGGCGCTCGAGCGACCCTTCCACCGCCCGCAGCAGGTTCTTGCGGCCGTTGCCGCCGCCGTTGGCGTTGCGGTCCCCGAGGTTGAAGGTGTACTTGCTGGCCAGCACCACCTGGTCGCGTGCCTTCGCGTCGCGGACGAACTCGCCGAGCCAGGACTCGCTGGTGCCGTTGGTGTAGACGTCGGCCGTGTCGATGAAGTTGCCGCCGCGCGCGAGGTACGTGTCGAAGATGCGGCGGGCCGCCTCCTTGTCCGATCCCCAGCCCCATTCGGTGCCGAAGGTCATCGCGCCGAGCGACAGGCGGCTCACGCGCAGGCCGGTGCGGCCGAGGGTGTAGTACGGGGTGCTGGAGGGGGTCATCGAAGGCTCCGGGTGGGGTGGGATGACGTGACTGTAGGCACCGGCTTTCCATCGATAAATCCTCATAATCTTCACGAACTCTGAAGAACGGCTTTGCAATGAAACTCACCCAGCTCGACGGCCTGGTGGCCTTCATCACGGTCGCGCAGCGGCGCAGCTTCACGGAGGCGGCCGCGGCGCTGGAGGTCACGCCACCGGCCGTGAGCCAGGCGGTGCGGCAGCTCGAGACCCGGCTGGGCGTGCGGCTGCTGAACCGCACCACGCGCAGCGTGAGCCTCACCGAGGCCGGCGAGCGTTACCTCGGGCGCGTGGGGCCCGCGGTGGGCGAACTGCTGTCGGCCACCGACGACCTCGACGCGTGGCGCGGCGGGCCGAGCGGCCGGGTGCGGGTGAACGCGCCCCACATCGTCTACGAGACGCTGCTGCGCCCCGCCACCGCGTCGTTCCTGCAGGCCCATCCGGGCGCGCGGGTGGAGATGCGCGTCGAGGACGGCTTCTCCGACATCGTGGAGCAGGGCGGCGACCTGGGCGTGCGCCTCGGCGAGTCGGTGCAGCGCGACATGGTGGCCGTGGCGCTGACACCGAAGGAGCGCACGTGCATGGTCGCGTCACCGGCCTACGCCGCCCGGCGCGGGCTGCCCGCCACGCTCGACGACCTGCGGCACCACGACTGCATCCGCTACCGCTTCCCGTCGAGCGGGGCCATCTACCGCTGGGAGGTGCGCCGCAACGGCCGGCTGGCCGAGGTGGAGGTGGACGGGCCGCTGACGCTGTCGGACAGCCTGAACATGGCCCGCGCCGCGCTGGACGGCCTGGGCATCGCCTACACGTTCGAACGCCAGGTGGCCGGCGACCTCGCCGCGGGCCGGCTGCTGCCGGTGCTGCCGTCGGCATGGCACACCATGCCCGGCTTCCACTTCTACTACCCGAGCCGGCGCCAGATGCCGCCCACGGTGCGGGCGTTCATGGACCACTGCATCGCGTTCAATGCAGCGGCGTCGACAGCGAGTCGTCGAACAGCGACGGGCGGAAGTCGAGCGCGCTCGGCCCCTCGTCCTTGATGGCCCAGAGGGTCAGCGCCTTCGCGGACATGGGCTTGGCGAACAGGAAGCCCTGCAGCTCGTCGCAGCCGAGCGTGCGCAGGATCTTCTGCTGGGCCTCGGTCTCCACGCCTTCGGCCACCACCTTCAGGCCGAGGGCCTGGGCGAGCTTGACGACGGCGTCGACGATGGCGCGCGCGTCCGCGCTCGATTCGAGGTCCATCACGAAGCTGCGGTCGATCTTCAGCTCCTCGGCCGCGAGCTGGCGCAGGTAGCTGAGGCTCGAATAGCCCGTGCCGAAGTCGTCGATCGACAGGTGCACGCCGGCGGCCGAGAGGCGCTCGATCACCTGCAGCGTGGTGCGGGTGTCTTCCATCGCGGCGGACTCGGTGATCTCGCAGGTCAGCAGGCCGGGCTCGACGCGGTGGCGGTGCAGTGCGTCGACGATGCGGTCGACGAGGTCTTCCTGGCGCAGCTGGTGCACCGACAGGTTGATGGCCACGCGCATGCGCAGCCCGCCGTCGCGCCAGGTGCGGATCTGCTTGCAGACGTCCTCGATCAGCCAGTTGCCCAGCGCGTTGATGAGGCCGAACTTCTCGGCGAGCGGGATGAAGATGTGCGGCCCGACCATGCCGCGCTGCGGGTGGTGCCAGCGCATCAGCGCCTCGGCGCCGGTGATCTGGCCGCTGGGCGCGTGGATCTTCGGCTGGTAGTACAGCTCGAGCTCGTGGTGCTGGATCGCGCGGCGCAGGTCGCGCAGCAGGTCCACCTGCTCGCGGGCGCCGGCCACCATGCGGGGGTCGAACATGACCTGGTTGCCGCCGCCGTTGCGCTTGGCCGCGTGCATGGCCGCCGCGGCGTGGGGGATCAGCTTGGCCTGGTCGCCGTGGTCCGGGTACATCGCCACGCCCACCGAACACGACATCGTCAGCTCGCGCTGCGCCACCTCGCACGGCTCGTTCAGCGCCTTCATCAGCCGCGCGGCCATGGCCATCGCCTGCGACGGGTCGGGGTGGCCTTCGAGCACCATCAGGAACTCGTCGCCGCCGGCGCGGGCGACGATGTCGCGGGTGCCGGTGAGCGCGCGCAGGCGCTTGCCCATCTCGCACAGGACGGCGTCACCGGCGGCCTGGCCGAGCGATTCGTTGACCGTCTTCAGGCCGTCGAGGTTGATGAACAGCAGCGCCACGCGCTGGTCCTGGCGGTCGGCGCGGGTGGTGGCGCGCAGCAGCCACGTCTCGAACATCGCGCGGTTGGGCAGGCCGGTGAGGGGGTCGGTCTGGGCCGCGACCTGCAGTTCCTCGCGGGCGCGGCGCAACGCGGCCTTGAACTGCGACTCGAGGATCGACGACAGCAGCAGCAGCGCGATGAGGCTCGGCACCGCGAGGGTGGCGAGCGCGAAGAGGGTGTCGCCGCTGACCGTGCCGGCCGCGGCCGGGGACACCGCGTCCCACGGCACCGCCACCCAGCGGGTCACGAGGAAGTTGGCGGCGACGATGGCCGTGCCGAGGGGCAGCGCGGCGAGCGCCTGCCAGGCCAGCGTGTGGCGTGTCGCCGGCCGGCGGCAGCGCGAGAAGACGTACCAGGCGAGGGCCACGCCCGCCACCAGCGGCACCGCCCCGGCGAGCCACGGGCCGGCGTCGTGCCAGTGCAGTCCCGGGTGCAGTTCGACGGCGCCCAGCAACAGCAGCGGCACCGCGCACAGGAAGGCGCCGAGCACCACCGCGCCGGCGATGCCCCGCGCCGGCCGGCGCAGGCGGTCCACCGCCAGGCCGATGCCCATCAGGGACCCGACGTAAGCGAGCACCAGCGTCCCGAACACGGACCAGGCGTGGAAGTGCATCCCCGCCGGCAGGCCACTGTGGGTCATCGCGATGAAATGCGCAGCGCACAAGCCCGTGGCCAGTGCCAGCGCCGCGCCAGCGAGCGCTCGCATCGCCGTCGGGCGGTGGGCCGACAGCACGCCGCGGGACAGGTCCAGTGCGGCGTACGCGGCGAACAGCGCCAGCCCCCAGGACACCAACCACCATCCCGTGTTGAGGCTCCAATCGATCATTCCCGTGTCCATCTGGGCCTCGGAGTTCTTCTTTATCCGAGGGTCTTCGGCATCGATCCGCCGAACTTGAGCCCGAAATGGCCGTCAGTGCAGGAAGCCGATGTCCCGGCGTTTCCTCACCTCGGGCTTGACGCGGTGTTCAGCCTCGAGCTGGGACAGGAATTCGTCGGGCGTGAACACCTCGCCCAGCACGTCGACCTGGCGCTTGACACTCGCGAAGTCACCCGCGGCCAGCGCGTCGAGCTGCTGCAGGCGGCGCGACTGCTCGGCCGTGAGCCGGTCGGCGTGCCCGTCGAGGGCCTCGGCCACGAACATGCGCTCGCGCTGCGCGGCCGTCATCGGCAGGAAGCGCACCTTGAACGTGAAGCGGCGCAGCGCCGCCTCGTCCAGTTCGTCGAACAGGTTCGTGGTGCAGATGAAGACGCCCGAGAAGCGCTCCATGCCCTGCAGCATCTCGTTGACCTCGGTGACCTCGTAGTTGCGCTCGGCCATGCGGCGGCTGCGCAGGAAGCTGTCGGCCTCGTCGAGCAGCAGCACGGCCTGCTCGGACTGGGCTTCCTCGAACATGCGGGCCATGTTCTGCTCGGTCTCGCCGACGAACTTGCTCGCGAGGTCGGACGCCTGCCGGATCATCAGCGGGCGCTGCAGCTGCTGGGCGATGTGTTCGGCCAGGGCCGTCTTGCCGGTGCCCGGCGGCCCGTGGAAACACAGCGTGCCGAAGCCCTTGCGGGACAGGGCCTCGACGATGCGCGGCACCTCGAAGCGCGACTCGGTGTTGAGCAGCGACAGGTCGTAGCGCGTGACCACACGCCGCGCGCCGCGCACGCTGGCCGAGCCGAGCGCCTTGTCGGCGTTGCCCAGCTGGCGTTCGATGAGCTGCTCGATGGCGCCGGTCTCGGGGCCGTCGGACGTCAGCCGCGCGAACTTGACCGCCGTGCGCACCTGGGCCGGCGTGAGGCCGCGCCGTTCGGCGAGGCGCGCCGCGAAGCCGTCGGACACCTGCACGCCTTCGAGCGCGCGGGTGACGAGCGCCTCGCGGGCCCCGGGCGGCGGCGACTTCAGGTCGAGGTGGTACTGGAAGCGGCGGCGAAACGCGGGGTCGATCTGCTCGATGCGGTTGGTGACCCAGATGACCGGCACGGGGTTCGTCTCGAGGATCTGGTTCACCCACGCCTTGCCGCTGACGCTGCCCGACGGCATGCCGTCGCCGGTGTCCAGCCGCGCCATCAGCTGGGCGGCGTCCGTCGAGATGGGCGGGAAGACGTCCTCGACCTCGTCGAACAGCAGCGCCACCGTGGGGCTGCCCTTGAGGAACACCTGGCTGATCTGCAGCGAGCGGTAGCGGTCGCGGCCGCTCAGGCTGTTGCCGTCGCGGTCGGCGTATTCCACTTCATAGAGTTCGAGGCCGGCAGCCTGCGCGGCCACCTTCGCGAGTTCGGTCTTGCCGGTGCCCGGCGGCCCGTACAGCAGCACGTTGACCCCGGGCTCGCGGCGCGCCACGGCGTTGCGCAGCAGCGCGGTGAGCACCTTCTGGTCGTCGCCCACGTAGTGGAAGTCGTCGGGCGAAAGTTCGCTGCGCGAGGCCGGGCGGGTGAACACCGCCATCAGGTCGGACGGGCCTTCGTAGTGGCGCATCAGCACCGGGGGCAGCTGCTCGCTGACCTTCATCAGGTCGGCGAGGTCGGTGATGTTGTGCTCGGAGATCAGGTTCTCGACCATGCCCGTGCGCTCGAGCCGCGAGCCGGCCCGCAGTGCTTCGGCCACCTCCTGCTCGTTGACCCCGGCCACCGCGGCGATGGCGGCATAGGCCTCCTGGGCGTTGGACACCTTGAACTCGACGAGCAGCCCGCGCAGGTCGCGCTGGTAGCGGGCGAGCGTGCCGTACAGCAGCAATGCGCGCTCGGCGGGGTTCAGCTGCAGCAGGCCGGCCAGCGCGTCGATGTTCTTCTCGACGAGCGTGGACTCCTTCTTCAGGCTGCGGTCGAGCCAGTCGGCCGTGGTGCCGATGACGGCAAGCAGGTCCTTCGGGGCGTCCTTGATGTATTCGTCGATGTAGAAGAAGAGCGTGCCTTCCTCGTACGGCCCGCCCCAGCCGCCGTGGCGGGCCATGAAGGCGGCGTCGCTCAAGGCCTCGTGCCCCGTCCAGTGTTCGTTGCCGCGGCAGCGCACCTTGAGGAACGCGCGCAGGCGCTCGAGCACGCTCACGGGCCACACGAGGTGCTTGGCGGTGAGCGACAGCAGGCTGTTCCAGTCCCGGCGCAGGTTGAAGCGCGCCGCGTGCCGGACCGTGAGGGTCAGCACGAACTGCGAGCACATGCGATCGAGGACCGGCGCCTCCTTCAGGCCGGGCGACAGCACGACACGGGCGTCGAAGCGAGAGGTGGCCATGGGGCAGCTCCGGGATCAACCGTCGGGGACCATCTTGGCGCACCGCGCACCAAGGGGCAAGCCCCGATACCGCCGGGCCGCGCCCCGACCATAGCGCAAGGGCGCTTTTCCGCGCTGGTGTTTGCCCGCGCGGCTGTGTGGCAATTTCACGCGCCACGCGCGCGACACGCTTTCAGTGCAGGATGACAGGATGCTGCATCAGCGACGTGTACCGCTCGATGTAGTCGTCCATCTCCTCTTCGGAGGGGGACGTCTCGATCAGCGCGGCCACTTCGTCCTTGAACGCCTCGGCCATCGCGCCCTCGATGAAGATCTCCTTGCGCGCGAACTTGTCGACGATCTCGAACCCGCCTCGCGAGAGCGGTTCGCCGCCGTGTTGCGCTTCCCCTTCGGGCAGGTCGAACTGCACGACGACGTAGTTGTCAGAGTTGTAGACCATCTGCATGGTGAGAATCTCCTGGTGGCAACCGGTAGCTCGGGCCGGACATGCAGCTTTCAAGCCCGGAGCCGTCTCGTCAGGATGGATCCGTCGGCCGGCGCAGAAGTTCAAATGTTTCGCCCTCCGGCTGGTTCGTCATGCGCGCCCGCACGGGCAGGTGGTGCAGCTGCGGGTCGAGCCAGACTTCCACCAGGGTGTCGTTGACCTTGCGGGGTTCCCGCACCAGCTTGATGGCGGACACCGAAACGCCGCCGATGGGCACGTTTTCGACGCCGATGGCCTTGAATGTCCACACGTCGGCGTCACCACGGGCCCCGGTGACGTACATGCTGACGCGCTTGCCGGCGCTCACGCCCTTCGGGTCGGCCGCGGCGATGGCGCCGATCTGCACCATCCAGGTGAGGCGGTCCTGGGTGCCGGGCACCAGGTTGTATTCGTTCGAAGGGCCCGAATAGGTGATCTTGCCGGCCGATCGCTGGAAGTTGGCGGCCATCACGGACTTGCCGCGCCTCTCGTCCGTGAAGCGCACCGGGGCGATGCCGGCATTGTCGAGGATGCCGGTGCTGTCCTGCGTCAACACCTTGATGCCGGCCACGCGCCCCTCGAGGCGCGCGTGGTAGCGGTTGCCGTCGAGCAGCTCCCACGTCAGTTCACCGTTGCCGCTCCACGGGCCGCGGCTGATGGCGTAGCGCAGCACCGTCGAGGGCGGGATCTTCGTGCGGTAGACCGGGGCGTCGGTGGCGGTGGGCTCGGTGATCTTGTGCGGTTCGGCCACGGGCTTCATGCCGGCGGCCCGCTGGGCCGGGGCGGCCGGCGCGACGGGCGTGTCGGCCACGGCCGGCGCGGGGACGGGCGCGTCGACCACCCGCACCGCGACCGCCGGCGTGCGCGCCGGTGCGGGGGTTTCGGCGTGGGACAGGTTCACGCCCGCCGATGCCGAGAGCGCGGCCACATGGGCGAGGATCACGGGCACCGACACCGGCAGCAGGCGGCGCCAGCGGGCGAGGGGAAGGGAAGTGGCGAGGTCGTCCATGCATCCACAATACGGGAAACCGAAGCCCTTGCCACGCCCCTCACCATGAAACTCGCCAGTTACAAGGATGGATCCCGCGACGGACAGCTCGTGGTCGTGTCCCGCGACCTCACGACGGCCCACTACGCCAACGGCATCGCGACCCGGCTCCAGCAGGTGCTCGACGACTGGAACTTCCTGTCGCCGCAGCTGGAGGAGCTGTCGATCTCGCTGAACCACGGCCGCGCACGCCACGCCTTCCCGTTCGACCCCGCGATGTGCACGGCGCCGCTGCCCCGGGCCTACCAGTGGGCCGACGGCTCGGCGTACCTGAACCACGTCGCGCTCGTGCGCAAGGCCCGCAACGCCGAGATGCCCGAGAACCTGAAGACGGACCCGCTGATGTACCAGGGCGGCAGCGACGACTTCCTCGGCCCCACCGACCTGATCCAGGTGCCCAGCGAACGCATGGGCATCGACTTCGAGGCGGAGATCGCCGTGGTCACCGGCGACGTGGCGATGGGCACCCCCGCCGACCGCGCCATCGACGCCGTGCGCCTCGTGATGCTCGTGAACGACGTGAGCCTGCGCCACCTCGTGCCCGGCGAGCTCGCGAAGGGTTTCGGCTTCTTCCAGAGCAAGCCGTCCACCGCGTTCGGCCCGGTGGCGGTCACGCCCGACGAGCTGGGCGCCGCGTGGCAGGGCGGGCGCGTGCACCTCCCGTTGCACGTCGCCTGGAACGGCAAGCGCGTGGGCCTCGTGGACGCGGGCCCCGAGATGAGCTTCCACTTCGGCGAGCTGATCGCCCACATGGCCAAGACGCGGAACCTGCGCGCCGGCAGCATCGTGGGCAGCGGCACGGTCAGCAACGCGGACGCGTCGCGCGGCTATGCGTGCATCGCCGAGCAGCGCGCCCGCGAGACCATCGCCCACGGCGAGCCGAAGACCGAGTTCATGCGCTTCGGCGACACGGTGCGCATCGAGGTGAAGGGGGCCGACGGCCAGTCGGTGTTCGGCGCCATCGACCAGGCCGTCGCGACCCCCGACTGACCCGCCGCTACGCGGTGGCCTCCGCCACGATGGCGGCCACCGCCTCGAAGGCCTCCTGCAGCTGGGCTTCCGTGTGCAGCCCGGTGATGAAGAAGCGCAGGCGCGCCTGGTGCTTCGGCACCGCCGGGTACACGAGCGGGTGCGCGCAGAGGCCCCGCTGGTACAGCGCGAACGACGTGTGCAGCGTCAGGTCGCGTTCGCCGAGGATCACCGGCAGGATCGGGGCGATGTCGGCCGTGCCGATGTCGAGCCCCGCGGCGCGGGCCAGCGACTGCGCCGTCTGCACCTTGTCCTGCAGCGCCACCGAACGTTCCGGCTCGCGATCGAGCACGCCGAGGGCCGCCTCGGCCGCGGCCGCACCCACCGGTGGCAGGGCCGCGCTGTAGACGTAGCCGGGGCAGTTGTAGCGCAGGAACTCCACCAGCTCGCCGTTGCCAGCGATGTAGCCGCCGCAGCTCGCGAGGGTCTTCGACAGGGTGCCCATCCACAGGTCCACGTCGGCACGGTCCACGCCCGCGTGTTCGCCGATGCCGCGGCCCGTGGCGCCCACGGTGCCGAGGGAATGGGCCTCGTCGACCATCAGGTAGAAGTCGTGGCGGCGCTTGAGCGCGGCGATCTCGCGCAGCGGGCACACGTCGCCGTCCATGCTGTAGGCGCCCTCGACCAGCACCAGCACCTTGCGGTACTTCGGCGCCTCGGTCTCGAGCAGCGCGGCCAGCGCCGCCACGTCGTTGTGCCTGAAGCTCATGCGCGTGGCCCCGGACAGGCGGATGCCCTCCAGCGCGCTCTGGTGCATGTAGGCGTCGTGCAGCACGAGGTCGCGCGGCTCGAACAGGAAGCCGATGGTGCTGGCGTTGGTGCCGAAGCCGCTGTTGAACGTCATCGCCGACTCGGTGCCGAGGAACCGCGCGATGCGCTCGTCGAGCGCGTCGTGCACCGCCGTCTGCCCGCACACCATGCGGCTGGCCGACGCCGAACTGCCGAAGCGGTCCAGCGCGCCGTGCGAGGCGGCGAGCACCTCGGGGTGCTGCGTGAGGCCGAGGTAGTCGTAGCTCGAGAAGTTGACGACCGCGCGGCCACCGACCTCGATCGAGGCCCCGTCGCTGCGGTCACGGCTCAGGAAAAACGTGCCGTCGCGCTGCGGCAGCAGCATCCGGGCGGCGTGTCCCCTCATCGCCGTCATGTCCTGGTTCCAACGGGTCCAACGTGCATTCTTGTAGAGATTCATCGCACGACCTTTTTGTGTCGAAAGAGTGCCTGGCAACATCGCCGCCCCGAGAATGCGTCACCTCGTGCAGCACGTCCTGCGGTCCGTGAAATATTTCGCGATCCTCCGCGGTCCGGGAACCCCGGAAAACCGGCGACACTCGAACGCGCCCATGTCCGAACTCCCGCACACCCTGAAGATCGCCACCGTCTGGCTGCTCGTCGGCCTCGGGGTGTTCCTCGCGTTCCAGGCGTTCGAGGGGCAGCAGCGCCGGGCCCGCTTCCAGACCACCGGCGACGTGGTCGAGATCCAGCGCGGCCCCGACGGCCACTACCACTGGCCCGGCACCATCAACGGCCACCGGGTCGAGTTCCTGATCGACACCGGGGCCACCGGCACGGCGGTGTCGGCCTCGCTCGCGCGGCAGCTCGGGCTCGTGGCGCTCGGCGAGGTGCAGTCGAACACCGCGGGGGGTGTCGTGACCGGCGAGGTGATGCGGGCCGACGTGGCGCTCAAGGGCGGCGTGCGGGTCGACGACCTGCGCATCGTCGCGCTGCCCGCCCTGGGCGACAACCCGCTGCTGGGCATGGACGTGCTGGGCCGCCTGCGCTGGCAGCAGCACGATGGTGTGCTCACCTTCGACCTCCGCGAACGCCGATGAAGATCCTCCACCGACTGGCCCCCTGGCTGCTGGCCCTGCTGTTCGCCTTCACCGGCCCGGCCCGGGCGCAGTACACGCTGTGTCCGCCCGCGGCCAAGCCGCTCACCGAGGAGCAGCAGGCCAGCGGCCTGCGCGAGGCCCGCGACCGCGGCATGCTGTGGCGCGCCACGAAGGACGGCCGCACCTCGTGGCTCTACGGCACCATCCACGTGGGCCGCCTGGCCTGGGCCGTACCCGGCCCCACCGTGCGCGACGCGCTCGGCCGCAGCGACACGCTGGCCCTCGAGCTCGACCCGCAGGACCCGGCCGTGATGGCGAAGATGCAGCGGTACATGGCCCGCGACCCGAAGCTCACGCTGACCCCGGCCCTCGACCGCCGCCTGCGCGCGCAGCTGCAGAAAGCCTGCATGCCGCCGGCGCTGGCCGACCAGATGGCCCCCGAGATGCTCGGCGCCACGCTGACCGTGACGGCCGTGCGCCGCGAGGGCTTCGACGCGCTGTACGGCATCGACTTCTCGCTGGGCCAAGCGGCCCGCGCACTCGGCAAGCCGGTGCAGTCGCTCGAGACGGTGGAGACGCAGCTCGGCGAATTGATCAGCGACAACGAGGACGACCTGCGCGCCAACATGGCGCAGATGCTCGAGGACCTCGAGCAGGGCAAGGTGATCCCGCAGATGCTGCGCCTCGCCCGCGCGTGGGAGGCCGGCCGCGACGAGGAGCTGGCGAACTACGCCGAATGGTGCCGCTGCGTCGAGACCCCGCGCGAGAAGGCCCGGCTGCGGCGCCTCATCGAGGGCCGCAACGCGGGCCTGGCCGACGGCATCGACCGGCTGCACGCGGGCGGCCAGTCGGTGTTCGCGGCGGTGGGCGGGCTCCACCTGGTCGGGCCGGAGGGCCTCCCGGCCCTGATGGCCCGCCGCGGCTACACGGTCACCCGCGAGCCGCTGCCCCGCTGAACGCCGGTCAGTCGATCACCAGCTGGTAGGCGCCGGCCGACCCGCCGGTGTACTTCACCCGCACGTAGTACGTGGTGGTGACCGTGCCGGTGTTCTTGTACGACGTGGCGTCCAGCACGCCCAGGCCGGTGTTCGAGCTGCTGGCGAGGGTCGTGCCGCCGGCGCTCAGGATCGCCACGTCGAAGTTGGCCGCCGCGTTCGGCGTGAGCTTCGCGCCCAGCGTGCTGCCGGCCTTGATGGGCACGGCGAACACGTCCACGTCGCTCGTGGCCGACAGCGTCCCGGCGATCGTGTCGCCCTCTCGAGCCGACTGGGCGGTGGCGACCGTGTCGTTCGGCTCGACGTCGGGCGTGCCGGCGGGCGGTGTCGAGCCTCCCGCGGCGTCCACCGCGGCATTCGCGTCGACCAGCCCGCTGCCGCAGCCCGAGCACGTGGCCGGGAACCCGCGCGCGCTCGACTTCAGGCGGCTCGCCACGTCGTCCGGCGTCAGCGCCGGGTTGCGCGACAGCATCAGCGCCACCACCCCCGCCACGTGCGGCGAGGCCATCGACGTTCCCTGGTAGTACGCGTAGCTGTCGCTGCCCGGGCCGCGCGTGCCGCTGTTGAGCGTGGACAGGATGCCGTTCGCGGCGCCCGACGAGGTGTCCCCGCCCGGCGCGGCCACGCTGACCTTCGACCCGTAGTTCGAGTACGAGGCCCGCCCGCCGTTGCGGTTCGTGGCGGCCACGGCGATCACGCCGTTGCAGCTGGCCGGCGAGAAGCCCGAGGCGTCCGCGTTGCTGTTGCCGGCGGCCACCACGACCACGGTGCCGCGCGAGCGGGCGAGGTTCACGGCGTTCTGCGACGTGGTGTCGCACGCGCCCGAGCCGCCCAGCGAGAGGTTGATGACGCGCGCCGGCGTCGGGTTGGCCGGCACGCCGGAGACGCTGCCCCCGGCCGCCCACACGATGCCATCGGCGATGTCGGACGTGTAGCCGCCGCAACGGCCCAGCACCCGCACCGGCTGCACCTTGGCCTGGTACGCCACGCCCGCCACCCCGGTGCCGTTGTTGCTGACGGCCGCGATGGTGCCGGCGACGTGGGTGCCGTGCCAGCTGCTCGTGGTGTCGCGGATCGGGCTCAGGAAACCGCACGCGCCGGCGGTGGCGTAGTCGCCCGGGTCCTGCGCGTTGCTGTCGCGGGCATTGCCGTCGTTGGCGTTGCCGCTGTCCTTGATGAAGTCGTACCCGGGCAGCACGTTGGCGGCGAGGTCGGCGTGCGGGCGGTAGCCGGTGTCGATCACCGCGACCACCACGCCCGCGCCGGTGGATTTGTCCCACGCGGACGGCAGGTTGAGCCCGCCGCGGGCCTCGAAGTAGTGCCACTGCTGGCCGTACTGGGTGTCGTTGGGCGTCGCGAGGGCGTGGAGGATGCGGTCGGGTTCGGCGTACTCGACGCTGCTGTCGCTGCGGGCGATCTCGTTCGAGAGCCGCACCGCCTCGTCGCGGCCGACCCGCCCGTCGAGGCGCATCACGTGGGTGTCGAACGCGCCGACACGCACCCACTGCAGGCGTCGTCCGAACCGGGCCGCCGCGGCTTCGGCGCCGCGGTGCAGCCGGGTGCGCTCGGCGGCCGGGGCCGACCGCGCCGCGCCCGGCGCGCCGGGGCGGTAGCGGATGATGAGGCGGTCGGTGCCGTCGTCGGCCACGGGCACCGGGTCGGGGCCGCCGGCGAGGGCGGCACCCGGCAGGAGGGCGGCGGCCAGCGCGAGGCCGGCCAGGAGTCTGGAGGTTTGTCTCATGGTGTTGTCCTTGTGGGTGGGATCGGCCCGTCGAGGGGCCGCGGACAGACTGGGCGACAGGCCCCGCCCCGGCAATCCCCAGTTCCATCCCACGCACCATCCGGGCAAGCGCGATTGCCGGACGCGCCACCGGGCGGGTACGATGACCTCCACCCAAGAGACCGCAGGAGTCCCCATGTCCGACACCCCCTCTTTCACCAACCTGGTTCCGGGGTTCGACTTCCTGCAGAACCTCGTCAAGAACGCCGGCTCGGCCATGCCCGCGATGGGCCAGTGGATCGCCCCCACGCTGAACCCCGAGGAACTCGACAAACGCATCGGCGAGCTGCGCACCGTGCAGTTCTGGCTCGAGCAGAACGCCCGCATGCTGGCCGCCACCATCCAGGCGCTGGAGGTGCAGCGCATGACGCTGTCCACGCTCAAGACCATGAACGTGCAGATGGGTGACCTGCGCGATTCGCTGCACGCGCGCGCCACCGCCCCCGCGCTGGAACCCGCGCCCGAGGCGCCTGCCGCCGAGCCGCCCGCCCCCGAGAAGAAACCCCGGACCAAGGCCAGCGCGCAGGAGCCCGGTGCGTCCATGGTCGACCCGGTGCAGTGGTGGGGTGCGCTGACGAAACAGTTCACCCAGCTCGCGGCCACGGCGATGCAGGAACCGGCCGGCACGCCCATGGGTGAACCGGCCAAGGCCGCGCCCGCCAAGACGGCGCGCAAGACGACCTCCGGCGCCCCGGCGCGCAAGCGCGCGGCGCCGAAGCGCTGACGATGAAACTCTTCGCGCACGCCCACGCCACGCACCCCGACTGGCGCATGGGCCTCGCCCTGGCCGCCGCCCAGATCGACGGCCAGCGGGCGGACCCCTCCGGCACGCACATCGCCGCGCCCACGCTGGGCTGGGTCTACGTCACCGACCACTACGCCCCCCATGCGGGCGCGCTGCTCGCGGAACTCGCCGAACGCTGGCCGGGGGTCTCGTGGGTCGGCGGGGTCGGGATCGGGGTCTGTGCGAACGGGGCCGAGTACATCGACGAGCCGGCCCTCGTGCTGATGCTGTCCGACCTGCCGCGCGACCAGTTCCGCGTGTTTTCCGGCGCCCAGCCGCTGGGCGGGTTCCGGGCGTCCACCGCGCTGGTCCATGCCGACCCGTCCACCCCCGACCTCGGCGAACTCATCCACGAGATGAGCCGGCGGGTCGACACCGGCTACCTCTTCGGCGGGCTGCCGTCGTCGCGCACCCGCAGCGTGCAGGTGGCCGACCGCGTGGTCGAAGGCGGCTTGTCCGGCGTGGCCTTCGGGCCGGGTGTCTCCCTGGTCTCGCGGGTGACGCAGGGCTGCCAGCCGGTCGGGCCGGTGCGCCACGTGACCGAATCCGACCGCAACCTCGTGCTGGCCCTCGACGGCGAACCCGCGCTCGACGTGCTGCTGCGCGACCTGGGCGTCGACGCCTCGGAGCCGCGCGAGGCGCTGTCCCGGTTGCGCGAAACCCTGGTGGGCCTGAGCGATGGGCGCGACGACGCGCTCGCCCGCCCCGGCCAGTTCGGCACCGACACCCGCGTGCGCCACCTGATCGGCATCGACCCGAAGGCGCGCGGCGTGGCCGTCGCCGACGAGATCGAGGCGGGCATGCAGCTCGCGTTCTGCCGCCGCGACGTGGAGGCCGCGCGGCGCGACCTCGTGCGCATCTGCAGCGAGATCCGCGAGGAGGTGGAACCCGAGACGATGCCGCTCGCCGCGGCCCTGGCCCTGCACGCCGACACGGCCGAACGCGGCACGCACCCGGCGCGGGGCATCGCCGGCGCGGTGTACGTCAGCTGCACCGGGCGCGGGGGCCCGCACTTCGGCGCGCCGTCGGCCGAGCTGGCACTCATTCGCCACGCGCTCGGCGACGTCCCGCTCGTGGGTTTCTTCGCCGCCGGCGAGATCGCCCGCCGCCACCTCTACGGCTACACCGGGGTGCTGACCGTCTTCACGAACTGGGCACCGGCGTGACCGCGCCCCCGGCCGACCGCGCACAGCAACTGGCCCGGGTGGTCGCCGCGCTCGAGCCGCTGCTGCCCGCCCACGCGCTGCTGTGGCAGCGCGAGGACACCGTGCCGTACGAATGCGACGGCCTCACCGCGTACCGCCAGGTGCCGCTCGCCGTGGCCCTGCCCGAGACCGAGGACCAGGTGGCCGCGGTGCTGAAGGCCTGCCACGGGCTCCGCGTGCCGGTGGTGGCCCGCGGCGCGGGCACCGGCCTGAGCGGCGGCGCGCTGCCGCATGCCCTCGGGGTCACGCTGAGCCTCGCGCGGTTCAACCGCATCGTCGACGTGGACCCGGTGGCGCGCACGGCCGTCGTGCAGTGTGGCGTGCGCAACCTCGCCATCAGCGAGGCGGCCGCGCCCCACGGTCTCTATTACGCACCCGACCCCAGCAGCCAGATCGCCTGCACCATCGGCGGCAACGTGGCCGAGAACTCCGGCGGCGTGCACTGCCTGAAGTACGGCCTGACGCTGCACAACGTGCTGCGCGTGCGCGGCTTCACCGCCGAGGGCGAACCCGTCGAGTTCGGTTCCGGCGCCCTCGACTGCCCGGGCCTCGACCTGCTCACGCTGGTGGTGGGCAGCGAGGGCATGCTCGCGGTGATCACCGAGGTCACGGTCAAGCTCGTGCCCCGGCCGGTCGTCGCGCGCTGCATCATGGCGAGCTTCGACGACCTGCGGAAGGCGGGCGACGCGGTCGCCAACGTGATCGCCGCCGGCATCATCCCCGCGGGCCTCGAGATGATGGACAAGCCGATGACGGCCGCCGTGGAAGACTTCGTCCACGCCGGCTACGACCTCGACGCCGAGGCCATCCTGCTGTGCGAGAGCGACGGCACGCCCGAGGAGGTGGCCGAGGAGATCGACCGCATGCTCGAGGTGATGATCACCTCCGGTGCCACCCGCGCCGAGGTGAGCCGCGACGAGGCCCAGCGCCTGCGCTTCTGGAGCGGCCGCAAGAACGCGTTCCCCGCCAGCGGCCGCATGAGCCCCGACTACATGTGCATGGACTCCACCATCCCGCGGCACCGCCTGGCCGACATGCTGCAGGCCATCGCCGGCATGGAGACGAAGTACGGGCTGCGCTGCGCCAACGTGTTCCACGCGGGCGACGGCAACCTGCACCCGCTGATCCTGTACGACGCGAACGACCCCGACCAGCTGCACCGCTGCGAGCTGTTCGGCGCCGACATCCTCGAGACCAGCGTCGCGATGGGCGGCACGGTCACCGGCGAACACGGCGTGGGGGTGGAGAAGCTGTCGTCGATGTGCGTGCAGTTCTCCCCCGCCGAGCGGGAGCGCATGCTCGCGCTGAAACACGCGTTCGACCCCGAGGGCCTGCTGAACCCCGGCAAGGTCATCCCCACGCTGAACCGCTGCGCCGAGTACGGAAAGATGCACGTGCGCCGCGGTCTGCTGGCGTTCGCCGACATTCCCCGCTTCTGAGGCCGTGCCCTTGCCGATCTCCGCCGAACTGTCCGCCCTGATCGACCAGGTGCGCGCCGCGCACGCCGACCGCACGCCCCTCGAGGTGCGCGGTGGCGGCACCAAGGCCTTCTACGGCGAGACCCCGTCGGGCCGGGTGCTCGACACCCGGGCCCACACGGGCATCGTCAGTTACCAGCCCACCGAACTCGTCGTGACGGTAGCCTCGGGCACCCTTCTCGGCGACCTGGAGGCCACGCTCGCCGAGAAGGGGCAGGGCCTCGCGTTCGAGCCGCCGGTGTTCGGGCCGGAGGCCACGGTGGGCGGCATGCTCGCGGCCGGCCTGTCCGGGCCGGCCCGGGCGTCGATGGGCGCGGTGCGCGACCACGTGCTCGGCGCCACGCTGCTCGACGGCAGCGGCGAACTGCTGCAGTTCGGCGGCGAGGTGATGAAAAACGTCGCGGGCTACGACGTCTCGCGGGTGCTGGCCGGTTCGCTCGGCACGCTCGGCGTGGTGGTCGACGTCTCGCTCAAGGTGCTGCCGCTCGCACCGGCCACCGCCACCGTGCGCTTCGCGATGGACGAGGCCACGGCCCTCGCCCGGCTGAATGAATGGGGCGGCCGGCCGCTGCCGCTCAATGCCAGCGCCTGGTGGGACGGCACGCTGCTGCTGCGCCTGCGCGGCGCGATGGCGGCGGTGCGCGCGGCCATCGCGCTGTTCAAGGAAGCTGGCGGCGAGGTGCTGGAGGCGGGCGCCGGGGCGCCGTTCTGGAACGGGCTGCGCCACCAGACCGACGAGTTCTTCGCGAAGGCGTTGCTCGCGGTGGACCGGGGCGTGCCGCTCTGGCGGGTGTCCGTGCCGCAGACGGCGGCGCCGCTCGGGTTCTCCGGCGAGCAGCTGATCGAATGGCACGGCGGCCAGCGCTGGTGGTGCACCGCCACGCCGCCGGCCCAGGTGCGCCGCGTGGCCGCGGCCGCGGGCGGCCACGCCACGCTGTTCCGCGCGAAGGACAAGTCGCCCGGCGTGTTCACGCCGCTGTCGCCCGGGCTGGCCGCCATCCACCGGCGGATGAAACAGTCGTTCGACCCGGCCGGGATCTTCAGTCCCGGCCGGATGTACCCCGACCTCTGACCGCCATGCAGATCCACCTGTCCCCCGAGTTCCAGGACACGACCGAAGGCCGCGAGGCGGCGTCCATCGTCCGCAACTGCGTGCACTGCGGCTTCTGCACGGCCACCTGCCCGACCTACCAGCTGCTGGGCGACGAGCTCGACGGCCCGCGCGGGCGCATCTACCTGATCAAGCAGGTGCTGGAGGGCGAACACGTCTCGGCCGGCACGCAGCAGCACCTCGACCGGTGCCTGACCTGCCGCAACTGCGAGACCACCTGTCCGTCCGGCGTGCAGTACGGGAACCTGGTGGAGATCGGCCGGCAGGTGGTCGACCGGAAGGTGCCCCGGCCGGCGCGCGAGCGGACGGTCCGGTGGCTGCTGAAGGAAGGCCTGACCTCGCGGTGGTTCGGCCCCGCGCTGCGCCTGGGCCGGGCGGTGCGCCCGCTGCTGCCCGAACTTCTCCGGAACAAGGTGCCCGCGGCCCCCATGCCGGCCGGGCGCTTGCCCACGCGGGCCCACCCGCGCAAGGTGCTGCTGCTCGCGGGCTGCGTGCAGCCCGCGATGGCCCCGAACATCCACGGCGCCACCGCCCGGGTGCTCGACATGGCCGGCATCCAGTCCCTCGTCGCGCCGAAGGCGGGCTGCTGCGGTGCCATCCGCTCGCACCTCGGCGACACGGCCGGCGGCCTCGACGACATGCGCCGCAACATCGACGCCTGGTGGCCCCTGATCGACCAGGTCGAGGCGATCGTGATGAACGCGTCCGGGTGCGGGCTCACGGTGAAGGAATACGGCCACGCGCTGGCCGGCGATCCGGCCTACGCCGACAAGGCCCGGCGCATCGCCGCGAAGACACGCGACCTGAGCGAACTGCTGCCCGACCTGGTCCCGAAGCTGAAGCCCCGGCTGCGCCAGGCGGCGCTGCGCCACTTCGTGTTCCACCCGCCCTGCACGCTGCAGCACGGGCAGCGGTTGCGCGGGGGCGTCGAAACCCATATGAAAGAGATGGGCTTTAACGTGAACGTCGCACTGCAGGAGCCTCATCTCTGCTGCGGCTCCGCCGGCACCTATTCGGTGCTCCAGCCCGAACTGGCACTGAAACTGCGCGACCGGAAGCTTCAGCAGCTGGAGGCGAGCGGGCCGCAGGCGGTGCTGTCGGCGAACGTCGGGTGCATCACCCACCTCCAGGGCGGCACCCATTTGCCGGTGCTGCACTGGGTGGAAGCGCTCGATGAAGCCCTGTTCAGGGTTTCCCCTCCTGGACCGTGACTCACTGATGACGTCAAGCCGAGTGTCGCATCACGCCAACGGTGACGCACCGATATCGTGACACGGCATTGAAGCTGCGCTCCAATGCGTTCTGTCGTGCTGTGAGGCAACCTCTTGCAACACGCCCTCCGGCCCCATCGATCATGGAAAGCCGATTGACCTCAAATAAGTTGGAATGCACACCATGAAAAAATCTCTGCTCGCACTTGCCGCGATCGCCGCTGTCAGCGGTTCCGCATTCGCTCAATCGTCGGTCACGATCTACGGCCAGATCGACCAAGGCTTCGGTCAACAGTCCGAAAGCGTCAAGAACAAGGAAATCCTCCCGGGTTCCGCCAACCGCCTCGGCTTCCGCGGCGTGGAAGACCTCGGTGGCGGCCTGAAGGCCTTCTTCGAGTTCCAACACCGCTTCAGCGCTGACACCGGCACCGCCGCCAGCGTCTTCTGGGACGGCAAGTCGTTCGTCGGTCTGCAAACCGCCTTCGGCAGCGTCTACCTGGGCCGCGACGACAACCCGGCCTACGCCCTGTCGCAATCCGCTGGCGACCCGTTCGGCACCGACACCGTGGCCCAGAACACCACGATCCTGAGCGGCCGCATCGGCACGAACCGCTACTCTGACTCGGTCAACTACCGCGGCACGTTCGGCGGCTTCACCTTCGGCGCGCAATACGCCGAAGCCAGCGGCACGAAGGCCCAGTCGACCGGCACGGACAAGCCGTGGAGCGTTGCTGCCGTCTACACCGGCGGCCCGTTCACGATCGGCGTCGGCCATGAAAACCCGGCCAACCAAGATGCACAGTGGACCACCGTCAACGGCGCTTGGGACTTCAAGTTCGTCAAGCTGATCGGCCTGTACGGCTTCGGTGATTCCGGTGCCAACACCGCGAACCCGACCGGCCCGAACACCGTGCCTGGCGGCGCTTCGGCTCCCGTCATCGCCACCGGCTACACCGGCCGCTCGGACGAGCGCACTGCCTTCATCATCGGCCTGACCGCCCCGATCGGCAACGGCGAACTGAAGGCTTCGTACGGCCAGCTCGAGAACAAGAGCTCGCTGAACGGCGTCAAGACCAAGCTCGACAAGCAATTCGGCCTGGGCTACCACTACGCCCTGTCGAAGCGCACGACGATCTACGCTGACTACGTGAACGAAAACGGCGACCTGGTCAAGGCCAACCCGACGCTGGAAAAGAACGGCTACGACATCGGCATCAAGCACAAGTTCTAAGCTGAGCCTGTCTTTCGCGAGCCGCTCCGGCGGCTCGTGGCCGACGATGAACGCACGCCCGGGCAACCGGTCGTGCGTTTTTTCTTGCCCGGCGGGAACTCGATTGGCACGCAGGGTGAAACGGGCGACAAGACCAGAACCAGGGTCACCCCGGCGAACGCCGGGGCCCACTGCGCGCCACACGCTTCCGCGCGTGACGAACAAGAACACGCGCTGCCGCCGCCGCAGTGGATCCCGGCGTTCGCCGGGATGACGAGCTTTTCTGAAAGCCCGGGCTTTCCCCGGACAGCAGTGGGGCTGCACCGGGATGACGTTCCTGAGAGAAGCGGCGCATCCACCCGCCGCGCGAACGCAAAAAAACGGCCCGGTTGCCCGGGCCGTTTTCATGTTGGCGAATGAAGGTCGCGGCGATCAGCGCGGGCCCACCACCGGCAGCGGCGCACCCACTTCGTAGGCGCCCACGTCCGGGGCGCTGCCCGAGTAGCCGTTGTTGATGCCCGGAATCACGACACCCGCGTTCTCGGCGGCCGAGCCCGGCTTCAGGCGCAGGTCCGGCACCGCGTACGTGCTCATCGCGTTGGTGGGCAGCGCGATGGTGCTGTTGAACACCGCGAGGGACACCTGCGTGGCGTTCTTCTCGGTGGTCAGGCTGCGGAACTGCGAGAAGTCGTTGAACGCCGTGCCACCGAAGCGGCCGGTGAACGTGCCGGTCGTGGAACCGATCGCGTCGTAGTTCATGTCCGCGTTCGACGTCACCAGGTCGGCGATCTGCAGGGCCTTGCCGGTGCCGTTGTTGTAGCCGCCGTAGGCGCCGCCCGGGCCGCCGATGAACAGGTTGTTCCGGCTGTACAGGCTGTTCACGGGCACGCCGGCATACACGCCGATCGCGTCACCGCCCTTGACCACGGTGTTGTGCAGGAGCACGTCGCCGTAGCTGCCACGGTAGAGCTTGAACGACACGTGGGCGATGTTGTACATCACGTTGCGGATGAAGTACGTGGGGCCGCCCAGGCCCGGCTGCGACGACAGCGCGATGAACGCGTTGGTGATGCGGTTGCGCATCACGCGGCAGTTGTGGAAGCAGAAGTCGGCTTCCACCGCATCGTCCGCGGCGATCGACAGGTCGTTGTTCAGGATGTCGATGCTGTACTGGTCGACCGCCTCGTCGTCCTCGAGCAGCGAGATGTTGTCGCGGAAGCCGCTCACCTTGTTGTTCTGGATCACGTGGCCCGGGCCCGTGAACTCGATGCCTTCACCGGTGTTGGCGCCGTTGACGCCCAGCGAGGCCTCGGCCCACGGCGTGGTGCCGGTGACCACGTTGTCGGCGATGTAGGCGTTCTCGGCACGGCCGTAGGCCACGACACCGCTGCCGCCGCGCACCGACGCCACGGTCTTGATCGTGCTGCGGGTCAGGGCGAAGTGGCTGGTGTTGTCGAAGCGCACCGCACCGTTGACGGTCACCGCGTCGAGCATCACGTACTTGCGGCCGATGAAGTTCAGCTCGCCCGAGAACACGGCGCCCGAGGTGCCGCGGATCACGATGGGCTTGCCGGCGGCGCCGTCGCGCGACATCGTGAAGGCGCTGTAGTTGCCCGCGGCGAGCCGGATCACGTCGCCCGCGGCGGCCGAGGACAGCACGGACGCGAGCGTCGACGGCGTCGCCGACTTCACCGGCGCACCGGCCATCGCCGCCGGGACGGCGCGCGTGGCGGCCGTCACGGTGCGGGTGGTGCTGCCGCCGTCGGCGTCGACGAGCGACAGCTCGACTTCGTACGTGGTGGCGGGCTGCAGGTCGAAGATGCTGCCGGAGTGGCGGGTGTTCCACGAGAAGCCCGAGCTGCTGCCGGCCTGGATGCGGCGCAGCGGCATGCCGGTGCTCCAGGTGGACGTGCCCTGCGGGCGATACCGCACGTTGACGACGCTGCTGGCGTTCGCGTCACCCGTGAAGGCCCATTCGACCGTGAGGTTCTGGATCGTCGGGTACGGCGTGGTGATCGCGCCGGGGACCGACACGTCGGCCGCCTTGCCGGTGGACGGCGCGGGTGCCGGAGCGGGCGTCGGGGCCGGGGCGGGCGCCGGCGTGGGCGCAGGGGCCGGGGCGGGCGTGGGAGCCGGGGTCGGCGCAGGGGTGGGGGCCGGGGTCGGCGCAGGCGCCGGGGCCGGAACCGGGGCGGCCGTGCCGGCGAGCGTCGACACGTAGACGACGTTCGAGTGCGCGCTGACGTTGCCGGTGGCATCCACCGCACGGATGCGGAAGGCGTATTGGGTGCTCGCGGCCAGGCCGCTCGCGGTGAAGCTCGTCGACGTGTTCGTGCTGACCTGGACGAAGCTCGTGCAGGAATTCGCGAGGCAGCGCTCGACGCGGTAGCCGGTCACGGCGACGTTGTCGGTGCTGCCCGTCCACGCCAGCGAGACCTGGGTCGCCGACAGGGCCTTGCCGGTCAGCGCCGACGGCGTCGACGGGGCGACCGTGTCGGCGGCCAGCACGCTGTCGCCGTTCGCGGGCACCGCGGCCACGGCGAGCGAGATGCCCGTGCGGCCCGACGCGTCCACGGCGGTCACGGTGTACGAATAGACGATGCCCGGGGTCAGGCCGGTGTCGCTGAAGCGGGTCTCCTCGGTCTCGGCGACCTCGACCTTCGCGGCGCAGTCGGCGCCGGTGCAGCGCGACACGATGTACTTGGTGACGCCCTGGTCATCGGTGCTCGGCGACCAGGCGAGGTCGACGCGGGCGCCGGACACGACGGTGGCGACCAGGTTGGAAGGCGCGGTCGGGTCCTGGGCATCGGCCACCGGCGCGGGGGAAGGGGAAGCGTTGTCGATCGGCGCAGGCGCATCGGTCGCCACCTCGGCGCCGGAACCACCACCGCCACAGGCCGTCAGCGCGAGGACCGCGCTCACCACAGCCAGCTTGTTCAGGATTTCGTTGCGTTGAACCACTTGCAGTACCACCATCTTGAAGAAGAGCCCGAATTAGACGGGCCCCCACGAACAGGGGGGTAAGCACTTGCAAGAAAGGGATTGATACAAAACGGGCCGCGTGATACGCGATATCACGCGGCCCTGAGGTGGCGCCAAATCCCTACAACCCGCCGGAAACGACCGGCTGGTGCGGGTGCAGCATGTCAAGCCGGATACAAGACCGATCCGGCCAGACGGTCACCGGACGCGGCCTTCCTTCCAGGCGCCCAGCAACTTTTCGTAGTCAATCGTTTCGCCCTTGGGCTTCTCGTTGGCCAGTTTCTTCCACGGCGCACCCTTGTCGCTCAGCCACTTGTTGGGGTCGCCCTTCGGGTTGAGCTTCGGCGCGCACTGCGCCATGCCCGCGCGCTGCAGCCGGCCCATCACCTGGTCCATCTCCTCGGCCAGGTTGTCCATCGCGGCCTGCGGGGTCTTTTCACCCGTGACGGCCACGGCCACGTTCTTCCACCAGAGCTGCGCGAGCTTCGGGTAGTCGGGAACGTTGTTGCCGGTGGGCGTCCACGCCACCCGGGCCGGGCTGCGGTAGAACTCGATCAGGCCGCCGTACTTGGCCGCGTTCTTGGTGAAGTACTCGTGGCGGATGTCGCTGTCGCGGATGAAGGTCAGGCCCACGACCGACTTCTTCGCCGACACGGTCTTGCTGGTCACGAACTGGGCGTAGAGCCAGGCGGCGGCCGTGCGGTTGGCGTCGTGGCCCTTGAAGAAGGTCCACGAGCCCACGTCCTGGTAGCCGTTCTGCATGCCCTGCTTCCAGTACGGGCCGTTCGGGCCGGGGGCCATGCGCCACTTCGGCGTGCCGTCGGCGTTCACCACCGGCAGGCCCGGCTTGACCATGTCGGCCGTGAAGGCGGTGTACCAGAAGATCTGCTGGGCGATCTGGCCTTGCGCCGGCACCGGGCCGGACTCGCCGAAAGTCATGCCGGTGGCTTCCTTCGGCGCGTACTTCTTCATCCAGTCGACGTACTTGGTGAGCGCATACACCGCGGCAGGCGAGTTGGTGGCGCCACCGCGCGAGACCGAGGCCCCGACCGGCGTGCACTTGTCGTCCGCGACGCGGATGCCCCATTCGTCCACCGGCAGCCCGTTCGGGATGCCCACGTCGGCGGTGCCGGCCATCGACAGCCACGCGTCGGTGAAGCGCCAGCCGAGCGACGGGTCCTTCTTGCCGTAGTCCATGTGGCCGTAGATGGGCTTGCCGTCGATGGTCTTCACGTCGTTGGTGAAGAACTCGGCGATGTCCTCGTAGGCGCTCCAGTTGAGCGGCACGCCCAGTTCGTAGCCGTACTTGGCCTTGAACTTGTCCTTCAGGTCCTTGCGGGCGAACAGGTCGGCGCGGAACCAGTACAGGTTGGCGAACTGCTGGTCGGGCAGCTGGTACATCTTCTTGTCGGGCGCGGTCGTGAAGCTGCGGCCGATGAAGTCCTCGATGTCGATGCCCGGGTTCGTGAACTCCTTGCCCGCACCGGTCATGTAGTCGGTGAGGTTCATGATCTTGCCGTACCGGTAGTGCGTGCCGATCAGGTCGGAGTCGGAGATCCACCCGTCGTAGATGCTCTTGCCGGACTGCATCGAGGTCTGGAGCTTTTCAACGACGTCACCTTCCTGGATCAGGTCGTGCTTGACCTTGATGCCGGTGATTTCCTCGAACGCCTTCGCGAGCGTCTTCGACTCGTACTCGTGCGTGGTGATGGTCTCGGACACCACCGAGATCTCCTTCACGCCCTTGGCCTGGAGCTTCTTCGCGGCCTCGATGAACCACTTGAGCTCTTCCGCCTGCTTGTCCTTGGACAGCGTGGACGGCTGGAATTCGCTGTCGATCCACTTCTTGGCCTCGGCCTCACCGGCCCAGGCGCCCTGGCCGAGGGCCATCATGGCGGCCGTGATGGCGGCGGCGCGCGCCACCCCGTTCAAGCGCAGTTTCATCTCATCTCTCCTCAGGACTTCCCATGGATCGAGCTGGCACACGGCTGGGAAGGGTTGACCGGGTGCCTTTTCAAGGAACTGACCGACTAACCTTTCCGCATCACCAGCGCGAGCAGCGCCATCGACGCGACGAAGCTGATCCAGACCGACGGCTCCTGCTCGAGCCCGAACCAGCCCACCATCTTTTCGCCGAGCCCCACGAACACGAGGTTCACGTAGGCCGCGAGCAGCAGGCCGATGAAGAGCCGATCGCCACGCGTGGTGGCCATCGGCAGCCACCCCTTGCGCAAGGTCGTGGGGGACTTGATCTCCCACACCGTCATGCCCACCAGCATCAGCACGATGCAGCTGAAGAACACCGCCACCGGCAGGGTCCACGCCATCCACTCGAACATGTCTCGGACTCCCGTTGTGTCAGACGCGGCCCATCGCGAACCCCTTCGCGATGTAGTGCCGGACGAACCAGATCACCACCGCGCCCGGCACGATGGTCAGCACCCCGGCCGCGGCGAGCACGCCCCAGTCCATGCCGGAGGCCGAGACCGTGCGGGTCATCGTGGCCACGATGGGCTTGGCGTTCACGCTCGTGAGGGTGCGCGCCATCAGCAGTTCGACCCAGCTGAACATGAAGCAGAAGAACGCGGCCACGCCCACGCCGGCCTTGATCAGCGGGATGAAGATCGTGAGGAAGAAGCGCGGGAACGAGTAGCCGTCGATGTACGCCGTCTCGTCGATCTCGCGCGGCACGCCGCTCATGAAGCCTTCCAGGATCCACACGGCCAGCGGCACGTTGAACAGCAGGTGGGCGAGGGCCACCGCGATGTGCGTGTCCATCATGCCGAGCGTGGTGTAGAGCTGGAAGAACGGCAGCAGGAACACCGCGGGCGGGGTCATGCGGTTCGTCAGCAGCCAGAAGAACACGTGCTTGTCGCCGAGGAAGCTGTAGCGCGAGAACGCGTAGGCCGCGGGCAGCGCCACCAGCAGCGAGATCACCGTGTTGATGCCTACGTAGATCAACGAGTTGATGTAGCCCGAGTACCAGCTCTCGTCGGTGAAGATGGTCCGGTAGTGCTGCAGCGTGAAGTCGTTCGGCCACAGGCTGAACGTGGAGAGGATCTCCTCGTTCGTCTTGAACGACATGTTCACCATCCAGTACACCGGCAGGATCGCGAACACCAGGTACAGCGCGAGGAAGAACACGCGCTTGCGGAACCGCTTATCCATGCTGCACCTCCGCGTCCGACGCCGTGCCCACGCGCTGCATCCAGTTGTAGAGGATGAAGCACAGCAGCAGGATGATCAGGAAGTAGATGAGTGAAAACGCCGCCGCCGGCCCGAGGTCGAACTGACCCACGGCCTTCTGCGTCAGGTACTGCGACAGGAACGTGGTGGCGTTGCCCGGTCCGCCGCCGGTGAGCACGAACGGCTCGGTGTAGATCATGAAGCTGTCCATGAACCGGAGCAGCACCGCGATCATCAGCACCCCACGCAGCTTGGGCAACTGGATGAAGCGGAACACCGCGAACTTGCTCGCGCCGTCGATGCGGGCGGCCTGGTAGTAGGCGTCGGGGATGGCCTGCAGCCCGGCGAAACACAGCAGCGCGACGAGCGGCGTCCAGTGCCACACGTCCATCACCAGCACGGTGAACCACGCGTCGGTGGCCGAGCCGGTGTAGTTGTAGTCGAGGCCCAGTTTCGCGAGCGCCGCGCCCATCAGGCCGATGTCGGTGCGGCCGTAGATCTGCCAGATGGTGCCCACCACGTTCCAGGGAATCAGCAGCGAGATGGCGACGATCACGAGCACCGCCGACGAGCGCCAGCCGGTGGCCGGCATCGACAGCGCGAGCGCGATGCCGAGCGGGATCTCGACGGCCAGCACCGCGAGCGAGAAGCCGATCTGGCGCAGCAGCGCGCCGTGCAGTTCCTCGTCGCGCATCACCGCGGCGAACCATTCGGTGCCGACGAACACGCGGCGTTCGGGCGAGATGATGTCCTGCACCGAGTAGTTCACGACGGTCATCAGCGGCAGCACCGCCGAAAACGCCACGCACAGCACCACGGGCAGCACCAGCAGCCAGGCTTTCTGGTTGACCGGCTTCATGCGATCAGCTCCTCGTTGCGGTTGTAGAAACAGGTGTGGGTGCCGAGCACGCCGAGCCAGGCGGTGTCGCCCACCTTCGGCGGGTCGGCGTCGGGGCCGAGGCGCGCGCGCAGCACCGCCTCGCCCGCCTTCGCGGTGACGAGCCAGTAGGTGCCCACGTCCTGCACCATCGACACGACGGCGGGCAGGGCGCCCGGCGCGTCCGCGGCGGTGACCGTCACGTACTCGGGGCGAACGCCCAGCTTGAACTCGCCCGCCGACGCCAGCGCCGCGGGCACGGGTCCGGCGAGCGGCCGGCCTGCGACCTCGAGCCCGTTCGCCCAGCGCGCCGGCAGGAAGTTCATGCCGGGCGAGCCGATGAAGTGGCCCACGAAGGTGTGCGCGGGCCGCTCGAAGAGCGCGTCGGCCGAGCCGACCTGCACCGCGCGGCCGCGGGTCATCACCACCACCTCCTCGGCGAAGGTGAGCGCCTCGACCTGGTCGTGGGTCACGTAGACGAGCGTGAGCTTGAGCTCGTGGTGGATCTGCTTGAGCTTGCGCCGCAGCTGCCACTTCAGGTGCGGGTCGATCACGGTCAGCGGTTCGTCGAACAGCACCGCCGACACGTCCTCGCGCACGAGGCCGCGGCCGAGCGAGATCTTCTGCTTCGCGTCGGCGGCCAGGCCCGAGGCGCGGCGGTCGAGCTGGCCGCTCATCTCGAGCATCTCGGCGATCTTCCCGACGCGCTGGCGGATGCGGTCGGGCGCGACACCGCGGTTGCGCAGCGGGAACGCGAGGTTCTCGGCGACGGTCATCGTGTCGTAGATGACCGGGAACTGGAACACCTGGGCGATGTTGCGCTGCTGCGGCGTCTTGCCCGTCACGTCGGCGCCGTCGAACGAGACGGAGCCCTGCGACGGCGTGACGAGGCCGGAGATGATGTTGAGCAGCGTGGTCTTGCCGCAGCCGGACGGGCCGAGCAGGGCGTAGGCGCCGCCGTCGCGGAAGGTCATCTTCAGCGGCAGCAGCGCGTAGTCTTCGTCCCGCTGCGGGTTCGGGCGGTACGCGTGGGCGAGGTCGAGGTCGATGCGGGCCATGTCAGGCGCTCCTCGCGGCCGGGGCGCGCAGCAGCGCACCCGCGGGGTCGAACACGTAGACCTGCGACGGGTTCACGTACAGCGTGATGCCCTCGCCCAGCTCGAAGCGGTGCACGCCGGTCAGCTGGGCGACGAGTTCGCCCTCGGCCGTGTCCACGTGCACGAAGGTGTCGGATCCCGAGATCTCGGCCAGCTCCACCTTGCCGCGCAGCGCCAGGTCGCCGGGCCGTTCGGCCACGCGCAGCGCGCTGGCCCGCAGGCCCACGGTCACGTCGGAGGCGGCGAGGCCCGGCACCGGGGCCACCGCGCCGGACGGCAGCGTGACGCCGCGGTCGTCCGCACGGGCCGGCACGAGGTTCATCGGCGGGTCGCTGAAGGCGCGTGCGACCCGGATCGACTTCGGCCGGTGGAACACCTCGGCCGTGGGCCCGTACTGCAGCAGCTCGCCCGCATCGAGCACCGCGGTGTAGCCGCCGAGCAGCAGCGCCTCGGTGGGTTCGGTGGTGGCGTAGACGACGGTGGAGTCGCCCGCGGCGAAGAGGTGCGTGAGTTCCTCGCGCAGGCCCTCGCGCAGCTTGTAGTCGAGGTTCACGAGCGGTTCGTCGAGCAGCATCAGCGGCGCGTTCTTGGCGAGCGCCCGGGCGAGCGCCACGCGCTGCTGCTGGCCGCCGGAGAGTTCGGACGGCAGCCGCTGCAGGAACGGCGCGATGTGCAGCCGCTCGGCGAGCGAACGCACGCGCGCGTCGATGCCGTCCTCGCCGCGCAGCTTCAGCGGCGAGGCGATGTTGTCGAACACGGTCATCGACGGGTAGTTGATGAACTGCTGGTACACCATCGCGACATTGCGCTGGCGCACCGGCACACCGGTGACGTCGACCCCGTCGACCCGCACGGTGCCCTCGCTCGGCTTGTCGAGGCCGGCCATCAGCCGCATCAAGGTGGTCTTGCCGGCCTGGGTCGCACCCAGCAGCACCGTCACGGCGCGGGGCACGAGGCTCAGGTTCATCGGGTACAGGTAGGGCGTGGGCCCCACCTGCTTGCCGAGGTTTTCCAGGGTCAGTTGCATGTGGACTTCATGGAGGGGAATTCAGGACGCCGCGGCGGGCCACCGCGCGGCAAACCACTGCGCGACACGGGCCCGCTGTTCGGGGGTCAGGTGCAGGCCGAGCTTGGAACGGCGCCAGAGCACGTCGTCGGCCGACCGGGCCCACTCGTGTTCGTGCAGGTAGTCGAGCTCGGCCTCGAACACGCCGGGAGCGATCTCCTCGCCGAGGCCGCCCGGGCGCACGAGGAAGTCGACGCGCGAGCCGTAGGCGCGGGCGTAGCGGTGGCGCAGCGCGGCCGGCCATTCGGGATGGCGGCGGCCGAGGGCCTCGTCGAAGCGCGCGAAGTCGGTGTCGGGGCGCACCGGCGGGCCGATCCATTCGGACAGGTCGCCGCCGGGCAGCGTGGCGGTGGCGGTCCAGGGGCCGGCCATCACGCCAAGGCGGGCACACAGCGTGTCGGCGGCCTCTTCGGCGAGCTTCCGGAACGTGGTGATCTTGCCGCCCCACACGGTCAGCAGCGGCGCCGGGCCCGGCTCGAGGTCGAGCTGGTAGTCCCGCGTGACGGCGGAGGCGTCGCTCGATTCATCGCCCAGCAGCGGGCGCACGCCGGCGTAGGTCCAGACCACGTCGGCCGGTGTCACGGGTTTCGCGAAGTAGCGGCTCGCCTGCTCGCACAGGTACGCGATCTCGGTGTCGTCGATGCGTGCCTGGCCCACCGGGCCGTCGTGCTCGACGTCGGTGGTGCCGATCAGCGTGAAGTCGCGTTCGTACGGGATCGCGAAGATGATGCGGCGGTCGGGGTTCTGGAAGATGTACGCGTGGTCGTGGTCGAACAGCTTCGGCACGACGATGTGGCTGCCCTTGACGAGCCGCAGCGTCTTCGAGCCCGCGATGTGCGCGTGGGCCTGCAGGAACTGCGCGGCCCACGGGCCGGCCGCGTTGACGAGCGCACGCGCGCGCACCGTGCGCCGCTCGCCGGTGGCGTTGTCGAGGTCGACGGTCCAGCCGGTGTCGCCGCGGCGGGCCTCGACGCAGCGCCAGCCGGTCAGCACCTGTGCGCCGCGCTGTGCGGCGTCGATCGCGTTGAGCACGACGAGCCGGGCGTCGTCGACCCAGCCGTCGGAGTAGACGAACCCGCGCTGGAACACGGGCTTGAGCGGCTGGCCGGCCACGTGGCGGCGCAGGTCGATGGTGGTGGAGCCGGGCAGCACCTCGCGTTTGGCCAGGTGGTCGTACAGGAACAGGCCCGCGCGGATCATCCACGCCGGGCGCATGCCCGGGTCGTGCGGCATCACGAAGCGCAGCGGCCACATGATGTGCGGCGCGCTGCGCAGCAGCACCTCGCGTTCGCCCAGCGCCTTGCGCACCAGCGAGAACTCGTAGTACTCGAGGTAGCGCAGGCCGCCGTGGATCAGCTTCGTGGAGGACGACGAGGTGTGGGCCGCGAGGTCGTCCTTCTCGCACAGCACGACCTTCAGCCCGCGGCCGGACAGGTCACGGGCGATGCCGGCGCCATTGATGCCGCCGCCCACGACGAGCACGTCACAGTCGGTCAACGGTGGGTTCAAGCGGGCTCCTCGGAGGGGAAACGATGGCAAGCAGTGACACCGCGAACCGGCTCGTGCGGTCGCTTGTGCGCTGCTTCACGCTCGAACCCCACCGAATGTTCGGTTTGGGTTCGTTTGTGTTCTTCTTTTTTCTTTTTAGCCCGAATGCGAACATCGCGCAAGGGTGGGAAACCACCTGAGGACACCCACTCGTTTTGGGTACGCTCGCGTCTTCCGGAAACACCGAACCCGTCTTTCGCATGATCCCGAACCCCCGCCAGGCCCAGTTGATGGACGAGTTGCGCGCCCGCGGATCGATGTCGGTCGAGGCGCTCGCGGACCAGTTCGGCGTCACGCTGCAGACCGTGCGGCGCGACGTGAAGCTGCTCTCCGAGGCCGGGCTGCTCGCGCGCTTCCACGGCGGCGTGCGCCTGCCGAGCTCCACCACCGAGAACATCGCCTACCGCCAGCGCCAGCAGCTCAACGAGGCGGCCAAGCAGCGCATCGCCCGGGCCGTCGCGAAGTCGGTGCCCAACGGGTGTTCGCTGATCATCAACATCGGCACCACCACCGAGGCCATCGCGCGCGAGCTGCTGCACCACAAGGGCCTGCGCGTGATCACGAACAACCTGAACGTCGCCGCGATCCTCTCCGACAACCCCGACTGCGAGGTGATCGTGGCCGGCGGCGTGGTGCGCTCGCGCGACCGCGGCATCGTGGGCGAGGTCACGGTCGACTTCATCAGCCAGTTCAAGGTCGACATCGGGCTGATCGGCATCTCGGGCATCGAGGCCGACGGCACGCTGCGCGACTTCGACTACCGCGAGGTGAAGGTGGCGCGCGCCATCCTCGAGCACTCGCGCGAGGTGTGGCTCGCCACCGACCACAGCAAGTTCAACCGGCCCGCGATGGTGCAGCTCGCGCGCTTCGACGAGGTGGACATGCTGTTCACCGACGCCCCGCCCCCCGATCCCTTCCCGAAGCTGCTGGCCAACGCCGGCGTCCAGTGCGAGGTCGCCCGATGAAACACCTGCTCGCCCTCGACCAGGGCACCTCCAGCTCGCGCAGCATCGTGTTCGACGAGAACGGCCGCATCGTCGCGATGGCCCAGCGGGAGTTCCGCCAGATCTACCCGCAGCCCGGCTGGGTCGAGCACGACCCGCGCGAGCTGTGGGAGACCCAGCTCGCCACCGCGAAGGAAGCGCTCGCGAAGGCCGGCCTCACGGCGCGCGACATCGCCTCGGTGGGCATCACGAACCAGCGCGAGACCACCGTGGTGTGGAACCGCCGCACCGGCGAGCCCATCCACAACGCCATCGTGTGGCAGGACCGCCGCGCCGAACCCACCTGCGCCGCGTTCCGCGAGCAGGGCCTCGAGCCGCTGTTCCGCGAGCGCACCGGCCTGATCGTCGACGCGTACTTCTCGGGCACGAAGCTCAAGTGGATCCTCGACCACGTGGCCGGCTCGCGCGAGGCCGCCGCACGCGGCGAACTCGCCTTCGGCACCGTGGACTCGTGGCTGATGTGGCACCTGACCGGCGGCAAGCTGCACGCCACCGACGTCAGCAACGCGTCGCGCACGCTGATGCTGAACGTGCACGACAACACGTGGGACGACGAGCTGCTCGAGGTGCTCGACGTGCCGCGCGAGATGCTCCCGCAGGTGTTCCCGTCCAGCCACGTGTACGGCCACACCGAGGCGCACCTGTTCGGCGAATCGCTGCCCATCGGGGGCGTGGCGGGCGACCAGCAGAGTGCGCTGTTCGGGCAGGCCTGCTTCCGCGCCGGCCTCGCGAAGAACACCTACGGCACCGGCTGCTTCATGCTGATGCACACCGGCGGCAACTTCCAGCCCTCGGCCAACGGGCTGATCACCACGAGCGCGGCGCAGCCCACGGCCACGCCCGAGTTCGCCTTCGAGGGCAGCGTGTTCATCGGCGGCGCCGTGGTGCAGTGGCTGCGCGACGGCCTGCAGGCCATCAAGGGCAGCGGCGAGGTGCAGCGGCTCGCGGAATCGGTGCCCGACAGCGGCGGCGTGATGTTCGTCCCGGCCTTCACCGGCATGGGCGCGCCGTACTGGAAGGCCGACGCCCGCGGCGCCATCGTGGGGCTGACCCGCGGCAGCACCGTGGCCCACATCGCCCGCGCGGCGCTCGAGAGCATCGCGTACCAGAGCGCGGCGCTGCTGACGGCGATGAGCCGCGACGCGGTGGCCGCCGGCGGCTCGCCCGTCAGCGAACTGCGGGTGGACGGAGGCGCCTGCGTGAACGACCTGCTGATGCAGTTCCAGGCCGACCTGCTGGGCATCCCCGTCGTGCGCCCGAAGGTGATCGAAACCACCGCGCTCGGCGCGGCGTACCTCGCGGGCCTGAGCAGCGGGGTGTGGCACAACCTCGACGAACTGGCCGCGCAGTGGCAGGTGGAACGGCGCTTCCATCCCGTGATGGCCCGGTCCCGTGCCGAGGAGCTGATGGCGGGCTGGGAACACGCGGTGCGCCAGGCCACGCTCGAATGACCGGCGCAGGCTGCTGACAACACGTTGTCAGCAGCCCCCGCGCAGCATGACCCTCCCGACAACCCGAGGAGGTTCCCATGCTGCACAACAACACGTCCCACAGCGTCAACGCCCTGCACTGGTTCGAGATCCCCGTGCTCGACCTGGATCGCGCCCAGGACTTCTACGAAACCGTGCTGGGCCTGCCGCTACGCCGCGAAGGCGAAGGCGCCCACTCGATGGCGCTGTTCCCGTTCGAAGGCCAGGGGGTCGGCGGCTGCCTGTCGGTGAGTTGCGACGGTCAGTCGCCCGCGCCGGCCGGCACCGTGGTGTACCTGTCCACGCCGTCGATCGACGAGGTGCTGTCGCGGGTGCCGCAGGCCGGCGGCCGGATCGCTGTCGAGAAGACCGCGCTGCCGGACGACTGGGGCTTCTGCGCCCACATCACCGACACCGAGGGCAACCGGGTCGGGCTCCATTCGCTCGCCTGAAGCGTGATCGGCGCCTCCCACTCATGGCCCGCTTGGCCTCCTCTGCTGGCCGCCGCACAATGGCGCGCCGGATCGTCCTCTTCCGCCCGCCACCCGTTGCCTGCCATGCGCCGTGCCGACCGACTGTTCCAGATCGTCCAGCTGATCCGCGGCCGGCGGCTCAGCACCGCCCAGTTCCTGGCCGAACGGCTGGAGGTGTCGGAGCGCACGGTCTACCGCGACGTGGCCGACCTGATGGCGCAGGGCGTGCCCATCGAGGGGGAGGCGGGCGTGGGCTACCGCATGCGTCCGGGCTTCGACCTGCCGCCGCTGATGTTCACGCATGAGGAAGCCCAGGCGCTGGTCGCGTCGGTGCGCATCGCGCAGCCCCGGCTCGACGAAGCGCTGGCCCGACAGGCCGAGGCCGCGTTGTCGAAGATCCTGGCCGTGCTGCCGGCGCCCGCGCGGGCCGCGGCCGAAAGCCTCGCGGTGTACGCGCCGCCGGTGCACTTCGACACCCGCACGCGCGCCCGGCTCGAATCGCTGCGGCTGGCCACCGAGGCCCGCCGGTTCGTCCGCATCAAGTACCTCGACCTGAAGGAGCGGGAGAGCGAACGCACGCTGCGCCCGCTCGGGTGCTTCTACTGGGGCGCGGTGTGGACGCTGGCCGCGTGGTGCGAGCACCGCAACGCGTTCCGCAATTTCCGCATCGACCGCATCCAGCACCTGGAACTGCTCGACGAGACCTTCCGGGACGAACCCGGCAAGACCATGGCCGACCTGTTCCGCAGCATCGACGCCGAGATGCACGAGCGCGACACCGCCACCGACGCCTGAGCAGGGTGGAATCGGCGGCGAGGAGACGGATTTCCCGGAAGGCCTAGAATCCGCGCCTTCTCTTTGCTGCCGGAGCCTGCCGTGGACCTCAAACTGCCGATCACGATCGTCGATGAACTGACCGAGTCCATCGTGAACTCCACCGGCACCCTGGACCTCGCCAGCGGCGAGATCCACAACGTGCAGTACGAGGACTACGACGTGAAGGCGCAGGGCCTGCCGGCCGAGGCCGAAGACTACGAGTTCACGTCCGGCCTGCTCACCAACGGCAAGCGCGACGTGGAGTTCCGCGTGGAAGTGGACGTGCTGAACGGGAAGTATTCGGTGACGCCGAGCGAGCTGCTGGAGCTCAAGGGGCGGGCGGCGAAGCTGTTCTCCACCAAGTAGACACCGCACTCGAACAGGAGGAGCGGTCACCCCGATGAACATCGGGGCCCACCGCCCGATGGCGCGCCACGGGCACGGTGGATCCCGGCGTTCGCCGGGATGACCGAGCCGGGGCTCACTGCGGCGCGTTGAACCCCACCTCGAACTCGGTCAGGTCCAGCAGGCCATCATGGTCGGCATCGAGCTGGTCGAACTTCTCGGCGAACACCGGGAACCGGGCCACCTCGGCGCGGGAGAGCTTGCCATCGTGGTTGGCATCGGCCCGCGTGAAGACCGATTCGGCGGTGAGCCGCTCGCGCGGCGCAGCCGCCTGGGCCGAGGCGGCCATCACGAAACTGGCCAGCGTCACGCGGATCACCTGGCGCGCGGCTTCGCGGATCGACGGGTCGTCGCGGCGGGTGGTGCGGGGCATGGGTGTTTCCTTGTGTCGCGTGGAGAAGCCTCCATTCAACCCGCCCCGCGCCCACCGGGCCAGACTTCTTGCCCGCCCTTGCCGGCCTTGCAAACTGTTGCGCGCCCCCGGGCAGGGGCGCGTTCCCCTCAGCCGCGGCGGGCCTTCACGGCCTCGCTCAGCACCTGAAGCACGCCGGTCGAGTCGTCCCAGCCGATGCAGGCGTCGGTGATGCTCTGGCCGTAGGCGAGCTTCGACGGATCGTCCTTGCCCGCGCTGAACTTCTGTGCGCCACCGGTGAGGTGGCTCTCGACCATCACGCCGAAGATGCGGCGCGAACCGCCGCCCACCTGCGTGGCGATGTCGCGGGCCACGTCGATCTGGCGCTCGTGCTGCTTGCTGCTGTTGGCGTGCGAGCAGTCGACCATCAGCGACGGGCGCAGCTTCGCGGCTTCGAGGTCCTTGCAGGCGGCCTCGACGTGCACCGCGTCGTAGTTGGGCGTCTTGCCACCACGGAGGATCACGTGGCAGTCGGGGTTGCCGCTCGTCTCGACGATGGCGACCTGGCCATTCTTGTGGACGGACAGGAAGTGGTGCGGGCGGGCCGCGGCCTGGATCGCGTCGGTGGCGATGCGGATGTTGCCGTCGGTGCCGTTCTTGAAGCCGATGGGCGCCGACAGGCCCGACGACAGCTCGCGGTGCACCTGGCTCTCGGTGGTGCGCGCGCCGATGGCGCCCCAGGAGATCAGGTCGCCGATGTACTGCGGCGAGATCACGTCGAGGAACTCGCTGCCGGCCGGCATGCCGAGCTTGTTGATCTCGGTGAGCAGCTGGCGGGCGATGCGCAGGCCTTCGTCGATCTTGTAGCTCTCGTCGAGGTACGGGTCGTTGATCAGGCCCTTCCAGCCGACGGTGGTGCGCGGCTTCTCGAAGTACACACGCATCACGATCTCGAGCGTGCCTTCGTACTTCTTGCGCTCGGCGAGCAGGCGGCGGGCGTATTCGACGGCGGCGACCGGGTCGTGGATGGAGCAGGGGCCCATGATCACGAGCAGGCGGTCATCGGTGCCCGCGATGATGTTCTTGATGCGCTGGCGGGTGTCCGCCACGAGCGTCTCGGCCGGCGTGCCGCGGATCGGGAAGAACCGCACCAGGTGATCCGGCGGGGGCAGCGGGGTGACGTTGCGGATGCGTTCGTCGTCGGTCTGGCCGGTGCGGTCGGCCGGGGCCGTCCATCCTTCTGCGGCACTGGTGGCGGTGGCATTCATCGAGAAAAGCTCCTTGAGGGGAAGTACGTCGAATGGCGTCGGGATGTTCGGGCGAAAAAAAACCGCCGTGGATCCGGCGGTTTTTTGAGTCTGGTGCGTTTCTTCGGGCTACGCGCTTCTCTCTCCGCCGGATGTGGGCAAGATCCAAAAGAAGTAGCCGAAGTAAGAGGCGACGAGACGCATGGGCATTAATGTAGCACGCAGGTGCTGAAGGAAGTCAAGCCGCGCTCATGCGGTGCCACCGACCGTCATGCGGTCGATGCGCAGCGTGGGCTGGCCCACGCCCACCGGCACGCTCTGGCCTTCCTTGCCGCACACGCCCACGCCGGTGTCGAGCTTCATGTCGTTGCCGATCATGCTGACGCGGGTGAGGGCGTCGGGGCCGTTGCCGATGATGGTGGCGCCCTTGACGGGGTACTGGATCTTGCCGTTCTCGACCCAGAAGGCCTCGGACGCCGAGAACACGAACTTGCCGCTCGTGATGTCGACCTGGCCGCCGCCGAAGTTCGTGGCGTACAGGCCGCGCTTGAGGCCGGAGATGATCTCTTCCTTCGTCTTGTCGCCGCCCAGCATGTACGTGTTGGTCATGCGCGGCATGGGCACGGCGGCGTAGCTTTCGCGGCGGCCGTTGCCGGTGGGCGCGACCCCCATCAGGCGGGCGTTCATGGCGTCCTGGATGTAGCCCTTGAGGATGCCGTCCTCGATCAGCACGTTGCGCTGGCTCGCGTTGCCCTCGTCGTCGACGTTGAGCGAGCCGCGGCGATCGGGGATGGTGCCGTCGTCGAGCACCGTGACCCCCTTGGCGGCCACGCGCTGGCCGATGCGGCCGCTGAACGCGCTGGAGCCCTTGCGGTTGAAGTCGCCCTCGAGGCCGTGGCCGATGGCCTCGTGCAGCAGCACGCCCGGCCAGCCCGGGCCGAGCACCACGCTCATCTCGCCGGCCTTGGCCGGGCGCGCCTCGAGGTTCGTGAGCGCCGCGTTGACCGCGTCGCTGACGTAGCGCTCGATGATGTCCTGCTGGAAGTAGCCGAGGCCGAAGCGGCCGCCGCCGCCGCCCGAGCCGATCTCGCGGCGCACCTCGCCGCCGATGGTCTGTTCGGCGATCACCGTGACGGACAGGCGCACGAGCGGGCGCACGTCGGCGGCCAGGGTGCCGTCGGCGCGGGCGATCAGCACCACGTCGTATTCGGCGGCCACACCGGCCATGACCTGCTTGACCCGCGGGTCCTTCGCGCGGGCGAGCTTCTCGACCCGCTCCAGCAGCGCGACCTTCTGCGAGCTGTCGAGCGTGGCGATGGGGTCGGTGGGGGCGTACAGCACGCGGCTGCCGGCCACGCGCGGCTTCGAGGGCACCTTGACCGAGGCGCTCTGGCCGGCCGCGGCGATGGTGCGCACCGTGCGGGCCGCGTCGAGCAGGGCCGCCTCGGAGATGTCGTCGGAGTACGCGAACGCCGTCTTCTCGCCGGCGACCGCCCGCACGCCCACGCCCTGGTCGATGCCGAAGCTGCCGGACTTGACGATGCCCTCCTCGAGGCTCCAGCCCTCGCTGCGGGTGTACTGGAAGTACAGGTCCGCGTCGTCGATGCGGTGGGCCGCGATGGTGTTCAGGGCCTTCGCCACCGTCGCGTCCGTGAGGCCGAACGGGTCGAGCAGCAGGGACCTGGCGACCGCCAGACGTTCGAGGGTGGGTTCGCGGGAGATCATGGGCCGATTGTAGGAGCGCGCCCCCATCTTGTGGCATCCGCCCGGAAACACCTTATTACCCCCTCGCTGTCATCGGATCGGGGCCGTTCGTGCGTTGTTCACGCATGTCGAACCGTGTTTCGTTCGTTCCTTGCCCTTCGAAAGGACCTTCGATGACCCGCTCCAAGACCTTCGCGGCCGGTGCCGCCCTCGTGTTCGCGGCCCTGACCGCGCTGTCCGGCGCCGCCTCCGCCCATGACCGCTACGGCCACGGGTACGGCTACGACACACGCAGCCAGTACCGCAGCGACCGCATCGACGCCCGCCAGTACCGGCAGGCCGCGGCCATCCGCCACGGCATCGTCACCGGCCAGTTGAACCGGCGCGAGGCGCACCACCTGGTGCGCCAGCAGCGCGAGATCGACCGCGCCGAGGCGTGGGCGCAGGCGGACGGTCACGTGTCCTGGCGCGAGCGCGAACGCATCGAGGCCATGCAGGACCACGCCGGCCGCAGCATCCGCCGTGAACTGGGCGACCACCGCGGCTGGTGAGCGCCCGCTCAGCCGGCCTGCTTGAGTTCGAGCGCCCGGGCGTACAGCGCGTTGCGCGGGGCCCCGCTCAGCTCGGCCGCGAGTCCCACGGCCTGCTTGAGCGGCAGTTCGGCCATCAGCGTCTTCAGCATCGCGTCGTGCGCGGTGTCGCCCTCCGGCGCCGCCTGCGGCGCGAGTGCGTGCACCACCACCACGAATTCCCCCCGCGACCGGTTCGTGTCCGCGGCGAGCCAGGCCGGGGCGTCCGCCGCGACCAGCGTCTCGACCGACTCGAACTGCTTCGTCAGTTCGCGGCACACCGACAGGCGCCGCGACGGCGCCACGTCGGCCAGCCCCTGCAGCAGCGCGGCGATGCGGTGCGGCGCCTCGAACAGCACCTGGGCCTCGGCACGGGCGGCCACGGCCTTCAGCGCCAGCGCCCGCTCGTTGCCCTTCGGGGGCAGGAAGCCGGTGAACGCGAAGCCGCGGGCCTCGGTGTCCCCGGCCACGCACATCGCCGCGAGCGCGCTGCTCGCACCGGGCACCGGCACCGCGCGGTAGCCCGCCGCCTGGCAGGCTGCCACGAGGGCCGCGCCCGGGTCGCTGACGGCCGGCGTGCCGGCGTCGCTCACGTAGGCCACGCGCTCGCCGGCGGCCAGCCGGGCCAGCACGGTGGCCGCGGCCTCGCGTTCGTTGTGCTCGTGCAGCGCGATCAGCGGCTTGTCGAGGCCCAGGTGGCGCAGCAGCGGGCTCGTGTGGCGGGTGTCCTCGCAGGCCACCGCATCGACCTTCCACAGGACGTGGATGGCCCTCAGTGTCAGGTCGGCGAGATTCCCGATGGGAGTCGCGACCACGTACAGCGTCGACGCCGGGTAGTGTTGGGTCCCGGCGGCCGCATCGGCGGCTTGCAGCAGCAGGGACGGGCGGGCGGACGGTGGGGTCGAGGCTTCCATGGCGGGTTTGACAACAAGGCAACAGGCAGGCGATGCGGGCGAACGACGGGCGCTCGACCACCTCGTGCGCCACGGGCTCCGGCTGGTGGCTCGGAACTACCGGGTGGCGGCGGGGCCGCGCCGGCACGGCGGCGAAGTGGACCTCATCGTACGCGACCGCGACGGCACCCTCGTCTTCGTCGAGGTACGGGTGCGCCGCGACCGAGGCCACGGCGGTGCGGCGGCCAGCATCACCGCGGCGAAGCAGCGGCGGGTGCGCCTCGCGGCCCGCCACTTCTTGCAATCCACCGCATCGCCCCCACCTTGCCGCTTTGACGTCGTCGTGATCGACGGCGATGATCTCGAATGGATCCACGCGGCCTTCACCGACGACGGCTGACGCCCCCCGCCCCCTGCACGGAACCTTGGCTCCAGGCCCGTGTCTTAAAATCATGCCCATGCTCGAACAACGCATCCAGCAACAATTCTTCGACAGCGCCGACCTCAAGTACGCCGCCGCCGAAATCCTGTCGCGCCCCATCGCCGATGCGGTCAGCGCGGTCGTGGGCAGCATCACCGGAGGCGGCAAGGTGCTCGCCTGCGGCAACGGCGGCTCCGCCAGCGATGCCCAGCACTTCGCCGCCGAGTTCATCGGCCGCTTCGAACGTGAACGCCCGGGGCTCGCCGCCATCGCGCTGACGGTCGACACGTCGATCCTCACCGCCATCGGCAACGACTACGACTTCAACCAGGTCTTCTCGAAGCAGGTGCAGGCCCTCGGCCAGCCCGGCGACGTGCTGCTCGCCATCACCACCAGCGGCAACTCCGCCAACGTGCTGGCCGCGGTCGAGGCCGCCCACGCCAAGGAAATGACCGTCATCGCGCTCACCGGACGCGGCGGCGGCAAGATGAACCAGCACCTGAGCGAGACCGACGTGCACATCTGCGTTCCCCACGAACGCACCGCACGCATCCAGGAAGTCCACATCCTCGCGCTGCACTGCCTGTGCGACGCCGTGGACCTGCAATTGCTCGGAGAACAGGAAAATACATGACGGGAACGTCGTTCCGCCTCGGCGCCATCGCCGCCACGCTCGCCATCGCCACCACCCTTTCCACCCTGTCCGGCTGTGCCGCCATCGTCGTCGGCGGTGCCGTCGTGGGCGGCACCCTGATGGCCACCGACCGCCGCAGCTCCGGCACCCAGGTCGACGACCAGACCATCGAGCTGAAGGCCGGCGGCCGCATCAAGGAAGCCATCGGCGACCGCGGCCACATCAACGTCACGAGCTACAACCGCATCGCGCTGATCACCGGCGAGGTGCCCACCGAGGCCGACCGGGTCGCCGTCGAGCAGGCCATCGCCCGCCTCGACAACGTGCGCTCCACGGTCAACGAGTTGATGGTCGGCTTCTCGAGCTCGCTCACGGCGCGCTCGAACGACGCGCTCGTCTCCACGAAGGTCAAGGCGACGCTGGTGGACGCTGGCGACATCACGGCCAACGCCTTCAAGATCGTCACCGAGCGCAACATCGTCTACCTGATGGGCCGCGTGACCGAGGCCGAGGCCAACCGTGCCGTCGACCTCACCAGCCGCATCAGCGGCGTGCAGAAGGTCGTGCGCGTGTTCGAGATCGTGACCCCCGCCGAGCTGGCCACGCTGCAGCCGCTGGGCCCGCCCACGAACACCGCCAAGCCGGCCAGCAACAAGCCCTGATGGACCCGGCGGGCGCCCGACGCTTCCTCCGGGGGACACCGTTCCGGTTCCCCCGCTGGCTGCTCGCCTGCGTCTTCGCGCTGCTGATCCCCGCCTACACCTTCGCCGCGGTGGCCGACCCTCGGCCGCTCGCCGCGGCCACGGCCGATGCCGAGGCGGACGACGCCGTCCCCACGGCGGTCGACCTCGCCGGCGAACACAGCGACTGCTCCGACGATGCGGCCGACCACGTCGCCGACACCGTCCCGCCCCAGGCGGTCCGCCCCGCGGACCCGCTGCGCCTGACCGTCCCCGGGACACCGCCCCGCGCGCGTTCCCTCGACACCCTCCTGCGGCCTCCCTCGGCCCTTCGCTGACCGGCCCCGCCGGTCACGCCTCCCCCTTCGCTCCCGCCGCCGGCCACCGGGCTTCGCCCGTGCGTGGCCGCCTCGCCGTCGCCCAAACCTCCTCCCCTCATGGAAATCGCCTTACTCCTCGCCCTCATCCTCCTCAACGGCCTGTTCGCCATGTCCGAGATCGCCCTCGTCACGGCCCGGCGCACCCGGCTGCAGAAGGCCCTCGACGAGGGCGACCGCGCGGCGGCCGCCGCCGTGAAGCTCGGCGCCGACCCGACCCGCTTCCTGTCGACCATCCAGATCGGCATCACCTCGATCGGCGTGCTGAACGGCATCGTCGGCGAAGCCGCGCTCGCCGGACCGCTGTCGATCTGGCTCGCGAGCCTCGGCGTGCCGGCCGAGTGGGCCGGCTGGGCCGGCACCGGCCTCGTGGTCGTGCTGATCACGTACTTCTCGATCGTACTCGGCGAGCTGGTGCCCAAGCGCCTCGGCCAGAGCCACCCCGAGGCCGTGGCCCGGCTCGTGGCCCGGCCCATCGACGCGCTGTCGCTCGCCACGAAACCGTTCGTGAAGCTGCTGTCGGGCTCGACGCAGCTCCTGCTGCGCCTGCTGGGGGTCACCGACCGCAAGGCCCCCGAGGTGACCGAGGAGGAGATCCACGCGGTGCTCGCCGAGGGCACGAGCGCCGGTGTCATCGAATCGCACGAGCACACGATGGTGCGCAACGTGTTCCGCCTCGACGACCGCCAGATCGGTTCGCTGATGGTGCCCCGCGCCGACATCGTGTGCCTCGACACCACGCTCGCGTTCGAGGTGAACCACGCGCGCATCGAGTCCTCGGATCACAACCACTTCCCGGTGGTGCGCGGCGGCCTGCACGACATCGTGGGCGTCGCGAACGCCCGCCAGCTGCTGTCGCGCATGGTGCGCGGCGTGCCGCCCTCGCTCGAGGAACAGCTGCGCCCGCCGCTCTACGTGCCCGAGACCCTGACCGGGATGGAGCTGCTGGACAACTTCCGTTCGTCGGGCGTGCACATGGCCTTCGTGGTCGACGAGTACGGCGAGGTCAAGGGCCTCGTGACCCTGCAGGACCTGGTGGAGGCCATCACCGGCGAGTTCCAGCCCGCCGACGCAGCCGACGCCTGGGCGGTGCAGCGCGAGGACGGCTCGTGGCTGCTCGACGGCCATATCCCGGTGCCCGAACTGAAGGACCGCCTGCAGCTCGACCGCGTGCCCGAGGAGGAACGCGGCCGGTACCACACGCTCAGCGGCCTGATGATGCTGCTCACCGGCCGGCTGCCGAAGGTGGCCGACCGCGTCGACTGGGACGGCTGGCGCCTCGAGATCGTCGACATGGACGGCAAGACCATCGACAAGGTGCTGGCCACGCGCCTGCCGCCGGAGGAGGGCCTCGATGGCGACTGACCGCCTGCGCCGCATCACGGCCGTCACCGCACTCGTGGTGCTCGGCGGCTGCGCCGACGGCTACCCGAGCGAGGACCGGTCGCTGACCAGCCCGCACGACATGCAGAACCCGGAGCGCCTGCGCGTGATGAACGAGATCGGCGGCGAGGCCCACCGCTCGCGCCGCTGGACCTACGCGCTGGCGGAGGGCTGCACGCTGCGGGTCACCGCATGGCGCGGCCGCGAACGGGGTGCGCCGCTGGACGTGGCGCTGTCGACGTCGGCCGCGGCCGAGGTGCGCTTCGACCGCGACGACGACACGTACGGCGTGCGCCTGCAGCCCGACGGACCGGCGCTGCTGGAGGCGCGCCGGTTCGGCACCGCGTCGCGGTTCCTGTTGTTGCTGCGCCTGGTGGCACGGGACTGCTGACGCGGCGTCATCCCGGCGAACGCCGGGATCCACGGGGGCCGGCGCGCGCTGCGGAACAGGGGGCCCCGGCGTTCGCCGGGGTGACCCGCGTGTCAGGTCAGCCGGCGGATCAGCGAGGACGTGTCGTTGCGCCCGCCACCCAGCGCCTGCACGTCCGCATAGAACTGGTCCACCAGCGCCGTGACCGGCAGCCGCGCGCCGTTGCGTTGCGCCTCGGCCAGCACGAGGCCCAGGTCCTTGCGCATCCAGTCGACCGCGAAGCCGAAGTCGAACTTGCCCTCGACCATCGTGGGGCCGCGGTTGTCCATCTGCCAGCTCTGGGCCGCGCCCTTGCCGATGACGTCGAGCACGGCCTTCATGTCGAGGCCGGCCTTCTGGCCGAACGCGATGGCCTCCGACAGGCCCTGCACGAGCCCGGCGATGCAGATCTGGTTGACCATCTTCGCGAGCTGGCCCGCCCCGCTCTCGCCGAGCAGCGTCACGGCCTTCGAGAACGCGAGCGCGATGGAGCGCACCGTGTCGAAGGCCTTCGGGTCGCCGCCGCACATCACGGTCAGCGCGCCGTTGATGGCGCCCAGGTTGCCGCCCGACACCGGCGCGTCGATGAACTCGAAGCCGCGCTGGCGGGCGACGGCGGACAGCTCGCGCGCGACCTCGGCCGACGCGGTGGTGTGGTCCACGAAGATGCTGCCGGCGGCCATGCCCGCGAAGGCGCCGTCGGCGCCCGTGGTGACGTGGCGCAGGTCGTTGTCGTTGCCCACGCAGGCGAAGACGATGTCCGCGCCGGTGGCGGCGGCCTGCGGCGTGGCGGCACTCTTGCCGCCGTACTCGGCCACCCACTGGGCGGACTTGGCGGCGGTGCGGTTGTAGACGGTCACCTGGTGGCCGGCGCGCGCGAGGTGGCCGGCCATCGGGTAGCCCATGACGCCGAGGCCCAGGAAGGCCACGCGGCGGGACGGAACGGGATCGTAGGAGCGGGTGGTCATCAGACGATGGTCAGGTGTTCGGTGCCCGCGGCCAGGTCGGCATTGCGGGCACGGTTGCTGTGGAGCTTGATCTGCAGGCGCAGGTCGTTGACGGAGTCGGCGTTGCGCAGCGCGTCCTCGTACGTGACGAGCTGGTTCTCGTACAGGTCGAACAGGGCCTGGTCGAAGGTCTGCATGCCCAGCTCGCGCGACTTCTTCATGATCTCCTTGATCTCGCTGACCTCGCCCTTGAAGATCAGGTCGGAGATGAGGGGCGTGTTCAGCAGGATCTCGACCGCGGCGATGCGGCCCTTGCCTTCCTGGCGCGGCAGCAGGCGCTGCGAGATCAGCGACTTCAGGTTCAGCGAGAGGTCCATCAGCAGCTGGGCGCGACGTTCCTCGGGGAAGAAGTTGATGATGCGGTCGAGGGCCTGGTTGGCGCTGTTCGCGTGCAGCGTGGCCATGCACAGGTGGCCCGTCTCGGCGAAGGCCACGGCGTGTTCCATCGTCTCTCGGTCGCGGATCTCACCCATCAGGATGACGTCGGGCGCCTGGCGCAGCGTGTTCTTCAGCGCCTGTTCCCAGCCCTCGGTGTCGAGGCCCACCTCGCGCTGCGTGACGATGCAGTTCTTGTGCGGGTGCACGAACTCGACCGGGTCCTCGATGGTGATGATGTGGCCGTACGAGTTCTCGTTGCGGAAGTCCACCATCGCGGCGAGCGACGTGCTCTTGCCGGAGCCGGTGGCGCCCACGAAGATCACGAGGCCGCGTTTGGTCATCGTGACGTCCTTGAGCACCTGCGGCAGGTTCAGCGCGTCGATGGTGGGCAGGGTCTGCGGGATGGTCCGCATCACGAGGCCGATGTTGCTCTGCTGAACGAAGGCGTTGACCCGGAAGCGGCCGATGCCCTGCGGCGAGATCGCGAAGTTGCATTCTTTCGTGCGCTCGAACTCGGCGGCCTGCTTGTCGTTCATCACCGCCCGCGCGAGCGCGATGGTGTGCTGCCCGGTGAGGGGCTGCGGCGACACCTTCGTCACCTTGCCGTCCACCTTGATGGCCGGCGGGAAGTCGGCGGTCAGGAAGAGGTCGGACCCGTTGCGCGACACCATCAGGCGCAGCAGGTCGTTGACGAATTTCGATGCCTGGTCTCTTTCCATGGTCGATTCCCTGAAGGGTCAAACGGTCTAGTTGCTGGACAGCAAGGCACTGAGGCGCGCGCTGACCTGGCGCAACCTCAGCGAGAGCCGGCGCGACAGCGAGGCCAGCAAGGCCAGGCCGAGGCGCGGTTCGTTGGTGATCATCTCATCCAGCCGCTGCGCGTCCACGACGGCGAGCGTGCAGGGGGTGAGGGTGGTGCAGGCGGAGAACCGCGCACCGGCGTCGAGCAGCGACATCTCGCCGAGCATGTCGCCCGCACGCGCCTCGGCGAGCCGAGCGCGGCCGCCCCACGGCTGGATGCGGTCGACCGCGAGCGTGCCCTCGAGCACGATCAGCATGTAGTCGCCCTGCTCGTCCTGCCCGATGACCTCCTGGTCGGGGGGAACGGTGACGAAGTGCAGGTAGCGGCTCATGCGCTGCAGTTCCTCGGGGGACAGCGCGGCCACGTAGCGGTCGGCGCCCCACAGCTTCGCGAACAGCGGTTCGGCGGCGGCGCGGTCGAGCGGCTTCGCGCCCACGTCGGGCGCCCGCGCGGCCCACGTGGCCAGCACCTGGCTTTCCTCGCCGCGGTCGACGAACTGGGTCGAGAAGAAGCCCGAGTCGGACGTGGCACTGTCGCGCGGCTGCACGGCCACCACCTCGGCGGGGCCGCGCTTCAAGCGGTCGAACAGTTTCTTCAGCGCCATCTCTCGATCCGATCACTGCAGTCGCACGTGGCGCGCCGTGGCAAGCTCCGCCCGGGGTCAGCCGGGGAAGTTCTCCGGCGACTTCGCCTTGCCGCGCGCTTCCGCGGGCGAGATGATGTTGCGGCGCACCAGGTCGACCAGGTTCTGGTCGAGCGTCTGCATGCCCACGCTGTTGCCGGTCTGGATGGACGAATACATCTGCGCGATCTTGTTCTCGCGGATCAGGTTCCGGATCGCGGGCGTGCCGAGCATGATCTCGTGCGCGGCCACGCGGCCGGTGCCGTCCTTGAGCTTGCACAGCGTCTGCGAGATCACGGCGACCAGCGATTCCGACAGCATCGCGCGCACCATGTCCTTCTCGGCCGCGGGGAACACGTCCACGATGCGGTCCACGGTCTTCGCGGCGCTGGACGTGTGCAGCGTGCCGAACACCAGGTGGCCCGTCTCGGCGGCGGTCAGCGCGAGGCGGATGGTCTCCAGGTCGCGCATTTCGCCCACGAGGATGGCGTCCGGGTCTTCACGAAGCGCGGAGCGCAGCGCGTTGGCGAAGCTCAGCGTGTGCGGCCCGACTTCGCGCTGGTTGACCAGGCACTTCTTCGATTCGTGCACGAACTCGATCGGGTCTTCCACGGTCAGCACGTGGCCGTACTCGTTTTCGTTGAGGTGGTTCACCATGCCGGCCAGCGTGGTGGACTTGCCCGAACCCGTGGGGCCGGTGACCAGCACGAGGCCGCGCGGCTTGAGCGACAGCTCGGCGAAGATCTTCGGCGCGTTGAGCTGCTCGAGCGTGAGGATCTTCGACGGAATGGTCCGGAACACCGCACCGGCGCCGCGGTTCTGGTTGAACGCGTTGACGCGGAAGCGGGCGAGGCCCTGGATCTCGAACGAGAAGTCGACTTCGAGCGTTTCCTCGTAGGCCTTGCGCTGCGAGTCGTTCATGATGTCGTAGACCATCTCGTGCACCTGCTTGTGCTCGAGGGGGTCGACGTTGATGCGCCGCACGTCGCCGTGCACACGGATCATCGGCGGCAGACCGGCGGAGAGGTGAAGGTCGGAAGCCTTGTTCTTGACCGAAAACGCCAGCAGTTGGGTGATGTCCATGTGTCTTTCGGGGCCCGGGAAGGGTGGCAGCGGAATGCGGTCGCCCGTCCCGATGAGATAGGCTCGCGGGATTATGGCGACGATTGCAGCGAACATACAACAAGTGCACGGGCGCATCGCCCGGGCCTGTGCGGTGGCGCAACGCCCCGTGCAAAGCGTCACGTTGCTAACCGTAAGCAAAACTTACAGCCCGGATGCGGTGCGCGAAGCCATCGCGGCGGGCGAGCGGCGCTTCGGCGAGAACTACGTGCAGGAAGGCCTCGACAAGATCGGCGCCCTCATCGCGCAGCGCGGCGAACTGGAGTGGCACCTGATCGGCCCGCTGCAGAGCAACAAGACGCGGGTGGTGGCCTCGCAGTTCGACTGGGTGCACACCGTCGACCGGCTGAAGATCGCCGTACGGTTGTCGGACCAGCGCCCGCCCGAGTTGCCGCCGATGCAGGTCTGCCTGCAGGTCAACACGAGCGGCGAGGCCACCAAGAGCGGCCTGCTGCCGGCCGACCTGCCCGCCGTGGCGCGTTCGGTCGCGGCGTTGCCGCGGCTGCGGCTGCGCGGGCTGATGGCCATCCCGGAACCTTCCGACGACCCCGACGAACAGCGGGCGGCCCACCGGAAACTTCGCGAACTTTTCGAAACACTCCGGTCGGACGGACTCGACCTCGACACGCTGTCGATGGGCATGACGGCCGATCTGGAGGCGGCGATCCTGGAAGGGTCGACGATGGTGCGGGTGGGCACGGCCATCTTCGGCGCGCGGCCCTAGGCCCCGGCCTCCGCCGGCGTCCACGGCGAACACACCCGCACGACCTCGGCCACGGTGCCCTGGGGCGTGCCCGGGTAGGCGAGGCCCACCCGGCGGGTCACCGACTGCAGTTCGGGCACGTCACTGCGCACCACGACGCCGGGGCGGGCCCGCCCGCCGTGCAGCGGCGCGATGGTCACGCCCACGCCGGCGGCGACCAGGCCCAGCGCCCATTCCTCGCTGCGCACGCGGGCCCGCACGTCGGGCACCACGTGGTGCTGCGTCAGGCCCGCGTGCCAGTGCGGCGCCAGTTCGCAGTGCAGGCGGTCGATGAAGGCCGTGCCGTGCAGGTCGCGCAGGCTCACCTGTTCCTGCACGGCGAGCGGGTGGTCGGGCGGCACCGCGAGCACGTAGCGTTCGTCCCACAGCGGGACGAACGTGTGGCCCGCGGGCACGCACATCTCCACCGTCAGTTCCACGTCCGCCGGAGATCCGTCGTCGGCCGCGGCGTCCTGCTCCAGCACCGTGAGTTCGAGCGGGACGAGTTCGCGGCGAATGTGCCGCAGCAGCCGCGCGACGTGGGCGGTGTCGAGGGCCGGGTGGATGCGCAGCGCGAGGCGCGGCCGGCTGCCCGCGTCCTGGAACGACTCCACGATGGCGGACGCGTCGGCCAGCAGCTTGCCGCCCTGGCGGTACAGCCGCAGCCCCGCGGCGGTGGGCACGAGGCCTCGCGCCTGGCGCGTGAACAGCACGGTCCCCAGTTCCTCCTCCAGCTGCGCGATGGCGTTCGAGATCGCCGGCTGGGTCACGTGGCACTGCCGGGCGGCGGCCACGGTGGAGCGGGTCTCGCAGGCGGCGCAGAAGTAGCGGAGGTTGCGGAGGTGCATGGCGGTCAGGGGCTCAGCGCGGGGAATTTCGGCAGGGTCTCGAGCACGTTTTCGTCGTGCGCGGGCACGATGCGGATCCCGGGGTGGCGCCGCGACAGCTGGTGCAGGTGCGCGATGACGGCGCGGTTGGCGGCCTCGTCGTGGTCCAGCGGCAGCAGGTGGCGCAACAGCCACGAGCGGTCGGAGGCCTGGGTCACGCCCTCGATCGTCCACGTGACGTCGCCGGTGAAGAGGTAGGTCGCGCCCGACGGCAGCCGCAGCAGCAGGCCCGTCTGGCCGGCGGTGTGCCCGCCCATCGGCAGCAGCACCACGCTGCCGTCGCCGAACACATCGTGGCTGGCGGGGAAACCGAGCCGCGCGGGCCCGTCGAAGCGCACGTCGTGCCACCGGGTCACGCCGGCGAACTGGCTCGCGAGGAAGGCCGGGGCGTGGCCGTGCGCCGCCCCCTCGCGCTCCTGCGGCGTGACCCACACCTCGGCATCGGGGAAGTCGGCCAGCCCGCTCACGTGGTCCCAGTGCATGTGCGACGGGATGATCGCGCGCACCTGCTTCGGGTCCCAGCCCGCGCGTTCGAGCTGGTCGACCACGGGCAGGTGCCCGGCCCGCTGGTACCCGAACATCACGCGGTGGCGCCAGGCATTGGCGGCGAACTGGGTGTCGACCTGGCGGCCGAGTCCGCTGTCGAACAGCAGCAGGCCCGACGGATGGCGCACGAGCACGGCCGACTGCGATGGCCGGCGGTGGACCGTCCAGCGGCCGCGGCCCACGATCAGCGCCTCGGCGGCGCCGTCGGAGACGCCCGTCTGCAGCACGCTGAACGCGAGCCCCGCGGGCGGGTGGGCCGCCGGCAGCGGGTCCGCCAAGCCGGCCGGCTCGGGGCCGAGGGGCACGGGCGTGTCCACCGCGAACAGCGCCACGCCGCCGGCGACCAGCACCGCGGCGAGGGCGAGCAGCCCCCCGCCCAGGCGGCGGGGCCAGCGGCGGGGGCGGGTGGGGACGGGGAGTGCGGCGGTGGCGGGCAGGGCCGGGTTCATCGGAGGGGTCCTCGGGTGGATGTGCCCGCAGCGTATTGAACCCCAATCGATATGGGAAATCGCATTTTCTTTGCGACTCCCCATGGTTTTTCTTATAGCTCAGGGCCGCTGGTACCGCCGCTCCTGGGTCACACCCCCATAGCCGTAGGCCGCGGCCCGCACGTCGGCCACCTGGACGTACGAATGGTCGGCCACGCCGCCCAGCAGGCCGCCCATGGTCTCGTGCACCGCGGCGAGGTAGGCGGCCTTCTCGGCCTTCGTGTTGGTCTCGTCGGTGATGGTCACGAGCCAGTGGTAGCTGCGTTCGCCCGAGGCCGACAGCGGCGCCTTCGCGATGAACCAGCGGCGGGCCGGGATGAAGTCGATCACCACCGCGGTGAGTGCCGGGTCCTTGCCGAGCAGGCGGGCGGTGAGGTCGGTCGCGTGTTCGGCCACGCGCGCGGCGAGGGTGTCGTCGGGTTCGCCGGACAGCTGGATGTGCAGGTAGGGCATCTCGGAACTCCGTGGTGGTGAAGGGGATGGATTCACTGTAGGCTGATGCCATTCATCGAACAATCGGATTGATTCGATGGCATTGATCGGAGTCTCGAATGAATGACCTGGATCCCCTGTGGCTGCGCAGCTTCGTGGCCATCGCCCGGCATGGCTCCGTCACGGCGGCGGCGCGCGAAGTGCATCGCACGCAGTCGGCCGTCAGCACGCACCTGCGCCAGCTCGAATCGTCGCTGGGCGTGGCCCTCGCCACGCGCAGCACACGCGCGCTCGCGCTGACGCCCGAGGGCGACCGTTTCCTGCCCCACGCGAAGCAGCTGCTCGCGCTGCAGGACGCGGCACGTGCCGCGGTGTCCGGCGCCGCGGCGCCACGGCCCTGGCGCATCGGCATCAGCGAATACTTCCTGCCCGCGCGCCTGGCCGGACTGCTGGACCTGCTGCACGAACACACCCAGCCGGCGCGCATCGAGCTGCTGTGGTCCAGCTCGCAGTCGCTGCGCGCGCTGTGGGCCGCGGGCGAGATGGACCTGGCCGTGATCACCAGCAACGAACCGCTGCCCGGCGCCCGGCTGCTGCGGCGCGAGCCGCTGTCGTGGGTGGCCGCGCCGCGGTTCGCGGTGCCGCGCGACGACGCCGTGCCACTCGTGCTGCTGGGGCCGGGCTGCCCCGTGCGCGAGATCGCGCTGCAGTCCCTGCAGCGCAACGGCCGGCGGCACCACGTGCAGCTGAGCTGCTCGGGCAGCCACGGCGCCGTCGCCGCGATCCGCGCGGGCTGGGGCCTCGGGTGCCTGAACGAATCGGCCATTCCCGGCGACCTGGTGCGCCCGCGGGGCTGGACGTCGCCGGGCAAGCTGTCGTTCTACCTGCAGGCGCGGCCCGGCCTGGAGGCCGCGGCCACCGCGTTGAAGCGATGGGCCGGGTCTACACTTGCCGGATGAACACGATCGCATTCATTGGCGGTGGCAACATGGCCAGCGCCGTCATCGGCGGGCTGCTCAAGAGCGGCCGCTCCCCCGCGGACATCCTCGTGCTGGAACCCAACGCCGACCAGCGGTCGGTGCTGCAGCGCGACCTGGGCGTGATCACGCTCGAGGCGCCGGGTTCGGTGCTGCAGCGGGCCGACGTCGCCGTCTGGGCCGTCAAGCCCCAGGTCTTCAAGGAGGCCGCGGCCCCGGTCGCGCAGCACCTCGGCAAGGCCCTGCAGTTCAGCGTGATGGCCGGCATCCGCAGCGACGCCATCGTGGCCGCGCTCGGCACCGAACGCGTGATCCGCGCGATGCCCAACACGCCCGCGCTGATCGGCCAGGGCATCGCGGGCCTGTACGCCCGCCCCGCCGTGACGCCGCAGGAGCGCAAGGACGCCGACCGCCTGCTGGCCCCCACCGGCCGCACCGTCTGGGTGGACCGGGAAGAGGACCTCGACGCCGTCACCGCGCTGTCGGGCTCGGGCCCCGCCTACGTCTTCTACTTCGTCGAGGCCATGGTGCAGGCCGCGGAAGAGATGGGCCTCACGGCCGAGCAGGGCAAGCAGCTCGCGCTCGCCACGTTCTCGGGTGCCTCGTCGCTGGCCCAGGCCTCGAGCGAACCGCCGTCGGTGCTGCGCGAACGCGTGACGTCCAAGGGCGGCACCACGTACGCCGCGCTCACGTCGATGGAATCGAGCGGCGTGAAGGCCGCGTTCGTGAAGGCGATGAAGGCGGCTCAGCGCCGCGCGGGCGAGCTGGGCAACGAGTTCGGCTGAACCGCCGGCCGCTCGAGCACGCTGCGGTTGCGGCCCGCGTGCTTGCCGCGGTACAGCGCCTCGTCGGCGCGGGCCACGGCCTCGGCCAGGGTCTCGTCGGGGCGCCACTGGCTCACGCCCAGGGTCATCGTGACGGGCCGGTCGTCGGGCCACACACCGTTTTCCATGGCCAGGCGCGCGCGTTCGGACACGCGCATGGCCTCCTCCAGGCCCGTCTCGGGCAGCACGATGAGGAACTCCTCGCCGCCCCAGCGGGCCACGGTGTCGCGCTCGCGCACCACCGAGCGCAGCACGCCGGCCATCGCCATCAGCACCTGGTCACCGGTCTCGTGGCCGCGGCCGTCGTTGATGCGCTTGAAGTGGTCCACGTCGCCCAGCACGAACGACAGCGGCGTGCCCTCCCGGCGCCCGCGCTGGATCTCGTAGTTCGCGACGTCGAGGATGCGCCGGCGGTTCGCGAGCCCCGTCAGCGGATCGGTGGTGGCCAGCGCCCGCAGCCGGCCCTCCGCCTCGCCCACCACGCCGAAGTAGACGTGGGCCAGGTAGCCCAGCACGAAGAAGGTGCTGGCCATGTTGAAGAAGCGCACCCAGTCGAGCGCGCCCGAGGCGATGGGTTCCAGCGGCACCGTGCGCCGCGCGGAGATGTCGAGCGCCACGTAGAACACCGCCAGCAGCGCGCCGAGCAGCACGCGGGTGGTGTTCTGCCGGCCCGGGCTCACGAACATCACCGGCACCATCAGCAGCACGTAGTAGTGGAAGCCGCTGTCCCAGCCCAGCACGAGGGTGGCCAGCAGCGAATGGCCCGGAATGGCGACCCAGAGCAGCAGCACCGCGAGGCGGTTGTGCCGGCCGCGCAGCAGGCCGTAGATCACGCCCCACAGCGCGGTGAAGGCGAGGTTGCCGAGGGCGAGGCGCGAGGCCCCCATGCCCTGGAACAGCAGCGCGAAGGCGCCGTGGATCCCCCCGGCCACCGGGGCGACGCGTGTCAGGACCTGCCAGTACGAACGGCCTCGGAAAGCGATGGAGGCAAGGTGGCCGGCGGCCGGCGAACGCGAGAAGAGCATGAAGCCCTGACGTTACAGACTGAAACAACCTTGCGCAAGATCAGCGGAAAGCCAAGTCCGCCAACACGCCTACAAACACCGAAAAACCCAGCCAGTGGTTGCGGGTGAACGCCCGGAAACACCCATCGCGACGGCGTTCGCGGATCAGCGACCAGTGCCAGACGACCTGCGCGGCGGCCCCCGCGAGCCCCGCCAGCGCCCAGGCGCCCAGGCCGGCGCGCCAGCCGGTCCAGCCCCAGATCGCGAGCGCGATCACGTAGAAGGACGTGACACCGATCACGTCGAAGCGGCCGAGCGTGATGGCCGAGGTCTTGATGCCGATCTTCAGGTCGTCGTCGCGGTCGACCATCGCGTACTCGGTGTCGTAGGCCAGCACCCAGAACAGGTTGCCGAGCAGCAGCCACCAGGCTTCGGCCGGCACCTCGCCGCGCACGGCCGCATAGGCCATCGGGATGCCGAAGCTGAACGCCACGCCCAGCACCGCCTGCGGCATCGACAGGAACCGCTTCGTGAACGGGTAGAAGATGCTGATAGCCAGCGCGGCGAAGCTCATCGCGATGGTGAGCCGGTTCGTGGTGAGCACGAGCGCGAAGGCCACCAGCGCCAGCGCGGCGCCGAACACGAGCGCCTCGCGGGTGCTGATCCTCCCGCTCGTGACCGGCCGCTGGGCCGTGCGCTTGACGTGTTTGTCGAAGTCGCGGTCGGCCACGTCGTTCACCGCGCAGCCGGCGCTGCGCATCAGGAAGGTGCCGGCCGTGAAGACCACGAGCAGGTGCCAGCCGGGAAAGCCGCCCGCGGCGATCCACAGCGCCGCGAGCGTGGGCCACAGCAGCAGGTAGGTGCCGGCCGGACGGTCCCAGCGGATCAGGTTCAGGTACAGCGACAGGCGGGACGGCGCGGGGGTGGGGGCGGTCATGCTCATCACTGTCCTTTCGTTCAGCCTTCCAGCTGACGCTGGAACACCAGGCCCGCGTGCTCGCGCAGCGCGTGGAACTTGATCTTCGGCCAGTTGGCCTCGATGGCACGCAGCTCCGGCGCGTACTCGACCAGCACCGTGGGCGCGTCCACCGCGTCGTAGGCCACGCGGTGCGAGTTGCCGTCGATGAAGCGCTTGAGTTCCTTGTCACCGCCGTCGGCCTCGTCGCAGGTCACCCAGCGGGCCACCTGGAAGCGGCTGGGCATGATGCGGGCCTTGACGCCGTACTCGTGTTCCAGGCGGTGGGCCACCACTTCGAACTGCAGCTGGCCGACCGCGCCCAGCAGCAGCATGGAACTCGCGACCGGGCGGAACACCTGGATCGCGCCTTCCTCGCCCAGCTGCGTGAGGCCGGCGCGCAGCTGCTTGCTGCGCAGCGGGTCGGCCACTTCGACGGTGCGGAACATTTCCGGGGCGAAGAACGGCAGGCCGGTGAACTGCAGCGACTCGCCCTCGGTGAGCGTGTCGCCGAGCTGCAGCACGCCGTGGTTCGGGATGCCGATGATGTCACCGGCGAAGGCCTCGTCGAGCAGCTCGCGGCGCTGGCTCAGGAAACTCACCACGGTGTTGGGCCGCAGCTCCTTGCCCGAACGCACCACCTTCAGGCGCATGCCGCGCTCGAAGTGGCCGCTGGCCACGCGCACGAACGCGATGCGGTCGCGGTGGGCGGGGTCCATGTTCGCCTGGATCTTGAAGACGACGCCGGTGAACTTCTTCTCGTCGGGTGCCACCTCGCGCTGCAGCGACGCGCGCGCGCCCGGCGCGGGCGCCAGGTCGACCAGCGCGTCGAGCACCTCGCGCACGCCGAAGTTGTTGACGGCCGAACCGAAGAACATGGGCGTCTGGCGGCCGGTCAGGAACGCCTCGCTGTCGAAGGCCGGGGCGGCGTCGGTCAGCAGCTCGATCTCGCCCTGGGCCTGCTCGTACGGCATGCCGAACCGCTCGGCGTAGGCCGGGTTGTCCAGGCCGTCGAGGATCTCGTCGTCGTTGTGGTTGCGGTCCTCGCCCGGCGTGAACACGCGCATGCGCTCCTCGCGCAGGTCCATCACGCCGTGGAAGGACTTGCCCATGCCCACCGGCCACGTGAACGGCACGACCTCCATGCCCAGCTCGCGCTCGATCTCGTCCATCAGCGCCAGCGGCTCCTGCACCTCGCGGTCCATCTTGTTGACGAACGTGAGGATGGGGGTGTTGCGCGCCCTGCAGACCTGCAGCAGGCGCCGCGTCTGCGGTTCCACGCCGTTGGCCGCGTCGATCACCATCAGCGCCGCGTCCACCGCCGTCAGCACGCGGTAGGTGTCTTCGGAGAAGTCCTGGTGGCCCGGGGTGTCGAGGAGGTTGATGACGCAGTCGCGGTACTCCATCTGCATCACGCTGGACGCCACCGAGATGCCGCGCTGCTTCTCGATTTCCATCCAGTCGGACGTGGCATGGCGCGACGCCTTGCGGGCCTTCACGCTGCCGGCGATCTGGATCGCACCCGAGAACAGCAGCAGCTTCTCCGTGAGCGTGGTCTTGCCCGCGTCAGGGTGGGAGATGATGGCGAAGGTGCGGCGGCGCCGCACCTGGGGCGTGAGTTCGGTCGACATGGAACGGGGACGCGTCAAAACCTTCGATTATCGCGGTCCGCGCGGGAAGCCCCTCCGGGCCTATAGTGCGGGCCGTGGTCATTCGCACAACTTCCCATCCCGATGCCTGAGCTGTACCCCGGGTTCGCCGGCGGCCTGAGTGCGCTGGGCGGCGCCCATCCGCTGCTGGTCGGCGTGCCCGCCGCCCTCCTGGTGCTGTGGGCGCTGGCCCGGTGGGCCGACGACACGTCGCCCCCAGTCGTGCGCCGCTGCGCCGGCGTCGCCGTCGTGCTGCTGGGCGGCGGCCTGCTGCTGCGCCTGGGCCTCGCGCTGAACGAACCCCGGCCCATGCTGGCGTGGTGGCAGTGGGGCATCGGCCTCCTCGTGCTGCCGCTGTTCCTCAAGAGCGCCCGCCTGGGCGGCGTGGCCGCGATGCTGTTTTTCCTGTGCCTGGCCGCGGCGCTGGCCACCGGCGTGGCCTGGGTGGGCGACGTGCGCCTGGCGACCGGCACCGCGCTGTGGGTCGGCATCGTCGCCCTGGCCGCTGCGCTCGTGCTGAAGCGCGCGATCCCGCCGCCGCCCGCGCCTCCGCCCGTCGAACCGAAGGTGCTGCAGCAGCGGCTCGACACCGACGACGCCCGCGAGGGCGCCGACAAGTACACCCGCGAATGAACCGCGCCCCGGACGACCAGCTGTTCTCCCGGCGCCGTTTCCCGGTGCTGGGCGCGCGCGGCCGCGCGATGCTGCGGCACCTCGTCGACCACCCGAACGCCCCGGTCTTCCGCGACCTGAGCGGCCACCGCCTGAACTGGCTGGACGTGTGGCGCGCGCGGTGGCGCCACTGGCAGGTGATGACGGCGCAGACCCACTGGCCGGTGGACGCGGCCGACCCGCCGCCGTGGGCCGACGAGTGGGTGCGCCGGCTGGCCGCCACCGTGCCCGCCGCCAAGGGCATCGCGGGCCGGCCTTGGGCCGAGATCCCGCTCGTCTCGCGGGCCGACCTGGCCTGCGCGCTGCACCTGCACACCCCCGCCGCGCTGCCGGTCGAGCAGGTCATCTGCTTCTCCACCAGTGGCACCACCGGCCACCCGCTGAAGGTGCCGTCGCTGCCACGCGTGGCCGCGGACTACCAGGCCTTCCACGCCAGGGCGCTGCGCCACTTCGGCGTCGAGCTGCAGGCCGGCGCGGGGCGGGTCGGCATCGTGCTGGCCGGCTTCCAGAAGCGCTGCTTCACCTACGTGTCGGTGAACCCGCTGCGCGGCGAATGCGGCCTCGCGAAGCTCAACCTGCACCCGGACGACTGGAACGACCCGGCCGACCGCGCGAAGTACCTCGACGCGATGGCCCCCGAGCTGATCTCGGGCGACCCGATCTCGCTCGCCGAACTGGCCCGCCTGGGCCTCGCCCACCGGCCGCGGGCGCTGCTGTCCACGTCGATGGCGCTGCACGACGGCCTGCGCCGCGCGCTCGAATGGCAGTTCCGCTGCCCGGTGCTGGACCTGTACTCGATGAACGAGGCCGGCCCCATCGGCGTGTTCGACCCGGCGGTGGACGGTTTCGTGCTGCTGCAGCCGCACCTGCACGTCGAGATCGTCGACGAGGACGGGAAGCCCCAGCCCTACGGCGTCACGGGCGAGATCGTGCTGAGCGGCGGCTTCAACCCCTGCCTGCCGCTGCTGCGCTACCGCACCGGCGACCGCGCGCGGCTCGAGATGAGCCCGCGCGGCCCCGTGCTGCGCGGCCTCGTGGGCCGCTCGCCGGTGCGCTACCGCTCGCCCGACGGGCACTGGGTCAACAACGTCGAGTTGAGCCAGGCGCTGGCGCCGTTCCCGCTCGCGCGGTTCGCGTTCCACCAGCAGGCCGACGGCGCCTTCGTGCTGCGGGTGGACGGCACCGAGCCGCTCGGCGAACTCGCCCCGCGCCTGCGCGACGCGATCGAGGAACGGTTCGGCGAGGCGCTGCCGTTGACGATCGAGCCGCTGGAGGCCGACGACAAGCTGCGCCAGTACACGAGCGACCTGCCCGGGCACGCCCCGCATGCCGATGCTTGAGCTGGCCGCGAACGCCGCGGCGACGCTGTCGATCGGTCTCGCAGCCTTCAACCACGTGCTGACCTGGCCCGTGGGCATCGCGGGCTGCGTGCTCTTCGCGTTCGTCTTCCACGGCTCGCAGCTCTACGCCGATGCGCTGCTGCAGGTGTTTTTCATCGCGACCAGCGCCGCCGGATGGTGGCTCTGGCGGCGTGGCGAGGCGGAGGTCCCCGTCTCGCGGTCCGCGCCCCGCAGCCTCGTGCTGATGGCTGGCGCGGCGGTGGCGGTCACGGCGGCCTACGGCCTGCTGCTGCACCGCTTCACCAACGCCTACGCGCCATTCGCCGATTCGGCCGTGCTCGCCTTCAGCGTGGTCGCGCAGCTGCTGCTAATGCGGCGCCGGCTGGAGACGTGGGGCTTCTGGCTGCTGGTCAACACCGTGTCGGTGCCGCTGTTCGCGTCCCGCGGGCTGACGCTCACGGCCGCCCTCTACGCGGCGTACTGGTTCAACGCGTGGTTCGGGGCGTGGCGCTGGTGGCGCGAATGGCAACGGGGGCGGGCCGCCCGATGAAGCCCTATCGCCTCGGCCTCGTCGTCGGCAAGTTCGCGCCGCTGCACCTCGGGCACCTCGCACTGATCGACCACGCCAGCTGCCTCAGCGACCGGGTGCTGGTGCTCAGCTGGTCGAACCCCGAGCTGCCGGGCTGCGGGCCGGAGCTGCGGCGGCGCTGGCTCGCGGAATGCTGCCCCCAGCACGAGGTGGTCGTGTTCGACAGCGCGGGCGCGCCGCCCAACGACGCGCCCGACGTCCAGCACCAGCAGCACCTCGCCGGGCTGCTGCGGCAGCTGGACCGCCGCCCCGACGCGATGTTCGCGAGCGAACCCTATGTGTTCCCGTGCGCCGCGGTGCTGGCGGAGGCACAGGGCCGGCCGGTGCGGCCGGAGATGTTCGACCCGCGGCGGCTGCAGGTGCCCGTCAGCGGCACCCGGGTGCGCGAGCGCCCGGGCGAGATGCTCCGGTGGCTGCCGCCCGCCGTCCGCGCGGACGTGGTCCCGCGGGTCGTGCTGCTGGGTGGGGAGTCGACCGGCAAGACGACGCTGGCCGCGGCCCTCGCCGCGCGGTTCGGCGGGCCGCCGGTCGCCGAGTACGGCCGCGAACGGTGGGAAGCCCGGGGCGGCCGCCTGGACGAGGCCGACCTGCTCGCGATCGCCCGCGAACAGGTCCGCCGCGAGGACCTCGCCGCGCGGTCGGCCGATCCGGTGCTCGTGTGCGACACGTCCCCGCTCACGACGTTCGGCTACGCCCACTGGTCCCATGGCCGGGCCGACCCGGCGCTGGCCGAATTGGCCGAGCGCCGCTACACGCTGTCGGTGCTGTGCGGCGACGAGATCCCGTTCGACCAGGACGGCACCCGGCGGGACGCCGGTTTCCGCGCCCGGCAGCAGGCCTGGTACCGGGACCGGCTCGCCGCGCGGGGCGACCGGCACGTCGAGGTGCACGGATCGGTCGCGGCACGCGTTGAGGAAGTCGTGCGCGCACTCGCCGCGTGCTGACTTCCCCGACGCGCCCATGCAGAAACACATCGAGAAACTCCAGATCCGCCGCCGCCTCGGCCAACTGGGCCCCGGCCTCATCACCGGGGCCGCCGACGACGACCCGAGCGGCATCGCCACCTACTCGCAGGCCGGCGCGCAGTTCGGCTTCTCGATGCTGTGGACCATGGTGTTCACGCTGCCACTGATGGTCGCCATCCAGGTGGTCAGCGCCCGCATCGGCTACGTCACCCGGCGCGGGCTCGCCGCCAACATCAAGGACCGCTTCCCCGCCTGGGTGCTGTTCGGCGTGGTGGGCCTGCTGCTCGTGGCCAACACGCTGAACCTCGCCGCCGACATCGCCGCGATGGCCGAAGCGCTGCGCCTGCTGGTGGGGGGCTCGGCCCACGTGTACGCGGTGACCTTCGGCCTCGCCTGCCTCGTGCTGCAGGTGTTCCTGCCGTACGCCACCTACGTGCGCTGGCTCAAGTGGCTGACCCTCGCGCTGCTGTCGTACGTGGCCGTGGCCTTCTCGCTGCGCCTGGACTGGTGGCACGTGGCCGGGTCCATCGTCCACCCGCAGCTGCCCGCCGGCAACGAGATGCTGCTGATGGTCGTGGCCCTCTTCGGCACCACGATCAGCCCCTACCTGTTCTTCTGGCAGGCCTCGCAGGAGGTGGAGGACGTGGGCGGCACCGCGCCGCACACGCCCAGCGAGGTGCGCGGGCACCTGCGGCGCATCAAGGCCGACACCGTGATCGGCATGACCTTCTCGAACCTGATCGCCTTTTTCATCATCCTGACGACGGCCGCGACGCTGCACGCGTCCGGCGTGCACGACATCCAGACCTCGGCCCAGGCCGCCGACGCGCTGCGGCCGCTCGCCGGCGAGTTCGCCTACCTGCTGTTCAGCCTGGGCATCATCGGCACGGGCATGCTCGCGGTGCCGGTGCTCGCCGGGTCGGCCGCGTACGCGGTGGCCGAGGCCGCTGGCTGGCACGGCAGCCTGAACCTGCGGCTCGACAAGGGCGAGGGGCGGGGCTTCTACGGCGTGATCGCCGCGGCCACGATCGGCGGCGTGATCCTGTGCTTCACGCCCACCGACCCGGTCAAGGAGCTGTTCTGGTCGGCCGTGCTCAACGGCGTGATCGCCGTGCCCATCATGGTGGTGATGATGCTGCTGGCCACGCGCCGCGACACGATGGGCGAACACGTGATCGGCAGCCGCCTGCGCGCGATGGGCTGGCTGGCCACCGCGGCCATGGCCGCCACCGTGGTGGCGATGTTCGCCACCCTCTGACGGGCCGGCAAAACGAGGGAGAATCGCCCCATGAACGAAGACAAACCCGCACTGCCCGACCGCCTGTCGGTCGACCCGCGCAGCCCCCACCACGTCGCCGCCGTGTTCCAGCACGAGGTGGGCATCCGCCTGAACGGCAAGGAGCGCCACGACGTCGAGGAATACTGCATCAGCGAAGGCTGGGTGAAGGTCCCCGCCGGCCGCACCCTCGACCGCAAGGGACAGCCGCTGATGATGAAGGTCAAGGGCACGGTCGAGGCGTTCTACCGCTGAACGCCTCCCGCGCGGCCGCTCAACGCGGCCGCGTGCGCAACACCGCCACGATGGCGTCGAAGCGCTCGCGCTGGGCCGGGGCCAGTCCCGGCTGACCCAGCAGGCGGGCGAAGCCGTCGTCGGCCCCCACCGTTCCCTCGGCCGCCGCCTGGCGCGACTCCAGCGCCGCCTTCATCGCCCGCAGCTTCCACTCGCGGCGCGCCGCCTGGAAGGCCTCGGGCGAGGGCATGTCGAGGGCCATCTCCACCTGCAGCAGCCACTGGTCCACCGTGTCGGTGTCGACCGGTGCGGCGGGGTTCGCCCAACGGTCGGCCAGCGCCCGTTCCCACAACGTGGGCACGGCCGGCTGGGCGGACCAGGCCTCGTCGAGCGCGGGGGACGCGCCGTCGCGCTCGCGCTGCTCGCACAGCGCGTGGCGGGCCAGCACCGATTCCACCGTCACCTGCCACTTGCGCTGGGCGCTGGCGGCGAGGTGCGACTGGGCGATCTCGCGGGCGTTGCGCCAGGCCACGTCGATGCGCGGCACGTCCTGGCGGGGCACGTCGCCGGCCTGGCGCCACTGGGCGTCCACCTCGGACAGCGTGTGCTTCAGTTCGGCGGCCGGGGTGTCGGCGGTGAGCGCCGCCAGCCGCTCGACGAGCGCCTCGCGGGCCATCAGGTTGGCGCGCAGCACCTCGTCGCGGGCGTTGAAGACGGCCTCGCGCTGGGCGAACACGGCGTCGGTCTCGGCCTTGAAGCGGGTCCACAGGCCGTTCTCGGCGCCCCGCGACAGCGGCACCGACTTCGCGTGTTCCTGCCATTCGGCCTGCAGGTCGCGCACGCGCGGCACCAGGTCGCGGCCCTGGCCGCTCGCACCTTCGGCCGCCAGGGCCCGGGCGCGGGCGATCAGCGATTCGCGGCCACGTTCGGCCTCCTTGCGGGCGGTTTCCAGCGGCACCTCGATGCGGGCCAGCGCGGCACGCCAGCGTGCGACGAGCGCCTCGCGCGACTTGTGGGGCACGGTGTGTTCGAGCGGGCCCAGCTTGCGCCAGCCGGTCTGGAAGGTGTCGAGCGCACGCACCTGCTCGCGCCAGCCGGTTTCCTCGGCGGGCGGCGTGGCCTCGAGCACGGCCAGCAGGGCCTCGCGGGCGGCGAGGTTGGCCTGGCGTTCCGCGTCGACCTTGGCCTGGGCGGCGGCCACCGGGCCGTAGGCCGTCTTGAGGGCGGCGTCGAAGCGCTGCCACAGCGGCTGGCTGGACGGACCGCCCGTGCGGTCGAGCTCCTTCCAGCGCTTGCGCAGCGCGTCGATGGTGTCGGCCTGCTGGCGCGGCGCGATCTTCGCGTCGGGCACCTCGGTGGCCGTGGCCAGCGCCTCGGCCTCGGCGACCAGGTCGTCGCGGGCGCGGGCGCCGCCCCATTGCTGCCAGCCCTTCAGGCGGCCGTGTTCGGCCCAAAGGCCCTGCAGCCGGCCGCGCTGGGCGGGCGACACGAGGTCGTCGAGGGCCGTCAGCTGCTGGTGCGCCTCGGCGAGGTGGCCTTCGGCCAGTGCGGTCTCGGCCTGGGCCAGGAGGGTGTCGGCGCGGGCGATGGCCTCGGGATCGGGTGCGGCCGGCTTCGGGCGCGGCGGCTTGTCCTTCTTTTTCTCGGGGGCGGGGGCCGCCGGGGCACCGCCCTGGCTGCGCCGCCAGACGGCGAAGCGCTGTTCCAGGGCTTGCGCGACACGGTCGTCACCCACTGGCGGCTGCGAGCGCCAGCGGTCGGTCGCGATGGCAACGGGGTCGACGGCCACCGGTGCGGGTGCGAGTGCGGGTGCGGGCATCGGCTCGCCTTCGGCAGCACCTTCCGCGGGCGTCTCCGTCGACGCCTCGACGGGCGCGGGCGCTTCCGGCACGGCCACCGGCGCCTCGAACTGGGCCAGCAGCGCGAGGCGGGTCTCGATCTGCGCCGCCATCAGCCGGCCACTGCCGAGGGCCTCGACCAGAGCTGGGTCGTCGTGGCCCTGCGGCACACCGGCCTGCAGTGCGGCGGCGGCTTCGGCGGCGGCCGTCAGCACCGACTGGGTTTCGGCGCCGTGCGCCACGGCCAGCGACACCGTCTGCATCCGGGCGACCGCCTCGCGGGCCCCGGCGGTCCAGCGGGTCACCGCGGCCTCGCGTTCGGCGCGGTCGTGCATCAGCGCGGTGAGCTGGGTGGTGAGGGTGCCGAATCGGGCGATGCTCTCGGGCGCGAGCAGGCTCGCGTCGAGGGCCTTCCAGTCGCGGTCCAGCGCCACGAGGCGGTTGGCGGGGATCACCGCTTCCTGCGCCAGGCCTTCGGCGCTGGCGAGCAGCGCGGCGGCGGCCTCGCGGGCCGTGCGCGTCGCGACGGCGGCGGCCAGGCGCTGCTTGGCGAGGCGGTAGACGCGGCGGTCGTGGGTGCGGAACTCGCGTTCGGCGTCCTTCAGCGCGGCTTCGCCGGCCAGGGCCTCGATGGCGGCGACCTTGATGTCCACGGGCGCGCCGTCCTCGCGCGCCAGCGCCAGCAGCGCGGCGTCGTCACCGGAGGCCTGGCCCAGGCGGGCCGCCCATTCGGCGAGGCGCGCCTCGCGCGCCGCGGCCGTTTCGGCGGGGGTCGCCACGGGGGCCGGAGCGGGAGCCGGGCGAACGGGTGCCGGTGCGGCGGCGGCTTTTTTCTTGAAGATCCAGTTCAGCATGGTCACGGGTCCTGCATCGGGGAACGGAACCGCACATTTCACCACGCCGGAGGCTGCTTGATCCGATCGGCGGAGAGACCAACAATGGCAACACCATGAAGCCTCGGGATTTTCCGGTGTCCGCCGGCGCCCTCGCGCTGGGCATCGCGATCGGCCTCGCGCTGCCGCTGGCGGCGCCGCTGTGGCGCTCGGGCCCGCCCGATGGCGAGTTGCCCGAGGGCTACGTGGGGGTGCTGGCCGCGCCGGAGGGCAGCACCGGCATCGTAGTGTCGGCCGTGCGCCATGGCCGGGTGCTCGACACGCGGCTGCCCATCCCGGTGGGCATGCCCGACGGCCGCACGCTGTACCTGTGGACCATCGAACCGACCGGCGCGGTGTCGCCCGTGGGCCCCGTGCCGCCCGAGGCGGCGGGGCGCATCCCGCTGCCCGACCGGGCGGAATCGGTGTTCGCCACGGCCGTGGGCTTCGGCGTCACGGTGGAGCGCACCGGCGAATCGCCGGACAGCCCCGCCGGGGCCTTCGTCTACCGCGGGGTGTGCGGCCGGCTGTGGCGGGCGGGGGCGCGCGCCGGTTAGGCCAGCACCGCCGCGATGGCCACCGCAGTGGCCTCGACGTTGTGGGTGTTGAGGCCGGCCACGCACATGCGGCCCGAACGCACGAGGTACACGCCGTGTTCCTCGCGCAGGCGGTCCACCTGCTCGGCCGTGAGGCCGGTGTAGCTGAACATGCCGCGCTGGGTGATGAAGTAGCGGAAGTCGCGGCCCGGCAGCTTGGCCGACAGCACCTCGTACAGCTTCTGCCGCATCGCGGCGATGCGCACGCGCATCGCGTCGAGTTCGGCAGCCCATTGCGCGTACAGCGCGGGCGTCTGCAGCACCTTCGCGACGATCTGGCCGCCGTGGGTCGGCGGGCTCGAGTAGTTCTTGCGGATGGTGGCCTTCAGCTGGCCCAGCACCAGGTCGGCCTGGGCCTTGTCCGGGCACACCACGCTCAGGCCGCCGCAGCGTTCGCCGTACAGCGAGAAGCTCTTCGAGAACGAGCTGGCGCAGAAGAAGCTCACGCCAGCGCCGGCCAGCGCGCGGATCGCGAAGGCGTCCTGCTCGATGCCGTCGCCGAAGCCCTGGTAGGCGATGTCGACGTACGGGATCAGCTTGCGGGCGGCGATGACGGGGATCAGGCGGTCCCACTGGGCGGGCGACAGGTCGACGCCGGTGGGGTTGTGGCAGCACGCGTGCAGCAGCACGATGCTCTTCTCGGGCAGCTGCTGCAGCGCGGCCAGCATCTCCTCGAACCGCACGCCGCCCGTGACCGGGTCGTAGTACGGGTAGGTGTTCACGGTGAAGCCGGCGCCTTCGAACATCGCGCGGTGGTTGTCCCACGTCGGGTCGCTGACCCAGACGTTGGAGGTGGGGAAGTATCGCTTGAGGAAGTCGCCGCCGACCTTCAGGCCGCCGGAGCCACCCAGGGTCTGGATGGTGGCGATGCGGCCGCTGGTGACGGCCTCGTGGTTCGCGCCGAACAGCAGGTGCTGCACGGCCTGGCGATAGTTCGCTGCGCCTTCCATCGGCTGGTACGGGCGGGCACCGAGGGTCTTGAGCATGCCGCTCTCGGCCTCGTTCACGGCCTTCATCACCGGCAGGCGGCCTTCGTCGTCGAAGTAGATGCCGATGCTCAGGTTGATCTTGTGGGGGCGCGGGTCACGGCCGAAGGCCTCGTTGAGGGTGAGGATGGGATCGCCCGCGTAGGCATCGACGTGCTCGAACATGAATCGGCTCCTGCAAAGAAGCGTCGATTATCGCGGGAGACGCCATTCCAGGTGGCGGCCGTGCGGATGGGAGTACGCGAGGCATTCACCACGCACCCCGTCCCGACCGCCCGACACGAGGGTCCACGCGGTGGCCCCGGCGCTGCGCAGCGGCGGCGGCTCGGGCGGGCGGGGCGGTCCCACGTGCAGCGCAGGGGCCTCGGCGGACAGCCACGCGGCACCGCGTCGGGCGACGAGGTCGGTCACCACCCGGTCGTGGCGGCGCAGCCCGTCGGTGTCGAAGTACGTGAGCACCCAGCTGTTGAAGACCACGGGCAGCACGTCCTTCGGCAGGGTGTCGAGCCAGGGTTCGATGGCGGCGGTGCAGTCGGCCTCCCGGCGCACCGGCCAGCGGTGGTCGCGGGCGAGCGCCACCGCCTGGTCGAAGCGTTCGGCGCGGACACGGTCGTTCGGCCACAGGCAGGCGCGCAGCCAGCGCACGGCGCGTTCGTCGGTCACGTCGACCGGGGCGGGGTCGATGCCCAGGCGGTGGCGGAGGTTCAACGTCCCGTCGAGCGGGGCCCGCAGCGGGCCGACCGGTTCACAGGCGATGACCGGAATCCCTGGGCGGACAGGGCCGCCGACGGGTTCACCGCCGTGGTCGTAGCGGTAGACGTCGACGCCGAGGTTCAGCCCGGAGCTGGTGCCCACGTCGAGCAGCGCCAGCGGCCGGCCGCCGTGGCGCCGGGCGATCTCCAGCAGCATCGGGTACAGCACCGCGCAGCGGCCGATCTCGTTGGTCTGGGTGGTGCGGGTGCGGCAGGATTCGCGCAGCACCGCGTCCTCGGCCGCGACGAAGCGGGCCAGTTCGGCGGCCAGGCCGTCGTCCGGCGCGCGGGTGCCGCCGAGGCTCGGGTACCACGCGGCCAGGGGCGCGGCGGGGCCGAGTTCGAGCAGCCGGTCATGGACGGCGGCCAGCCAGAGGTTGGGCCGGCGCTGCTCGGGGGGCGCCTCGCCCAGCATGCGGGCGAGGGCGGGCTGGTCGGCGACGATGCCGCACAGGGCGACGTACAGCGGGTCCTCGGGGCATTCCTTCGCCCCGAAGTGCCGGAACATCGCCTCCACGGTCATGTGGACGCCAGGGCTTTCTCGATGTCGGCCGCGATCTCGCCAGGCTTGTCCATCGACCCGTAGCGCTTGATCACCTGCCCGTCGCGCCCGATCAGGAACTTCGTGAAGTTCCACTTGATGGCCTTCGTGCCGAGGATGCCCGGGGCTTCGGCGGTGAGCCACTTCCACAGCGGGTGGGCGTCGTCGCCGTTGACGTCGACCTTGGCCATCATCGGGAAGCTGACGCCGTAGTTGACCTGGCAGAACGAGGCGATCTCGTCGTTGGTGCCGGGGTCCTGGTGGCCGAACTGGTTGCTCGGGAAACCCACCACGACGAGGCCCTGGTCGCGGTACTGCGACCACAGCTTCTCGAGCCCCTCGAACTGCGGCGTGAAGCCGCAGGCGCTGGCGGTGTTGACCACGAGCAGCACCTTGCCGCGGTGGTCGGCGAGGGCGACCGGCTGTCCGCCGATCGTGGTGGCCTGGAAGTCGAACGCCGAGGTGGAAGCCGAAGCCATGCGCAATCCTTCAGGAAAGTGGGGGGCAGGGCCGGATCGTAGCTTGACGCGGCCCGGGCTTCCCGCCGAACATGACGGTCTCGCCCGCCGGAGAGCTGCCATGACCGAGCGCATCCCCCTGCGCTACACCGTCGCGTTGCTGGGGTTCAGCGCCTTCGAACACAGTGCGCTCGCCTCGTTCTTCCGCCTCGCCGAGGCCCGCACACCCGCCTACGAGGAAACGGGCTCGCTCGACACCGCCGACTTCGTCGTCGTCAACGCCGACCATGCCCCCACCGTGACCGCCGTGCGCGACGCGGGCCGCCTGCGCGACGCCGTGCTGATCGGCGCCCAGGTCTCGCCCGACGCCGCGGCGCGCCTGCAGCGGCCCATCGCCCCCACGCACATCGTGCGCGAACTCGACGCGCTGCTCGAGCAGCGCCTCGCCCTCCTCGACACCACGAACAGCCCCGACTGGGTCGCCTCCGAACCCGGCCTGCTGGGCACGGCCGACACCTCGCGCCAGGGCAAGGACGTGCTGGTCGTCGACGACAGCCGTGTCGCGCTGCGTTTCATGCAGGTGCGCCTGCAGCGGCGCGGCTACCGGGTGCACGTGGCGCACACGCCGGAAGAGGCCCTGGAGCGGCTGGGCGCCCAGCCGTTCACGATGGTGTTCCTCGACGTGGCGCTCGGCCCCCGCGCCTCGATGGACGGCCTCGCGCTGTGCCAGCGCATCAAGCAGGGGCGCCTGCCGGCAGGCCACGACGTGCCGAAGGTCGTGATGGTCACCGGCCTGTCGAGTTCCAGCGACCGGGTGCGCGGCGAACTCGCCGGCTGCGACGTCTACCTCCCCAAGCCGCTGATGGAGGAGGACCTCGACGAGGCCCTGCGCGTGCTGGACCCGTCGTCGGCCACCGCCGCCTGAAATCCCCGGCCCGCGGGTCGCCAATTGCGAATGAATCGCATTTGCATGAGAATGGGTTCTCCGCAACGCCGCCTGGAGCCGTCCATGGACGCCCTGACCGAAGAACACCACATGCCGCAGGTCGAAGCCATGCTCGCCGGCACCCTCGCCCTGATGACCGGCTACAGCCAGTTCCTCCAGGCCGAGGCCAACCCGGCCCACCGCATCGGCATGGGCGAGAAGATCACCCGCAACCTCGCGATGCTGGCCGAACACCCCCAGCTGTCACCCGACTGCCGCTGCGTGCTGTGGCAGCTGCACGAGCGCTGGGCGGTGATGTCCACGTGCACGCTGGATGCGGCGCCATTGAACCTGGCGCCGCCCGAGGACGCGCTGGTGGCACCGGCGAGCCGGACGTTGCAGTGAGCACAGTCATCCCGGCGAACGCCGGGATCCACTGCGGCGAGTGGCCCCGGCGTCCGCCGGGGTGACAGCGGTGGGGGGTCAGTGCTTGTCGCTGCGAGCAAGAGCGAGCAGGTGCTCGACTTCATCGCGGTGGACGACCGTGTTCCGCTTGTGCCACCGCCCGATGACCCACATGATGCCCGCCACCACCAGGCCGAACACCGTGATGGCCACGAAGGCCGAGAGCCCGAACTTCGTCATGCCGGCATAGAAGGCGCCCAGCGCCAGGATGCAGGCCTGTTCGTTGAAGTTCTGCACGGCGATGGAGCGCCCGGCGCCCATCAGGTTGTGCCCGCGGTGCTGCAGCAGCGCGTTCATGGGCACCACGAGGAAGCCGCCCAGCCCGCCCAGCAGGATCAGGAACGGCGCGGCCACCCACGGGCCGTTGATGAAGTTCAGCGCGATCACGAGCAGGCCCATGCCGATGCCCAGCGGGATCGTGGACGTGGCCTGGTCGAGCCGCATCTTCACGGAGGCCACCACGGCCCCGAGCGCCGTGCCCACCACCACCACCCCCACCAGCAGCGAGGCCTGGGTGGTGTTGTAGCCGAGCGCAGCCGCCGCCCACGAGAACACGATGATGCGCAGGTTGCCGGCGACGCCCCAGAACAGCGTGGTGGTGGCCAGGGAGATCTGGCCCAGCTTGTCGCTCCACAGGCGCGCGTTGCAGGCGGCGAAGTCGCGCACCAGGCCCACCGGGCCGTGCGCCAGCGGCTGCAGCGGCGCGTCGGTGCGCGGGATGTAGAGGTTCAGGATGGCCGCCAGGATGTAGATCGCGATCAGCGTGGCGATGGCCGCCTCCGGCGCCGTGTCGATGCCGGTGTTGATCAGCGGCAGGTCGAACCCCAGCAGGAAGCTGGAAAGGCGCACGCCCACCAGCTGGCCGCCGAGGAGCAGGCCGAGGATGATCGACCCGATGGTCAGGCCCTCGATCCAGCCGTTGGCCTTCACGAGCTGCGAGTTGGGCAGCAGCTCGGTGAGGATGCCGTACTTAGCCGGCGAGTAGGCCGCGGCCCCCAGCCCCACCACCGTGTAGGCGAGCAGCGGGTGCACCCCGACCAGCATCATCCCGCAGCCGACGAGCTTCACGAGGTTCGAATAGAACATCACCTTGCCCTTCGGTATCGCGTCCGCGAACGCGCCGACGAACGGGGCGAGGATCACGTAGAAGAGCGCGAACATCGGGCCGAGGGCGGGTGTCATCCAGGCCGGCGCCCCGGTGGTCTTCAGCAGTTCGATCGCGGCGACCAGCAACGCCTGATCCGCCAGCGAGCTGAAGAACTGCGCCGACATGATGGTGTAGAAACCTTTTTTCATTCGCTCGTGCTGATTCGCCTCGAAGGCTGCCGGGTGTTCCGGTCGATTGTCATGCGGCGGCCGGTCCGCGGGTCCTGGTCCCCCTGCGGCGGCGTTATAGCACGTGCCCCCCGCGCCCCACCCACGCGGGATGGCGACAGCGCTGGCAGAATCGACCGCATGCCCCGTCCCATCGAAGCGCTGATCCACACCGACGCCCTGGCGCACAACCTGGTCCGGGCGCGGCGGATGGCGCCCGACGCGAAGGTCTGGGCCGTCGTGAAGGCCGATGCCTACGGGCACCGCATCGCCCACGCCTTCGAGGGCCTGCGCGGCGCCGACGGCTTCGCGCTGCTCGACATCGCCGAGGCCGAGCAGCTGCGCAAGCTCGGCTGGCGCGGCCCCATCCTGCTGCTCGAGGGCTGCTTCGACGCCCGCGACCTGGAGGCCTGCTCCCGCCTGAACCTGTGGCACGTGGTGCACCACGAGGCCCAGATCGACTGGCTGGCCCTCCACAAGACCACCTGGCCGCACCACGTGTTCCTGAAGATGAACAGCGGCCTGAACCGCCTGGGCTTCACGCCGGCCGCCTTCCGTTCGGCCTGGCTGCGGCTGTCGGGCCTGACCCAGGTGGACGAGGTCTCGCTGATGACCCACTTCGCCGAGGCCGACGGCCCGCGCGGGGTGGAGCGTCAGGTGGCCGCCTTCGAGGCCGCCACCCACGACCTGCCAGGCGAACGGTCGCTGTGCAACAGCGCGGCCACGCTGCGCGAGTCGCCCGGCCGCCCGAACGTGCGCGGCGACTGGGTGCGCCCCGGCATCATGTTGTACGGTGCCTCGCCCGACCACCCCGAGCACGGCATCGCCCACTGGGACCTGCTCCCCACGATGACCCTGCGCACCCGCCTGATCGCCACCCAGGACCTGAAACCGGGCGACGCGGTGGGCTACGGCGGTGCGTTCGTCGCCGACACGCCGATGCGCATCGGCGTGGCCGCCTGCGGCTATGCCGACGGCTACCCGCGCTCGGCCCCCGCCGGCACCCCGGTGCTGGTCGACGGCCGGCGCACGCGCCTGGCCGGGCGGGTGTCGATGGACATGGTCACCGTCGACCTGACGGGCCTGCCCGACGCCGGCCCCGGCTCGGAAGTCACGCTGTGGGGCCGCGGCCCCGGCGGCGTGGTGCTGCCCATCGACGAGGTGGCCCACCCCGCCGGCACCGTGGGCTACGAGCTGATGTGCGCGGTGGCGCCCCGGGTACCGGTGAGCGCGGTGCCGTGATCGCCATCGACCCGGCCGAGGTGGAATTCACCGCCATCCGGGCGCAGGGGGCGGGCGGGCAGAACGTCAACAAGGTCTCGAGCGCGGTGCACCTGCGCTTCGACATCCGGGCCTCCTCGTTGCCCGAGCCGGTGAAGGAACGCCTGCTCGCGCTCAACGACCAGCGCATCACGGCCGACGGCGTGGTGGTCATCAAGGCCCAGACGTCCCGCAGCCAGGACATGAACAAGCAGGACGCGCTGGCCCGGCTCACCGAATTGGTGGCCAGCGTCGAGAAGGTGCCGCGCGTGCGCCGGGCGACGAAGCCCACCTACGGCTCGAAACAGCGGCGCCTCGAAGGCAAGAGCCAGCGGTCCCAGGTGAAAGCGGGCCGCGGCAAGGTGAGGGAGTGACGGCGGCGGCGACAATGCCCGCATGGCCAAGGACAAATCGATCTACACCTGCACCGACTGCGGCGCCACCAGCCCCAAGTGGCTCGGCAAGTGCCCCGGCTGCGGCGCCTGGAACACGCTGACCGAGTCGGTCGCCGAATCCCCCTCAAAACACCGCTACCAGTCGCTCGCCGCGGCGCAGCCGGTCACCACGCTCTCCGAGATCGAGGCCACCGACGTCGACCGCCAGCCCACCGGCATCGACGAACTCGACCGCGTGCTGGGCGGTGGCATCGTGGCGGGTGGCGTGGTGCTGATCGGCGGCGACCCCGGCATCGGCAAGTCCACGCTGCTGCTGCAGGCGCTCGACACGCTCTCGAAGACGGTGCGCACGCTGTACGTGACCGGCGAGGAATCGGGCGCCCAGGTGGCGCTGCGCTCGCGCCGCCTCGGGCTCGACGGCTCGCAGGTGCGCGTCATCGCCGAGATCCAGCTCGAGAAGATCTCCGCCACCATCGCGGCCGAGCAGCCAGCGGTGTGCGTGATCGACTCCATCCAGACGATGTACAGCGACCAGCTCACCTCCGCCCCCGGCTCGGTGGCCCAGGTGCGCGAATGCGCGGCCCAGCTCACCCGCATCGCGAAGAGTTCGGGCACGGCCATCATCCTCGTGGGCCACGTCACGAAGGAAGGGGCGCTTGCCGGCCCGCGCGTGCTGGAGCACATCGTCGACACCGTGCTCTATTTCGAGGGCGACACCCATTCCAGCTTCCGCCTCGTGCGCGCCATCAAGAACCGCTTCGGCGCGGTCAACGAGATCGGCGTGTTCGCGATGACCGAGAAGGGCCTGAAGGGCGTGGCCAACCCGAGCGCCATCTTCCTGTCCACCCACGGCGACCCGGTGCCGGGCGCCTGCGTGCTCGTCACGCTCGAGGGCACGCGCCCCATGCTCGTCGAGGTGCAGGCCCTGGTCGACAGCGGCGGCCCGAGCCCCCGGCGCCTGAGCGTGGGCCTCGACCGCGACCGGCTCGCGATGATGCTGGCCGTGATGCACCGCCACGCCGGCATCGCCTGCATGGACCAGGACGTGTTCGTCAACGCGGTGGGCGGCGTGCGCATCAGCGAACCGGCGGGGGACCTCGCCGTGATGCTGTCCATCCAGAGCAGCCTGCGCGGCAAGCCGCTGCCCCGGGGGTTCTTCGCCTTCGGCGAGGTGGGCCTGGCGGGCGAGGTGCGCCCGGCCCCGCGGGGGCAGGAGCGCCTGAAGGAAGCCGCCAAGCTCGGCTTCAGCGTCGCGGTGGTGCCGAAGGCCAACGTGCCGAAGAAACCCATCGAGGGCCTGACCATCTACCCGGTGGAGCGGATCGAGGAGGCGGTGGACCGGGTGCGCGAACTTTGACGTGACCCGCGCCGGGAAAGGGAACCCGGATGACCGGAAACGTGTCGGACGAGATGCGAGTTGTTATCATTCACAACCGGCGTCACGCCGAACCTCCAGTCCCGTCATGCCTTCTCCCCGCCTTTCCGACCTGCCCAACGGTGCCAGCGGCACCGTGGTCGCCGTCAACGCCGGCACCACGCAGGGTGTCGACGCCTCCACCCTGAACCGCCTCGGCGAACTGGGTTTCCTGCCTGGCGAACAGGTGCAGCTGCTGCGCCGCGGCCCGGGCGGCCGCGAACCGCTCGCGGTGCAGGTGGGTGAAACGCTGTTCGCGCTGCGGCTCGTCGAGGCGCAATGCGTGGAGGTGTCGGTGCCATGACGACCGAAACCCTCCACACCCCGTTGCGCGTCGCCCTCGTCGGCAACCCCAACTGCGGCAAGACCGCGCTGTTCAACCTGCTGACCGGCGCGCGCCAGAAGGTCGCCAACTACGCCGGCGTGACCGTCGAGCGCAAGGTCGGCACCACGAAGCTGCCGAACGGCCGCACCGTCTCGGTCGTCGACCTGCCGGGCGCCTACAGCCTGACGCCGGCCACGCCCGACGAGCAGATCACCCGCGACATCGTGATGGGCCAGCGCCCCGGCGAACCCGCGCCCGACGCCATCGTCGCGGTGGTGGACGCCACCAACCTGCCGATGAACCTGCGCCTCGTGCTCGAGCTGAAGCGCCTCGGCCGGCCCATGGTCGTCTCCATCAACATGATGGACGTGGCCCGCAAGCGCGGCCTGGCCATCGACGTCGCCCGCCTGTCGGCCGAACTGGGTGTGCCCGTGGTCGAAACGGTGGCGGTGCAGAGCCACGGCCACGCCGCGCTGCTGAGCCAGCTCGAGCAGCAGGCCTCCTGGCCCACGCCCACGGCGGCCGACCAGCCCGGCTCGTACGCCGACCTGCAGCCCGAGGTGCGCCGACTGCTCGCGCTCGTGGCGCCGGGCGCCCGCCAGTTCAAGCGCTTCAACCACCGCATCGACGCCATCGTGATGCACCCGGTGTGGGGCATCGCGCTGCTCGCCGTGCTGCTGTTCCTGATGTTCCAGGCGGTGTTCAGCTGGGCCGCGGTCCCGATGGACGCCATCGAGGGCAGCATGAAGTGGCTGGGCGACCAGGTCACCCACCTGATGGCCGAAGGCCCGCTGCGCAGCCTGATCGTCGACGGCATCATCGCCGGCGCGGGCGGGGTGCTGGTGTTCCTCCCGCAGATCCTGATCCTCTTCCTGTTCATCCTCGTGCTGGAAGACTCGGGCTACCTGCCGCGTGCCGCGTTCCTGCTCGACACGCTGATGGGCAGGGTGGGCCTCTCCGGCCGCGCGTTCATCCCGCTGCTGTCGAGCTTCGCGTGCGCCATCCCCGGCATCATGGCCGCCCGCACCATCCCGAACTGGCGCGACCGCCTCGCCACCATCATGATCGCGCCGCTGATGACCTGCTCGGCGCGGCTGCCGGTGTACGCGCTGCTGATCGCCTCGTTCGTGCCCGTGCGCGACGTGGGCATCTTCAACCTGCAGGGCCTCACGCTGTTCGGCCTGTACGTGGCCGGCGTGGTCTCGGCCATGGCCGTCGCCTGGGTGCTCAAGCGCTTCCGCAAGAGCGCGAACTACCAGCCGCTGATGCTCGAGTTGCCGCCGTACCGCTGGCCCAACCTGCGCAACCTGGTGATCGGCCTCTGGGAACGCGCCACCATCTTCCTGCGCCGCGTGGGCGGCATCATCTTCGCGCTGATCGTGCTGCTGTGGTTCCTGTCGAACTACCCGGCCCCGCCCGAAGGCGCCACCGAACCGCCCATCGAGTACAGCTACGCCGGCCAGCTGGGCCGCGGCCTCGAGACGGTGTTCAAGCCCATCGGCTTCAACTGGCAGATCTCCATCGCCCTCGTGCCGGGCCTCGCGGCCCGCGAGGTGGCGGTGGGTGCGCTCGGCACGGTGTACGCGCTGTCGGGCGACGAGGCGGCGGTGACGGAGTCGCTGCACGAGGTGATCCAGAAGACCTGGTCCCTCGCGACGGCCTACGCGCTGATCGCCTGGTTCGTCTTCGCGCCCCAGTGCCTCGCCACGCTCGCCGTGGTGCGCCGCGAGACCAACTCGTGGAGGTACCCGCTCATCATGGCGGGCTACCTCTTCACCCTGGCGTACATCGCCTCGTACGTGACGTACCACGTCACGCTGTGGATCACGGGCTAGGGCCCGATCGCCCCCGCCCCCTGGAAGGAACGGACATGCAGGACCTCATCGTCGGATTGATCGTCGCCGCGTGCGCGGTGTATGCGGCCTGGGTCCTGATGCCCGCGTCCTGGCGGCGCGGCGCGGCAGGCCGGTTCGCGAACGGCCCGCTGCCGTCCGCCGTGCGCGCCCGGTTCCAGCGGCTGTCGAAGTCGGCCCCGGGCTGCGGGTGCGACGGCTGCGACGCCGGCGCGCCCCCGGGCGTGCCGAAGAAGGGCGCCGGCGAACAGCCCATCCAGTTCGTCCGCAAGCTGCCCCGCTGATCCGCCGACCCGCGGGCTGCGGGCTGCGGGCATCCCGTACGTCCGGCGCGCCCGGCGGGCCCTAACATCGGCCCCATGAATCGTTACGTCGGTTGGATCCTCGCCGCGGTCTTCGTGGCCTTCGGGTGGCGCGTGTATGGCTGGCCCGGTGTCGCCATGGCGGCCACGGTCGTGGTGTTCTGGCTGCTGCTGCAGTTCAACCGCACGCTGCGGGTCATGCAGAACGCCGGCCGGGCGCCCGTCGGGCTGGTGCCGAGCGGCGTCATGCTCAACGCGAAGCTCAAGCCCGGCATGACCATGCTGGAGATCCTGCAGGTCACGAAAAGCCTCGGCAAGGAGCGCCCCGACCTTCCCGACACCTGGGAATGGCAGGACCAGGGTGGTGTCACCGTGACCGTCTCGCTCCCCGGTGGAAAGCTGCAATCGTGGCATCTGACGCGACCCGATTCGCCGGCTGAAAACGAAGATTCGGGCAGAAGCCCCGCAAGTCCGTAAAATCACGGGTTTTCTTGTTTCACCCGAATCTCAGGAGCCTTGCCATGTCGATGGCCGATCGCGACGGAAAAATCTGGATGGACGGGCAACTGGTCGACTGGCGTGACGCCAAGATCCATGTGCTCACCCACACGCTGCACTACGGCTGCGGCGCCTTCGAAGGCGTCCGGGCGTACAACACGGTGAACGGCACGGCGATCTTCCGCCTGCGCGAGCACACCGAACGCCTCTTCAACAGCGCCAAGATCCTGCGCATGAAGATCCCCTTCACGCAGGAGCAGGTCATGCAGGCCCAGCTCGACGTGGTCCGCGAGAACAAGCTGGAGAGCTGCTACCTCCGTCCGCTGGTCTGGATCGGTGACGAGAAGCTGGGCGTGTCGCCCAAGGGCAACAAGATCCACCTGATGGTGGCGGCCTGGGCCTGGGGCGCGTACCTCGGCGAGGAAGGCCTCAAGCGCGGCATCCGCGTGAAGACCAGCAGCTACACCCGCCACCACGTCAACATCACGATGACGCAGGCGAAGGCCGTCAGCAACTACTCGAACTCCATCCTCGCCAACATGGAAGCCACCGAGGACGGCTACGACGAGGCGCTGCTGCTCGACTCCGCCGGCTTCGTGAGCGAAGGCGCGGGCGAGAACATCTTCATCATCAAGAACGGCGTGGTCTACACGCCCGACCTGTCGGCCGGTGCCCTGAACGGCATCACCCGCAACACCATCCTCGCGATCTGCGCCGACCTGGGCCTCAAGCTCGTGGAAAAGCGCATCACCCGCGACGAGGTCTACATCGCCGACGAAGCGTTCTTCACCGGCACCGCCGCCGAAGTGACGCCCATCCGCGAACTCGACCGCATCGAGATCGGCATCGGCTCGCGCGGCCCCATCACCGAGAAGATCCAGAGCGCCTTCTTCGACATCGTCAACGGCCGCAACGCCAAGTACGGCGAGTGGCTGTCCAAGGTCTGACCGCCATGACCAAGAACCCCACCGCCAACCAGCCTCCCGTGGAGCTGCTCGCGTCCGACCTGATGGGCCCGGGCGTGGTCGCCTGCCCGAACCCGAAGATGACCCTGTGGAGCACCCACCCCAAGGTCTACATCGACGTGGTCACGGCCGGCGAGGGCAAGTGCCCGTACTGCAGCACGGTGTACCGCCTGAAGGCGGGCGAAGTCGTCCACGGCCATCACTGAGATGACCCGCTCGCTGATCATCGCGCCGCAGTGGATCGGCGACGCGGTGATGTCCGAGCCGCTGTGCGCCCGCCTCGCGGCGCGCGGCGAACGCCTCACGGTGGCCGCGCTGCCGTGGGTCGCCCCCGTCTACCACGCGATGCCCCAGGTGGCCGAGGTCATCGAACTGCCCTTCGCACACGGCCGGCTCGACTGGTCGGGCCGCCGGCAGATCGCCGCCACGCTGCGCGGCCGGTTCGACACGGCCTACGTGCTGCCCAACTCCATCAAGTCGGCGCTGATCCCGTGGTTCGCCGGCATCCCGCGCCGCGTGGGCTACCAGGGGGAGGGCCGGCCGGTGCTGCTGAACCAGCGGTTCCCGAACCCGGGCGGACGCCCGCCCATGGTCGCGTTCTACAGCGGCCTGGCCGGCAGCCCGCCGGCCGAAGCGGAACGGCCGAAACTCTCCTTCGATGAAGCCCGGCTCGCCGCGGTCACGGCCGCCGTCGGGCTGTCGCCCCGCGCCTACTTCGCGTTCGCCCCGGGCGCCGAATACGGTCCGGCCAAATGCTGGCCCGCCAGCCACTACGCCGAACTCGCCCGCTCGCTCCATGCCCGCCACGGCCAGCCCGTGATCCTGCTCGGCTCCGGCAAGGAAGGCGCGCTGTGCGAAGAGATCGCGCAGGCCGCCCCGGGCGCCTGCCGCGTGCTGGCCGGCAAGACCAAGCTGATCGACGCGATGGCCCTGATCGCCGCCGCCCGCGGCGTGGTCAGCAACGACTCGGGCCTGATGCACGTGGCCGCCGCCTTCGGCATCCCGCAGGTGGCCGCGTTCGGCTCCACCAGCCCCGAACACACGCCGCCGCTGAACCCGCGCGCGCGGGTGCTGTGGCTGAAGGAAGAACTGCAGCTCGACTGCGCCCCGTGTTTCGAACGCACCTGCCGGTTCGGGCACACGCGGTGCCTCACCGAGATGTCGCCGCAGCGCGTCGAAGCGGCACTGGAAGACACACTGGCCGGCTAGAGTTCGCCTCGAGAGGCCTCCCGCCGGCGCCGGACCCGGCCCCCTTCGTACAATGGCGGCTTCCTTCGAGAGCCACCATGTCCCGCGCGCAAGAATTCATCCTCACGCTGTCCTGTCGCGATGCCAAAGGCATCGTCTATGCCGTGTCGGGCCTGCTGTACCAGGCCGGCTGCAACATCCTCGACTCGCAGCAGTTCGGCGACCTCCCCACCGGGGACGACGGCGCCGCCACCGGCCTGTTCTTCATGCGCGTGCACTTCGAGGCGCCGGCCCACCTCGCGAACGCCGCCACGCTCGACTCGCTGTTCACCAGCGTGCGCGAGCAGTTCGGCCTCAACGCCCAGTTCCACAGCGTGGCGCGCCGCCCGCGCCTGCTGCTGATGGTGAGCCAGCACGGCCACTGCCTGAACGACCTGCTGTACCGCTGGCACTCGGGCCAGCTCGAGGTGGACATCCCCGCCATCGTCTCGAACCACCCGACGTTCGCCGAACTGGCCGACCGCTACGGCATCCCGTTCCACCACTTCCCGCTCGCGGCCGGCGCCTCGCCCGAGGCCAAGCGCATGCAGGAACGCGAGGTGGAAACCCTGGTGACGCAGCACGAGGTGGACCTGGTGGTGCTCGCGCGCTACATGCAGATCCTGAGCCCCGAGTTCTGCGGCTTCTTGCGCGGGCGGGCCATCAACATCCACCACAGCTTCCTGCCGAGCTTCAAGGGCGCGAAGCCGTACTTCCAGGCCCACGACCGCGGCGTCAAGCTGATCGGGGCCACCGCGCACTACGTGACGCCCGACCTCGACGAAGGCCCCATCATCGAACAGGACGTGGCCCGCGTGAACCACGCGCTGAGCGCGCAGGACATCACCGCGGTGGGCCGCGACGTCGAGTGCATGGTGCTCGCCCGCGCGGTGCGCTGGCACGTCGAGCACCGCGTGCTGCTCAACGGCCAGAAGACCGTCGTCTTCCACTGAGCCCATCATCATGGCCCGCCCCAAACCCCCTGACGCCGCGTTGCTCGCCTCGCCCGACGACATCGAGCACCAGTTCTACGACGCGCTGCAACGCGGCGACATCGAGCGGCTGATGGCCGTGTGGTGCGACGACGACGACATCACGTGCGTGCACCCGGGCGGTCCGCGGGTCATCGGCCACGCGGCCATCCGCGCCGCGTTCGAGGCCATGTTCTCGAACGGCGTGGTCGACGCCCACCCGGAGAAGGTGCGCCGCCAGCAGGGCCCGATGAGCGCGATCCACAGCGTGCTCGAGCGCATCCAGCTGCTGACCGAGGACGGCCCGCAGGTGGGCTGGGTGATCGCCACCAACGTGTACGTCAAGACGGACCTGGGCTGGCGGCTCGCCGCCCACCACGCCAGTCCGGGCACCGAAACGGAACTGCCCGAGATCGGCGAGGCGCCCTCCGTCCTGCACTGAGAGATCCCCGTGGACAACTACCGCTCACCCGCGTGGCTCGCCGGCGACGGGGAGCTCGGGGGGCACCTGCAGACCATCTGGCCGGCGCTGTTCTCCACGCGCTACCAGGGTCCGCGCCCCGTCTTCCAGCGTGAACGCTGGACCACGCCCGACGGCGACTTCATCGACGTCGACCGCCAGGAGGTGCCCGGCGTCTCGCCCGGCACCCCGCCCATCGCGCGGCCGCTGCTGGTGCTGTTCCACGGCCTGGAAGGTTCGTCGGCCAGCCACTACGCCCAGGCCTTCGCGAACTGGTCCCGCGAGAACGGCTGGCGCTTCGCCGTGCCGCACTTCCGCGGCTGCTCGGGCGAGATGAACCTCGCGCCGCGGGCCTACCACTCGGGCGACTACGAGGAGATCGGCTGGATCCTCGACCGCATGCGCGCCGAACACGCCGGCCCGATCGTCGCGGTGGGCGTCTCGCTCGGCGGCAACGCACTGCTGCGCTGGGCGGAGGAGGCGGGCTCGGAGGCGTCGCGCAACGTGTCTGCCGTGTCCGGCATCTCGGCCCCGCTCGACCTCGCCGCGGGCGGCGCGGCCATCGGCCGCGGCGTGAACCGCCAGATCTACACGCGCATGTTCCTGAAGACCATGCTGCCGAAGGCGCTGCGCAAGGCCGCGCAGTTCCCGAAGCTGCTGGACGTGCGCACGCTGCGCCAGGTCCGCGACCTCTACCAGTTCGACAACGTCTTCACCGCGCCGCTGCACGGCTTCCGCAACACCGAGGACTACTGGGCGCGGGGCTCGGCCAAGCCGCACCTGCACCGCATCCGCGTGCCGGCGCTCGTGGTCAACGCGCTCAACGACCCGTTCGTGCCGGGGCATTCGCTGCCGCACCGCGGCGAGGTGGGTGCGTTCGTCACGCTCTGGCAGCCGAAACATGGCGGCCACGTCGGCTTCCCGCGCGGCCGCTGGCCCGGCCACGTGCTGACCTTGCCGGAGCAGGTGATGGGGTGGTTGTCCGGCCACGTGGCGGTGGCCGCGTCCGCGGGCCAGAATGATCCTTCCGTCCCCCCACCAGGAGTTTCGTGATGGACGACATCGTCAAGGCAGCCCTGAAGAAGTGGCCCAACGTCCCCGACTGCTACGGCTGGCTCGCGCTGGACGCGCGCGGCGACTGGTACATGCGTGACGACCGCATCCAGGCCGCCGGCCCGTTCCCGCGGGTCAAGGGCAGCCGCATCGTCCACGACAAGCTGCGCGAATTCATCGAACGCAACTACGAGGCCGATGAGGCCGGCGCGTGGTTCTTCCAGAACGGCCCGCAGCGCGTCTACGTCGAACTCGAGGCCGCGCCCCACGTGTGGCGGCTGCACGCCGTGCCGGGCCGCGCGCCCGCGCTGCGCAGCCATGCCGGCCGCGATGCGGTGTACGAAGGTGCGTGGCTCGACGAACACGACCGCCTCTTCGTCGCCACCGACATCGGTCTCGGCATCGTGCACACGCTCGACATGGAAACGGCCGCCGACGCGGTGGAGCAGGGCCACTGGTCGCCCGAGACCTCCACCGTCGCCGCACTGGCCGAACGGTTCGGGCACACGCTGAGCCCGCAGGCGGAGCAGGGCGAACACGCCCGATAGAGATCACGCGGTCATCCCGGCGAACGCCGGGATCCACCGGGGTCGAAGCGCGCCGACGGACTTGGCGTGACGAGCATAAAAAAACCGGCCCTTGCGGGGCCGGTCTTCCTGGTGACGGACCGCGCGCTTACTGCGCCGCGGACGCCGCCGCCGAAGCGGCATCGGCCGCCACCGGCGCCTTCGGCTCGGCGAACTTGCCACCCCCCTGGTTGGCCATGTGGACCACGGCGCGGGCGATTTCGAAGTCGCTGAAGTCGCCGCCACCTTGCGGCGACATGGCGCCCTTGCCCTTGAGCGCGCTGTGCAGCAGGCCATCGAAGCCTTGCGCCAGGCGCGGGCCCCAGGCTGCGGCGTCACCGATCTTCGGCGCGCCGGCAGCGCCGGTGGCGTGGCAGGCGGCGCACTGGGTCGTGAAGACCTTCTCGCCGCTGGCCAGCGTGGTCATGTCGGAAGCGTCCTTCACCTCGGGCGCGCCGGCCACGGGGGCGATGCGCTTCGCGATGGCTTCGGCCGACATGCCGTCGCTGCCCGCGGCGGGCTTGTTCTCCGCGGCCACGTAGTTGGCCAGCAGGATGATGCCGATGATCGGCACGAGGAAGGCGAATACCACGGCCCAGATGAGCTGCTTCGGCGTCTTGATGGGGCCTTCGTGCGGGGCGTCGTGATCAGATGTCAGATGGGCTTCGGCCATGGATTCCTCGACTGCGGGGGGTAACCTTGCGCGGGGTGCGTAACCTCGGATTATATGGTGGCCGCTCCCCACCTTGGGAAAGCGTCCCGCGCACTGCTAGAATCGCCGTCTTCGCGTCCGTAGCTCAATGGATAGAGTACTGCCCTCCGAAGGCAGGGGTTGCTGGTTCGATCCCAGCCGGACGCGCCATCACCCGGAAAAGAATTCGGGGCTCTTAGCTCAGTTGGTAGAGCAGCGGACTCTTAATCCGTAGGTCGAGTGTTCGAGTCACTCAGGGCCCACCACTTCTAGTGAAGAAGCAAAGCCTCCGTCGGCAACGACGGAGGCTTTTCGCTTTCTGATTTCAACCCGCCTCCTCTGCGACCTGCATCACGCTTCGCCACGGTGGGTCACCCTCCGGGCGACCGTGCACGGTAGGATGCCTCCCAACAAAAATGACGGGGGGAGGGCCTCGTGATCATCGGGATCGACCTGGGAACCACCAACAGCCTGGTGGCGGTCTGGAAAGACGGGCAGTCGGAGCTGATCCGCAACGGTCTGGGCGACGCGCTCACGCCGTCCTGCGTGAGCCTCGACGACGACGGCACGGTGCTGGTCGGCAAGGCCGCGCGCGAGCGGCTGCAGACGCACCCGGAGCGCAGCGCAGCGCTCTTCAAGCGGCACATGGGCAGCAACAAGACGCTGCGCCTGGGCAAGCGCGACTTCCGTCCGGAGGAGCTCTCCGCGCTGATCCTCAAGTCGCTGAAGGCCGATGCCGAGGCCGCGCTCGGTGAACCGGTGACCGAAGCCGTCATCACGGTGCCGGCCTACTTCTCCGACGCGCAGCGCAAGGCCACCCGCGCGGCCGGCCAGCTGGCCGGCCTCAAGGTGGACCGGCTGCTGAACGAACCCACCGCGGCGGCGCTCGCCTACGGCATGCACCTGCGCGGCGAGGAAGCGCGCTTCCTCGTCTTCGACCTCGGCGGCGGCACGTTCGACGTGTCCATCCTCGAACTGTTCGAGGGCGTGATGGAGGTGCGGGCGTCCGCGGGCGACAACTTCCTCGGCGGCGAGGACTTCGTCACGCGCCTCGTCGACCTGTTCTTCGAACGCCTGTCGCTGCCCGAGAAGCTGCGCAAGGACGAGCGCTTCATGCAGCGCGTGCGCGCGTCGGCCGAGACCGCGAAACGCGAGTTGAGCTCGTTGCCGAAGGCCGCGATGCGGGTCGGGCACGACCAGGCCGAACACGTGCTGGAGCTCGACGACGCGCTGCTGGAACAGGCCTGCGCGCCGCTGCTCAAGCGCCTGCGCGCGCCCATCGAACGCGCGCTGCGCGACGCCAACCTGCGCAGCAGCGAGCTCGACAACGTCGTGCTCGCGGGCGGTGCGACGCGCATGCCCATCGTGCGCCGCCTCGTGACGATGATGTTCGGCCGCTTCCCCGCGGTCGACCTCAACCCCGACGAGGTGGTGGCGCTGGGCGCGGCCGTGCAGGCCGGCCTGCTGGCCCGCGACGCCGCGCTGAACGAGGTCGTGATGACCGACGTGTCGCCGTACTCGCTCGGCGTGGAGGTGGGCATGCGGCTGGGGCCCAACAACGTGTCGCAGGGCCACTTCGACCCGGTCATCGAGCGCAACAGCCCCGTGCCCATCAGCCGGGTCAAGCAGTACGTGCCCCTGGCCGAGGGCCAGGCCGGGCTCGACCTGCAGATCTACCAGGGCGAGGCGCGCCTCGTGCGCGACAACATCCACCTGGGCACCCTCAAGGTGCCGCTGCCGCGCGGGCCGATCCACGAGAGCGCCGTCGACGTGCGCTTCACGTACGACGTCAACGGCCTGCTGCAGGTGGAGGCCACCGTGGGGAAAACGGGGCACACGGCGAGCCTGCTGATCGAAGGCAACCCGGGCCTGCTGTCGGAGCCCGAGATCGCGTCCCTGCTCGCCTCGTTGGCCGAACTGAAGATCCACCCCCGGGACCGCCTGGAGAACCGCACGCTGATGGCCCGCGCCGAGCGGCTCTACGAGCAGTACCGCGGTGACGACCGGCAGCGCCTCGGCATGGAGATCCTCAAGTTCGAGCAGCTGCTCGCCACGCAGGATCCCCGCACCATCGCCCCGGGGCGCCGTGAGTTCGAGGCCCTGATCGACCACCTCGACCGGCACAGCGTCCTCGACGGCGGCCCGGCCTGAGGGGGGTCGACATGCCCTACGTGCCCTCCAGCGTCCGCGCGCTCGGTCTCGACGCGGACGCCGACGAACGTGCCATCCGCCGGGCCTACGCCCAGCGGTTGAAGCAGATCGACCCGGCGGCCGACCCCGCCGGCTTCCAGACGCTGCGGGAGCACTACGAGGCCGCGCTCGTGTGGGTGAAGCACCGGGCGCTGCACGACGAACTCGCCGAGGTCACCGACGACGGCGGTGCGTCACCGCCGGTCGAACTCGCGGATCCGCCGCCTCCGGACGTTCCCGACGAACCCGTGGCGCCACAAGCCCCGCCCGGCCAGGAGGCGGGCGACCAGGTGTTCGCGGTCTTCGCCGAACAGGCCGCCGCCGGCTTCGAGGACGAAGCGGCGGCGCAGGCCGCGCTGGAACAGGCGCTGGCCGACGATCGCCTCGTCCACCTCGAGGCACGCACCTGGTTCGAGTGGCGCGTGGTCTGCCTGCTGCTCGACGGATGGCGTCCCGGCCACGAGTTCCTCTTCGGCCCCGCCTGCATCGCCTTCCATTGGGAAGAGGAGCGCCGCCGCCTCGGCATGTTCGGCCAGGCGGGCGGCCTGCTCGATGCGGCCATCACCGAAAAGCTCACGTTCTATCGCCAGCCGGCCTACCACTTCGACGTGCAGCGCAAGGCCATCCGCCGGCTGCGGGACAGCAGCCGCCCGACACCGGGCACGCTGAAGGACGAGATGCCGATGGTCCACATGCTGGTGCAGCGGTACCCGCACTGGCTGCGGCTCATCACGTCGCAGGAGAACATCCGCAACTGGCACCAGTGGTTCGAGGAACTGCCGGCGGCCGAGCGCGACGCCGTGAAGGCGACGGGGGCCGCGCCCGTCGAAGCGACCAACGAGTCGGGAAGTTCCGTGCCGTGGTACCTGATCCTGCTGCTCGCGTTCCTCGTGATCAAGGTCCTGTCGATGCTGGGCGGATCGTCGCCGCCCCGCTACACCGCGCCCCCCATCACGCACAGCGCACCCGCGGCCCCCACGTTCTCCCCCGACGGTAAATTCCTGGCGCCCGCATGGCCCGGAACACGGGAGCCGCTGTACAAGCCCGAAGACCTCGTGCAGCCCCCGCCCCCGCCACCGCCCGCACCGGCGAAGAAGCCCGCCGCCCGCCCCGAAACGCCAGCGAAGCTGACGGTGGAGGTGCCCCGCCACCGCGTGGAGGAGGAGATGGCCCGGGCGCACGAGATGAAGCTGGGCCAGACGCTGCGCCCCCCGCCGCCGGCCTTCGCGCCGACGGACCTCCGGACGTTCCCCACGCACCTGCCCGACATGGAACCGCTCGTCCGTCCGCCGCGCACGCTCACCGACGGCAAGGCGGACCTCAGCGGTGGCGGCCGGACCCCACCCTCGGAATCCAGTACGCCAGCTGACCGGCCGCCGCCAGCGCAATGAGCCCGGTGGCGGCGATGCCCGCGCCGAGCGAGAGCGTGGCTGCCAGGAAGGACAGCAGCGCCGGCCCGCACGAGGACCCGATGTCGGCCATCAGCCGCCACACGCCGAGGAAGTGCGCCCGGCCGGGGCGGGGCGAGTGGTCGGCGCCGAGGGTCATCACCATGCCCGAACCGATGCCGTTGCCGAAGCCGAGCACGCCGGCGGCGACCAGCAGCGTCATCGCGCCCTGCGTGAACGGCATCGCCAGCAGGGCCGCGGCCATCGTGACCATCGCCGGCACCGCCACCCAGCGGCGGCCCTTGAGGTCCATCACCTTGCCGGCCGGGTAGAACACGAGCATGTCGATGCCTCCCGCGAGGCCGTAGATCAGCGAGGCCACCGACGGCTCGAGCCCGAGGTGGTCGGCCCACAGCGGGATGATGGCCTGCCGGCTCGCCCGCACCGCGCTCACGAGCATGATGCCGATGCCCAGCGTGACGAAGACGTGGCGGTGGTCGCGCATCGTGGACCACAGCGTGGGCGCCTGCGCCACCGGGGCGTCGGTGGCGGGCAGGGCGTGGCTGTCCTCGAGGTCGGGGATGCGCGCGGCGACCAGCCCCGCCAGCACCAGCGCGACGATGCCCACCCCGTACGCGCCCACGAGGCCGAACGTGTGGATGGCGGCCGCCGCGACGAACGGGCCGATGAACAGGCCGATGCGCATCACACCGCCGAGCGTGGACAGCGCCCGCGCGCGGAACTCGGGTGGCACGGCCTCGGTGAGGTAGCTCTGGCGGGCCAGGCTGAACACGGCCTGCGACATGCCGATCATGAAACTCGCGACGAGGAACACGCCCAGGTGGTCCGTCCACCCGCACAGCGCCATGGCGATGGCGCACCAGACCGCCGCGGCCACGATGGCCCAGCGTTCGCCGCGGCGCATCGTGATGATCGAGGCGGGGATGTTGCTCACCATCGAGCCGATGCCGATCAGCATCACGACCAGGGCGGCCACCGGCACCGAGGCGCCCAGGTCGCGGGCGGTCAGCGGGATGACGGGCAGGATGGCCCCTTCACCGATGCCGAACAGCAGCGAGGGCCCGAAGGCCGGGAGCGCGATGCGGCGCAGGGAGAACGAGGGGTCGGAGGTGGCCACGGGGTCGGGGAGGTCGCGATGCGGGCGCCGGTCGGGCGCCGCGTGGCGTCCATTGTCCGGCGTCGGTCCGAACCCTGCCGGCGGTGGGTCTTGCGCAACGCCTCCCCCTGTTTGCGGAGGCCACAAACCCGGCACGGCTGCTAGAGTTCAGAGAGCCTCGGCAACACGAGAAACGGGGCACATCAGGGGGAACTGATGGGCATGTGTTCCGCATGTGGCCGCGCGCGGCCCGACAGCGAGCGATTCTGTCCGCACTGCCAGCCGGCCTCGGCGGCAGGGGCGGTGCCCTCCATGCCCCCGTCGGTCCGTCCTGCGGAATCCCGGAAGCAGGCCACCATCCTCTTCTGCGACGTGTGCGGCTCCACCGCCAGCATCCAGCACCTCGACGTCGAGGAAGCCCGCGACTACCTGCTGCAGGCCACCCAGCTGATGTGCGACGCCGTGGCGGCCTACGGCGGCAACGTGTTCCGCATCGACGGCGACGGCGTGCTGGTCGTGTTCGGCGCGCCGCTCGGCCAGGAGGACCAGGCCCAGCGCGCCTGCCTCGCCGCGGCCGAGATCCAGCGGCGCGCGGCCGCGCGGTCGGCCACCGGCCGCCCGCTCGTCACCCGCGCCGGCATCAATTCGGGCGAGGTCATCGTGTGGCGCGACCCCGGCTCGAACACCGACCGGGTCGACGGCAAGAGCATCCACCTCGCCAAGCGCCTGCAGGAGTTCGCCCGGCCCGGCACCGTGGTGCTGAGCGGCGCCACGCACCGGCTGCTGGCCGGACAGGTCGACGACACGCCCCTCGGCACCCACGAACTGCGCGACGTGGGCAAGATCGCGCTGTTCGAGCTGAGTGGCACCGCGCAGCATTCCGCGGTCGACCCGCTGGCCCGCCGCCGGCAGCTGGGGCCTCTCGTGGGCCGCCAGCACGCGCTCGACACGCTGCGGCAGGTCGAGCGGCAGGTGCGTGCCGGCCGCCTGCGGGTCATCGGCCTGCGGGGTGAGGCCGGCATCGGCAAGTCGCGCGTGGCGTCGGAGTACGCGCAGGCGCTGCGCGACGCGGGCTTCCAGGACCACTGGGTGTGCGGCCGCGCCTACACCACGCACCTGCCGTACGCCGTCATCGCCGAACTGCTGCACACGCTGATGGGCGTGCCCGACGCCGACCCCGCGCACCAGCGCGACGCCGTGCGGGCCATCGTCGCGGGCTGGCCCGCGGACCGGCGCCTGCACTGGGCCGCTGCGGCCGACCTGCTCGACATCGGCGAACACGATGCGAGCCTCGACGCGATGCCGCCCGCGCAGCGCCTGCGCAACATCGTCGAGACCGTGGTCGCCCTCGCGGTCGAACGGGCCGCCGAAGCCCCGCTGCTGATCGTCATCGACGACATCTACCTCGCCGACCGCGAAAGCCTGCGACTGCTCGAATCCCTCGCCCGCCGGGTGGAGCACCACCGCGTGCTGCTCTGCGCCACCTACCGGCAGGATTTCGTCCACCGCTGGGGTTCCGCGCCGTGGTTCAGCGAACACTGGATCGGCCCGCTCGAGTCCGGCGACATGGCGGACCTCGCCCACGCGCTGCTCGGCGCGGACGCACGGCTCGGGCCCGTGGTCGACGCCCTCGTCGAACGGGCCGACGGCAACCCGTTCTTCCTCGAACAGATGGCCATGACCCTCGTCGACGACGGCACGCTCGTCGGCGCGCCCGGGGACTACCACCTGGGCGCCGCCGGGGCCGAGGTGCGGCTGCCGGCCTCGATCGCCGCGGTGATCGGCGCGCGGCTCGACCGCCTGCCCGCGGCCGCGCAAGGCGCCCTCGAGGCCGCGGCCATCGTCGCGCGGCCCATCACCGGGCCGGTGGTGGGCGCGATGCTCGGCATGCCCGCCGACGAGACGGAGCTGTGCCTCGCCGCCGCGCAGTCGTCCGGCCTGCTGGTGGCGCAGCCGCCGGCCGACGCCGGCGCCTTCCAGCGCTTCGAGTTCCGCCACGCCCTCGTGCAGGACGCCGTCATGGCGACGCTGACCCGGCCGCGGCGCAAGGCCCTGCACCGCGCCGCATTCGACGCGCTGGCCCGCCACTTCGCCGACCAGCTCGCCGAACAGGCCGCCGTGCTCGCGCACCACGCCTACGACGGCGAAGCCTGGGGCCATGCCGCGGGCTTCGCGCTGCGGGCGATGGCCCGCGCCATCGCCTGTTCCGCCTACCGCGATGCGCTGCGCCTCTTCGCGCAGGGCCTCGACGCGTCGCGCCGCATCGACGACACGACGGGGCGCCTCGCGAGCGAACTCTCGCTGCGCATGAAAGTGCTGGGCGCACAGCTGCCGCTGGGCCAGACCGACGACATCGTCACCAACCTCGAGCGCGCCGAGGCCATCACGCAGGAGCTGGGCGACACGCGCCGCCAGGCCGGCGTGCTGCTGCAGCTCGCGGTGGTGCTGTGGATCAGCGGCTCGTACCGGCACGGCCTCGAGGTGGCGAGCCGCGCCGCCGACACGGCCGCCACCGCCGGCAGCCCGAGCGTGCGCATGGCGGCGATGCAGGCCCGCCTGCTGCTGCACCACGCGCTGGGCCTGTACGACCAGGTGGTCTTCATCGCCCGCCAGATCGAACGCGAGTTCGGCCACGACCAGGGCATGCGCCAGATCATGCCGGGCTGGGCCGTGGTGGCGAACGTGAACCTGCGCACCTTCCTCGCCGACGTGCTGTGGCGCATGGGCCGGCTCGACGAGGCCCAGGCCGCGTGCGACGAGGCCTACCGGGAGCTCGCATCGCAGGACCACGCCTTCTCGCGCGTGCTGGTCGACTTCGTGCAGGCCGAGGTGTGGATGGCCCAGGACCGCCACACCGACGCCCTGCTGCTGCTGCGCTCCACGCTGTTCTCGTGCCAGTCGAACGACCTCACGAGCATGCTGCCGCCGGTGCTCGCGATCCTCGCCGGCTGCATGGCCGTGTGCGGCCAGCCGGCCGAGGCCGTGACGCTGCTCGAGGACGCCATCGAGGGCAAGCTGCCGGACACGGGCGGCCGCTACAACGCGTACTACTTCCCCAAGTACCTCGCGATCGCGCTCGCACGGGCGAACCGCCTGGACGAGGCGGTGGTCGCCGCGCAGCAGGCGAGGACGGCGGCCGCGAACTTCGAGCAGGCGGGCCACGAGGCCGACGCCCTCGTGATCCTGGCCGAGATCGAGGCCGACGCCGGCCACCTGCGCGAGGCCCATGCGCACTTCGACGCGGCCCTGTCGCTCGTGCGCTCGCGCGGCATCGTGGTGCTCGAGCGGCGCTGCGAGACCGGGCTCGAGCGCACCGCGGTGCTCGAACACCACCTGGCCCACACCGACCACTTCCACGGGAGCGACGATGGCGAATGACGGTCTTCTCCGGCGCATCGGGTACGGCGTCGTCAGCGCGCTCGTGCATCAGCCGGCCCTGCTGCGCTGGGCCGGCGCGGCGATCCGGCGCTCGCCGTTCCTCGAGGGCACGCTGCCCATCGTCGTGCGCGGCACGGCCGCACGCCGCGTGTTCACGCGGGCGGCCAGCTACTCGAACACGTCGCACGCGCCGAACCTCGTCGCCGGCGAGTTCCTGATCGGCCTGGAAAGCGGCCCGCGGCACGAGGCGGAACGCGAACTCGCCACCCGCCTGCTCGCGGCGCCGGACGCCTGCGGAGACAGTGCCGCCCAGGCGGCCACCGCGCTGGCGAAGGACCTGCCGCCCTCGTTCGACCTGATCGACGACTACCTCACCCACGTGGCGTGGGCCGGCATGCGGCCCATCTTCCGAGGGGCCGCCGCGGACCTCGAGGAGGCCCCCGCCACGCCCCAGGCGTGGCAGGCGTTCTTCCGCGAGATGCGCTACCCCGGCGCCCACCTGATCGTCGGCGGGCTGGCGTCGCGCGCCGTGCAGCTGCGCGCGGAGGTCCACGCGAACGCGCTGCGCCAGCGCGTGCGGCGCCACGCCGCCGCGCTGTCCACCGCCTGGGGGCTGCCGAACGACACGCTGCTCGAACGCACCGCGGTCGGCCTGATGTGGGTCGGCCACCCGGCCACGGTGCAGGCCGGTGCGCTCGTGATGCAGGAACTGCTGCAGCGGCCCGAGGTGTACGGCCCGCTGCACGACCAGGCCCGGCAACTCGACGCGGCGGCCTTCCGCCTCGAGGTGCGCAAGCACGTGATCGAGGCGCTGCGCTTCCGGCCGCCGTTCCCGCTGCTGCTGCGGGACGTGCCGCGCGACACCGCGTACGCGCTCGACGGGAACCGCCGCGTGGCCACCGCCGCGGGCGCGCGGGTCACGCTGATGAGCCCCGCCGCGATGTTCGATCCGGAAGGCGGGGACCCGAAGGCCGTGTGCCCGTTCCATGCCGGCCGCACGGACTTCCCGTCCGGCCCCTACCACCTCGTCTTCGGGCACGGCTCGCGCCACTGCATCGCGCAGGACCACGTCGTGGAGATCCTCACGTCGGCCCTCGCCGGGCTGCTCGCACTGGAACGGCTCACGTGGGCCGACTTCGCGTGGCGGCGGATGCGCTACGACGGTCCCATCATCAGCCGCATGCGGCTCAAGGTCCGCTGACGCGGCCCCACGGAAAGGCGCCGATGGTCCGCTATCAAATGCTCTGCATCGTGGCCCCGGTCTCCGCCGGCCAGGCCGACCAGGTGGCACGCGACCTGGATCCCACCCGCACCACCCCGCTCGGCGACGACTGCAGGGCGCTCTGCGAGACCCTGGGTTTCGTCCATTTCGCCTGCCTCGCCGTGCTGCCGCCCGTCGACGCGCGGCCCTCGCTGCTGCTGGAGCTGGCTGTCGACCCCGGCCTCGGTCCCGACGCGGTGGTGGACGCCCTCGTGCGCAAGGGCACGCACCTGCTCTGCCGCCTGTTCGACCTCCCGGCGGACCCCGAGGCCCTGCGCAGCTGGCTGTCCAGGCACCTGAGCCCGGCCGACGGCGGCTACATCGGGGTGCGCGACCGGTCGGTGTCGCAGATCCGCGCGGAGGCGAAGCTGTTCGTCGCGGTGCGCACGGCGGTGGCATCGGCACGCACCGGGCTGCTGCGGCAACAGGAGCCGCCCACGAGCCAGCGGCTGGCCCATGCGGCCCGCGGGGTCGTCCAGCATCCCGACCACGCCTTCGCGACCACCCCGTCGCCACGCAGCTTCTGGCGGTCGACGGACCTGTCGACCCCCATGCGCGTGGCGCTCATCCTGCTGAAGCTGGTCCTGCCCGCGCTGCTCGTGGTGGTGCTGCTGGCGGGGGTGCTCGCCACGATCGGCAGCACGGCCATCGCGGCCGGCAGCCTCGTGGTCGGAACGAAAACGGTGCTGGGCCCGCCCGTGTTTCTGTCCTTCGACCGGTATGCCGATTGGGCGCTCGGGTACGTGATCGTCTCGCTCGTGGTGCTGTACGCCGTCACTGCCGCACTGCGGGCCGGGGTGATCCCCATCGCGGGCGGTTTCCTGGTGGCCGCCGTCGCGCTGTTCGGCTTCCTCGTGCTGCCGTGGGTCCTGCCGGGTTCCGGGAGCTACCTCGACAAGCTGTGGCACTTCGGGGGCGCCATCGGCATCCTCGCGGCCTGGGGCGTCGGGGTGCTGCTGTACGTGGCCGGGGTGGTGCTCGGCGCCCTGGTCCTGGCGGCCGTGGCCCTGCTCGTGGTGCCGGCGCACCTCGGGCCGCCGGTGCTGCTGCCCGTGACGGCCGCGCTGCTGGTGGCCGAGGCCCTCGTGCTGGACGCGCTGCTGGGCTGGCTCGCCCACGGCGACCCCGCCCGGCACGTCCTGGCCCTGGAGGCGCTGGGGCAGGCCGGGCCCCGGGCCCACACGGCCGTGCTGCTCGTGCTGACGCTGTTCCTCGTGATCGCCGCCGTCGTGCTGCGTGTCGTGTGGGTCGGGCTGAGCCGCGCGGGCAAGCGCCTGGACGGCTTCAACAAGGTGACGCCGCACGAGACCCCGGCCGTGCAGCAGACGCATCCCAGCATCGAGGCCTGCGAAGCGTCGCTCGCCACCAAGGTGGGCCACATGATCAGCGTGACCGACGTGCGGTCCCGGCTGCACGGCACGGCGCTGCGCCTGCTGATGCGCTTCATCATGTTCCTCGGCGAGTCGTGGTTCACCGAGGCGCGGCTCGGCAACGCCGAGGGCATCAAGTTCGGCCACTGGCACCTCATCGACGGAGGCCGCCGGCTGATCTTCTGCAGCAACTTCGACGGCGAGTTCGGCGCCTACCTCGACGAGTTCATCCTCGGCGCCTCCGACGGCATCAACCTCACCTGGCGCTGGACCGAACTGCGCACGCGCGACCCCGCCGCGGCGGGCCAGCCCGGGGTCACGCGCGCACGGCGCTTCCCGCCCACGCGGTGGTTCGCGTTCGGCGGCTGCAAGCACGAGCAGTGGTTCAAGGCCTATGCCCGCGACAGCATGGTGCCGCACCTGTTCCGCTACGAGGCCTACAACCACTCCAACCAGGACATCACCCGCGCCACGCGCCTGCGCGACGCACTGGCGGCCCCGTCGCCAGACCTGCTGCAGGACGACCGGATCATGCGGGCCGCCGAATCATGAACACGCCCAAACGCCAGACCGTCCCCGACCTGCAGGCCCACGTCGGCGACATCCAGGCCATCCTCGGCTCGGGCTTCATGCCGCTGCGGCACGGGGCCTACCGGCTGTACCAGGTGACCGACCGCGGCGCCGCCCGCCGGTGGCTGCGCGCCGTGGTGGACAGCGGCCTCGTCAAGGCGGTCAGCCAGCTCGGCCGCGACGACACGAACCTGGACCGGCCGCACCAGCACGACGAGATCGCGATGCTCGCCTTCTCCCATGCGGGGCTGGCCGCACTCGGACTCGTCGCGAGCGGCGACTTCCCGTTCCCCACGCCGTTCGTGCGCGGCCCGCGCGCCGGCCGCTGGCCCGACGACGTGCACGTGCTGCTCGCCCACTACCAGGACCGCGCGGGCGCGGGCCATGCACTGTTGAACCCCGACGCCACGTCGTCCGGCCTCGCGCTGCGGCAGGAGGTCCTGACCTGCCCGAGCTACATCGGGCCCGGCGGCCGGTCCACCGAACCGTTCGGCTTCCGCGACGGCGTGGCGCAGCCGCAGATCGACGGCCTGCGGCGCCGTCCGCCGGAGGCCTCGGGGCCGCTGGCCGGCGACCACCTCGTGGCCCCCGGCGAGTTCATCCTCGGCCACCGCAACGAATACGGCGAACTCGCCTACTGCCCCGACGTCGCCGGCTGGAAGCCCGACGGCGGCAGGCGTTTCGCGATGAACGGCAGCTACCTCGCGGTGCAGCAGATCGTGCAGCACGTGCAGCGCTTCCGCGATTTCGAGGCGGCGCAGCCGCCCACCCGGCCGGGCGCGCCCACGCTGACCGAGCAGATGGTGGGCCGCCACAAGGACGGCAAGCCGCTGGTCGCGTGCCCGGTCCCACACGCCCACGACGACCCCGCGCACGACCACTTCCGCTACCGCGTCGAGGACTTCGACGGACTGCAGTGCCCGCGCGGCGCGCACGTGCGCCGCGCGAACCCGCGCGACATGCTGGGCTGGGACGTCGAGTCGGGCATCGCCACGGCGAAGCTGCACCGCCTGCTGCGCCGCGGCCGCGTCTACGCCGGCCCGTCGAACGCCGCGGACCTGCCCACGCCCGACGGTGACCCGGGGCCGGCCGAAGGCCTGTTCTTCATGGCCCTGAACGCCGACCTCGAGCGCCAGTTCGAACTCGTCGAGTCGCGGTGGCTCGTCAACCGCCGCTTCGCCGACCTGGCGGACGAGGACGACTTCGCGGGCTCGAAGCCGAAGGTCCGCGCCTTCACCGCACAGGGCCTGCCCACCGGACAGCGGCACGACGGCCTCTCGCCGTTCACCACGCTGGTGGGCACGGGCTACTTCTTCGTGCCCTCGCTGCGCGCACTGGACTTCATGGCCAGGGACTGATCGGCACAGGTCTCCCGGACGCAGCCCCGCAGCCAGCGGTGCGCCGGGTCACCGTCGAGCCGTGGGTGCCAGAGCAGCGAGACGGTGATCTCAGGAACGGCCAGCGGCAGCACGAAGGTGGAAAGCCCCGACCGCAACCCCGCCGTGTGGCGATCGGGGACGGTGGCCACGAGGTCGGTGGCGCGGGCCAGCGACAGCGCGGACGCGAAGCCGGCCACGGTCGCGGCGACATCCCGCACCCGGCCGGCCGCGGCCAGGGCCTCGTCGACCGGTCCCCTCGGGCCCGGCGTGCCGCGCACGATCGCGACGTGGCGGGCGGCGAGGTAGCGCTCCGGCGTGACCCGGCCCTTGGCCAGCGGATGCCCGGCGCGCACCACCCCGACGAAACGGTCCCGGAACAGCGCCTGCGTGCGCAGCTCGGGGCCCGCCGAGCGGCCCACGACACCGGTCTCCAGGTCGGCCGAACCGTCGCGCAGCGGCGTGCTGTCCTTCTCGGGCTTCGGCAGGAAACGCAGGCGCACCCCCGGCGCCTCGGCGGCCAGCCGGGCCAGCAGTGCGGGGCCGAAGGTGTCGACGAACCCTTCGCTGCTCCGCAGCGTGAACGTGCGCTCGAGGCGGGCGGGGTCGACCGGGGCGGCCGGGCGCAGCACCGCCTCGGCCTCGGCCACGAGGCGGCCCACCTGCTCGCGCAGTTCGATCGCCCGGGGGGAGGGCACGAGCCCGCGCCCGGCCCGCACCAGCAGCGGGTCGCCGGTGGTCTCGCGCAGCCGTGCGAGCGCCCGGCTCATCGCCGACGGGCTGAGCCGCAGCCGGCGCGCGGCACGGGCGACGCTGCCTTCGGCCAGCAGCACGTCGAGGGTGAACAGCAGGTTGAGGTCGGGGCGTGACATGGCGTCTCGTGCAGGGATTCAATGCACATGATGCGCCTTCCGCCATGTCACGTCCGCACCTATCGTCGGTTCAACACCGCTCCCAGGACCACGACATGGACGACCCGACCCCCTCCGCCCCCCGCGGGATCCTGGCCGCGCTGGCGCTCTGCATGCTGCTGCCCGCGCTCGGCACCAGCATCGCCAACGTCGCGCTGCCGACCCTGGCGGGCACGTTCGGCGCGACGTTCGAGCAGGTCCGGTGGGTGGTGCTCGCGTACCTGCTCTCGGTCACCGCGCTGATCGTCGGGGCCGGCCGGCTGGGCGACCGGCTGGGGCGGCGGCGCCTGCTGCTCGCGGGCATCGGCGTGTTCACCGCGGCGTCGGCGCTGGCCGGCGCGGCGCCGGGCCTCGGCCTGCTGGTGGCGGCGCGGGCACTGCAGGGCCTCGGCGCGGCCGCGATGATGGCGCTGACGCTGGCCTTCGTCGCCGGCGCCGTGCCGAAGGCGCAGGCCGGCCGGGCGATGGGGCTGCTCGGGTCGGTGAGTGCGGCGGGCACCGCGCTCGGGCCGGCCGTCGGCGGGCTGCTGATCGCGCACGCCGGCTGGCCGGCGGTCTTCCTCGTGGGGGTGCCGCTGGGCGGGCTGGCGTTCGGCCTCGTCTGGCGCCATCTGCCCGCCGACCCGCCCTCGGCCGGATCACCTGGAACGCCCTGGCCGATGCTGCGTGACCCGGCGCTCCTCAGCCGCCTGATGCCGAACCTGCTGGTCGCCGCGGTGGTGATGGCGACGCTGGTCGTCGGCCCCTTCCACCTCGCCGATGCCTTCGGCCTCGATGCCGCCCGGGTCGGCCTCGCGATGTCCGTGGGACCGGTGGTCGCCGCGCTGGCCGGGGCCCCCTCGGGCCGACTGGTGGACCGCTTCGGCGCCCCGCGCATGGCCCGCGCCGGCCTCGCCACGCTGCTGGCCGGGTGCCTGGGGCTGGGCCTCGCGCCGGAAACCTTCGGCCTGGCCGGCTACCTCGTGCCGCTGGCCGTCGTGACGGCCGGCTACGCGCTCTTCCAGGCGGGCAACCAGACCGCCGTGATGGCGGACGCGCCGGGAACGCAACGGGGCCTGGTGTCGGGCCTGCTGAACCTCTCACGCCAGGTGGGGTTCATCGCCGGCACCGCCGCACTCGGCGCGGTGTTCGCGGCCACCGGCCTGCGAACGACCTTCGCCGTGGCCGCGGTGCTGGCGGCCGTGGCGCTGGCGATCAGTGCGAGAACAGGATCGGGTACAGCGACAGCACCAGCAGCCCGGCCGCCACGAGGTTGAACACGCGCACGCTGCGCGGGTTCTGCAGCACGCGGCGCATGCCCACGCCGAACACGGCCCACGCGGCCACGCAGGGGCCGCCCACCAGCCCGAACACCACGGCCAGGGCGGCGGCGTCGGCGAGGCCGAAGGACGCGGGCAGGTACGTGGTCACGGCGCTCACCGCCATCACCCAGCCCTTCGGGTTGATCCACTGGAAGGCCGCGGCGCCGAGGAAGGTCATGGGGCGGGACGTGGAGGCACCGCCCGATTCCGTCGCCATCGGTTGGGCGCGGGCGAGCCGCCACGCGAGCCACAGCAGGTAGGCCGCGCCCGCATACTTCAGCACCGTCTGGAGCACGGGCACCGTGGTGAACACGGCATGCAGGCCGAGGCCGACCCCGAGCACCATGAAGGCGAAGCCGAGGACGATGCCGGCGAGGTGGGGCAGCGAACGCACGAGGCCGTGGTTCAGGCCCGAGGCCAGGATCATCATGTTGTTCGGCCCCGGCGTGATCGAGGAGATCGCCGCGAAGGCGCAGAAGGCGAGCCACTGGTCGAAGGACATCCCGCGCAGCATACCCCTCGCGCTCAAGGCGCGCCGGCGCGCGCCCCCGCCTCGATCGCCCCCCGCACGGCCGCCAGCAGCGCCTGGCCCGCGAACGGCTTGAGCAGGCAGCTGGCGGCGCCCGCCTGGCGCGCCTGTTCGTGCGCGGCGGCGTTGTCGAAGGCCGTCACCATCACGACGGGCAGGCGGAACGACTTCGTTTTCATCCAGTGCATCAGCTCCAGCCCGGAGATCCCGGGCAGCCGCAGGTCCAGCACGAGGCAGACCGCGTGCGGCGGCGGGACCGTGCCGACCGACGTCTGGAAGGCCTCGGCGGAAGCGAAGTGGCGCACGTCGAAGCCCGCGACGGACAACACCCTCGCCAGCGCGGCGCGCATGCCGTCGTCGTCTTCGACGAGCAAGATCAGGTTGCCTGCAGGTTCCACGGCGCCCCCCCCTCACGAGGCGGCGGCGGAGCACCCGATCCGCTGCCGTGACGTGATCTTCAGCCGCGCGCGCCGTCCGTGCTACTGGCCTTTGGTGAAGGGGGCATTGCCCGTTGGTGCAGGGCGCCATCGGACAGGCCGAGCAGCGGCGCGCATTCCGAATCGCTCGCCGCCATCGACTCCGGGGCCGCCGGGAAAACGAGCCGGAAGACGGCGCCGCCACTGGCCTGGTTGCCGGCCCCGATGCGCCCGCCGTGCGACTCGACGATGCCGCGGGCGATGGAGAGCCCGAGCCCGCAGCCCTGGGCCTTCGTCGTGAAGAACGGTTCGAACAGGCGCGGCACGTCGGCCTCGGGAATGCCATGGCCGTTGTCGGAGACGGTCAGCTCGATGCGGTCGCCCGTCACGCGCACGGTGCGGATGTCGATGCGGCGCACGAGGCCCGCGATGTCCGACGTGGCGTCCATCGCGTTGACCGCGAGGTTGAGCACGACCTGCTGGAGCTGCACCGTGTCGCCCGTCACCACGACGGGACCGGCGTCGAGCTGCAGGTCCAGCGCGACCCCCTGGTGGGTCAGCGCCGACGACATGAAGCGGCGCACGTCGAGCACGATCTGGTTGAGGTCGACGCGGCCGGTGGCCACGGGCCGCTTGCCGATCATCGAGCGGGTCTGCCGCACGATGCCGCTCGCACGCTGCGCGTCCAGCCGGATGTCGGCGATGACCTCGCGCAGCTCGTTCCCCGGGGACTGGCCGCCCTCCAGCATCATCTCGGCGGCATCGGCGTTGCTGAGGATGGCCCCGAGCGGCTGGTTGATCTCGTGGGCGATCGATGCGGTGAGTTCACCGACCGTCGCGAGCCGCATCGCGTGGTACAGCTCGGCCCGGTACGTCTGCGCCTCGAGTTCGGCCTCGCGCCGCCATCGCCGCTGCAGCAGCAGGCCGACGATCAGCAGCGCCTGCAGGCCGATCACCGAGAACACGACGGCGGAGATCCACGGGACGCGGGAGCCGTCGGCCACCGCGAGCACGTGCGACAGCACCGCGGTGGCCACGAGCACCCCGCCGCACACGAGCACGAAGCGCAACTCGCCTGCGGCCACGGCGGACCCGGCCGGGCGGGTGGGGGAGGGGATGTCGATGCTCACGGGACGGAGGCCGCGTGCGGCGCGTGGCGGTCAGGCGACCTGGGGCATCAGCTGCAGCTGTTCGGTCACGTGCACCAGTTCGGCCACCGATTTGCAATGCATCTTTTCCATCAGGCGCGCGCGATGGGCCTTGATGGTGCGCTCGGCGCTGCCGAGTTCGAAGGCGATGGTCTTGTTGAGCTTGCCGCGCACGACGCCAGCCAGCACCTCCCGCTCGCGGGAGGTCAGTGTCTCGTAGCGCGACTGGACCTCCTGCCGCTGGTCGCGTTCGGCGAGCAGTTCGACGCCGCGGCGCATGGCCCGCTGCACCGCGCCCAGCAGAACGTCGCGCGGCGCCGGCTTCGACAGGAAGTCGACCGCACCGCCGCGCATGGCCTGCACGCACATGGGCAGGTCGCCGTTGCCGGTCAGGAAGATGATGGGCAGCACGGCGCCCCGGCGTGCCAGCGACTCCTGCAGGTCGAGGCCCGTGGGGCCCGGCATGCGGACGTCGAGGAGCAGGCAGCCCCGCAGGCGGTCGGGCCTGTCCAGGAGGAATTCGCCCGCGGAACCATACGTGCGCACCTCGAAGCCGGCGAGCTGCAGCACGCGGCGGATCGCGTTTCGAAGGGACTCGTCGTCGTCCACCACGTGGACCGCGGCTTCGGATCGCTCGGGAACGATCGTCTCGTGGTCGCCGCTCGAAATCCAGCTGGATCCGGTCGACGCCATCGTCAAGTGTCCCATGCAACACCTCCCCTATACAGGAACAGACAGAGCCCCGTTACCCTGTCGAAAGGCGTCTCTACTGCATGGCCAAGACGCCCGCTGAGAACGTTCACTAAACGAGTGGACGAGACTACTTCAAACTCGTCACCATGTGTGACATGGCCGGAAAGCCCGACTGCCGTCATGGACGTGACATGCACGGACGTGCGCTTTACGCTACATCACGCAACTGCACGGCGATGCACCTCACGGATTCAGCGGCACCAGCGCCGCCACCGACCGGGCGTCGCGCGTTTTCACCCACCGGTCCCGCGCGCGCTGCAGCGGCCCGAGCAGGGCCCGCGACGCCGCCTCCGCGCCGTCGCCCGCACGGGCGTACAACGCGAGGCGCAAGGCGGCCAGGGCCGTCGACAACTCCGTGTCGCCCTGCGCCACGGCCCATGACGACACCGTGCCGCCGAGATGGCGGGACCAGTGCAACAGCGCTGCGTCCGCCTGCAGCGCCTTCCCCGCGCGCAACGCCTGCGCCACCGCGGCGAAGGCCACGGCCTCGCTCGCCGCGTGCGCCGCGCGTCGCGCCGCCCGGCGTTCACGCCATGCCGGCAGGTGGCGCGCGAGCCGGCGCCATCCCCACGCCACGGCGCCCAGCACCACCAGCCCGATCACCACCGCCTCCACCACGTCCGTCACCCGCCACCGCCGTGGCGGTTTCACCACGACGGCCGCGGGAGCGGACGCCGCCTCCGGCGCGATGGCGTTGCCCGCCGCCACCCCCGCCTGCACGGTCACGACCCGCTCGGGCGCCTCGGCCGTGCGCGAGCGGTTCGCCTGCGCGTCGAACCAGCCGATGCGCACCGCCGGCAGCGTGTAGGTGCCGGGCTTCTCGAAGACGTAGGTGATGCGGTCGGTGCGGTGGCCGCCGAGGAACTCGCCGCGCGGCCCGCTGTCGTCGCCCAGCACGGGATCGGCCGTGAACACGCGCACGCCGGCCGGCGCCTCCGCATGGGGCGGCGGGATCATCATCGCCTGCGTCTGCGCGGCCGACGTGTCGAGCGTGCGCACGAGGGCATCGCCCACGTGCAGCGGGGTGCCGTCGGGGCGGTCGAATTGCTGGCGGATGGTCACGCGCGCCACCGGCATCAAGGCCCCGCCCGCGGCGCTGGCCGCGGCTGCCGCGCCGGGCGGCAGCTTCGCGGTGATCTTGAACGGCGGCAGCGTGACGGTGCCGTGCTGCGGCTTGCCGTCGTCGCCGCCGTACGTGAACGCGATCCCGGCCGGCGGCAGCGTGAAGTCGCCGGCCTGCTGAGCGGCGAAGACGTAGGTCTTCTCGATGCTCGCGTACGTGACCCCGCCGATCGTTTCGGTGGAATTCTGTCCGCTCTCGTCGGGCATCGTCACGATGGCGCCCGGCACCGCAAGGGGCGGGAACGGCGGGGCCGACGTGAAGTAGTTCGGCGTCATCACCTTCACGTGCACGTGCACCTGCTGGCCCACGAGCACCGGCTGCTTCTCCTGCAGGCGAACCGTCACGCGCGGGGACGCGGCCCACGCGGCCCCCTGCAGCAGGAACAGCAGCACGAGCCCCCACCGCGTCATGGCGGCGTGTCCTTCGCCGAGCGCTGCTGCAGCGCGAACTTGCGTGCGAGCAGCTGGGTGGGGGTGGTCTGGATCGCGCGCATCCACGTGTCGGCGGTCTGCTTCGACGCCATCTGCACCTGCTGCTTGCCGGCCTTGCCCTTGTCGTCGAACTGGATCTGGTCGGGCTTCAGGTTCGGGTCCTCGGCCTGGTCCTCGTCCTTCTTCGGGTCCGGCTTCGGCGGGATCAGCCCGCGCACGAGGGCGAGGTTCGCCGTCGCCTCGGGCCATTGCGGGCGGCGCGCCAGCGCCTGCGTGTAGCGTGCGGCCGCGGCCTCGTAGCGCCCCTGCCATGCGAGCGCGTTGCCCTGGTTGAAGTCGCTCTCGGGCGAATCGACCCGCGCGAAGCTCTGCTCGGCCTCGGCGAAGCGGCCCGCGCGGTACAGCGCGGTGCCGCGCCACATCGGGTCGGCGAAGTGTTCGGCCGCGGCGGCGTAGTCGCCCCGCTCGAACGCGCGGCGGCCCTGCTGGTCGGGGGTGAGCCACAGGTCGATGAAGTGCCAGCCGCGCGCACCGCCCTGCGCCCAGGCGGGGTCCGCGGGCGCCTGCAGCACCACGCCCAGCAGCAGCGCACTCACCCAGCGAACCGTCCAGCCCTTGCGGAACCACAACGCGGCCAGCAGCGAGATGGGGATCGTGAACCACCAGCCCTGGTCCTTCCAGCGCGTGGCGGTCTCGGCGTCCTTCTGCGCCAGGTGCGACTGCACGCGCCGCTGCACCCAGGCCACGTCGTCGTCTCCGTCGGGCGTGAACGTGGCGAGCGGCACGCCGGTCGCCGCCTTGAAGGCCTGCAGGCCGGCCACGTCCATGCGCGCGAAGACACGCTGGCCGTGGTCCTCCTGGAAACCGCTGGTGCCGCTGCGCAGCGGGCCCCCCTGTTCGGTGCCGATCGCGAGCACGAGCGGCTGGCTGCCCGCACCGTCCACCTGGGCCTTGAACGCCGCGGTGGCCGCGGGTTCGATGCCGTCGGTGAGGAACAGGATCGTGCCGGGCACGGACTCCTTCGCGAGCGCCGCGTCGATGGTCTTCAGCGCCTGCACGGTGTCACGGCCGGGCCGCGGCATGATGCCCGTCTGCAGCGCGTCGACGAAGGTCTGCAGCAGCTTGTTGTCGTCGGTCAGCGGCAGCACGAGGTGGGTGGACCCGGCGTAGGCGTACAGCGCGGTGCGCCCGCCCTGGCGGTGCGACAGCAGCGCCTTGACCTTGAGCTTCGCGCGTTCGAGCCGGGTGGGGGACACGTCGATCGCGTCCATCGAACGCGACAGGTCGATCGCGATGGCGAGCGGCGCCTTGTCCTCGACGAACGGCGGGCGCTCCTGCTCCCACGTGGGGCCCGCCACCGCGACGGCGCCGAGCGCGATCAGCAGCGCCGTCAGGTGCACCGGCCGCAGCCGCCAGCGCCGGCGGCGTTCGATCACCAGCGCGTCGAGCAGGTGCGGCGCGATGCTGCCGCGCCAGCGGCGGCGCACGTTGTCGCGCCAGCCCACCACCCACACCAGCAGGCCGGCGGGCACCAGCGCCCACAGCCACACCGGGCGCAGGAAATGGAAAGCCGCCATCGCGGGGTCCACGTGGTCGGCGAGCCAGACGGCGAGCGTGTCCATCACGCGGTCTTCCGCGCGGCCTGCCAGCCGCGGCGCAACGTCGAGAACACCGCCATCAGCAGCTGGTAGGCCACCACCAGCGCCACGGCCGCACCCAGCGGCCACATGAAGAGTTCACGCTTCGGCCGCCACGACTGCGTCTCCTCGTCGTGCGGCGTGATCTGGTCGAGGGTCGCGTAGATGGCCTCGAGCTGCTTCTGGTCCGCGCCGAAGAAGTAGCGGCCGCCCGTGGCCGCGGCGGTCTTCTTCAGCGTCTCGAGGTCCACCTTGTCCTCGCCGGTGGCCGACGGGTTGCCGATGCCCACGGTGTGCACGACCACGCCGCGGTCCTTCGCGATCTCGGCCGCGCGCTCGGGCGGCATCCTGCTCGCCGTGTCGTTGCCGTCGGTGAGCGCGATCATCACCTTCTGCTTGGCGCGGCTCTCGTCGAACATCTTGATGCCGAGGCCGATGGCGTCGCCGAACGACGTGCGCGGCCCGGCCATGCCCGGCAACGCCTCGCCGATCATCGACTGCACCAGCGCGTGGTCCATCGTGAACGGCGCCTGGGGGTAGGGCGAATCGCCGAAGACGATCAGGCCGATGCGGTCGCCGGACCGGCGCCGCACGAACTCGCTCACCACCTGCTTCACGGCCGCCACGCGGGTGACGAGCCGGCCGGCGGGGTCGCGGAAGTCGCGGGTGTCCATCGACTGCGACAGGTCCAGCGCCAGCAGCAGGTCGCGCGCGGGCAGCACCTTGCGGATCGGCGGCTCCACGTACTGGGGCCGCGCGAGCGCGAGCACCACCAGCGCCCACAGCAGCGGCGCCAGCAGCCACTGCAGCCAGTTGCGGCGCGGGGTCACGGCGCCAGGCGCGGGCCGCAGGCCGGCGGCCTCGGCCACCTCGCCGAAGAAGGGCAGGCGGACCGAGGCGCTTTCCTCGCGGTAGGGCTTGAGCAGCAGCCACACGAGCAGCGGCAACGGCAGCACGGCCAGCAGCCAGGGGTGCTCAAGCTGGTACACGGCGGTCTCCGCGGGTGACGCGGTGGTGGGTGATCCAGTGGCGGGCGGCCGACACCATCGCGCGGGCCTCGTCGGGCGGCACCGCGGCGAGGTCGGCGGGTGCGCGGTACTGCAGGTCGTCGAGCAGGCGGGCGAGGGCGGGATCGGCGCGTCCCCGGGCGTGAGCCGCGACGAAGCCGGTCCACGCGGGTCCATGGAGCGAGGCGGTGCGTTCGCGCGGCCACGCGACCAGCGCGCAGCGCTTGAGCAGCGTGGGCACGACCGCGAGTTGCGCGACGGGGTCCGGCAATCGGGCCAGTTCGGCCAAGGCCTCGCGGCGATAGCGGTTCGTCCGCCAGCGGTGCACGAGGTGCCACACGAGCCACAGCAGGGCCACCACGAGAACGACACCGAGCACGGCCCAGCCGGCCGTCTGCGGCGTCCACGGCACGGGCGGTGGCACCGCCAGGCCGGCGAGGTGACCCAGCGCCTCGCGCGCCTGCGGCGTGACGCCGGACGCAGCGGACGCCGGCGCCGCCGCGTTCGCGACGCTGTGCACGAGTTCGGTCATGCCGGTCCCCGCCGCGACGGCGTGTCGATGCGGCCCAGCAGCCGGCGCAGCTGCGGCGCCGTCTCCTCCGCGGCCGACAGCGGCAGCACCGGCACGCCGATGCCCTGCTGCCACGCCCGCAGCGCCGTGCCCTGCGCCTCGACGAAGGCCTCGATGCCGCGCCGGTGCGGCTCGCGCCCGAACCCCAGCTCCACCTGCAGCTCGCCGTCGCTCACCACCATCTCGCCGGACGCGGGCAGGTTGCCGAGGAACGGGTCGTGCACCAGCACCGCCAGCACGTCGTTGTGCGCGGCCAGGCGCAGCAGCAGGTCGCGCGTGCGTTCGCCGTGGCCGTCGAAGTCGCTCACGACCACGACGAGGTGGTCGTGGTGGGCCACGCGCGCAGCGCGGTCCAGCACGTCGTCGAGCCGCGCGCCGCCGCGGCCCGGCGGTGCGTCGGCGCGCAGCAGGCCGTTGCGCCGGGCCACCTCGCCCAGCAGGTGCAGCACGGCATCGCGGCTGCGCTTCGGCTTGAGCTCGGTCAGGTCCTGGTCGCCGAACACGAAACCGCCCACGCGGTCGCCGTCGGCGAGCACCCGCCACGCGACGAGGGCCGCGACCTCGGCGGCCACCACGGACTTCATCGCCCGCCGCGAGCCGAAGAACATGTTCTGCCGCTGGTCGACGAGCAGCAGCACCGGGCGGTCCTTCTCCTCGCTGTAGACGCGCACGTGCGGGCGGCCGGTGCGCGCGGTGACCCGCCAGTCCATCGTGCGGATGTCGTCGCCGGGCAGGTACGGGCGCAGCTCCTCGAACGCGAGGCCGCGGCCGCGCACCTTCGAGGCATGGCGGCCGGCGAGCAGGCTGTGCACCGGCTGGCGCGGGCGGAAGTGGAAGTCGCGCACCTCGTGCTCGAGCCGGGCGAGGCCCGCGGCATCGACGTGCACGCCGGGTGTCGGCGCGGGCGTGTCGGAGGCCCGCTGGCGCGAGGTGCGGGCGCGTGCGGCGGCATCGGGGCGCATGGCCGCGTCCTTAGGCCACCGCGACCTTCTGCACGAGCCGCTCGATCACCGCATCGGCGGAGACCTGCGCGGCGTGCGCCTCGTAGCTGAGGATCAGCCGGTGGCGGAACACGTCGTGCACGACGGCCTGCACGTTCTCCGGCGTCACGAACGTGGCGCCGTGCAGCCAGGCGTGCGCCCGCGCCACCTTGTCGAGGCCGATCGCCCCGCGCGGGCTCACGCCCACCTGGATCCACGACGCGAGCTCGGGGTCGAGCGCCTTCGGATCGCGCGTGGCCTGCACGAGCGCGACGATGTAGCGCTCCACCGCCTCGCCCACCTCGATGCCGTGCACCTCGGCCCGGGCCGCGAACACGGCGTCCGCCGCGAGCCGGCTGCCACCCGCCGCCCTGGCCTTGCCTTCCGCGGCCTCCTCGGCGCGGGACAGCCGCACGATCTGTGCCTCGGCATCGCCCTGCGGGTAGCCCACGCTGACGTGCATCAGGAAGCGGTCCATCTGCGCCTCCGGCAGCGGGTAGGTGCCTTCCTGCTCGATCGGGTTCTGCGTCGCCATCACGAGGAACAGCGGCGGGAGCTTGTGCGTGGTGCCGCCCACGGTGACCTGGCGCTCCTCCATCGCCTCCAGCAGCGCGGCCTGCACCTTCGCGGGCGAGCGGTTCACCTCGTCGGCGAGCACGAGGTTCGCGAACAGCGGGCCCGCCTGGAAGCGGAACTCGCCCTTGCCGCCTTCGCTGAAGTAGACCTCGGAGCCGGTGATGTCGGCCGGCAGCAGGTCGGGGGTGAACTGGATGCGGGAGAACTTCGCCTCCAGGTGGTTCGACAGGCTCTTGATGGCGCGCGTCTTCGCGAGGCCCGGCAGGCCCTCGACGAGCAGGTGGCCGTCGGCCAGCAGGCCCAGCAGCAGCCGCTCGACCATCGCCGGCTGGCCGATGACCGATTCGCCCAGCTGCTGCTGAAGCGCCAGCAGTGATTCACGTGCGCCCATGGGGCCTCCCGAGTGTCAACGTGCCTGCCCGCCGAACCAGCGGTAGTAGGGGTTCGTGCCGTCGGCCCGCATGACGGTGTTCATCTCCTGCGCCCAGCCGCGGCGATCGCCGATGTAGGCGGCGAGGCCCGCGCGGTAGAAGGCCATCAGCGTCGCGCGTTCGGCCTTCACCGCGTCGCCGAACGCCGCGTCGCCGCCCTGCAGCGGGGGTTCGGTCTGCAGCTCGACGAGGTTCGACAGCGTCATCGGGAACTCCTCGCGGCGCACCCACGGGGCGTACTCGATGGCGGGGCGGTCGTCCGTGACCGCCGGCACGTCGCCCGCGTAGCGCACGAGGCCGTCGCGATCGGTCACCCACGTGGCGAGCAGCGCCTCGGGGGACGCGATGCCCACCGCGCCCAGGGCCTGGGCCACCGCGGGTTGGGTGAACCGCTGGCGGATGCGTGCGAGGTCCAGCTCGATCGGGTCCATCGAACCGACCAGCAGCATCTCGTGCAGCTCGGTGGTCCACAACGTCGCATGGGGAAAGACGGCGAGGAAGCTCTGCACCAGCGCGCGCGTGTCCGCGTCGTTCTGCGTGGGCAGCGGCAGCCACTGCGCCACGAGGCCCCCCGGCTGCAGCCGGCTCGCGGCCAATGCGTAGAACTCGGTGGCGTACAGGTTGACGACCCCCGCGGCCGACGGCGGCGGCGGCTCGAGCGTGATCAGGTCGTGGCGCTGCGGGCTGCCGAGCAGCTCGTGGCGGCCGTCGCGCACGCGGATCGTCAGCCGCGGGTCGCTCGCGAGGTCGAAGTTGCCGGAGAAGTTCGGCACGGCGCGCACCACGGCCGGCAGCAGCTCCACCACCTCGCGCCGCTCCAGGCCGGGCCACGCGAGCAGCGCGCCGCCCGTGATGCCCGTGCCGAGGCCGATGACGAGGGCCGACTTCGGCTCGCCCCGGTGCACGATCAGGGGCAGCAACGACTGCAGCCGCATGTAGCGCAGCGAGGTCATCGTGTCGCCCGAGTTCGACACGCCCTGGATGTAGAGGCGGCGGAAGGTGCGTTGTCCCGCGGACTGCTCGATCACGGCGACGGTGCCGCCACGGCTTTCCTCGTACGCGACGAGCTTGCCGCCCCGCGCCTCGGCGAGCAGCACCGCGAGGCGATCGGGCGAGGCCAGCACCGCCGTCGCGAGCGTGACCACGGCCAGCACCGGCACCGCGAACCGCAGCCGCCCCGGCGACTGCCACGACGCCACGACGCCGACCGCCGCCGCCGCGACGGCGAGCACCGCGAGCGTGTGCACGAGGCCCAGGGCGGGAACGAGCGCGAAACCCACGAGCAGCGTGCCAGCGATGCCGCCGACCGTGTTCAGCGCGACGACCCGCCCCACGCCCGAGCCGATGCGGCCCGGGCCCACCGCGAGGCGCAGGGCGTACGGGAAGGCCGCGCCCAGCAGCAGCGTGGGCAGGAAGACGATGCTCAGGGCCGCGACCACGAACCGCGCGCTCATCGCGGCGAGCGGGACATCGCCCCCCAGGGCACGGGCCGCGGCCGACTGCCACGCCGGCAGCCAGGCGCCGAGGCTCACCACCTCGACGAGGGCGACGAGCCCCGCGGCCGCGACGAGGAGGCCGAACACGGCCCACGGCTGGCGGGTGCGGTCCGCATGGCGCGCGGCCAGGGCGCTGCCGATCACGAGCCCCGCGAGGTAGGTGGCGAGCACGATCGCGAACGCATACGCGCGCGTGCTCATGAATTGAACGATGGCCTGGGACCAGACCACCTCGTAGCCGAGGGCGAGCCCCCCGGCCACCGCATAGAGGGCCAGCGCCGTGCGCGAGCCCTCGGGTTCGCCGGCCACGGCGGCCGGCAGGGCGGCCGGGCCGCGGTCGAGCAGCCATGCGCAGGCCGCCACCGCGACGTTCGCGAGCGCCGCCGCGAGGGCCGTGCCCTGCACACCCAGCCACGGGATCAGCACGAACGGCGCGAGCAGCGCCCCCGCGATGGCCCCGGCCGTGTTGGCCGCGTAGAGCCGCCCACCGGTGGTGGCCACGCGGCCCTCACCGGGGTCGGCCGCGCGCAGAAGCACCGGCAGCGTGCCACCCATCAGGAAGGCAGGCACGGCCACCAGCGCGAGCGGCAGTGCCCACGCGAGCGCCCCCACCGCCGACTGAAGGGAAACGAAGAGCGGTGCCGCGCGTGCGAGCAACACCGTGGTGGCGATCGCGAGCGCCGCGATCCCGAGTTCCAGCGCGGCACACAGCCGCAGCGGATGCGCGACCCGGTCGGCGAACCGGCCGAGCCACCAGCCGCCCGCGGCCAGCCCCGCGAAGAAGGCACTGACCGCGATGCTGACCGCATGCACCTCCACCCCGACCACCAGGCTCAGCTGCTTGATCCACAGCACCTGATAGACGAGGGCGGCGGCGCCCGAGGCCGCGAGCAGCCCGGCGAGCAGGGTCGCCGTCACCGCGTCGCGGGCCCCGGCGCGCGCGCCGAGGGTTGCTGGAGCCTGCAGTCGTGCGGTCACCACCGGGGCGCCCTCGTCACTTCGGACTCGGGCTGCGCTTCTTCATCTCGGCGATCTGCCGCTTGATGCCTTCCGCGATCTGGTCGACCGAGAAGCTCGGCGGCGCCTGGCTGGGCGGATAGGTGATGAACGTCTCCAGGAAGGCCGCCGCCTTCATCACCCCCTGGGCGTTCAGGTACACGTTGTCCGTCAACCAGGCGTAGTACTGGTCGGACACGATGTCGGCCCGCTCGTACGGGTCCATCCGCAGGTTGAAGATCTTCGGCACCCGCAGGCACGTGAACGGATTGGCCCACACCTGCATGCCGCCCGGGAGGCGCTGTTCGCAATAGACGAACTTCCAGTTGCCCAACCGTGAGGCCACCAGATCGCCGTCGTCGTTGAAATAGTAGAACTCGTTGCGTGCGCTCTGCTGCGACTTGCCGGTGATGTAGTCGAGCTGGTTGTAGCCGTCCAGGTGCACCTTGAAGTTCGTGCCGCCGAGGCCCGTGCCCTTGAGCAGGCGGTCCTTCACGGAGGTGTCACCCGCCGCCGCGAGCAGCGTCGGGAACCAGTCGAGCCCCGAGAACATGCCGTTGGCGATCTCGCCCGGCTTCACGCGGCCCGGCCAGCGCACCATCGCGGGCACGCGGAACGCGCCTTCCCAGTTGGTGTCCTTCTCGCTGCGGAACGGCGTGGTCGCGGCGTCGGGCCACGAGAACTGGTTCGGCCCGTTGTCCGTCGTGTAGATCACGATGGTGTTCTCGGCGATCTTCAGGTCGTCGAGGGTCTGCAGCAGCTTGCCGACGTTGTTGTCCATCTCGATCATGCCGTCGGCGTACTCGTTGCCGGGCATGCCGCTTTGGCCGCGCATGGACTCCCGCACGTGCGTGAAGACGTGCATGCGCGTGAAGTTCATCCACGTGAAGAACGGCTTGCCGGCCTGCGCCTGCTTCTTGATGAACTCGATCGCGGCGCCGGTCGTCTCGTCGTCGATGGTCTCCATCCGCTTCTTGTTCAGCGGGCCCGTGTCCTCGATCTTGCCGTCGGCCGACGCCCGCAGCACGCCGCGCGGCTTGTAGGCCTTGGTGAACTCCGGATCGTCCTTCGGCCAGTACGGCCGCTCGGGCTCCTCCTCGGCGTTCAGGTGGTACAGGTTGCCGAAGAACTCGTCGAAGCCGTGTTTGGTCGGCAGGTACTCGTCGCGGTCGCCGAGGTGGTTCTTGCCGTACTGGCCGGTGGCATAGCCCTGCGCCTTCAGCGCCTGCGCGATGGTCACGTCACGCGCCTGCAGGCCCACGGCCACACCCGGCATGCCCACCTTCGACAGCCCGGTGCGGTACGGCGACTGCCCGGTGATGAAGGACGAGCGCCCGGCGGTGCAGCTGTTCTCGGCGTAGTAGTCCGTGAACAACATGCCTTCCTTCGCGATGCGGTCGATGTGCGGTGTCTTGTAGCCCACCACGCCCTGACCGTACGCACTCAGGTTCGTCTGCCCGACGTCGTCGCCGAAGATCACGAGGATGTTGGGCTTCTTGCCCTGGGCCTGCGACACACCTGGCAACGCCAGCGCACAGGCCGCCAGCAGCAGGGCCCCGACGCGCAGGCGTCGAGAGATCGAGAAGTTCATGCGTTGACTCCCTTGGTGGTGGAAGGATCCGGTCACTTGACCGGCGGATAGATCTGCGTCCAGTCGTTCTTCATGCTGACCACGGTCCAGCCCTTGGCCTTGGCTTCGTCCCAGGCCTTGTCGAGCTTGCCGATGTGGCTGTCGCGGTCGTACGCGAACTCGCGTTCGGCGTCGTCGTGATGGACGATCACGGCGAGCCGGCGCCCGGGGCCGTCCATCGTGTACTGCAGCATCTGCAGGTCGCCGTCGGAGTTGCCCACGGCGAGGATGGGGCGGCGGCCGATCTGGCGGTAGATGCCGACCGGTTTCGTGGGCCCGTCGTTGATCTCCATGCCGGGCTGGCGAACGAGCGTCAGCTTGCCGTCGACGGCCTCGAACTTGAGCGGCGTGAACGACCCCACCACCTGCTCGGGCGGAATGCCGTACACGGCCTCGCTCCACGGCCGCATGAACTCGTGGCTGCCGCCGGACACGATGAAGGTCTTGAATCCCCGGGACCGCAGGAAGTTGAGCAGCTCGAGTTGCGGCTGGTACACCATCTCGGTGTAGAGCCGCTGCGTCTTCGGATGGCGCGCCTGCGCGAGCCACGCGCGGATGCGCTGGTCGTAGTCGTCGGCGCTCATGCCGGTGTTCGCGGCCAGCAGCACCTCGAGCAGCGCCTTCTGGTTCGCGAGCGCCCCGGCATGGTCGCCCGCGGCCAGTGCCTTGAAGGCCGGGTTGTCGTTCCACTCCGGATGCTGCGGCGCCGCGGCCTTCACCTGCTCCAGCATGAAGACGAACTGGAAGTAGAGCGGCTGCTCGGACCACAGCGTGCCGTCGTTGTCGAACACCGCGATGCGTTCTTCCTTCGGCACGAACGACTTGCTGCCTTCGCGCGAGACGTCGGCGACGAAGTCGGTGATGGCCGTCTTCGCCGGCCCGTCGCGCCACGACGGCAACGGGTCTCCGGCAGGCGCCTTGGCGCCCGGGCCGGCGCAGCCCGCGATGGCGATCAACGCTGCGGTGGCGATGCCGAACGCGCGGCGGGTCCAGTTGGACGTCATGCGCCGTCTCCTTTTCCACCGCGGCTGGCGGACCGGGCGGCCCAGGCCGAATCGTCCATCACCAGGCGGAAGCCGAGGTGCGACATGCTCGTGTACGGGTCGGTGCCGCGGCGGGCGCTCGGCCGGTAGCTCATGCAGAAGGCCTCGTTGCAGAGGAACGAGCCGCCGCGCGTGACCCGCTTCGGCGCACCCGCGGGCACCCCCGGGTCGGCCGGATCCCAGCTCGACTCGGGGCCGGTCGGATCGACCTGGGCCCGGCCGGACTGCACGACACGCGCGAACTGGTCGGCGCGGTACCAGTCGGCCACCCATTGCCAGGCGTTGCCGGTCATGTCCGCGAGGCCGTAGCCGTTCGTGGGGAAGGTGCCGACGCGCGAGGTGCCCAGCGCGCCGCCGGCCTTCGGGCTCACGACGGGGAAGGGCGCGGCCTGCTGGCCCTGCCACACGTTGGCCATCTGCCGGTCGCCCGGCGCGAAGTCGTCACCCCACGCGTACGTGGCCTGCGACAGGCCACCGCGTGCGGCGAACTCCCATTCGGCTTCGGTGGGCAGGCGCTTGCCCGCCCACTTCGCGTACGCCTGCGCGTCCTCGAAGCTCACCTGCACGACGGGGTGGTCGTCCAGGCCCTCGATGGAACTGCCCGGGCCGCGCGGGTGTTTCCAGTCGGCGCCGGGCACGTACGACCACCAGCGAGAGTAGTCGCGGTAGTCGGGCACGGGCGCGGTGGTGCCGGTGAACACCATGCCGCCGGCGATCAGCGCCGAGTCGGGCGGGCGCGGCGTGCCGGCCGGCACCTGCGGCGCGATGGTCTCCCACTCGGGCTTGCGCTCGGCGGTGCTGACGTAGCCGGTGGCCTCGGTGAACTGGCGGAACTGCGCGTTGGTGACGTGGTGGCGGTCCATCCAGAACGCCTTCACGCGGGCCGTGTGCGCGGGCTTCTCGTTGGCCTGCGCGAGCTTGTGGTCGCTGCCCATCAGGAACTCGCCGCCGGGCACGCGCACCATGTCGAGCGGCCCGGCCACGCCGTCGCCCACGACGACCTGGAACTTCGCGGCCGGTGCCGCGCGGCTGCCGGCCCACCACGTGACACCGGCGTAGCCGGCCGCGGCGAGCACCACGGCGCCCGCGACCGCCGCCACGAGGCCACGGCCCGGAAGCCGCATCGGTGCCGGGGCCTCCGCCGGCATCGGCATGGCGAGGGCCGCGGCGGCGGCGGCCCGTCGGATCGAGCGTGGACGCTTCGGGTTGGTCATGGGACCGGACTCCTGCGGGTGAGGTGCCGACGCAGTCTTTCACCCGCCGCTGGTAGCGTCTATTGCACTTTGGTGCATTCGTTCGCGGTGGCGGTTCCAGGCGTCGCGCGGTGGTTTGGCACAATGCCCCGAACCCGGGCCCCCGACGCATGACCGAGACTTCCCGCCACGCACCGCCGACCCTGACCCGCTCGCTCGCCGCCTCGTGCGTGGTGACGCTCGCGCTGTTGCTAACCGCGTGCGCGTCCGGTCCCAACAAGGCCCCGTCGGGCCGCGACGGCCCCGAGGCCCGCCCGCCCTCCGGCCTGTCGGACGTGCCCGATGCGCAGCCCCGCGTGGAGCCCATCCGCAGCGGCGGCCCGAACAAGCCCTACGAGGTGCTGGGCAAGGACTACTCGCCGATGCGCGAGGACGGTGAACTGACCGAACGCGGCCTCGCGTCCTGGTACGGCAAGAAATTCCACGGGCGCAAGACCGCGAGCGGCGAGACGTACAACATGTACGCGATGACGGCCGCGCACAAGACGATGCCGATCCCGAGCTACGCCCGCGTGCGCAACCCGAAGAACGGGCGCGAGATCATCGTGCGCGTGAACGACCGCGGGCCGTTCCATCCGGGCCGCGTGATCGACCTCAGCTACACCGCGGCGCTCAAGCTGGGCGTGCTCAACGGCGTCGCGCCGGTGGAGGTGGAGCGCATCACCTTCGAGCAGATCCGCACCGGCAGCTGGCAGCGCGGCAACACCGCGCCCGCGGCGCCCGTGTCAGAGCCCGAACCCGTCGTCGTGGCCACGGCGCCTGTCGCACCGCCGCCCGTGTCCCCACCCGCGGTGCCCGTGCCGGCCACGGTGCCCGACACCCCGCCCACCGTCGCCACCACGGTCGCGGCGCAGGGCTTCTGGGTGCAGCTCGGGGCCTTCAAGCAGCGCGACGGCGCCGAGCAGTTCCAGCGCCGCGTGTCCGACGAACTCGACTGGCTCGCGCCGCAACTCGCGGTGTTCAGCGAACCGTCGATGTACCGCCTGCAGGCCGGGCCCTACCCGAGCCGCAGCGAGGCGCAGGGCACGGCGGAGCGCATCCGCAGCGTGCTGCAGTTGGTGCCGGTGATCGTCGAGAAGCGACGCTAGGCCGCTCCTCTTCTTCACTCCTCTTCTTCGCTGCCGCTCGACTCTTCCTCGTCCGCCGGCTTCTTCGCCTTGGCATCGAGGCTCGCCTCGAGCGGCTCCAGGCCTTCGAGGAAGTGGTCCGTGTCGACGGTCTTCGCGACGCGGAAGGACGGCGGGAACAGGGCCGCCTGGTACAGCTCGCTGCTGGTGCTCTCCGACCGCTGCCAGTTGCCCCACAGCGTGAGGCCCAGCCCCACGACGAACGCCGCGGCCGCGAACGCCCGCGTGACGAGCGGCCGGTGCGGCTCGACGGCCTGCAGGTGGAAGTAGAGCGCGGCGGCGGCCACCGCGGTCTCCAGCACGTACGAATGGCCGGTGAGCCACGGCCAGGAGAACGCGAACGCGGCGAGGGTCATCAGCCCGTCGAGCAGCTGCCACACGATGGCCGCGGTCAGCAGCACGCGCACGTGCCACGCGAAGTGCCCCTGGCGCGTGAAGAGCTTCGACAGCAGCGTCCACGCGCCGCACCACGCGAACAGCAGCGCCACGCCGCTCATCACGTCGCGGGCGAGGGTGCGGGGCAGGGGCTCGGGGTCGCTCGCGAGGTACGTGGCGAACACGAGCAGCAGCAGGTTGACCAGCACCAGCCACGCGATGGACGTGACCCGCTGGGCCAGCACGCGCGTGTGGCGCAGCGGTACCTCGGCCGGCAGCGGGTGTTCGGCCAGGCGCAGGCGCAGGTGCGAGCGGCCCACCACGATGCTGGACGGCGCCGCGGCGGCCTGCCAGCGTTCACCGGCCGCGAGCCGCTGCGAACCGATGCCGACGCCGTTGACCGTGTCGCCGACGGTCAGGTACACCCCGTCGTCGTTCGCGTTCACCTGGAAATGGTGGCCGGCCACGTGCGGGTCGTCGAGCACCAGGTCGTTGTCGAGCGAGCGGCCCACGCGCAGCGGCCACGACAGCACCTTCTGGGCATGGCGGACCGACCCGTCGCGGTCCAGGATCTCGATCAGTGCGAGCGCGCCCATCCGTAGGCCTCCAGGTAATGGCGGGTGAGTTTCATCGCGTTCGCGTAGTTCACGCCCTGCACGTCGAAGCGGCCTTGCACGCCCGCCTTGGACTGGTCGAGCGTGGCGACGAGCACCGACACGTCGTACAGCTTCGGCAGCTTCTTGTACGCACGCAGGCACACCACGGCGCGCAGCGGGAGGCCGTCGCGGTCGACGTAGTCCTCGTGGCACTGGGGCTTGGTCTGGTGTTCCGACGACAGGCGCTGGAAGCTCTCGTTGCGGAAGCTCTGGCTGTAGCGTTTCGCGAAGCGCAGGCTGCCGAGCTTGCTGCCGTCGTAGCTCTCGTGGCCGGTGCGCAGCGAGCCGGTGTTGAACTCGCCGACGAAGATGCGGGTGTCCATCGCGCAGTCGGAGCGTTCGAAGTCGAGGCCGCCGGTGCGCGAGGTCTCGCTGCGGCCCCAGCAGCGCATGAAGCGGTCCACCGGCACGGGCACGGTGTAGCGCGGGTGGGTGCCGGTCTTCCAGCCCTGCCGGATGAAGCGGTCGGTCAGCAGCGCCTGGTGCGTCATCAGCTGGTCGCCCACGATGGACCACACCGGCCCGGTGATGGGCGCGGCGTCGCGCCCGCGCTGCAGCAGCACGCTCGCGAACTCGGCCGGCACGAGGAAGCTCACCTGTTCGCCGTCCACGCGCCGCGCCACGTTGACCCCGATCACGCGGCCTTCCTGGTCGAGCGCGGGGCCGCCGCTCATGCCCGCGCTGAGCGAGCCGGCGAAGAAGATCTGCGGGTAGAAGCTGCGTTCGGCGAGGCCGTTGTAGTTGCCCTCGATGACCGCGAAGCCCACGTCGAGCGGGTTGCCGAGCGAGTACATGCGTTCGCCCTGGCCGAGCGGCTTGCCGGCGGCGCGGAACGACAGCGCGTCGAACGGTTCCGAGCGCGGCACGGCCTTCAGCAGCGCCAGGTCGTGCAGCACGTCGAGCATCAGCAGCTGCACGGCCGCCTCGCGACCGTCGGCGGTCACGTAGACGAGGTCGTAGCGGTCCGGCTTGAGCGCCGCCTGGCTCACCACGTGGTAGTTCGTGACGATGTGCCCCTGGTCGGACACGAAGAAGCCGGAGCCGACCGAGGCCTGACTCGCCTGCCCCTTCAGCACCGTGCGGATCTGCACGAGCTGCGACCGGGCCTGTTCATAGACCTTGCGGGCCGACAGCGACACTGCCGGCGCGGCCTCCTCGCCGGGCTTCGCGGGTGGGGGTGCCGTCTGGGCCGTCGCGTTCGCGGCCCCCAGCAGCAGCCCGGCCGCGAGCGCCGCGGCGCTCCACCATGGGGGAATGTTCATGGCGATCGATTCTAGGGGCGGCCTTCCATGCGGATGGGTATGCTGGGCCTTTTCGCCAACGATCCCGAAAGAGCGCGCCATGCTGAGACCCGAAGTCACCCCCGAGACCCTGATGGCCCGCCAGGCCGGCACGCTGCCCGGCCAGTTCGACATGCGGGTGACCGCCGTCACCGAAGGCCGCCTCACGGCCGAGATGACGGTGCTGCCGTGGATGCTCGCGCCCAACGGCTTCCTGCACGCCGCCTCGGTCATCCTGCTGGCCGACAGCTGCGCAGGCTACGCCACCATCGCCCACCTGCCGGCGGGCGCGCGCAGCTTCACCACCATCGAGCTCAAGAGCAACTTCTTCGGCACCGCGCGCGAAGGGCTGTTGCGCTGCGAGGCGACGGCCGAACACACGGGCCGCAGCACGCAGGTGTGGTCGTCGACGGTGACGGGGCCGGACGGCAGGAAGATCGCGCTGTTCCGCTGCACGCAGATGGTCCTCGCCTGACGTGCCGAGGCGAAAAAAAAGCCCACCTCGGGAGAGGTGGGCTTTCGAAAAGTCCTCGAAAGGACGTCGTTGGGAACGTTCCAGCCAGTCGCCCTTGTTCTTTGTGCGTTTCTTATCGAGTTGTTCGCAAGGCGGGCGATCAGGCTGTGGAGCAAAGGCCTCCAAAGACCCGTGTGACAGCACGAGGGGAATCGTAAGGGGGGGTCCGGGGGGCACCCATCCCTAAGAGGAGGGACGTTTTTCACCGGACCGCATCGTGGAACCGGGAGAAATGTTCCTTAACAATCAACGGCTTGCGCGTGCCGATGGGCCGAAGCGCCGGCCGGCGCGGCGACACCCCCTTTTGGGGGATACGACCCCATCCGCGCGACAATGGCCCATGGTCACCCCCCCACCCCGCTCCCCGGCGCGCCCTGCGCCCCGGCCGCTCGACGAACGCGAGATCGACGAACTCCAGGCCCTGCTCGACCGGGTTCCCGCCCCCCTCGAACCGCTCGACGTGACGATGCTCGACGGCTACCTCTGCGGCGTGCTGCTGCAACCGCAGCGGGTGCCCGAGGCGGACTGGCTCGCCCACGTCACCGACGTCGAACGCGGCCGGCCGCTGCCGCCGAAGTTCGACCCCACGCGGCTGCACCAGCTGGTGAAGCGCCGCGCCGGTGAACTGAACGCGGCCATCGTGGCGCGCCAGTGGTTCGACCCGTGGGTGTTCGAGCTGGCGTCGGACGAGGAGGGCGACGAGCCCGAGGACGATGACGACGGCTTCGGCGAAGCCCCGCCCGAGGTCGACGCCGTCTACCCCTGGGTGGCCGGGTTCGCCGCCGCGGTGGACCGGTTCCCCTGGCTGATGCAGCTCGACGCGCAGCGCCTCACGGAGCCGCTGGCCCTCGTGTTCCAGCACCTGGACGCCGACGACCTCGAGGACGCCGACGACCTGCTGGCGGAGATCGAGACGATGGAGCCGCCTGCCGACCTCACCGAGGCCGTCGAGACGCTGGTGCGTGCGACGCTGCTGCTGGCCGACATCAGCCGGCCGCAGCAGGCGAACGTGCCGCCGCGGGGCCCGCGGCCACCGGCACGCCGCCCGCCGCCGCGCCGCTGAACCAGCGGGCCGCGTGCAGGCCGAGGCCGGTCGCCACGCTCGCGAACCGGTCGCCGCGCACCCCCTCCGCCGCCGGGAACGAGGCGGCGATGCGCTCGGACAGCAGGCGCAGGCCGGTGGAGCCGCCGGTGAAGTACAGCGCGTCGATGCGCTCGGGCGCGAGGCCCGCCTGGGCCACGGTGTCGCGTGCGGCCTGCACGATGCGGTCGACGTCGCTGTCGAGCGCCGACGCCGCGGCCTGCTCGGTGAGCCGCACCGACAGGCGGTTCTCGACGACACCGAGGTCGATGTCCGTGTCGCCGCCCAGGGCCACCGCGATCTTCGCGTCCTCCGCCCGCGCCGCCAGCTCGTGGCCCAGGCGCTCCGTGACCACCGTCATCAGGCGCTTGTGGTGCACCGGGTTGCCGTAGAACGGGCGCATGTTGCGCAGCTCGGCCACACGCTGCGGCGAGTAGACGGTGTTGATCAGGTGCCAGGTGGCGAGGTCGAAGTAGACGGTGCTGGGCACCTCCTTCGGCGGCGCGCCGTTGATGCTCGGGCCGAAGGCACCGTGGCCGAACTCGCGCAGGATGCTCGCGAGTTCGACGCGCCGGTCGAAGTCGGTGCCGGCCACGTGCACGCCGTGGTTCGCGAGGATGTCGGCGCGGCGGTCGAGGTGGCGTGCGCGCTCGGGGCCCACGCGCACCACGGAGAAGTCGGACGTGCCGCCGCCGATGTCGGCCACCAGCACCAGCCGCTCGGAATCCACGCGGCTCTCGAAGTCGAAGGCCGCGGCCAGCGGCTCGTACTGGAAGTGCACGTCCTCGAAACCGACGCTGCGCGCGGCCGCCTCGAGCGTGGCCTGGGCCTGGGCATCGCGCGCCGGGTCGTCGTCGACGAAAAACACCGGCCGGCCGAGCACGGCCTGGCGGATCGGGCGGCCGGCCTCGCGTTCGGCGAGTGTCTTCAGGTGGCGCAGGTAGCCCGCGATGATGTCGAGGTACTTCACGCCGCGGCCACCGCCCACGTCGGTGGTCTGGTCGACGAAGCTGCTGCCGAGGATGCTTTTCATCGACCGCATCAGGCGGCCGTCGATGCCGTCGACGTACGCGGCCTGGGCCGCGCGGCCGAACGCGCGCGGCGGGCCGTCCTTGTCGTCGCGGCCCTCGGTGAAGTAGAAGACGGCCGTGGGCATCGTGCGGTGCCCGGGCTCCAGCTCGACGAGGCGCATGCCGTCCGCGGCCGGGATGGCGATGGCCGAGTTGGAGGTGCCGAAGTCGATGGCGCAGTACATGGGGAGGGGGGTGGTCAAACAGCGGGGGCGCGATTGTACGGGTCGCCCATGAAAGGCCGTACGATGCGCGGGCCGATCGACCCCTTCCGGAGTTCACTGATGAACCGCTTTCTCGCCCCCTGGTGCCTCGCCGCCACGCTGCTGGCCACCACCCCGTGGACCCTCGCCGCCGACAGCGGCAGTGGCTCCGACGCCCTCGCGACCGCCCGTGAACTCGTCGCGGCCAAGCGCTTCGACGCCGCCATCGAGTCGCTGCGCGAGGTCAACGACACCGGCAGCGCCGACTGGCAGAACCTCATGGGCTACAGCCTGCGGCGCAGCAAGACGCCGGACGTGGCGGCCTCGCAGAAGCACTACGACACGGCGCTGCGCATCGACCCGAACCACCGCGGAGCGCTCGCCTACTCCGGCGAACTGGCGCTGATGAAGGGCGACCTGCCCACCGCCGAGCAGCGGCTGGCGCGGCTCGACAAGGTCTGCGCCCGCAAGTGCAGCGAGTACCTCGACCTCGAGGACGCGGTGAAGCGCTACAAGGTCAACGGCAAGTACGTGGGCTGGTAGGCCCGCGCACCCGCCGCGCCGGGTCACGTCACTTGGCGATCATGCCCAGCGGCACGTTCATCGGCTGGTCGTTGACCTTGAGCAAACCGCCTTCGAACGCGGCCTTCGACACCACCGCCTGGCCTTCGCGCACCACGTAGCCCTTGGCGACGAAGTCGTCGAGGGCCGCGTTGATCATCGCCATGGTCCGGGCCACGGTCTCGTCGGCCGGCGCGACGCCGGCATTGGCCTGCGTGGCCACGACCTTCTTCACCACCTGCTCGATCCAGCCGTCCTCCACCTTGAACGTGGCGGCACCGTAGCCCTTGGTGCCCAGCAGCGCGGGCAGCGGGAGCGCGGCGTCGGCTTCCGTGACGCCCTTCGTGCCCAGGCGGTACGACAGCTCCGCGGTCTTGCCGCCCAGGCGCACGGCCAGGCGGTCGAGGCCGTACTCGGGGTTGTGCACCAGCAGGGTGGCGAGGCCCTTCTGCAAATCGGTGGCCAGCGCCGCGGCTTCGCGCATGGCGGCCTCTTCGCCGGGCTTGTGGCAGCTGAACGAGGACTGCATCGTGCGGTTGAGCAGCGCCTGGTAGGTGGCGCCGTGCAGGCGGCTCAGCGAGACCTGCATGTCGATCTGCTCGATCGCGAAGTCGTCGACGCGGCCCGACATGCCCATCTTGCTGACGGCCGACCACAGGCCCTGGGCGTCGACCTTCGCCTCGGAGTCGAACACGAGCTTCTCGAAGCGCACGTCCACCACCTTGCCGCCGGCCGGCGCCAGCGCGAACGTGATGTTGTCGATGCCGCCGGTGCTGCGCCCCGGCGCGAGCAGCAGCGAGGCGTCGGGCTGCGGCGACACCTCGCCCTGCAGCGCGATGCGGCCCACGCGCAGCGTGCCGTTGGCCTGCTCGGAAGCGAAGTTGACGCTGAGCCCCGGGGCCTCGAACACGTACGACCCGCCGGCGCCCAGGCCGCCCGTCAGGCTGCCGCGGGCGGTGGCCTTCAGGCCCTGCCAGTCGATGTCGCCCTTGCCCGCCTCGGCGTACTTGAACGGCGGGCTGGTCAGCTCGGAGACGTAGGTGCCGCCGAAGCCCAGGACGGTGTGCACCTGGACGAACGGCTTGTCGCCGAAGAGGCGCGCCACCTGCGCGGCGGCCTCGGGCGGCAGCACGAATTCGGTGTCGATGGTGGCGAGGCCCAGGCCCTTGCCGCCAGGCAGCGGGCCGTGGCGCACGTGGTCGCGCCAGGTGATCTGCAGCGGCTTGCCTGCGGGCTCGCCGTCGACCGCCGGCTGCAGCGCGGGGGCATCGAGGCTCGGGGTGCAGCCGATGTCGAGGGTCACCGTGTGGACGGAGCTGAAGAGGCCCTTGCTCACGCTGTTCTCGACCACCTTGATGCCGGGGAAGGGCGCGAGGAGCGCCGCCGTCTGCGACTGGAGCTCGCTCGTCACCTTGCCGCCCGACCAGGCCGCGAAGCCCACGCCGCCGCCGGCCACCACCACCACGAGCGCGGCCGCGCCCACCACTGCCTTGTTCATCGTCTCTCCCTGCTGATCTGATCGTGTTCGTCCGTCCGGGCCCGATGGCCGGCGGTGCGGCAGTGTAAGAGCGCCCCCCGCGAAACACGGGTGGCGCAAGTCACACGCGGGCCCCCGCTAACGGGGGATGCCGCAGAACGTGAAGGCCACGTCGGGCCGGCGGCCGTCGAGCAGTTCCGCGAGCGCGAGGCCCGAGCCCGCGCCGTGGGTCCAGCCGAGCGTGCCGTGGCCGGCGTTCACCCAGAGGTTCGCGAGGCGGGTGCGCCCGATCAGCGGGCGGTTGTCGGGCGTGCTCGGGCGCAGGCCCGCCCAGAAGTGCGGCTCCGAGCGGTCGGCCACGCCCGGGAACAGCACCTCGTAGCGGTCGACGAGCTGCTGGCAGCGCACGCGCGCGGTGGGGCTGTCGAGGCCGGTGTCGTAGCCGGCCATCTCGGCGGTGCCGGCGATGCGCACGTGGTCGCCGAGGCGGCTGATGGCGATCTTGTAGGCGTCGTCGATCAGGCTCACGACACTCGCCTCTTGCGGGCGCTTCAACCGCAGCGTGGCCGAGTAGCCCTTGGTCGGGTAGATGTCGAGGTCGAGGCCCAGCGGGCGCAGCACGGGCGCCGTGAAGCTGCCGAGGGCCGCGACGTACGCGTCGCCCGTCAGCGTGCGCCGGTCGCCCGTGGCCCGTTCGGTGGCCCGCACGGCGATGACACGGTCACCGTCGCGGTCGATCCCGGCGACGTCGTGGCCGAGAAAAAACGCCGCGCCCCGCTCCGCACACAGGCGGGCGAGCGCCTGCGTGAACACCCGCGCGTCGCCCGACTCGTCGGTGGGCGTGTACGTGCCGCCGCACAGGCCCGGCACGTGGCGCAGCGCGGGTTCCACCTGCAGCACCTCGGTGCGGTCGAGCACCCGGCGGTCCACGCCGTGGCTGCGCATCAGGCGGGACGCGGCCGCACCGGTGACGAAGTCGTGCTCGGAGGTGAAGAGGTGCAGGATGCCGCGCTCGAGGCGGTGGAACGAGATGCCGGTCTCGGCCACCATCGCCTTCAGCGCCTCGTGGCTGTACCGGCCGAGCGCGACGAGTTCGCCCACGTTGCGCCGGAACGCCGGCATCGTGCATTGCGTGAGGAACCGCAGGCCCCACCGCCACTGGTACCAGTCGAGCTGCGGGCGGAACAGCAGCGGGGCGTCGTCGCGGGCCAGCCACTTCAGCACCTTCATCGGCGCGGCCGGATGGGCCCAGGGTTCGCAAAAGCTGACCGAGATCTGGGCGCCGTTGGCGAAGCTGGTCTCGAGCGCGGCGCCCGGCTGGCGGTCGACCACCACCACCTCGTGGCCGCGCTGGAGCAGGTGCCAGGCGGTGCTGACCCCGATGATGCCCGCCCCGAGCACGACGACCTTCATGGCGCTCCCGTCCGTGCCGGCACGCCGGCCGGTCCGCGGCCGAGGTTACGCCGCGGCCGATGCCGGGGTGGGAAGCGGGGGATCAGCGCGCGCCCGAATGGCGGTGGCCATCGGCCGGGGCCCGGCGGGGCATCGCGCTGCGGGGCGGCGGGGCGGCATTGCCCGACATCCACAGGTTGGCGGCATCGACGCTGTGGGCGCGCGTGAACGGCGCCAGCCCGACGTCCTCGGCGCCGAGCAGCAGCGCGCCGGCCACCGCCGCTGCGGCCGTGCCGGTCGTGAGGAGTTGTCGGGGCGTGATGTGCATGGCGATCTCCCGCGGCCCGGATCATTCGTGGGGCCAAGGGGGAAGTTACGCTGCCGTCCTGCTCGTCGCCATCCCCATTCGGGAGGAGTTCGTGTAGGACAACGCCGACACATGGCAATTGGCGGTTTCCCGGCCGCTGTTCATTTCTTTGGCCGGGCGGTCGCCCTTGCACACTGAAGGCGAACCGACAGGGAACCACCACGATGAACTTCATGCCACGCTGGGCCTGGCTGCAACAGGCCGTCAGAACCACCCCCCGCTCCCGCGACGACGCCGATGCTGCCGACATGGGCACGGCCTTCGGACTCGACGCGAGCTTCCGCGACGAGCCCGAGGCGCGCCAGGAGCCGCCGCCGTGGTCGGCCGCCCCCCGCCTGTCCCGCCACACCGGGCTGCCGCGCCGCGATTGAATTGAACGAGCCCGTCCAGACGTGAACCCTTGCGTTCACAACGTGGACGGTCCGGCCATACAATTCCCGGATGGCCAAGGTTTCCTTCCGTGAACAGGTGTTGCGCGTCCGCGAGGACGCGATCGTGTCGTCGGTGAACCGGCTGCTCGCGGAAAAGGGGTTCGAGGCGATGACCGTGGACGAGGTCGCCGCCGACGTGGGTATCGCGAAGGCCAGCCTCTACAAGCACTTCCCGTCGAAGGAACTGCTGGCCGCGGCGGCCATGGTCAAGGTGCTGGAGCGGGCGCTCGCCTTCCTGGAAAGTACCGCCAAGGCGAGCCCGACGCTGGCCCCGCTCGACCGGCTGAAGGCCGTGGTGCGGTGGTGCCTCGAGGTGCAGCTGGCCGGCGAGATGCCGTCGCTCCCGTCGCAGAACTCTGCGCTGCGCACCACGCTGATGGGCCACACGCCGTACCTCGACCGCCTGATGACGGTCAGCGAAACGCTCGGCGAATGGATCGTCGCGGCCCAGGCGGCCGGCGACGTGGACGCCACGCTGCCCCCCGAGGTCGTGCTCTACACGCTGTTCGCCCGCGCCTGCGATCCGGTGCTGGGCGTGCTGAAGGCCGGCGGCCAGTACACCGACGAGCAGGTCATCGACCTGCTCGTGCGCACCTGCTTCGGAGGCCTGGCCGCGCGCTGAGGTTCGTGGGTTCGTTCAGCGCACCAGCAGCACGGGCGTGTCGCAGTGGCCGAGCACCTTGACGGCCACCGACCCCATCAGCAGCGACGCCACGGCCCCGTGCCCGCGCGAGCCCATGATGAGCAGGTCGAACTTGCCCTGCTTCGCGACCTTGCCGATCACGTCGGCCGCATGGCCCACCTTGCTGACGAAGTCGGCGTTGAGCGACTGCTTCTTGAAGAACGCGCGGATGGGCTTGAACACACGCTCGGCCTCCTCGTCGTAGTAGGAGTCGAGCAGTTCCTTGCTGACGCTGGCGGCGGCCCGCGCCGGTACGGCGGCCACGGCGTGCAGGACCACGTACTCCTGGTGGCCCTCGATGAACTCGGGGTGCGAGGCCAGGTAGTCGAGCACGCGGCGGGTGTAGGGGCTGCCGTCGGCGGCGATCAGGATCTTCATGGGCTCTCCGGGAGGAGTCTCTGGAGAATCGAGTGTTGCACACCCGCGCGGCCCGGACCCCGACCCGCGTCAAGTCACCGTCTCAGGGCACCTCGACGACGAAGCCTTCCTGGAACCCCTCCTGCTCGCCCTTGCCGCGGTAGCCCAGCGTGTTCGCCACGACACGGCACGAGAACGGCCGGCCCCCGGCCTCGCCCGACACGACGTAGTCGTTCGGGCAGTGAAGGTGGCCGTGCATCCACACCTGGGCCGCAGGCAGGAGGTCGTCCATCGCGTTGCAGAACCCGGCCGTGCCCGGCGTGAGCCCGTAGCGCGGGTCGGCGCTGCGCAGCGACGGGGCGAAGTGCGTGACGACCACGGTGGTGCCGTCGAACGGCACGGCCAGCGCCCGCCGCAGCCAGGCCTGGCAGTCGAGGGAGAGTTCACGGATGTCCTCGGCCAGCATCTGTTCGCCATCGCGCAGCGTCGTGTACTTGCGCAGGTAGAAGTTCGCGGCGCGGAAGGCCTTCTCGCGCGCCTGCAGCTGCTTCGTGACGGTGGGCTCCGACACGGCCAGCGCGTCGAAGTCGCTCCACAGCGTGGTGCCGACGAAACGCACCGGCCCGATCTCGATCACCTCGCGGTCCAGCCATTCGATGCCGAGCTGCTCGCACGTCTGCCGCAGGCGGTGCTGCGTGGGCTCGAACTCCAGCGAGTCGAACTCGTGGTTGCCGGGCACGTACAGCACGCGCGGCCACTGGTCGCCGAAACGTTTCGGGGAGAAGCGGCCGAGGCCGAAGTCGTCGGTGGTCAGATCGGACCCCGCCTGGTACGAGCCGATGTCGCCGGCCAGCACGAGCACGTCGACACCGGTGCCCGGCTGCGGCACGAAGTCGGGGTAACGCTCGAGGTGCAGGTCGGAGAGGAGTTGGATGCGCATCGGCCTATTTTCCCCGGGCCGCGATGCCCAGGCAGGCGACCAGCTGGTCGCGCAGCGCGTGCTGGCCCGCCGGCACGGCGAGGCCGACGGCCACGGCCAGTTCGTCACCCTCGGCCAGCGTGCGGTACACCACCCCCGCGCGCCGCAGGCCCGCGAAGGAGGAGGGCAGCAGCGCCAGCCCGCGCCCGTGCGCCACCTCGGCGAGCAGCACGTGGTGGTCGGCCGGTTCCTTGAGCCAGCGCGGCACGAACCGGTGCCGCGTGAAGACATGCTGGCAGTGGTCGAAGAACGCGGGCTGGCGCGCCCGCTCGAACCAGAAGACGGGTTCGCCGCCCAGGTCGTCGAGCCGGACGACCTTGCGGCGCGACAGCCGGTGGGCCGAGGACATCGCCACCCGCATCGGCAGGCGATCGAGTTCCAGCACGTCCAGGCCGGCCGCCTCGGTGGGCAGGGCGATGACGGCCGCCTTCAGCTTGCCGCCCCGCAGCTGGCGCACGAGCCGGGGCGACGTGTCGGACACCGTGGACACGGCGGTGCCGGGATGGGCCGCCTCGATGCGTTCGCCCAGCCCGGCGAACCAAGCCGGCTCGACGGCGGTGGTCAGGCCGAGCCGCAGCGCGGCCGGCAGCTCCGGGCGGGCGAGGCTCGCCTCGGCGTCGCGCAGCAGCTTCGCCACGCCGCGCGCGTAGGGCAGCAGCGTGCGGCCCGCCTCGGTGAGGCTCACCCCCGTCGTGCCCCGGTCGAACAGGCGGGTGCCGAGGCGCTCCTCGAGTTCGCGGATGGCCCGGCTCAGCGGGGGCTGCGAAAGGTGCAGGGTCTCGGCGGCCTGGCGGAAGCTCAGCGTGTCGGCGACCGCGAGGAAGAGGGCGAGCGAGCGGGAATCCAGGCGGGAGGACATATCAAAAAGGTATCACGAACCCGGTCATTCACGGCGGGCGGCGGTGTTCCTACAGTGGCCGTCATCGCAACCCAGGAGCCTTCGATGACCCCCCACCCCTCCCATGACCGCTACCAGCGCGGCGCCGCCCGGCTCGCCGACGTGGACGGCCCGGCCGGCCTCGCCGTGGTCGAAGGCCTCGCGAAGTCCTTCCCCGATTTCGCCCGCTACATCGTGGAGTTCCCGTTCGGCGACATCTACACCCGAGAAGGCCTGGGGCTGCGCGAGCGCGAACTCGCGACGGTGGCCGCGCTGTGTGCACTGGGCAACGCGGCGCCCCAGTTGCGCGTGCACGTTCACGCGGCGCTGCACGTCGGGTGCACCTCGGTGGAGGTGGTCGAGGTGGTGATGCAGATGGCGGTGTACGCCGGCTTCCCCGCCGCACTCAACGGCCTGGCCGTGGTGCGCGAGGTGTTCGCCGAAGCCGGCATCCCGCTGCCGCTGGCCTGACGGCCAGGGCGACGTCAGCGCCTCAGGTGGCGCCGTGGCACTGCTTGAACTTCTTGCCGCTGCCGCACGGGCAGGGGTCGTTGCGGCCCACCTTGGGCGTGTCGCGGCGCACCTGCTCGACGTGGTAGCGCTGGTCGCGCGTGAGGTCGGACAGGTCGGCGACCGTGACCACCAGCTCCTCGATGGCGTCGTCGAGCGTGGCGAGCGGGAACTCCTTGTCGAGCACCGCCACCACCTCGCGCTCCTCGTCGGTCTCCGTGGGCAGGTGGCGGTACAGGCGGGCGAGGGCGGACATCACCGCGTCGTCGGGCATCTCGGACAGGTCCGGGAAGCTCAGCGCGGCGTGCTGGAAGCCGGCGACCCACGGCATCAGCGGCTGCGACACCTCGGGCAGGCCGGCCAGCGGGTCGACCTCGCCCTCGGGCACCGGTTCGCGCGGGTGTTCCTCGTCGAACTCGAGCACCAGCGGGTTGAACCAGCCGTCTTCCACGATCGCGTGGTTCAGTGCGTTGTAGCGGCGCACGACCAGGGCCGAGACCCGATCGCGCCAGGCGGTGTCGACATCGTCGGGCAGCGGCTGGCCGTCGAAGTCGAACACGAAGGGCAGCCACACGGCCGGCTCGAGCAGCACCGGCTGCACGAGGATGCCGCACAGGAAGCCGTCGAGCATCACGGCGTCGACCGGGGTCAGGGGCTGCGGCGTTTCCAGCAGCAGGTCGTCGAGTTCGGCGAACTCTTCGTCGGTCAGGTCATGGGCAACGGGGGCAACAACAGGCGCGGGCATGGCAGGTCTCGGTCGGATCAACGGCCGCCATTGTCTTACGAAGACGGCCGCCGGGACACCAGTTGCTGCCCGGCCTCCACCAGGCGGGTGCGCAACCACTGGTGGGCCGGGTCGTCGTCATGGCGCAGGTGCCACAGCAGTTCGACGTGGATCCGGTCCACGCGCAGCGGCAACGGCCGCTCGACCAGGGCCGACTGGTAGCCGGTGGCCTCGAGGAACGACGCGGGCAGCACAGTCAGCAGGTCGCTCTGGGCCACGACGCGGCCGGCGGTGAAGAACTGGTTGACCGTCAGCACGATGCGCCGCGTGCGCCCGACCGCGATCAGGGCCTGGTCGACGAACCCGTGCGCCCGGCCGGAGAAGCTGACCAGCAGGTGGTGCGCCTCGCAGAAGGCGTCCAGCGTGAGCGGCGCCTTCGCGAGGGGGTGGTTGCGCCGCATCACGCAGACGTATTCGCTCTCGTGCAGCCGCCGGTGGCGCAGCGAGGCCTCGTCGCCCTGGGCCACGAGGGCGGCCACCGCCTCGGGGAAGTAGCCGACGGCCACGTCCACCTCGTCGCGCTCGAGCAGGGCACGCGGGTCCCGGGTGGTCAGCGGCAGCACCCGCAGGTTGACCTGGGCCTGCGACTGCTCGATCTCGGCGATCACCCACGGCAGCAGGCTGGCCGCCGAGGCGTCCGCCGTCGCGATGCGGAAGTTCGCGCTGGCGGTGCGCGGGTCGAAGGTTTCGGGCTCGAACGCGTCGCGCAGGCGGTTCAGCGCCACCCTCACCTGGGGCCAGAGGCGCTCGGCGTAGGGGGTTGGACGCACCCCGTGCGCCTCGCGTGTGAGCAACTCTTCACCTACGGCATCCCTGAAGCGCTTCAACGCATTGCTGACCGCCGGTTGGGTCAGCGCCAGGCGGTCGGCGGCGCGCGTGATGCTGCGCTCGGCCATCACGGCATCGAACACCCGCAGCAGGTTCAGGTCGAGGGTCAGGAAGTTCATCGCAGATATAAGCAGCGTGTATATCTATGCTTCACAGATTCAATTGGCGGACTTCTAGGGGAAACCCTAATATTCGTTCCATGCGCTGACCGAAGTCGGTCGGCCACACAAACAAGGAGTTCATCATGAGCACCACCACCACGATCAATCTGCAAGTCGCCCAACAACGCACCGCCCCCCGTGGCGCCACCTGGCTCGGCAACGCCTTCGCCAGCCTGTTCAACTCGTTCCGTGCCGCCCCGGCCGAGCGCAACGCCGCCCGTGACATCCGCCGTGCCCGTGAACTGGCCGCCGAATGGAGCCGCCGCGACCCGCGCAGCGCCGCCGACCTGTCGGCCGCGATCGACCGCTTCGAGCAGCAACAAGGCCAATAAGGCCCTGGGGTCGACCCCACCTGGGGTCGGCGACAGCTGCCCGTCGGGCGCCCGAGGCCGTAATCTCGGGGCAAGACGGAAACAGCCATGAGCGCCACGACCCCCTTCATCTCCCACGGCCAGCCGGCCTCTTCCGGCTGGACCGGACGTTCGGCCGCACCGGCGGGTGATCCCCGGAGCCCCACCGAATGGTTCGCCGGCACCCCCGCCACCAGCCACGTGCTGTCGGCCCGGGTGGCGGCCGACGCGCCGAAGGACGCCGAAGGGTGGGCCCGCCGCCTGGTGGGCCACCTGCTCGACGACCCGGCGCCGCGATGAACCCCGCGCTGAAGGCGGCTCCCGACTGGGAAGCCGCCGCGCAGACCCTCATCGACGGCTGCAGCGCGCTCGCGAGCGACGACCAGCGGGTCCGGTTCCTGGACCACGTCTGCCGTTCGCTCGGCGACCGCCTCTATCCCGCCTTCCTCCAGCTGCTGTGCCTCGTCAACGACCGGGCCGACGCCGACGCGCGCCGGTCCGTCGCGCAGACGCTGGTGCACGCGCTCTCCACCGGCCGGCTGCCGTCCGGGCGGCTGGACGCCTGGGGCGGCCACGGCCTCGCGGCCGGCACCGCCACGTCGGGCAACAGCCGCAGCCTGGGCCCCATCGAGTACCTGTGCGCGTGGCACGCCCAGCAGAGCGGCCCGTCGCCGCTGCCGGCCACCGCGTTCGACACCGCCACCCGTTCGGTGATCGCGCTGGTGTCGTCCGACCCGCGGGCGAAAGCCCTCTACTGCAGCAAGCTGCGCCAGGACATCGACGACCCGCTGGGCGGTTCACTCACCCGGTCGACCCGGGCCGCCCTGACCGCGCTGGTCTCCGAATGGGAGACGGGCGGTTCACCCGAGGCCGTGGTGGGCAGCCTGCGCGCCGCACTCCACGGTTCCCCGTTCGGCACCCTCGGCGACGCCCGCGGGCGCTGGCTCGGGGCGTAACACCGCCCGCACCCAGGCCGCGGCCTCGCGGCGCCGCACCGCCAGCGGTCGCACGCGCACCGCGCGCCAGGCCGACGCGTCCACCTCGAAGTGGCTGGACCACACCCCCTCGTAGAACCGCTCGCCGCGGTGTTCGAACCCGAGCGCCCGCAGGCACAGGTGCACCGAACGGTGACCGGGATGGCACACCGCGTGCACCCGCGCGCGGCCGAGCCCGTCGAAGGCGTGGTCCAGCAGCAACGTCCCGCCTTCCAGCGACAGGCCCGAGCCCCACACCTCGGGCACGAGGCGGCAACCGAGTTCCACCTCGTCCGGATCCGCCGGCATCGGCATCAGGTTGAACCAGCCGATGAAGCGCGGGCGGGGCGTGCACATGCGGGCGAGCGCCTCGGGCGACAGCACCTCGGCGGCCTCGGCATAGTCCGCATCGCCCGGCGACAGGTCGACCGCCCAGTGTTCGGCGGCCCAGAGGCCCAGGCCGGGGCGGGCCGCACAGTAGGCCGCCAGCCGCTCGAGGAACATCGCCGTCCAGCGCGGGTCGTCGAACGGGCGGTCGTCGATCAGCAGTTCACGCACGCGCGGGTCCCGGTGCATGTCGACGAGCCGGTCGCGGTCGGCTGCCGTGAAGGGCCGCAGGCGCAGGCGCCCGTCGGAGGACGGCGCGGCGCTCATCCCGAAAACAGCGCCCGCAGCGTGCGCAACACGATCGCGGGGCGCGACTGCACGTCGGCGATCAGCTGCTGCACCATCGACGCGGTCATCAGCATCAGCACCGCCGTGGAGGCCCAGGTCTTGATCGACATCGACAGCGAGAACACGTTGAGCTGCTGCGCGAACCGGTTCACGAGGCCCAGCACACCGTCGATCGCGAACAGCACCACGAGCGACGGCGCGGCGATCAGCAGCGCGAGCAGCATCAGCCGGCCGAACTCGGCCTCGAACGCGCCGGCCCCGGCCGCCTTCAGCGCCGGAAGCTTCGAGAGCACCGGCCACAGCACGTAGCTGTCGAGCAGCGTGCCCATCAGCAACAGCAGGCCGCCGGAGAACATGAAGACGAAGTTCGCGAGGCGCCCGAGGAAGGCGCCGGTGAGCGGGGTCTGCTGGCCCGACATCGGGTCGGTCACCTGGGCCGTGGTGGCGCCGATCTTCGTGTCGATCAAGGCACCGGCCGCCTCGAAGGCCCACAGCACCGAGCCGAACAGGAAGCCGACGCCGGCGCCGAGGAAGGCCTCCTTGCCGAACAGCAGCAGCCACTGCACCTGCATGACCTGCGCGTTCGTGGCGGCCGGCTGCAGCGCCAGCGCGAGCACGCCGAAGGCCACGTAGATGGCGTTGCGCACGGTGGCCGGGATCAGGTCGCCCGTGAAGATGGGCAGCACGAGGAAGGCCACCGCGATGCGGGTAGTCGACAGCGCGAGCAGCAGCGCCTGGTCGGACAGCTTCGCGATCTGGGCGAACGACTCCATCGTGTCAGCGCCTCACCATGCCCGAGAACTCGGCGAAGATGCGGTCGCTGAAATGCACCAGCGTGCCGCCGAGCAGCGACGACGTGACGAGGATCACCAGCACGATCGCGAAGAACTTGGCCGCGTACTGGAAGGTCTGCTCCTGCAGCTGCGTGGCCGCCTGCACGAACGCGATCAGCAGGCCCACGAGCGCGGCCACCAGCACGGCCGGCGCCGACAGCACGAGCACGAGCCACAGCGCCTGCTGCGTGAGCTGCATCGCCTCGGTGTTGAACATCATCGCGCGGCCCCGTTCACTGGTAGGTGAGCACGAGGCCGTGCGTGAGCTTGACCCAGCCGTCGATCAGCACGAACAGCAGCAGCTTGAACGGCAGCGACACGGTGGTGGGCGACAGCATCATCATCCCCATCGCCATCAGGATGTTCGACACGATGAGGTCGACGACCAGGAACGGCAGGAAGATCAGGAAGCCGATCTGGAACGCGGTGGCGAGTTCGGTCACCGTGAAGGCCGGCACGATCACGATGAAGTCGCGGTCGGTGAGCACGGCGGCCTTGTCGGCGGGCAGCGCCTTCTGCGCCGTCTTCAGGAAAAACGCCCGCTCGCGCGGCTGCGCGTGTTTCACCATGAACTCGCGCAGCGGCTCCTTCGCCGCATCGGCCGCGGCCAGCATGCCGCTCGTGCTCGTGTAGGCGTTGGGCACGGCCGTGGCGCGATCGGCCATCTGCTGCCCCACCGGGTACATCACGTACACCGACAGCACGAGCGCGAGGCCGTTGAGCACCACGTTGGGCGGCACCTGCTGCAGCCCGAGCGCGTTGCGCAGCAGGCTCAGCACGACGACGATCTTCGTGAAGGACGTGACCATCACGGCCGCATACGGCGCGAGCGCCAGCAGCACGACGGTGATGAGGGCCGACGACGGGGAGAACTGGGTGAGGTCCATGAAGGAAGGCGGGATTCAGGCGAGCGAGATGTCGGGTTCGATGGGGGCGGGCTCGAAGGTGGACAGCACCTCCTGCACCTGCACGCCGAAGCCGGAGCCCACGGGGATGAGCTGCCCCGCGGCGAGCGGCTGCAGGTCGTGCAGCGGCGAGGCCTGCAGCACGATGGCGCCGGGCCCCGACAGCGTGGGCGTGTCGAGCATCGGCGGCCGGCCGCCGGCCCGCCAGCCGAAGAGGTCGTGCGGACGCGCCATCACCGGCTGAGCGAAGCGCACGGCGGCGAGGTCGTTGGCCGGGTGGTCGCCGTCGTCGCCGGTGGCGGTGACGCCCAGGCGCCCGCGCGTCTCGTGCAACCGCGCGAGGAAGGCGCCGCCCTGGCCGCTGACCGGCTGCAGGCAGCCGTGCCACGTCGACGAGAACGAGGCCGGCAGCAGCAGCACCGCGCCGGGCTCCAGGTTGCGCAGGTCCTCGGCGGACAGCGGCAGCGTGTCGAGCAGCAGCTCGCACACCACGGGCCGCCACGTCCAGCCGGCCAGCGCCTCCGGCGGCGGCACGCGCCGCGCGGCCAGCGCGGTGAGCGGTAGGTGCACGTCGACCCCGGCCTCCTCGTTCGACAGCACGGCGTGCTGGTTGAACATCAGCGATTCGCCGAACGCATCGGTGGCGCCGGACACCGGCTCCGGCAGCAGGCCGGCCCCCAGCCAGTCCTCCAGCACGGGCAGCCAGGCCTCGGCCGCGGCGAGTGCACGCGCCGCCTCGAACAGCGCGCGGCCGGGCGCCGGTTCCACGGCGGGCAGGCTCAGGCCCACGACACTGTCGGGCAACCGGGCACGGAACAACAGGCGCACCGGCATCACGACACCTTCCCCGTGAACATCAGCCGGCTCAGCTCGAGCACCGAACGCGCCTGCAGCTTCGTCATCGCGTTCTTGCGGTGCAGTTCGACCGTCTTGATGCTGATGCCCAGCAGGTCGGCGATCACCTTGTTGAGCTTGCCCTTGACCACCCAGTCGATCACCTCGCGCTCGCGCGCGGTCAGGCGCGCCATGCGTGTCGAGAACTCGGCGTCGGCCGGGGCCGCGCCCGGCGCGTCCGGTTCGCCCTCCACCGGCTCGAAGGCCAGTGCCAGTGCGGACTCCAGGGCCTCGTCCGCGAACGGCTTCTCGATGAAGGTCACCGCGCCCTTGCGCATGGCCTCCACCGCGAGCGGCACGTCGCCGTGGCCGGTCATGTAGACGACGGGGATGCGCACGCCGCGGCGGCGCAGCGTGTCGTGCACCTCGAGGCCGGACATCGCGGGCATGCGCACGTCCAGCAGCAGGCAGGCGCCGGGCCGCGGTGCGGCGAGCACCTCGAGCGCGCGGTGCGGGTCGTCGAAACATTCCACGTCGTACCCGGCCCCTTCCAGCCACCACACGGCGGACTGCAGGAACTCGGTGTTGTCGTCCACGATGTAGACGGTGCGGGCGTTCATGGGGTCTTCTCCTTCTTGATCGCGGAAACCTCGTTCGCGGACATCAGCGGCAGCGCGGCGTGGAACGACGTGCCCGGGCCGTCGTTCCGCGTGAACCACAACCGCCCCTGGTGCAGCTCGACGAACGAACGGCAGATGTTCAAGCCGATGCCGGTGCCGGTGGGTTTGGTGGACACGAACGGCACGAAGAGCGTCTGCTCGGCTTCCTCGCTGATGCCGCTGCCGCTGTCGCGCACGGTGGCCTCCACCTGCGAGCCCTCGACGCGCACGGACAGCTCGAGCCGGCGCGTGCCGGGCGCGTTGCCACGCATCGCGTCGATCGCGTTGCGCATCAGGTTGACGAACAGCTGCTGCAGCATTGTCTCGTCGGCCAGGATCCACAGCGGCTCGGCCGGTGCCTGCAGGTCGACCCGCACGCCTTCGCGTTCGGTCTCCCAGTCGAGCAGGCCCACGCAGGCGCGCAGCAGCGCGGCCACGTCGATGGGCGTGCGCTTCGGCGTGTGCGAGTGCGTGTACTCGCGGATGCGGGCGATCACGCGGGACGCGAACAGCACCTGCTCGGTGGCGCGCTGCAGCGCCTGCAGCAGGCCTTGGCGGCCGTCGGCATCGAGGTCGCCGCGCTGCAGCCGCATCACCGAGCCGCGCAGCAGGTTCGCCGCCGCGCCGATCGGCTGGTTGATCTCGTGGGCGAGCGTGGTGGCCATCTCGCCGATGGACAGCAGCCGCGACGTGAACAGCAGCTGCTCGCGGTCCTCCAGGTGCCGCTGGCGCGCCTGCGCCTCGCCGTGGCGGTCGTCGAGGCGCAGCACCACACGACCGTCGTCCAGCGGGATGCGGCGGGCTTCGAGCGGACGGCCTTCGCAGGCGACGGTGCGCACGGCGGCGTCGCCGTCGAGCAGCGCCTGCAGGCCGCCGAGGCGGCGGCACAGGTCGGCGACCGAGTCGTCGCGGCCGCCCGCGAGGCGTTCGAACGACGGCGCGCGCCACAGCACACGGCCCTGCGCGAGGTCCAGCGTGGCGGCACACACGCCCAGGGCGTCGAGGGTCTCAGGCGACATGGCCGATCTCCGGTCGCCCCGCGGTCCGCGCCGTCCACGGCCGCGTGCCGACGGCCACGCGCAGGCTCCACTGCGGCTCCAGCGCGCGCCACAGGCGCGTGGTGTCGCGCACGCGCACGCACACCTGCGCGCCGGCGCCGGCCGCGAGGGCCTGGCTGCCGAGGCACACGGCCACGTCGCGCGCCGATTCGTCACCCGGGCGCGGCGCGAGGTGGTGCTGGTGATCGGCCGAACGTGACTTCACGAGGTGCGCGCACCACCAGGCCTCGGGCACCGGCACACGCGCCCACCACAGCTCGCCGCCCAGGCGCAGCGCACGCCCGCCCGTGGGCAGCGGCCACAGCACGTCCACGTGGGCCGGGGCCTTCGGTCCGGGCAGCAGCGTGGACGGCGTGACCAGCACCACCCGCCGCTGCCGGCGCAGTTCGCCGAGCACCTCGTCGGCGACCGGCGACGCGCCGGCCAGCTGCTGCAGCCGCGCGACGATGCGCGCGTACAGCGTGGCGTCGCCGCTCGTCGCGGGCAGCGGCGTGACGACGGGCTCGGACGCCTCGGCAGGAGGCTCGTCGTCCTCGTGCGCCTCGTCTCCGCCGTCCTCGTCGGCATCGGCGTCGAGGGCCAGGCGGCCCCGTTCCACCGCGGGCGACGCGTCCGTGCGGGTGCGGAACTCGGGGACCGCCACGTGCAGCAGCGAGGCCACGGCCACCGTGGCCGGCAGGTCGGCCGGCAGAGGGGCGGCGCCCGCATCGGCGGGGGTTCCGGCCTCGACGGCGGCCTCGTGGCGCGGCGCCGCGTTCGTGTCCACGGCCGCTGGCGCAGGCCCCTCCGGACGTGGCGTGCCCTGCACCGCCTGCGCCATCAACGCGAGGGTCGGGGACGTGTACTCGTGCCCGCCGTCGGCCTGGGCCTCGGGCAGGGTCGTGGCCGCCTCCGGCGCGATGCCGAGCGCGGCCACGCCGTTCGTGCGCGGGTCGCCCAGGCCGCCGGCTTCCGCGCCAAGGGTCAGCGCCTCCAGCGGGCTCTTCGGTGCCTCCTGCGGCGGCAGCTCGGGCAGTTCGAGCAGCGCGCGCATCGCCAGCGGGGAGATCGACAGGTCGCTCATGCGGGGGTCCGGTCCGGCGGTCAGCGGCCCGTGTCGTCGCGGCCGTCCACGCGCACATGCGACACGCCGCGCGCGCCGAGCCGGCGCTGCAGCTGCGGCAGGTGGCGGTCGAGCAGCGCGGCGTGTTCGGCCCCTGTGACGACGGCGATGGTCACGCCGCCGGGCCCGAGCGCCTGCACGTCGACCGACGACAGCCAGCGCGGTGCCGCCGGGTCGATCACCTGGAAGCGCGTGGCCTCGCCCGGCGCCACGGCGGGCGCCTGCAGCTGCCGGGCCCAGGCGGCCTGGGACGGGTCGGGGAGGGCCGCCACGACGGACGGTGCCGGTTCGACCACGGCCGCGCGCAGCGGCGCGGCGGGGTGGGCGTCGGCACGTTCGAGCGGGGTGAGGCCCGTGTCGTCCTCGACCAGCTCGGCGCGCGGCACCTCGAACACCGTGGGCGGCAGGATCCCCGCGGCCTCCGGCTTCGACTCACGGGCCTCGAGCAGCTGCTCGAACGCCTCGCGTTCCCGCTTCGGCGCGGGGCGCTGCGGCGGGCGTTCGGCCGGGCGGGAGGAACTGGTGTCGGAGGAAGGGGCAGACGGTTTCATCACGAAGTCCGGGCGAGCGGGTGGAAGGGGGTGCCGCGGCGGGTGTCCTCGGCTTCGGATTCGGCGGCGCGTTCGCGGGCCAGGCCCACCGCGGTGCGGCGGCGGGCGAGGGCGTCCGACACCGCGTCGCGCCGGGCCTGTTCGCGCTGCCATTCCTGCTGGCGTTCGCGCAGCGCGGCCAGTTCGTCGGCGAGGGTTTCCTGGCGGTCGATCAGGTCGTACTCGGCGCGGTCGCGGTTGTCGTCGAGGTCTTCGCGGAACGCGGCGTCCAGCGCCTGGAAGCGGGGCAGCGAGGCCGCGCCTTCGCCGACGCGGTGCAATGCGTGCTGCCGCACCCGCTCGCGCTCGGCCTCGATGCGCCGGGCCTGCGCCTCGACCTCGGCCCGGGCCTCGTCGCACGCGCGGCGCTGCGCGAACACGCGGCGCTCGGCCGCCTCGGCGCGGGCCTGGCGCAGGCGCTGCAGCTGGGCGAGGTCGGCCGGGGAGCCGAGGGTGCGGTCGGAGGTCTTCATCTTGCGACGCTCAGGTGGCCAGGGCCTGCAGCTGGGCGAGCGTGGTGTCGTACGCGGACGCCTCGTCGGCCGGCTGGCGCAGCAGCGCGTGGATGGCCGGCAGCTTCGCGATGGCCTCGTCGGCGAGGGGGTCGCTCCCCGCCTTGTACTCGCCCACCTGCAGCAGGAACCGCACCTCGGCGTGTTTGGCCATCAGCGCGCGCACGCGGCCGGCGGCCTCGCGGTGCGCGGGCCCGGCCACGCGCGTGAAGGTGCGGCTCACGCTCGCCAGCACGTCGATGGCGGGGTAGTGGTTCGCCTGGCCGAGCTGGCGCGAGAGCACCAGGTGGCCGTCGAGGATGGACCGCACTTCCTCGGCCACCGGGTCGGCGCTGTCCTCGTCCTCCAGCAGCACCGTGTAGAAGGCCGTGATGCTGCCGCGGCCGTCGTTGCCGGCGCGTTCGAACAGGCGCGGCAGTTCGGCGAACACCGACGGCGGGAAGCCGCGGCGCACCGGCGGTTCGCCGATCGACAGGCCGATCTCGCGCAGCGCCCGGGCGTGCCGCGTGACCGAGTCCATCAGCAACATGACGCGGGCGCCGCGCGCGCGGAAGCCTTCGGCGATGGCCGTGGCCGCGAGCGCCGCGCGGGCACGTTCCATCGCCGGCCGGTCGGACGTGGAGACGACCAGCACCGACCGCGCGAGGCCTTCGGGGCCGAGGCTGTCCTCGATGAACTCGCGCACCTCGCGGCCCCGTTCGCCGATCAGCGCGATCACGTTGACATCCGCCGTGGCCTGGCGTGCGAGCATGCCCAGCAGCGTGGACTTGCCGCCGCCCGCCGCCGCGAACACGCCGAGCCGCTGGCCCACGCCCACGGTCAGCAGGCTGTCGACGGCGCGGATGCCGGTGACGAAGGTCTCGCCGATGGCCGGCCGGTCGAGCGCGGGCGGCGCCTCGGCGTGCAGCGGCGCGGTGTCGAGGCCCGCGGGCAGCGGGCGGCCGTCGAGCGGCTGGCCGAAGGCGTCGAGCACGCGGCCCTTGAGGCCGTCGCCCACGAGCATCGATCCACCGTCGTGCATCACCTCCACCTCGGCGTCGAGCGTGACGCCGTGCAGCGGCGCGAGCGGCACGAGCAGCGCATGGCCGTCGGCGAACCCCACCACCTCGGCGGGCACCGCCGCGCCGGACGCCGGGTCGACGATGCGGCACTGCTGGCCGATGCGCGCGGGGATGCCCGTCACGCGCAGCATCGTGCCGAAGGCCTGCACGACCCGCCCGCGCTGGTGCACGGGGCGCGCCTTCTGCAGCATGTGCAGCGACTGGCGCAGGTGTTCGTCGAACGAGGCGATGGTCATCAGGCCGTCTCGGTGTCGCGTTCGATGTCGCGTTCGGGCAGACCCAGCGCGCGGCCGATGGCGGCCAGCTGCGAATCGAGGCTCACCACGTGCTGGCCGGTCACGCTGTCGATCACGCAGTCGAAGGCCCCCAGCGTCTCGTCGGCCCGCACGTCGGCGGACAGGCCCAGCTTCGCGAGGCGTTCGCGCGTGGCCTCCATGGCCTCGGGGCCCACGCGCACGCGGGTGGACCGCTGCGGCAGCAGTTCGATCACGGCCTGCTCGACGAGCTTCGGCACCACCTCCGACGCGCCGAGCGACGACGCGAGCTTCTGCACCACGGCCAGCGCCAGCGCCCCCACCGCGTCGCGCGCGGCCTGCTGCTGGACCTGCTGGTCGCGGGTGATGCGGGCGACGACCTCGGTCAGGCGTTCGGCCGCGACCCGTTCGCCGTCGCGCCGACCCTGCTCGAAGCCGGCCTCCTGCGCCTGGGCCAGCGCCTGGGCCACGCGCGCCCGCTCGTGTTCGAGCAGGGACGTGAGCGCCTGGGCGCACTGGATGGCCGACGTGAAGTCGCCCACCTCCGCGGCCGGCACCACGAGCCGGTTGGTGGCCACCTGCAGCGAGCGGCGGCCATGCAGCACGGTGTAGCGGCTCATCGCACGGCCTCCGACTCCTTGCCCGCGATGCCGAGCGCCAGCCGCACGAGCCGCAGCGCCACGGACACCGGCACGGCCCGCGCGTCGGCGGCGGTCGACCGCAGGTCGAGCACGCGGTGCACCGTGGCCTGCACCCGCGGGTCGGCGACGCTCGCGACCAGCAGCGTGCCGCCCCAGGCGTGCAGCGTGTCGCGTTCGGCACGCGCGTCCTGCGGCCACGTGGGAGCCTGCATCGGCAGGCCCGGCACGGCGAGCACCTGGTCGAGCGCGTCGACGCCCACCAGCGCACGCACGCGGATCAGCAGTCCGGCGTCGAGGCACACACGCAGCGCCGGTGCGGCGAACAGCGCGCCGCACAGCAGCGCCAGCCGCTCCAGTTCGGCCGGCGTGCCCACGGCCCAGCCGGGCACCGCGGACAGCGTCTCCCATGTGAACGGTGGCAGCGTCCCGCCTTCCTCGCCCCACACTTCATCGAGCCAGGTGGCCACGCGCACGTTCCAGGCCCGCGTGCGCCGCGCCTCGTCGGGCGTGACCACGGGCCGCAGCGCGAGGGTGGTGTCAGCCGCGCGCCGCATCGACACCTCCACGATCGTTCTGCACCAGCACCAGCGCCTCGCCGCGCCCGGCCTGCCGGCGGCGCCAGCCCCACACGCCCGCACTGCCCAGCAGCAGCAGGCCGCCGAGGCCCGCGACCGCCTGCAGCGACGTGGACAGCGGGTCGGTGGCCGGCCCCGGGCGTGGCGCCGGCACGGCCTCGGCCGGGAACAGCGCGACGGTGACGTTGTCGTAGGGCAGGCCCTCGACCCCGTTGACCACCAGCGCCTTCATCTGGTTGACCTGCCCCGTGAGGTCACGCCCGGCGCGGTGCTTGATGAACACCGAGGCGGAGGCCGGGTGGGGCTTGTCGGTGAGCGGGTCCTTCTCGGGTACCGCGAGGTGCACACGTGCGACCACGACCCCGTCGATGGTCTGCAGCGTGTTGGCGAGTTCCTGCGACAGCGCGTAGGTCAGCCGCGCGCGCTCCTCGACCGGCGACGACACGAACCCCTCCTTCTTGAACACCTGGCCCACGCTGTCGAAGTTGCCGCGGGGGTAGCCGTTGGCATGCAGCAGTTCGATGGCGCGCCCGAAGTCGGCCGACGGCGACGTGATCGCGAAGTTGGCCGCGTCGCGGCCCTCCTTGCGGGCGTCGATGCCGGCGCCCTGCAGCAGCGCGACCATCTCGTTGGCCTGCCGTTCGGACACCTGCCCGTAGAGCTCCTGGCGCATGCAGCCGGCGAGCAGCAACGCGGCACCGAGCACAGCCAGACGGCGGAGGAATGTGTCGAGGCGCATGGTCGGTCAGGACTGCTGGCGGAAGAGCTGCTGCAGGCCGTCGGACGCGCGGTTGGCCACGTTCGAGGTCAGCTGGCAATGGAACATGAACTCCTGGCAGCGCACCGACAGCATCACCATCTCGCCGGGCGTCATCGCGCTGCCGGCCGACACGGCGCGGCTCGCGAACTCCGAGAGCGACGCGGCCTCGTTGTTGACGTACTCGAGCGGCCGGGCCATGGCCTGCAGCGCCTCGTTCGGCGCGCGCACGGGCTGGCCCTCGAGCCGGCTCTGCGACGCCGAGAGCGCCTGCTCGAAGCGGCCCAGGTCGGTGAAGGACAGGCCGTAGCCGGCCTGCAGGCCGGCGCCGGACGACGCGGCCATCGGCCCGGGGCCGGCACCGCCGCCGAGTCCGAGCACCGGACTCGCGGCCACCATCGAAGGATCGACGTTCATCGCGGCCTCCCGCTCACTGCTTGCGGGCCATCGTCTCGAGCGCGCTGCCGACGCTGGAGAGCGCGGTGTGCGAGCTGCTCGACAGGAAGCTCATCTTCAGCGACTCGGCCGACAGCGCCGTGATGGCCGCGGGCTTGTCGTTGCCGTTGCTGATGTCCTCGGACATCGTCTCGATGGAGCTCGCGGTCTTGTCGAGCGTCTGGCCCCAGGCCTCGGCCATCGCCTCGAACCAGTTGTCGGACTTGCCCTGCTTGCTGCTGTTGGTGGAGGGGGCCGCGGCGACCATCGAGAGGGGGTTGATCGTGTTGCTCATGGGAGATCTCCTGCTGGGTTTCGTGGGAGGGAGGGGCGGGTCAGAAGCGCAGCGTCGAGATGACGCCGTCCTTGTCGAGCAGGACTTCCTGCTCGGTGATCGAAGCGAGGCGGTGGCCGCTCGGCAGCAGCGCCCCGACGAAATAGCGCGTGCCGTCGACGGTCACGACGTAGGGCGAGTCGCCCGGCACGATGGAGGCGACCCGCTTGCCGGGGTCGTCGGCCACCGGTGCGTTGTCGGGCGGGGTGGCGGGGCGTTCGTTCTCGACGGCCAGACCGCGCAGGCCGGGCACGTCGCGCCGGGCGCTGGCCTCGGCGCGGGCCAGCTGCGAGAGGTCGGCCACGCGCGTGGCGACATGCACCACCCCCACGTCGGCGAGCGACGTGGCCGGGGTGGTCTCGGCCACCACGCCGTTCATGCGGAACACCTCGCGCACCGCGGCCGCCAGCTGTTCGGCGACGCGCACCTCGACCACGGGCGACAGGTCGGCGCCGGCCAGCTGCACGTCGAGGCGCTGGCGGTCGGCGAAGGTCAGCACGTCGCCGGTCACGCGAAGGCCTTCGCCCGCCGCCGCCACGCGCAGGCCGCGGAACTCGGGCGCGGCCAGCAGGCGTTCCAGGCGTTGCGACGCCGTCTCGGCCACCACCTTCGGCGGCGTGACGAGGCTCGCGAACGCGAGCAGGCCCGTGGCGACGAGCGCCAGCGCACCACCGCCCAGCGCGAGCCACGCCTCGATGCGGCGGCGGGGCCGCGGCGCGGGAGCCGGGGCGGCCGGCGCCGGGGCGGGCGTGTCGACGGGCACAGCCGGCGGCTGCGGCGACAGCGCGAGGGCCAGCGCGTCGTCCCACCGGGCACCGTCCTCGGTGCCCACGGCCAGCACGGTGTCGCCCAGGCGCACCGGCGCATAGAGCGGCCAGTCGGCGGACGCCGGCGCCACGAGCAGCATCCCGTTGAACTCGACCTCGCCGGCCAGCACCTCGAGCCGCACGTCGTACGGCCGCACGTGCAGGCGCACGCGCTGCTGCGCGACGCGCGGGTCGCGCAACACGACCTGGCAGCCCGCCGCGTCGAGGCTGCCCACGTCCACGCGGCCGCCGGCGGCCAGCGCGATGCGCGCGCCGGCCTGCGGCCCCGTGAGGACGCGCAGCTCGAGCGGCGACGGGTTCATCGGCGCGCTCCGGCGTTGGCCACCACGCTGCCGCGCGGGCACCACGTGGGCGTGCAGGCCCCCGACGACTCACCCGGAACGGGCGGCGGCGGGGCGGCGGGCGCCGGGGCCGACGGCACCGCGGGCGGCGGGGTCACGGGTGCGGGCCCCATCGCCGCGGAGCGGCGCTGCGACAGGCGCGGCGAGATCAGGAACATGCGCTCGGTGCGGCCGCCGCTTTCGCGCTGCGTCTTGAACAGGTGGCCGATGACGGGGATGTCGCCCAGCAGCGGGATCTTCTCGACGCCGCTGTCCGAGGCCTCGCGCGTCAGCCCGCCGATCAGCAGGCTTTCGCCCTCGTAGATCAGGGCCTGCGTGTTGATCGACGAGCGCGCCACGATCGGCAGCGCGTCCACGCGCTCCGACGACAGCGAACCGTCCTCCAGGTTCACGAGCAGCTTGATGCGCACGCCTTGCGTGTCCTTGAAGACGTGGGGCGTGACGCGCAGCAGCGTGCCGGCCGACACGTTGAAGAGGTCCACCTCCTCACGCCCGGCCACCCGCACGTAGAAGGTCTGGCTGCTGTCGAACACGGCCTCGACGTTCGAGAGGGTCACCACCTGCGGGCTCGACACGACCTTGGCCGCGCCTTCGGTCTGCAGCGCGCTGATGCGGGCGACGAACTGCTGCGCGTTGCCGAGCACCGCGGAGATCACGCCGCCCTGCGCGATGGGGGTGATGGCCGAGCCGACGATCGACCCGCCCGGCTGCAGCAGCAGGTCCGACGCGTCGCCCTTGCCGAACAGCACCGAGCTCTTCTCGATGTTGCCGCGCCAGTTGATGCCGAGCTCGCGCATCTTGTCGGTGTTGATGTCGATGATCGTGGCCTCGATCTCGAGCGACTGCGGCTCGACGTCGAGCGACTGCACCAGCTGCTCGTAGTACGGCAGGCGCTCCGGCGCGTCGCGCACGATGATCGCGTTGAGCCGCGTGTCGGCCTCGATGCGCACCTGCTGCAGGTCACCCAGCACGAGCCCGTTGCCGCCTCCGCCCACCCCGGCCGCCGCACCGCCGTACGCGGCCATCAGCACGTCGGCCGTGCCGGGTTGCGCGTTCGCGTCGGGCAGGCCCAGCACCGGCTGGGCCGGGATGCGGCCGAGGCCCTGGCCCTTGAGCTTCGGCTGCGTGGGCCGCAGCGGCTGCTCCTGCTGGCCGAGCATCGCGGGGCTGCGCGGCGACGAGGTCACGAGCGAACGCACGATGCTCGCGACCCCCGGCACGATGATCTGGCGCCCGGAGAACGCCACCGTCACGTCGTGCGCCCACGCATAGCGCAGGTAGAAGACCTTGAAGCCCATCGGCGGCTGCACGACCTGGCTCACCTGGCTCGCGCGGGTGAGTTCCTCGACCTGCTCGATGAAGCGGCGCGTGCCGCTCGCGATCACCGCGCCGTCGCGCGTGGTGCGCAGCGTGTTGCGTGCGTCGGCCAGGCGCATCTCGCCGGCCGCGCGCAGCACCTTGTCGGCCACGGCCGGTGTGGTGGGCAGCGTGCGGGCGCCCATCTCGCCCGCGGTGTAGACGTGCATCACGGCGCCGTCGTAGTACATGACGAGGCCGAAGGCCCGCGAGATGCTCCGCGCGATGCCCTCGGCCTCGCCGTTGAAGGTGCCGTTCACGGCGCCCTTGACGGCGGGCGACACCGACACGGGCACGTCGATCAGTCCGAACAGGTCCTGCAGGAACGCGGCGATGGGCTGCTCGCGCGCGGCGAGCTGCACCTTGCGGTCGGCGTACGGCGGCGGCGCGGCGAGGGCCGTGGTGGCGAACACGGACACCAGCAGCGCGGCGGCCAGGTGGCGGAACGACGGGAATGCGGAGGCAAAGGAAGGCATCGCGGGATCTCGTGGACAGGGGTGGGGCGGACCCCGGTCAGGCGGCTTCGAGCAGCGCCGTGGCGGGCGCACCGACACGGTCGGCGACGTCCAGGCGCAGCGACGGCATCAGCTCGTGGTACGACAGCACCGGCACGTCGAAGCAGTCGAGTTCGATCAGCTTGCGCACGTGGCGGCGGAGGTCGACGGTGGTCACGACGGCAGCCACACCATGGGTCTCGACGCTTTGGCGGATCAGGTCGATCACCTGGCGCGCCACCTGCGGGTCGATGGCCAGCTGCTGGACCCCGCCGTTGGTGCGCAGCGCCTGGCGCAGCAGCTCCTCCAGGTCGGGGAGCAGCAGCGTCGCGCGCAACAGGCCGTCGGGTGCGTAGCGGTGGCTGATGTGGCGCTTGAGCGCGATGCGCGCGAACTCGGCGAGCGTGAACACGTCCTTCTCGCGCTGGCCCGCCTCGGCGAGCGCCTCGAGCATGTCGCGCGTGTGGCGCACCGAGACTTCCTCCTCGACGAGGCGGCGGAAGATGTCGGCCAGGCGCTGCATCGGGATCACGCGCAGCACCTCCTTCACGGCCTCGGGGTAGTCGAGCGAGGCCCGCGTCAGCAGCGCGCTGGCTTCCTGGATCCCGAGGAACAGCACGGTGTGGCGGCGCAGCGCCTCGCGCACGGCACCGGCGAGTTCCGCCGGCACGTCGCCCTGCGGCACCTCACCGCGGGCCACCGGCACCTCGAAGGCGTGCAGCTGCCAGCCGTCGCCACCATCCACGCGGGCATGGATGCTGATGCGCGGGAGCGCGAGGCCCAGGGACAGCTGGAAGTGCTCCAGCACCGCCTCGAGCGATCGCGTGAGCGAGGCGCCCTGGTCGGTGCCCAGCGCACGCGGCGGCAGTTCGAGCAGCAGCGGCACGGCGGGGTGGGGCGTGGGCAGTGCCGTGGCGAGCACGCCCGGGGCCGCTTCCTTGCGCTTGACGACGGCATCGAACGCCGGCCCGGAGGCCTTCGCCATGCGCTGGCGCAGCACCGGCGTCATCAGCGCACCGCCACCGCCCAGCACCGCCGCCATCACGAGGAACGTCACCGCCGGGAAGCCCGGCACCAGCGCGAACAGGGCGCAGATGCCGCCGGCCACCAGCAGCACGCGAGGCTTCGCGGTGAACTGCTTGCGCATCGCGTCGCCCAGGTGCTTGTCCTCGGCGTCCGACGTGCGCGTGACGATCAGGCCCGCCGACATCGCCGCGAGCAGCGCGGGAATCTGCGAGACCATGCCGTCCCCGATCGTCAGCACGGAGTACTTCGTCATCGCATGGCCCATGTCCATGCCCTGCTGCAGCACACCCACCGCGAGGCCGCCGAGCAGGTTGATCACGATGATGACGATGCCCGCGATGGCGTCGCCCTTCACGAACTTCATCGCACCATCGAGGTTGCCGTGCAGCTTGCTTTCCATCTCCAGCTCGCGGCGCTTGCGCTTGGCCTCGTCCTTGTCGATGAGGCCCGAACGCAGGTCGGAGTCGATGGACAGCTGCTTGCCCGGCATCGCGTCGAGCGAGAACCGCGCGGCCACCTCGGCGACCCGCTCCGCGCCCTTCGCGATCACGATGAACTGCACCACCGTGATGATCAGGAACACCACCAGGCCCACGACGAGGTTGCCGCCGGCCACCGTCTTGCCGAAGGTGTCGATGATGTGCCCCGCGTCGCCGTGCAGCAGGATCATCCGCGTGGTGGCGATGGCGAGCGAGAGGCGGAACAGCGTGCTCACGAGCAGCACGCTCGGGAACACCGAGAACTCGAGCGGCGAGCCGATGTAGATCGCCATCAGCAGCAGCATCACGCCCATCGCGAGGTTCACGGCGACGAGCAGGTCGATGACGAACAGCGGCAGCGGCAACACCATCAGCGCCACGATGGCGATGACACCGGCCACGAGCACGAGGTCGCTGTAGCGCGAGAGCGTCCCCTCGGGGCGCAGCGACGCGGACTGGAAATACGCGGAAAGGCTCATCCCGGCGCTCCCATCAGAGCATCGGGCGCGCCGGCGCCGGGGTGGCGCCGGCGTCGCGCAGGCTCAGCAGCGCGCGGTAATGCGCCATCACGTCGCGCACGTAGCCCTGCGTCTCCTTGTACGGCGGCACCTGGCGGCCGTACTTCTCGACGGCGCCTTCGCCGGCGTTGTACGCGGCGATCACGAGCGTGAGGTTGTTGTCGAAGCGCTGCTGCAGCGTCTTGAGGTACGCCGAGCTGACCTCGAGGCTGATCTTCGGGTCGTGCAGCTGCGCCTTCGGGGACGTGACCCCGAACCGGCGGGCCGTGGCCGGCATCACCTGCATCAGGCCCAGCGCACCGGCGTGGGACACGGCGTCCGGGTTGTGGCGCGATTCGACGTGGGCGATGGCATGCAGCAGCAGCGGGTCGATGCGGAAGCGCGCAGCGACGTCGCTGATCTGCGGCACGAGCGACAGCGCGCGGGCCGAGGCCTCGCGGCTCACGCCCCGGATCGCGCGGCCGCCGGCCACCGGTGCGGACGACCGGATGACGGTGGCCGTCGGCGCGGCGGATGGCGGCGACACACGAACCGGTTCGGGCAGGACGGTTTCCGGCGGCCGAACCGCCGGGCGGTCGTACAGCCAGAGCTGTTCGGCATACCGGGAGGTGTCGGCGGCGCGAGGCGTTGCGACGGCCTGAGTGCCTTCATCCGTGGAGCAGAATTCGCGAGCGAGCGCAAACTTGGTGGCCACCGTGGGGGCCTGCAACGCTGCGGCCATCCCACCGGGTCCACAGGCCTGGACCGCCGGGCTGAACATTGCCATCGCCGCAACAACTACCGTGAGTAACGGGGACGTCGTTGCGTCTCCCGGGTTGATCCATCCGCCGAACATCGGAACTCCCTTGGGGGTTTTGCCCTCCCGAACCGCACTGCGTCGGTTTCGATGCCGGGATGTTGCAGGGCCGAACCGTCCGATTCGTGACGTGGATCACGACCGTTTGTAAGCCGACGTTACGAGCCGGCTGTCACAAACCAAGGGGGCCCAATAAAGGGGCGAGACGTGTCATCGATGTAAGCGAGCGTTACGCCTCAAACTAGGGGTGGGGGTGGCCGGGCTCGCTTTTCGGGCACGCTTTGCGCGTTTTTGAACAGCCCAGGACCCCCCATGGCCGACAGCAACGACGGTGGCGACAAGACCGAAAAGCCGACCGACAAACGGCTGAAGGACGCGCGCAAGAAAGGCGACGTCCCGAAAAGCAAGGAGATCACGAGCACCCTGACGCTGCTCGTGTGGCTGGCGCTCGGCGCCCTCGCGATCCCGCTCGTGGGGCAGCGTGTGGCCGCGCTGACCGACCGCGTGATCGAAGCCGTCGTGCAGCCGTTTTCGTTTTCCGCACCCGCGATGGGGTGGCTCGCGCTCGAGACCGTGCTGTGGGCCACCGGCCTGCTGCTCCTGCCCGTGATCGTGGTCGGCCTGCTCGTCGAGTTCCTGCAGGCCGGGCCGGTGTTCGCGATGGACAAGCTCAAGCCGAAGGCCGAGCACCTGAACCCGGCGGCCGGGATCAAGCGGATGTTCAGCATGGACAACGTCGTCGAGGTGCTGAAGGCCGTCGCGAAGACCGCGCTGCTGTTCGCGATCGGCTGGCTCGTGCTGCGTTCGCTGATGCCGCAGTTCGCGCTGCTGTCGACCGCGGCCCCCGGCGCGATCGGCGATGCGATCTGGGCGCTGAGCCTGCGGCTGCTCGCGTGGACGCTCGGGGTCTTCGCGCTCGTCAGCGTGCTCGACATCGTCTGGCAGCGCCACAGCTTCACGAAGAAGAACCGCATGAGCCTGCGCGACATCCGGCAGGAGATGAAGGAGTCCGAGGGCGACCCGCACATCAAGGCCCACCGCCGCCAGACCCACCAGGAGTGGTCGCAGCGCAATGCCACGAACGCCGCAGCGCAGGCCAACGTGCTGCTCGTGAACCCGACCCACGTCGCCATCGCGATCGACTACGACCGCGAGACCTGCCCCGTGCCCACGATCTCGGCCAAGGGCGAGGACGACACGGCGCGTGCGATGCGCGAAGCCGCCGAGGCGGCGGGCGTGCCCATCGTGCGCAACATCCCGCTCGCCCGCGACCTGCTCGCGCGCGGCGAGGAGGGCGAGGTGATCCCGCGCGACACGTTCGAGGTGATGGCCGAGGTCATCCTGTGGGCGCGCGAGGTGCGCGAGTCGGTCGAGTCCCACCGCGATCCGCTGAAGACGCGGCCGCGCGAGCCCGGCGCCCGCGCTCGGCGCAAGGCGCCCGGCGAAGACCTCACGCGGTACCCCGACGACATGCGCCCCTCGGGTGCACCCTAGCCAGGGTCGGCGACAGATCGACGGGGCGGCCCGGGGCCCCTAAGGTGCGGACTTCGCTCAGGAGTCCCCGCCATGTCCGCGATCAGCAGCACCCGTTCGTCTCCCGCCGGTTCCTCGACCTCGACCGACGTCCCGTCGCCGTCGGTGCGCATCGAACGTGGCGACACGCTGTCGGGCCTGGCGCGCGAACACGGCACCACGGTGCGGGCGCTGCTCGACGCGAACTCGCAGATCCGCAATCCGGACCTGATCATCGCCGGCGAGCGCCTGAACCTGCCCGGCCGCGGCCACACGCGCCCGCAAGGTCCCGCCGCAGAAAGCGGCGCGACCCTTGCGCAGCTCGGCCGCCACCTGGGCAGCGATGCGGGCGGCTGGATGGCCATCGCCCGCGGCGAGACCGGCCAGCGCGAGATCGCGGGCAGCGGCCACAACGCGCGCATCGTCGAGTACCACCAGACCACGTCGCTGCGCGCGCGGTCCGACGAAACGCCGTGGTGCGCGTCGTTCGTCAACTGGACGCTGGAGAAGGCCGGCCACCGCGGCACCGACAGCGCCGCGGCCATCAGCTGGGCGTCGTGGGGTGACCGGGTCAACGGTCTCGGCAACGCCCACAACGGCGACGTGGTCGTCATCCGCAACAAGGCCTCGGGGCAGAACCACGTGGGCTTTTTTGTGTCCGGTGGTGACGGGCGGGTCACCCTCCTGGGGGGCAACCAGAGCAACCAGGTGAAGGAGTCGAGCTTCGGTCTCGGCACCTATGACATCGTGGCCGTGCGCCGCCCTCCCGCACACCCCTGATTCCCGCCGCGGCAGGGATGCCGCGCCCCGTCCTCCCTCGGTCAACCCCTAGGTTGCAAGCCATCCGGGTGTGGCATTTGTCACGGACGGTGGGGAAGAATGCTCAGCCGTTCCCCGACCGAGCCATGGACAACTTCTCGTCGCAACTCCTCAGCACGCTGCTCGCACTGGCCTTCGTGGGCCTGCTCGCGTGGGTGAGCCTCGCGATGCTCAAGCGCCTCCAGCAAGGCCGCCTGCTTCCCGGTTCCCGCCCCGACGCCGACGAGCTGCGGTTCGTGCGCGCCTTGCCCGTTGGTGCGAAGGAACGCGTCGTGGTCATGCAGTACCGCGGCGAGGAATGGGTGCTCGGCGTGACGGGAGGCGGCATCTCGCTGCTGTCGCGCGAACCCCTGCGCGCCACGTCGTCCGACGAAGTGGCTCATCCAGTGAGCCCGCGCGCATGAACACGCGCCATGTCCGCTTCGACTTCACCGCTGGGGCGCACCCTAGCTATCGCACGCACCAGCTTACGAAAGAAGGACCCTCCGCCTTTAATTCATTCCGTCGACTCTGCAGTACGCGATCGGCAACGGTGGCGAGTGAGTTGCAGGGAGGTCCCGCAACGGCGGCGCCTCAAATCAACGGAATTGAACAGGAGAGAAACATGTCCGGAGCTCTGAACAGCGTGGTGGGTGGTCTCGGTGGCGGCCAAGGTGGCGGCCTCCTGAGCAGCGTCGGCAGCATCGTCGGCGGCATCTTCGGCGGCCCGATCGGCGCGGCCATCGGTGGCGCGATCGGCAACCTGGTCCAGGACGCGGTCGGCGACGCCGCCGGCAAGACCGTCGACAAGCTGCAGAAGGAAGACGGCATGCCGCCGTTCCTCGCGAAGGAAATCAAGAACGCGATCAAGGAAGCCATCGGCGAATCGAAGGACAAGAACGTCTCCGCCGACGCGCAGCACTGCGTCAACAACGACAAGGACCTGCAGGACTGGAGCAAGAACTTCGTCGAAGAGCTCACCAAGTCGATGTACAAGAACGTCAAGGACGAACTCGACAAGAAGGGCGGTTGCGGCGACTCCAGCGAAGCTGGCTCGAAGAAGAGCAGCCCCAAGTCGTGGCTGCAGGCCCTGGCCGAAGGCATGGGCAAGACCCTGGGCCAGAAGGCCGCGAAGATGGTCGAGCTGTCGCAGAAGATGAGCGCCCTGTCCGAGAAGCAGGCTGCCAACGCCGAAGAGGCGAAGGGCCGCGCCGGCGACGGCAAGCAAGTCAGCGACGAGCAGAAGGCCGCCGACCAGAAGCAGGCCACCGCCGACGCGGCCGCATTCACCCAGACCCAAACCGAGCTGCAAGGCGTCTCCCAGGAGTTCAGCCTGCTGCAGAGCGCGTTCTCGAACGCACTGAAGTCCATCGGCGAAGGTCTGAGCCAGATGGGCCGCAAGGGCTGACGTTGCCTTGCATTCACCGGTGCCTTCGGGCACCGCGGCATCGGCGTCCATCGGCGCCGGTGCCTTTTTCGTTTCATCCGGCAAGCAGAAAGGAAATCTCCGCCATGAACAAACTTCAACGCATGTCAGCCATCGCGGGCCTGGGTCTGGCCGTCTGCGCCCTGGTGGGTTGCGGCGGAGGGGGTGGCGGAGACCCGGCCGTCGACCCGGCCCCGCCGCCCTCCGGCGATGGCGGTGCCGTGGTCAATCCGGGGCTGACGGGGTCCTTCTATTTCACGGCGGCCGGGACCGACGACATGTTCCGGGTCGACGCGGCCACGGGTGTGCGCACCCCGCTGCTCCGCGGCTCGACGAGCCGCCATTTCGTCTACGTGTCTCCGGACGGCAGTCGCTACGCGGAGGCCATCAACGACAGCGTCACCGGGCAGGAGAACTCCGAGTACATGGTGCTGTCCGTGTACGAGACCGCCACCAAGAAGCTGCTCACCAAGATCCAGTTCGACGGCTTCGCCGCGAGCTTCAAGTTCTCGCCCGACAACCGGTTCCTCGCCGCGATCCGCTACCCCGACCTGGTGACGCAGGGCACGCTGGCGGAGTCCGGGTTGGCCATCCTGGACCTGGCCGACCCGGCCAACCCGAAGGCCGTGGTCGACTTCTCCCGCACCGGCAGCAACGTCGTCTTCGGGTACGACTGGCTGCCCGGGAACCAGTTCATCTACCTGAGGGGCGACCGCACGCTCGTGACGGGCAGTGCGCTGGTTCAAGGCGGCAACGAAGCGGTCAAAGGCACACTCGACGTGCCCGCAGATCTGTCCGTGGCTCGCAACATCAACGCCAGCCCTGATGGAACGAAACTGCTGCTGACCTTCACCTGGGTGGAAGGCACGAACCACTCCGACATCTGGGTCAGCGCCATCGACGGCAGCGGGTCCCAGCGGTTCTCCACGGGGAAGTACGGTCAAGGCGCCTCGTGGTCACCGGACGGCAAGTTCATCGTCCTGAGCACCGACGCAGGAGCGTTCTCGCAAGGAGGTGCCAGCACCTTCTATTGCAAGCGCTGGTATGCGCCGTCGACAGCCCGCAGCGTCTACGAAAACAGCCCGGAGTCCCGCCCGGTCCAGTACCTGGAGAGTGGCAAGGCCGCCGTGATGCCGTGCTCCGGTTCGGCGTCCTACCTCTACTGACCGCGTGCGGAAGCCGAACCCGGGCGTTCACGGCTTCGCTTCGGTGAGCGACGGGCAAGGCGCCTTCGAGCCCGCGCCATGAGACTGCCCTTCCAGCGCCACCCGCTGCTGCGCCGGGTCGAGGCCGAACCGCCCCCGTGGGCTTCGGGCCCCGGTGACTCCGAGCTCGCGGCCCTGCGGGCCAGCCGCTCCCGCCGGCTCGCCCGGCTGGGTGAGCTCCTGCGGCCCGCGGGCATCGACCTCGGCGGTGAGCCGCTGGCCGCGGTGCAGGCCCTCGATCACTGGACCCGCACCACCTGGCCCGGCCTGATCCGCCGCGCCTGGGTGCGCCCCGGCACCGAGCCGTGGACCGGCTGGCAGCGGGCCACCGGCGAGCAGGCCGCGGCGTACACCCACGCGGTGGACGTGGCCGTGGCCCTCGGCGAACTGGCCCTGCGCGCTGCGCCGTCCTTCGCGTGGGGCGTGGACCGGTACGACGACCACGTGGCCGACGGCGGCCCCTTCGTCGGCCGCGCCGTGCTGCTCGACCCCACCTTGCCCGACGACGCGGCAGCCCCGCCCGTGTGTTCGCCCATCGACCTCGTGGTCATGCGCTTCGAGGCCACGGGCCATCGCGACTTCCCCGATCCGCCGTTCGTGGAGGGGTTGCGCCCCGTGTGGTGGCGCGACCACCGCAGCCTCTACGTGGGGCCCGGCGCGCTCGAATCGACGGTCCCGTGAAACACTGGTTCGACTGGTTGGCGCGGCGCGCGATCCCTCCGCGGTCCCGGCTGCGGGAGCGCCTGCACGGCTACCCGCCCCACGACACGCCCCACGCCGGCCCGTCGTTCCGCTGGACCGATGCCCAGGCCCGCGAGAACCTGTCGCACCTGCTCGCGGTTCGCGAGCAGCGCCTCGCTCACCTCGTCACCTGGCTCGACGCGGAGGGCATCGAGGTGCGGCCGGTGCTGGACGGCGGCGAATGGAAGCCCGCGCTCGAGGCCCTGCACCGATGGGCCAACGACACCTGGCCCGCCGCGCACGACCCGCGCATCGGCAGCCATGGCGTGTGGGACCGCACCTCGTACCGCGGCGACGAGGTCGTGTACGCACTGACCTTCGACCTCGCGCTGCTGATCGGCGAAGCGGTGATCCGGCGCGACCCGCGCTACCGCTGGGATGTGAACTTCGACGAGGTGGACGGCCGCGACGGCATGGCGAGCTACCGCCGCGTGGTACTGTGCGCCGACGACCCCGATTCGCCCCGCGGGGCGCCCTGGACCGAGGACGTCGAGGGCCTGGTCGTGCACCGCTACCTGCACCCGACGTGGGTGTCGGACCGCCTGCTCAACAGCTGGGCGCAGCTGGTGCAGGAGTGCCTGGACCGGACGCCCGACCCGCGCTGAAACCGCACCCGGGCGTCACGCGGTGGGCGTGCCCACCGACTGCTGCTCGCGCCGCACCTGGCCCAGCCCGTCCTGCACGAGCGACAGCGCGATCATCCACGCGACGACGCCCAGCAGCACGTACTTCGTGAGCCCCGGGCCGATCGAGAACGGTGCGTTCCAGATCGCATGGCACACCACCGCCGTCACGAACAGGCCGAGGAAACGCCGTTCCGCGAGCAGGGTGCCGTGGTACGACAGGGCGCCCTTCACGCGCCACAGCGCACCGGCGGTGATCGCCGTCCACACCACGTGCCCGAACGGGGAGAGGCCGCCGCGCAGCAGGATGATGCTGTCCATCGCACCGAAGCCGCCCTTGACCAGCTGCGAGAAGGCATAGCCCGCGGACTCGAAAGCCGCGAAGCCCGCCCCCACCGCCGCGCCGAACAGCAGCCCGTTGAGCGTGTAGCGGTAGCGCACCGAACTCAGCGAGCGCGTGGCGAACACGACGGCGGCCAGCTTGCCGGTCTCCTCGATGAGCCCGGCCGCCGACGCGCCGATGAGGCCGCTCACGTCCTTGCCGAGCTTGAACAGCACGAGCGAGATGACCAGCGACCACGCGCCGCCCAGCAGCACCAGCTTGGCCACCAGCAGCAGCGAGACGTTGCGCGGCGCGTTCAGCTCGTAGAACAGCAGCACCACCGTCATGGGCACGACGAACGAGCCGATGACCATTGCGCCCGGCACGAGATTCTGGTTCTCGAAGTAGCGGTAGCCGCCCCAGAACAGCACGAACAGGAAGGCCGAGAGCAGGAACAGGCGGGCGAACATCCACGGCCGGGGCCAGTCGCACGACACATCGGTGACGGCTGGCGTGGTGCGCAGCGTGCCCGCCATCAGGTGGTCCTCGATCTCGGCCGGGGTGCGGCGCTTGAAGACTTCGTCGAACAGCGCGCCCACGCTGAAGCCGCGAACGGGCGGCAGGCCCGCGAGGCCGGCCACCGACCGCGCGGTGGCGCCCAAGGCGTCGTCGTGGTCAGCTTCGCGCTGTCCGGGCGCCAACACGTGCGCAGCGGGCAACGCCGCACCGCAGTCGCCGCAGAATCGCGCCGACGGTCCGTTGACGTGCGAGCACGCCGGGCACACGCGCTCCGCCGACGAGGCCGACCGCCTCGGGACGTCGCGCAGTTCGAATGGAGCACTCATGTTCACCTCGTCTGCTGCGCGTAACGGAACATCGCGGCCCGGCCGTCCGCGAACATCACGATGGTGGCGTCGTCGGGGCCGCGGGTCTCGGGATTCAGCGTGGCGTTCTGGAAGACGTGGACCACCACGCCCTGCTCGTTGTGCCGGGCGGCCGGCGTGCCCACCATGACCTCGGCCTCGGCGGGCGTGCGGCCCCGCAGCGCGGCCTCGAACGCGGCACGGGGCAACGGCAGCGGGAGGCGGGCGACGGCGCTGCCTCCGGCGGGTTCGGTCGCCGGCGCGCCGCGGCGTTGGAGCGGCTGGACCGGGCGCACCGGCTCGGGTGCCGCTTCACGCGGCGTCGGCGCCGGGGCAGGAGCTTCCGCGGCGGGCCGCCCGCCGCGCTGCTGCTGCGCCTCGATCGCGACGAGCACGGTCAACACCGCGATGAGGGGTGCCGCGATGGCCGCCGCGATGGACCACCGCCGCTGCGCCTGCTGGAAGGCATTCAGGCTCGGCCAGCCGCCGCGCCGCCAGGCGAGTTCGCGGCCGTGGAACAGCAGCCAGAGGCTCACGAGCTGGCCGAGGCCGGGGATCAGCGCGAGCAGGCCGATCCAGACGCGGTTGCCCACGGCCCAGAACGGCGCGATGACGAAGCCGGCCCAGCTGAGGCCGCGCACGCCGTCGGGCAGTTCGACGCGGCGCGCGAGGTCGGTGAACTCGGGCGGCGTGATGGCCGCGACACGGTCCTTGAGCTGTGCGATCACCGTGGCGACCGGAGTCCAGTCGATCAGGCCTTCGGTCCACGCCAGCGCATCGGCCGGCAGGGTGCCTTCGGCGAGGAACCGTTCGGTCTCCTCGAAGGTGTAGGGCCCGGCCGCGCGGGTGCCGTGCCGGATCAGCAGGTTCGCCATTCGTCGTTGTCCTCTCCCTGGGGTCCCGGGCCGCTGTGTGTCGGTCTCGCGGGACGAGGGCAGTCTACGGCAGGGGTGCGGCGGAGCCATCCCCAAAAGGTGTGCGGTGGTGACCGGGCCTGGGGCGCACCCCAGCTAGGGTGCTTCACAGCTATCGCACGTCCCATCTACCGGCAAAGGGCCGCTGCGGCTGAAATCCCATCCGCAGCACACCCCACCTCTCGTCCAACAATCTTTTCAAGGGAGAGCCCTCATGACCATCCAGGCCCAGCTCAACGCCAACATCGCCGTCGGCGGTTGCCAACCGCCGCGTTGCGCCGACCCGTCGAACCCGACCAACGCCAGCACGTCGATGCAAGGTGGCAAGGCGGTGTTCGAGAACGACAACTACCGCATCACCGCCGACGACAACAACACCGTCAACATCTTCAACAAGAAGACCGGCGAAACGTACGAGGCGTGGGGCGACCCCCACATGAACATCGACGGCAAGCACGAGTTCGACTTCTGGGGCACCACCACGCTCCAGCTGGAAGACGGCACGAAGGTGACGATCAACACCACGCCGTTCAAGGACAACCCGAACATGACGCTGTCGTCGAAGGTCACCATCACGAACGGTGACTACGGCGTGCAGATCAGCGGCGTGGACAGCAACACCACCGGCGACCTGAAGATCGACGAAGCCAAGGGCTGGGGCCGCACGCTCGACGCCGTGGTCAGCGACGGCAACACGCTGCAGGAGAACCCGGCCGGCAAGGGCTTCGTCGCCGTGGACGACTGCGGCCGCGTCCGCAAGGTCGACCAGCAGTACATCAACGAGACCGACCTGAAGAAGGGCGGCGCGATGGTGGACAAGCACAAGGATGCCTTCCGCCAGCTGAGCTCGCTGATCAGCATCTTCTTCCAGGGCGGCTTCTGCCACGGCAGCTTCCCGAAGCCGCCGGAACACGACCACGGTGGCGGCCATGGTGGCCACGGCAACGGCGGCTGCCGCCGTCCGGACCCCATCCGCATCACGGACCCGTGGTCCCCGTCCCCGTTCCTGCCGGCCCAGCGCGACCGTGGTAGCGACGACATCCGGATCCGCATGAACCTGAGCTTCTCGATGACGCTCACCCGCTTCTGAGAGACGCGCCACGCCTCCGGGGAGACACACCGGCCTGTCCGCGGGCCGGCCCGAATGCAAAAGGCCTCGCAGCGATGCGAGGCCTTTTGTCCTGGGAAGCGGCGGACCGTCAGACGGCCAGGCGCTTCTCCAGGTCGGCCTTCGTCGCGGTCAGCTCGGCCGGCAGGTGGTAGGCCAGCTGCTGGAACAGCTCGGCGTGCAGTCCGAGTTCGTCGCGCCACGCGGCCTTGTCGATGCCGGTGACCTGGTCGAACTGGGCCTTCGTGAAGTCGAGGCCGGTCCAGGTGAGGTCTTCGTAGCGCGGGGTCACGCCGAAGAGGTTTTCTTCGCCCTGGCCCTTGCCTTCGACGCGGTCCAGCATCCACTTCAGCACGCGCATGTTGTCGCCGTAGCCCGGCCACACGAACTTGCCGTCGGCGCCCTTGCGGAACCAGTTGACGCAGTAGATCTTCGGCAGCTTCGCGCCCGACTTCTCGAGCTTGGCGCCGAGGTCCAGCCAGTGCTGGAAGTAGTCGCTCATGTTGTAGCCCATGAACGGCAGCATGGCGAACGGGTCGCGGCGCACCACGCCCTGCTGGCCCGCGGCGGCGGCGGTGGTTTCCGAGCCCATCGTGGCGGCCATGTAGACGCCTTCGTTCCAGGTGCGGGCCTCGGTCACGAGGGGCACCGTGGTGGAGCGGCGGCCGCCGAAGATGAACGCGTCGATGGGCACGCCGGCGGGGTTGTCCCACTCGGCGTCGAGCGCCGGGTTGTTCAGCGCGCCGACGGTGAAGCGGGCGTTCGGATGCGCGGCCTTGGCGCCGGTTTCCTTCGCGATCTGCGGCGTCCAGTCCTTGCCTTGCCAGTCGATGGCGTGGGCCGGAGGCGTGTCGGTCATGCCTTCCCACCACACGTCGCCGTCGTCGGTCAGCGCCACGTTCGTGAAGATCACGTCGCGGTTCAGGCTGGCCATGCAGTTGGCGTTGGTCATGCTGTTGGTGCCCGGGGCCACGCCGAAGTAGCCGGCTTCGGGGTTGATGGCGTACAGGCGGCCGTCGGCCCCCGGCTTGATCCAGGCGATGTCGTCGCCGATGGTGGTGACCTTCCAGCCGTCGAAGCCGGCGGGCGGGATCAGCATCGCGAAGTTGGTCTTCCCGCAGGCGCTCGGGAACGCGGCCGCGACGTGGTGCTTCTTGCCTTCGGGCGACGTGACACCCAGCACCAGCATGTGTTCGGCGAGCCAGCCCTGGTCACGCCCCATCGTGGAAGCGATGCGCAGCGCGAAGCACTTCTTGCCCAGCAGCGCGTTGCCCCCGTAGCCCGAGCCGTAGCTCCAGATTTCCTGGGTCTCGGGGTAGTGGACGATGTACTTCGTGGTGTTGCAGGGCCAGCTGACGTCCTTCTGGCCGGCTTCCAGCGGGGCGCCCACGGTGTGCACGCACGGGACGAAGTGGCCCTCGGCGCCCAGCACCTCGAGCACGGCCTTGCCCATGCGCGTCATGATCTTCATGTTGACGGCCACGTACGGGCTGTCGGACAGCTCCACGCCGATGTGGGCGATGGGCGAGCCGAGCGGGCCCATGCTGAACGGCACGACGTACAGCGTGCGGCCACGCATCGCGCCCTTGAAGAGCGCCTTGTCGCCGGTCTGCAGCAGTTCGCGCATCTCGGCCGGGGCCATCCAGTTGTTCGTGGGGCCGGCGTCTTCCTTCTTCGCGGAGCAGATGAAGGTGCGGTCTTCCACCCGGGCGACGTCGCTCGGGCTGCTCTGGGCCAGGTAGCTGTTCGGGCGCAGCTCGGGGTTGAGCTTCTTGAACGTGCCGGCGGCCACCAGCTGGGCGCAGAGGCGGTCGTATTCCTCGGTGCTGCCGTCGCACCAGTACACGTCCTTCGCCTCGGTGAGCGCGGCGACGTCGGCCACCCACGAGATCAGGCGGTTGTTCTTCACGTAGGCAGGGACGTTCAAGCGCAGCCCTTCCAGCTTCGGTTGGTTCATGGTGCTTCCAATCATCAAAGTTAAAAACGGAATCGGGCGAGCCTCGCGCCGGCCTGCGCTCGCAGGCCACGTTGGGGGGCTCGCCCCATGCCGCTTTTGCCCATTCGGGTCGGCCTTCCGGCCGAAGGGTGAGGGGCCGGGAATCGGGTCGGACGGAGTCATTCGAGGGATAAACGAACGACCGTCAACTCATTGTGTTGCCATTGTCCGGCGGGGGACCTCACCGTGCATCGGGGGGTCATGCAAGGTTTGCATAAGCCCATGTCACCGGGCGTCAGGGCGGTCCAAGGGGTGAAAGGAGCACTCCACGATGTGGAATTTCCGGGCAAATGAGGGTCCTGGCCCGGCCGAAGTAGACGGTCGTGCAGTGAAAACCACTAGCGGAAAATCGTTGCCCGGACGCGACGGGCCGGGCGAGCCGCGGACCGATCAGCGCGTCAGCGGCAGGGCGGCACCCATCGCGGCGAACAGGCCGCCGCACACGCGGTTGAAGGTGCGGCCGGTGCGTTCCAGCCACGGCCGCACGCGGTGCGCCAGGCGGGCCAGCAGGACCTCCACCACGGCCTCGATGCCGGCGAAGGTGCCGGCCAGGATGGCGAACTGCAGCAGCAGGCCGCGGGCGGGGTCGATGAATTGGGGCAGGAAGGCGCCGTAGAACAGCAGCACCTTCGGGTTGGAGACGGCGGAGAACAGGCCCTGGCGGAACAGCGCGCGCCCGCGGTTGTCGAGCGCCTCGCCCGCGGTGGCGGCGTCGAGCTTCAGCGGCGGCGCGCGCCACAGCTGGATGCCGAGCCACACGAGGTAGGCGCCACCCACGACCTTCAGCACGGTCAGCGCGCCCGAGGCCGTCTGCAGCAGGGCGCCGATGCCCAGCATCGACAGCGCGATCAGCCCGACGAACCCCACCGCCCCGCCGGCCACCGTGAACAGCGTGCGGCGGTGGCCGTGCAGCGCGCCGTGCGTCAGCACCAGCAGGCTGTTCGGCCCGGGCGTGAGCGACAGGCCGACCACGGCCAGCAGGTAGATCAACCAGGTGTGAAGCGCCATGCCCGGCAGTCTACGACCCGGATCAGGTCACCGGGGCCGGGTTGAACAGCACGAGCGCGTTGTGAAGCTTCCACTGCTCGGCGTACGTCTGCTTGCGGCCGCTGGCCACGTCGAGCATCAGGCGGAACATCTCCCAGCCCACGTCCTCGATGGTGGCCTCGCCGTCGGCGATGCGGCCGGCGTTGATGTCCATCAGGTCGTGCCAGCGGCGGGCGAGGTCGGAGCGCGTGGCCACCTTGATGACCGGGCACTCGGCCAGGCCGTACGGCGTGCCGCGGCCCGTGGTGAACACGTGCAGGTTCATGCCGGCGGCCAGCTGCAGCGTGCCGCAGATGAAGTCGCTGGCGGGCGTGGCGGCGTAGATCAGGCCACGCTGCTTGAGCTTGTCGCCCGGGGACAGCACACCCGAGATCGGCGAGGAGCCGCTCTTGACGATGGAGCCCATGGCCTTCTCGACGATGTTCGAGAGGCCGCCCTTCTTGTTGCCGGGCGTGGTGTTGGCGCTGCGGTCCACGCGGCCCTTGTTCAGGTACGCGTCGTACCAGGCCATCTCGCGGATCATCGCGTCGGCCACTTCGGGCGTGGTGGCGCGCGAGGTGAGCTGGTCGATGCCGTCGCGCACCTCGGTCACTTCCGAGAACATCACGGTGGCGCCAGCGCGCACCAGCAGGTCGGTGCAGAAGCCCACGGCGGGGTTGGCAGTGACGCCCGAGAACGCGTCGCTGCCGCCGCACTGCACGCCCACCACCAGCTCGCTGGCGGGCACGGTCTCGCGGCGGCGCTTGTTCAGGCGCTCGAGGTGGAACTTGGCGGACTCGAGCACCGAATCGATCATCGACAGGAAGCCGACGTGTTCGTTGTCCTGCAGGCAGACGACGTCGAGGTCTTCGGCCTCTTCCTCGCCGCGTTTGTCGACGATGGGGATGGTGCCCGGGGGCATCAGGCGCTCGGGCTGCAGCTTCTCGCAGCCGAGGCTCACCACCATCACCTCGCCGCCGAAGTTCGGGTTGAGGCTGATGTTGCGCACGGTGCGGATCGGGATGATCGCGTCGGGCGCGTCGATGGCCACGCCGCAGCCGTACGTGTGCTCGAGGCCCACCACGTCGTCGACGTTCGGGTACAGCGGCAGCAGTTCCTTCTTGATGCGGGCCACGGCGAAATCGACGACCCCGGCCACGCACTGCACGGTGGTGGTGATGGCGAGGATGTTGCGCGTGCCCACCGAACCGTCGGCGTTGCGGAAGCCCTCGAAGGTGTAGCCCTCGAGCGGCGGCATCGCGGGCGGCTTGACGGTGGCGATGGGCAGGTTGTCCAGCTCGCGCGCGCCGGGCATCACCAGAATCTTCTCGTGCACCCAGCTGCCCGCGGGGATGGCCTTGGCCGCGTAGCCGATGGCCACGTTGTAGCGGCGCACGACACCGCCCTCGGGCAGGTCTTCCAGGGCCACCTTGTGGCCTTGCGGCACGTGGTCCTTCAGCACCAGGCCGTTCGGCAGCACGGTGCCGGCCGGCAGGCCGCCGTCGTTGGCGACGATGGCGACGTTGTCCGCGTCATGCATGCGGATCGTGTGGGGAGGGCGGGCGACGTGCTGGTCCATGGCGTGCGACTCGGTCTGGCGAAGGTAAAACAGCGTTGTAAGTTGTCGTACAACAGAATGTCGATGGTCGGGTTTCCGGGGTCGGCTGTCAAGGAACCGACAGAAGGGACAACGCCCGTCCCAGTGTCATCGGACACCGGGACGGGCGCTTCGGCAAGCGGCGAAAGCCTTATGCCGAGGTGTACGCCGTCTTCACCGTGGTGAAGAACTCGGCGGCGTACTTGCCCTGCTCGCGCGGGCCGTAGCTCGAACCCTTGCGGCCGCCGAACGGCACGTGGTAGTCCACACCCGCCGTCGGCAGGTTGACCATCACCATGCCGGCCTGCGCGTGGCGCTTGAAGTGCGTGGCGTGCTTGAGCGACGTCGTCGCGATGCCCGAGGCCAGGCCGAACGGGGTGTCGTTCGCCAGGTGCAGCGCTTCGTCGTAGTTCTTGACCTTCTGCACGCTGACCACCGGGCCGAAGATCTCTTCGGTGTTGATGCGCATCGTGGGCGCCGTGTCGGCGAACAGGGCCGGGGCCATGAAGTAGCCGGGCTGGCCGTCGACGTTCGTCGGGATGGCCTGGCCGCCGGTGACGAGGCGGGCGCCTTCGTCCTGGCCGATCTTCACGTACTCGAGGTTCTGCGCCAGCTGGCGGTCGTCCACGACCGGGCCGATGTCGGTGCCGGCCTTGCGGGCGTCGTCGACCTTCAGCGTCTTGATGCGTTCGGCCACGGCGGCCACGAACTTGTCGTGGATGCCTTCGGTGACGATCACGCGCGACGAGGCCGTGCAACGCTGGCCGGTCGAGAAGAAGCCGCTGTCCACCGCGCAGTTGACGGCGACCGCGAGGTCGGCGTCGTCCAGCACGACGAACGGATTCTTGCCGCCCATCTCGAGCTGGAACTTCGCGAAGCGCGACACGCACGCGGCCGCGACACGCTGGCCGGTGGCCACCGAGCCGGTGAAGCTGATGGCGTTGACGCGCTTGTCCTCGAGCATCGTGGCGCCCACTTCGGTGCCGCGGCCCATCACGAGGTTGAACACGCCGGCGGGGATGCCGCTGCGCGAGATGATCTCGGCGAGCGCCCAGGCCGAACCCGGCACGAGTTCGGCCGGCTTGAACACCACGGCGTTGCCGTGGGCCAGCGCCGGGGCGATCTTCCACGCGGGGATCGCGATCGGGAAGTTCCACGGCGTGATCAGGCCGACGACACCGACCGGCTCGCGCGTCACTTCCACGCCCACGCCCGGGCGCACCGAACCGAGCACCTCACCGGCCTGGCGCAGGGCCTCGCCGGCGAAGAACTTGAAGATGTTGCCGGCGCGGGTGACTTCGCCGATGGCTTCGGGCAGGCGCTTGCCTTCCTCGCGGGCCAGCAGGTCGCCGAGCTCGGCCTTGCGGGCGAGGATCTCGGAACCGATGGCGTCGAGCGCGTCGAAGCGCTGCTGCGGCGTGCTGAGGCCCCAGCCGGCGGCGGCGGTTTCGGCCGCGGCGATGGCCGTCTTCGTCTGCGCGGCGTCGGCGAGCGCGTACTCGCCGATCAGGTCACGCGTGTCCGACGGGTTGATGTTGCGGGTGGCGCGGGGTCCGTCGACCCACTCGCCACCGATGAGGTTCTGTTTCATCGGCGGGTCTCCGTGAACGGATTACTGGGGACCGAGCTTGGCGATCAGGGCGCGCAGGTCCTCGACTTCGTTCGCCTTGAGGTCCGAGATCGGCGGGCGCACCGGGCCGGCCGAGTGGCCGATGATGGTGGCGCCGGCCTTCACGATGCTCACGGCGTAGCCGTGGCCGCGGTTGCGGATCTCGAGGTAGGGCAGGAAGAAGTCCTTGATCAGGCGGTCCGTCGTCGCGAGGTCGCCCTTGGCGTACGCGTTGTAGAACTCCATCGCGGTCTTCGGGATGAAGTTGAAGACGGCCGACGAGTACACCGGCACGCCGAGCGCACGGTAGGCGTGGGCGAAGACTTCGGCGGTGGGCAGGCCGCCCAGGTACGAGAAGCGGTCGCCGAGGCGCTGGCGGATCGACACCATCAGCTCGATGTCGCCCACGCCGTCCTTGTAGCCGATCAGGTTCGGGCACTGCTCGGCCAGCTGCTCCAGCGAGGCGGGCGAGAGGCGCATGCCGGCGCGGTTGTAGACGATCACGCCGATCTTCACGGAGGCGCAGACGGCCTTCACGTGGGCGATCAGGCCTTCTTGCGAAGCTTCGGTCAGGTAATGCGGCAGCAGCAGGATGCCTTGCGCGCCGGCCTTTTCGGCGGCCTGGGCGTACTGGATCGCGAGCGTGGTGCCACCACCGGCGCCGGCCACGATGGGTGTGTCGCCCTTGCAGGTGTCGACGGCGGTGCGGACCACCTCGGTGAACTCACCCGGTTCGAGCGAGAAGAACTCACCCGTGCCGCCGGCGGCGAACAGCACCGTGGCGCCATAGGGCATCAGCCATTCGAGGCGCTTCGTGTACGCGGCCTTGTTGAACTGGAGGTTCGCGTCGAAGTCGGTCAGCGGGAAGGACAGCAGACCGGACGAAAGGGCTTGTTTCAGCTCTTGGGGGTTCATGGAGACTCCGAGTGAGGATGCCCACTCATGGCGGGCGAGGCAGTGCGACGTCCGCACGTTGTATGTCATCGTACAACTAACCACCGGAAACGCAAGCGTTGGAAGTGCTGGTTAACCCTGATACCCGGGGGGAACCGGGCTGGAGATGATGCCCATTCCTTCCGCTTGTTGTCTGACAACTGACGACAAACGCGTTTGCCGCTTGTCCTGGAGTTATTCGATGTCCGCTCGCCGTTCCTTCCTCGCCCACGCCGCCGCCATCGCCGCCGGCCTCGCCGTCGTGTCCACCCCGTCGTTCGCCCAGGACGCGTGGCCCTCGAAACCCATCAAGCTCGTGGTGCCCTTCGCCCCGGGCGGCACGTCGGACATCCTGGCCCGCCACGTCGCGGCCCAGCTGCAGATCGCGCTGAAGCAGACCGTGATCGTCGAGAACAAGGCCGGCGCCGGCGGCGTGATCGGCGCCGACAGCGTGGCCAAGTCGCCCAACGACGGCTACACGATCCTGCTCGGCACGGTCGCCTCGCACGCGATCAACCCGGCGCTGTCCGCCAAGATCCCCTACAACGCCTCGAAGGACTTCGCCCCGATCATCCGGCTCGGCAGCATCGCCAACGTGCTGATCGTGACCGCCACCGAACCGTCGAAGACCGCGAAGGAACTGATCGCCCGCGCCAAGGCCAAGCCCGGCTCGTACGCCTTCGCGTCGGCGGGGCAGGGCACGTCGCAGCACATGGCGGGCGAGACGCTCAAGGTGCTCGCCGGCATCGACATCCTCCACGTGCCCTACAAGGGCAGCGGCCCCGCCATCCAGGACGTGATCGCCGGCCAGGTGCCGATGAGCTTCGAGACCGTCACCGTCGCGCTGCCGCACATCCAGGCCGGCAAGGTGCGGGCGCTGGCCGTCACGTCGGCCAAGCGCACGCCCACGCTGCCGGATGTGCCCACGCTGCAGGAAGCCGGCGTCGCCGGGTTCGACGTGGTGAGCTGGCAGGGCCTCTTCGCCCCGGCCGGCACCGCGCCCGCGATCGTCGACCGCCTGAACAGCGAACTGCAGAAGATCCTCGCGACCACCGAGACCAAGGCGAAGATGTACACGCTGGGCCTCGAGTACGCGCCCAACACGCCGAAGCAGTTCGGCGACTACCAGGTGGCCGAGCAGGCGAAGTGGGTCAAGATCGTCAAGGCCGGCAACGTGAAGATCGACTGACCATGAGCACCCGCCCCCGCGTCCTGCAGCACGGCCGCCTGCTGCCCGAACTGGAACAGGAACTGGCCGCCGACTGCGACCTGACCCTGCTGCCCCCGGCGGCCGAACGCGCCGCGTTCCTCGCGGCCCGCGGCCCCGAGTTCACCGGCCTCGTCACGTCGGGCGCCTTCGGGGCCGACGCGGCGCTGATCGGCGCGCTGCCGTCGCTGAAGGTGATCTCGAGCTTCGGCGTGGGCACCGACGCCCTCGACCTCGCCGAGGCCGCACGCCGCGGCATCGCGGTGGGCAACACCCCCGACGTGCTCAACGACTGCGTGGCCGACCTCGCGATGGCCCTCGTGCTCGACGTGGCACGGGGTGTCGCCGCGGCCGACCGCTTCCTGCGCCGTGGCGACTGGCTGAACGGCCGCTTCCGCCTCGCCCAGCGGGTCAGCGGACGGCGCCTCGGCATCGTGGGCCTCGGCCGCATCGGGCGCACCATCGCCAAGCGGGCGGGCGGGTTCGACATGGACATCCGGTACCACAGCCGCCGCGTGGTGGCCGACGCGCCGTGGCAGCACGAGCCGTCGCTCACGGCGCTGGCCTCGTGGTGCGACTTCCTCGTGGTGATCGTCTCGGGTGGCCCGGAGACGCGCCACCTGGTCAACGCCGACGTGCTCGACGCGCTGGGCCCGCAGGGCTTCCTGATCAACGTCGCCCGCGGCAGCGTGGTCGACGAGGCGGCGCTGGTGAAGGCGCTGCAGGACGGGCGCATCGCCGGCGCGGGCCTCGACGTGTTCGACCGCGAGCCGAACGTGCCGACCGAGCTGATCGCGATGGACAACGTGGTGCTGCTGCCCCACGTGGCCAGCGGCACGGAACAGACCCGCCGCGCGATGGCCGACCTCGTGCGCGAGAACCTGCGCGCGTTCTACCGCGACGGCCGGGTGCTCACGTCCGCGCTCTGAGGCGCTCAGTCGTCCCGGGGCTCTCCCAGGAACCGGTCGGCGGCCCGCACCGGGCAGTCGTCGCGCGCCGATTCGTCCAGCCACAGCTTCGCGGCGAACTCGTCGGCATCGGCCGTCTTCAGGCGCGGCTCCTGCTCCTGCAGGCGGTCGCTGCAGGCTTCGCACCAGGCCCAGCTGTCGGGAGATTCGGGGATCGCGCGGCCTCGGTTCATCGGGACTCCTGAAGGAAACGGGGAGGGCCGCAATCTATCGGCGCGCCCCGCCGGCCGCACCTGCCATGCCTTACAGCTTGCCCCGCCCGGGAACGTAAGATTCGCTTCCATGAACCGCCGCCCGCTCCTGATCTCGCTGCTGGCCACCGCACTTCCCGCCGTGGCCGCCCAGAAGAAGTCCCTCGCCGACCCGCTGCTGCTCGGGGTCGAGCAGTCCCTCGTCGACGCCGGCCTCGCCCAGGCCTTCCAGAAGGCGTTCGGGCGCGACACCGGCGTCGCGGTGAAGCTGATGCCCGGCACCAGCGCCTCGGTGCTGTCCGCGCTGGAACAGGGCGACGTGGACTCGTCGATGACCAACGCGCCCGAGATCGAGAACCGCCTCGAGAAGCAGGGCCTCGCACACGACCGCCACGTGATCGCCGGCGGCGACTTCGTGCTCGTGGGCCCGGTCGAAGGCAAGGGCAAGAAGGCCACCGACCCGGCCGGCCTGCTGGGCGAACGCGATATCGGCGTGGCCCTGGCGAAACTCGCCGAGGCCAAGGCCCCGTTCATCGCCCCGCTGCCGGGCTCGAGCGCCAACCTCGGCGAACTCGCGCTGTGGCGCGCCGCGAAGGTCGCCCCGGGCAACCCGTGGTACCTGAAGGCCCCGGCCGGCACGGACCCGCTCGCGCTGGCCATCTCCACCGGCGCGTACACCGTGGTGGACCGTGGCGTGTGGCTCAAGCGCGGCGCCAAGCCCCTCGCGATCATCGTCGAGGGCGACCCGCGCATGGCCAGCGAGGTCGTGCTGATGCGGTCGTTCCGCGTGAACCATCCCGCGGCCAAGCTCTTCGGCCAGTGGGTCAGCGGACCGAACGGCCGCCGCGTGGCGGGCAGCGCCCGCGGCTGGAAGGGCACGAAATGACGGCGACCCTGCTCAGCGTGAACCGCGCGAAGGCCACCGAGATCGAGATCGGCGGCCGCCCGGTGCTCACCGGCATCCTCAAGCGGTCGGTGGACGGTCCCGTGGCGGTGCGCCCGATGGGCCTCGACGGCGACGAACAGGCCGACCTCTCGGTGCACGGCGGCCTCTCGAAGGCCGTGTACGCGTACCCGAGCGAACACTACCCGTTCTGGCAGACCGTGCGCGCACAGGCGAAGGTGGCCGGCTGGAACGACCCGCTGCCGCATGGCGCGATGGGCGAGAACCTCACCCTCGCGGGCCTGCTGGAGACCCAGGTGTGGGTGGGCGACCTGCTGAAGTTCCCCGACTGCACGCTGGCGGTGAGCGAGCCGCGTTTCCCGTGCTTCAAGTTCAACGCGGCCATGGGGTTCAACCAGGCGGTGAAGCTGATGGCCGCGAACGCGTGGTGCGGGTTCTACCTCGCGGTGCGCGAGCCGGGCACGATCAGCGCCGGTGAGACGTTCGAGGTGATCCCCGGGCCCCGCGAGGTGGGGATCGAGGAGATCTTCCGGGGCAAGACGGGCGCGCACAAGCGCTGAGCGCCCCCCAAACCCCGTCATCCCGGCGAACGCCGGGATCCACCGGCGCCGCAGCGCGCCCGCCGGCAGTGGGCCCCGGCGTTCGCCGGGGTGACATCGTTCAACCGAGCGCCGGATAGTCCGTGTACCCCTCCGCCCCACCGCCATACAGCGACTTCGGGTTCAGGTCCGCCAGCGGCTTGTCGTCCTTCAAGCGCCGCACCAGGTCCGGGTTCCCGATGAACGGGCGACCGAAGGCCACGATGTCGGCAGCGCCCGACGCCACCACGTCCATCGCCATCTGCCGGTTGTACCCGTTGTTGACCATCCAGGCGCCGGCCTCGTGGCCCGCCTTGTAGCGCGTGCGCAGCGCCTCGTAGTCGAACGGGGCCACGTCGCGCGCGCCGCCGGTCTGGCCTTCGATCACGTGCAGGAACGCGATCTTCAGCGGGGCGATGCGCTCCACCGCGCGGTCGAACAGCGCCTGCGCGTCGCTGTCCTGGCCGGCGTCGTTGACGGGCGTGACCGGGCTCAGCCGCAGGCCGGTGCGGCCGGCGCCGATCTCGGCCACCACCGCCTCCATCACCTCCACCAGCAGGCGCGTGCGGTTCTCGATGGTGCCGCCGTAGGCATCGGTTCGGTCGTTGATGCTGTCGCGCAGGAACTGGTCGATCAGGTAGCCGTTGGCGCCGTGCACCTCCACGCCGTCGAAGCCGGCGTCGATGGCCGAGCGGGCCGCGTGGCGGTAGGCGGCGACGATGCCGGGGATCTCGTCCGTGCGCAGCGCCCGCGGCGTCGACGTGTCGACGAAGCCGTCCTTCGTGAAGGTCTTGCCCCGGGCCGCGCGGCCGGTCGACGAGACCGGCGCGATGCCGCCCGGCTGCAGCGACACGTGCGAGATGCGGCCCACGTGCCACAGCTGGATCACGATGCGGCCGCCCTCGGCGTGCACCGCGTCGGTCACCTTCTTCCAGCCGGCGATCTGATCGGGGGAGAAGATCCCGGGGGTGTCGAGGTAACCCTGGCCCTCGGCCATGATCTGCGAGGCCTCGGTGACGATCAGGCCGGCGCTCGCGCGCTGGCGGTAGTACTCGACGGTGAGGTCGGTGGGCACCTGGCCGGCGCCGGCGCGGTTGCGCGTCAGCGGAGCCATCGCGATGCGGTTGGCGACGGGGATGTCGCCGATGCGGGCGGGGTCGAACAAGGAGGTCATGGGCAGTTCCTGTGGGCCGTTGGCGGCGGGATCGTACGGAGTGATGGAAAGGCTGTCTGTCACCAGGGCGAAGGGCGGCTTCAGAAGCCTTCCAGCACCAGCTTGCCCTTGGCCCGCCCGGACTCGATGAGCGCATGGGCCCGGCGCAGGTTCGCGGCGTTGATGACGCCGTAGCGTTCACCCACGGTCGTGCGCAGCCGACCCTCGTCGACGAGCGTGGCAACGCGCGTCAGCAGGTCGTGCTGAGCCTGCATGTCCGGCGTCTGGAACATCGAACGGGCGAACATCATTTCCCAGTGCAGCGACAGCGCCTTGCGCTTGAGCGCCATCACGTCGAGCGGCGCCTTCGGGTCGTCGATCAGGCCCAGGCGGCCCTGCGGCGCGAGCGCCTCGACGATCTGCGCGTAGTGCTGGTCGGTGTGGGTGAGGCTCGCGACGAACTCGACCGGGCCGATGCCGGCGGCGCGCAGGCCTTCGGTGATCGGCTTCGTGTGATCGATGACGTGGTGGGCGCCGAGCTCGCGCACCCAGGCCTGTGTCTCGGGCCGCGAGGCGGTGCCCACGATGGTCAGCGACGTCAGCTGGCGGGCCAGCTGCACGAGGATCGAGCCGACACCGCCGGCCGCACCCGTGACCAGCAGCGTGCCCGTGGTCTGCGGCGTGATGCCGAGCCGGTCGAACAGCAGTTCCCACGCGGTGATGGCCGTCAGCGGCAGCGCGGCGGCCTCGGCGAAACCGAGCGAGGCGGGCATGCGGCCCACGATGCGTTCGTCCACCGCCTGCAGCTCGGCGTTGCTGCCGGGGCGGGTGATGTCGCCCGCGTACATCACGCGGTCGCCCGGCTTGAACAGCGTGACCTGCGCGCCCACGGCCTCCACCACACCGGCGGCGTCGAAGCCCAGCACCTTCGGCTGGCCGTCGGCCGCGGCGTTGGCGCGCACCTTGGTGTCCACCGGGTTGACGGACACGGCGTGCACCCGCACCAGCAGGTCGCGCGGGCCCGGTGCCGGGGCGGGCAGGGTGGTGTCGACCAGCGATTCGGGGTGGTCGATCGGAAGGGGCTGGTAGCGGGCGATGGCTTTCATGGGGAAGCTCCTGAGGGAGAGGGAATGGGATGAACTCTACGGACATCGCTTCCGATTGATAATCCAGCCAGAACCGACAACACTTTCAAATCTCGTTTGCAGATGAACTGGCCCGCCGACCTGCAGCTCTCCCAGCTCCAGCTGTTCATCCGCCTGGCCGACGCCGGCTCGCTGAGCGCCGCCGCCCGGCAGCTCGACATGACCCCGGCCGCGGCCAGCGCCTCGCTCAAGCGCCTGGAAACCTCGCTGGCCGTGCGCCTCGTGGAGCGGTCCACCCGGTCGATGCGGCTCACCCCCGAGGGCGAACTGCTGCGCGACCACGCCCAGCGCGCGCTCGGCGTGCTGGACGACGCCCGCTCGCTCCTCGGAGCCCAGCGCGAGGCGCTGGCGGGCGAGGTCCATCTCGCCGCGCCGCTCGACCTGGGCCGTTCGGTGCTGAGCCCGATGCTCGAGCCGCTGCTGGCCCGGCACCCGCGGCTGCGGGTCGTGATGCACCTGTCCGACTCGATGCACGACCTCACCCGCGAACGCGTCGACCTCGCCGTGCGCTACGGCGTGCTGCAGGATTCGTCGCTGGTCGCCCGGCCGCTCGCGTCGACGCGGCGCATGCTGGTCGCGTCCCCCGCGTACCTGGAACGCCACGGCACGCCGCAGCACCCCCACGATCTCGACGCCCACAACTGCCTCGCGCTGAACCTGCGCAGCCGCCCCGAGGTGCGCTGGACGCTGCAGCGCGCCGGCGAGTCGCTCACCGTGCGCGTGCACGGCAACCGGGTGGCGGACGACGGCGGCCTCGTGCGCGAGTGGGCCGTGGCCGGCCTCGGCATCGCGTTCAAGGCCCGGCTCGACGTCCTGGCGGACCTGGCCGCCGGCCGCCTCGTGGAGGTGCTGCCCGAGTGGCGGGGCGACACCTTCCCGCTGCAGGCCATCCTGCCCACCCACCGCCACCTGCCGCTGCGCGTGCGCGGCGTGCTCGACGAGCTCGTCTCGCGGTTCGCGCACCTCGACGGCGCGGACCAACGACAATAGCGGCTTGCCGCTTCACCCCACCGGGATCCGCCCATGCTCGCCTACCGCCACGCCTTCCATGCGGGCAACCACGCCGACGTCCTCAAGCACATCGTGCTGACCCGCGTGCTCCGCTACATGAACCAGAAGGACAAGCCGTACCGGCTGGTCGACACCCACGCCGGCGCCGGCGGCTACTCGCTCGAGGGCCAGTACGCCCAGAAGAAGGGCGAGTACCTCGAAGGCATCGCCCGCCTGTGGGACCGCGACGACCTGCCCGAACTCGCCGCCGACTACGTGCAGCTCGTCAAGCAGTTCAACGCCGGCGGCCGCCTCGAGCAGTACCCCGGCTCGCCCGCGTTCGCGCAGATGCTGCTGCGCCACGGCGACCAGCTGCGCCTCTTCGAGCGCCACCCCACCGACCACCGCATCCTGTCGTCCTTCCTCGGCGAGACCAAGGGCGTCGAGATCCGCGACAGCGACGGCTTCGAGGGCCTGAAGGGCCAGGTGCCGCCGTCGAGCCGCCGCGCCGTGGTGCTGATGGACCCGTCGTACGAGGGCCACGCCGACTACGGCCGCGTGATCTCGTCGCTGCGCGAGGCCATCGAGCGTTTCGCCGAGGGCGTCTACATGGTCTGGTACCCGCAGGTCACCAAGCTCGAGGCCGCCCAGCTGCCCCGCCGCCTCGAGACCGTGGCCCCGAAGGGCTGGCTGCACGTGCGGATGACGGTGCAGCAGCCCGACGCCCAGGGCTTCGGCCTGGCCGGCAGCGGCATGTTCATCATGAACCCGCCGTACACGCTGCACGACGAACTCGTCGAGCTGATGCCGTACCTCGTCGACGTGCTGGGCCAGTACGACGACGCGTCGTACCTCATCGAACAGAAGGCCAGCTGACGCGATGGGCCCGCTCGCCGGACTCAAGGTGCTCGAGATGGGTCAGCTGATCGCGGGCCCGTTCGCCGCGAAGACCCTCGCCGACTTCGGCGCCGAGGTCATCAAGATCGAACCGCCCGGCGCCGGCGACCCGCTGCGCCAGTGGCGCCTGCTGCACGAGGGCACCAGCGTGTGGTGGCAGGTGCAGTCGCGCAACAAGAAGAGCGTGGCGCTCGACCTGAAGTCGCCCGAGGCCCGCGAACTCGTGCGCCGCCTGATCGACGAGTGCGACGTGGTGGTCGAGAACTTCAAGCCCGGCGTGATGGAGGCCTGGGGCTTCGACCACGCCACGCTGTCGCGCTCGAACCCCGGCCTGATCATGCTGCGCATCAGCGGCTACGGCCAGACCGGCCCGTACAAGGACCGCCCCGGCTTCGGCGTGGTGGCCGAGGCGATGGGCGGGCTGCGCCACCTCACCGGCGAACCCGGCCGCGTGCCGGTGCGCGTGGGGGTCAGCATCGGCGACACGCTCGCCTCGCTGCATGGCGTGATCGGCATCCTGATGGCCCTGCACCACCGCCACGCGACGGGGCAGGGCCAGGTGATCGACGTCGCGCTGTACGAGGCCGTCTTCAACTGCATGGAAAGCCTGCTGCCCGAGTACAGCGCCTTCGGCGCGGTGCGTGAAGCCGCGGGCTCCGCGCTGCCCGGCATCGCCCCCAGCAACGCCTACCCCTGCGCCGACGGCTGGGTGCTCGTGGCCGGCAACGGCGACAGCATCTTCACGCGGCTGATGGCCGCCATCGGCCGGCGCGACCTGGGCGACGACCCGGCCCTCGTCGGCAACCCGGCGCGCGTGGCCCGCGTGGCCGAAATCGACGCGGCCATCGGCACCTGGACCGCCGCACGCACGGTGGCCGAGGTGCTGGACTCGCTGAACGCCGCGCAGGTGCCCGCGGGCCGGCTCTACACCGCGAAGGACATCGCCGAGGACCCGCACTACCGCGCCCGCGGCATGATCGAACGCGTCGTGTCCGCCGACGGCCTCGCCGTCGACGTGCCGGGCATCGTGCCGAAGCTCAGCGCCACGCCGGGCGGCATCACGCGGCGCGCGCCCACGCTCGGCGAGGACACCGAGGCCGTGCTGCGCGAGGTGGGTGTCACCGCCGACCAGCTGCAGGCGCTGCGCGAGCGCGGTGTGCTCTGAAGAACGTTCTTCCAGACACTACGGGCATCCCGGAAAGTCCTTAAGGATCGGGCCACACAATTTGTGAATCGAGGTTCATGATTCGTTCCAGCACGCGCATTCAACGTGCTGGCCGGGCAAAGACCCGGTCTTCAACCCAGAACGGAGACAGACCTTGAAAACGAAAACCCTGATCCGGGCGGTCCTCGCCTGTGCGTTCGCCGTCGCGTCGTCGTACGCGGCCGCGCAAACCAGCTTCACCGCGACCTACAAGGGCGGCAGCACGTCGTCCTGCGGTACCACCTACAGCATCTCCGGCAAGGAGCCGACGGCCTCGGGCAAGTACCCCGTGTACGTCCACATCGGCGGCACCGGCGAAACGTACAACGGCGCGTGGGCTTCCGCCGCCATCGATGCCGCGGTGGCCAAGGGCTTCGTCGCCGCCACCGTCGAGTACGACAACGCGTCGTTCGGCACCTGCTCCACCATCGGCCAGCGCGCCAAGTGCATCTTCAACCCGAACAACGTCAACAGCGCCATCGCCAAGCTGTGCTCGCGCGCCAAGGCCGACTGCTCCAAGGGCATCGTGACCGGCGGCCTGAGCCAGGGGTCGATCATCTCCGTGCTGTCGCGCGACTATGACTCCCGCATCCGCGCGTCCATGGGCCAGGGCACCGGCTCCACCTACACCGTCGCCTACAACCTGCAGTCGTGCATGGCCAACGGCAAGCACGCGCAACCGGGCAGCAACCTGCGCATCATCAACGGCGAACGCGACATGTTCGTCGGCGGCACCGAAGCCATCGCCCGCTCGCAGGCCGAACTCGTCACCGGCATCACCTGCAGCGGCCTGAGCCCCACCTCGTGCATCAAGTCCGACGGTTCCGGCTGGGCCATCGTGAAGGACGCGAACGTGCTCGACCTGTACGCCGACCACTGCTTCATGGGCCTCGGCACCTACGGCGCCCAGTGCACCGGCGTGCTCGCCGTCGATGCCAACTACCAGTACGGCAGCGGCGTCTGGGCCCTCCCGGCCACGATGACCTGGCTGAAGTCGCGCGTCACGCCGTAAGGCGAGGGCGGACGGACCCTGCAGTCTCACCATGAACGGGTCCCTCCACCTGAACGCCCGCCCGTCGCCCTGGCGATGGGTGGGCCTCGCGGCCACCGCCGGCGTGGTGCTGGCGGTGGGCGTGTGGTCCCTGCCGGACGACCCGGCCGAGCGGCCCGCCCCGCCGCCCTCGGTCACCGCGAACCGCCTCGCCCAGGCCCAGGCGGAAGTGCGCGGCGACGCCCCGTTCCCCGACATCGACCTCGCCCTGCTCGACATCACGCCACGTGGCGCGCTGATCGCCGTGGCCTCGCGCCCGGCCACGTACACGGTGGGACAGGAAGTGTTCCCCGGCATCCGCCTCGAACACGTCGACCCCCAGGCCGTCACGCTGCGGTTCGGCGCGCAATCGCGCGAACTCGCGCTGCGTCCGGCCACGCCCATCGCCTCGGCCGCCCCGGCCGACGAAAAGCCCGATGCGCCCGCCGTCGACGCCCGCCAGCTCACCACCGCCCGGCCGCAGCTGGCGGCCGCCTTCCTCAACGAGGTGCAGGTGCACCCCGACCCCCGCGGCGGCTTCGTCGTGGACCATGTGCTGCCCGAGAGCCGCTACGACCGCCTGGGCCTGAAGGCCGGCGACGTCGTCTACTCGATCGACACCCCCGCGATGAGCGCGGTCGACGAAAGCTCGATGGTCGCGCTGATGCAGCAGACCCAGCTCGAACTCGACGTGGTCCGCAAGGGCACGCAGATGCGCCTCGCGGGCGCGCTCAACGTGGACCCCGACCCGCCCCAGGCGCCGCCGGAAGCTCGTTGAGCGTCTCGCGGTCGTCGCGCTTCAGGTCCCTGAACGCGCCGAACAGCCACGAACGCATCCCCACCACCAGCGTGAACGCGCGGCGCTTGTCCGCCGGCAGCCGCTGGTCGGCCACGTGCTGCTGCGCGAAGTCCTGGCCCACGCGGCGCAGGCGCTCCACGAAGCCCTCGGCCGCCGCCGGCGACAGCTGGCCGTGCACCAGCATCATCATCTCGCCCGGTTCGTCGAAGCCGGCGCTGAAGAAGTCGCCCGCCACGTGGGTGCGGAAGAAGTTCATCACCGGGCCGTTGGGCCGCCAGCGGAAGGTCTTGGCCACCTTCAGGCGGTAGCGGTTCAGCGGGCGCAGCTCGATCACGCCCAGGCGGTCCAGCACCCTGAAGTACACGAGGCACTGCGCCTCGGACAGCGTGTACGTGGCCACGATCTGCTCCAGCGACCACTGGCTCAGGCAGCAGATGGCGATCAGCAGCAGCACCCGGTCGGCCACCACCGCCTTCTCCTGCTCGAGCGTGAGCTCGCTGCGTTCGGGCCGGGCGTCGGCCACCTTGCGGGCCAGTTCGGCGAAGTCCATCTTCAGCACCCGCAGCACCTCGTCGATGCGCGAGAGCGGCATGTCGCCCTTCGCGAAGATGCGCTTGATGCTCGACTCCGACATCCCGAGGTGATCCGCCAGGTCGGCATAGGTCACCTGCGCGGCCTTCAGCTCGGCCTTCAGCGTGGTCACGAGGTCGAGGGTGGTGCTCATGGCAAAAACTCCCGGAAAGTATCGCCACACGATACCAGACGCACCTCCGAATGCGTCCCACCTCAGGTGGATTGATACCAAAGGGGTCCGCGACGACCATTCAGCCATGTTCACTCAACCCCTGAAGACGACCATGAACGCTCCCGCCGCCCGCCACGACACCCGCGCCTGGAAACTGCAGGTCTGGGTTTCCTTCGGCCTCGCCGTCGCGCTGTGCGCCACCGGCCTCTCGTACCTCCCGGGCCAGGACCTGGACCGCGCGTTCATGGTCATGGGCTACGTCTTCTGCCTCTCCACCGCCTTCGGCCTCTCCAAGTTCGTCCGCGACAACGAAGGCCGCAGCACCGACACCCCGATGTGGAAGCTGGTGGTGTGGGGCGGTTTCGCGCTGGCGATGGGCCTGACCGCCTGGGGCCTGTACCGCATGGACATCAACCCGACCTACAAGGCCTTCCTCGGCGTCAGCTGGCTGTTCCTGATCTCGACCGTGTTCACGCTGGCCAAGACCCTGCGCGACGCCTTCGAGGCCGAACAGGCCGACCGCGGCCGCTCGTTCGAATGAGCCACCGACTTCAACCGGAGACCTCCGCCATGAACCGCCTCAAACAACTCACCCTCGGCGCGGCCCTCGCCGCCGCGCTGGTCCTGCACAGCCCCGCCCAGGCGCACCGCTCGGGCGCCTCGGAAGCGAGCGCCGGCATCTCGATGCTGCCCGTCGCGATCTCGGTGGTCGGCCCGTCCGCCGTGCTGTCGGCCGGCGCCGTGTTCACCGTCCTGGCCGTCGAGGCCTCGGTCGACGGCACGGTGTGGGTGCTCGAGAACATCGCCACCGGCGTGCGCTGCACGGTGCGCCTGGTGGGCCAGGGCGTGGGTGGCCTCTCCGTCGGCGTGGGCACGGCGGTGACCGCCAGCGCCGTGGGCGCCGGGATGGTGCTCTCGGCCGCCGGCACGGCCATCGCGTTCATCCCGAACGAGGTGGGCAAGGCGCTGCTCTACAACGAACGGGTGACGCGATGAGCGCCCGCCGCGTCCTGGCCGGCGTCGTGCTGGCCGGCCTCGTCCTGGCCCTCGCGATCGCGACCGCCCCTGCCCATGCCGGCCAGACGTGCGAGCAGAAGGCCCCGGACACCCAGGCGATCAGCCGCGGCCTGGCCCTGGCCAGCCGCGTGGAGCAGCACCTGAAGGGCAGCGGCGCCGACGTGGTGGTCATCGCCCGCGTGGGCCAGGACCTGCGCGAGTACGGCCAGCGCTACTCCCACCTCGGCTTCGCGTACCGCGACGGCGAGGTGTGGCGCGTGGTGCACAAGCTCAACGAGTGCGGCACCGACACCTCGGCGATCTTCCGCCAGGGCCTCGGCGAGTTCTTCCTCGACGACCCGTTCGACTACGAGGCCGGCATCGTGGTGCCGAAGCCCGAGGTGCAGGCGCACCTGCTGGCGGTGCTGCGCGACAACGGCCGCCTGTCCCGCCTGCACATCCCCGACTACAGCATGCTGGCCTACGTCTGGAGCAAGAAGTACCAGCAGTCGAACCAGTGGGCGCTCGAGACGCTCGCGATGGCCGAGGACGCCGACGCCACCAGCCGCGACCGCGCCCAGTCCTGGTTGAACCTGAAGGGCTACAAGCCGGCCACCATCCACCTGTCCACCTTCCAGCGCCTGGGCGCCCGGGTCACCCAGGCCAACATCGCGTTCGACGACCACCCCGACAAGTACCGCTACAGCGGCCGCATCTACACCGTGACCGCCGATTCCGTGTTCGTGTGGCTCGAACGCAGCGGCCTCGGGTCCCGCCCCATCGCGATCCGCTGATTCGGTGCTACAACCCTTCCCGAACCGTCGCCGCCCCGAGGAATCCGCTTGAGCCACGCCCCGCACCCGAACCAGTTCGCCCTGCTGTCCCAGCGGCGCTTCGCGCCATTCTTCTGGACGCAGTTCCTCGGCGCCGGCAACGACAACCTCTTCAAGTTCGCGCTCACCGTGATGGTGACGTACCAGATCCAGGTCGCCTGGCTGGCGCCGGAGATGGCCGGGCTCGTGATCGGGGCGCTGTTCATCCTGCCGTTCCTGCTGTTCTCGGCCACCAGCGGCCAGCTCGCCGACAAACACGACAAGGCGTCGCTGATCCGCTTCGTCAAGAACTTCGAGATCGCCGTGATGGCCCTCGCGGCCTGGGGCTTCGTCACGCACAACGTGCCGGTGCTCCTTGGCTGCGTGTTCCTGATGGGCCTGCACTCCACGCTGTTCGGCCCCGTGAAGTTCGCGTACCTGCCGCAGCACCTCGACGAGCGCGAGCTCACCGGCGGCAACGGCATGGTCGAGATGGGCACCTTCGTGGCCATCCTGCTCGGCAACGTGGCCGGCGGCCTGCTGATCGCCATGCCCGGGGTGGGCGCCACCTGGGTCGCCGTGGCGTGTGTCGCGCTCGCCGTGGTGGGGCGCGTGCTGTCGCAGGCGGTGCCGGTGTCGCCGTCCACCGACCCGGGCCTGCGCATCAACTGGAACCCCGTCACCGAGACCGTGCGCAACCTCAAGCTCGCGCACGGCAACCTCGTGGTGTTCCGCTCGCTGCTGGGCATCTCGTGGATGTGGTTCTTCGGCGCGGTGTTCCTCTCGCAGTTCCCGTCGTTCGCCAAGGAAGTGCTGCATGGCGACGAGCAGGTGGCCTCGCTGCTGCTCGTGGTGTTCTCGGTGGGCATCGGCGTGGGTTCGCTGCTGTGCGAGGTGCTGTCGCGCCGCCACGTGGAAATCGGCCTCGTGCCGCTCGGTGCCATCGGCATGAGCGTGTTCGCCATCGACCTGTACTTCGCCTCGCGCGGGCTGCCGCCCGCCAGCGGGCTCACGTTGTCGGCCTTCGTTTCGCAGCCGGCCCACTGGCGCGTGATGGCGGACCTGGCGCTGCTGTCGCTGTTCGCCGGCCTCTACAGCGTGCCGATGTACGCGCTGATCCAGCTGCGCTCGGCGCCCACCCACCGCGCCCGCATCATCGCGGCCAACAACATCCTCAACGCGCTGTTCATGATCGTGAGCTCGATCGCGGTGGGGCTGCTGCTGCACTTCGGTGCCACCATCCCGCAGGTGTTCCTGATCGTGGGCATCGCCAACGCCATCGTCGCGGGCTACATCTTCCTGCTGCTGCCCGAGTACCTGCTGCGTTTCGTCGCCTTCGTGGTCACGCGGCTCATCTACCGCTTCAAGGTGCGCGGCGACGAGCACCTGCCGGTCGAAGGCGCGGCCATCCTCGTGTGCAACCACGTGAGCTTCATCGACGCCGTGGTGCTGATGGGCGCGAGCCCGCGGCCGGTGGTGTTCATCATGGACCACCGCATCTTCAACATGCCGGTGCTGGGTCACATGTTCCGGCTGCTGAAGGCCATCCCGATCGCCTCGCAGCGCGAGAACCCCGCGGTGTACGAGGCGGCCTTCGCCCGCGCCGCCGCCCACCTCGACGACGGCGACCTCGTCTGCATCTTCCCCGAGGGCGCCATCACGAAGGACGGCGAACTGGGCGAGTTCAAGGCCGGCGTGATGAAGCTGCTGGAGCGCAACCCGGTGCCGGTGATCCCGATGGCGCTGCAGAACCTGTGGGGCTCGTTCTTCTCCCGCGTGGAACACGGCACCGCGATGGTCCGCCCGTTCCGGCGCGGCTTCTGGAGCCGCGTGGGCCTCGTGGCCGGCGAGCCGGTGCCGGCCGCGGCAGTCACACCCGCTGCGCTGCGCACGCGGGTGAGCGAACTGCTCGCCAGCCCGCCGTACCCGCGCTGAAGCCGGCGCCATGGCCCGCGACCGCTTCAAGGGCAGGGTGGCCGCCATCACGGGCGCGGCGTCCGGCATGGGGCGCGCGCTCGCGGTGGAACTGGCCCGGCGCGGCTGCCACCTCGCGCTGTCCGACGTCGACGATGCGGGCCTCGCCGAAACCGCACGCATCGCCGCGTCGGGTGGGGTCACGCTGACCCTGTCCCACGTCGACACCGCCAACCGCGACGCCGTGTTCGCGTGGGCCGACGAGGTCGTGCGCAAGCACGGCCGCGTGAACTTCGTGTTCAACAACGCCGGCGTGGCCCTGAGCGCCCCGCTCGCCGAGGTGGCCCAGGCCGACTTCGACTGGGTCATGAACATCAACTTCTGGGGCGTCGTGTGGGGCTCGCAGGCCTTCCTGCCGCACCTCGTCGCCTCGGGCGACGGCCACGTCGTCAACACCTCGAGCGTGTTCGGGTTGCTGTCGATGCCGCTCAACGGGCCCTACAACGCCTCGAAGTTCGCCGTGCGCGGCTACACCGAAGCGCTGCGCATGGAACTGGAGGCCACCCGATCCTGCGTGAGCGCCACCTGTGTGCATCCCGGCGGCGTGCGCACCGAGATCGCCCGGCGCGCCCGCATCACGCCGGGCACGGAGGCCTACACCGGCCAGCCGGTGGAAACGGCCCGCCGCGAGTTCGACAAGCTGCTGAACCTCACGTCGTCGCACGCGGCCGCGCAACGCATCCTGCAGGGGGTGGAGCGCAACGAGCGGCGCGTGCTGGTGGGGCGCGACGCGTGGTGGGCCGACAAGGTCGTGCGCCTGTTCGGATCGGGGTACCAGCGCCTCGTGGTGCGTCTCGCGAGAAAGATGCGGACCGGCACGTCCTGACCCGGCACGGGCCGTGCTGCACAATGGGCCCAACCACTTCCACGGCGAACCCTCCATGCAAGTCGTCACCCTCGAAACGAACCCGGTCTCGAAGATCCACCTCGTCGGCGGCGAGAAGGGAGGCGTCGGCAAGTCGATGGTGTCTCGCCTGCTCGCGCAGTACTTCATCGACCACGACCTGGCCTTCGTCGGCTACGACACCGACCGCTCCCACGGCTCGCTGCTGCGCTTCTACACCGACTACGCCTCGCCCGTGCTCGTCGACCGCTACGAAGCCCTCGACCAGATCATCGAAAGCGCCGCCGAGGCCCCCGGCCGCCGCGTGCTGGTCGACCTCGCCGCGCAGACGCACGAGCCACTGGTCAAGTGGATGGAAGAGTCGGGCGTGCTCGACATGGCCGACCTCTCCGGTTTCGCCATCAACTACTGGCACGTGATGGACGCGGGCCGCGACTCGGTCGACCTGCTCGCCCGCCTGCTGGAACGCTTCGGCCAGCGCCTGCACTACGTGCTGGTGCTCAACCAGCTGCGCGGCGACGACTTCAGCCTGCTCGAGAAATCCGGCCTGCTCGACAAGGCCCTCGCGTTCGGCGCCAAGGTCATCACCATCAGGCACCTGCACGACACCGTGGTGCAGAAGATCGACCTGAAGAACAGCAGCTTCTGGGCCGCCCGCAACCTGCCGGCCCCCGAAGGCCCGGGCCTCGGCCTGATGGAGCGCCAGCGGCTCAAGCTGTGGCTGGGGCATGCGTTCGGCGAGATCGCCAAGACGCATCCCTGACGTGGGCGCGCTCGCCGTTCTCGTCGCGCTCATCGCGGCCAACATCTGGCAGACCCTGCGCATCCGCAAGGCGGGCGATGACTTCGACCACAAGGGGATGTTCATCGCCCTCGTCTGGATCGCCCCCGGCGTCGGGCTGTTCATGTCCGCGCTGCACCTGCGCGCGTTGACCCTGGCTCGCCGGGCGGCCGAGCCGGCGAACGCCGGCGTTCCGCAAGCGACCGCACCCGACGAAGTGGCGTCGGGCGGGGCCGTGTTCCCGTTGTCGGCCCACCTGCAGGCGTTCAACGGCGTGCCGATGCCGGACTGGTCGGCCGTGGACGCCTGGGCCGGAGCCATCGGCGGTCCCGACCACCGCGCGCCGGCCATCGACGCGGTGCGGCGCGGGTGGCTGCTGCACCTGCGCGACGCACTGGGCCCGCACTTCTGGCTGCAAGAATCGCCCCACGCCCTGATCCTGTCGGCGCTCGAACCCGCCGTGGCCGACGCCACGGCCCGCTACGTCGCCACCGCACGCGGCCGGGTGCAGCGGGTGCTGGGCACATTGGCGCGGTACCCCGAGGGGGAGCGGAGCGTCGTGATCGTCTTCGAGGACTCGGCCGACTACTACCACTACGTTTCGGGCTACTACCCCGAGGACGGCGAGTTCGCGTTCAGCGGCGGCATGTTCATCGACGCCGGGTGCCCGCACTTCGTGACCGTCCGCGCCGACCTGGCCCAGGTGGAACCGGTCATCGCGCACGAACTGACCCATGCGGCGCTGGCCCACCTGCGCCTGCCTCTGTGGCTCGACGAAGGCCTCGCGGTGAACACCGAACGCCGCGTGGCGAGCGTGGCACCACCGATGCACACCCCTCGGGAGATGCACGAGAAGCACCAGGCCTTCTGGGGGGACGAGGAGATCCAGCAGTTCTGGGACGGCGCCTCCTTCCAGCGAACCGACGACGGCAACCTGCTGTCCTATGACCTGGCGCGCATCCTGGTCGAACAGCTGTCCCGCGCGTCCTGGGATCAATTCCAGCAGTTCGCGGCCCACGCCGATCGAGTCGATGCCGGCGACGGATCCGCGCGCGAACACCTGGGGGTGGACCTCGGCACGGTGGCTTCCGCCTTGCTCGACCGGCCGGCGTCGACCGCCTGGACACCCCAACCGCTTCCGGGTTGAGATCGGGCGTGCCGCCCCGACGTGCAAGGCTTGCCGTGGCCGGGACCTCATGCCAAGCTGTCCGGCCGTGGTCTTTCCCGCCCGAGGTCGTCCCCGTGTCCATCGCCCCCTTCCACTCCGCCGTGCAGGCCTGGTTCCAGCAGGCCTTCCCCGCGCCCACGGCGGCGCAGGCGGCGGCATGGCCGCACATCCGCGCCGGGCGGCACACGCTCGTCGCGGCGCCCACCGGGTCGGGCAAGACGCTGACGGCCTTCCTCGCCGCGCTCGACGACCTCGTGTGCCGCGGGCTGGAGCCGGGCGGCCTGCCGGACGAGACGGCGGTGGTCTACGTGTCGCCGCTGAAGGCGCTGTCGAACGACATCCACCTGAACCTGGAAGCGCCGCTCGCGGGCATCCGCGAAGAACTCTCACGCCTGGGCCTGCCCGACGTGCCCATCCGCACCGCGGTGCGCACCGGCGACACGCCCGCGAAGGAGCGCCAGCAGGTGCTGCGGCAACCGCCGCACGTCATCGTGACCACGCCGGAATCGCTGTACGTGCTGATCGGGTCCGAGTCGGGGCGGAAGATGCTTTCCACCGTGCGCACGGTGATCGTCGACGAGATCCACGCGGTGGCCAACGGCAAGCGCGGCAGCCACCTCGCGCTCACGCTGGAGCGGCTGCAGGCGCTGTGTGCCGCGCCGTTCACGCGCATCGGCCTGTCGGCCACGCAGAAGCCCATCGACGTCGTCGCGAGGTTCCTCACCGGCGGCGCGCCGTGCGAGGTCGTCGACATCGGCTACACCCGCGAACGCGACCTCGCGATCGAGGTGCCGCCCACGCCGCTCGGCGTCGTGATGTCCACCGACCAGTGGGAGCAGGTGTACGGCCGCGTGACCGAACTCGTGCTGTCGCACCGCACCACGCTCGTGTTCGTCAACACGCGGCGCATGGCCGAACGCGCGGCGCGCCACCTGGGCGAACGGCTGGGCCGCGAGAACGTGGCCGCGCACCACGGCAGCCTGTCGAAGGAGGCGCGGCTGCTCGCCGAGCAGCGCCTCAAGCGCGGCGAGTTGCAGGTGCTGGTGGCCACCGCGTCGCTCGAACTGGGCCTCGACATCGGCGACGTGGACCTCGTGGTGCAGCTCGGCTCGCCGCGCTCCATCGCCACGTTTCTGCAGCGTGCGGGCCGCTCGGGCCACGCGGTGGGCGGCACGCCGAAGGCGCGGCTGTTCCCGCAGTCGCGCGACGAACTCGTCGAATGCGTGGCGCTGCTCGATGCGGTGCGCCGCGGTGAACTCGACGCGCTGCGCGTGCCCCGTGCGCCGCTGGACGTGCTGGCCCAGCAGATCGTCGCCGAGGTGGCCTGCCGCGAGTGGGACGAGGACGAACTCTTCGCGCTGGTGCGCCGCGCCGCGCCGTACGCCGACCTGCCCGAGGCCACGTACACCGACACCGTGCGCATGCTGGCCGACGGCTTCACCACGCGCCAGGGCCCGCGTGCCGGCTACGTGCACCGCGACGCCGTGCACCGCCGGCTGCGCGAGCGCAAGGGCGCACGGCTGACCGCGCTCACGTCGGGCGGCACCATCCCCGAGACCGGCGACTACACCGTCACGCTCGAACCCCAGGCCGAGCGCATCGGCACGGTCAACGAAGACTTCGCGGTGGAGAGCATCGCCGGCGACGTCTTCCAGCTCGGCAACACCAGCTACCGCATCCTGCGCGTCCAGCCCGGCAACGTGCGCGTGGAGGATGCCCACGGCGCCGCGCCCAACATCCCGTTCTGGCTGGGTGAGGCGCCGGGGCGCACCGACGAACTCTCGGCCGCGGTCTCGCGCCTGCGCGACGACTTCCTCGCGTTGCCGTCGCCCTCGGCCGTCGCGGATTGGGCGCGCGACACGCTGCGCCTCGACGACACCGCCGCGCCGCAGCTGCTGGACCACCTGCAGCGCGCCGCCGCCGCGCTGGGCACGCTGCCCACGCAGCAACGCATCGTGTTCGAGCGCTTCTTCGACGAATCGGGTGGCATGCAGCTCGTGATCCACGCCCCGTTCGGCAGCCGCCTGAACCGCGCGTGGGGCCTCGCGCTGCGCAAGCGCTTCTGCCGCCAGTTCAACTTCGAACTGCAGGCCGCGGCCACGGAAGACGCCATCGTGCTGTCGCTGTCCACGAGCCACAGCTTCCCGCTGATCGAGGTGGCGAAGTACCTGCACTCGAACACGGCGCTCGACGTGCTGGTGCAGGCGCTGCTGGACGCGCCGCTGTTCGCGGTGCGCTGGCGGTGGAACGCCACCACCGCGCTGGCGTTGCCGCGCTTCCGCGGCGGCCGCAAGGTGGCGCCGCAGCTGCAGCGCATGAAGTCGGAGGACCTGCTGGCTTCCGTCTTCCCCGACCAGGTGGCGTGCCTCGAGAACATCGTGGGCGAACGGCAGATCCCCGACCACCCGCTCGTCGCCCAGACCCTCGACGACTGCCTGCACGACGCGATGGACGCCGACGGCTGGCTCGCGCTGCTGCGGCGCATCGAGTCGGGCGAGGTCGAGGTGATCGCACGCGACCTCGCCGCGCCGTCGCCGCTGGCCGCCGAAGTGCTCAACGCGAAGCCGTACGCCTTCCTCGACGACGCGCCGCTCGAGGAGCGCCGCACGCAGGCCGTGCGCAGCCGCCACCTGACGGATGCCAACAGCGCCGACGACCTGGGCCGCCTCGACCCCGACGCGATCGACAGCGTGCGCGACGAGGCCTGGCCGCGCGTGCGCGATGCCGACGAGATGCACGAGGCGCTGAACACGCTGGGTGTGCTCACCGACCGCGAGGTGGCGGACCGCGACGGCTGGACCGGCTGGCTGGCTGCGCTCGCGAAGGCGCGGCGGGTCACGCACCTGTCCAACGGGCTGTGGACGGTGGCCGAACGGCTCGTGCAGATGCGGGTGCTGTACCCGGAGCGCAGTGCGCGGCCCGCGATCGAGCCGCCCGCCGGGTTCACCGATGCGCCCGAGGCCGACGATGCGCTGCGCGATCTCCTGCGCTCCCGGCTCGGCGGGCTCGGCCCGGTGCGGGTGCCGTCGTTGGCCCGCTCGCTCGACGTGTCCGAGGCCCGCATCGAGGCGGCACTGCTGTCGCTGCAGTCCGAAGGCGCCGTGATGCAGGGGCGCTTCACGCCCGACGCCGACGGCATCGAGTGGTGCGAGCGCCACCTGCTCGCGCGCATCCACCGCTACACGCTGCAGCGGCTGCGCCGTGAGATCGAACCGGTCGAACCGCGCGACTTCGCGCGCTTCCTGTTCGAGTGGCAGCAGGTGGGCCAGGTCGAAGGCCCGGACGCGCTGCCGGCCGTGCTGGCCCAGCTCGAAGGCTACGAGGCCCCGGCCGGCCAGTGGGAGGCCGAGATCCTGCCGGCGCGCGTGCGCGACTACGCCTCACCGTGGCTCGACGACCTGTGCACCGCGGGGCGCACCGTGTGGATGCGGCTGCGTCCGCCCACCGCCACCAGCCGCAGCGGTGGGGGTGGCGGGTCGCTCAAGTCCACGCCGGTGCTGCTGCTGCCGCGCCGCGCGGCACCGCTGTGGGCCCGCGTGGCCCCGCCCGCGAACGACGACGTGGAACTCGGTTCGCGGGCGCAGCGCCTGGCGGCCTGGCTCGCCGACCACGGCGCCTCGTTCTTCGACGACATGCTGCATGGCACCCGCTTGCTGCAATCCGAGCTGGAGGACGCACTGGCCGAGCTGGTGGTGCGCGGGCGCGCCACGTGCGACAGCTTCGCCGGCTTGCGCGCGCTGATGGTGCCCGCGTCGAAACGCGCGCCCACGCGGTCGCGCTTCCGCCGGCGCGGACCGCTGTCGGGCATCGAGGACGCGGGCCGCTGGTCGCTCGTGAAACCTCCGGTGGGGGCCGACCCCGAAGGCCCCGACGACCTGGAGCAGGTGGTGCGGGTCCTGCTTCGCCGCTACGGTGTGGTCGCGTGGCGCCTGCTCGAACGCGAGGCCGCGTGGCTGCCGCCGTGGCGCGACCTCGTGCGCGTGTGCCGCCGCCTGGAAGCGCGGGGCGAGCTGCGCGGCGGGCGGTTCATCGCCGGCCTGTCGGGCGAACAGTTCGCGCTGCCCGAGGCCGTGGCGAAGATGCGCGAAGTCCGCCGGCAACCCGCGGGCGACACCCTCGTGTGCCTCGCCGCCGCCGACCCCGCGAACCTGCTGGGCACCGTGCTCGCGGGCCCGCGGCTGCCGCGCGTGGCCGGCGCGCGCGTGCTGTTCCGCGGCGGCGTGCCCATCGCGACGAGCGTGTCGGGGCAGGTGGAGGCGCTGGTGGCACTGGACCCGGCCGAACTCGCGGTCGCGCGTCGAGCGCTGTCGCTCGATCCCGCGTGGCGCTTCCTCCAGGAGCCCGCCTAGAACCGGTAGAAGGCCGTGAAGAGCAGGTCTTCGCGCGCGCCGGCGAAGCCCACCTCGGCCATCACGCTCCACATCTTGTTCAGGGTCCAGTTGGCCCCCGCCAGCGCGTTCCAGCGGTGTTTGGGCTCCACGTGGATGCTGTAGCTCATGCTCGTGACGGGGCCGACCGGCGTGCCCGCTGTGTCGAAGTCGACCGAGCCCGTGATGTTGATGTCGGACTTGAGGTACGTGCCACCCATGTACCACGTCAGCATCCCGCTTTCGCCCAGGTGCTGGTTGTAGCCGACGCGGGGCGCGATGTTCCAGGTCTTCGCGTTCGTGTCCGACATCGTGAGGTCCGAGATCACGTACGTGATGGGCAGCGCGAAGAACAGGTTGCGGTGCGCGCCCGCCACCGTCGCGCCGGCCCCGTAGCTCTTGCCGTGGTACTTCGCATGGGCCGTGCCCTTGAGCGTGCGGGAGCACAGCTCGGGCTGCAGCGCGGGCGCAAGGTTGCAGCCGGGCACACCGAGATAGTCCATCAGGCCCTTGCCGGACATCTCGATGTCGATCTCGCCCGTGCCCTGCGTGTAGCCACCGATCGCGTACAGGTTGAGGAACGGGAAGACCCACGCGCCGGCCTGCAGCTGGAACGACTGCGTCTTGATGTCCGCGCGCGGGAAGCTCACGAAGTCCGCGTTCGTCTTCGGCCCGCCGTTGAACCCCACGGCCAGTGAGCTGAGGATCCGTTCCTCCTTGCCGAGGTACAGGGACGCGCCGACGTCGTACGGGTTGGGCAGGTCGATGCCCCGGTCGATGACCTTCTGCGCGAAGAAGGGCAGGGCGTGGTCCCACTGGGGGCGAGGGGCCGGTGGGGCGGGATCGCCGCCCAGGTCGGGCAGCTGGGGCCCAGTCATCGGCGGCACCACGCGCCCGCCATAGGCGAGCTGGGTGCCCTGGGCCAGGGCGGGAGCCGAGAGTGCCAGGAGGCATCCGGCGAAGACGAGGTTGCAGGGAAACGGCATCGGCACGAAACTCCCTTCACCGCCACTCGAGGAGCGTCCGACCATGCCGGATTCCCGCAGCAGTTGCCGCCCAGCATATCGCGCCGCCTCGCGCTTCGGGGCCATGGCCCTGGTGGTGGGGCTGGCCACCGGGTGTTCGGCGTGGCATCACACGCCCGAGCAGAAGATGGCGCATGAGTTGCAGGCACTGCAGCAGGCGGTGCCGCAACATGTGACCGACCCGGCCCGTGCGGCGCGGTTGAGCGAGGCGATCCGCGCCCTCGACACCGATCTCACCGAGTTCCGCCGGGAGTTCACTGCGATGCGCGAGGACCTGCGGGACGCCAACGCGCGGCCCGATGTCACCCGGGCCGAGCTCGAACAGTTGATCGATGGCTACGACACGCGCCGCAAGGCCTTGCGCACGCGGGTGCTGGCAAGGCACGCGGAGATGATCGCGGCCACCACGGCCGACGAGTGGTCCGCCCTCGCGAAACACGAACGCAAGGCGCTGAGCGCCGCGATGGAGTGAGCCGCATGCACCGCCGCACCCAACGGGGCCAGGCCCTGATCCTCATCTTCCTCGGCACCCTGCTGCTGGGCAGCGCCGCGGGCGGTGCCCACGGACTCTTCAGCGCGCATCAACGGCATCAGCTGCGCAAGCACATCGAGGCGACGGTGACCGACCCGGTGCGGCGCGAGGCGCTCGACTTCACGTTGGAGGCGATGGAGCGGGAGGCGGCGCATCGGGCGTCGGAGCAGGCTGCGCTCGAGAAGGAGCTGTTCGATGCGATGGCGCGGCATGACACGGTGCCGGCGGTGTTCGACCAGCTGACGGCGCGGGCCGACACCAGCAACGCGGCCTCGAACCGGACGGTGGTGGACCTGCGGTTCCAGTTGCGGGCGCAGTTGACCGACGCACAATGGCGCAGCGCGTTCATGCCTGAGACACGGTAGGCGGCAACAAATCCGCGCCGCATCGTTTTGTTGAAAGGGGCGACCATGCCTTCGAGCTACCGCAGTCCTTCCGATGTCTATCCAAGCCTTACCTATGAAGACGCGCCGGCGGCGATCGACTGGTTGTGTCGAGCGTTCGGATTCACCAAACGGTTTGTCGTCTCAGGAACGAACAATAGAGTCGAACACTCTGAGCTGAGCCATGGAACTGGGGTTGTCATGATCGGTTCACCCAAAGAAGAAGAGCGACGCGTCAGTCCCAGGAAGCTGGCCGGTACATCTCAGGCGCTGAGCGTTTTCGTGGAAGATCCGGATGCACATCACGAAGTATCTGTGGCGGCGGGCGCGCGGATCGTTCGAGAACTGAGAACGGAGGCATACGGTGCAAGAGGCTACATGGTTCTTGATCTCGAAGACCACGTCTGGTACTTCGGAAACTACCGTCCGGGTCAATATTGGGAGCCGTGAAGCTCTGTCCCGATTGCCGCCTGACCCCTCCCTCGAGCGGACGTGCTCGGCGGGCTGCGACCACCGAGTCCCGCCGCTCATGTCAAACGCCAGGCGCAGCAAGTCACATGGCTGCCCCTGAAGAGAAGACGTCGCCCGGCAAGCCAGGCGTGTGCTCTCATGCGAAACGTCGGACGTCATGATTTCATCCCAGTACGTCGGTCGCGTCACTCTCAGGCGAGACAAGGTCGAGTCGTTCGACCGCTACCCCTTTTCGTTGCCAGCCGTCCGATCGCTGGAGCAACTCGACATGCATCCGCGCGTGACGTACTTCATCGGCGAGAACGGCTCCGGGAAGTCCACCTTGCTCGAGGCCATCGCCGTCTCGCTCGGCTTCAACGCAGAAGGTGGCACCAAGAATTTCAGCTTCGGCACTCGCCGATCACACTCGGAACTGCACGAGTACTTGCGGATTGCCAAAGGGGTTCGGCGCCCGCGGGATGGTTTTTTTCTGCGAGCAGAGAGCTTCTTCAACGTGGCCACCGAGATCGAGCGGCTGGACGAGGAACCGTTGGGCGGCCCGCCGATCATCAACTCCTACGGCGGACGCTCCTTGCATGAGCAGTCGCACGGGGAGTCGTTCCTCGCACTCATGACAGAGCGATTCGGGGGGCAGGGCCTGTACATCCTCGACGAACCTGAAGCTGCCTTGTCTCCGCAGAGACAGGTGGCGGTCTTGTCCCGCATTCACGACCTGGTTCTCGACAACTCTCAGTTCATCATCGCCACCCACTCGCCCATCCTCATGGCATACCCAGATTCGCTCATCTATCAATGCAATCGGAATGGCATCTCGGAGATCGCATATCAGGAGACTGAGCACTTCAAAGTCACGCGCAGATTCCTGTCTGACCCCCGAGGGCACATGCAAGAGATCATGAAGCGGTAGACGTCGAGCCAGTGGCTCATGTTCAACGCCAGGCCGGATTCATATGACCACATCATTCGTCGTGGTGTCCCTCGCGATACTGATCGTCTACGCCACGTGGGTCTCGGTGTTGATCGTGCGCAGTCCATGGCTTGAGCGGCATCAGAAGATCCTTCAAGTCGTACTTGTCTGGCTATTGCCGCCCCTGAGCACGGTGGCAGTGCATCTCATCCACCGTGCCCAACGCCAAGATCCATCTGGCCTTCGAGCTTCCGTCGTGGAGCCGCAAGTGGATCAGGGTGTTTCGCCGAGAGACTTCGCCAACCCGAACTCTGACTGACCCGGGCAACGTGAGAATCACGCCCACCCCAATCACCGCAGCGATCGCAGGCGTCCTGGCCGGCCTGGTGTGATCGCGATTGCCGTCACCCATGTTTTTGTGGGCCGGTAGCGCCGACGCCTGACCCATCCGCTCCAGTCCAACGCCAGGGACGACACGCACATGAACCAGCTTCCGAACAAGGTGTGTCCCGTCGTTCTTCGCCGCTCCGGTGAGATCGTGGAGCTGCTTGCTTTCGAACATCCTCTTGCGGGTCGTCAGCTGGTGAAGGGGACGATCGAAGCCGGGGAAGACATCGAAGCGGCGGCGCTGCGCGAACTGGCGGAGGAGTCCGGCATTGTGGATGCATCGGTCTCGCGCGTCATGGGCATCTGGCCCTCGGGCTTCGAGCAGCAGATCTGGGCATTCGTGGCGTGTGTCCCGGGGTCGCCGTTGCCGGATTTCTGGGCGCACGATGCGCCGGATGATGGGGGGCGGACGTTTCGCTTCTTCTGGCATCCTCTGGATCAACCTGCCGATCCGGAAGGCTGGCATCTCGTCTTTCGAGAGGCGATGCGATTCATCCGGGATGCAACGACCAACGCCGGGCATCGCCATCCATGGTCCAACTCATCGTCCCATCCGAGCAATGCCTCCCCAGCTACGCCGCTGCGCTGCGGCGCGGCTGGTCGCCCAACAACGAACGCGGTCGGGCCGCGGCGCTCGAAGAACTCGAGCAGATCGACGCGGATCCGGCGGCCTTTGTCGCGTCACTCGATGACGCGGAAGGGAAGGGCGCACCGGTGACGATGCCCGACGGGTCGGTCGTGCCTCGGCTCCCGGGGTTCAGGCGCTGGATCTGGGACGGAGAGGTGGCCGGGAGCATCGGATTCCGCTGGCAGCATGGAACGGTCGAGCTGCCACCCTACTGCCTGGGCCACATCGGGTATTCGGTCGTCCCCTGGAAGCAGCGGCGCGGCCATGCCACGGCGGCGGTCTTGAGCATGCTGGAAGAAGCTCGCAGGCTCGGGCTGCCCTATGTGGAGATCACGACGGACCCGGACAATGTGCCTTCGCAGAAGGTCATCCTGGCCGCGGGTGGAACGCTGCATGAGCGGTTCACCAAGCCACCGCAGTTCGGCAGCACGCCAGGGCTTCGCTTTCGCATCGCCCTGGCGTAGCGCGGACCTCCGCTCAGGCGCCTCCCGCCAGGATCATCTCCGCCGCCTTCTCCGCGATCATGATCACCGGCGCATTGGTGTTGCCGCCCACGAGCGTCGGCATCACCGACGCATCCACCACCCGCAACCCACCGATCCCGCGCACGCGCAGCATGGCGTCCACCACCGCCTCGTCGTCCGCCCCCATCCGGCACGTCCCCACCGGGTGGTAGATCGTCTCGGCCCGCGCGTGGATCACCTCGCGCACCTCGGCCTCGCTTTCCACCCCCTCGGTGAACAGGTCGCGGCCCAGGCGTGAGCGGATGGCGGGGGCGTCGAGGAGGCGCCGGGCGAGGTGGTAGCCGCCCACCATCTGCTCGATGTCGTCGGGATGCTCCAGGTACTTCGGATCGATGACGGGCGGTTCGCGCATGTCGTCGCCCGCCACGGTCACCGTGCCCCGGCTCTTCGGCCGCAGCACGCACACGTGGCACGACAGGCCATGGCGCAGGTGGAGCTTGCGGGCGTGGTCGTCGACGACGGCCATCACGACGTGCAGTTGCACCTCGGGCACCGCTGAGTCGGGTGTGAGGCGCAGGAAGCCGCCGGCCTCGGCGAAGTTGCTCGTGAAGCGGCCGCGGCGTTCGTTGCGGTAACGCAGCACGTCGCGCAGCGTGGGCCACCAGCCCGGGGGCGTGAGGCCGAAGAGGGCGGTGTCGGGGACGTGGTGGGCGAAGGTGAAGTCGAGGTGGTCCTGCAGGTTGCGGCCGACGCCAGGGAGGTGGTGGCGCAGGCGGATGCCGGTCTTCTGCAGCGTGGCGCCGTCGCCCACGCCGGAGACCAGCAGCAGCTGCGGGGTCTGCAGGGCGCCGCACGAGAGGATGGTCTCGCGGCGGGCGCTCACCGTGAACACCGCTCCCTTCTGTTCCACCTCGACGCCGGTGGCGCGCTTGCCGTCGAACAGCACGCGCAGGGCGTGGGTCTCGGCGAAGACCTGCAGGTTCGGGCGGTCGGCGAGCACGGGGTGCACGTAGGCGCGGGCCGCGCTCCAGCGTTCGCCGTCCTTCTGCGTGACCTGGTAGAGGCCGAAGCCTTCCTGTTCGGCGCCGTTGAAGTCGTCGGTGATCGGGAAGCCCGCTTCGCGCGCGCCCTCGACCAGGTGGGCGTGCCACGGGTTGTCGGTGCGCAGGTCGGCGACGTTGAGCGGGCCGCCCTGGCCGTGGAACGCGTCGTGCAGGCGCTCGTTGTGTTCGGCCTTGCGGAAGTACGGGAGCACCTCGTCGTAGGACCAGCCGGGGTTGCCGAGCGCGGCCCAGTGGTCGTAGTCGGACCGGTGGCCGCGGGTGTAGATCATCGCGTTGATGGCCGACGAGCCGCCGAGGGTCTTGCCACGTGGCTGGTAGGCCTGGCGGCCGTTGAGGCCGGGCTGCGGCACGGACTCGAAGGCCCAGTTGTGCCAGGGGCGGGGCAGGGTGGCCACGGCGCCCACGGGCACGCGCAGCAGCAGGCCGGTGCCGTCGCTGCCCGCTTCGAGCAGGGCCACCGTGGTGGCCGGGTCGGCGCTCAGGCGGTTGGCCAGCACGCAGCCGGCCGAGCCGCCTCCGACGATCACGTAGTCGAACTGCTGCAGGTCGGGCACACCGGCTCCGGGTCATGAGGTGGCAGCATCGTCGGGGCAGGGGCCGCGGTGTGTCAATCCGACACGATCCGCAGTGTTGTCATCCCGGCGAACGCCGGGATCCACGCGGGGCAGTCGCGCCGAGGGCACCGGTGGGCCCCGGCGTTCGCCGGGGTGACCTCTTTCTTCAAGCGGTGTAGTCGCCGCTGAGTTCCGGCTGGTACTCGATGGCCGACACCACGATGCCATGCCCCCGGCCATCGGGTGCGGACCACGACACCGTGGTGCCGACCCGCCGCCCCAGCAGCGCCGCACCCAGCGGCGACAGCACCGACACGTGGCCCGCGGCCGCATCGGCCTCGTCGGGATAGGACAGCGTCAGCACCGACGGCGCACCCGTCTTCGCATCGGTGACCTGCACACGCGAGTTCATCGTGACGACGTCACCCGGCACCTCGCGCGGCATCACCGTGTGGGCGCCGTCGAGCAGCTGGTCGAGGGGGCCGCCGGCCGCCGCGGGCGTGCGGCGCACGAGGTGGGTCAGGCGGACGTGGTCGAGTTCGGAGAGCAGACGCTCGTCCGCGAGGAGGTGTTCCATGGCATTTCCAGTCGATCGGGAAGAAGGCGCGCGGGTTCCGGAGGGCCCGGCGATCGATGGTGTGCGCTGTGGAGGAAGCGGGAGAGGGTGGGGATCGCCGGGCTCAGGAATGTGCGGCCGGCAGCGGGCGGTGCCGGCCGGAGGCGCAAGTCGAGGGGGCGAGGGGATGCATGGTTCGATGATAACCGCACACCCCTCGGCGGCGGGGGATGACGACCACCGCCCGATGGTGGTCAAATAGTGCACACCCGTCCACTTTAAAGAACCAGAGGGCGGTTTTTCCCCGGAGAGAGACACCCCCCATGAGCTTCATCCACAAGGCCCTCGTGGCCCTGGCGCTGCGCCGCGCGCGCCGGAAGGCGCACCTCGTGCGCCGCACCATCCGCCTCGACACCGGCGAGAGCTACGTCTACCTCGACGGGGGCACCGGCCCCACGCTGCTGCTGCTGCACGGCTTCGGCGCCACCAAGGACAACTTCACGCGCGTGGCCGCGCTGCTCACGAGCAGCTACCGCGTCGTGGTGCCCGACCACCTGGGCTTCGGCGAGTCGGACAAGCCCGAGCACGCCGACTATTCACCCGTGGCCCAGGCGCGCCGTCTGCGCGCGTTCGTGCAGGCACTGGGGCTCGGCGCCGTCGACCTGGGCGGCAACTCGATGGGCGGGCACATCGCGATGACGTACGCCGCGCTGTACCCGGACGACGTGCGCAGCCTGTGGCTGATCGACGCGGGCGGGGTGTGGTCGGGGCCGCAGGGCGAGCTGCAGAAGCACCTTCAGCGCACGGGGCGCAATCTGCTCGTGGCGTCGACGGAGGAGGAGTTCGCCGAGGTCTTCCGCTTCGTCGTGCACAAGCCGCCGGAAGTGCCGAAGTCGATCATGAAGGTGCTGGCGCAGGCCCGCATCGCGAACCTCGCGCTCGAGCGGCGCATCTTCGCGCAGGCCTCGGCCGACTCGGTGGAGGACCGCGTGCGCGGCCTGCCGGTGCCCACGCTGATCGTCTGGGGCCAGGAGGACCGCGTGTTCCCGCCGGGCACGGCCGACGTGATCCACGCGCTGCTGCCGAACTCGGAGGTGGTGGTGCTGCCGGAGATCGGGCACCTGCCGATGTTCGAGGCGCCGGAGCGGTGTGCGCTGGACTACAAGGCGTTCAGGGCGAGGCTCTGACACCCGGGGCAGCGGGCCCCGGTGGACGCCGGGATCCACCGGGGCCGAAGCGGGCTACGTGGTGCCGCGCGCCCGATCCGCCTTGAACTGCTCGACGAACTGCGGGAACGTCCCGGCATCCAGCGCTTCACGCACCTCGCGCATCAGGTTCACGTAGTAGTGCAGGTTGTGGATGCTCGCCAGCATGGGCGCGAGCATCTCGCCGCAGCGTTCCAGGTGGTGCAGGTACGCGCGGCTGAAGTGCTTGCACGTGTGGCACGTGCAGGTCTCGTCGACGGGGCGCTCGTCGGTGCGGAAGCGGCTGTTGCGCAGGCGCACGTCGCCGAAGCGGGTGAACAGGTGCGCGTTGCGGGCGTTGCGGGTGGGCATCACGCAATCGAACATGTCGACGCCCGCGGCCACGCCTTCCACCAGGTCTTCCGGCGTGCCCACGCCCATCAGGTAGCGCGGCTTGTTCGCCGGCAGCCGGTGCGGGGTGTGGGCCACGATGCGCTGCATCTCCGGCTTGGGCTCGCCCACGCTCACGCCGCCGATGGCGTAGCCCGGCAGGTCGAGGTCGACGAGGGCGTTGAGCGATTCCTCGCGCAGGTGCTCGAACATGCCGCCCTGCACGATGCCGAAGAGGGCGTTCGGGTTCTCGTTGCGGTTGAACTCGTCGAGGCAGCGTTTGGCCCAGCGCAGGCTGAGTTCCATCGACACCCGCGCCTCGCGCTCGGTGGTCAGGTGGCCCTTGGTCTCGTACGGCGTGCATTCGTCGAACTGCATGACGATGTCGCTGTTGAGCGCACGCTGGATCTGCATGCTGGTCTCGGGCGTGAGGAACAGCTTGTCGCCGTTGACCGGCGAGGCGAAGCGCACGCCTTCCTCGCTGATCTTGCGCATCTCGCCGAGGCTCCACACCTGGAAGCCGCCGCTGTCGGTCAGGATCGGCTTGTTCCAGCCCTCGAAGCGGTGGAGGCCGCCGAACTGGTTGAGCACGTCGATGCCCGGGCGCAGCCACAGGTGGAACGTGTTGCCGAGGATGATCTGGGCGCCCATCTCCTCGAGGGACGACGGCAGCACGCCCTTGACGGTGCCGTAGGTGCCCACCGGCATGAACACGGGCGTCTCGACGACGCCGTGGTTGAGGGTGAGGCGGCCGCGACGGGCGTGGCCGTCGGTCTTGAGGAGTTCGAACTGGAGCATCCCGCGATTGTCGCAGCGCCGGCGGGTTCCGGCGAGGCGGTCAGGAAAGCGGGGTCAGAGGTCGCCCCAGACGTAGCCCACGCGGAACTCCCGCGAATGGGCCTCGTCGCCCAGCCGGTCGATGCCGAAGCCGAGGCGCCAGCCGGCCCAGTCGAGGGCCATGCCGAGGCGGCGTTCGTGGGTGTCGTACGCGGCGCCCACGTGGGCCTCGCCCACGCGCTGGCGCGCGGCCACGCGGGGCAGCACGCCGAAGCCGTCGACGTAGTCCGCGCTCACGGCGAACTCGGTGTCGGGCGACAGGCGCCAGCCCACCCGCGCGTTCGCGATGCCCGGGATCGTGCGGTTGACCGTCTCCTGCGTGTAGCGGCCCTCGATCAGCGGCTTGTAGATCACGAAGCCGTCGGCGTCGATGGCCTGGGTGTTCGTCGACAGCACGGCGTCCTGCTGCGGCAGGCCGCGCCACCGCATCCAGCCGGCGTTGCGCCAGCTCACCGCGGCGGACCAGTCGTCGCCGCGCCAGCGCAGGGCGCCGTCGGTCAGCAGCGCGAAGCCGCGGGCCGCGAAGTCCTGCTGGAACGGGAACTCGAGCCGGCTGTCGATGCGGCGGTAGCGCAGGTCGAACGCCCACTGGTTCAGCGCGGCGTCGTAGGCGGCCGGGCCGTCGAGCTGGAACTCGCGGTACTGGCCCAGCACCAGCGCCTGCAGGCCGAACAGGGCCTGCCAGCCCCGGGCGATCTCGAAGGTGCGGTTCCATGCGGCCCCGCCCCCGGTGTAGCTCTGGTACTTCGCGTGCACGTTCCACTGCTGCGAGGCGGTGGGCGTGCCCACGGCCTCGAGGGTGCGGGCGATGTCGAGCGCGTCGGCGGTGGACACGAGCGTCGCGTCCTGCCGCGCCAGCAGCGACCAGGTGTTCGCGCCGCGCTGCGTCGAGATGCGCAGCTCGTCGTGCATGTAGGCGATGTTGCGGCCCGACCGCGGCTGGAACTGGCCGGCGACGTCGTCGATGTCGAGCTTGTGCAGCGGCAGCGCGTCGGCATGCCGCGACGAGGTGAGGTCGACCTGCCAGCCCGCGGCGAACGCCGCGGCGGGGAGGGCCAGCCCGAGGGAAAGGATGCAACGGTGGATCACGGTCTCGCGTTCCGGAAAAAAACGGAAATGGCGGCCCGGCATCGCTGCCGGGCCGCCAAGGGGTCACGCGTCGATCACAGCCCGATGTCGAGCGAGATGAAGGTGCCGTCGGTGAAGGTCAGGGTCAGGTCCTTGAACTTGCCCACCACCTCGGTGTTGTTGACGTAGAGGTCGGCTTCCTTGGCGTCCGGGCCCCAGGTCATCGACAGGTTCGACGCGGCTTCGGTCAGCTTGGTCGAGTACTTGCCGTTGGCCTGGCGGGTGGCGACCGCGCCGATCTGCTGCTTCGGCGTGCCGTTGACGATCGAGCGGTAGCTCAGCGTCACGGTGGCCGGGCCGTCTTCGTGGCTGGCCATCGACGAGCTCAGCGTCAGTTCGAGCTTCGGACGGGTCGGGGCGGTCACGGAACCCGTGAACGTCAGCGACGTGTTGAAGTTGTTGGTCGCGCTGTCGTTGGCGGTGGCCGTGTAGTTGGCGTAGCCGGTGATGGCGGCGGTCAGCGAGCCGGCGAGGAACTCGCTGGTCGTGCCGTTGCTGATGTTGCGCAGCGAACCGGTCAGCGTGGCCTTCGTCGGGATGTGCGACGTCTGGGTCTTGTCCCAGGCGCTGTCGGTCAGCGCGAGGGTGCCGGCGAACTCGGAGTTGCCGGTGGTCCAGACGAGGTCGACCGAGGCGGTGGCGAGGTCACCACCGGCGTCGGCGACGGCCGTCGGGGCGCCGCGGGCCACGAGGTTGTCGTTGGCGTCCCACGAGACCGGGATCTCCGAGGTCGAACCCGACTTCACGTCGAGCGTGCCGAGCAGCGCGCCGGCGGCGTCGTACGACTTGGCCGTGCCCTTGAAGGTCGTCGACGACATGTTGTTGGCGGCGATCGTGCGGGTGCCCGACAGGTCGACCGTGGTCTTCGCGTCGACGAGGGCGGTGCCACCGGTCTCGAACGCGGCGGCGAGGTCACCCACGAGCGTGAAGGCCGTGATGCGCTTGTCGGTGCTCAGCGTCGGCGTCGCGGTGCCGGTGAACGGGCCGGCCAGCGATTCGTTGACCGGGTTCGCGCACGGCGACGGCTGGCAGCTGGTGGTGCGGCGGGCACGGGTCGAGTAGGCGAACGTGCCATCGGTCTTCGGCTCGATCGAGAAGCCATGGCGCCAGCGGGTCGTCGTGAAGACGTTGTTGGCGTACGTGACGGTCACCGTGTAGTTGGCCGTGCAGCCGATGAACTTGGCGTTGTCCTTCGACGTGGCGAGCACATCGTTGGCCGCGGTCGTGTACAGCGAGCAGGCCACGGCCGGGGCCGAACCTTCCTCGCCGCGGCTGCGGCTCATCGCGCCCGTGCCGTACATGAAGTCGTTGTACATGTCGATGCCGGCCAGGATCGCGCCGGTGTCCTTCACGACCAGTTCGGCCGGGGCCTGCACCGATTCCATCGCTTCACGGAACTTGAAGGCTTCCTGGTTCACGGCGCCCTTGGCGATCGACGTGGCGCCGCCCTTGCTGAACAGGGCCTGGAAGTCGCTGCGGATGCCGGTGAACAGCTGGGTCGCGGCGGCGATGGCGGTGACGTTGCCGGCCGGGGCGGGCTTGCCGTCGCCTTCGAGCTTGCCGACGACGCCGGCGATCGTGCCTTCGCTGATGTTCGCGTCACCGACCAGCTCGGGGGTGTTCACGACGGCCTGGGCGGCCGCGACCAGCTTCTCGGCGACGTTCACGCCGCCGACGGTGCCGGGGTTCGTGGAGGAGATGGAGGCGGACGCGGCGAGCGCGTCGACCACGCACTTCGTGCGGGCGCCGAGGTCGGTCGACGCGCAGCCGAGGGCGCCGTCGTTCGCGAGCTTGGCCACGGCCGTCAGCATCACGGCGAGGGCCTGCTGTTCGGGGGTGGTGGCGTTCTGGATCGTGGTCGGGGTCACGACGGTGGCGTCGAAGCCCAGCAGCTGGCGCACGTTCGACAGCGCGGTCGTCGCGTTGGCGGCGGTGATGCCACCCGTCGCGCCGGCGGCGGCGGCGGCGGCGAGTTCCGTGAACGGGGTCACGTTCGACGTGATGGTCGTGGTGCCGGTCGACGGGGCGACGACGAGGCTGCGCAGCGAGAAGTCGGCGGGCAGCGAGACGCTCTGGCCGGTGATTTCGTCGAGGGTCGTGGTCTTGCCGGCGATGGCGGTGACACGCACCAGGTACGGGGTGCCCCGCACGCCTTCGAAGCTCGGCAGCGTGTACTTGCCGTCCGCGTCGGACTCGACCGACGACAGCGTCTTGGTCAGGTCGGGCGTGCCGTCGGCCTTGATCGGGTGCACCGAGATGAGGGCATGCTGCAGCGCGCCCTTGGCGGCGACGCCGGAGAGCACGACGGGGGACGAGCTGGTGGTCGGCGTGGTGCCGCCGTCGCCACCGTCACCACCGCAGGCGGTGACGAAACCGGCGACCGCGAGGGTCGCCAACAGGGTATGCAAACGCATCGGGTGTTCTCCCAGTGAGGGCGCCTCCCCGGCGCCCGTGTGTCGACGCGGACCCCCACCTGGAAATCCGCCTGCCGAGACTTTGTCAGCGCGGAAACAAAACCGGGATCGGTGTGACGGGTGACCGCGCCACGCCCCGGCATCGGCCATCCGGATGAGGCCGCCCCCGTCCGAGCACCGATAATCGAACGATCCCAGGCACCGCCACCCGGCATGAAAACGCTTCTCGTCGACGACCACACCCTGTTCCGCGAAGGCCTGGCGATGCTGATCTCGCACGGGTTCCCCGACGTCCAGTTGCACCAGGCCGGCGACATCGCCGAAGCGCTGGGCCTGCTCGTGTCCGACGGCGGCTTCCAGCTCGTCCTGCTCGACCTGGGCCTGCCGGACAGCGCCGGCGTGCAGGGGCTGCAGCGCCTGCGCGAGCAGGCGCCGGACGTCACCGTCGTCGTGCTGTCGGCCGACGAGACCCCCGAGACGGTGCTGTCGGCCATCGATGCCGGGGCCGCCGGCTTCGTGCCGAAGACCGCCAAGGCCGGGGTCATGCAGGCCGCGTTGAGGGTGGTGCTGGCCGGCGGGGTCTACCTGCCGCCGTCGGTGCTCGGGCACGCGCGGGGCGAACCGGCCCCCGTGGCCAAGGTGGAAGCGCCCGTGGCCGACGATCCCGAGGCCACCGGCCCCGGCGGCCTGTCACCGCGCCAGGCCGACGTGCTGCGCCTGCTGGTGGCGGGCAAGCCGAACAAGCTGATCTGCCGCGAACTCGACCTCGCCGAGTCCACCGTCAAGACCCACCTCGCGGCGATCTTCCGCAAGCTCGAGGTGACGTCGCGCACGCAGGCCGTGGTGGCCGCGGCGCGGCTCGGGCTGGTCTTCGGCGCCGAACGCTGACGCGTCCGGCGCCGTGCCCCGTCAGGGGTACAGCGAACCCGCCGTCACCGGGAACGCGGTGGTGTCGTTGCGCACCCAGTTCGCCGTGTTGGCGATGGCCGCACGCAGCGCGGCCGGGTCGGCGATCGAGAGCGTGCCGCCGTAGCGCACATTGTCGTCCGGCGTGAACGCGATGAACGCGCCCGCGGGGTTCAGCGCCGCCTGCAGCGTGGCGTCGAGCGGGCCCGCCGTGCCCATGTTGATCGCGGCGAGGTAGCGGTCGACCACCAGCGTCGGCGCACCCGCGGCCACCGGCAGGGTGGGGATGCTGCCCTGGAACGCGAAGATCGTTTCGGTGGAGGTGCTGATGCCGCCGCCCGTGCCGACGATGTTGCCCTTGTCGGTGGTGGGCGTGGCGGCGTCCGGCAGCACGGTCACGATGGTGCCGGCGGCGTAGGCGCGGTCGGCGGTCCACATGAAGGCCGATTCGTTGGTGGCGGTCAGGCTGTCGCGGTCGCTGAAGGCGATCTGCGTGCCGGCCGTGATGTCGCGCATCAGGATGAAGGCGAAGGCGTCGGTGGCGTCGCCGTTCACCGCGATGAACAGCAGGTCGCCCGCGGCGAGCGTGGTGGGCGGCGTGGTGCCGGCCGTGACGAAGTTCAGGGCCGTGGTGTCGCTGATGCCCGCGAACGCGTTGCCCACGGCGTCGGTCACGGCGGTGGCGGCCACCAGCACGTGGTAGGCCGTGCCGCTGCGCAGGTCGGCCGTCGGGTTGACGGTGACCGTGGTGCCGTTGAAGGTCACCTGCGTGGTGTCCGTCGCCGCGATCGTGCGGACGTCGTCGCTGCCGTTGCTGATCGTGATGGCGCCGGTGCCCGCCTTGACGGGTTCGCTGAACGTCAGCGTGAGGTTGCCGCCTTCGGCAATGGCCGTGGCGTTGTCGATCGGCGTGCTGGACGCGAGCGTGGGCGCCGTGGTGTCGGGCACCGACGTGAAGGCGAGCTTCTGTGCGTCGGACACGGCCTGCGTGGCGGTGCCGGCGGCGTCGCGGAACACGCCGCTGGCGAACTGGACGCTGTACGCGGTGTTCGGCACCAGGTCGGCCGTCGGGTTGATCTTGACCGTCGCGCCCGAGATCGTGACCTGCGTGGTGTCGGTGACCGCGATGGTGCGGGTGTCGCCGCCGCTGCCGATCAGCGTGATGTTGCCGGTGCCGGCCACGACGTTCGCGGCGAAGGTGAGGTACAGGTTGCTGCCCAGGCCCACGGCGTTCGCCGAACGGGTGGGGGCGAAGACCCACAGCTGCGGCAGCGCCTGCGAGCCGCCGCCGGCCTCGTTCGTCACGTACAGGTTCAGCTGCTTGTCGAACGTGACCCCTTCGTGCTGGGCCGACTGCAGGATGTCGAGCGTGCCGTACACGCGCCCGGTGCGGTCGGTCTTGACGAGGCGGCCCGTGTCGTTGCTCAGCACGATCAGGTGCGAGTAGTCCGGGGCGGTCGACGGCAGCACGTTCGACAGCGCATGGATGTCGCCGAAGTCGGCGACGTTCAGCTTGGCCGGGTCGAACAGGTCCTTCGGCGTCTCCGTCGTGGCGGAACCGTTCGAGGCCGTGCCCGCGACGAAGTCGATCGTGGTCTGGAAGATGCCCTGCGGCGTCATCTCCTTGACGAACACGTAGCCGTTGGTCATCGGGTCGAACGTGACCCCTTCGAGGCCGATGTTGCCCACCGTGGTGGCGAGCTTCACCGTGCGCACGGTGGTGGCGTCGAGCGTGGTGCCGCCCTTGTAGGTGAAGAGGTTGGCGCTGCGCACGCGTTCGTCGGCGACGACGAACTGGCCGTTGCCGATCGCGGCGATGCCTTCCGGATCCGCGAAGAGGCCGGCGGGCAGCGACATGGTGTCGATGACCTGGCCGGTCTTCGAGATCTGCGTGATGTACGTGCCTTCGTCGCCGACGATGAACAGGCTGTCGGTGGCGGCGTTGTACGTGACGGCCGAGACCTCGGCGGCGATCTGGTTGACGCCGGCGCCCGTCGCGACCGGCAGCGTGTAGCGGCCGGTCTGCGTGTAGTTGCTGAGGTCGAGGCTTTCACCCGGCGGCGTGAACGCGAGCGTCGGGGCGCCGAGGGGCGCGGCGACGGTGGTGTCGTCGTCGCTGCCGCAGGCAGTCAGCGCCAGGACGACCGCGGACAGCAGGAAACCATGACGGAGTGTGAAGGGCACGGGTCGCACGGGAGGGGTCTCGTAGGCCAAAAGCCCTGGAAAGTAACGACCTCCGGTGACGTTTTCGTGACAGCGTCGGTGCCGCTACACCACCTCCCCCACGGCCACCGTGGCCCGTGCCTGCAGCACGGCGGCCAGCAGCGCCTCGCTGCGGAAGGGCTTGTGCAGCACCGGCACGCCCGAGGCTTCCAGCAACGTGAGATCGCCCGGCGAGGTGTCGCCGGTGACCACCATCGCGCGCGTGGCGCCACAGCGCTGCCGCACGAGTTCGATCACCACGAGGCCGCTGCCGCCGGGCAGGCGCTGGTCGGTGATGACGAGGTCGGTGAAGTCACCCCGGTGCGACGACCCCGCCGGCGGCAGCGCGGCGCGCAACGCGGGCACGCCGTCGAAGGCCTTGACGGTCGCGCCCCAGGCCTGCAGCCGGCCCGCGAGGCCCTCGCGAACCGCGTCGTCGTCCTCCACCAGCACGATGCGCAGGCCGGCGAGCGGCGCGGCGCCGATCTCGGGTTTCGGGGTGTCGTCCGCGGCCGGGTTCTCGACCGACGACCGCGGCACCTGCAGGCCGAAGCACGAGCCGCGGCCCGGCGTCGAACGCAGCGAGAGCACATGGCCCATCACGCCCGCACTGCGGCGCACGATCGACAGGCCGAGGCCGAGGCCGCGCGTGCGCTGGCGCGCGGCGTTGCCCACCTGCACGAATTCCTCGAACACCGCGGTCTGGTCTTCCGGGGCGATGCCGATGCCCGTGTCCCACACCTGGATCAGCACCTCTCCGGCGCCGCGGGCGCGCGCGGACACGAGCACGCCGCCGCGTTCGGTATAGCGCACCGCGTTGCTGACGAGGTTGCGCAGCACCTGGTCGAGCAGCACGGGGTCGGCCTGCACCGCGAGCCGGGTGGGGCGGAAGCGCAGGGCGAGGCCCTTCGCCGCGGCCGCGTCGCGCTCGTGGAGGTCGATGGCATCGAACAGGCTCTGGAGGGCCACACGCTGCGGGCGCGCGCGCACGGTGCCCGACTCGAAGCGCGAGAGGTCGAGCAGGCCGCGCAGCATGGCCTCCATCGACGCGACGGCCTCGTCGACGCGGTCGATCATGGCCTGCATCGGCCGCGCCGGGGCCTGCTCGCGCAGCAGGCTCACCATCAGGCCGATGGCGGCCACGGGCTGGCGCAGGTCGTGGCTGGCCGACGCGAGGAAGCGGGACTTGGTGGCGTTGGCGTTCTGCAGCGCCCGGGTGCGCTGCAGCACCCGCTGCTCCAGCTCGGTGTTCAGGCGCTCGACCTCGCCCACCGCGGTGACGAGGCGGCTCATCGTCATCACCGCGTACACGCCGAAGGCGAACGGCATCACGAGCGGGATCCAGAACCACCCGGTCACGGACAGCACGCCCTGCTGGTACAGGTGGTCGTGCAGGCCCGCGAGGATCACGCTGGTGAAGGCCACGGCCAGCACGAAGTGGGTGGCGTCGCGCCGCACGCGGGCCACGCGCCACAGCAGGCCGGCCGAGACGAAGCCGGCGACGAGCAGCACCGGGTACACCGTCATGCGCAGATAGGGCATCAAGCCCGACGGGTAGGCCGCGAGCGCGATCAGCGGCACGCCCACGCCGAAGGCGAACAGCGCGCGGGTCCAGCCGCGGCCCTTCGGCGGCGGCACCTGCAGGCTGCGGGCGAAGGCGGTGAAGAGCGTGATGGTCCACACCTGGGCCGAGAAGAAGAACCAGTCCGACACGGCGCCGGGCAGCAGCGAGAACTCGGCGAAGTACGCGTAGTTGCGCACCGAGCCGAGGAAGGCGAGCACGCCGAAGAGGCCGATGGTGGTCTCGCTGCGCCGGCGCGTCCACACGAGCAGCAGGAAGACCGACAGTGTCGCCATGCCCATGTTGAGGGCCCGGGGCAGTTCGCGGTCGACCACCAGCTCGTCGTTGTGGTCGGCGCGCAGCTGGATGGGGTCGCCCACGACGCCGTCGGACAGGCCGCCGCGGTCGCGGTGCCGCACCTCGATCTCGAGCAGGTTCGTGCCCACGTGGAGCATGGGGGCGGGCAGCGACAGCAGGTCGGGAATGCCGTGTTCGTTGCCCTCCAGGCTCTCGTTGCCCACGGGGAAACCGTTGAGCAGCACGCGGCGGGTGGAGCTGATGCGGGTGAAGCGGGCCGTGAGTCCGGCGCGCGGCACCTCGGCCAGCTCGAACGGGATGCGGTACGTGGCCCGGCCCACGGTGGGCCGGTGGCGGGCGCCCCAGGTGTCGGGGAGGGTGACGCGCACTTCGTTCGCGTCGCCCTCGAAACGGAAGAAGGCCTCGCGCAGGGCCACCGGGGCGATGGCGTCCGCCGCGTGGGCCACGCACGACAGTGCACACCACAGCAGCAGGCCGGCCCAGCGGATCAGGCGATTACGCATGCCCGATTGTTCCGCAGCGCCGGTGGCCACGGAAGTCGACCAAATGGCCGACCCGCACACCCGTTCAGCCCGGCAGCTCGCCGAGGGCCGTGGCGGCCAGCGCCAGGTGCACGGTGGCCAGCAGCGCCTCGGTGCGGAACGGCTTGTGCAGCACTGGCACGCCCGAGGCTTCCAGCAAGGTGAGGTCGCCGGGCGAGGTGTCGCCGGTGACCACCATCGCGTGGATGGCGCCCACCCGCTGCCGCACGAGTTCGATCACGAGCAGGCCGCTGCCGCCGGGCAGCGCCTGGTCGGTGACGACGAGGTCGGCCATCGGTTCGCCGCGGGGCGCACCGGCCGGGGGCAGGGCGGCACGCAGCGAGGTGATGCCGTCGAAGGCCGACACCTCGGCGCCCCAGGAGCGCAGGCGCTCGACGAGCCCGTGGCGCACGTCGGCGTCGTCTTCCACCAGCAGCACCCGCAGGCCGACGAGGGGGGTCGGCGCGGCCGGGCCGTCCACGCGCGGGCGGGCGCGGCGCTCGTCGTGCCCGCGCGGCACCCGCACGCCGAAGCAGCTGCCGCGGCCCGGGCGCGACTTCAATGTCAGCGGGTGACCCAGCACGGCCAGGCTGCGCTGCACGATGGCGAGGCCCAGCCCGAGGCCGCGCGACCCCGCCGCGGCGCCGCCGACCTGCACGAACTCCTCGAAGATCGTGGCCTGGTGTTCGGCGGCGATGCCGACACCCGTGTCCCACACCTGCAGCAGCACCTCGCCGTCGCCGCGCGCTCGGGCGGTGACCAGCACGCCGCCCCGTTCCGTGTAGCGCACGGCGTTGCTGACGAGGTTGCGCAGCACCTGCTCGAGCAGCACCGGGTCGGACAGCACGGCCAGCCGCGTGGGCCGGAACCGCAGCGTCAGGCGGCGCGCGTCCGCCGCCTCGCGTTCGTGCAGCGCGATGGCGTCGAACACGGTCTGCAGCGGCACCCACGCCACGCGCGCGTGCACGGTGCCCGACTCCAGCCGGGACAGGTCGAGCAGGCCCTTGAGCATCGACTCCATCGAGGCCACGGCATGGTCGACGCGGTCGATCATGCCGCGCAGCCGGGGGTCGGGAACCTGTTCGCGCAGCAGGCCCACCATCAGGCCGATGGCCGCGACGGGCTGCCGCAGGTCATGGCTGGCCGACGCGAGGAAGCGGGTCTTCGCGAGGTTGGCCGTCTGCAGCGCCCGCGTGCGGGCGAGCACGCGGTGCTCCAGCTCGACGTTGAGCCGCTCCACCTCGCCCACCGCGCTGACGAGCCGGCCCATCAGCATCATCCCGTAGATGCCGAAGCCGACCGGCATCGCGAACGGCAGCCAGAACGTGCCGGTGATGGGCACGAGGCCCTGCTGGAAGAGGTAGTCGTGCGCGCCCGCCGCCACCACGGCGGCGAAGGACCCCACGAGCGCGACGTGGGTCAGGTCGCCCTGCGCGCGCACCGAACGCCAGAGGAACCGCACGGCCACGACCGCGAGCACGAACAGCACGGGGTAGGTGACCGTGCGCAGCACCGGCAGCTGCGACGCGGCCGAGAACCCGATGGCCAGCAGCGGCATCGCGATGGCGATGGCCGCGAGCCAGCGCCACCCACGGCGCCAGGCCGCGTGCCCATCGTCGAGGCTCAGCGCGAAGGCGCAGAACAGGGTGACGGTCCAGATCTGCGCGGCGTAGAAGAACCAGTCGGTGACCCCGGCGGGCAGCAGCGATACGTCCGAGAAGTAGGTGTAGTTGCGCAGCGACCCGACGGCCAGCAGCACGCCGAAGAGGCCGATGGTCCATTCGCTGCGACGCCGCCACCACAGCGAGAACATGAAGGCGGCCAGCACCATCATCCCCATGTTCAGGATGCGGGGCAGCTCGCGGCTCCACAGCGCGTCGCGGTCGTGCACCAGCCGCAGTTCGTTCGCCGGGCCGATGGTGGCCGCGGACAGGCCCGCGCGGGAGCGGTAGCGCACCTCCAACTCGAGCTCGTTGCGCCCGGGCCGCAGCAGCAGCGAGGGCAGGTCGAACACCTCGGGCACCGGGTGGTCGCGCCCGGCGACGTTCGGGGCCGTGATGAGGCGCCCGTTGAGCATCACCTTGCGCGTGGAGCTGACCCGCGTGAACCGGACCGCGAGCGGCTGGTCGGGCACGCGGTCGAGCTGGAAGACGAGGCGGTAGCGGGCTGTGCCGTGGTTGGGGAGGCCGCGCCGTGCCCAGGTGTCGGGCAGCGGCACGGCCTGTTCGGCAGCACCGGCCACGAGGAACGCGGCCTGGTCGAGCACCACGGGGTCGACCGGCGGCTCACCCGTCGCGGCCGCCAGCGCCAGCCGGCCGGCGAGGGCGCCCGCGAGCACCACGCGCACGAGCAGCCAGCGCCACCTCATCTACTTCGACTCCCGCCGCACCATCATCACCGTCTTGTTGCGGTCCTCGACGATCCACAGGCGGCCGGCGCGGTCCACCGTGAGGCCGGTGGGAGCGCCCTTGGGGCGCACCCCCTCGGCGGCGTTCCAGCCGCCCACCACCTGCACCGGCGCGGCGGCGGGATGGCCCTTCGCATCGACCTTCAGCGCCATCACGCGCTGGCCGGTGGAACGGTGGCCGTGCCAGGCCACGAGCACCTGGCCGGCCCACGGGCTCGGGTTCGACGCCGGCACCGCGAACAGGTGCAGCGGCGCGGCATGGGCGGGCCAGCGCTGGGCCGGGGCCTCGGTGGCCTTGCAGTCGGCCTTCTTCTCGTAGCCGCGGGCGGGCGTGCGATCGCCCGTGCAGTACGGCCAGCCGTACCGGGCACCCGCGCGCAGCACGTTGAGTTCCTCGGGCGGGTTCTCCGCGTCGGGGTAGTCGATGCTGTTCTCGCCCTGCAGCAGCGTGTCGCCCACGAACGCGAGCGCGACCGAGTTGCGCAGCCCGGTGGCGTACGGCTTGAGCGACTTCAGCGCGGGCGTGCCCTCGCCGAGCACCGCCTCGTACACCGCGGCACGGGGCTGGGCGCCCTCCACCTCGGGACAGGGGAACGGCAGCGCGTTGCCCGAGTCGCGGCAGGCGTCCGAGGCCGACCCGACGTTGATGAACAAGCGGTTGCCCGGCGCGAAGGCGATCTCCTTCAGCGGATGCGCGCCCGCGTCGGGCAGGCCGTCGACCACCACCTCCTGCACCACCGGGCCGGTGACGGACGTGCGCCAGATGCGGCCGGCCTCGCCCACGTAGACCTTGCCGTCGGGGCCCACGGCCAGCGCGAGCGGCCGGTCGAGCTTGCTCGCGAGCGTGGTGATGCGCACGCGTTCGGCGGGATCGGTGGCCGCCTCGTTCAGGGTCATCTCGAGGAGCCGGCCCTGGCGGGGCTCCCAGTTGCCCATGTCGATGATCCAGAAGCGGTTCGGCGCGAGTTCGAGGATGCGGCGCGGGAACCGCAGGCCGCGCGTGTTGTCGGCCACCAGCGCCATGCACCAGCCCGCCGGCACGGCCACGTCGACCTTCGGGAACGGGCCGCAGGTGCCCGAGGGCGTGTACGGGGCGGCGTTCGCCACCAGCGGCGCGGCCAGCGCCAGCGCGACGACGAGCGCCTTCATGCGGCCGCCCGTTCGAGCAGCATCGCGTCGCCGTAGCTGAAGAAGCGATAGCCGTGTTCGATCGCGTGGCGGTACAGGCCCATCACGCGGTCGTGGCCGGCCAGGGCGCTCACGAGCATCAGCAGCGTGCTCTTGGGCAGGTGGAAGTTGGTGACGAGCACGTCGATGACCTTGAAGTCGAAGCCCGGGGTGATGAAGATGGCGGTGTCGCGGCTGCCCGGCTGCAGCGTGCCGCCGACGGCCGCCGATTCGAGCGCACGCAGCGTGGTGGTGCCCACCGAGACGACCCGCCCGCCCGCGGCCTTCGTGGCCGCGATGGCGTCCACCGTGGACTGCGGCACGTCGAACCACTCGCTGTGCATGCGGTGGTCGGCGATGTTGTCGGTGCGCACCGGCTGGAACGTGCCCGCGCCCACGTGCAGCGTGACCGCGGCGCGGCCGATGCCCCGCGCGGCCAGTTCGGCGAGCAACGCTTCGTCGAAGTGCAGCGCCGCGGTGGGCGCCGCGGCCGCGCCGGGGTTGGCGGCGAAGACGGTCTGGTAGCGGCGTTCGTCGTCCGCGTCGTCGGCGTGCGTGATGTAGGGCGGCAGCGGCACGTGGCCGTGGCGTTCGATGAGCGCGAACGGTTCGCCCGGGAAACGCAGGTGGAACAGCGAGTCTTCCGGACCGCCACGGCCCAGCACCTCGGCCTCGAACGAACTGGACCCGTCGCCGCTCGTGAAGCGCACACGGCCGCCGGCCTTCGGCGACTTGCTGGCGCGCAGGTGCATCCACACCTCGTTCCCCGGCAGCACCCGTTCGACCAGCGCCTCCACCGAACCGCCACTGGACTTCGCGCCGAGCAGCCGCGCCTTGATGACCCGCGTGTCGTTGAAGACGAGCAGGTCGCCGGCGCGCAGCAGCGACGGCAGCTCGCGGAAGATGTGGTCGGCGGGCGGCCACCGCGTGCCGTCGAGCAGGCGCGAGCCGCTGCGTTCGGCGGCGGGATGCTGGGCGATCAGTTCGGGCGGCAGCTCGAAATCGAAGTCGGCCAGCGTGTAGGAACGGGACATGGTGAAACGGGAAACTGCGGGAGGGATCAGCGGGGCACCGCGTTGCGGAACATCGGGTCGGTGAACAGCTGGCCCACGAGCTTGCTGTAGACGAGGCCCTGCTCGCGCGGCACGTTGGCGTCGGCGCGCCACGTGGACGAGGAACGCAGTTCCTTGTCGTACACGACGCGGCCGCCGGTGGTGACGATGAAGCGGGCCGCCACGGTGCCGCTCGTCTTGCCCAGGTCGGCCGAGACCAGTTCGCCTTCCACGACGGCGCCCGAGGCCGGGTCCAGCAGGCCGGCGCCGGAGAGTTCGGTGGACAGCGTGTCCTTCAGGTGGCGGGCCTCGGCGGGCTTGCTGTCCTTCACGGACCGGAACTCGCCCACCGCGACGGGACGGATGCCCGCGGCCTTGGCCTTCGAGAAGTTGTCGGTGGTGACCTGCGCGGATTCGGTGGGGACGGCGGGTTGCGCGCAGCCGGTCACGGCGGCGGCGGCCAGCACCAGCACCGGGAACAGGCGGGGGAACGAGGGTCGGGACATGGGTGTCTTCCTGTCGGATGGGAGGTATTCGGGTACGGCGCCGCCATGCTATCAGCGCCGTCCCGGGCAGAATCGCCCCATGCCCGAGGTTTCATCCCCCCCGAACAAGGAGAAGTCCGCCCCGCAGAAGGCGATGGAGAAGCTCGACCTGCGGCGCGACATCGACCTGGCGCTGCACCTCCCGCTGCGCTACGAGGACGAGACCCGCATCACGCCCGTGCGGGCGCTGCGCGACGGCGACACGGCGCAGGTCGAGGGCATCGTCACCCACTGCGAGGTGCAGTTCCGCCCGCGCCGCCAGCTCGTGGCCAAGCTCGACGACGGCTCGGGCACCCTCGTGATGCGCTTCCTCAACTTCTACCCCAGCCACCAGAAGACGCTGGGCGTGGGCAAGCGGGTGCGCGTGCGCGGCGAGGCGCGCGGGGGCTTCTTCGGCATCGAGATGGTCCACCCGAACTTCCGCGGCGTGGACGACGACACGCCGCTCGCGGCCGCGCTCACGCCCGTCTACCCCACCACCGCGGCGCTGCCGCAGGCCTACCTGCGCAAGGCGGTGGCCGGCGGGCTCAAGCGGGCCGACCTGGCCGAGATCATCCCCGCTCCGCTCGTGCCGAAGGGCATGTGGGGCCTCCGCGATGCGCTGCGCTTCCTGCACGAACCGTCGCCCGACACCCGGCTCGACGAGCTGGAAGACCACAGCCACCCGGCCTGGCAGCGGCTCAAGTTCGAGGAGCTGCTGGCCCAGCAGCTGTCGCAGCTGCATGCCAAGCGCGAGCGCGAGCACCAGCGGGCGCCGAAGTTCACGGTGCGCCAGGGCGGCCTGCAGGAGAAGCTGCTGGCCGCGCTGCCGTTCGCGCTCACCGAGGCGCAGCGCCGCGTGGTCGAGGAGATCGCGGGCGACCTGCAGCGCGAGGTGCCCATGCACCGGCTGCTGCAGGGCGACGTGGGTTCGGGCAAGACGGTGGTGGCGGCGCTCGCGGCCACGGTCGCGATGAACGACGGCTGGCAGTGCGCCCTGATGGCGCCCACCGAGATCCTCGCCGAGCAGCACTTCCGCAAGCTCGTGCACTGGCTCGAGCCGCTCGGCATCCGCATCGCATGGCTCACCGGCAGCCGAAAGGGCAAGGCCCGGCGCGAGATGCTGGAGGCCGTGGCCTCCGGCGAGGCGGCGCTGGTGGTGGGCACCCACGCGGTGATCCAGGACGACGTGGTCTTCAAGCGCCTGGGCCTGGCCGTCATCGACGAACAGCACCGCTTCGGCGTGGCCCAGCGGCTCGCGCTGCGCGAGAAGCTGGTCGACGCGGCCGAGGGCCTGGAGCCCCACCTGCTGATGATGTCGGCCACGCCCATCCCGCGCACGCTCGCGATGACCCTCTTCGCCGACCTCGACGTCAGCACCATCGACGAGCTGCCGCCCGGGCGCACGCCCATCGTCACGAAGGTCTTCGCCGATGCGAAGCGCGAGGGTGTCATCCACACCATCGCGGGCGAGGCCGCGAACGGCCGGCAGGTGTACTGGGTGTGCCCGCTGATCGAGGAATCGGAAACCCTCGACCTGCAGAACGCCACCGAGACCCACCAGCAGCTCGTGGCCGCGCTGCCCGGCCAGGTGGTGGGCCTGCTGCACGGCCGCATGCCGTCCGCCGAGAAGGCCGCGGTGATGGCCGAGTTCACCGCGGGGCGCATGCATGTGCTCGTGAGCACCACGGTGATCGAGGTGGGCGTGGACGTGCCCAACGCCTCGCTGATGGTCATCGAACACGCCGAACGCTTCGGCCTGAGCCAGCTGCACCAGCTGCGCGGACGGGTGGGGCGGGGGTCGGTGGCGAGCGTGTGCGTGCTGCTCTACACCGCGCCGCTGTCGGACACCGGCAAGTCGCGCCTGCGGGCCATGGCCGAGACGCAGGACGGCTTCGAGATCGCCCGGCGCGACCTGGAGATCCGCGGCCCCGGCGAGTTCATGGGCGCCCGCCAGTCCGGCGCGCCGCTGCTGCGTTTCGCCGACATGGCCCTCGACGAGGAACTCGTGCAGGTGGCCCGGGCCGCCGCCGAGGTGATGCTCGATCGCCATGGGGAGGCGGCGGAACGCCACGTGGCGCGATGGCTCGGCGCCAAGTCAGACTATTTGAAAGCCTGAACCGTTAGTTTCGGTTAATCTCGGGGGCATGACGCTCACCGAATTGCGCTACATCGTTGCCGTCGCCCGGGAGAAACACTTCGGCCGTGCCGCCGAGGCGTGCTTCGTCTCGCAGCCCACGCTGAGCGTGGCCATCAAGAAGCTGGAAGACGAACTCGAGGTCAAGCTCTTCGAGCGCGGCGCCAACGAGGTGACGGTCACGCCGCTCGGCGAGGAGATCGTGCGCCAGGCCCAGACGGTGATCGAGGGCGCGGCCGGCATCAAGGAGACGGCCAAGCGCGGCAAGGACCCGGTGTCCGGCCCGCTGCGCCTGGGCGTGATCTACACGATCGGCCCCTACCTGCTGCCCGACCTCGTCAAGCAGGCCATCGACCGCGTGCCGCAGATGCCGCTGATGCTGCAGGAGAACTTCACCGCGAAGCTGCTCGACATGCTGCGCACCGGCGAACTCGACTGCGCCATCATGGCCGAACCGTTCCCCGACACCGGCCTGGCCGTGGCCCCGCTGTACGACGAACCGTTCATGGTGGCCGTGCCGAAGACCCACGCGCTGGCCAAGCGCAAGCACGTGAGCGCCGAGGAGCTCAAGCAGGAGACCATGCTGCTGCTCGGCACCGGCCACTGCTTCCGCGACCACGTGCTGGAGGTGTGCCCCGAGTACGCCCGCTTCTCGAGCGACGCCGAGGGCATCCGCAAGAGCTTCGAGGGCTCGTCCCTCGAGACCATCAAGTACATGGTGGCCTCGGGCATGGGCGTGACCGTGGTGCCGCAGCTCAGCGTGCCGAAGGACACCCAGCCGCACGTGCGCTACATCCCGTTCAGCGCGCCGGTGCCCACGCGGCGCGTGGTGCTGGCGTGGCGCCGCACGTTCACGCGCTACGAGGCCATCGCCGCATTGCGCAATGCCATCTATGCCTGCCAGCTCGACGGCGTGAACCGCCTGTCCTAGCTGTGAAGAGTCAAGAGGTTCTTTCGTGAAGTCGAGAGGCGGCTCATCGGCGGCTTGAGGCCGATGCCGTGGTGCTGACGGTGCCAGTTGTAGAAGTGGGTCCAGACCGGCAACGCCTCTCGG